>Ga0315288_10000002_pt1 | contig 549707 bp, 559 predicted proteins | sample YL17G11_20_MG_FD_203454 | JGI IMG/M metagenome (GOLD analysis project Ga0315288, IMG submission 203454) | Sediment microbial communities from Yellowstone Lake, YNP, Wyoming, USA - YL17G11_20 | ecosystem: Environmental > Aquatic > Freshwater > Lake > Sediment | place: USA: Wyoming | collected... | reverse complement strand
AGGACTACCAGCAACGGTCTCACCAGAAGTGCGAGCGTAAGTTGCGGTTACGGAATCAGCCGGTAAAAATCCGGTTAAAGTTCCTGTGAAGGTTGGATCTGTATCGCCATAAGTTTTACTTGCAGCATCTGGCGTGACGGAAGCATTTTTCTGATTAATGGTGAAGTTTGCTGTGCTGTAAGTAATGTTGTAATTGCCGAGCACTTCAGTTGGTGACAGAGTCGCACTGATAATATAAGGACTACCAGCAACGGTCTCACCAGAAGTGCGAGCGTAAGTTGCGGTTACGGAATCAGCCGGTAAAAATCCGGTTAAAGTTCCTGTGAAGGTTGGATCTGTATCGCCATAAGTTTTACTTGCAGCAGCTGGCGTGACGGAAGCGGCTTTTTTATTTATTGTAAAGCCTTGCGTTACTGGTGTTGCTGCATTGTAGTTAGAATTCCCTGCTTGATCTGCGGTAATCGAGCAAGAACCGGTGCTAATAATATGAACTAAGCCGCCGGTAGTAATACTGCACGCGGTTGACATGGTGGTAAATGTTACCGGATTTCCTGATCCGCCGCCCGTGGCGCTTACGGTAAAGTCAGGATCGCCATAAGTTTTGTCAGCCAAAGAACCAAAGGTAATTGTTTGATCGGCTTTATTTACGGTTAAAGGCTCACAAGCGCTGTCAACCGAATTATATACGGAGTCACCATTATAATGAGCCTTGAATGAATAAAAGCCAACATTCAATGGTCCCTGGCTACTTGAAGGATGTGCCACACCGCTTACCAGCGCGATGTCAGTGCCAGCCGCAGAACCACCTGTATTGCAATCACTTGATGTATAAAATGTAAAATCAACAGTTCCTGTTGGTGTACTAGAAGTACTACTTACGATTGCACTATCATGAACAGTCGCGGCGCCGTAGGAAATTGAAGTAATAGTGGCATGTGATGCATCGTGAATAGCTGTAGTTACTGTTGGGGTTGTTTTGCTTGGAGGTAAAACTGTTATTGTAACATTAGCGGTCGCATCTGCACCTTCAGCGCCATTACAAGATTGATGACAAAGAAAAACACTAAGCACATGTATTCCAGCTAAATAAGTATGGGCTAAATCAGAATTTGTTGCATAGGTTCCACTAAAGTCCTTTTTTCCGCTTTCTGTCAGACTCAAATGAGTTCCATCTTGGGTTAAATTAGTTAAAGGACTGCTATCACCCCAATCAATCTGAACCGCGTATTGATATAAATGCCCAGGAAAGTTATTTGACAATACGTTTCCAGATACCTGAACTGGATTTGTAACAGGACCCGATACGGGTAAAATTATATTTATGGAAAAAGTTGCATCCGTGAATGTTGTTTCTGCTAATTTTTCACCAGAAATCGTATTAGCAATAACGGTATAGATGGGTCGAAAAATATTATCAAGAATATATTGGAAAAAGACAGAACCTTGCTCATCTGTAACTAAAGAAGCAGTAGTTTCAGTATAATTATTTTCTTGTTCTGAACCGCCAAAAATTTTTAAAACAATATTTTGCAAAGATTGGAAGAATCGGCCAAAAATTGAAACTGTCTCACCAGGAGCATAATCATCTTTATCAGTGGTTAATTCTGGTTGCTGTTGGGGTTCAGAAATAATTGTCTGTTCTTCAATCGGAGGTAAAATTTCTTCTGACGGAGGAATATCTTGTGGCTCTTCAGTTATAATCGTTGTGGTAGTTGTTTCTTCGGGTGTCTCTACTGGAATTTCAATTGTTGTTGTAGTTGTTTCTTCTGGTGGTTCTACTGGAGTTTCAATCGTTGTTTCAGTTGTTGGAGTATCTAATGGTGTTTCTTCAACAATCGGCGATTCTGTTGGTAATTCATCCTCTGCTAAAGAAAAGCGAGTGAAAGAAATAACTTGAAAAGCACAAAGAGAAAAAATTATTGCTAAAGATAAAATAGTTTTTGTTTGTTTTTTGATATTCATAAGTTTTTTTATTTTTTAATTTTTGATTGACCTTTTAATTTTTAGAGATTGCTTTGTCATTTTATTCCTCGCAATGACAAATAAAAAATTGGCACTAAAAAGATGCCAATTTAAACAGGGACTTATTATTTAATGTAGCCTGTGGATCGACCCGAAATTTTGAAAACAAAAAACCCACCGTTTTATTATATTATTGTGATGGGTTACGCCATTGGCTCCATGCAATCAAGGCGTCCAACTAAAGATTGCAATTCACAGCCTTCACATTTGAAATTGAGTATACTCTTCTTTTGGGATTTGTCAAGTCGAATTATCTACATCATAATTTTTTATTATAATCGCGGGAGTTACTTTTTCTCGTCAATCCTCCACTAAGTTGTAGCCCTAAAAATTAATCATCTTGCCTAAAACATTAGTACCAAAACTATCATTAGCTAAAACCGCTGAATCATCATTCCAATTTAAATAAATATCCTCTGATGTTAAAGTTCTAAATTGCAAATTTGCTATTTTAGCTATTCCTTTAATTCCTGGGAATGGTTGAATCGCTGAAATTTTCACAATTCCTTTTTCAATATCAATTTCTTTGAGAAATAAACTAAAATCAGAATTATCAAAATTAATAGCATCAAGTATTAATTTATCTGACGGATAATGAATACTCGCATGAACCAAATTAATGCTTTGCTCTTGTGAATCTACTATTACTTCAGCATTAAAAACAGAATTAACTCTAATCTGCAATCGCCCAAACATTTGCACCACTAAAAGTGAGGAGTGACCATTGTAATTTCCTTTAACTATCGCTAATCCTATTTCAGTAAATTTATTATCTAAAATGTTCTTTCTGTGACTTGGCGAAACCATCCAAGCCTGCACTACTTCTCTTGGTGAATTAAAATCAGCTGCCAAATTTTCTCCTGCATATCTAAAATTATAACCGACCTCGTCAAACCAATGCCATGAAGTTAGTCCAGCTGGACTATTGTGAGCAAAATAATTATTCTGTGCCATATCTGCGGCCTTTAATTCTGCTGCCTTATTCAACTGAGAATTTAAGGTTAAAACTGGCAATGAATTAGCTAATCGTTGTTTATTTGTTTCTTCCAAGATTATTTGCAAAAAATCATTTTCCTGAACAACGTTATTAACTGAATTAATAGCAAAATATAACTGCGCGCTCGTTGAGGAAGCAGGACTAATTTGTTGTCTTGCTATATTTGTTTCTATATCTTCCTCGCTTAAAACAATTGGTAGATTTTCGTTTTTTACTTCAATCTCATTGCTAATTTCTTGAGCAAAAACTGGAAATTGAAAAGCAAAAATAATGATTGTTATTATTATTGCTTGTTTTGAAAGTATTTTTTTAAACATAAGAGTTCAAAGTGGAAGCTTTGAACTCTTTGAAATAACCCTCTTAAATTAAAGGTATAAAACAAAGAATAGATGGCCGGTTACGCCGCTGACTCGCCATAACCCCCAGGCGTCCAAAATATGGGTTATGGGTCAAAGTCTCCACTTATTCTAAAATTTATTAAATTAAAACGACCCTTTTGTGAAGGTCGTAAATTATAAAATCACTTTATTATTGTGATCGGTTACGCCATTGGCTCCATGCAATCAAGGCGTCCAACTAAAGATTGCAATTCACAGCCTTCACATTTAATAGTCATTATACTCTTCCTCTTAAGCCTGTCAAGTAAAGTTATCCACATCTCAACTTTTCATAAAAATCATAAGAAATAACTTGTCTCTCCCTGCCTGCGCAGGCAGGGCTTTGCTCGAAATAAGAATTACCTTGTTTCTCGCTTTGCTCGAAATAAAAACCCCACCATTTTCATCTTATATTTTATTCTTTTTAAAATCCGTGTCAAGTCAAATTAGATGATAAAAAATATTTTATAAAAAATAAAAGGACTATACCTATACAAGTATAGCCCTTTTTGAGTTTATTAATAATACTCAAAATTTGTTACCTCTGCAGAAGTAACAAATTTATCTGAGAATAAAAGAGCTACTATCCTTTCGTTCTTTTCTTCTCCTATTAAAAGAGTAATACCAACATTAATGTCTTTCTCAATTTCTGTGCCATCATTAAAAGTAATGATAAAACAGATTTTATCTACTACTAATAACCCATCACTAATGTTTTCTAGTTGAACATTTATTAAAAGAACTTCTCCATCCTCAATTTGTTCGAAACCAGTAACATTTATTTCAATGTCTTCAATGTATGGAGTCACAAGACTGCATCCGGCAAAAAACAATACTGTTGCTGAGATAACAAGAAGTAACAATATCTTTTTCATTCATTTTCACCTCCTCTTTCTTAAAATTTATTAAATTTTCAAAGAATACTATTTTAGGCTATCTTTTATCATCAATACGATACCAGATTATATGTTAGAAGTCAACCCCGTTAGAAATTCTTGGCAAAAAAGAATTTTAAACGATTTTTAAGGTATTTCCGCCCCATACCTGATTTAAGATATTTTTCTCGTGCTCGAGCATCCTCTCTATTTAATCCTATCTCACAATAGATAATCTTCCAAGGAGCTCCATATTTAGTAGACTTATTTTTTAAAGAATTATGAACTAAAATTCTTTTTTGCAGATTTTTAGTTGATCCGATATACCACCGCTTTGCTTTATTCTGCAATACATATACATACCACATAGATAAATTTCTAACGGGGTCAATCCCCCATCATAAAGATTGACAAATTTTTTGCGCTAAACCTTTGATCGTGCCAGGACCTAAAGTAACAATCAGATCATTAGGCTTAATTATTTTCTCGAGACATTGAAATACATCTTCCAAATGCTTTACATAGAATATTTTTTTCTTGGGATTATGTTTTTTAATCCATTCATTAATTTTTTTACCAGTAATGCCTTTAATGGGCTTTTCAAAAGCCGGACAAATATCTAAAGAAATAATGATATCAGCATCTTCAAAAGCTTTGCCAACTTTATCCCCTAACATTTTCATTCTGGTATAGCGATGCGGTTCATAAACAACAATAATTCTTCTTTTTAAAACTTTCAAGCTTGCTAAAGTGGCTCTAATTTCTGTGGGATGATGGGCATAATCATCTATAACTAAAATTCCTTTTTTCTCGCCAATGATTTCGCTTCTTCTTTTTGGCGATTGAAACTTCTTTAAAATATTTCTACTTTGTTTAAAACTAATGCCGATTTCTTTAGCCGCTAACATAGCACCTAAGCTATTTAAAAGATTTTGCTCACTGAAAACAGGTAGTTTGAGAATACCCTGATTTTTCCGCCTAAATATTAGCTTCGCCTCAAGGCCAGAGCTTGAATGCTTGATATCTAAAGCCATTAAATCAGCTTTGTTTTTTAAGCCATAAGTCAAAGTCCTTCTGCCTTTTATTCTTCTGGCTACTGATTGTAAATTATCATCATCAGCACAAAGAATATTAAGTTTTCTTTTTTTACCACCTTTAATAAATGTTTTAAAAGCGTTTTTTAATTCCCTGAAATTATAATGGTAATTGGATAAATGATCTTTATCAATGTTAGTTACAATGCTGATATCCGGATCAAATAATAAAAATGACCCATCACTTTCATCGGTTTCTAAAACTATTAAGCTTTGAGGAGTAATCTTGGTTTCTTTCAAACAAATATTTTCTCCGCCTAAATAAACATAAGAACCTGCCTCGCTTCGCTCAGCAGAACCTTTTTTCTCGCCATGCTCGAAATAACTTTGTATTTTTGCTTGTTGTAAAAGAAAACCTACCATTGAAGTAGTAGTAGTTTTGCCATGAGTACCAGCTACAGCGATAGTTTTAAAAGAAGAGATTAATTGAGCTAAAAATTCAAACCGATGTTTTAAAAGAATTCTATGATTTTTTGCCCATTTCATTTCTGGATTATCATCCTTGATAGCTGAGGAATAAACCACAACATCTGGTTTAATTGAAGAAATATTCTTTTCTGAATGACCAATAAAAACTTTAATACCCCTCTTTTTTAATTTCTTAACAGTATCGCTATCTTCAATATCTGAACCAGAAACCTCAAAACCCAAATTTTTAGCTAAAAAAGCCAAACTGCTCATCCCTGTTCCGCCAATCCCAATCAAAAAAACTTTGTGATTTTTATATTCCATGTTCCTACAAAATTTTAACACATTTTATAATAAATAAAAAAAGGGTTCTACAAAATCCTTAATAAAAATTGTAGAACCCTTTTGTAAAACTAATTGACTTTTTCAGCAAAACCAAAATCTTTTAACTGTTTTCCCATCAAATCTTTATCCTGCTTATTAAACACTTTAACTTCAAGAAGTGATGGATCGAAAGGATGATAATGCTTCCAGCTCAAACGCCAAATTGAATCTATCTGATCCAAAATAGCTATTACTTTTCTCAATTCAGCCATACTATTCTTTACGTTATCACAAATGAAAATTTTGAAGCTATAGTTATCGTTCAACTCGCTTAGTGTAAAATTCTTTTTCATTTTTTCCTCGTTTTTCTTCTGGCTTTAAAATTTAAGGAGTAATCTCCACCAGAATAGATAACAAGTATCTTCTTGCCATCATAGAAACACCTAAAAATTAAGAATCTCTATGATAGCAAAAAGATGTTTTAATTTGTAAAAGTACTGTCTATTTAATGTTGAAATTATAACACATTTAATAATGGTGGTCAATAAATCAAAAAGCTCCGATTTCTCGGAGCTTTTTGTGTAGGTTAAACTTATAATTACTAGTTATCGAAGTTTCTTCTTCCGAAACCACCTCTATCGTCTCTTGGTTTTCTTTCACTTAAAGGACGAGCTTCGCTAACATTTAATTTTCTACCGTCAAGTTCATAACCATTAAGAGTATCGATGGCTTTTTGAGCTTCTTCTAAAGTGGACATTTCCACAAAGCCAAAACCTTTGCTTCTGCCAGAATACTTATCAGTAATGACAACGGCTGATTCTACAGTTCCAGCTTGTTCGAACAAGCCCTTCAACTGACTATCATCTGCAGTGAAAGATAAATTTCCTACGAAAAGTTTCTTAGAATCCATAAATAAGGTGCGCGACTAAGTTTCACTTAAAACGCACATTTGAAACATTTAATTTGTTGTGGTCGACCGCGCACCTAAGAAATTTTCTTAAGATGCGACTTCTCACAACGTTTAATATACACTTTTTTTTAGAAATAGCAAATTTTATTCGTACCTTAAAGCATCAATAGGATTTAAGTTGGCTGCTTTAAAAAATCAAGCCTGAAAATAGGCTTGATTTTCATTTATCTGTTTTAATTCTTAGAGACGATTCACGTTTATTGCATTGGGTCCCTTTGGAGAATCAGCTTTATCAAAAGATACTTTATCACCCTCTTTTAACTCTTCGAACTTTACGTTCTTAACTTCACTGCCTGAAAAATACAAATCTTTTGGTTCGCCTTCAACGGTAATAAATCCGAATCCTTTCTCTATAAGTCTTTTTATTGTCCCTTCCATAATTTTAATTAAATATAAATTAATTTTTTAAGGTTTTACCCTAAACCCTGTTAAATTTGCTTTGCAACTATTTAACGGGGTAAAGTTTAGTTTTCCAATGAACCCGACTAAATTTCATTAGATAACTATCTTAGGTAAACAATGTTAACATATAAAAATCAATGGGTCAATCTAATATGAAAGTTTAGAGTGTTCCAATATATTCCATTTCCTTTTTAATTGACCTTATTTCCTCCAAGTTAGAAACAGCGCCTTCTAAAATTATGGGAACGAAAACAGTTTTTAATGGTTGGAGCAAGGCTTTTAATTCTGAGGTATTGTATTTATGCAAGAAATCGTGTTTCTCTGAATTCTTATTAATTATAGAAAGGTGAATCTCAATTAATCTGTCCTTGAAATAATTGATATATCGAAGAGTATCAGGAAAAGACACTGAAAGAGCATGAGCAAAATCAAAAGTAAGTTTAAATTCCCTCCTACTATCAAGAATGTCCTTCATATCTTCAAAACTATTATTTGGTTTCCTCCAATCATCATTTTCTATCGAGGCGGTAAAACCATTGTTAGTAATTACGCTATAATCCTCAATTTCATTTTTATGAAAAACGACATTTCTGCATTTTATTTGTTTGTATAATTCTGAAATTTTTTGCAGGACTTTTTCGCTTGTTTTATTCTTGCCATAAATGATATTTTTCCAAGGAGCATGGATAGAATTAAATTTTAAACTCCGTAGATATTCTAAATTATTTTTATTTATATCAAAATCAAATAAATCATCTGGATAAGCAAAGGAAAGCTCAACCCCTTTAGGAGATAATTGACGTAATTTTTCAACAAACTTATTTCTGTCGTCAGATAATTTATCAACACAACTAATGGAAATGCAAATCGGATTTTTCATATTTTAATGGCCTGCGCTATAGTAACAAAAAACAAATCAAGCCTGAAAATAGGCTTGATTTGTTTTTATCTGTTTTTACTGAATTGGTTCTTTGATGAGAGTTACGTTTGTAGCGTTAGGCCCTTTCGGAGAATCAGCCTTCTCAAAAGATACCTTGTCACCTACTTTTAACTCTGCGAAACTTACACCCTTAAGCTCATTACCGTGAAAAAATAAATCTTTTTCTTCTCCTTCAACGGTAATAAATCCGAACCCCTTGTCTGTAAGGGTTTTGATTGTTCCTTCCATGTTATAAAGTTGCTTTAATTAATTTTTTAAGGTTTTACCCTACACCCTGTTAAATTTGCTTTGCAACTATTTAACGGGGTAAAGTTTAGTTTCCCAACGAACTCGACTAAATTTCATTAGACAACTACTTATGTAAATAATGTTAGCATATAAAAATCAATTGGTCAACATAAATAAGTTCTAATATAAATATATGAAAATTAATAGCGAAAATTAACATTCACTTTATACTCTGAAGCTCCAAATCTTTCTTTAGCGAATTCAGCCACTTTATACGGAGGATATGCTTTACAACTGAAAACATCAAGATAGATTGCTTTTGACGCATTGGCAAAATGGGCGGAGATTAAAGAAGTTTCTATCAATTGAGTCATTGAGAATCCTGAAACTCTTTCATCTGTGCCAAAGTTAACTACCGTAGTATCGCCAAACCTTTTCATATCAATAAGTTCGCTCAAATCTTTAACAAACTGTTTTATATATTCCGCATCAACCATTTTGTCTATATTGCAATTTTTTAAATCAACTGATACTGTCAAACCCCAAGGGTCCTCAGTTTCGTATTCAGTTAAATAATTGTCATCTTTTTGTTCTGATTCTTTTGTCATAATAATATATTTTAATTTTTTATTATTTTACACTTAATAACTAGTCAAGTAAAGTAAGTCAAAAAAAATCGCCCAGATGGCATGACGGTTCAAACTACTTACAGGATTTGCTGACTCAATATATTTTGAATAACCTCCCAACGTATTAGAACTTCTCCTGGACCAGCAGCATAAGAACCAACTTCATACTCTTGAAAATAAATACCCAGCCCTTGTTTAGTATTTGAATTCATAATATTAATTAGAAAATTTGAAACTTTGTAACATTAATAAAAGCAAATTATGTATTTTAGAGTAATCAAATGGTTTAACTTCAAATTCTTTAGGATAGTTATAAATATTAACTGAGTGAATCACTAAATCAATAACATAGCATGAATTATTATGTAAGGTTCGGTAGCTTTCCACTTGGTAGTAATTACCCGCGCCAACATCTGTACCTGAAAATTCATAAAACTGAACACCATTAATATCAATCGTCGATGATGCTTCAGCCATATAATCGGGCTTTAAACAATTAGAAATAGCCAAAAGATCTGAGCTCACCCCAACATTAAATTCAGCATTAGCAAAATTTGTACCCATCTCAAAGATAGCTGGTATCCATAATCTGATAACTTGGGTTCCTTTTTCATAAGGTAAGTTGTCTAATTCTTTGGGATATTTAAAATTAAAACCATACTTATCACTGGTAAAAGTAAACCAGCCCTTGATATTAATTTGGTTTTGTTGCTCTAAGTTATTATTCTGAATAACCCAAATTAGAGAACGAGCAATAGAAATCTTTCCCAGTTGAAAAGCAAAATAAACAGCCCCTATTAATATAACTACAAATAGAATGACAGTTAAAGTTAGGAAATACCATTCAAACTATATTATACAATTAAACCTGTATTTTGGAAAACAAATAACTACCGATAATCAAAAGAATAACAGCAATTCCTCCCAATAAAAGTAAATCGTGTACTAAATAAAAATTATTCACACTAGTCAGTGCCCCTCTTAATCCATCCACCCCATAAGTTAAAGGGTTAATCTTAATGATCGAATTTAAAGCTTTGGGGAGACCATTGAGAGGAAATAGTGCTCCAGATAAGAAGAAAAGAGGCATAATCAAAAAGTTCATAATCAGCTGAAAACCCTGCATATCATTCAGAAGTGAAGCGATGGCTGTTCCTAAAGCACTAAATATTATAGCAATAATAAACATAAAGACTAGTGCCAGGCCAACTAACCATATATTGGTAATTCTAAATCCAACTATAAAAGACAAAAGAAGGACAATAACTCCTTGCATTAAAGCTACGGTGGCACCGCCAAAGGTCCTACCTATCATAATCTCCAAGCGAGATACCGGAGCTACTAAGGTTTCTTTTAGAAACCCGAATTGCTTATCCCAAATAATTTCTATACCGGAAAACAGCGCAGTAAAAAGAATGCTCATCGCTATAATACCAGGAGTAAGAAATTGAATATAATTACCTCCCCCAGCTTTTTGAAAAATCGGACCAAAACCAAACCCTAAAGCAACTAAAAATAATAAAGGCTGTCCCAAAGAGCCTACAATTCTGGATTTTGATCTCAAATATCTTTTTAATTGTCTGAGCCAAAGAATATATATCGTGCTCATATTGATATACTGACAAATAATATTAATGAGGCCTTCTAATACGTCGCCCCAATCTCATTCTATCTGAAGAGTTGACTTCTTCCTCTCGAATAGGAGTACCGGTCAATTTCAAGAAAGCATCTTCCAAAGAATTCGTTTTTGTGCTCTCTTTCAATTCATTAGGGGTACCTTGAGTAATAATTCTACCATGATCAATGATAGCAATTCTTTGCGCAACTTTTTCTGCTTCATCCATATAATGAGTAGTAAAAAAGATTGTCATTTCTTCCTTCTCATTTAAATCTTTGATATAAGCCCAGATGTGAGTTCTAGTCTGAGGATCTAAACCCAAGGTTGGTTCATCAAGAAATAATATCTTAGGATGGTGAATTAATCCCCTGGCAATCTCCAATCGTCTTTTCATGCCACCAGAGAAATTTTTCACCAAATCATTTTTCCTGTCCCATAATTCTACAAATGTTAACAATTGTTCTATCCTAATTTTTCTAACATCTTTTGGTACTTTATAAAGTACTGCGTGAAATTCCATATTCTCATAAGCAGTCAGTTCATCATCTAAACTGGGATCTTGGAATACAATACCAAAAGAACGACGTGCTTCTTTTGGATTTTGAAGAACATCATTACCATTCAATAGAATCTTTCCGCTAGTAGGACGCAATAAAGTAGTTACCATTTTAATAGTAGTGGTTTTACCAGCGCCATTGGGTCCCAAAAAAGCAAAAATTTCTCCTTTTGAGACAGAAAAAGAAATATTATCAACAGCAGTCAAAGTATTAAATCGCTTTGTTAAATTAGTAACATCAATCATAGATGCTATTCTATCAAATATCGCATTATAGGACAATAAAAGGGTCTGTCTAAATAGAGAGAAAATTTACTTGCAAATTAATAATCAATATATTAAAATTAGATTGTAATTAATAAATACGCGGCGGCGGTCGTAACCGCGTAGAAGATAAGTAACATTAATCAATAAATTTATGGGAATTATTCTTTGGATTATTTTTGGTGGGTTAGTAGGTTGGGTCGCATCTCTAATTATGAAGACCAATGCCCAACAAGGCATTGTGCTAAACGTTGTGGTTGGTATCATTGGCGCAGTGTTAGGCGGCTGGCTCATGAGCTTAATCGGTGAAAGCGGTATGGGTGGTTTTAGTTTGTACAGCTTTCTGGTGGCCCTGCTCGGAGCAGTGGTCCTTATCTGGATTGTCAAAGCTCTACGACATTAAAATTAAACAACATAGATAAAAGAAAAACTCCTCATTATTTGATGAGGAGTTTTTCTTTGGCTCCGGAAACTGGACAATGTTAGAACCTGTCTAAAAAAATAATAGGGTCTTGAGCATTTACATCTCAAAACCCTATATAATTACCCTCCTCTCAATACAGCTATAATTTCTTGAACATATCCATTAATACCTGAGATATCCCCTTTGATGTCTGAAACATCCCCCCAGATGCCTGAAGCATCGCCCCGGACATCTGAAACATCTCCCCAGATACCTGATATATCACCTGTAATGCAGTCATTTCCAGACATTTTTTTTGTTTCGCCAGGCAACGTTAAGGTTAACTGTTTTTTAATCCTTTCTTTCATTTGTTCATTCATAACTCTTTACCTCCTTTCAAAGAACTTAAAACTAAAAATACCCTATTACAAGGTATTCATATTATATCACTAAAACAATTGATGGTCAATAGTGAGATCCCCTTACAAAACGTACTTAGAGCCTTAGACTGGAATAAAATTAAACAAGAAGTTGACCGCAAGCAGCTTTTATTCCTTGCCCGAAACGATATCTCTGGGTAACCATCACACCTTCTTTTTCTAAGATTTCTTTAAATTTCTTAATTCTTAAAGAGGGGGAGGATTTAAAAATTCCTGTTGAGTTATAAGAAATTAGATTAACAAAATAGAGAGGTTTTTTCATCAACCTAGCTAATGTTTGAGCGTGTTCTTCAGAATCATTTAAATCCTTTATCATCATATACTCAAACATTACTCGCCGCCGAGTCTTTTTAATGTAATCGTCTACCGAATTTAAAATCTTTTTGATAGGATATTTTTTGTCAATTGGCATCAACTTTGAACGGAGTTCGTCATTTGGCGCATGAAGAGAAACAGCTAAATTTATCTGCAATTTTTCTTTTGCTAATTTTTCAATCCCTTCAACAATCCCAACAGTAGAAATTGAAAAATGCCTTGCTCCTAAATTAAACCCTTCTTTATCGTTCAAAATTTTTATTGCCCCTATTATATTCGGATAATTTAAAAATGGCTCTCCCATCCCCATAAAAACAATATTGTTAACTTTTTCTCCAATTTGTTCTAAATAGCGGGCGAAAAATAAAACTTGCTCAACAATTTCCGAGACCTCGAGATTTCTTTTAAATCCCATTTTCCCTGTAGCGCAGAAAGAACAATTTAGAGGACAACCAACCTGAGAAGAAACACAAATGGTATTTCTTTTATCTTTATGGCGCATCAAAACTGCTTCAATTTTCAAATCATCTTTTAGAGTAAGAAGAGCTTTTATTGTATTTTTATCTTTGGAAACAAATGTTTTTGCTAATATCTCAATCGGGCATTCTTTATTTAATTCCTCTCTCAAACTTAGAGGTAATATCATCGCTTCCTGCCAATTTTTAATTAAATCATGGAAAAGGGCTCTTTTAGCTTGCTCCAAACGATATTTTGGTTCTTTATCAAATAACCTTTGAAATTGCATTAAATCCATATTATTCTATTCTACCGTGTCCGTCCGAAGACCGCAAGGACAAAAGAGAACAAAAAATCGCCAATAAGGCGATTTTTTTTGTTGGCTCCGTGTACTGAACGATGTTAAAACCTGTTTATAAGTATAAAGATTCTACAATGATTGTTGGTAGTAGGCGGCTCTATGTGGTAGTAGTCGTAGTAGGTGGAATCGTTGTGGTAGTAGTCGTAGTAGGTGGAATCGTTGTGGTAGTAGTTGTAGTAGGTGGAATTGTCGTGGTAGTAGTTGTAGTAGGTGGAATTGTCGTGGTAGTAGTTGTAGTAGGTGGAATTGTCGTGGTAGTAGTTGTAGTAGGTGGAATTGTCGTGGTAGTAGTCGTAGTAGGTGGAATTGTCGTGGTAGTAGTCGTAGTAGGTGGAATCGTCGTGGTAGTAGTTGTAGTTGAAGTAGTAGTTGTAGTAGGAATCTTTGTAGTAGTAGTCGTAAGTGAAGTAGTAGTTGTTAATTCTTCGGTTGTAGTTGTTGTTGTAATTTCATCCAATTTTAGTGATTGATTTCTAAAATACCAGTAACCACCTACTACACCTAAAATTAAAAGAGCAATAATAATAGTTATTAAGGGAGCTAGCCCCTTGGTAGATGTAATTTTCATATTTTTTAATTAATTAATGATCGACCTTTCTGTATATTATATCACAAGTTCAAACATTATCAAACCCTACTTATTGTTTTATCTGATGCCAGTATCGATATCTATTTCTATTTCAGTGGTTTTACCAGCTTTAATTGTTACCGTTTTCGGCAGACTACGGTTACATCCTAAAAAACTGCAATCACTTAAACTCAATGTATAAATACCAGCACCAATTTCTGCCTCAAAACTGCCGTCTTCCTGTAAAATAATCGGTGAAAAAAATTCTCCTGTTTGCTTTAGTAGAATAATTATCCGCGAAGTATAAGGATTTGGAATTGTAATCGGACAAGGTTCAACCGGACACAACGGGCCGATTGTTACTTTCCCTTTTAATAGTCCAGTTTCTAAGTCTGGACATTTTGCAAACTCGCATTTTGGTGAAATTCTGGATACATAACTACCATCAGGACATTGTTTAGCATCCATAGTGCAAGCCACTGGTTTAATTGGAACCATGGATGAAGCTTCTGTAGTTGATGTCGTTGTCGACGCCAAAGTAGTAGTTGTTGTTTCTTCACATGGTTCTTCCCAGGTTCTTAAGCATTTCTGTTTAGCCTCACACCAGGAATAACCAGCAGCTATTAAACAGCCATGAGAATCTTTGTCCCCTCCAATAATTTTAGGTGGTCTATTTTTAATAAAGAGATAGCCAGTAATACCACCTGCAGCTAAAAGAACAATGATTAATACAATAACGATAGGAGTAAATCCTTTTTTAAACATATTTATATATTTATTAATTATTACTATCTTATTATACCACAAGTTCGAACATCATTTAACCCTAATTAAAAAACCTTTCGAATAAAGGCTTTTTTAAGTTAGCATGCCATTCCGTAGCTATACTACGCTATTCCATAGCTACGTAGTAGCGACGGATAGCTTTAGCGAAGGATGGCTCCGGAAACTAGACGATGTTAGAACCTGTTTTGAATAAGAATTAGAGTTGATACTATTTTTTCCCGAATCAAGAAGGAGGATTAGCCGCAATTTGGGGATCTTCAACGATAGTTTTAGCTTTCAAATTAAGGACAGCCATAACTACTAATACTATGGTAAAAAAATAAGGGATATTGAGTGGAATTCCCAAGGGCTTCAACACATACTTAATTAAAAAATCAATGAGAAGAGGTGTAGTCATCAAATATAATCCTGATTGATACGATTTTTTATAGCCAATATCAACTTTTCTAACTTTTGCCACCAGCCAAATTAAAAGTGCGCCAAAAAACAAATAAATCATCCGCCACAATGAAGCAATAAAAATAACCATGAAGAAACCCAAAATAAAAAGCGGATAAAATAATTTGAAAAATGGTTGGATTTTTGTAAGAAAAGAGGAAACCATCGATTCATTCAATTTAAAATCGGGTATGTTGGTCAAGGGATTAATTTTTATTGTTTTGTTTTCGTCGTAACAAACCAGATTTTCCTCGGTTAGAAGACAAGCAGTTTTATAATCCTTGAAATTTTCTAAAGAAAAAGGGACCTTTGTATTAATAACCAAGATGTTTTCCACTAAGATGTTTTTCGAATCAGAGGATATTTTAATAAAATAAGGTTCTTGAACATTAGTCGAAACCTTGCTCTTCTTAATTACAATCTCAAGTTCGTCAGGATAATATCGCAAAATTTCTTTTCCTATCATATCAATAGAAAATTTAATTTTTGGTATGGTAGTAAAAGATAAAATAATCGTAGTTAATAAAGTCAAAAACAATATAAAGAGTAGGAAATATTTTAAAGAAGAAGAAAAGGGATTCGCTATGATGCTATTATAATAATTAGGATTATAGATACTGTTTTTGATGTTGTTAAAAAACTTCATATTTTTATAAGTTAATTATTAATTAATTATACCACATCATGATATCATAATTGAATTTGAAATTTGCTCCGGGAACTGAACGATGTTAGAACCTGTTTTGAATAAAGAGTAAATTTAATCCTGTCTCTTTTCGACAATAATTGTGCATTTTGCTACTAATGCTGCGATAGCACCAATTGCTGCCCATACTGGTAAAAGAGCGACACCAACCACCCCTACAGTAAGAGGAAATTCAACTAAAGTCTTGCCTTCCTCGTTTTTAATAATAATTCTTCTAATGTTTCCTTCTTTTACTAATTCTTTCAACTTTTTAACAACATCCCCGCCAGAGACTTTGAATTCTTCTTTTTTGATATTTTCTTCAGTCATATTTTTTAATTTATTAAAAACTGCGACCTATAGTCATTCTATCAAAAAACCGCCTTCTTGGCGATTTTTCTTAGCTCCTGGAACTGGACGATGTTAGAACCTGTTTGGTAATTAAATAAGGTTTATTTCTTAACTTAAATTGTGAAAACTATTGTTAATTTTTATAAAAATGCTATTTTTCTGAGAATCATTTAATTCCTGGTCTAATTTTGGATAGAAAGTTTCTTCTTCAAAATTTTTGTGTTTGATCAATAGATTTTTAAATTCAGAGATATCTAGATGATCTTTAATTATTAAATCGTTCTCTGTTTCATTCAGCATTTCCAAAAGGCTGTCATGTTCTTTTATTAAATTCGGCACTACATCAAAATGATCCTCATCTTTTGACAAATTAAAGAATTTAAAAATCGCTTTTTCTTCAGTGAATATGTGTTTCTCAAATTCCCATTTAAATTCATCAAATAGTTCACCCGTTAATTTAAAATCATGTTGCATGCTTACTTTAAGTTTATCAAGCAATTTTTCAAGTTTATCATGTGATTTCATCATTAAGTTTGTTATTGTCATATTATTTTTCATATATTTATTATTAAAATATTAACCTTTTTTTATTCTACCAAAAAATCGCCAATAAGACCATATTTAAATCCGCTCCTCAGTTCAAAGCTTATTATAACAATAAAAGATAGGGATTATATATCTGCGATGAAAGAAAGATTATTAGAAATTAAGAGATTGTATGAGAATTTAAATCTATCATCTTCATTGGCTGGACGACGTTAAAACCATAATTCAACGACAAAATGAGTATATTTACATCCCAGACCTATCACCACAGGGACAGATTTAGTTTATTGATTACTGCTAAGCTCAAAGAATTATCGGGTGATAATCAGCCCAATAATGGCAACGAGCGAGACATAAGCGATACACGGAACAAGAACGGCAAGGACGACATCCCTCTCTTTATGCTTCAGTCCTACGGCCGTTTCGGTCGCAAGGATATCGGCAAGGGCGATCATATTTCCCGCCGCAGCGCCAACTAATGCGAGAACTAGAATCTTTAGCCAATCGAAGCCCATTACTCCAGAAGCCGTATGAAGAAATTCACCGAACATGATATTTGAGACCGTTGCGCTACCAGTAAGAAAACTCCCGAAGGCGCCGACAAAAGGAGCGATGATTGGAAGAAGATTTGTCTCTAAAGACTTCGATATAAGTTCCATAAAAGAAGGGAGTCCGGAGTTATTCACACCTGAGCCGGTCATAACCTTTACAAGGATTGAAATGGAAGCGATCACAATGAACGGTTCAATGGATCTTTTAATCGCATCGGATAACGAAGCGAAAACGACTTTCTTCCGCTCGTGAAAAAAGAAGGCGATTAGAGTGCCAGTCATAAGGAATACTAAACCGGGATTAAAAAGATTGATCCGATAATCGATGCCAAACGGAACAAGAACAGAAATATCGCCGATGAGGATCTTCCCCACAACGAGCACGAAGATCAGGATGATGTACGGAAAAAAAGTTTTGATGAAAGAAGCTCGCGGAAGAGAAACTATTTCCTTCTTTTCAATAATCCGTTCCTTTTTCGGAATAAAGAATCCAGCTTTCAGTGCCACCCCTGAAGCAATCATACCAGCAATAGAGCCGATAACCGAAGGAAATTCTACTCCAATAAAAGAAGCGGCGAGAGAAAAGACACCAAAGGTAATTCCCGAAAAAAGAGCAAAAGGCAAAGCTTCCTTGAAGGCCTTGAGGCGGTCTTTTTCTTCAGAAACAACAAACCATATTATAAATGCCGGAACAATAACACCAACAAGATTAACGGCAGCGGCCATGACGGGCATCGAAGAAATATCGAACCCCGCGAAACCAACCCTTATCGGTGCGCCAACTGCGCCGAAGACGACCGGAGTACTATTCCCAATCAAAGCGATAATAACGGCTCGGAGTGGAGAAATGCCTATACCGATCAAAAGCGGTGCTACGATCGCGGTAGCTGTACCAAAACCGGCCGTCCCCTCAAGAAAGGCCCCAAAGAACCAGACGAGCATCACAGTTTGAATCCTATAATCTTTTGAAAAAGATTTGAGATACCTCGCGACTCTCTCGACAGTTTTTATAACCTTCAGAACGCCGAGAAAAAAAATGGCACCAATAACGATGAGAGCAATATCAAGGGCGACAAAAAATCCTTTTGCGACCGAGGAAAAAAAGACTGATGGAATAACCCGCCAGACTAGAAAAGCGAGTAACGCAGTTATAAAAAGAGCGGAGAGAGAAGTCTTAAGTAATGAGATTTTCCTAAAGAAAAGAAGAAATATAAAAACCGTTATTGGCAGTATGGCGAGAGCAAAAAGAAGAACATCCATTTTGATAAATATTAAATCAAAAACGCCAGTTGGGCTATCCGGATTTTTTGATCCTGAAGCTGAATAGTACTTTTGAACCGGCAAAAAACGTTATAAACACTAAACAAAAAGGTGCTTTCGCGTCTTCTTGTCCTATCTTACTCCGTGAACTGAATGATATTAGAACCTGTTTGAAGAGCAGAAGATAGGTTTTACCTTCCAATTTCAACTTAAACGCACTTTATTTGAATTTAAAGAATTATCCATTTTCCATCAACATATCTTGCCGCTGATGTCCCACCAACGGCATTACCGTTTTCATAGTAGACTATATGGATTTCAGTTGAAAGACTTGAACCTTCTTTGTATCGTCCTTTTCTCATATATTCATATCCAATTTCTTCGCTCGGTAAATCTCCCGGAATTTTAACCTCATATAAGTAAAGACTTTGCTCGTTTTCAAGTTTACGAACTTCTATATATTCCCTTCCTATCAATTCTCTAAAAACTGAACTTACTTCTTCTAGAGTGGGAATATGTTCTGGTTTTTTTTCCAAAGACTCAACTGGTTGCTCTTCACTTATTTCTTCTGGTTTGCTTTCTTCTTCTAGCTTCTCTTTACCTGCTTCTTCTTTTTCTTGGTCTAAACCTTGACCCGAATCAGGAACCTTGGGAAATTCTTCCATAATTTTATTTTATTTTTTATTATATTGTATTATACCATATCTATTTTAAGAATGGTTAAATAAAAACACCAGCATTTCTGCTGGTGTTTTAAAAAGTTGGCTCCGTGTACTGTATGGCATTAGAACCTCTTATAAATAAAAAAGCCTTTTTCTTATTTTAAACAAGAAAAAGGCTTTTCGCTATTGGCATTACTTACCTAGATATGATTAAAGAAACAAGATCATCAGGAACCGGGGGTATTGCCAGAACACCACCAAGAACCCAACTACTTCGGCAAGCCCTTAGCGTTGCCACCCGGTTATTATAGGTGTTTACTGCCTCTCGCCATTCGATGAGTCTCGCGGTAAGTTCGATCCCGACTTGAGTTTTCTCAACCGAACCTTCAATTAATACCACACTAAATTCTTTTGCTGAAAGAATTGCTTCCGTCTCGGAAACTATCACTGCGTAGTTCTGAACATTATAATTTCTAAAAACATCTAATCGAGCAATCTCTGTAGTACTACTAATATAATTTTCTGCAAGACATACAATCAATCCAAATAAACATACTCCTCCAACAACAATCATTATCCAATTGGCATCTTTATCGGAAGATATCACTTTTTTTAGCCCAACAATTCCACAAATTATTAATGCCAAAAAAATTACAAATAATCCAATAATAAGCATCTTTTTCTTAACCTCCTTTCTTTAAATATAATATTAATTGAATAGACTACCTGATATATAACTAACCACTAATAAGATAATGGACAGTTAAATACCAGGTAGTAAAATGATTTTTCAAAGAACTAAAAATACCCTATTACAGGGTATCATAAATATAGCATATTAAAGGTAAAAGGTCAATAGTTGCTCCGCGGGCAGGATCCCTCGACAAGCTCGGGATTTATTCCTTCCCACACAAATCATCGACAATCTCACGGCCTTTACTCAATTTTTTTAACAATAAGATATCGCCTCTAATTAATGCTTTCTTTTTTGCTTTACTCCATTTTTTAATCTGAGCTTCTCGCTTTTCTACTTCTTTTCTTGTGTTGTATGTTTCATAATAGACAAGCTGAATATCAGAAAATTGTTTAGTATATGGCGATTCTTTACTTTGATGTTGTAATAATCTTCTTCTGAGATTATCTGTGATTCCTATATAAAAAATCTTTTGATCGCAAAAAAGAATATACAAATACCATTGTTTCATATTGTATTGAAGCCTAGAGTAAAGGCCCTGAGCTTGTCGAAGGGCTCCGCGGGCAGGATTCGAACCTGCGACCAACTGCTTACACTTTGCCCTTAATTACTTAAGGAGTGGACTATATCTTTGCCATAACATAAAGTTTTAGGCATCTCGGTATCTAGTCTCTACGGCGCCCGAGCACTCAAGACTTTGAATACTCGGTTCCCACGGTATTACCCTATAAGGGCTTCACCGTTATCCCGAGAAGGACATTCCAAAATTTCTTTTGGAAGCTGCGTAATGCCAGAATGGATTTCCCTATGACAGTTAGCGCAAACAAGAATGCATTTATCAATCTCATTTTGCACTTTTGCCCAAGACCGAGTATAACCCTTGTCGGATATACCAAAGTCTTTTCCATCAGGAGAAAGATGATGAAATTCCAGTGCTTGTGGACATTTATTATATCCACAAATCTGGCATTTACCATCTTTATATTGTACAGCCAAATCTCTGATCTTTCTGCGTCTTTTAGCAACAGCAAGGATCATATATTTGGCTCTGCTGGCATAGTTTCTTTTATCTGCCATATGGCATGTGTAAGATTCACAGGCAGCCGCTCTACCGCTGAGCTACCGCGGAATGATATTTATATATTACTAAAAAATTGAAATAAAATCAATATAAAACTTATTTTACAAGCACCAAGAACTTCAGCCAAATACCGAATCGGCACAAAACAAGAACCATCTTTATGTCAAAAAATTATCAATAGAAATAAAAATGGCGCAGATAGAAATTACCAATTAAGATAATGTCTATCCGCGCCTCAGGTCTTAAACTCTTTTAGGTATTACTATTACCCAAAGATCCCCCCTCAAATAGAAAAACCTCCTTCGTTCTCATATTTTTTACTGTAATTCTATTAACATCGTATTTTGTCCCTACTCTATATCTATCATCATATTTAGTATTACTTCCTAAAGTTCTACACATTGTTCTCGAAATTCTACACATTGTTCCCGGTTTCAAATCTATTAGTTTTGACTCCTTTATTTTCATTTTCCGTCCCTCCTTAATATTAAATCTTTAATATACTGAACTCTTATTTTATACTTATAAACTTGTTTTCAATATGCAATATTATTAGAGTAGCATATTAAAGATGTATTGTCAATAGTAGGATAGACACACCGTTTAACGTGTAAAAGTATAAAAGTTGCCGGGCTTGGTATCCTACGCTAAAGCTTCGGAATGCCTATAGCTGGCCCTATGGGACGATGTTGGAACATATTTAGCTAATTTATTTACTTAATTTCTTAAGTTTTCTCCGAGCTTCTAAAACAAAAAGAAATTAAAAATCTAATTAGATAATTGTTTAATAATTTTCAAAAACAAATGTTGACACTGACTGCATAAACAATGGTTTAATTTTGGAATATTCATCTGATGCAGTAGCAGCACTAATTGAATACATAGTATCTCCTTTAGCAAGAAAATACATAAGTAAAACCTGCGAACCCATAGAGGATTCCATCCAGTAAGCAGGTTCATTACCAATTTTTGTTTCGCCATAGTTGATAATTTTCATATCAGAAACTTCTTCTTTTGAGCTTTCAATAAAGGCATCAATAAACTTCTGTAAGGAACGGGTATCCTTAATTGAAGAAAATTCTTGTGATCCTTTTAAATCAACCTGCCGAGTAATCACGCCTATTGTACTGTTTTGAAAACTTGCTTTTTGAACAATATAAATTCCGTCTCCTGGCTCAATTTTCCATCCTTCAGGAAATTCAATCCTAAAATGATATTTTAAATTGCGATACACATTCCCTATGATCTCAGAATGCTCTGCGCTTTTGTCTATAGGTATTTCTTTGTGTTTAGTAAATACACCGGTCTTTACAAAATAAAAAACAATACAAACTGTAAGCACTACAATAAATCTGATCACAATCCATAACCATTTTCGACTATCCATTAAATATTCTGGTGCAGGAGTATTTGCTAATTCCAACTTTTTAACTCTAAGCAAATCACTACGAGAATAATAAATAAAAATTAAACCAAGTATAACACCAGAATAATAATCAGTTTTACCTCTTTCTATGATAATTAGCGCTAAATTAACTATCACCATTAAAATTCCAAGAATTATAAATATCTTCGGTATCTTCCGAAATTTAGTTGGTAGCATACGATTAGCGTATTTTAAGGAAAAAAATGCAATTGTTGATCCCAATACTATACAAACTCCTAAAACAATAAGAAAAAATTTAACGGGTATTCGTCCATATGTAATAAATGTAGGAAGCAAAAAATATACAATTGCTATTGCAATGTCTACTAAGGCTTTCTTGATAAAAAGCTTCTTATCTAATTTTTCTGGTTGATTATTTTCCATATTTTTTCTCAATTAATTTTTAACGTTTACATATTAATATTATATCCTTATTTCGCCTAACAAATTAAACACGCTAATTTTTGGATGTTTTTTCATGTGTATTATTATACCACAAGTTTGAATATTATTTAATTCTAATCAAAAAAGCCTTTTAAATAAAGGTTTTTAAGATAGCTGGGCTATGGGACGATGTTGGAACCTTTTTATCGCATATTAAAATGAATATTTTATATTTTCGACCCATCTCGAGCGGATTAAAACTTAACGATTAAGTAAACTAAAAAACTATAATTCCAAGGAGAACTATTATTAAAACAAGCAAAACAATTATTACATTTGCTCTATTTCTAACTCGCTCTAATAGAAATATTATTTGTTCTCTCTGTTGATTGTCATTCCACTCCATATTTTAAAATATTAATTTATTATTTTAACGATTTTGATTATCTCCTAACTATGCGTCTCGGTCTCTCGATACTGCGCTGACTGATGCTGGCCCTATGGAACGATGTTGGAACCTATTTGATTCAGTATACAAATCTTTAACGATTTTTATACTAGTCCCAACGCTTTTTTCCATTCATAGATTATGACAGCACGCATAAAGGGATCATAAGCAAGATCTTTTATAACAAATAAAGACTTCTTCAAAATCTTGTATGCGCGTTTAAAATCATCTTCATTTAACTTAGTCTTTGGTTGTTGACTATTTTCTAATCCACTCATAGAAACTAAATCTTTCTTATCAAAACAAGCGTAACTATTATGTCTAAAACAGGAATAAGAAGAACTTTTTAAAATCAAGCTCCATCTCTTTGTTTTTCGAGAGGTAATTACACAACAAAGAAGGCTACCTTGATATTTCGTTGCGGTCTCGGGCAAAAGAACCAACCCAAAATGTCGGGCTATTCCTCCTGTATCAGTAAATTGATATTCTCTAAAAAATGGAATGTCACCAACAGAAAAACTCATACTGTATCAGTATAGGTATCTACAACGTCAGGATCAACTAAAACACTTGAAAAATTAATAACGGTTCCTTTTTTTATTTGTCCCTTTTCTTCTTTAGTGATTTCTTTCATCGGTTCAGTTGAATATGCATATTTCTTCAGTTTCATTTGAGATAAGGATAATAGCTCAGAAAGAAAGTTATCAAGGAAAATAACTTCTCCTTGATTAAAACTTAATTTTGGAAGTTTTTTTGCTAACTTATGTCCGTGACGTTTAAACTCATAATTTTGTTTCTTGCTTATATCTAAATCGATATAGCCTTTTGTAATTAAATTATCAATTGAGGAATAAATATCTGTTGAAATCGGTCCGTTTTTATCTCTGACAAAAACCGTACCAGGAAGAAATTCCTTACCAGCATATTTGAGCGACAAAACCTGAATTATGTAGGGAATCTTGAATAACTGAAAAGAAGACAGATCTTTAATTCCCATCTTATGCGCTCTATCTAAAATAAAAAGTATAAGATCTTCTAATCTGCTCATATGTGTTTATTATACCATTTTACTCCACATCATGTACAGTGTTAGAATTATACGCCAACGACAAAATGATTATATTTATATTATATCAAATTTGAGATCATATACCAATACATGGCCCTATGGGACGATGTTGGAACCTTTTTGGCTCAAATGGCCAAACAATGTTAGCACCTTTTTTATCAAAATTAACTCTGAATCTCAGCTGTATAGCTTAAAAACCTTACTTCTAAACCATTTGAACCTAAAAAGAAAAAAAGAAAACTTAAAAAATAAACTTAATAATGATGAATTAAGTAATGGCAATATCGTTAAAGGAATCTCTTGTGTATGTTTAATTTTTAGTATTTTATCAATTTCGGTTGTTTTATAGGTTGAGTCAATAATTTTTTTTGCTATTTCTCTACCAGAAACCATTGCAAAATAAATACCTTCTCCAGTTATGCCGGAAGCAAAACCTGCAGCATCGCCTACAAGAAATTTGTTTCCAAAATCAAAGCCTTGATAATCAAAATTTATTATTGCCCCTTGCAAATCAATTCCTTTCACTTCAATATTTTTATTTTTAAGCCATTCATCAAAACTATCTTTTAGTGAAAAGCCTCTCAAAAATCTTTTATCTCTGCCACAACCAATTGCCGTATAACCTTTATGAGGAAAAATCCAGGCATAACCCCAACCAAATAAAGAAGGATCTATTGATAACTCAAGTTCTTCAAACTGTTTTGGAATTATGTATTGCAATGCTATTAATATCTTTTTAGTCTCTAATCCTAAAAATCTTCTAACAATTGAATTTCCACCATCTGCTCCAACTAAATATTTGTATTTAATTTTTTGATTATCAACCTCAACAAAATCATTATCTATTTTAATAACTTCTGAACAAGTTTTTATTTCAACCGAGTCAGATAACTTTTCTAACATAATTTTGCCTAACTTTCTTCTATCAATTGTTGCAACAAATGGATTATTGCCTGAAATTATTTTTTCTTTTCCTTGAAAGTTGATTTTGACAGACGAAAAAAGAATTTCGGCCATATCGAGAGATAATCCTAAATTTTTGATTTTAGTAGTTAATCCTCCAGCACAAACTTTTGGACCGATCTCTTTATTTTTTTCTAAAATTAAAATACTTTTCTTAGCTTTTTGTAATTCTAAACAACAACTTAATCCTCCAGGTCCTGCTCCAATAATTACTACGTCGTATTCTTGTTTCATATTTTTATATTACCAAAATCCTGCCTGATGGTAGATAAGCGCCTTTTTGGCGATTTAAATTTGCTGAGGCTATGGGACGATGTTGGAACCTTTTTGGCTTTAAAAAACGTATAATACTAGATATGGAGCGCTTTTTATCTTAATTATACTCTTCCAATTTAAACTATTCTAACAAAAAACGCCTTTTTGACGGTTTTAGTGTTCTCTGTACTTTATTTCTATGTCTTCTCTTTTATATTCTTCGCCAAAATTATTTTTATATTTAATATAATATTTTAAAGAATCTGAATTATTTTTAAAAGATTCTACAAAATTTTCATCTATATCAAAACTATATTCTAATTCAATTTTTTCATACTCCCCACCTCTTAAATATATAGATCCGCCAAGATCTTTATAAAAATCTTGAGTAACTGTCATTGGTCCTTGCTCTCTATAGTTAGATCCTACTAACTCTTCTCTCTTTGGGCAAATTTTCCATTCTAATGAATCGATCTTCAATACTAAAATTGGTTTCTCGATACTCCCGCTTCCTGAGCCTCTATTAGAAATATCAAAAAATAAATTAAAAGATAAAATATGCGGTGTATTAAAATCTTTTAAATTATCTTTTTGTTTTTCGGCTGAACTTTCTAATGCAATATCAGAAACTATTATATCTGATGTTATTTGTTTACTTGCAATTTTTTGCATACAATTTGTAAAATATGCATAAATTATTGTAACTATTACAAGTAAAAAAGTTGCTATTGCTTGGATGGCTCCACTATTTTCGTTTAGAAAATTTAATACCCCCATTTTTCTTTTATTTCTTTTTTTCTTTGTTTCTCACCACGATATAAATTTTCTAAAAGAAAATTCGTATCTCTTATAGCATTTTCCTTGAGATAATCCCACTGAGTAGTAGATCTATCAAATCTAGAAGAAATCGTATTTAATATTTCTTGTATGGCATCTATAAAATCATCAACATCTTTAGGAACAAAAGATCTATTTGAAAATTTATCATCTGTCTTTGGAATGATATGAACACTTGAGTGTCGTATCAGTTTTAGATTTTCTCTAATCTTTGAATATTTTCTTGTCAAAGTTTTTATTTTTAATTTATCTTCTTCTGTTATCGGTGAATAATTTTCTGCTAATTCTCCTTCATCAAATCTATTAGGATAAACTTCAAGTAATGTTTTCTTTGTAAAGATTCCTTCGTTCTTTTTAATTTCATTAATTAAAAAATAAATACTAAAATTTCGTGAATTAATATCAAAAAATTTTGATATTCCAACTATAAAGCCATCTATGAGATTACTTTCAATAGTAGAAAAAAAGTTTAAATAAGAATTTATTATTTGTACATTTTTTTCTGCCTTTTCTTTACCTACTGTTGGTATACTACGTGATAAATAAAGTGTTTCCTATACATAAAAAGATTCTACTGTTTTACACATTTCATCGCTTAAGCTTTTAAAAATTTCTAGTATCTCTTTAAAAAAAATTTTATTTGAATTAGGCATAATAATGTGGTTTTAATATTTTTTATTTATAAAAATTAAATAAAAAATGCCTTAAAAAAAGGCATTTTGAGTCTTAAGAAGACTTGCTAGATAAACAATTATCTTGCGGTCAATATAATATTTCACTACTTAAATTATATACCTATTGATAAATTCGTCAAATTATATAAAAACACCTTTAAAAGGTGCTCGGTCCCTCGATACTAAACACAAGACTGCTGGCCCTATGGAACGATGTTGGAACCTTTATTAGTTTATCACCTCTTTCTCTTTGATCCGTCTATGCTTATCCGCTTATTATTATTAACAGAACACAAGCATTATCCTTCCTTTATGAAGAGAGTGATGAAGTAGATTGAAGTAATCACAAAGAGTCCCCACCATAACCACATAAAACCAATGAGGTAGTCGTAGAAATAAATACCCAATAAAATACCGAGTGAGATAAGGCAGAACTTAATCAGACCTACCTCCCACCAGCGAAATATCCATGTTCTAAGAATTTTCATAGTTTTTGGTTTTAAATTATATAATTACATTATAACACAAACTGTACATACTGGCTGTGTGCCCCGGTCTAGAACCTTTTAATATAAGACAGTATAAGGCTTTTTGGAGTTATCTTCCAGTAGTCCTTTGAGGTGCCTCGGTCGGGTCTATTTTAACATAAAATGAGACAAATGAGACACAGAAAACGGTATTTTGGACTGTCTCATTTTAATTTTAAGACTATTTTATCATCCTTGCTTTCTATCACCTTAATTTGCTTTATATTAATCTTAAACTCTCTAGCAAATTCTTTTTTTATTAAAGAATTAAGTTTTCGTTTGTCTCTCTCTTTGGTATTAAATACAAATTTATGATTCCAAATACCTATAGGGAGAGTTTCAATAATTTGGATTAGTTGATCCCCTAATCCCAAATTCTTATAGCTAGAATTATTAATTAACACTTCGTATCTATCTTTGATAAAATTAAAATAATTAATAAGAACTTTGTGGCTTAAATATTGTAATTGAGATATATCAAAAAGAAAACCGCTATCGTGCGGTCTGGGGTATTGAAATGGATAACCAAATCTTTTTACCCTAGCATGGGCAAAATTTCCATTGGATCTTATCTTATAGAATCTAATAATTTCATCTATCTCTGTATTATCTAACCCTAATTTCTTGAGACCATTTCTAAGTCTGTCTGTAAATTTTTTTCTTTTTATTTTTAACCCTTCTATAATTAACTCAATGCTTTTAAATAAATCGAGAAAGAGTTTTTCTTCCGGTAATAATAAGTTTATACCTCTGATACCATCTACAAAATATTCAAGTGATTTCTTAAAAATTTCGTCTTCACAACTAAGATATTGATCAGTTATATTCTTAAAATCATCTGTTAGCTCTTTAAATGCAGGGTAATGACACATAGATGCATGACTTGAGACTGTCCTTAAGTCTTTAACTTCTATCTCTTTATCATCAGCTATTTCATATAATTTACAAATCTGATAATCATAATCGGAAAAGCGATGTTTAGATTTAGGATATTTCTCTAGCCACCAATAATTCATATACAATATAAAAACACCAATAATCTTATTAAATATATCTTCAGCAGAACCTAATGCTTCATTGGAGCCATCAGCGTCTATTATGGTAGAAATCACAAAACTTGATCTCATTATGCGGAAATCAGCACCCCTAGGAAATGTCATGTAATTCATATTAAACTTTCGAAGTTTCCACCCCCGTAGAGGTTGAAAACTTCGTTCTTTCTGTTCTCGATAAGACATTCTTTCTATTTTACAATTACCAATTTCTAAACTTTCATCGAGCAAAACATATCCTAAAATCTTTGCATATACCTTATATTTTTTCATGAATTATTTTCTAATTAATTTTACAATTAAATTACTTGCTATTTCTAATCGTTTTTTAAAACCTTTTCCATGTCTGTTGCCAACGGGACCGTTACCAATAAAAAATGGGGCAACTACACATTTCTTACCTCTAATCAAAAGTGGTATTCTATCTTCAACGGCAGAAGTATAATTTTTAGTTTTATCTAAGAGATGTAATGGTTGTTTTCCCAAAAGAATAATCAAGTTTGCATTACAAAATTCTATTTCAGTCTCTAGTAATTCTTTGCTCTTTTGTCTGTCAAAATCTCTATTTTTCCAAGATCCTTTTTTATAAACTTTTGCAGCATCGGTGATATATAAAAAATCAAGGTTTATATTCCAGTTAATCAATTGGGCTCTTATTTTATTCCAATTATTAAACGAAAATGGCTTTTTTAATTTTAGTTTATCAGTATATTCTTTATATCTACCTTCAGTATTAATAATGGGCATAAGGTGAGAAAAAAGAACTATACTTCCTGCGTCTTTAGCCAAAGAATCTTGGCCCACTATTAAGATACGGAAACCTACCTGTTTAGTAAAAAACTTTCTACCCCACCAAGGTAAATCAGCTCCCCTTTGAGTAAATTTATAGTTTTGATAAGAAAGAAACATTTCTAGGTCTTTACTATAGTGATCCTCAGGAAACATTCTTTGAAAAACCTTCACTGGCGAACAACCATTATAACAGCTTTTGGGATAGATTTTATATTTAGCAAAAAACTGTGCTAATTCGCTTATTTTTTTCATTTCTTCATTTTATTTTTATGAGACAAATGAGACATTACTTAAGGATATTTTTGGTGTCTCGTTTTTAGCAAAATCTTTTGAAAAGACCGAATGATAATCTCATCTGTTCTTCTGTTAACTCACGATATTCTTTTTGAGAAAGATTATGTATTTTGTGGCTGAATGGATTGAACGCATGCCCACAGCCGAATCCTTCTCGATGGAGTCCAGGTGGAATTTTTCCTAAAACAATCTTGTAAATTGGCGGGAGCCCAAAAAATGTCGCTCTTGCAACTATCATTCCGTTTTCTTCTCGGAAGGCAATAAAATGAGCAATAAATCTCTTCCTGTCCCTTGCTTCTTCTAAAAGAATAGGTTCTTCGTTAATCGATGGAATGATTTCTTTCAATGTTCCCTCCCCATTACTTATAAATTTTCTTATACATTCAAACTCTGGCTGATACAGAAATACTGTTGCGTTTTCCTGAATAGCACAGTAAGCAAAGTAGTTGAAGGCGATTTTGACTAACACTCGTGCCACATCCATATCAATCCTGCAAGTATAATCTTCTTTGACCTCAATTTTTTCTCCTGGTAAGAAAAACTTATCTTTAGTGCTATTCTCTTTATAATTAATTCCAAAATCTTTAAGTAATAAGATAATCTGATCGACCGATTCACGACTATCCGCGAAGATACACATATCTTTCTGACTTAACTTCTTTAGATCATTTGATATCTTTTTAAACTTAGCCGTGCCTGGCTTCATGGCTTTAAGAGCCTCTGGAAGAAAAACACGATATCCACCTTGAAATCGTCGTAACTTTATCTGCTTTTTGAATTCTGGAACAAGTTTGCCGTCCTGCGGTTTCAAAAAGAAAAACATCTCATCAAAGAACTTATCGCCGAAACCAGAAAGTTGGTCAATTTTAAAATTTTTACCACGGATCGTAACACTATTACGTCCTTCTATATTTAGCCTCTGACCCGTAACGCCCTCATAGCTATCCTCAATAAAATTTGTTTCCAAAGGACTAAAAATTCGTGTATTGCAGGTATCACAAATAAGCCCGTCTTTTGCAGTGATTGTTGGATTTAATGGAGAAAAACTGCCTAAACAAGCTGGTATCACGTGTTCTCTTGAGTGAAAACTTGTTGAATTTTCATCTTTTATACAATAAATACATTTAGGCATCTTGTTGGTTCCTTTTTGTATTAATTTCCTGCATTGCCTTTACATACCGCTTAGTCAAATCATCTAATCTACCTTCTAATCTAAATTTAAATTCATTATTCCAAGCATCAATAATATGAATAAAAAAATCAAATGTCGCAACTAATGATTCCGGAATCCAGTCATCATCAGGACCTGCATTAACTTTTAATCTTCCTTCAGGTTCATAGAAATAATCGTTCATGTTCCTTGAATTTGGATGACTTAAATTACATTGAAGATAATAGGCGGTCTTATAGGCATCTAAACGACCCACCTCTGTTGCCATTTGTTTAAAAGATTTATCTGACCAACTAATATTTTTCTCTATATGCGGATATTTTTTCTTGATTTCCTCTGCTTTTTTAAGTATCTCTTCCGTTTTATCTCCTTCGGAATCCTTCTTTTGAAATCCTTCAATAAATTTTGCATTTTTGGACAATACTGGATCTTTAGATACGGAATCATATAAATTGGCTCGCATTATCCAATCATAATCAAAAAATCTTTCAACAACTTTTCCAGTATCATCTTTTACAATATAAAGAGTTGTGATGGCTAATTCAAATATTGATCTACTAAGTATCCCTGCATCTTGACCAAAGCCTCTTTCACTAAGCAATAAAATAGCAGCTTGTGTTTTATAACTCTTAGTTAATGCATATAACAAAAAAACTTGTTTAGGAGTCTTCGGCTTTGGTTGTTTATTAAAAACTGATTCAATAATTTTTCTTAGTTCTTCGTTAAACTGAAACAAATCAATATATTTTTCTCTGAAATTATTCATATTAATAAACTCATTAGCAAGTTTTTTAGTTATAAACAGAATAAATACCGCCTCTTTTCCGCTAAAAAGATGTGGCCTATTTTTATAATCAAATTCATGCTTTGCCGGAACATAAATCAGTTTGTTATAAGACATTAATGCCTCATAAAGTTCTGGTTTTAATACCCTTTTTGCGTTTTTAATATTACTTCCTAATGATAAATATTTTGAAAGAAATTTAAATCTTCTTCTTACAGAAGCAAAAGACTTTATCAATTGATCAATATAATCACCAGCGTAACGTACGACGTCCCTAGTTTGTTCTGGCAAGTAATTTAGTTCGTGATTAAGATAGAATAAGGGTCTTTTAGGCTGAGTACAAATTTTACTTTGTAGAATAGATACCGCCCAATCATGTTTTTTCCCCTTATCATTTAAGCAATCACTTAAATCGGTAGCTTCGTTTATTTCTTCATTAGTCAAAACAGACTTTGCGAACTCTAATATTTCAGGTCTAATCGATGTTTTAAAATTATTTTCCATATAGCCCTTAATTCTTATTAATCTTTTTGTGGTAACTCTGAGGATTTACTCTCCTATCAATTTTAAGAAGTAAACTAAAAAATCCTAATAGATTATAAGCGGCCTCGAAGGCCTCTTTTTTGCTTAATTTTCTACCGTAATCTTTTTCAAATATTTTCTGAAGTCTTTTAATAGTTTCTTCTGAAATTTGCATGGATTATTATCTTTTTCATTCATATAGTTTATACAACCAAGCCTATATCGTTTACCCAGACCTCTTTTTCTTTATTAAAATGCCAGTGTTGGATTGGGTTTTCATATAATTTACCAACATCACTTTTATAATTTACTTCTAAATCTATATTTATATTGCTAATATTTGTTAAATTAAATTTGTTTGTTAGGTTAAAATGACCATCAATAGACTGAAAGGAGGTAACCGGCCAAGCTTTTTTACCTGCATATTCATCACTAATCTCTTCGAGCTTATCATCTAATTTAAGATTTAAATTAACAAATACTTCTACATTATATTTTGAATGATTAATTACTATGCACCTTATATCATTTTTTAATTCTGGCTGTTGTTGTAATTGTTGTGGTGTAAAAAGGTTTTTTCCAGATTTTAATTCACAAGAAACAATAGGACGTAAATTTTCTCTCATTATCTCTTCGTTTGCTTGCGCTATTCTTCGTGTATAGCAAGTGTAAAAAACCAAAAGAATCAGTGTAAAAAATGAAATAATAACAATGATCCATTGGGGATCAAAAGAATTTAAAGAATAATTTATATCTTTTAAACTTTCTATAATTTGATTTAGTTGTTGCTCCATGTAAGTTTATTTTTCTTTTTAAATTTCTTTTTCTCTTCAATTTATGATATAAAAATCTCGGCTAACTCTTCAGCTATCACTCTTATTGTTTCCTTATTTTGTTTCTTTTCTGCTTTTTTGAACTCTATCATATCCACTTTTGACGCCGCTCTCATCCTTTCTTGAAAACGGCGTCAGAGTTGTTTACCGAAACCTTAAACTAGAATTACCAAGGTGGGAGATTCACTTCAATCGGAGCTACATCTGGAAATGCATCTCCAATCTTCGGATTAAGAACATCAGCAAGATACCGTTCAATACCGTTGCGATATTGCACTAAGACTTGAGCCCATGTAGCGTACAGATTACTGTATGCTGTTATGGCTTGATCTGCGCGATGATCTGCAATGCGATCTTTGATAACACCTTGACCAATTCTAACTATTGGACCTTTGGCTTGCCAGATGATATAGACGCCTTCCATAGAGTTGAAATGTACGTGAGACAGATCAATGCCTAAAAAAGGCCCCCATATATCACCTTGGCATTTTTGCCATAATAGCTGAATCATAATTATCAACTATTTCTTTTTGGTATCACCATATCCAGGTTTTGGAACTCGTTCGACTATGTGGGTATTAGGATGTTTTTTAGCTTTTTCCACTTTAGTGAATTCACCAGTTCTTGCGTCTCGTCCACGAGTAGTAGTTTTTGAATTTTTTCCCATTAACTTAGATGTGTTTACTTATTATTTGTTTTTGGGTGTCAGTTATGATACAGTTAAAGTAACAAGTTTTTCTGTTTCACAAACTATCTTCTCAGAAAAATCGACCGAGATCAGCGGAAAGGAATCCCTTCCCTGATTTAAACGCCCGAAAAGCCACCTCACCGAAGGTGGCTTTTCTGATGTTCAATCTTAAAATTTGAGTTCTATTCATATTTGATTTAGATTTTTTTATAACTCCAATAACTTTTCCGCTAATGATCTTTAGTTTTTGGTTTTTTAATTACTTGAATAACTTTTCCATTAATTCTATAGTCATCTTTTGGATGTATATAAATTGGAGGAAAGTCTTGAGTTGATTTCGACATAAGCACAATTTGATTATTCTCTTTATCAAAATAATACTTTTTCACATTAGCCATTCCATCAATAATAGAAAGAACAATATCATTATCTACAGGAGTTTTATATCCGCTATCAATAATAAGATAATCTCCATCTTCAATAGATTTATCATTTATATCAACACGATTCATTGATGGACCACTTGCTTTCAAAGCAAAAAGATCACAATTAGTCTTGTGATTAATCAAAGAACTTGAAACTCTAAGATATCCTTCAATATTAGCTTCAGCTAATGTATTCGCTGGGCCACAATCTGCCGAACCTATAATTGGAATAGAAAGAAGACGCGCCTTACCAAGAATGCCCTTTACCCATCCCGGTTGAGTTTTCTCAATCACTCTTTTTATTTTATCAACTCGAATAAGTCCCTTTTTCTCAAGCTGATTAAGATGGTGTTTAATCTTTTGAGGGGAACTAGTAGATTTCCCTATGAGACTAGCTATCTCACGTAAAGTGAGTTGTCCTAAATTCTTTTCCTGAGAAAGCTTTAGTAATTCTTCTTGAATTTTGTGCATATGATTTGTATTATACGCTCTTTTTCAGGAAAATACAAGTCTCCCTTAATTCTTTACAAATTTGACAAGATAAATAAAAGGTGTAGAATAAAAGTACAATTTAATAAGACCTTCTCCTAACACATCGTTAGGCAGTGGTCAAAAAAGGAAGAATTTAAGAGCTGTTATTGCCGAAAGCAATAATTATGCTTACTTGAAGCTTTCTTTATTGACCTCAGGTAATAACCAGCTCTGGATAGCTGGTTTTTTATTTGGTCGATAAAAACCAAAAAGCAAACTTTAATCTCTAATAAAAACATGAACAAAACAAAAAACTTACAGTTTAAAACCGTCTACGTATCTATTTCAGACCTTAAGCCGGCCGAATACAATCCCCGTATCCACAAACCTGAGGTAATGGAAAATCTAAAAGAATCCATTAGGCGTTTTGGGTTAGTAGACCCTCTAATAATTAATAGCGCTCCTAATCGTCTCAATGTGGTCATCGGAGGACATTTTCGGCTTAAAGCTGCCAAAGCTCTAGGATACAAAAAAGTACCAGTAGTTTATGCCAATATTCCTAATCTTGAAAAGGAAAAGGAGTTATGCATCAGGCTTAACAAAAACACGGGAGAATGGGACTGGAACATTCTGGCTGATTTTGACGAAACCTTTCTATCAGATGTTGGGTTCTCAAGTGAAGATCTCGATGAAGTATTTAAGTTAGAAGATATCCCAGAAGAATTTGATCTCGCAAAAGAATTGAAAAAATTAAATATCAAAAAAATAGAAATCCAGAAAGGAGATATTTATAAGTTAGGTGCCCACAAAATGATGTGCGGAGACTCAATAATTGAAAAAGATATGATGAAATTAATGAATGGAGAAAAAGCAGATATGTGTTTTTGCGACCCCCCTTATTTGCTTGATTATCTTCACGGAAAAAAGAAATGCGGAAAAGCAACCGAGGGATTTGGTTATAAAAGAGACAGGAGATATTTAGAAACAGATATCTTACCGCCAGATTTCACGGAAAAGTGGATGGCAAACATTGCTAAAATCCAAAATGAAAACTTCAGTATTATCTGTTTTGAAAACTGGAAAAATATTAGAACCATATGGGGCGAAATGGAAAAGTATTGGAAAGTCAAAAATATGATTGTCTGGCATTTATCTAACCGCGTTCAAGGATTTGCGGCAAAATATAAATTTTTCAATAAGCACGACATCGCTATGGTTGCAACCTCAAAAGATAAAAAAACAGAATTGAATATCACTACAGAAGAAGAATTCCTTCAGAACGAATACGAAACAGCGCTTTATGCTACATCAGGTAAACCACAATGGGAAAATTACGAAAAAGGAAAGAAAATTTGTCCAACTGATTTCATCGAATTTCATGCATCGGATGAAAAAAGTTCAGGTCAAGGAATAATTTTCGGAACCAAACCAATAGAGATACTTATCCCCTACATCAAGGTTCTGACTAAAAGAGATGACCTAATTGTAGAACCTTTCGGCGGAAGTGGATCGACACTTATCGCCGCAGAAAAAATGAAAAGAAGATGTTATCTCATGGAAAAATCTCCCATATATTGTGAAGTCATAAAGCATCGATGGGAAAAATTAACTAATAAAAAGGCTAAGAAATTATGAAAAAAGATAAAACTAGAGAAATGGTAATCGAACAATTGAAGAAAACTCCGATTGTTCAAATCGCCTGCGAGAAAACTGGAATCAGCCGAGCAACTTTTTACCGCTGGAAAAAAGAAAACAAAGAATTTGCTAAAGCTGCCATTGACGCTATTACCGAAGGAGAAATGTTAATTACCGACATGAGTGAATCTCAATTAATTTCTTTAATTAGAGACAAGAACTTTGCTGCTATTCAACTCTGGTTAAGACATCATCATCCAAAATACATTAACAAGATCGAAGTGACCGGCAACCTTAATGTTAAAGAAGAACCTTTAACTCCAGAGCAAGAAGCACTGGTCGAGAAGGCACTTAAACTAGCCGGATTAATAGAAAATAAACAAACTCAATAAAACTATGAATAACAAAATCATGAACGAGGAATTTCAGAATCTACCAAATGAAATAGACCCAGATATTTTGAAACCGATTCTCAAAGACAGAAAAACAATGATAGCCATTACACAACGGAAATTCTTTTATTTCCTTTATATCTATTTTGGTCGCTACATTAAGTACCCGATTGCTCCTTTTCATTTTAAGATGATCAAAATCGCTCAAGACGAAAACATTAAACGAGCCGGGGTGATGGCTTTTCGTGATTCGGCCAAATCAACAATTCTTAATACCGCTTATGCCTTGTGGGCAATTATGGGAATTCCTCAAAAGAAACATGTTGTCATTGCCAGCCAAACTCAACAAAGAGCCAAAGACCATTTAATGAATATCAGAAAAGAAATTGAAGGAAATCAGTTATTGAGTGAGAATCTTGGTCCCTTTAGAGAAACCGAGGATCGCTGGCACGCCAGCACCCTTATAATTCCTAATTATGGAGCGCGCATTACTGCTGTCTCAACAGAAGAAGATATTCGCGGTTTAAGAGAAGGTCCTCATCGCCCAGATCTGATTATCGCCGACGACATCGAAGACTCCAGTTCCATAAAAACGCGGGAAGGTAGAGATAAAACCTTCAACTGGTTTACTGGAGAACTCATAACTATGGGGGAGATTGATACCAAAGTTATTATCCTTGGTAATTTTCTTCACCAAGATTCGGTCATTTCCAGGCTCGAAGAATTAATGAAGGAAGAAAAAATGAAAGGAGTTTTTCTTCGTATTCCGCTTGTTGACGAAAATAATAATATTGCTTGGCCAGGAAAATTTCCATCTCTGGAAGCAGTAGAAGAATTAAAGCAAAGTATTGGTAACGAAATAACCTGGCAGAGAGATTTCCTGTTACGTGCCATTCCCGACGACTATCAAATTATCCATCCCGAATGGATTCATTATTACGACGAACTGCCAAAAGAAAGATATCTCTATCTTAAGATAGGAGTTGATTTAGCAATCACCCAGAACGACTCATCAGATTATACTGCTATGGTTGCTGGAAAGGTATATAGCTACGACGGAAAGTTACATATCTATATTCTTCCCAATCCAGTGAATGACCGCTTAGATTTCCCTCAAACCATAGAAAGATGCAAACTATTACAAAAATCTTTCGACGAGGGCGACTACCCGGAATTTTTAGTAGAAGAAGTTGGTTATCAAAAGGCATTAACAGACACTCTAAGCAAGGAAGGAATCCCCGCTAAAGGAGTACAAATTAATGGCCAGGATAAGACAACTCGATTATCATTAACTACCCATCATATCCAATCGGGAAAAATTCTTTTTCCCAGAAAAGGCGCTGAAAAACTAATTGAGCAATTAGTAGGTTTTGGGGTAGAAAGACACGACGACTTGGTTGATGCTTTTACTCTCTTAGTTCTCAAAATAATGTCTTATGTTCAAGGTGGGCATATGACAGATGAAATGATGGAAGCAGGCAAGGGTGAGACTATATTTGGAGATTTAATGAATCGAGTATTTTAGAGGCTTAAAAAGTAAAGTAAAGGATTTAGGCTCATAATAGTTATCAACTTAAACACTCTGGACTTACTAGAGGGGTTGCGGCATCCTTTGGCTCACAAGACTATGGAACAAGAACTAACAGCCCAATTAAGCACCAATCAAGCAAAGCCAGAGATTAAGACCCGTTATTGCCTTTATGCTAGGAAGTCGACCGAATCTGACGAAAAACAGATCCTTTCTTTAGACTCACAAGTAAAGGAAATGCTTCAAATAGCCGAAAAGGAGGACCTGGACGTGATAGATATACGTCGGGAAGCTCACTCAGCCAAAGACTCTGGTGAACGGTCGGTTTTTAATGAAATTATCCAAGATATCAAAAGGGGTAGATTTAATGGTATCCTCACATGGGCACCTGATAGATTAAGCCGGAATGCAGGAGATTTGGGTTCTTTAGTGGACATGATTGATCAAAAACTCCTTGTTGAAATAAGAACTTTTGGGCAGAGGTTCACTAATTCACCAAATGAAAAGTTCCTTTTAATGATTCTTTGTAGTCAGGCAAAGTTGGAAAACGATAATAAAAGCGTGAATGTAAAACGAGGATTAAGAATGAGATGCGAAATGGGATTATGGCCAAGCGTAGCTCCTACTGGATATTTAAATGAGAAAAGGATTGATCGAAAAGGATATGTCCTTATAGATCCCGAACGAGCGCCAATAGTAAAACAAATGTTTGAAAAAATAGCTTACGAAAAATGGAGTGGCCGAAAGATTTATCATTGGCTTAAGTTCGAAATGAATTTTAGAAGCAGGACAAGCAATAAGCCGTTAACTCTCAGTAATGTTTATAGATTACTACAACTCCCCTTCTATTACGGCGTGTTCGAATATCCGGTTGGTGGTGGCAATTGGTACACTGGCAAACATCAACCGATTATAACCAGAGAATTGTTTGAGGCTACCCAAGAACAATTAAAAAGAGACAAGATTGTACGAGGAGAATCAAAAGAATTCGCCTTCACTAGACTTATGACTTGTGGCCTATGCGGATCGGGTATAACCGCTCAGGAGAAGTTTAAAAATCTTAAAGACGGAACTATAGCTAAATACATCTATTATGGATGCACTCGGTCAAAAGACTTACATTGCAAAAATGGATACGTAAGAGAGGAAGAATTAATTAAACAGTTTATTGATCTGATCGGTCAAATAGACATGAACGAAAGTGACGTAAAGAGAAAGTTTGATTCTGAAATGGAAAGGATGGATAAGTTTCAAAAAGTTTTTCTCAGCAATAAAGAAGTAAATCAAAAAAGCATTAAGTTTGATCCCAGAAGTTATGCCACCTATATACTGCGAGAAGGAACAATACCCGAAAAACGAGAACTTTTGAAGTTTTTTAAAAATAGGCTAATCATTAAGAATCAAATTATATATCTTGATAAAAAAGTGTAAAATAATGGAAAATCAGGTAAAATAGATTAAAGATTATGCGTTACTACGGTTGTAAAACAAAATTATTAAATTATATAGAAAACGCCGTCAGTTCTTTACCGCTCCAAAGAGGAGCTATAATTTTTGATATCTTTAGTGGCACCGCAGCGGTGAGCCAACACTTCAAAAAATTAGGGTATACACTTTATTCGAATGACTTTTTAGAATTTGCTTATGCCCTAGCTTATTGTTATATCCAAATCAATAATAAGCCCAAATTTATAACTCTTAAAAAACGTGTAAAAAATATTCTAATCGCTGAGGATGTAATAAAATATCTCAACCAGATTCCCCCAAAAATTAGTTTTATAACAGAAAATTACTCTCCCTATAAAAAAAATCGCAGACAATACTTGTCTACGCCTAATGCTCAAAAAGTTGACGCAATAAGATGTGAAATCGACAAATGGAAACGAAATAAATGGATAAGCAAGGCTGAATATTATTATTTGATAACTGCCCTAATTGAAGCAATTAATCTGGTCAGTAATGTAACCGGAACCTACGCAGCCTATCTTAAAAGCTGGGACGCTAGAGCTTTAAAACCATTAAAGATGAGTCCTCCGAAAATAATAGAAAGCAAAAACAAGAACTTGGCCCTACATGGCGATGCTAATAAACTTGTGTCAAAATATAAAGTAGATGTTCTTTACCTTGATCCCCCCTATAACGCTAGACAATTCGCTTCCAATTATTTTTTCTTAGAACTAGTGGCAGAGGGTTGGTTTAGTAATAAACCGAAAATTTATGGTCGTAGTGGCATGCGTCCATATGACCACCAGAAATCTTCATACTCTATTTCTAAAAAAGCCGCCGAAACACTTTCTGACCTAATAGCTAAGGCAAGGGCTAAATATATTATTTTAAGTTATAATGACGAAGGTATCATTCCATTAGATCGTATCAGGGAAATTCTTACCACTCGTGGCAAAGTACGAGAATTTATAATGGAACATAAAAGGTATCGAGCAATCAATCAAGATGGTTCACACGTTCGTACGCACGAATTATTATTCTTACTAACCATAAAAAAATAGTATGGCCGAAAAAATGAACAATTTTTCAGGAAAGGAATGGCTACAAAACTCTTTTACCATTTGGCGGGATATTACTAAAACAACCGAGGAAAGAAGACTAAAACACCCGGCAATGTTTCCGGAGCAACTTGCCGAGCGCTTGATTAAAATTTATACCAAAAACGACGGTGAGGTTATTTTAGATCCATTTTTAGGAATTGGTTCTACGCTAAAAGCTGCTTATAAGTTAGGGAAAAAAGGTATAGGGATGGATTTAAACAAGGATTACATCAACATTGCAAAAAAACGGGCAACAGAATTGCAGGGAAATATATTTGATAGCAAGCCAAAAAAGTTTTTTAAACCCGACATACGCAGAGCTGATTCAAGGAAATTAGACAAATATGTAAAGCCGAGTTCTGTAGATCTAGTTATTACATCTCCACCATATTGGAATATTCTCACCGTCAAGCGCACTGCGGATGAAAAAATCATACGAAAATATTCCAATTCGGATAAGGACTTGGGGAACATTTCAGATTATGAAAAATATCTAGAGAACCTGAAAATTATTTATCAAAAAGTATATAAGGTTTTAAAACCCAACAAACGATGCTGTTGTGTGGTTATGGACATTAGAAAAAAAGATAAATTTTATCCATTGCACGAAGATCAAACTAGGATTATGAAAGAAATCGGATTTGAATTAGAAGAATATGTAATCTGGGATCGACAGAGAGAATACAATAACATGAAGACACTGGGTTACCCTTATGTCTTCAGGTTTAATAAAGTTCACGAATTTATTTGCATCTATTGGAAACGCTAACTAAACAGTAACTCTTTTTTATCTAAGGGAATGATGGAATCACGATTAATTCCGTCATTTTTTTCGTCCCAAGAAAAAATAATAATCTCATTACCATTCCCATAATTCAGTAGGCGTTTTCTGATATCGTCTTCTAAAAGTAAAATACTAACTTCGTTAGAAACACCATTTAGAGAAATCAGGAAAGATAGTTTTGAATTAACTAGCTTAGAATATGCGTAAATTTCGCCAATTTCTTTTAAACTCAAGGCGTCGATAGAACGATTTACTAAAACCAACTCGATTTTACCTGTAGATTTATTTTTTAAAATTCCAAACACGTCCGGCATGAACTCCCAAGCCGAATAGTTTTGACATAATTTAATGTATTTATTTGGCAATTTTGCGAGATCGGATTCGGGCGTAATAACTTCTAAAATATCATGGGTTATTCCGAACTTCTTTACTAAGAATCCGTGAAGCCATTTAGCAATTTTCTTTGAAAATTCTGGTTTTTTCATAATCAAATATTTAACAATTTTAAGGTATTATCCTGCCAGATCCCTATTTGGATTTTTTTACCAGGTCCATATTCTAATAAATCTGGGCGAGCCTTTAGAACCTTAATTAAGGATAGCGATGGCTTCTTAGACGAAACCAGAATAGCTTCTTCAGGTTTGGCAACAAAACAATAGCCAAGTAGTTGCCCTAAGGCCTTTAAATCTAACTGTGTTACTTTGGCCTCTTCGAAAATGAGTTTTTTTGATTGCGTTAAAAAACCAACTACATCTGGACGAATATGGAACTTCTCACAGAAATCAAAAACTTTGAATAACTCAATATTTTTATTCTTCAAAAATAAATTTAAATTACTAGCCGAAGTGTTAAATGCCTCCGCTGATTCGTTATATTTTTTACTTAGATATCGTTTAAGATGGTTAACTAAGGGTTCGTACAATTCTTTTTCTAGAACTTCTTGGATAGATTTCGGCGACTTGGTCTTTTTAGTAATGGGTTTTTCTTTGTATACATTAAAAATCTTTACCTGTAATTCATGGCTTCTGGCATCAAATTGTTTTTTAAGTGCTTCGACATCCCCATCCTTATCTTCACCCGTTAAGAAGAAATATTTTGAATTTTTGGCTTTAGCGATTAAATCTTTGAGGTATTTACACCCCATAACCGCATTAATCTGCCAAAACGCATTGAAATGGCGACGTGCCAGTTCTGGAATACGTAAATCTGATTCGCCTGGATGATAGGCCTTAATTTTTGAAAATGGAATAGGGCTAGGCGGAAACCAATCGTCTGGATCGCTGAATACAGCGCGCTTATTATGATCAATCAGTTCCTCGAATAACAATTGTTTTGATTTAATTCTGAATCTAAATTGCGTGTAATATTCGGGAAAGAATTTTATCTGATGCTCACGGCTCCAAGTGGTGGGACGCTGCTCAAAATAGTCCCGCATATTTGCATCACGTATATTAGGATGGCCCCAATCTATAGTATGAATTGGCAAGGAAAATTCTTTACGTAAAAAATTATCTATCTCAACTGGCAAGTGCCAATTTCTTACTATTTGGAAATATACGCGCATCCTTCCGTGCATTTTCTGACCCGGCCTATTCAGCCAGCCACCGGGAGAGGCAAACCCAGCCGTATCAAGTAATCCATTTATAAATTCGGTTTTGGCCTTCCTAGAAACAGAATGGATTATTGCTGGAATATGAAAATTGTCAAAACTATTTGCGCCATTAAATAACCTCTTGATAGCCGCAAATAATACGGCCTGTTTTTTAAAGTCCATAACTAATAAAGTCATGGCTTTATTACCAGTGATATTAAAATCAACCTTAAATTCTAATTTAAGAAAAGGGATAATTACTTCCTTTAGAGATTGAATGGTTAGCTCGGGTTGATTATATGACGATCTATCTTTTGGGTTACCTTCCCTACCGCAGTTTTTGCATATTAGTTTATTACCACCAACTGCCTTAGTAACTAAATCGCCGCATTGACGGCAATGAACAATCCCATGAGCAATTTCGTTAGCATGAGAAAACTCTACAGCAATTATTTTACTGTTATCAAAAATGTGACCCCTACCAGTTATGAGTCCAAGTAAATAGGCGAAAGTTGTAGTAATCTGTGATGAAGTTAATGCCATTGATTAGAATATACTAACGCCTCTCGGTCTCCCTCGATACTTCAAGCTGACTGCTGCGGGGCCTGGATTCGAACCAGGATGACGAACTTCAGAGGTTCGCATGCTACCGTTACATCACCCCGCAATTTTAAAAATTATATCAATTCTTCACTAATAAATAGCTCTAAAGGCAAAGTAGGAACGGGTGAATTTTTAAGCTGCCATTGAACTTCAACTAATTTTCTTAATAGCCTTTCAAGGAATACTGTTTCCCAATTTTGAGCTTGCTTAAATAAGGTAGTCATCTCTTCTTCAGTGGCCTCTTTTTCTAAAACTTCACCTAAACTGGGAGAAATTTTAAGCAATAACAATTTTCTTAAATAATTGACTACTTCTTTATTAAAAATCTCTAAATCAAAGCCATCATCGTAAATTTTATTGATGAATTCAATAGCCTTAGTTTTGTCCTTTTTATTTAAAATATCAATAAAGCGTTTGATTTTTTCCAGATTAATGGCTCCTACTAATTCCTCAACTGCCTCCTTGGTTATATTTTGATTCGTGACTAAAGAGATTTGACCTAAAAGAGATTCTGCATCACGCAATCCTCCTTCAGAATAAAGAGCAATGAGACGCAAAGCTTCTTCTTTGAATTTTATTTTTTCCTGCTCACAAATATATTTTAAGCAACCAATGGTATCTTCTAAAGTTAATTTTTTAAAATCATAACGTTCTACCCGAGAAAGAATGGTGGCTGGCAATTTTTCTGGTTCAGTCGTAGCTAAAATAAAAACAATATAAGCTGGTGGTTCTTCGAGGGTCTTGAGCAAGGCATTGAAAGCTTCCTTAGTTAATTGATGGGCTTCATCAATAATAAAAACTTTATACTTAGATTTAATTGGGGGAAATCTTACATTTTCTCTTAAAGCTCTGATATCATCAATCCCTCGATTAGAAGCAGCATCAATTTCAATTAAGTCCAAAGATCGTCCTTCGTTGATTTCTTTGCAAGATTCGCATTGATTACAAGGTTCAAATTCATTAGTCTTTCTGGTTTGACAATTTAGAGCCTTAGCTAATAAGCGAGCCACGCTGGTTTTTCCTATACCCCTTGGCCCGGCAAATAAATAAGCGTGAGAAATCTGACCTTGTTTTAAGGCATTAGCTAAAGTCTTAATCGTATTTTTCTGATTAATGACTCCAGCAAAAGTTTGAGGACGATATTTTCGATAAAAAACTAATTGGGGCATAGAAATTGAATTTAAAGTTCGCTGGTATTGTAGCAAAAAAATAGCCTCTTTAGCAACTCCCCTTTTTTATTTTCTTAAATACTAAATATTTATAACCAAAGAAATTAATCAGGATAGTAATTCCCACAGCAACTAAAGCGCTTAAATTAGCCCATAATATCGGAGAAATACTAAATTGCGGTTCAATTTTATTAACTAAGAACGAGGCTAAACTGACATTGGTTAAAAAGGCAATAATGCTGATAACCAAAAATTTGGAAAATTCTTGAATTTTGGCTTTATCTTCTCTTTGAAATGTCCAAAATTTGTTTAAAAAATAACTATTAGTCACAGCGCAGGAAAAAGAAATTGCTTTAAATAAAGAAAAAGGCCAGCCAGCATAAACTCTAAAAATCACCATCAATAAGTTTAAAATACCAAAATCAACAGCTGTATTTAAGAAACCAACCAAGATAAACTTCATAAACTGAATATTAAAAAATTCACTGATAATCCAACGGATAAGTTTCATTTTAATAGTTTCAATAGTTTTCTCTTATTTCTTTTTCAATTTCGCTTCTTAAACGAGCATATTTATGATTACTCCTGTCCTGAATTTCTTGAGTTAATTGATAATTAGGTTTTTGGGGTTTGAGTATTTTAACGCTAAAAGCTCGAGTGGTTTGACCATCAATCATTAATTTTAGATAATCGTTAAAATTATCTAAATTTATCAAATCAGAGGCAGAAAAAACTGGGGCAAAATACTTGGCTAAAATCTCAGCATCTTCGTTGCCTACTCTAAAAGAAATAATAGTACCGACATTGCCAAAAACTGCTTTCAATATCTCTTCTTTTAACTGCGCTAAATATTGATGACCAACAAATAAATTTAAACGATACTTTCGCGCTTCAGAAAAAATCGTATTAATAGAGTCAGTGGTAACATTTTGAAATTCATCAATATAAAGATAAAAATCGCGTCGTTCATTTTCAGGAATATCTTGCCGAGAAAAAGCAGCCATTGTTAACTTCGCTACTACTAACATTCCCATTAAATAACTATTAATATTGCCCAGAACACCCTTAGAAAGATTTACTATCAAAATTTTCCCTTCATCCATTATTTTCCTAAAGTCTAAAGTTGTCTTTTTTTGATTAACTATCGGCCGCACTAATTCATTAGCAAGAAATGGTGTTAATTTAGAAACAATGTAAGCAGACATCTGCGGTAAAGCCCATTCGCCTTTTAATTCTATGGCTTGTTTTTCCCAAAAAGCTTTCACCATTGGATCCGGCGTTGTCGCTAATAATTTATTTCTAAAAACTTCATTATTAAAAACCCTCACAATATCGCCTAAGGTATAAGTATCATCCTTGTCATCTAAGAGCAAATGCAAAGAATAACGGAAATACTGTTCAAAAAGCGGTCCGCCAGTCAATTTCAAATCATAAAGTTTATCCACAATTTCCAATAATTCATTAATAACGAAAGTTTTTTGAAAGGTGTAGCGATTATCCCATTCTAAGATATTCATTCCCATAGCATATTGAGGATCACCAGGATTAAAATAAATCACATCATCTTTTCTTGAAGCAGGAATTAATCCTAAAATATCAAGAGCGGCATCACCATGAGGATCAATAAAAGCTGCGCCTTTGCCTTGTTCAACATCTTGAAGAAAAGTTGATTTCAATAAAGTTGTCTTACCAGTACCAGTCTGACCAACTACATAAATATGTCTTCTTCTGTCTTCATTTTTTATTTTCACTGCCTTTTCCTGACCTTCAAAATAACTGAGTCCTAAAATAACTCCTTCTTGAGGTAAATTTAAAGGAGGAGGTGCAGAACGGGCTTTAAGCCATTTCACCCGAGAATTATCAATCAAAGGATGAGGTAAATGATAGATAGTTGATAATTCCAAACTATTTAAAGAACAAATTTGTGAATTTCTAAAATGCCGAAAGGAAAAATTATAAACTAATTGTTTGAGACTTCTTCCAGCTTTAATTTTATTCACTAAAAAATCATTGCCTAAGGGATTATAAAAAGCATTAAAAGCTTCTTTAAGGTGCGAAAATAGTTCCTCAGCTCTTTCTTGAGTTATCGCTGACACTAGAAAACGAATATTAACATTATACAAAGGATACTGTGATTTTGCTTCAACTAATTTTACCAAGGATTCATCCACTATTTTTGGCTTTTGTTTTTCTAACTCATCTTTTTCTGACTGAGATGATTGTTTTTTAAAAGAATCTTTAATGATTGTTAAAGGAGCGGCTAAAGCTTCTTTTAAGGTTTTGCCTTCTAAAAGACCTTTCCTGACAAAAGCAAAGATTTTATCCTTTTTTGTCTTATCTGCCTGAAAAATTATCTGAAGTCCCATTCCTTCTTCTTTAGTTGTTTTAGAAAAAGCATTAAGCAGGGTAGCTAAGGCATCCTCTTTGGCGGCAGAGAAATCTTTAATTGGCAAGACAAAATTCTCTTTTAATTTCAAAATGCCTCCGATGGTCTTACCCTTCGGAGCAAAAATGGTGTAATCCTCAATCGGCTCTATTTTGGCAAAAGGAAAAAGAGAAGATGCAATTTTAGTTAATAAATCAGTATCTTTGCGACTGATAGCCAGATAAAATCGGATTTCTTCTGAATCATGAGGGTCAACTAATTCTAAGACGATATTCTTATTATAATGGCTGAATTTTTCAATTAATTGTTCGAAAGGTGAAATAAAATCTTTCATCTCTTTTCTTTTTTCTTCTTCAGAAGCAAAATCTCTGGGGACACTGATTAAAAATAGTTGATAATTTAAGCTGGTTTTAATTTCAAAATGAAAGATTTTCTTTTTTATCAAAATAAAAAGATAAAACAGCCCTATGCCAAACCCTAAAACTATCAATAAAAAAATTGGAGTAAACATTAAATTACTTTTTGGCGTTTAAGTTCTTGGTAATATTTATCAACTAAAGTATCGTGCAATTTATCAATTAAAAAAGCATTACCGGTTTTAAGGGCAGTAGTAACAGCCTTAGGAATATTCTCTTTCAGAGCAATGGCTACTAATTCGTCTACTTTTTGCTGGGCTTCCTCATCATCTGGATATATTGAAACTGAAGGAGTCGCTGACGGTATTGATTTCTGAACTTCCACTGTTGGTGGATAATTTTTTAAGGATTCTTCTATCTGTTCTTCTATGGTTTCTCTGATTAACTCTTTATCTTCAGGAGTAGTTAAACCTTCCCGAACCATTTGCTCTTTTTTCATCAAAACTCTTTCCTTAATAAAATTAACCTCTGAATTATCCATATATACAGATCAATTTTTAATTTTTAATTTTAAATTTTAAAATAATTTTCAAATTTTTTAATTTTTAAACCTCTAGAACGAGAAGATATATTACCTTAAGAAACGCTCAAGCCGACGAACGGGCAGGGTGCGAGCGAAGCGAGAGAGTGAGGAGGCTTGCGCGAGTTCAAAAATCCTCGCTGGGGATTTTTGAACGTTTTCGAAAGGTGATATATCTCCGAGTTCATTTCATTATACCATTATTTGAAAGCGTAATAAACTCGAGGTAAATAGCGGCAATCAATATATTGTAACTTTTGAGTTTTATTATATAATTCTCCTTCTTTTAATTTTTGGAGAATCTTAAAAACTTCAGAGAAATCACTATTAAAATTAATGAGCAGATACCAACCCTCATTAGTAACTATTTTTATAGTGGAAGATTGTGCTTTTTCTAACTCTATAGCGTTGATTCTAAAAGGGCTACCATCTTTTTCCGATAATTCAAAAAGAGAGCGTAAAATATCTAAATCAGGTTGAGGAAAAATTTCTGTGCCGATGGCAATTGGGGATGGTTGATGAATGATTATTTTCCTGATTAAATTACCAGATGTTTCGGCTGCTTCTCCAAAAACTACACCATTATTATCAAGAAGATAGCATTGGTCATCTTTACAAAGTAAAAAAGATATTTCTCTCGAAGTAATATTTATTGTTAGGTATCCGTTTTTAATGTCTATTTTCGTGCTAAGCTTTTCTATTTCCGGGTATTTATTAAGGAGATATTGAGAAAAATCTGTTGAGGAAAAAAGAAGAAGATTTTCTTGATTATCTTTATATCTTGGCAAAATTTTATAGATAAAAACTGGAACAAATTTTTGGTTCTTGGAATGAAAATAGGCCTTAATATCCAATTCAATTGCTTCTGGATTATCTACTCCATTGATATTTATTTTTTTTATTTGGAAAAAGTCAGAAAGAAAAATCAGCCAGTAAAAAGCAACAGCTAACAAAAAACAAAAAACAATGATAAGTAATAATTTGACTCTATGCCAATAAATTTTGGTTAAACGCTGGCTTTTTATTCGGCGAGTTTTTCGCATAGAGGTAGGTTCTTATATTCCGCCAAAGACAAATATCACTCGCCTTTAATTGGCTCAATCACCAGGGGAGAAGCCTTTTACACCCCTCTCTTTTTATATGGGGTTCATAAATGAACCCTTTGTTTAGACCCCTGCCTGCCGGCAGGCAGGCTCCCCTGAGTTCTTCGCAAATTAAAGGCTCGCTCTTAGTTTTGGCTCTATAATGTTGCTCAAGAGAAAAGGGTTCGCTCTTGATAATAAAGACGAGGATATGTTGTTAACAAAAACCGTAGCGCAGGCCGAGCGGGCATGGCTCGAACGAGCAAAGCGAGTGAGAGAGCGAGACCGAGCAAAGAGGCTGATTTTCTCGCAGGGAAAATCGATAGCGTGTTTTTGTGACAACATATCCTAGCCTATTTAAGACGAGTTATTTCTCTTTATTACTTTAATGCCTCCCATATAAGGAACGAGGACTTTCGGAATTCTGATAAAACCTTCTTTGGTTTGATAATTCTCAAGAATAGCGATAATGGCCCGACCAATAGCGAGAGCAGTTCCATTTAAAGTATAAACGAATTCATTTTTGGAAGTTCTTGGATTTAAATATTTGATATTTAATCTTCTGGCTTGATAATCAGTGCAATTAGAAGTTGAATGGGTCTCCCGATATTCGCCTTGGCCATTATTTTGACCTGGCAACCAAGCTTCTATATCGTATTTTTTAGCTGCGGGATCTCCTAAATCACCGCTACAAATATTAATCACCCGATAAGGAATACCTAAACTTTTCATCAATTCTTCTTCTATAGAAAGCAAGAGCTCATGTTCTTTTTGAGCCTCTTCTGGTTTAGAAAAAATAAACATCTCAACTTTATCAAATTGATGAACCCTTAAAATACCTCTGGTATCTTTACCATAAGAACCGGCTTCGCGCCTAAAGCAAGAAGAAAAACCAGCGTAGCGCAAAGGGAGCTCTTCTTCCTTCAAAATTTCATTCATATGCATGGGACCAATAATTTGCTCAGCAGTGCCGATCAGATATAAATCATCTTTTTCCAAATGATAGACTTCCTCTTTACCTCGATCTAAATAACCCATACCCCAAAAAGGTTCTGGTTTAATTAAAACTGGAGGAATTACTGGAATAAATCCTTTCTTTGTCAATTTATCAAAAGCCAAATGAACTAAAGCTATTTCTAGTTGAGCAGCTTCTCTTTTTAAGAAACCAAAGCGAGATCCTGAGATTTTAGCAGCTCTTTTGGTATCAATAATATCTAGAGACTCGCCTAAGGTTAAATAATCTTTGGGAGTAAAATTAAATTTTGCTTTTTTTCCTTTTTCTTTTAGAACTTGATTGTCTCTTTCGTCTTTACCCACAATAACATCTTCTAAAGGTAAATTAGGAACTGAGCTCATTAATTTTTGATATTCTTGTTCTAATTTCCCTAATTCTTTTCCTTTAATTTCCAAGACTAATTTAACCTGCTTTAAAACATCTAAAATCTCTTTTTTCCTGCCTGTCGGCGAGGCAGGGTTTTCTTCTTTTTCCTTAAGCAATTTTTCTTCGGCGATATTCTTCTTTGCTCGCAAAGTATCTATTTGCTGAATTAATTCTCGTCTTTTCTTATCTAAATCCAAAACATTATCGACTAAAGAAGAATCAGCACCTTTTTTCTCAATGCCCGTTTTAACTTTATCAGGGTTTTCACGAATGAATTTAATGTCTAACATACTTACAAAATGAATTTTTAATTTTAAATTTTTAATTTTTCGGACGCATAAAAGGAAAGAAAATAACTTCTTTTAAGGAAGAAGCTTGAGTTAAAACTGCCACTAATCTGTCAATTCCTATGCCCAAGCCTGCTGCTGGAGGCATGCCATATTCTAACGCTTCTATAAAATCATTATCCTGAGGATGGGCTTCTAAATCCCCTTTTTCCTTTAATTTTGCCTGCTCCTGAAACCTTTCTTTTTGATCTAAGGGGTCATTAAGTTCAGAAAAACCATTAGCAATTTCCCAACCATTAATAATCAACTGAAAACGGCTAGTTTGCTGAGGATTATCTATTCTTTTCTTGGCTAGGGGCGATATGGCTAACGGTTGATTAATAATAAAGGTTGGATTTTTTATTTCTGCCCTTAATTTTTTAAAAATATCGTCAGCAATTTTTTCTTTACCTGCCTGCGCAGGCAGATTTGCTTTAGAATTGATGCCTTCTATTTCCAGAACTTTTGCTTTGCTTAGCCATTGTTCCAAAGAAGATTCAAAATCTAATCCAATTTTCTTTTTTAGAAATTCTTCAAAGCCAATGATTTGCCAAGATGAATCGATGAAGGAATTCTCACCAATATCTTTTTTAAAAGTTTTGGTTAAATGTTTAATTAAATCTTTGGTTAACTTCATCAAATCTTCGCGGGTTTTATAAGCACTATATAATTCCATCATCGTGAATTCCGGATTATGCTCTCTATCCATACCTTCATTACGAAAGTTTTTTCCTATTTCATAAATGTTTTCAAATCCTCCTATTAATAATCTTTTAAGATATAGTTCTGGAGCAATTCTTAAATACAATTTAAGATTTAAGGCTTCTAATTTGGTTAAAAATGGTTTGGCATTAGCTCCACCATACATTGTTTGAAGAATGGGCGTTTCTACTTCTAAATAATTATCTTTATTAAGAAAATTTCTAATTTCAGCAATAATTTTACTTCTCAAAGTGAATCTTTTCTTTACTTCTTCGTTTTCTAATAAATCAAGATAGCGCCGACGGAATCTTTCTTCGATATCCTCTAATCCAAACCAAGCTTTTGGCAAAGGTCTCAAACTTTTGGTTAAAAGAGTAAATTTGTTCACCAATAAACTTTTTTCTCCTTTTTGAGTTATAAATAAAGTGCCCTGGGCTTCAAGAAAATCACCGTTATCAAAATATTTTTCAAAAAATTTCATTTTTTCTCCAGTCAAAATATCTGTCTTTAACACTAATTGTAATTTTCCAGTTTCGTCTTGAACATCACAAAACATCACTCCGCCATGACCCCGGATTGACCAGATTCTGCCAACTAAAGAAATTTTCTTTTTAGTTTTACTCCAAGAAACAAAATGATTTAAAACTTCTTCAATAGTAAATTGGCGGTTAACTTTCTCTGGATAAGGATTAATGCCTTGTTGACGAAGTTCCTTAACTTTTTTTATTCTTTCTTTTATAATATCTTCCAACATAATATTTAAGATATCTCTATTATCTTGTATTCTACCTCACCTTTAGGGGTTTTGGCAATAATAATGTCACCTTTTTTATGGCCAAGGAAAGATTTTCCTAATGGCGATTCATTAGAGATTTTGCCTTCGGCTGGATTAGTTTCTTGAGTTCCAATGATAGTAAATTGCTTTTTAGTCCTAGGTAAAGACAAACTTTGGATTGTGATAGAAGAACCTATTTCAACAAAATCATTATTTTTTGTTGGATGAATAATGGAAACATTTTTTAAGAAAGCTTCAATTTCTAAGATTCTTGTCTCTAAAGCAGCCTGGCTGTCTTTGGCCTCCTGATAAGCGGCGTTTTCCGATAAATCACCAAGTTCTTTAGCCTCTTGAATTCTTAAGGCAATTTCTCTTCTTTTAACAGTTTTTAAAATATTAAGTTCTTCTTTAAGCTTTTTATAAGCTTCAGGGGTGATATAATTTTTTGTCATAAATTTTTATTAATTCTGTTTTGGTAATACCAATCTAAAATTTCCCTGACTACTGGCAAGGTAGCAATTGATCCTTGAGGTGGTTGTTCAATTAAAACAAAAATTACAATTTGAGGATCAGAATAAGGGGCATAAGCGCCAAAAAGAGCATGGTATTTTTCTTTTCCTAAAGAAATGAACTTTGGGGAGCCGCTTTTACCTGCCACTTCCATTGGCAAATCATTTAAAGAGGTTGCTGTTCCTTCTGTCACCACTTGACGCATTCCTTCTTGAACAATTTTTAAATTATCAGGAGAAACGTCAAGCTTGAGTAAAGGAGCAGGAGAAATATCTTTCTCTAAATGGGGCTTCATTAGAATCCCATTGTTGGCGATGGTAGATATATAATCAGCCATTTGGAGCGGTGTCAAGCTTAAACCTCCTTCACCAATAGAAATATTATAAGTATCACCTAATTTCCAAGTAGGATCATTCGGTCTTATTTTTTTCAACCACTCCTCATCAGGCAACACCCCAGCGCTTTCATCATCAAGATCAATACCTTGTTTTTCTCCTAATTTAAAGATATTCCAGTACTTTTTAATTTTTTCTAAGCCCAAGCCAGTAATGTCTTGATAGCCTCCACCAACCGTCCAAAAATAAACATTGCAAGAAACAGCAAGAGCTTTACGCATATCCACCCAACCATGAGGTTGCCAATCATTAAAAATATATTTTTCCTTAGGATCGTAGGGGCTAGTAATGACTATCTGACCCTCATCATAAATCTTTTTTAAAGGATCAATTATTTTTTCTTCTAAAGCTGCTAAAGCAACAAGGAGTTTAATTAAAGAACCCGGAGAATAAAGCCCGCTTATCACCCGATTAAATAAAGGGTAATGTTTACTTTGAAGATATTGATTAATTAAATCGCTGGGAGACCCTTTAACCAAAATATTCGGATCAAAACTCGGTAAATTAACTAACGCTAAAATCTCACCGGTTTTAGGATTTAAAGCTATACCAGCACCAGCTGAAACTCCCAAATTTTTTAATTGTTTTTCTAAAGATTCATAAAATTTTATTTGTAAATCTTTGTCAATGGTAGTGATTAAATCATTGCCTTGTTGGGGAGAGATTGTTCCTAAATCTTGCTTTAGCTTTCCATAGACATCAACTTCTACCAATCTTCTCCCCCATTTACCCTGGAGAGTACTTTCATAATAAGCTTCTAAGCCATCTTTGCCAACCATAGAGGTTAAAGGATAATCTTTATAGATGGCTTTATCATCAGAAGAAATTCTACCGACATAGCCTACAACCTGAGCCATTGTTTCTTTATATGGATAGTAACGACTGGTATCAGCAATCACAACAAACCCTTTATTTGATTCAATGTTGGCTTCAAATTTTCTAATTTCATCCACTTCTAGGTTAGGTTTTAGCAAAATCGGTTCTATTGAAGAAAGACTACCTTTTTCTTGCAAAATATTTTCAACATCAACTTTATTAAGATTAAAAATCGAGACTACTTGGTCTATAAGCTTTTTCCTTTCATTTGAATCACGGGGTAAATCTAAAGGAACCATCGTTAAGCTAAAAGAGGGAGAATTCAAAACTAAAGGTTCGCCATAACGATCATAAATAATTCCTCGCGGAGCATTAATAACATAATGGCGAGTCTTGTTGTTATCAGCTAAATCCTTGTAATACGAACCTTTAACTATTTGAAGATAAAATATTCTAGAAAAAATTATAACCATTAAAACTGAACAAAAAACCAATAAACCCTTAACAAAAATTGAAGCCAAAGGCCATTCTAATTTTGCCAATTGGTCCTCGCCCATTTCTTCCGCTTTTTTATCAAGAAGAATTTCTTCTGGATCAAGCAAGTGTCCGCCTCTTTTAATCAAATTTTTTCTTAAAGCCATGAGTTCTTATTTTTTGTTCTAAAATCATTAAAATTAAATAAACCACTGAATTAATTAAGGCATCAATTAAAATAATCAGCCAAAGATTTGAATGAGACAAAAATAAATTCAGAAGAAAGAGAACCAAAAAATAAATATTAATAATGCTTTCTCCGATAATAATACGTGAAAAAAAATTCTCGCTTTCTAAAAGTCTGGTCAGGAAGAAACCAATACCAAAAGAAAAAAATAAACTAAAAAGATTCGTTCCCCAAGCCAAACCAGAAAGAGTGTCAAAGATAAATCCTCGGGCTAATAAAAGCAAAACGATGTAAAAAAATGGTAAATCAAAAAAACTAAAGATTAAAAAAATCAGAAGAAAATCTATAATTGGTCTGACAAAAAAAGATCCACCTTCAAAATATATTTGAAAAAGGCAAATGGGAATAAATAACAAAAAGTTTTTAAAAAAATGCGACATTTTAAAAATTAAAAAATGGAATCAGTAATAACAAACACTGAAAAAAGTTGATTGGGCAAAAATAAAGGTTCCGTAAGATATTCTTGCAAAGAAGATTCTGAAAGAATCAGGCTCTTTACTTTGACTACTAATAAATCTGGTAGAAGTCCAGTATTTTCATTAGAAGTAACTAAAAGATCATCCGGTTGAATTTGAGCATCTCGGGGGACTAATTTTAGAATAAACCTGCCTTGATTATCCTTTTCTAAAATAGCTAAAACCCGAGATTCAATGTCCTTAACTCCTATTTTTGTTTGGGGAGCAAAAATAGATTCACCACGACAATAATTAGTTAAACATTCTTTTAAAATCCCTACCAGCACTTGATTATCTAAAATAACATTCATTCCCGCCTTTAAACCACTACTCTGACCTTTATTTATCCAAAAATTACCGGTCAGACCAGTAGGATCAACGAGTACTATTTGAGCTGGCAACAAAGACCAACCAGTTTTTTGTTTGACATTAAAAGCTAGTTTAAGACTAATATTTTCCTCTTCTAAATTTTTTAATTGGACTAACTGCCACAAAAGATTATTATTTTCTTCTTTTAAACTTTGAACTTGATTGCGAATTTGATTAAAATGAAAAAAATCTTTAAACCAACTATAGGCGCGATTGAAAGTTTCTAAAAGAATTGGGTTATTAGACTGGGCAAGAGTAGAAACAGTCGTCTGTTGAATATGATTTTTGGAAATAAAATATATTTTGAATATAAAAAAGAGAGCGATTAAAATAATCACTCCAATAAAAAGATGGTGAAATATTTTTGCCTTTTTCATAAGCCTGTTATGGTGTGAGGGGCTAAATCGGAGGTTTTTCCCTGTTAATATTAATCAGTAAATCTCTTGAACTTTTTAAATTTTCAAGAACAAAACCAATCCCTCTTATAACTGCCGTGATAGGATCTTCAACAATCTTTGCAGACAAACCAATATTATCAGAAATTAATTTATCTAATCCTCTTAAAAGAGAGGTGCCGCCAGAAAGATAAATACCACTGGTAATAATATCAGCAATTAATTCTGGAGGTGTAATTTCTAAAGTATCTTGAATAGCGTCGATAATTTTATCTAAAGAAGGCGTGATTGCTTCCCTAATGTCTATTTCTTTAATTTTTATTTCTTTTGGCAATCCCTTAGTCAAATCTCTGCCCTTGACTTTGATTTCTTGATTACTGCCTAAGTCCATGGCTGAACCAACAGCAATTTTAATTGCTTCGGCTGTTCTCTCGCCAACAGCTAATTTATATTTCTCCTTTAAATAATAAACAATATCGTCATTTAATTTATTTCCGGCAACGCGTAAACTTTTATACACAACCACTCCGCCTAAAGAAATCACCACTGCTTCGGTTGTCCCACCACCAATATCAACAATAAAGACCCCTTTTGATTCCTTCACTGGTAAACGAATACCTAAGGCTACTGCTAAGGGCTCTTCAATAAGATAGACATTTCTTGCGCCAGCAGATCTCGCTGCATCCTCAACTGCTCTCTTTTCTACTTCAGTACCACCGCAAGGGATACCTATTACTAATTTTGGTCTATTAATTAAATGCTCCAGAAAATTTTTTCTCTCAGCTTTATCTAAAAAATAGCGTAACATTTTTTCCGTTACTTCAAAATCAGAAATAACACCATTGCTTAAGGGTCTAATGGCGCTAATATGAGGAGGGGTTTTACCAACCATTTCAATAGCCTCTCGGCCAATAGCCAAAATTTGATTGGTTTTATTATTAAGAGCCACGACTGTTGGTTCATTGATAACAATGCCTTTGCCCCTGACATAAACTAAGGTTTTCGTTGTTCCTAAATCTATTCCTATCTCTTGGACAAATCTTTTTGTAAATAAACTCATCATATTAAATTACCTCTAAAATTTTACTTAGTTTTTATTAATTTGTCAACCCCGTTAGAAGTTCACTTCAATTCTTCAATAATAGATAGGTGATAAGGCGAAGCCGCCTCTCGGCTCTGGCTAGTGGATAAAGGGAGACTTACTTAAAACTTCTAACGGGGTCAACCTCTTTTATTTTTATTAATTTCACCTTATTAGTTTTTCTTTCTTTTATTTCTAAAGATTTCTTTTGCAAAGTGCGGCTGCTGATAATGATTCTTTGAGAAATTCCTAATAAATCAGCATCCATTAATTTCTCCCCGCTCGTTACGCCTTCCCTATCATCATAAAGAACCTCTAAATTAGCTCCCATCATTTTTTGATAAAGCAAATCAGTTTGTTTTTTGATTCCCTTGTCTTCTTTTTTATTACCGCTTAAAAGAGGTAAAAGATAAAATTGATAAGGAACTACTGCCTCTGGCCAGACAATTCCATATTTATCATAATTTGTCTCCACGATAACGCCTAATAAACGGCTGATTCCAATGCCATAACAACCCATCATCACATTTTTATTTTCCCCGTTTTTATCTCTAAATTTTAAATCGAAGGCTTTGGAATATTTATCTTTTAATTTAAAAATATTGCCTACTTCAGACCCTTTAAGCATTTTTACAATATGACCGCATTCAGGACATTTTTTAATATCCCCTGTGATTTCTTTATTGCGACAGAATTTGCAAAAAGAACAGTAATAAAATAAATCTTCGCCCGCTGGAGTAACTACTTGAAATTCATGAGAAAAACGGGAAAAAGTTCCACCCGATGCTTCTACCATAAACGTTTTTAACCCACATCTTTTGAAGATTCGCTGATAAGCTTTTTTTACTTTTTCATAATACTTATCCAGATCTTTTTCATCAGTATGAAAACTATATAAATCCTTCATGATAAATTCTTTTCCTCTCAAGATGCCTGACTTAGAACGGGGTTCATCTCGAAACTTATCAGAAATATGAAATAGATACAAAGGCAAGTCTTTATAGGAAAAAATAAAATTCTTTACCATTGGTGTTATTATCTCTTCATGGGTAGGAGCAAGAGCAAACCATTGCCCGTATCGAGAACGTAACTTAAATAAAGCATCAAATGTTTTCCATCGTCCGGTTTGTTCCCAGTTTTTTTGCGGGTTTAAAAGAGCCATTAATATTTCTTGTCCTCCTATATTATTCATTTCTTCTCGAACAATATTTTCTATTTTTCTTATTACTCTTAAGCCAAAAGGAAGAAAATTATAAACTCCGCTTGTTAATTTTTCAATAAAACCAGCCCTAATCAAAAGCGAAGCATTAATTGATGATTCGTCTTTGGGTATTTCTTTTAAAGTGTGGAGATGAAGTGAGGATAATTTCATAGGAATCAACGAATTACGAATTTAATTACGAATATACGAATTTTTTTTATTTTAGAGCGAGGAGATATATTCCTTGAGAAACGCTCAAGCCGACGAGCGGGCATGGTCTCCGACGATTAGTCGGAGGAACGAGGAGGCTTGGCGAGTCAAAAAATCCTCGCTGGGGATTTTTGGACGTTTTCGAAAGGTAATATATCTCCGAGCGATTGTCAGTGAAGATAGAAAAAGCGAATATCTTTAATGGTTACTAAAACAGCTAAACACATTAAGAGAGCAAGGGTAATATTATCAATCAAAGCCTCTGTTTTTTGAGAAATGGGTTTTCTAAAAATTTTCCCTAGAAAGAGGAATAAAAGACGGCCGCCATCTAAAGCTGGAATCGGTAAAAGATTGAAAATAGCCAAAGCATAAGAAATCAGTCCAAGAATATATGCTCCATAACGCCAACCATATTCAAAACTTCGGCTAGTAATTGCCACTAAGCCCACTGGACCAAGCAAATCACTCACATCTAAATGGGTGAATATTTTTCCGAAAGCAATTTTTAAGCCCTTTAATGATTCAACTAAAACAAAACTCAAAAAACGGCCAGTCTCTAAAAAGGCTTGACTAAGAGGATATTTTACAAGGATTGAAGAAGCTGATGAGCTGATCAGATAAGAACCTGCCTCGCTCTGCTCGGCAGAACCTTGTTTCTCGCTCGTCCCGCCTGTGGCGGGACTTTGCTCAAAATAGTTAGATGGCAATAAAGCTTTGGGAAAACCAATGGTAAAAAGCAAAGTAAAAATGAGAAAAGCAATGATAAAATTCATTCCCACTCCTCCTAAAAAAATGGCTACTTTTTTCGATGTTTTTTGATTAAAAAAGCTTCTTTTATCTTGGTTATTTTCTTCTTCGTTAATTTTCACAAAAGCGCCAAAAGGAATAGCATTTAATGAATAAGTTACTTCACCTCGTTTAAAGCTAAAAATTTTGGGCGGTAAACCAATGCTAAATCCCTCAACTTTTACGTTGGACAATCTGGCTAAAAGAAAATGGCCAAATTCATGTAAAATCATCAATAGGCTTAAAGCACCAATGGCAAGTAATAAGGTGATCATAATTAAGATTCTAAAATTTCTTTCTCTTTTTTCTCTGCTGCTTCATCTAAAGTTTTATTTGTTTTCTCGACAACTTTTTGAACTTCTTCTAATAAACGAAATTTCTCATCTTCAGAAATAGTTTTTTCTTCGAAACTCTGTTTTATTTCTGTTACTATTTCCTCGCGGGTTTTTCTTAAACGAACCCTGTATTCTTCCTTTATAGAACTAATTAATTTAACTAAGGCTTCTTTTCTTTCTTTGGTTAAGGTTGGAAGAAAAAGCTTAATTTGTCTGCCTTCAGCTGCAGGATTTACACCTAAAGAAGAAGAATTCAGAGATTTTAAGATATTAGGAACAATGGTTGCATCCCAGGGTTCGATAATAATAATATTGGGTAAGACAATAGAAATCGAAGCCAAGTGTTTTATGGGAGATTGAGTATTATAACATTCCACCTTAATATTTTCTACTTGAGCTGCTGAGGGTCTTGAGGTGCGAAGAGCCAAAATTTCTTCTTTGAATTGATCAATTAATAAATTTGTTTTCTCTCCAAAATTTTTGATAAAATAAGGACCCCCTTCGCTTCGCTCAGGAGAACCTTTTTTTCCACTATGTGTAAAATCAGCATCCATTATAGTTTAAAAATATATTTTCTAATAAAAGAGAGCTGCTAATATTATAATCGGAAATTAAATGAAAAGCTTTGAGTAATTCTTTGGCTAATTTAACTTTGGAAGCTAAAGGTAATTTTAAATTTCTTTTACTCTCTTGTATTTCTATTTGAATATCTCGATTTAACATTTCTAACCAAGTTTTTAAAACCGTTAATAAATGAACTTTATCGCCTGCTAATTCTTGCAGATATTGCAGCTGGCCTAAAAAATCACTTTCCAAAATAATGGCTAATTTCTTTTGACTCTTTTCAATGTCTTCCAGATACTTCCTATCTAAAAGCCTGAAAGCTAAGCCAATTTTCCCATCAGCTTTTTCCGCTATCTCCTGAGCTTTGGATAGACTCAGAGATTGCTGATTAATTAAAAAGTCAATAATCTCTTTAGAAGAAGAACGATAAAATCTCAAAGCCAATAATCGAGACAAAACAGTTGTTAAAAGTCTTTGGGGAAAAGCAGTAATAAAAATTATCAAGGTATTATGAGGAGGCTCTTCAAGGGTTTTTAAAAGTGTATTTTGAACATCTTCTTTTAATCTATCAGCTTCATTAATAATTAATATTCTTAAGGAAGAGAACTGAGGCTCATAATGCAAAAATTCAATGGCTTTTCTCGCTGTCTCAATAGAAACATTATTATTAATAGGTTCGATCAGCAAAAAATCGGGATGCAGGCTTTTATCAAAGCGCAAGCAATTTTGACAATGGCCGCAGCCATCCCATGTTTTCTGTTCTGCTTGGCACAATAAAGCTTTGGCAAAAGCTAAGGCTATCGTTTTTTTACCTACTGCTTCTTCTCCGTAAAATAAAAGACTTTGAACTGGTTTTGTTTCCGGATTAAAGAATCTCTCTAAAAAAAACTTTATTCTTTCCCCCAAAAAAATCATCATTTGTAAGTAGTAATACTTTTTTTGTAAAGTTTGAGGTTATCCAAAATAACACCAGTTCCTTTGGCTACGCAATAAATAGCTTCATCAGCTACAAAACTTGGCACGCCAGTAACTTTGGTGATTAATTCATTAATATTTCTTAACATTGATCCCCCACCAGTTAAAAGCATACCTCTTTCCATAATATCAGCGGCTAACTCAGGAGGAGTTTCAGCTAAAACCGATTTAACCGCCTGAATAATGTCTTTCAATGGATTAGCAATGGCTTCAGCAATTTCATTGGCATTAATGACAATATTTTTTGGTAAGCCTTCAGTTAAATCTAATCCTCTGATTTCTAATTCCTCTTTTTGTTTAAGTGGTATTGCCGTGCCAATTTGAATTTTAATTTTCTCCGCTGTTCTTTCACCAATAGCTAAATTATATTTTCTCTTTATATACTCAGAAATTGCTTCATCCATTTTATTGCCAGCAATTCTCACTGAAGCCCAAGAGACAATTCCTCCCAAAGAAATTACCGCTACTTCGGTCGTTCCGCCCCCAATATTAACAATCATATTGCCAGCAGGAGAATTAATGGGTACGCCAGCTCCTAAAGCAGCTAAAATAGGCTCTTTGGCAACATAGGCTTCTTTAGCGCCCGCTTCCCTGGCAGCATCAATGATGGCCCTTCTTTCCGTAGAAGTCACTCCCACGGGCACAGAAATTACTAATTCTGGTTTAAATATTTTCCAAGAACCTAAAGCTTTATCAATAAAATAACGAAGCATAGCTTCGGTTACTCGATAATCAGCAATAACGCCATCTCTTAATGGTTTATAAGTTTTTATCATTTCCGGAGTCCGACCCAGCATTTCTTTGGCTTCTAAACCAATGGCTAAGACTTTATTTTCATCAACAGAAATAGCCACTACTGATGGCTCATTAATAACAATGCCTTTTTTGGGAATAAAAACTAAAGTATTGGCAGTGCCTAAATCAATGCCTAATTGGCGAACAATCATATGAATTCAATTATATCACCCTAACGTTTTTTAGTCAAAAAAGGTTTTTCTTAAAACTTTGCCATATAAATCATGGCTCAAAATACCTCTTTGGTAAGAAAGATTGCCATTTATTATCACTGTTTCTATGCCCTCGCTATACTGAAAAGGATTTTTTAGAGTAGCTTTATCTTTGATTTTATCCGGATTGAAAATCACTAAATCTGCCCAATAATTTTCTTTAAGATACCCCCTGTCTTTTAAGCCAATTTTATCTGCTACTTTACCAGTAATTTTATGAATGGCTTCTTCCCAAGAAAAAAATTTCTTTACTTTTACGTAATCATTAAGAAACTTGGGAAAAGTACCAAAAGCCCGAGGATGAACCCAAGTGCCTTTCTCACCGCTATTTAAATTATAAATACCGCTATTAGATGCCACAAAAGAATAAGGAGAAAGGATGCCTTTTTCTACGTTTTCCAATGATAAACTTTTCACAAAGACCAAAATTCTTTTCTCGCAAAGCTCAATTATCTTCAAAAGCGCATCTTCTAAGCTTAAATTAAATCCTTGAGCTATTTCTTCTAATGTTTTCCCAGCAAACCACCATCTCTCTCCGCTATCAGCTATAATGAGATCTTGATAGAGATATTTTCTCTTCTTCATGTCTTCAATCATTTTTTTTCTTACTATTTCGTCATGAAGATTTTTTAAAAGCACTTCCCGACCGCCAATTGCTAGCCACTCCGGCAAAATTAAATAAAGCGATTCCACATTATAATCATAAGGAAAAATATCGAAATTAACTAATTCTTGATTTTCATTTACTTTTTGTATCATCTTTAAAACTTCAGAAAAACTATCAAAATTATTTTTTCCTTCCACTCTCAAATGAGAAATTTCTAAAGAAACTTTTTCTTTTTCAGTCACTTCTAAAACCTCTCTCATACTCGAGAGTAAACCTTCAGCTTCGTTTCTTAAATGAAAAGAGAGAAAGGCTTTTTTTTCTTTGACGCATCTCGCTATAGCTTGAATTTCTGTCAGGCCTACAGCTTGTTCTAAGTTATAGCCCAAACCAAAAGAAACGCCAAAAGCGCCTTCAGCTATACTCGATTTGACAACAAATTTTAATTCTTCTAATTCCTGTTTCTTTAAAGGACGAAATTGATTCTGAGCAATATCTAATCTTAAGGTTCCCCATCCAACCAGAGTAGCAAAATTTACTCCTAACTGTTTCTTAGTTAAAAAATTCAAAAATTCTTCAACTGTCCGCCAACTAATATTAAGGTCAGTGGCTTTTAGCCATTTATCAAGAGAGGATAAAGAACCAGAAATTAAAGGAGCGAGCGAGGCGCCGCAATTACCGCCAACAATCGTCGTAATTCCCTGCCGCAATAAATTTTCGGCTTCTTTTAATTTAAGGAGACTCAAACCATGATCAGCGTCATTATTAATATCAATAAACCCAGGAGCAATAAATCTATTTTCGGCATTAATCTCTGTTTTGGCTTTTTCATCTTTAAGCGAACCAATGGCCACAATCTTGCCATTTTTAATGGCTAAATCTGCTTTCTTAGCTTCAGCTCCAGTGCCATCAAGAATTTCTCCATTTTTAATTAAAATATCGTACATAGGAATCAACCAATTACGAATTTAATACGAATATACGAATAAAATAAGAAACCTCGCTTCGCTCAGAACCTTTTTTCTCACTTCGCTCGAAATAAGAAGTAGTAATTCGTATATTCGTAAAGGATTTGTTATTCGTTGATATTATACCATTATTTTTGTTGCTTGACTAACTCCAAGAGATTTTTAAATAAAAAAGCTACGGTTAATGGTCCTAAGCCACCAGGTACTGACGTAATTAAAGCAGCTTTATCTTTAAGAGAATCAAAATCGCAATCACCCTTTAATTTACCAGCTTCCGAAACAACAGCAGCGTCAAAAATGACAACTCCTTTTTTAACCATCTCAGCTGTGATTAAATTTGGTTTTCCCGCGCTGGTAACAATAATATCCGCTGTTTTTATTAAATTTTCTAAATTTTTAGTCTGACTATTAGCTACTGTGACTGTCGTTCTTTGGTGAATAAACCATAAGCCTACAGGCTTGCCTACTAATTGACCACGACCAATAATTAAAACATTTTTCCCCTCTGGATTAATTTGATATTTTTCCAAAAGAAATTTTATCGCTTCCACTACTGGCGGCAAAACTTTTAAACGATTGGTATAAAAACCTCCTAAATTTTTCTCGCTTAAAATATCCGGGTCTTTTAAGGGTAAAAGGGCGTTTAAAACTACCTGGTTATTAATGGAATCTGGCAAAGGCAATTGAACCACTATTCCCCGATTATAGGTCACGCGGCAAATCTCATTCACTTTTTTTCTCAATTCCTTGGTTTTAATAGTTTCTGGGTATTGATATAAACGAAAATCGATGTTTAATTCTTTGGCTATTTTTTCTTTTTGTTTGATAAAGGATAAAGAAGCAGGATTATCGCCTACTAAAACTACAGCCAAGCGAATCTTTTTAGGAATTAGCTCTCGTTCTTTTTTTAATTCCTCAATAATTTCTTCGGCTAATTTTTTGCCATCAATTATCATAAATACAATTTTTAATAACGTAGCTGTCATTGCGAGGAGTGAGCGAAGCGAACGACAAAGCAATCTCAAAGATTGCCACGCTCGCCTTATGGCTCGCTCGCAATGACCAAAGATTAAAAACTAAAAATTTCATTTTTTTCCACTATTTTGACATTTGTATGGATTTTTTCGAATTCTTCTGGGTAATCAGTATGAATCGGGATAATAAGATCTGGTTTAATATTTTTAATAAATTCTTCCAATTCTTTGCCAGAAATATGGCCAGAAATATGAGCTCTTTCAAATTTACCATCTGGAGTTAGCCCCTGCATTTTAAAATGTTCTATCCAGTGGCTAAATCTTTCTTCAGAAATTTCTGATTCTTCAGTATGAGGCTCAGTAATAGCTCTTAAAAAATAAGAATTTTCATCAGGCTGAAAATCAATCAATTCCTGAATTTGATAAAAATTCAAAATTGCTAAATAATCTCGGGGATGAGTCTTGATTTCTTTGGCATTAATATAAGGATATTTCTTCAAAAGATTTTGCTCCCATTTCTTTAAATTACCTTTCTTCTTTTCATAAAGCACAAGATTATCGAAGCTATTAATTTCCAATCCTTTTTCCTTAAGAATGGCTAAAAAAGCAAAATAATTATAAGATAAAGCGATTTTTCTTTTTGTTTCTTTGGCAATCTGAGCTAAAGTCTCAAATCTAGTAATATCAGCCATGGAATAATCAGCTACTACTAATCCTTTGATTCTAGATACGATTTCTTTAGCCTTAAAATAGACATCTTTTTCGCGGAAAATGTTTTGTTCTTTGATTCGCGTCCCTTCACAAAGAAAAATGTCAATGTTTTGCTTTTTTAAAAATTCATAAATTGCTTTTAATTGTTTCTCTGAAATTTCTGAAAGACGAAAATCTCCGGAATACAAAACATTTTTTGCGCCTTTAATAAAATACATTAAAGCGCCAGGAATAGAATGATCAACAAAAAGAGGAAAAATTTCTAAATTTTTAATTTGAAATGGCTGTTGTTTTTCTAAAACTTTGAATTGTCTTTTTATTTTTTTGCGTTTTTGTGGCGGCAATTCGTGAGGGCTACTAATTTCTACAATTTCATTTTCTAAAGAAGGTGGTTTAATAGTGCGATAAGCTTCAAGCACAACTCTCGTGGATTGGCTTAAATAAACTGGTATGGTTTCATCTAAAAATGAAAGGTAACCAGTATGATCCATATGGCCATGGGATAAAAGCACTGCATCAAGAAAAGATTTTTGATACGAACAAAAATCCATTTCTTCTTTGCTTAAAATATCTAATAAGTCTTTTCGATATAAGCCTTCCCTTTTAGGCAATAAATCTAATTCTAAATAATCCTTGAGGCCGTGCACAGAACGAGGATTAACAAACTCTTCAAAATATTCAGAAGCTTGTTTGTAACTTTTACCAAAATCCAAAAAAATAGCGGTATTTTTATCTTCCAACAAAATTTTATTACCGCCAATTTCCTTTATTCCGCCATAAAAAGTGAGCTTCATATTTTAGCATTCAAGGAAAAACTTACTCCTTCTGAAGTTTCTACTAAAGCTTCTAAAGGCAAATTTATATCTTTGATTAATCCTGATGTTTCCAAAGATTTTTTCCAGGCCAGAACTGCGTCTTTTTTTGCTGCTTGCCCCTGAATAGTAATATTATTAGCTGGTGTATTACTAATTAAGATTCTTTGAAGATTAATGTTATTTTGTTTGCTGGAATCAGAAATATTACTTAATATTGCCTTCCAATCTCTTTTATAAGTTTGAATTTTTTCTAAAATAGCCACTAAAGTATTGAACTCGTCAGCTTTTCTTACTAAGTCTGCTTCTTTATTAGTGGTGATCACGTCAATGGGTTTGGCTAAAGCTTGTTGGTATCTATTGCGAATGGTAGCAAAAAAAGTGCTATCTAAAAGGCTAAAAGTTAAAGTTAAACTCATTATCACCACCAGAGCCACCTTGGTCCATAAAGAAACTATCCGATAAAGATGATTTTGTTCATAACTTTCTTCTGTGCCTACTGGCGCTAAACTGACAATGATGTCTTGATAGCGAGGAATGAGACCTCGTAAAGCAGTGCCAATTATTGAAAACCACTCTCCTGTTACCCAACGCATGTATGAAGGAAAATTTATATTCAGAGGTAAAAGTTTATAAGTCTCGCTAATCCATTGGCTTAAAATGGCTGTCATTTGATTATCAGAACTTATAAAAACAAACTTCTGAATGGGTTTTTTTCTTTTTAGAGAATAGAAATTCAAGAGCATAGGAATCTCGCCATCCAAGTGCTTCTTTAGCATCTCAATCGTGATCTGCTGAGGAATATTGGCGCCAAAAATTTCTGGCCAAGAATCAAAATCAAAGAAAATTAATTTATTACCTTCGCTTAAGATAAATTCTATCCCCTCAGTTCTTAAAGACATGCTTAAAATTGACTGTTGTTTTTCGCCAAAATATTGAAGAAATCTTACTAAACTCAAAACCCAGGGTTCAATCGCCACAATTTTAAACCCACTATTCTCTAAAATATCCAAATAAGGATTGACTTGTTTTTTGATACCTAAAGCAATAAATACTTCTCTTTCATTATCTTTCATTGACTCTCCCCAATCTTCCCAATCAAAATAAACTTCTTCTAAAGGCAAAGGTGCCACCATCTGAGTATTAAAAATCACTGCCTCTTTAAAACGCTCTTCTTCTAAATCCGGTAAAGATAAAATATTCGTATAAAAATTAGCCGAAGGTAAAGACAAAACTATCCAAACGTTTTTTTCTTTTGGCCAAATCTTTTGTTTAAGAGAAAGAAAAAATGATTGTAATTCCTGCGATTTTTTCAAAACTCCTTCTTCAATAATTCCCGCAGGCAAAGCGTATTTACCAACTTTGGTAATTTTATTAATCGTTTTGTCAAAACAAAAAACTCGCACCATTCTTTCTTCAATAGAAATGGCGCTAATAGTAAATTCAGGAACTAACAACTTTTGCCAGTCTTTTAGAGAGAATTTAAAAGCCATACATTTTTATTATATCATATTCTAAATAATTTTAAAATTCCAATACTAACGTCAATATTAACGACTTGCGATGTCGTTAATTACCAGGTATAATAGTAGTTAATAATAATAGAGAAATAGAAAAAACGGTGGGGCAAAAAGCCTCGCTGTTTTAATTTACTTATTTATCGACTTGCGATGTCGTTAATCTCTAAATCTATAACTATTATAACTATGCAAGAAAGTAATGAAATTTATCACGTTTTAAATCGAGGGGTTGATAAACGAACAATCTTCTTAGATAAACAAGATTATTTTCGTTTTATCCATGATTTATTTGTATTCAATGACGAAAACTGGGTTAATTCTTCTTCCTACTCCTTTACCCAATTTGAAAAAATTAACGACATCGCAAGTCATAAATTGTCTCGAAAACCAAGAGAACTGTTAGTTGATGTTCTTATCTTCGTTTTAATGCCCAATCATTATCATCTCTTACTTGTACCCAAAATAAAAAACGGAATATCAAAATTTATGAAAAAAGTAGATATGGGATATGCAAAATATTTTAATCAAAAATATGATAGAAAGGGTACTTTATTTGAAAGAAGATACAAATCAATTCAAGTAACAGAAGAGTCTCATTTCATTCACCTTCCTTATTATCTTCATTGTAACCCTCTTGATCTTATTCAACCCGAATGGCGAGAGGGAAAACTTTCGAATTATAAAAAAGCTATTCAATTTCTTGAGAGTTACCGTTGGAGCAGTCATTTAGATTATTTAGGAAAGAGAAACTTTTCTTCAGTAACAAAACGAAACTTTCTCCTTAATTTCTTTGAAGGAGAAACTGGCTATCGTGAAGCTCTCTATGAATGGTTGAAAAATAAAGATAAAGAGATTGAATATGATGAATATGAATAATATGAATAAATTAACGACTTGCGATGTCGTTAATTTTAACGACTTGCGATGTCGTTAATTTGATGTCGTAAATGTAACGACTTGCGATGTCGTTAATTTGGTCAAAAACAAAAAACAGCGAATAGGTATATTCCGCTGTTTTTAGCACTTTCTATAATTTTAAATTTTATCACTCAAGCCATTTGTCTTGCGGAATGCCTGATTGTCTAATAATGCCTTTAAGAGTACGAGGCTTAATTATTCGTGAACCATGAAAGGGAACACAAACTTGTCGAAACATTCCACCATAATGACTAACATAATAATAGTGACTACCATGCGTATAATTTAGTACAAATCCGTTTGTTTTTAAAAAACGCATTATATCTTCTGCGGTCCAATTATACAAACGGTGAGGCATAATTAAATTAAGCGGAGGTAAACGATACTTTATTTATTGACAAAGGAATATTCATTTGACCAAAACTAAACACTGATTTTAATTCTTTTTGTTTCAATCTTGATGTTGATAGCTGTTTCCACATTTGCTCATATTCTGAATCTGATTTTTGATTAAGAATATATGGTCTGGCTTTAATTTTTTTAGCGGATTCTACATATCCTCTTATTGCTTCAAATAAAAGTAACATTGCTTCTTGAGGCGTACTTCCAGATTCTACAATATTAAATTCCAGACCAACCCCGTACCAGTTGTTCTCTTCTCTAAAAATAATATAACGAACAGACCCTTTTTGGAGTGTATTTTTATACTTCATAGGTTTTATTCATCACCTTTCGATTTTAAAAGCTAATTTATAGCCTCGTTTCTATGATAATCGAAACTGAAGTAAAAGTCAATCCCCTTAAAGCGGAAATAGTAAATTCTGGAATTAATAATTTCTGCCAATCTGGGCGATTAAGCTTGAATTTCATATTAATCTTAGTATATCACCTCAAAAAAGAAGATTCAATGAAAATTTTCCAATTTTGTAAATTGTTTACCTTTTTAATGACATTAACAATTCTTTCTTTGATATTCCTGCTTCCTTCAATATGCTCATTAATGTTCCTTTTGGTAATTCTTTTCTATGAAGGGGAACTGTAGCTCGTTTTTTATTTATCTTATTATAAAAAATAAAATGGCTTCCTGTAATATGATCTATTCGGAAACCATTTTTTTCTAAAACTCTTATTAATTTTTTATATGTAAGCGTCGGCAATTTAGGCATAAACAGGAATTCCTTTAATATCCACTGAACTAAAGAAGCTCTCTTTATCATTAGGAATAGGCTCTTTATGTTTTCTTAAACTCATAATGTAACATTTAATAGCATCAACGGCCATTTTTTTAGCTTCTTGAAGATTTCTTCCATATGTAACACATCCGGGTAAACTTGGTACTATAACAGTAAATCCTCCCTCTGGTTCTGGACGAAATATAACATTATAAGATAATTTTTTCATAAGTTTCGATTTTTAAAGCTAATTTATAGCCTCATTTCTATGATAATCGAAACTTAAAAGGAAGTCAAATCAGAAACCATAAATTAACGACTTGCGATGTCGTTAATTACCAGATATAATAGTAGTTAATAATAGAAAAAACGGTGGGGCAAAAAGCCTCGCTGTTTTAATTTACTTATTATCGACTTGCGATGTCGTTAATCTCTAAATCTATAATTATTATAACTATGCAAGAAAGTAACGAAATTTATCACGTTTTAAATCGAGGAGTTGATAAACGAACAATCTTCTTGGATAAACAAGATCATTTTCGTTTTATCCACGATTTATTCGTTTTCAATGACGAAAACTGGGTTAATACTTCTTCTTACTCTTTTACCCAATTTGAGAAAATTAACGACATCGCAAGTCGTAAATTGTTCCGAAAACCAAGAAAACTGTTAGTTGATGTCCTCCTCTTCGTTTTAATGCCAAATCATTATCATCTTTTGCTTATACCCAAAATAGAAAACGGAATATCAAAATTTATGAAAAAAGTAGATATGGGATATGCCAAATATTTTAATCAAAAATATGAAAGAAAAGGTACTTTATTTGAAAGAAGATACAAATCAATTCAAGTAACAGAAGAGTCTCATTTCGTTCACCTGCCTTATTATCTTCATTGTAACCCTCTTGATCTTATTCAACCCGAATGGCGAGAAGGAAAACTTTCGAATTATAAAAAAGCTATTCAATTTCTTGAGAATTACCGTTGGAGCAGTCATTTAGATTATTTAGAAAAGAAAAACTTTCCTTCAGTAACAAAGCGAGACTTTCTCCTTAATTTCTTTGAAAGAGAAGATGGCTATCGTCAAGCTCTTTATCAATGGTTGAAAGATAAAGCAATTGAAATCGAATATAATGAATATGAATAAATTAACGACTTGCGATGTCGTTAATCTTTGTTATTTACGACTTGCGATGTCGTTAATTATTCGGTTGTCGGAGTTTCGGAAGGAACGGTCGTTGGAGTTGGCACTTGTTTGCCTTCAAGAATTGGAATTAAAGGACTTTCGTTTTTAATTTTTGAAAACCAAACAATATTTTCTTTATTTAAAATCATTTTATCTTCTGGTTGATAAGCTGATTGCTCAAATTTTTGAAGGCTAAATTCTCCTTTTTGATCTATTTGAAGCAAATAAACATTAGTTAAAGTATATTTTGAGAAAAACTTGCATAAATGGCCAAAATATAAATCACCAGTTTGAAGATAAACAGCATAATAAGGTTTTTTCGTTTCAAAATTTATGTTTTTATTAAAAACGAAAACATAAACTACCAAAACAACAATAATGGCAAGAAGAATAATATTTATTAAAAGAAGTCTGTTTTTAAACATAAGTTTTATTATCTATTATATATTATTATAATATACATTATCTTTCAGAGTCAAGGGGAAAGTATTTCCTAATATTAACGACTTGCGATGTTGTTAATTATATCACCCTCAAAAAGAAGATTCAATTTACTGAATACTACTCTCCGATTGTCGTGGTAGTTGCTGGCAAACTTGCCTGGGGAGCAGCTTGAATAAATTTAACTACATCGCTTTCGTCCCGCAATTTTGATATCCAAACAATATTTTCCTTATTGATTTCCATCTTGTCTGTCGGGCCAAACATTGCATTGCTAAACTTTATTAAATCAAAACCGCCTTGCTCGTCCTGAGCATTCCTCTGCAGAAACCAGACATCAGAAAGAGTTAATTTAGGAAATCGTGACAACTTCCCAAAATACATATCTCCGGTCTGCAAATAAACCGCATAGTATGGATTTTTTATACTGCCAACTTTATTTATAAACGATATATAAACCAAAACCATCAAGAGAATTATTGCTACAATTAAGGCAATTTTGATAAATTTATCTTTGTTTATCATCATAATTTTTATTTATTAATTATTTTTTATTTATTAATTTTTAATTATTAATTTCTATAAATTTCTACTGCATTTCAATATATTTCTGTTTTATATATATTACAAATACAAAATACTCTTGTCAACTAATATAGAAGTCTAACTTCTATTTTACAGTAATTGTATTCCCTTCTAAAATATCTTTTTCTGAGATATTTATTCGTTTTTCAATCCCATTAATCTTTATTATATATGGATCTGCAAACACCTCAAATTTTGTTCCGTTTTTAACCCATCCTTGTTCACCAAAAGTAGAATAAGGGACTATAAATTCAAATTTTCCATTATTTACTTCCATGCTTTTTTTGTAAACAAATCTTCTGTCTTGATTAGTCTTAATATTGGTAGAAATTTCTACTTTCGTTCCAGTCGGAACATTTCCTGTAATCTTTGCCCCTTTGACGTATTCAAAGATTTTTATTAATTTTATATCATCCTCTTTGGAATCTTCAAAAAGCCCCGGACTGGCAGAAGTTTTGGATTCATAAACTAATCTGAAATGGTCAAGATATTTTATGTAAGATTCTTTCACTTCTTTATATTGCCACTCTCTTCCGTCAAATAAATGAAGACGAACAACCATCGCTTGGTCGTATTTTCTGGTTGTTGCTCCCTTGTCTTCACCTTCTTGAAGATAATAATTGTCTAAATTACCCTGGGCCCATTTTACCTCCCCTCCAAAAGCGCCATAGCTAATAGTTTCTCTAAAATTAGTAATAATATATTTTGTTCTTAATTCATTCAAAAATTCCACTGCTTTTTCCTCATCATTTTCAATAGAAAAAGTGGTTTCGCCGGGAACAGTATTTTTTTCTTCTGCTCTTCCCAAACCCTGCTGAAAAGGATTAGCATTCGGAATACGATGACTGTAATAAGTTATCATATGGCCTAAATCCCAGGAAGACATAATCCCATAAGCACTTTCAGGATAATTATACGGCTCTATTTTGCCTGTCTCAGAATTAAATCTTGGTTCTTCGTAGAAACCATAATAATCTACCCCCACATCAGGCGTACTTTCTTTCAGCCATTGCAAGGCCTCATAAGAATCATCGTCCCTGCCTATAGCCCCATATTTTGCAGTTTCAATAGCGTTAATAATAACCATTGGTAAATTATTCGGGAACGGGTAAATAAGGTTAAAAGGAAATGGATAAAAAATAAAAAAAACAACATTAAAAATCACTAAAACTGAAGCCAAAAAGCGGAAGTTGTTTAAATTAACCGTTTTATCTTGCCTACATTTTTGTAAATTTTTTATTCCAAATAATAGACTCTTTGCAACTAAAAATCCACAAAGCAAAGAAATATCAACGGACAAATAATAACTGAATCTGACTTGACCAAAAGCTTTAGTGATAATTCCGGTTATTAAGAATATTATTAAAAACCAGATAATTACTAAAAGACTCTCAGGTTTCCTTTTTTTAATAAAGTTATACATTATAAAACCTAAACTGATAAAAGAAAAATGAAAAAGATAACCAAAACTATCGATTGCTCCTTCAATACCCATTGGGTGCATTTCTCCAATCAACTCTCTGGCGTCTCCACGCCAAGCAAGCTCTCCATGTTGAGACATAAAACCAAGATTAATTGCTTTAAAACTGTCAATAATTCCTAAAAATATCGATGGAAAAAAGATACTTAATAAAAATAAAGCAAGAAGACCAAAAAATATTAATAAAGCTGGAAAATACCAAAACTGCAATTTTAACTTTTTGACAAATGTGCCAACGGCGTAAACAATTGAGAATCCAAATATCCCCAAAACCAAAGCTCCTAAATGATTAATATTGTAAAGTGGTGAGTGTAAAAGATCTGGATGACCAAAAAATGGAGTAATCATTGCTAAAGTTATTAAAAAAATAGTGCCTCCTGAAACTAATATCCAATCATAGGAACGTTCTGAATGATATTCAATTAAATAATATAAAATCATTGAGACAAAAATGATAAAAAGAAAAAGCAGGGCACCAGTCCAAACTAAAAAATAAAGGCCTAAACCAAGCCCAGCTAAAACCGTATAAATCCAAAACTGCCTTTTTTTATTAAAAGCCCTTCCTGCTTGTAAGGCTAAAATTAAAAATAAAAGAGCCAAACTGGAAAATAAAACTTCCGCCTGATGATTATCAGTTTGCCCAAGTAAAGATCTAAATAAAAAAGGCTGGGAAACTGAAATTAAAAAAGCCGAAAACAAACCTGCCCATTTGCCCCACAGTGCCTTGCCAATAAAATAAACAACTAATACTGTTAAGCTTGCTAAAACCGCTGGATAAAAAGGAGCTATTTTGTTTATTAAAGTTAAAGTTGGATGGCCCAATCCAATTACCCAAATAATAACAGCCAACAACCAATCATACAGAGGAGCAAAATGAATATAAGTGCCATAAGGAAAATATGTATACGCATCAAAATAAATCCTGTGAGGAAAATGATCTCCTAAAAGCATATTTTCAATTAATCTCATATGATAGACTCCATCATCAGCAGCGTATTTTATTGGATCAGAAAAAACGCTATTCCAAGGGAAATAAACCCTTAAAAAAAGAGAGCTAGCAAAAATTAAGAACAGCAATATTCCAATAATTATTTTCTTCTTTTTTGTCTCCATTTTTTGTTAATATTTGAAAATATCTTACAATATCTTACAAAGTTGAAATTAGTAAAGTTTGTTAAATAAAATTAATATGTAAAGGCGGTTCGCCCCTTGGTTCTTTTAAAACTGTTTTTTCACGTTTTAAATCCCATAAAAATTCATTTACCTTATGTTGAAGACAGAGAGTGCCGCACATCGTCTTAGCATCATACTTATTTGAAGCAATATAATTCATAATTTTCCAATAACGTTCGCTTTCCCAGATTTTTTTAAAAGGTGTATCTACAATATTACCAATATGAAACTTTTTATACCTGTTATTAAATAAAGCACCGCAAGGAGCAACCAGCCCGGAACCAGACATCTGAATCATAAACGGCGGTCCATAACATTGAGAATATTTACGTTTTCCATTGCTTAAAATTTTAGACCATTTTGCTTTAACTAAATATTGACCATTAGAAAAAGATTCTGCTTGTTTTAAAACATCAACTAATTTAAAATATTGAAAATAATTCACTCCTAAACTCCCCATTTCATCATCGCTGCAATGCTTAATAACCGCATAATCAACGCCTAATTCTTTACCAAGTTTAGCAAACGGAATAATTTGATCCGAAAATTCAGGCATTAAAACCATTTGAATCCCTATTGTAACAGAAATGTTATCTTCTTTTTTTATTTTAACACATTTTTTTATTGTATTATAAACTTTATAAAAATTCTCCTTATTACAGCCCATAATTTGAGCGTAACGGCATGGTTCACCTGCTGAAATATTAAATCTAATATAAGTTAAGGCCGGCAAAATCTCTTTTAATTTCTCATCTTTTAATAGATAACCATTTGTTCCTAAAGCCATATCCAAGCCATTTTCCCTACCACGTTTAATCACATCGTATAAATACGGTGAGCAGGTACTCTCACCATCGCTTACAAAGCTTATAGCTTTTACTCCAATCTCTGCAGCGTCGTCAAGAAATCTAAAAATTACATCTTTAGTCATCATTTTTTCATCATTCTCCTGAAGCTTGCTATAGCAATAAATACAATTATAAGTACAGCGACGAGTTAAAGCGCAATCTATTGTAATTGGCGCAATTCTTTCCCCTCGCAGCCAAGCTTCAACCCTGTCTTTATGCCAAATAAGTTTATGGCTATCAAGAATTAAATTTTTTTTCATTTTATTTCTTCCGCCTAATGGCAGTAATGGAATCAGCCGCAAATTCTTTTTTAAATATCTGCTTCTTTTTAAAACAACAATCTCTAAGTAAACACAAATATTCTTTTATTAGACACATTAAAGAAGAAAATTTAATTACTTTTGAAGCTCCGCTGCTTCTTAAATTAAGCTGATGAGGCACTTCAGCAAATAAATAACCTTTTTTAACTGTCCTGATTAAAATATCTGTCTGAAAGAAAAAACCTTCGCTTCTATGGCTTAATTCTTTCAATATTGATTTTCTATAAAGGATAGTTCCATTGGTATAATTAAAATTAACAAAAAAACTCACATTAATAATAAAATTATAAAAAGAAGAAGTCATTCTTCTAAAAAAGGATCTAATCTCCCTGTTAAAAATAAAAGGAATTACGATGTCCACATGCTCCATCAACCAATAGTAACGCAAAATCTCCCGTGGATCATTTTCATCATCTCCTGGAATATAAACAACAACATCACCAAGAGATTGATCTACTCCATCCCAAAAAGAAGCGCCTATGCCTTTAGGCTTTTCATGAGAAATCATTTTTACAGTATCGGGAAATTGTTTTATTTTTTCCTTTACCAATAAACCGGTCTTGTCCGTACTTCCGTCGTTAATAACAATAATCTCACCTGATAGTCCAAATTCTTTTAAGGCAAACAAAGCGCCGTTAATAACCGCCTCAATATTTTTTTCTTCATTTAAAGCAGGGATAATTATAGATAAATTCATATCACACTCGTATATATGTTGCCTTATTATCGCGAATCCATTCCTGAACTAATTCAGAAAATGGCTTTGTTGTAGTATATGGATCAAAAACTTTCAAATTAATCAATTTCATTATGGAAATATCATCCTGGCCACAACAATGTGAATGACCAAGAAATTTAAAATAATTATTGGCTCCTGTGCCAATGAATTTCACATTAAGATTATGCAAAACAACATCATTTCTTACTTGCTCAAGTGCCCTAAAAACCAAAAAATTTACTATTGTATATACAATTGGTTTCAAACCGCTCAGAGCCATACCTGCCGCAATACCAACCATTCCCTGCTCCATCATACCACAATTAATAATGCGATTGGGAAACTCATCTCTTAACTTATTAATGGCGGCAAAGCCCATATCGCCAACTAATAAATAATATCGCTCATCTTTGCGAAAATTTGGCACAATACAATTAATGATCTCTTTTCTAAACAAAATATTGCCCATATTAAAACTCTGATTTATAAGTTTTGCCCATTTTTAAATCTTCCTCGGTAGGAACGCGATAATGGAATTTTGGCACATTTTCCATACACTTTAAACCGAAACCCTTTATTGTCTCAGCCACAATTACTTTAGGCTTGTCTTCTGATAAAGTTTTAGCCGCTTGAATACAATCAGATAATTTAGCAACATTATGGCCAGGACAAACAACCGGAGACAAACCAAAACCCTGAAGCCTTTTAATTAGATCTCTTTCCTTTTTATCCATAATATTTGTCAGAAAATCCATAGCTCCCAACCGATTATTATCAACAATCACAATTAGATTTTTTACTCCATGTTTAACTCCAAACTGTAATGCTTCCCAAGTTGTCCCTTCTTGCAATTCTCCATCTCCAACTATACAAAATGTATAACAGGATTTTTTTTGCAATTGATTCCCGAAAGCAATGCCTACAGCAATTGGTAATCCGTGCCCAAGAGAACCGCATCCAGCCTCAAGACCATATTCTAATTGTTGCTCCACGCATCCCCATAATTTACTTTTTCCTTTCATATTAAAATTATCCCATTCTTCTTTTGGTATAACACCCAAATCAGTCAAAATGGCATAAAGGGCATAGCAGCCGTGTGCCTTGGAAAGAATTAATCTATCCCGCTTTTCCCAAAGAGGATTTTTTTGGTCATAGGACAAACAATCGTAATACAGAGCAGTTAGTATATCAACAGATGATAAAGAAGAGGCAATATGACCTGCACTGTTGGGAATAGCTACTCTCAAGATCTCATCCCTGATATGATTGGCCTTTTTTCTTAAAAATATTTCTTTTTTTTTATCCATTAAATAAAATTTACGTGTTCTGGGGGATTATTTAATTTTTCTAAATATCTATTAACTTCATCCATCCGACAATTTTCCCTGCATTGATTAAGATTAAATTTAGTTTGAATAAATTTCCAATGCTTTTTTCTCTTTTCCCCTTCCCAGATCTCCTTAAATGATTTCTTATTATAATTGCCCAGATTAAATTCTTTATCTCCTAAAAAATTACCACAACTATAAATATCACCACTGGTCCTAAGATGAGCCCAAAAAAAAGGAACAGCGTGACAAGTTTTATAGCTACGCTTTGCTCCTAGTTTCTTCATTGTCTTTTCCCTAAAAATTACTTGGAATTTATTGCTATTCAATTTTTCTAGTTCGTCTCTTAAATAAAAATATTTCTTATAAGAAAGATTTTCATATTCTCGGTTAATGCTTTTTTTATGTTGTGAATAAGGCTTGATAACTAAGTAATCCAAACCAATTTTTTTTAATTTTTTAGCCAAAATTATCGCTTCTTTGTAGTTATCAGACAATAAAAGCATCTGGCCACCCAAAGTGCATTTTAACTTCTTTTTACTTCTGATTTTAACCGCTTTTTCAAGGTTATTCAAAATCACATCAAAATCCTGAACTTTCGGACGATGAATCTTCATATGAGTGGCTGGAGTACCTGCATCAATACTCACTTTTATCCAAGTCAGTAAAGGTAAGATATCTTTTAAAAGCTCTTCTTTTAAGAAAGTCCCGTTGGTAGTAAGAGCAACATCAATCCCTAAAGATTTAGTATATTGAACTATCTCCTTTGCTTTAGGATAAAACAAGGGCTCGCCTTCGCCACTAAGCAGGATGCTTTTAACCCCGCCTTTTGCCATATCCTTAATTACTTTTTTCAAATTCTGAAAATTGGCAAATCCACCTTCATATCCTAGATAATCAAAAGCACAAAATCTGCAACGATGATTACAAATACCAGAGAGGGAAATTTCAACATAGATCGGATAAAAATTTTTAGCTTCTCTCCAAGAATTTTGAGCTTTCAACCAATCAGCTAACCTCTCAGAATGAAACATCATTTTATGATAATCAATGCTATAATCGTTTTCCATCTTTTTATCAACTTTTATCTTTTATTATTTTGACTGCAGAAATTAAATTATTAATACAAAAAATTTTATCTGGATTAGAATATTCTAAAGATTTTACTTTATCTATTAAATGACTGTTTTTTTTGTTTTCAAAAAAAATACCAATTGCATTAGCATTTAAAGCCATATTAAGATCGTCAAATGAATCACCAATAATAAAAATTCTTTTATAAAAAGTTAGGTTTTTTCCGAGATCAGCTGCTGCTAATTTTAGCATCCCAATCCGTGGTTTTCTGGTTTCAGAAAATTTATCTAAAACCCAAGGATTATTTAAATCTAAATTATTTTTCTCAGCCCAGCTTTTTTCAACATAGGGCGAAAAATACCAACCATCAACTTTTGCTCCTTGTTGTTTTAATAAATTATCAATGTATTGATTAATCTCTTCTACTCTCTCAGAACCATAAAAACCTAGAGCTACACCTATTTGATTAGTAGTAATAATAATATCAGCAAAATTATTTAAAGTTTTAATCGTCTCAATTGCCCCATCATAAAATTTTATCTGCTCTTGCCAATTATCACTTTGACCAAAATAACCTTCATCATCATAAATCAATGTTCCGTCTCGATCAAAAGCCACTAAAACACGTTTTTCATTATATTCTATCATTGTCTATTATTTTTTAATTTTATTATATTCTAAAATAATTTCCAGAATGCAATCGCAAAGCAAAAGATGGATTGATTCTACCTTGTTAAAATGCGACACAGGAGTATAAAAATTTAAATCACCCAAACCTCTTACCTTATTTGTTTCTTTAAAACCTGAAAAAGTAAAAACCTGACAGCCACGATTTCGTGCTTCGTCCACGGCTAAAATAATATTTTCCGAATTGCCAGAACTGGAAATCGCAAATAGAATATCATCTTTATCGGCAAACATCTCTATCTGTTTAACGAAAATATTCTGATAACCAAAATCATTACTAACGCAAGTTAGATTTGCATGGTCAGAAAAAGCAATCCCTCTGATTTTTCCGGTAAACCAATAATCAAGGGCTTTATGGCTTGCTATGGATGCCGAGCCACCATTACCAATAAATATCATTTTCTTCCCGAGAGAATGTGATTTCATTACCATTTCAGCAGATTTTATCAAAGCATCGCTCAAATTTAGTTTATTGCCTTCAAGATCTGTTGCTTTGGTCTGAATAAAGAGACTATGTAAATCATCAATATAATTTGAAACAATATGATACATAGATAAAAATTAATTATTTGAGTAAGGTTTGGATAAATCTATAAACTTGATCAGGCACAATAGATGATTTGTTTCCCACTGTAGAAACATGGATTGCTCCCACAACATTACCAATAAAACCAACTGCTTCAATTGGTAAATTCTTTACTGAAAGAGCTGAGCTTATCGCAAAAAACGCATCACCAGCGCCAAGCCGATCAATAACCTTATTGGATAAAACTGGTATATGATAAATTTTACCTTTGCTTTCTGAAGCCACTGAACCTAAGTGACCTCTAGTGATAACCATTTTTTTTACATTAATCATTTTGAAAATTTGCTCAATTATTTCAGAAATATCACCATCTTTTTGATGAACAGCCAACCGAGCCTCTGGTTCATCAATGCAAACATAATCAGGACTAGGATACTTTGTGACTAAATTAAAGCCGAAATTAGCGCTATTGGTTTGGGTATTAACCGCTAGAAATTTTGTCTTTTTTCTTAACATTTCAATAATATTTTTATCAAAAAATCCATGGCCATAATCATTAACTATCACTAAATCATACTTTGGGAGGATATTTTTCAAATAATCAATAATTTCACAGGAAATATTCTCTGGTAAATTTCGATCATCAAAATAATAAATTTCAAACATCTTGGTAAAGAAGGTTGGATCTATAAACCTTCTTTTTACAATCGTCTGGCCAGTTTCGTCATAAAAAAACTTAAAATTGATATTTGGCTTTAGTTTGTCTTTAATAAAATCCTCATAACTATTTTTTTTACCCAATGCAGTCACTAAATGAATATTATCACAAAAACCAGCAAGATGATTAGCGCAAGCCAAAACACCGCCGGCAAAAGTTTCATGATTTAAATATTTCATCGCTACCAAATTATCTTTCGGTATTTTACCCATGCCTTTGCAATAATAATATTCATCAATAATTGTTTCCCCTATAACTAAAACATTCATCTTTTTCAAACTTTTTAAGGCATCAATCAGGTCATTTGCATTGTATCTAGAACCAAAATCACTTAAAAAATTCTTAACTTCTAAAGGGTAAATATCAAAATGATTCTTTAAAAAGTTTGTAGAACTATAAATCGGTTCATAACTAAACTTAATTTCTCCACCTACTGATTTTATGGCTTCAGCTTCTTTGTAAAGATTTCTACTCGAATCTTCTAATGCTAATTTATACTCCTGACCCTTAAAATAAATATTTGGTCTTATTTTTTTTAACAATTCAACTGCTGTAGAATCATGATTAATCGTTACATAATCAACAATTTGAAGAGCTGCTAAGGATTTAGCGCGAACCTCAGCTGGAAATATTGGACAATCCGGACCTTTATTAACAAACTCGTCAGCTGTTATACTAACAATTAAAACATCACCTATTCTTTTTGCTGCCTCAAAATGATAAAGATGGCCGGGATGGACTAAATCAAAAACCCCATGACATTGAATTACCTTCTTACCTTCATTTTTCAATTTAACAACTATTTTTGCTAATTCATCTATTGTTTTGATTTTTTGACTAATTAAATCATTCATAAATATTATATTATTACTCATTACCTAAAACCTTGAACCATTCTTTGGTAGCTTCTGAAATAGATTTAGGAGTCCAAACCGGTGCTTCTTTCCAATAATCAATGTTTTCTAATAAGATTTTTATTCCTTCTTCTAAAGAAATTAGAGGTTCCCAGCCCAGCATTCTTTTTATTTTTGAAATATCGGCAAAAGTGCAATCAGGCTCACTGGGTCGTTTTGGAATATAAACAACAGAACCTCCTAAAAGCTTAACAATATGATTAACACTATAAGTATTATCTGAACCAACATTGAAAATTTCTCCAACAATATTAGATTTTGCTGTTAATAAAAAAGCTTTAGCTACATCTTTGACAAAAGTAAAATCTCGGGTTTGATTGCCGTTGCCGACTACAGTGTAAGGTTTTTCAGCCAATTTTTGGGCTAAAAATACTCCAAACATCGCGCCATAAGTTCCGGAAGTTCTAGATCTTGAACCATAGACATTAAATAATCTTAAAGAAATAACAGGTAATTTATAAACCTGGAAATAATGTAAGGCAATCTGTTCTCCTATATATTTTGACAAAGCATAAGGATATTCTAGTCCAATTGGCGCTGTTTCAGGTGTAGGAAATATCTTAGCCAAACCATAACAACTGGAAGATGCAGCATAAATAAATTTTTTAACCTTAGCTTGCCTTGATGCTTCTAAAACAGAAATTGTGCTTTCTATGTTGTTATTAAAATATTTTAACGGTTCAAGTACAGAAGGAACTATATCAGCCAAAGCCGCCAAATGAAAAACCCAATCAACTCCTTTAAAATACTTTTTTATTTTATCAAATTCTGAAACATCAAGCTTGATCAACTTAAAATTGGGATTATCTTTCAAGTGAGCCAGATTCTCTGGCCGGCCAGAAATAAAATTATCCAATACCAAAACCGAATGCCCCTTTTCTAAAAGAAGTTCTGTTAAATGACTGCCTATAAAACCGGCTCCACCGGTAACAATAGTTTTCATCTTAGAAAATTTCATTTTACTTTATAATACCAAATTTTAATCAAAATGCAAAAAATCCTCAAAGAAATTATTGAGCCGGTATTAAACAAGTTAGATCTAAAAATAAACATTAATAAATTAAATTCTGGGAAACTTCATCAAAACCCAATGGAATTTATGGGATTTAAATATTATGCGGGGGTTTTTACTATAAGAAAATTATTTTGATCACCCACCTTACCAAAAACAAACCTAAAGAAGCAATTATTAAACAATTAAACAATAAAATCTTTAATATATCTCAAAAAAGAAGGGTATTTTGTTAAAAACAAAGAAAAATAAGGCAAAAATTGGAGGGTTTAAAAGAGCCGACTTCCGAAGGAAGTCGGCTCTTATCCCAGATAATTACTGGCAAAAAACTATTTTAAACAAACCAAAAAATTAGATCAATTGAATAAAAAGGTAAGTAAAATAGAGAAAAATTGGAAAAGCTAAATTCCGCTAAATAATCAGCAATTTAACCATTAAATAATTCAACAATTTGGTAATTCCTGCCAAGGATTGAGGATTAGACAAAAAAATTTGAAAAAATAGACTGGCACTGATTATTTATACCATCCATAATCCAGCTTCATCACCTGCAGCAAAGTGCTCTAGCAATCATTTGAAATGCTCCGAAACCCCTGCAAGTCCATGCGGTGTAGTTGTATGGCATGCTATATTGCAGGCTGAATGTCGGGTTGGCGTTGTTTAGTAAACAAGTTCCGTTAGCCCCAAAGCACCCGCCTGTTATAAGTCGGTAGCCGGCAGCGCAGTTTGCTGTTGCTGGCCAGTTGGCTGTGTTGCTCACACATGCGTCTACTATAGCACAATCCCATCCTGTGGGGCTGACTTTCGACAACACATATCCCATTGTTGCGGCGTCATTAGCGGCGGCTGGGGTGGCGACCCTAAGTTTTTCGTAGGCAGTTCCCGGGTTATTTCGAACCGCTATTGCTCCGTCACTTTCGATAGTCAATTGTGACGCAACTACTCCAGACCAGTGAAAGCTTAATCTAGGAGGAAGGAATCCACCTGTAGCACCATATTGAGCCTCCCTAATTTGAATAGGAGCACAAGAATAATCGGTACAAGTATTATCACTTTGGGCAAAAATCGAGCTACCTTTCGCTGATATGGTACCCTCTACCTGCAACCTCGCCAATGTTGGCGAAACCCCGATGCCGACGTTGCCTGTATTTGTAATCCTAAACTTTTCAGTCCAAGACACAGCGGTCTCGCCAGTTCCAGAACCACCAGAATAATAAAGTAAATTGCCGGTATTATCAAAAGCAAGGTTTCCAACATAATCAGTGCCTCTATGTTTCCAAGCACCATCGTAATATGAGTTCCACAATATACTTTGTGCGTTGGCGCCTGTTCTGTCGCTAATTTCAATAGGTCCACCACCATGCCCGCCAGATTGCCTGAAGCGTGCTTCCCCATTTACATCCAATTGCTCTGTTGGTGCCGTCGTCCCGATGCCGACGTTGTACGAAGTTGAAGTTGGAAACAAATTCGTCCCCGAAAGCGTCCAGTAGTTGGTGCCACCTGTGGCTGCTGTGGCTTGAGTAGTGCTATCTGGGAAAATGAAACCGATGCTCGTACTTCTTATGGCGCCAGCAACGGTGAGGGGGCTTGTTGGAGCAGTAGAGGTTGCTATTGCCAAATAACCCTGTTTGGATTGGGCTGTAGAACTCACATTTATTGGAGCAGGAAGATTAGAACTGGGCGGAGTGGCAGTAGGAGGTATCCAGCCAAAAACAAAATTACCGATAATAAGGCCTAAGGCAATAAGCGAAACAATCGAGGTATAAAAGAAAGGTTGTTTAAATAAGTGCTTCATATGTTTATATTTAATTTTTAATAAATTATTCTTTATATTTTATCACTTTTGGGGGTGTCAAGCAAAATGTTACATCGTTATTTCTGTAGTTGAGGTGGGAGTAATTAAACCAGTGGTTGCATTAATATCAACGACTGTTTGGAGTTTTTTATTTATTTGGCTTAAAGTGGAAGTGGAAGTAATTGTGGCTTGATTGCTAGCAAAACTAACAGTGGCTAATACATCATTGGTCCCATTAATACTGAGATTAAAACCACTGCTAGTATAATCTTTGTTGCGTTCTAATTTTATTAAAGCATCTTGGAGACCGGATTGAGCGGCATAATAAGCTTTGTTTGAATCTCTGATGCTTTTGATATTTTGGTTGGCCCAAAAAGAAATAAGGGCAGAACCCATGCTAATAGTAAAAATAAGACCGCCGAGAGATAAAACAGTAATTAAAGCGGCTACACCTTGTCTACTTTTGAAATTCATTGTTTTTTATTTTTTGACTTATATATTTCTATTATATTCTCATGTATCTCTACCGTATTTCTATATCTCATACTCATTCTGCCATCTGCCCTCCACGGGTTTACCCTTGGACACGGAGATACTAAAAATATATGAGATATTATTGATATTGGTTGGTTTGCGTGCACCCTGTTAGGGGACTGCAATCATATTGGTAAGAAGAGCCTACAAATCCACCGCTAAAATACCAATAGAAGGTTGCTCCGAGGCAGTACTCTAAGTGACTCGAGTAGTCATATAGATGCATACCAATGTCGAGAGCGGTGCAATTTCCATAGCCTCCATTATATGAAGTACAAGATAAGCCAGACTTGACACAGTGGGTAGTATCTGGCGGGAGCGCGGAGGAGTAGGTATATCTATAGGGATACGAACCTTCTGCCGGACCCCAGGTGTTGCTGTTGCAGGCATAATTGACGGCAGTTCCTAGGATTGGGGTACAAACAACATCACTTTGTTCATCAATTTGAGCATCACAATCCTGATCTCTGCCATCAGCATAAGTGGTATAAGCGGTAGAGCCTGGATAACAAGTGTTACAGGTATCATCACAATCATCACCAGCTGGTGAAGTTCGTGAAGGACCTGTACAAGATAAATAAGTTATCGTGGTATAATGACCATCGTTATCATTATCACAGTAATACTGAGGAGGAGCTGTAGTTGTTGTAGTGGTAGTAGTAGTAGTAGTAGTAGTGGTCGTGGTCGTTGTCGTTGTCGTAGTAGTGGTAGTGGTAGTGGTAGTTGTCGTTGTAGTTGTAGTGGTATTGGTAGTAAGAGGCGGAATAAATGGAGAAAACATATTAAAGACAAAGGAATTGGTGCGAGAGATAGCGAGTTCTGGCTTAGTGGAATTGTATTGAAGAGTAATATCCACTTTAATCGCCGAAGAGTTCATTCGCAAGTCTTGAACTTTATAATCAGAAGTATTACAGATATCTGTTTGGCCATTCCCCCCTGTCTTGCAATTAAAAGAAATCCAGCCAATGGTCTCAGCCCAAGCATAGCCGTCAAATTCTCCGGCTTGATAATTAGCAGTAGTGGTAGTGGCGACTTTGACACCATAAGTAATAGGAGTAGTACTGGCAAAACTAATCCAGCCAAAACTTTCTGACCAAGCCCAACCAGATAAATTGCCATTAGCCTCAGAAGAAACTTTATAATTTACACTCCCGCAACTATCAGTAAAGGCGCAATTTAAAGAAATCCAACTGCTATTAGATAAAACATAAGCGCCACCATTTAGATCTCCAGCGCCAATAGGCACTTTTACATTGCCTCCAGAATAAGCAAAATCAATCCAACCAACATTTTCTGACCAAGCATAATGATTAGTATTAGAAATGGCTGTGCCAGAAGCGCCTGTTGGGGTAAACGCTAAAGAAGCCACCTTAACTTTATCAGGGTCATTAAGGGCTAATTGATCACCTCCAGCTTCTTGCAAATAGACGACATTATTACTTAACGAAAAGATGCTCGTCGAATTGCCCATATCCAACTCTAAAAGAGAGCCACTAATTGTATTAACCTTTTTGGCTGCTCCAATTTTTTGCCGGAAAACTTCTTCCAAGCGAGCCATCTGATTATTCACTTCATTTTCCGCTTGAGTTTTTAAACTTGATTTAGAAATAGTGAAAAAAATACTGCCAATCGCTCCTGCGGAAATGGCTAAAATAGCGGAGTAGATAAGAAGCTCCATAAGAGTAAAAGCCTTTCTCGCGGAGCGAGAATACTTGTATCTTGTATTGTGTATCTTGTATCTTGTATTAAATTTCATAAGTTCCGATGCTTAATTCGTTTTAAACCATTAATTAGTTTATTTACGATAACAGTTTGATTAGCTATTTGATTGAAATCTTCTTTAGTTAAATAACTTAAATCTCTTGATATTAGAAGCTGACTTTGTAATTCTGTTAAAGAACCCTGAGCTAAAGTATAAAACTGACATTTATCCTTAATAGTGTTTCTACTAAAACCCTCAGCGATATTAGAAGTAATAGAAACTGTTGCTCTTCTCATTTGATTTATTAAACCATATCTTTCTTCTTTAGGAAATTTATTAGTAAATTTATAAATAACTAACACTAACTTATGAGCTTCTTTATAAGCATTTAAATCAGTGAAATTTTTAATTTTGTTAACCCCACCATTCTCTTCATATTTTATCATCATGCTAGATACAAGATACAAGCTACACGCTACTAGCTACTGAGCAGCCTTCGGCTGCTACGGGCTCCAATTTATTATTATATCATTTATTTGGGGGGTAGTGGAAGAGGTAGAGAGATAAACTTTATAACGGATATAACGTTTGTTTTGCGGACTAGTATTTCCAGCTGTCGGAAAAGCAATAGAAACATTGGGATTAGGTTGATAATAATCAGAAGTTGATGTTGGACCATAATAAGTCCAAGGTCCGGAAGAAGAAGTAGAAGAAGCTATCTGGAATTTTACTGCACCGCTAGTGCCTAAACTTCCCTGCCATAATAAAGAATTAAAACCTGCGCCTCCAGAAACGCTTGTATCTAAAATTGAAGAAACTAAAGTTGCGACTGTAGTGGTGGCTGTTGTTATATAAATTGAGCCAGCGGTGGAAGCGTAATTAATATTAGAATCAGCAGTATCAAATTTATTTCCGGGATTAGAAATCGGGCCTGTCTGGCCGTTTCCTCCTAACCAGTCTGTTTGCCAAAAAGTTTGATTATTAGCCGAGCGGGTAAGATAAAAAGGTAAAGAAGAAGAACTGACATAATTATTACCGTATTCTAAAAAAATAGTAATCTTTTGGGTAGAAGGATCATCTGTGCCAGAGGTAAAAATATTACCGCTCCCATCACGAGTCACATTATAAACCTGAAAATATCTTTTATAAGGAATACTATTAATAGTTGATATTTCTTGACCAGAAGAAATTGACCAGGTATTTCCTGAAGCAGAAATTTTGTAATTAGTGACTTCTGTTAAATCGTAAATACTATGCCAATTATCATTGGTTAAAGATTGAATGACTTCAGCTGTTTGCCGCATTAAACTATTAACTTGCAAACGCTGCTTGACAGAATTAAAACTTTTCAGTGACAGGCCAATTAAACCAACAGAACTGCCAATTAAAAGCACGCCTAAAGCGATAGATAAAAGTGCCTCGAGAAGAGATTGTCCACGAAATCGATTAGTAATCATAATATTTTTTAATAGTAATGTGTTTCTGTAGAACTTACGGTACAACCAGTAACCGGCTGACATTTATTATAATAAACAGTAGCACTAGTTGAGCCAGCTGTATAATAATTTATCGTACATGTTTTTTTAGTATTACTCCTTGTTGTTCCAGTATTAACAGCACAATTGGCATAAGTACTTGAATTATAGGTACAGGTTTTAACACTACAAGAACATGATGCAGTATTGCTAGGAGGAGTAAAAGTAGCAGTAGCATAAATATAGGTACCAGAAGAACTTAACACACAAGAAGCATCATAGCCAAAAATAACAAGAGTTCCTAAATTAGGAGTACAAGCAGTGCAATAACCAGTATCTGCTTCATCAACGCCGTTGATACAATTTTGATCTTTGCCATCAGCAGAAGTGGTATAGGCAGTGGAACCAGGATAACAAGTAGCACAAGTATCATCGCAATCATCACCTTGGGTAATTCGCGAAGAACCAGTGCAACTTGAGGAACGAGTAGTACTATAATGACTATCACTATCATTATCACAATAATTATCAGGAATGGCTGTTGCTGTAGCACCATTAGATACATTACTGACAGCATCATAAGCGCATACCCGGTAATAATGAGTCGTACCATTAGTTAAACCAGTATGAAGATAGGAAGTACTAGTGCCTGTATAAATTTGAGTTCCAGAAGTGCAGTTTATCGCTGGAGAACTGCTAGTAGAAAAAACTACCTTGTAAGTATCAGAGGTGGCTAAGCCAGAACCAGACCCGTCAGAAGCAGCAGTCCAAGATAAGGATACTTGTTGATTGCCAGGAGTGGGAGTTAAAGTCCCGTCAGTAGGTGCTTGTCTATCTTGTCTCACTGTCTTGGAATAAATGGAGCTGGCATTATTGACATTATCCCAAGCAGCATAGCGAACATATTGAGTGCAAACAGAACCAGAGGAACAAGTAACAGAAGCTGAAGTTCCAGTAGTACCAGTTGAGGGATCACAAGTATCAGCTGTATAAACACAATATTTTGTAGTGGCAATACCTGAACCAGAGCCATCAGAAGGGGTAATAGTAACATTAACAGGTGAAGTGGCTGTCCAGTTATCTGTCCAGTTATCTGAAGCAGTTGGATTCGCGCTATCAACTGTTCTACTAATTGAAGTTCCTGTACCAGTACCACCGCTACTTGTAGCTCTAATGTTTAAAGTTAAAGAAGAACCATTAGCAGAAGTGATGCCTGTTTTGCTACAAGTATAATCAGGCCCAGTCCCTGAAACATCAGCTGAATACCAATTGGTTCCTCCATTAATTGTATATTCACAAGAAGTTACAGGACTTCCACTATCAGTAGCTGTAGCTGATAAGGTGAATGGGGAACTCACATAACTAGCATAAACATAATTAGATGGATTAATTGTACCAATAGAAGGAGCCTGTAAGTCTTGTCTCACTCTCTTGGAATAAATGGAGCTGGCATTATTGACATTATCTTTCGTGTAGTAGCGAACATATTGAGTACAAGTAGAGGCGCAAGTAACAGGAGTTGAGGTTCCTGTTGTGGACGGAGTACAAGTATCAGTATTATCAACACAATAATAAGTAGAAGCAATACCTGAGCCAGAACCATCAGAAGGGGTAATAGTAACTGTGACAGGTGAAGTGCCTGTCCAGTTATCTGTCCAGTTATCTGAAGCTGTTGGAGTTTCTTTATCTTGTCTTACTCTCTTAGAATAAATAGAACTGGCATTATTGACATTATCCCAAGCAGCATAACGAACATATTGGGTGCAAGTAGAACCAGAGGCGCAAGTAACAGGAGTTGAGGTACCTGTTGTGGACGGGGTACAAGTGTCAACACTATCAACACAATATTTAGTCACAGAAACTCCTGAGCCAGATCCGTCAGAGGGAGTAATGGTCACTGTGATAGGTGAAGTGACTGTCCAGTTATCAGTCCAGTTATCTGAAGCAGTTGGATTCGCGCTATCAACTGTTCTATTAATGGCAGTTCCTGTATTAGTACCACCACTACTTGTAGCTCTCATATTTAAAGTTAAAGAAGCGCCATTAGAAGCAGTAATGCCTGTTTTACTGCAAATAAAATCAGGCTTAGTCCCTGAAACATCAGCTGAATACCAATTTGTTCCTCCATTTATGGTGTATTCGCAAGAAGTTACATTACTTTCACTATCAGTAGCTGTAGCTGATAAGGTGAATGGAGAGCTCACATAACTAGTGTAAGTATAATCAGATGGAGTAATCGTACCAATAGAAGGAGGAGTGACATCAGGATTGAAAGGAATAGTAGAAGCTGTAGCGCCATTGGACACATTACTGACAGCATCATAAGCGCATACCCGATAATAATGAGTTATATCATTAGTTAAATTAGTATGAAGATAGGAAGTACTAGTGCCTGTATAAATTTGAGTTCCAGAAGTGCAGTTTATCGCTGGAGAACTGCTAGTAGAAAAAACTAATTTGTAAGTACTAGAGGTGGCTAAGCCAGAACCAGAATCAGAAGCAGCTGTCCAAGATAAAGGTACTTGTTGATTGCCGGGAGTGGCAGTTAAAGTACCATCAGTAGGAGCCTGCTTATCCTGTCTTACTCTCTTGGAATAAATGGAACTGACATTATTGACATTATCCCAAGCAGCATAACGAACATATTGAGTACAAGTAGAACCAGAAGCGCAAGAAACTGTAATTGGAGAAGAATAAGTTATCGAAGGGTAACAGCTATTATTAGTATCAACACAATATTTAGTAGAAGCAAGGCCAGAACCTCCAGTATCATTAGAGCTAATAGTCACTGTTACTGGTGAAGTAGTTGTCCAATTATCTGTCCAGTTATCAAAAGTAGCAGGAGCTAAAGTATCAACAGTTCTAGTAATCAAGGTACCAGTTCCAGTACCACCTTTAGAAGCAGCGCGCATATTCAAAGTTAGAGAAGAACCATTAGAACTTGTGATGCCTGTTTTGCTACAAGTATAATCAGGACCAGTACCTGAAAAATTAGCTGAATACCAATTAGTACCGCCATTAATCGTATATTCACAAGAGGTAACACCTCCTTGCGTATCATCTACATTTGCAGATAAATCAAAAGGACTATCAACATAAGAGGTGTAAGAAGTATTTGAAGCAGTAACATTACTTACTGCTGGCGGTGTATTATCAGGTCCTCCACAAATACCTATATCAGCATTAAAGGTAATAATGCCTTTCTGACAAACTACAATATTTTTGGTTGAACCAGTTGAAGTTTTCAAAATTATTTGTTTATAGGAACTTCCAGATAAAAAGCCGGTCATTTTTTCATAAGAAACATTAGTAGAACTACCAGGGGTAGGAGTTTGAAATTCTATACCTGCTGGTAAGTATCTGGTTTCAATTGGTGTTGTATAAGTCGCGCCAGTATAAAGAGCATAAAAATCATTACCTGAGGAGGGATTGTCAAAATGCACTCCCCATTGAAGACCTTGCTCTTGAGCAACTGATTTTTGTTGAGTGTAGCGAAGATAATTGGCAATTTCTTGAGCAGTATTTTCTAAAATTTTTGCTTTTTGCTGGTTAACATAAAAACCAACACTAACCACAGAAAGAGCGGCAATGATGCCAATGACAATGAGAAGCTCTGCAAGAGTAAAAGCTTTTCTCGCGGAGCGAGAAGACTTGTATTTTGTATTGTGTAGCTTGTAGCTGGTATGGAAATTACGAATCATAAATGCTTTTTTAATTCAAAATGTAAATATCAAAAATCAAAATGACAATTTAAAATGTTAAAATTCACTTCTTTCCTTTTAAGGTTAAAATGCTCGAGGCCAAGATATTAGCAATTTCAATTAATTCATTTAGCAGCCATTTTATTTCGTCTTTGTTCCCTTTACTGGTATCTCTTAAAAGGGCTAACCAAACTTTTGATTCATTAGCGGATTTTAAAGAATGAGTGAAAAAATTAATAAAATCTTTCTTCGAACTTGATGAATTAGCTTCAATATAATTAGCCAAGATACTGGTTCCGCTTCTTAAAAGCTGTTTTCCTAAAACATTACAAATAGAATCTTTAGGAAGTTTATCAATGAATTTAATTAATCTCAAAACCCAATTATATAACCTTTTCTTAAATTCATTTTTAAACTTTACATTGTCATTTTCCATTTTGATTTTTGATTTTTGAATTGTTAAAACTGACTAACCAATTGATAAACAGGAACTATAAGTGAGAGCGCAATACCGCCGATGATGACTCCGAGGATAATAAGCATTACTGGTTCGATAAAGGCCACCAGAGTTTTTAAAGAAATATCGATTTCTGCTTCATAAAAAGCGGCTAAAGTATTTAAAATTTCTTCGGTATGACCGGCTTTCTCGCCAATAGCTAAAAGATTGGTCACTACCGGAGGAAAAACTTTTTCTTTTTTAAAAGAATCACCAATAGATAACCCTTTAGCTAAATATTCTTTAGAAATTCTTGAAAGGGTGGCTTCGTATTTAGGATTGCCGACGGCAGTAGAGGTAACTTCGATCGCTTGAATAATCGGCATGCCAGCATGAATTAAATTTGAAAGAACGCTGGCGAATCTTTCTAAAGCTAATTTTTCCATTAAACTCCGAGCCACAGGAATCTTTTCTAAAATTTTATTGAAAGTTTTGCGGCCATTTTTATTTTTAGAAAAATAGAAAAATAATCCTACGGGAAGACCAAAGGCTAAAGGAAAAACAAGATAAACATAGCGATTCAAAAACATACCGGTAGTTAAAACAATTCGCGTATAAATTGGAATTTTTTGACCAGTAGAAAGAAACATTGTTCCTAATTTAGGAACAGCGAAAGTTGATAAGAAAAGAATCATCACGAAAGAAGCTACTAATAGTAAGGCAGGATAAATTAAGGAAGATTTAACTTTGGCACTTAAATTTCTTTCTCTTTCTAAATCTTGAGAGACTTGAGACAAAGTGGCTTCTAAATTACCTGAAGTTTCGCCAGCTTTAATCAAATTAGCAACGACTGGCGAAAAATATTCTGGGTGTTGAGAAAAAGAATACCAAAAAGGTTTACCCTGCTCTAAATTAGTTCTGATTTCTAAAAGAAATCTTCTGGCTGGACCTGATTCAAAATCTTCAATTAAAATATCAATAGCCGAGAATAAATCAGTTCCCACTCGTAACATCAGAGAAAGATATTTGGTTAAAAAGACTTTATCAGTTAAGGTCAAAGTTTCTTTAAAAATTCTTATCCCCTTCTTCTTGCTTTCAAAAGTTATTGGTTTGACTGAAACTGGCCTTAAATTTTGGCTCGTTAAATATTCTAAAGCCGCCTTTAAATTAGGCTGATTGATATTAGCCTCTTTAATACGACCCTTAAAATCTTGAGCGAGATAATGAAACAACATAGGAATCAACAAATTACGAATTTAATACGAATATACGAATAGAACAAAAAAACAATAATTAGGAATCAACGAATTACGAATTTAATACGAATATACGAATGAAACAAAAAAACAATAATTAGGAATCAACGAATTACGAATTTAATACGAATATACGAATGAAAAAATACAATTTTTTAATAAATATTTATTATTCTTTTAAAGGACACTCCATAGGATCCAAAATTAATAAGAATGGCTAATTTTTTCTTCGTTATTTTTAAATAATTTAATACCTGCTCAATATGCCTTTTAGAAAAATGGTTTCCTTTTTTAATTTCCATTATAATTTTATCATCTATTAAAAAATCTAAGTAATTTCTTCCAATAATTTTCCCTTTATAAATTATACTATATGGTACTTCTTCTTGAAATGCTAATCTTTGATTCTTTAATTCTTCTGCTAAGGCTCTTTGGTAATATTTTTCGTGATAACCGGGTCCCAAAAAATTATAAATATCAAAAGCTATCCCCACTATTCTATAACTCAATTCTGGATAGAGAATATCTCCTCTTTTGAGTTTTTTCATTTCCTTGAATTCGTATATTCGTAAAGGATTTGTTATTCGTTGATTACTCCTTGATCACTCTCATTACTTCTTCAATGGATGTTTGGCCTAATTCGGCTTTGGTTAGACCATCTTCAAACATTGTTTTGGTTCCTTCGGAAAAGGCGATTTTTTTGAGTCCGTCTAAAGAAAAATCCGTCCTCTGGATATAGGCTCTCACCTTTTCATCAACATCAAAACTTTCATAAATAGCTAAACGGCCGCGATAGCCAGTAAAATTACAAGAAGGGCAACCTTTTCCTCGATATAAAAGTTTTGGTCGAAAAAGTTTAACAAATTCTCCTTTAATAATTTTCAATTGATTATCAATTGTCTTATAAATGCTTTCTGGCGGCTGGTAGCTTTCAATACATTCCGAGCAAATTTTTCTTACCAATCTTTGAGCAATAACTAAATTTAAAGTGGCAGATAATAAAAATGGCGGAATACCCATATCTATTAAACGAGGAATGGCAGTAGGCGAATCATTAGTATGCAAAGTAGAAAGGACCAAATGACCGGTTAAAGCGGCGTGAACAGCAATTTCTGCAGTTTCTTTATCTCGAATTTCACCCACCATAATAATGTTCGGGTCTTGACGCAAAAAGGCGCGTAAACCAGTGGCAAACTCAATACCAGCTTTGGGATTAACCTGAGTTTGATTGACATATTTTAACTCATATTCAATAGGGTCTTCGATAGTAACAATATTAACTTCTGACCGATTTAATTTGTTTAACATCGCGTACAAAGTAGTAGTTTTACCGCATCCAGTTGGTCCAGTAATCAAAACCATACCATTAGTCTTAGTAATATTATTCTCAACAATTTTTATCGTATCTTCCAACATACCTAATTCCTGAAAACCCATTGGTTTGGTAGAACCTGTTAAAAGACGCATTTCTACTTTTTCTCCATACATCGTAGGCATAATAGCCACACGAATATCAAAAATCGTATCTGCGTATTTATATTTTAAACGGCCATCCTGGGGTTTGTTATGCTCATCAATTTGCAAATTAGATAAAATTTTAATGCGAGCCACAATGGCCGGATGAATTTCCTTGGCTAATCTGATTATTTCCCGCAAGACGCCATCAATCCGAAAACGAATGAGAACTTCATCGGCCAAAGGCTCAATATGAATATCAGTGCTCCGCAAGGAAGCAGCATAAGAAATTAAATTATCAGTCAAAGAAACAATGGGAAATTCCGTAGCCGCTTTTTCTGCTTCTACTCCTTTTAATTTTAAAGAAGCTTGAATGCTTTCCTGAATCGTCTTTTGGAAATCAGATGACACTACCTGACCATACTGGGCAAAAATAGATTGCAAATCTTCTTCTAAAGCCAAATAGGGTTTGACAAAATAGTCAGTATATTTTTCCAAAAACTCTACAGTTTCTAAATTCGCCGGGTCAAGCATTCCAACTGAAATTGTATTATCGCTTTTATTAAAAACAATCGCATTACGCGTGCGAGCTATCTCTTCGGGAATTAAATTTAAAATTTCTTTAGGTATTTTTTCGCCAACCAGTTTGACCCGCGGAACTTTAAAATACTGCGCCAACATTTCCGCGTAGTAATCCCTGGTGATATAATTGCGAGAAATCAAAGTATCAACAACATCCTTTTCTGTTCTTTGAGCTTCTTTGACAGCATTATCAAAATCTTTCTCGCTTAGAAGGCCAGTTCCTAAAATCAAAGATTTTAAAGCATCAAGAGGAAGATCCATAGGAATTAACGAATTACGAATTTAATACGAATATACAAATAGAAAACAAAATAATAATTAGTATATTCGTAAAGGATTCGCTATTCGTTGATTATATTAGAAATTGATTTATCAGTAAATACTTACTTATTATACCACTCAAAAGCAAGACTAGCAAAGCGCAAGGGAACCAGAAATAGAGAAGGGATAAACGAAAAGGGACTCGGGATATGTTTTCCTCAACCCGCTCGCTCGCCCAGCGTGCTCGCTCCCTTATGTCCTCGCCTCGCTCGTCGCCTTCGGCGACACCCTGCCCGCCCCGCCTGCGCGGGCAGGTCGGCTGCGGATGGTTTCGGAAAAATATATCCCTCGCCCCTCTTAAAACAAACCCGTTTAAAAAATAGTTGATAAAATGGAATAAAACACCTAAAAACAAAACTAAACAAAGATACATTAAACAATTCGGCCAGCCAGTGGCTAAGATACCGAAAGCGGCTAGATATGGTTCTTCATCGTAAAAAAAGACATTATTGAATTTTTTGTTTAATAAGGCAATTATTTTAAAAATTATTAAAGCAAAAAGAATGGTTATGATTGGCTCAAATAAATAATGCTGCCAAGAATAATGCAGAACATAGGTCAAAGGAGTAAATGGCGGCAAAAGCCTCTGAGTTACTTTCTCTTTAGACCACAGCCACCAATTTAAAAAAGTTTCTAAAAAAGCCTGCAATAATATGACAACAATAAAAATATTTAGTATTCTCTTAAAACTTTTAATTGAAGGTAATTTTTTCTTCAAAAACCAAAAAGTTAAAAGTCCCACTATTAAGATAAAACTCCCAAGAGGATGAATAAAAGATAAAAAAGCAAAATTTTGTTGATTCATAAAAAGTAAATTCCTTCCGAATTAATAATAGTTTATCCTATCAATAGAAAAGCGTCAATAAAAAAACCCACTAGAGCAATCCTCTAGTGGGTTTTTCAGTCTTTTTAATTTTATGTTCCATCTCCTGCTAAACAAGTGGCTGATGAAGCAGTAACAATGCCAAGTTTTGTCCCTGTTTCATATATTTTAGTTAAGCCAGCAACCCCACCATCATCAGTTTCAATATCGCCATCTCCTCCATTAGAATAATATGTGCTTTCCATATTAGCTACAATTTCAAAAGTAAGATCATTAACATTAGTCACATAGACATAATAACGAGCTCGTCCAGTACCAGGAGTAAGAGCTGTGGGACTAGGATCAATTGGTAAAAACCCTATAGGAGAACCTCCTGTTAATCCAGAAAAAGCAATAGGTATCCAACCTGTACTATCCACTAATTGTGAAGTAGTAGAAGTCGCGGTCCTACCAGCGCATTGAGTTCCTGTTATAACAGAATAACTGTAAGTATTACTCCCAATGATTGGATTAGGCGCATTTGTTAAGTAAAAAGCAATAGCTGTCTTTAATGATGATAAATCAGAAATTCTTTGTGAATCACGGGCTTTTCTTAATATTTCAGCCGGGTTAATGACAATGATCATGGTGGTTGACAAAATAGCCAAAATACCAATGACAATTAAAAGCTCAAGTAAAGTAAAGCCCTTTTTCATTTTTTAAGCCCTCTTTAGTTTTATGTTCCATCTCCTGCTAAACAAGCTGATGACGAGACAGTCACTAATCCAAGTTTTGTTCCTGTTTCATATATTTTAGCCAAGGCAGTAACTCCTCCATCCTTGGATTCAATATCACCATCTCCTCCTTGAGAATAATATGTGCTTTCCATATTAGCTACAATTTCAAAAGTAAGATCACTAATATTAGTCACATATGCATAATAACGAGCTCGTCCAGTACCAGGAGTAAGAGCTGTAGGATTAGGATCAATTGGTAAAGACCCTATAGGAGAACCACCACCCAAAGTAGCAAAATTAACAGGTATCCAGCCTGTACTATCCACTAATTGTGAAGTAGTAGAAGTCGTGGTTCTACTAGCGCATATGGTTCCTGTTATAACAGAATAACTGTAAGTATCACTCCCAATGCTTGGACTAGATATATTTGTTATGTAATAAGCAATAGCTGTCTTTAATGATGATAAATCAGAAATTCTTTGTGAATCACGGGCTTTTCTTAATATTTCAGCCGGGTTAATGACAATTATCATGGTGGTTGACAAAATGGCCAAAATACCAATGACGATTAAAAGTTCCAAAAGAGTAAAACCTTTTTTTGTTTTCATTTTTTTAATTTTTAAGTTTTAATTTGTTATTCCCGCAAAAGCGGGAATCTGAGATCCCCGTTTACACGGGGATGACTGCTTCGCAGTCATTTTTTAAATTTCGACCTAAAATTTTTTGATTTAATTTATTCGACCTTTTTATAATTATATCTCTTAATCATACTTTAAATGAATTGTTGATGTCAAGCCCCTCACTTGAAATAGATTGGTTTTCACCAATAGCTTTCTCCTTATTTTATCACTAATATTGAGCGAACATTTTTTAATAGTTTTGATTTTGTATTTATGAAATAAATTTATCTATTTCAAGTGAGGGGTCAAGCCTTTTTTCCGATTTCTTCTTTTACTTTATTCACCAATTCATCCACTGATAATTTGGCTTTCACAAAATAATCAATCACGCCTAAGGCTTTACCTCTATCAATATCTGAGGGTTGGCCCAAATTGGAAATAATAATCACCGGCAGTTTTTCTAAAGTCGGGTCTTGGCGAATGGTTTCTAAAACTTCAAAACCGTTTTTCTTGGGTAAAATTAAATCTAATAAAATAGCATCGGGTTTTATCCCCTGTTCAGTTAATAAATTTAAAGCTTCTTCGCCATCAGCCGCGCGAATAGTTTTAAAATTTTCTTTATCTAATTTTAATTGGAGAATACTGGATAAAAACGGGTCATCCTCAACTAATAAAATTGTCGGTTTCTCATTCATAGGAATTAACGAATTACGAATTTAATACGAATATACATATAAATTATCAACGAATTACGAATCCTTTACGAATATACGAATTATAATATATTATATCAAGATTAGAAAAACAAAGTCAAGCAAGTCTTTTTTAAAACGAGCGAGCCTTTAATTGGCGAAGAACTCAGGGGAGGGTCTAAATTAAGGGTTCATTTATGAACCCAATATAAAAAGAGAGGGGTGTAAAAGGCTCCTCCCCTGGTGATTGAGCCAATTAAAGACGAGCGAGAATCAATTCTTCCTAGTTACTCCAAGATTAATCCCCTCCTTTCGATCGAAAGAAGGGGAAGTCTTCATTTAAGGCTTAAAGACCAACACCTTCTCATCTGAGATGAGATCGACCTTCACCTCCTTAAATTTTTTTAAGAATATTTAAGCAGGTAAGATTCTATAAATAAAAGTTTCACCCCCAGCTTCCGCTAGGAGTGCCTTGTTCATGTTGTTCCACATGTTTCCATGGGCATGGACTATATCTTCACCCCCTTCTTTCGATCGAAAGGAGAGGGGCCAACGTGTAGTCTCTACGGGGCTAAGGAAATTTATAATCGAAGAGTTTTAAGCAATAAGGTTTAATTATTGACAAAAATTTTCTTATATCATTTTTGCCAGAAATATATAACCTTGGCTTACCATGATCCTTTATAATCAACACTTTAATCTTATAAATTCTTTCCAAACTAGATTTTAATCTTAAATTATCTTTGCAGGTAAAACTTTGCGTATTCAGCATTCCTCCGTACACTCTTCCTTTATCTTTACGAATATTGCCATCATCCATCCACCAAATTGCCACTACTAATGGTTTATCAAGATATTGTTCTATATTATCTGGTAATTTTCTCTTTCTGTTTCTATAAAATTGATGAGCAAAATCTGTAAAAACAGAATGACTGATGGTTCTAAAATGCCAGGAATTAGTCTTGGCATAATATTTTGGAGAAGAAAGAGTCCAATTTTTGAAAATATTATATTTCCAAAAAAGATATTCTTTCTGTAATGCTCCTTGTCTTAAACTTAATCTGTAATTTTTACCCCATGAATTAGGTAAAAGAGAACCATCACCTAAAAGAGTTCCCACTAAAATAAATTCTTGCTTTCGACTTAATCTTAATGACTTTCTAAGATTCCTGATAAGTGTTGAATTAGTAATCATAAATTTCCCAGCTTCCCTCGGTATTACCCGTTACCTTTATTTTATCATAAAAGCATTTGGGCTTCACCGATACAGTTGGATTTTTCTAGAGAATTACTTCTCTAGGTCACAATCAGTTTTCACTTTATGACTTAGCCCCTGTCACCGAGCCTAGCTTAATTCCGAAAAAACGGACCTTCGGCTATTCTCGGCTTCCTTGACTTGACAGGCGGTGAGTACAGAACTCGAGAACGTATTCACCGCGGTATAGCTGACCCGCGATTACTAGCGATTCCGGCTTCATGAGGGCGAGTTGCAGCCCTCAATCCGAACTAGGGATAGGTTTGATGCGATTAGCTCCGCCTTACGGTTTAGCAACGCGTTGTCCTATCCATTGTAACATGAGTGTGGCCCAGGGCATCAAAGGGCCATGCTGATTTGACGTCATCCTCACCTTCCTCCCCCCTCAAAAAGCACTTCGCTACGCTCATGCTAATTTTAAATTTCCAATTTTTAATTTTTAAACCGTTTAGAAAATTAAAACATTAAAAATTATTTTAAAATTTGAAATTATAAAATTAAAAATTTAAGCATGAAGTGCGCTTTGAGGGGGGCGGTCTCCTGTGACACATATAACACAGGACGAGGGTTGCGCTCGTTTCCCCACTGAAGGGAACAACTCGCGCCACGAGCTGACGGCCATATTATTCCATTATTACTAATGGTATGGACTATACCATCATCCCCTTAGATACAAAATTATCTAACGGGAGACCAGCGTGTTATTCCTAATATCTAAACGATAGTTAGAAATAAAATCTCTAAGATATACTTGAGATTAAGTCTCTACGGGGCGAAGCACTCAATGTTTTGAGTGCTCGCTTCCCACGGTATTGCCCATTCTTTTATAATACCATAAAAGAATTAGGGTTTCACCGTTATGAGCTGGTTTTTTCATTCTGAATTACTCCAGAATGGGTCGATATTTCAACCATGCAGCACCTGTGCTAGGGTCCTTGCAGAGGTCTCGACTTTCGCCGAGATTTCCCTAACATTTCAAGCCCTGGTAAGGTTCTTCGTTTGCTGTCGAATTAAACCTCATGTTCCACCGCTTGTGCGAGTTCCCGTCTATTCCTTTGAGTTTCAACCTTGCGGCCGTACTTCCCAGGCGGGGTGCTTAATGCGTAAGCTTCGCCACTGATAGGGTCGATACTACCAATAGCTAGCACCCATAGTTTAGGGCGTGGAATACAAGGGTATCTAATCCTTTTTTCTGCCCACGCTTTCGTCTTAGAGCGTCAGGAAAGACCAAGTTGGCTGCCTTCGCTTTCGGTGTTCCGCACAATATCAACGGATTTCACCCCTACACTGTGCGTTCCGCCAACCCTTTTCTCCCTCTACCTCATCAGTTTCCTATGCAGATCCATGGTTGAGCCATGGAATTTAACATAGGACTTGACCAAGTATCCAATAAAAATTGAATACCCAGCTCCTAAAAAAGGAATGAGGCGCCTAAGGACACTTTACGCCCAATAAATCCGGATAACGCTTGGAGCCTACGTATTACCGCGGCTGCTGGCACGTAGTTTGCAGCTCCTTATTCCTCGCCTAACATCACTCCGGTAAAACCGGAATTTCTCAGCGAGAAAAGTGGTTTACAATCCGAAGACATTCATCCCACACGCGGCGTCGCTCGGTCAGGCTTTCGCCCATTGCCGAAGATTCTCGGCTACTGCCTCCCGTAGGAGTAGGGTCCGTTCTCAGTACCATTGTTGGGGATCATGCTCTCACACCCCCTACCCGTCATCGCCTTGGTAAGCCATTACCTTACCAACTAGCTGATAGGACCTAAGCCGATCCTCAAGTGGATTACTCCTTTACCCCATTCGAAAATTCTCAGGGGACTATCGGTTATTAACCCCGATTTCTCGGGGGTATCACCGTCTTGAGGGTACGTACTAAGGTATTACTAACCCGTTTGCCACTGTCACCTTGCGGTGACCGTTCGACTTGTATGCCTTATCCACGCCGCCAGCGTTCATCCTGGACCAGGATCAAATCCTCTATAAAAGCGTCTTGGAATAACTAGGAAAAATTGATACTTCGACTTTGCTCAGTGTCAATCCTGAGCTTGTCGAAGGATTGAAATTTTATTTTAAGTTGTTAAGGAACAGTTTTTTCAGCAGAAGTATCTTTCAGAAAAAGACAACCACAAAAAATTTGTGATTGTCTTTTTGCTCTTAATTTTCAAATAATTTTCCAATTGTTTCTCTACATAGATTATATGGTAATTATACTCCTTGATTTAAGAAAGTCAACCCCGTTAGAAGTTTGCCATTATTATTTTTGGCAAAAAAGTGCTAAAACACTTTTTTGCGAGAGTTAAACAGATTTAATAAAGAATATATGAATTATCTTTTGAAACTATCGCAAACTTCTAACGGGGTCAAGCCCTTGGCGCTCGCGACGGGATTTGAACCCGTGATCTCCTCCGTGACAGGGAGGCGTGTTAAACCAAACTACACTACGCGAGCTTATGTGGCTGGAGCGGGAATCGAACCCACGACCTTGGCGTTATGAGTGCCACGCTCTAACCATCTGAGCTATCCAGCCAAAATATAAAATGTTGCGGGGGCAGGAATTGCACCTACGCCTCGGGGTTATGGGCCCCGCGAGATACTGCTTCTCCACCCCGCGTTCAACGCGATTCTTGATACATCGCAAATAAATTTACCTTTTCAAAAAGGATTTTTCTCAATATTTTTGTGGATGGCTAACGAACTTCGCCTGAATTAATTATAACAGAGCAAAGCTCTGATATATTAATTCATATTTTATTATAGACTAAAAATTTAAAAAATACAACCCCTCGCTCGTCTTAAATCTTAAGGCTCGGGTATGTTGTCACAAAAACACGCTATCTCCGACCCCAGCGTGGTCGGAGCGCTCGAGCTCGGCCTCGCTCTCTCACTCGCTTCGCTCGTTCGAACCATGCCCGCTCGGCCTGCGCTACGGTTTTTGTTAACAACATATCCTCGTCTTTATGAAGTTAAACTTAAAAGAGCAAACTTATTTTTCTGAGAGCAACTAATCTTGATTAATTTCTAAGAGCGAGGAGAATATATGCTTGGAGAAACGCTCAAGCCGACGAGTGGGCAGGGTTTCTGAGCGAAGCGAAGAAGAGTGAGGAGGCTTGGCGAGTACAAAAATCCTCGCTGGGGATTTTTGGACGTTTTCGAAAAGTATATATTCTCCGAGCGATTGTTACAAAATATTTTCCACTAATTCATCCCAAAATCTTTTATAAATACTAATAATATTTTTTGCTTCTTTTTGACTCAGACTATAATCTTTATTATTTAAAATCTCCTCGCAGACTTGATGAGTGCCTCGAAGAATTTCTAAATTTTGATAACCTCTTAACTTTAAGGTTTCTAATAATTCTTCGAACTTTTGACCTTGATAACCGAGCTGTTTTAAGAATTTTTCTACAAGGGCATCCGCTTTAACCACTCCTAATTTCCAAGAAGATTGATAGGGTTCTTCTAATAAATTTTCTATTTCTTCCCATTGGCGTCGGCTCTTGGAAGAAGAGGATAAGAGAGGATTAACTCCAAACCAATTTCTAATATTTTCAAGTTTTTTAGAAACAATGTTTAATTTTTTAGCATAATAAATAATTCCTATAAGAAATAGAAGGATAAGAACCAAAGAAATGATTTTCAAGTCATAGAGAAAATTAAAAATTGTTTCTAGATTTAATCTCATAAAGATAAATTGATTTCATAAAGATACTTTAACTATATTTTCTATTGTTTTGGCAATTTGTAAAAGTGAATAATCAGAACCATAAGGACCAATAATTTGTAAACCAATGGGAAGATTATTTTTGGTAAAACCGATAGGTAGATTAATAGCTGGTAAACCACCAATATTTGCCGCCACAGTAAAAATGTCAGAAAGATACATTGATAAAGGATCAGCTGACCTCTCTCCAATTTTAAAAGCTGGCGTAGGAGTAGTGGGAGTAATTAAGAAATTAACATTTTCAAAAATTTTATTAAATTCTTCGATAATTAACCGCCGCACCTTTTGAGCTTTTTTATAATAAGCGTCGTAATAGCCTTTTGACAAAACATAAGTGCCTAAAATAATCCTCCTTCTGACTTCTTGACCAAAACCATAGCCTCTGGTTTTAAAATATAAATCTCGTAAATTGGTGATTGGTGATTGCCTGCCCGCCAAAGCCCTGCCTTGCCGGCAGGCAGGCTTGGCGCAGGCGGGGTAATTGGTAATTGATGAATATCTGATGCCATCATAACGAGCTAAATTAGAACTTACCTCTGCCGGCATAATAATATAATAACAAGGAAGAGCATAAGGAGTTGAAGGTAGGCTTTTTTCCACAATTTGAATTTTTTGATTTTGAAGTTTTTGAATAACTGCCTCAATTTTGTCTCTAATTTCTTCATCTAAACCTTTAACAAAATATTCCTGAGGCAAACCAAAACGAGTATCTTGTATCTTGTATCTTGTAGCTTGTATTTGTTTTACCTCGCAAGAGGTAGAATCCATTTTATCTTGACCAGTAATAGCTTGAAACACTATTTCTGCATCTTCAACTGTTTGAGTTAGGGATCCAATCACATCCAAAGAAGAAGCCATGGAAATCAAGCCATAACGAGAAACAGCACCATAACTTGGTTTCAAACCAACAATTCCGCAAAAAGCCGCTGGTTGACGAATGGAACCGCCAGTGTCAGAACCCAAAGAAAACGCGCACATTTGAGCACTGACAGCTGCAGCTGAACCGCCAGAAGAACCGCCAGGTACACGAGTTAAATCCCAAGGATTTTTGGTGATAAAAAATCCGGAATTCTCAGTTGAAGAACCCATAGCAAATTCATCTTGGTTTGTTTTTCCCAAAAGAATCGTTCCTTCGTTTTTTAATTTTTTAATCACTGTTGCATCATAACTCGCCACATAATTTTCTAAAATTTTTGAACCAGCAGTGGTTTTCACGCCTTTAACTAAAATATTATCTTTTACCGCATAAGGAATTCCTTCTAAAATTCCGATTTTCCCTCCTCTGCTTATTTTTTCGTCCACTTTCTTTGCTTCTTCTAAGGCTTGTGTTTTGGTTAAAGTAAGAAAAGCCTGAATTTGAGAATCTTTTTCTTTAATAACTTTAAAATAATCTTCTACTAGTTGAGTAGCAGTAATTTCTTGATTTATTAATTTATCGTGCAGATCTTTGATCATGCCTGTCTATATTTAAAAATTAAAAATTGTATCAAAAGATGGGTGGTACTTCAAAATACCCCTCTTTTTCGAGATTTAATTTTTGAGGATTAATTTCGTCGTCGCGCAGAATATTCTTGGAAAAGGTGCCGCCAGCCATAGGTTCAAGATTATCTGTTTTTACTTCTTGCAATTGGTTAACGTAATCTAAAATTTTTGCTAAATCATGAGCGATTTTTTCTTTCTCTTCATTAGAAAGTTCGAGACGAGCTAATTCTAACAAATGATTAATTTCTGTGAAATCCATAAGGTTGTATTATTTTAGTACCTTCAAAAATTCTCCCTCACTAATGATTTTTACTCCTAATTTCTTTGCCCGATTATATTTTGAACCAGGATTCCCTCCAGCCACGACATAATCGGTTTTCGAAGAAACGCTTTCGTTTACTGTTCCACCTAAAGAAATCGCCTTTGCCTTCGCCTCTTCTCGAGACATTGATTTTAATAGGCCTGTAAAAACAAAGGTTAAATTTTTGAATTTGCCCTTAGTTTCCAAAAATACAGGCAAGATTTTAATGCCTTTGATAGCTAATTTTTTCAAAAAATTCAAATTATTTTTATCTTGAAACCAATCAACAACCGTTTCACTAATTTTTGGACCAAAAGAAGAAATTTGCATCAATTCCTCCAGCCTTAAAGAGGATGATAATTTAATCAAATCTTTAATTTGTAACCCGTTTAGCGATGAATTAATTTTCTTTTGTAAATATTGAGCTAAAATTATGGCATTTTCTTCTCCTAAATGAAGAATGCTTAAACTATACAGGAAACGATTCAAGAGTATTTGTTTATCACTATTAATGGCTTTGATAATGTTCTGGCTCGATTTCTCTCCGTATCTTTCCAACACAGCAATATCGCCTTCTTTTAAATCAAATAAATCACTAGCGTCCTGAATTAACCCTTCATCTAAAAGGCGGTTGATAATTTTTGGTCCTATCCCCTTCATCTCAAAAGCAGCCTTACCGACAAAATGATATAATCTTTCTTGAGAACGAGCTAGACATTTTTTATTAGGACAACGAACGATAATACCCCCTTCATCTTCAACAGCTTTAGTATGGCAAATCGGACAATTTTTAGGCATGGTAAAAGTTTTTTCTTTGCCTGTTCGCAAATGAGGTAAAACTTTAATCACTTGCGGAATGACATCCCCGGCCCGACTGACAATAACTGTATCTCCTATTTTTAAACCCAACCTTTTTATTTCTTCTTTATTGTGTAAAGTTGATCGGCTAATTGTCACGCCACTAACTTCTATTGGCTTTAAAATAGCAACAGGAGTAAAAACTCCTGTTCTACCTACTTGAATAATGATATCTTCAACAATCGTTGTTGCCTCTTTAGGAGGAAACTTATAAGCGATAGCTCCCCGAGGAGTTTTTCCCACTGTTCCTAACTGTTCAAATAATACATTATTATTAACAATGACTACCATTCCATCAATTTCATAAGGCAATTTTTCTCTTTGCTGACGAATACTATCATGGATCTTAAATACTTTTTCTATGCTATCTACTTTTCTATTGTCAAGGTGAGTTTTAAAACCTAAAGTTTTGAGAATTAAATGTTTTTCTTCATGGGTTTCTTTGCCAAAATCAGTGGTGAGGTCATAGGCATAAAAAACTAAATGTCTGGAGCTAGTAATTTTGGGATCTAACTGACGAATAGAACCAGCAGCTACATTGCGAGGATTAGCATAAGGCAATAATCCTTTTTTAATCTGTTCCTGATTAATTTTTTGAAATTCTTTTTTTGTCAATAATACTTCGCCTCTTACTTCTATTCTTGCTTCTATTCTTGCTTCTATATTTTTATTAGGCAAACGAAGAGGAATTGATTCTATGGTCTTTAAATTTTGAGTAACATCTTCGCCAATTTTTCCGTTTCCTCTAGTTGAGCCAACATAAAAGATTCCATTCTCATATTCCAAAGAAACAGCTAAACCATCAAATTTAGGCTCACAATAAAATTCTATCCTTCGACTTCGCTCAGGATTAACCAATTTTATAATTCTTTCATACCAATCTTTCATATCTTCTTCAGAAAACGCATCATTTAAGGAAATCATTGGTACTTGATGCTTGACTTTCCTAAAAAATTTTAAAGGTTCGCCTCCTACTCTTTGAGTGGGCGAATCAGAAGTAATCAATTCTGGATATTGTTGTTCTAAATCAAAAAGTTCTTTTTTAAGAGAATCTAAGGCTTCATCAGGGATGAGAGATTGATTTAAAACATGATAAGCGTAACGATATTTTTCTATTTCTTTTTTCAACACCCCAATTCTCTTCTTGGCTTCATCTTTGGTCATGCCAATACGATTAAATTTTAAGGAGTAAAATTGACTTCGATTCCTCTCCTGACATTACCAACGACCCCAATGGTTTGAATACTTCTGCTGCCAGTTGCTTCGTTATAAGTATTTTTCACTAAACCAATAGAGCAGCAAGAAGCTCCGTTCTCAAAAGGTTGTAATGGCGAAGGAGCATCGGGATTAACAAAAGTTTTATAGAGCTGCCACTCCATCGCGCTATCAGCTGCATAAAAAGCTTTGGCTGAGGCACTGGTTTCTGTGGATTGTTTTAAATCTTTAATAAAAATCGCCATTAAAACCATACCTGCTGTCAAAACAACGCTTAAAATCAGAATACTCATTAAAAAGATTTGTCCTTTGGGTTTTTTCATAAATTTTTTTTATTGGCCGAGATATCTTGAGGTTACTGCTGTTTCTACATGAAAGAGATAATTTATGTTTCGTTCCACAATTTGAGCTTCTAATTGAATAATAAAAGATAATTGAGAATCAGAGCCATTGCCTATTTGATAAAAATGACCTGATGAATCTGGATCTGGACTAAGTTTAATTTGAGGATCTAAAAGAGGTTTATATTCTCCATTATCTAATGTTTCTAATGATCTTTCCAAACGCTGAGAAAGATCATCAAATTTATAACAAAGTTTTGGCCATTCATTATCTAAATAATAATCAAAACATAATTCTTTGCCACCACTACTCATGAGAAGAACCTGATCAAAATTTTTACCCATCCTAATAGTTTTCGCCATTAATTCTACATTATTTCTGATATTATTTTCACTATTTAAAAGCGCATAAGCCACTCTTTCTGAACGAATCACTGTAATAAAAATCTGGGAAATAGCTATCATAGTCATAAGAAAAATACCTACGGAAACTAAAACCTCAATCAAAGTAAAACCTCTTTTATATCTTGTATTTCTCATTATAATTATAGTTTTAGCCAGTTAAAAAGATGGTCTTCGGCAGTGAAACTAAAATCAATGTTTCTACTTTTCCAATTCATAATTGACTGAACGCGAATTTCATCAGATGAAACATGAATAATTTGTATAGTTCTTTGGAAAGATGTTAACTCACCACTATCATAGTTAAAAAGACCTGTGGTTGGGTTATATTTTAAATATTTGGTTCCTTCTAATAGTTTGAGAGAAATACTTCCCGGAGGATTAGGATTAGCACTTATAATATAGGGGCCATCTTGTAAACCTTTATCCCAATCAGTTGATGTACTACCTAAAGTCTTCAAATAATTTGTATCTCTTATTTGCCTTACAAATTCCAACCCTTCCTGGGCTAAAAAACTAGCGGTTAATCTATCCTGAATAATCGTGACATCATATAAAGCTTTAGTGACTAAAATAAAACCAGAAATAATTCCTACAATTAAAATTGATAAAGCAATTAAGGCTTCAACTAAAGTAAACGCTCTGTTAAATTTATTTCGAGCGAAGCAAGAAAAAAGGTTCTGCCGAGCAGAGCGAGACAGGTTCTTATTTTTTAATTTGTCCAGCTGAAGATACATAGATTGTATAACAAACATCAGGTTTAGTTTCTAAGCACATTTTTATATTAGCATTTTCTCCCTCGATTAAGTTTGGGTAAAATTTTGTTTGCGGTTCTGGAGGCACAAAAGCAACAGAAAAAATATTAGTTTCGATTATTTCAACCCCTTTTAGTAAATTAACAATTTCAAACTCTTCCCCTGAATCATATTGTCCCCGCGTGCCAAGATTACAAAAATCAGAAAACAAAATATATTGCGTTTGAGGTAAAGCTCCTCTATTTATATATATTCCCCAACCGCAAATAGCTTGACTGGAAGGTTGTTGTAAAGTTAACATCGCCAAATTTTGAGCGCGACGTAATTCATAAATTATTTTATCGCTATCTCTGATTAAATTCGTTACTCTTTCACTTTGACGAGAATAAGCTAAAACCATCACTGTTAAAAGCGTTATAATGCTTAGGGTTACCATCATTTCAATAATGGTAAACCCTTTTTTCTTAAAAATCATGTTTTTCATCAAATTAAAAGAATTGATAAATACCCTTTTATTATTATATCACCAAAAAGCATCACTGTCACTGCTCCTAATGATAAAAAGGGAGCAAAAGGCAAATAGCTTTTCATGGTCTTCTTTTTTAAAGCCATAAGAATTAAAGAAACAAAGCCGCCGAAAAGAAAAGCAATAATTAACGCCATGACTGTTTCTGGCCAACCCAGAATAATGCCAATAAAAATTGCTACAATCGCATCACCCCAACCCATAGCTTTTTCTTTGGTCAAATACACTAAAAGTGAAATTAAACCGCTAGCGCTCATTATTCCTAAAATTAAAGAAATAAAATAAGGATAATTTCCGAAAACATAAGACTGAGATCCTAAAAACAGATTTGTCTCGGATAAAAAATTAAAATGTTTCAAAGAAATAATTATTCCTAAAAAAATCCGCCACAAAAAACTTACAATAATTGCCGGTATTAACACCTCGCTCAAAATTAAATATTTTTTCAAATCATAAAGAGAGATAACCAAAAAAACAAAAAGCCAGTAAAGCCAAAAAAGTAAATTGATCAGAATTAAAATATTCTCTAAACTAAAAACAGCAAATAGATGCAAGTTAATTAAAGGAAAACGAAAAAAGCGCCAACAAGCTAAGGCAAACAATAAACCAGTAGCAAACTCTACCATCGGATAATGAAGAGATAATTTATGATGGCAAGAAGAACATCTGCCTTTTAAATAAAAATAATTTAACACTGGCACCATTTCCCACCAAGCTAAAGTTTTATGGCAATAAGGACAAAAAGATCGCCCTTTTAAGGACGAATCTTTCGTATCAGTTCTATCAACTAAAACGTTGATAAAACTGCCAATAATAGTACCAAAAACAAATACCAAAAACAGCATCCCAAAATTCACTCTTTTAAATTGGATAAATATTAGGGTTGAAGACAATAAACTTTGGTAGTTGGCCCACAACTTAAACCACCACAAGTGCCTACTGAAATACCTTCTGTTAGAGCAGCATCATTAGTCTCAAGTTGAGCTGCTAAAATATAACTTAAATTATTATCTTGGGAACAATACTGATAGCTCTTAGTTTTATCTGGGTCATTAGGGATTCGAGAAGAACCAATTGTTGCTAAATGTTCTTCTAAGATAGTCCAAGTAGTTGCAGCAGAATAAGCAGAGTTATTGGCATAATATAATTCTAAAGCATTCTGCACAGATCTTAAATCTGCGATTCTTCTTGCATCACGTGCCTTAGCCCTTGCTCCTCCCATACCAACCAAAATCAAAGAAGCCAATAAAGCAATTATCGTAATTACTATCAACATTTCAATAAGGGTAAAACCCTTTAATTTTTTATTCATATTTTTGTTATTTATATTTTATTATTCGACCTTTAATTTATTATTTTATGTTTTCGACCTTTTTATTAATTTTTATATTCCCTGCGCCAATTGATAAATTGGTAAAAGTACTGCTGCGACCAAAAAACCGACCAAAATACCAATTAAGACTACCAAAACCGGTTGAAGTAAGTCAATCATCGTAGAGAAAGATCGATCTACTTCTTTTTGATAATATTCTGCGACTTTTTTTAAAATCTCTTCTAAACGGCCGGTGCTTTCTCCTACTGCTGTCATTTGGCTAACCAAGGGTGGAAAGTATTCATAATAGTTTTTTAGGACATTGCTAATATTTTCTCCGGTTTTTAATTTTTCCGCTACTTCTTGTCCAATTTGTTGATAAACATAATTACCAGTGGCATCCCCTGCCACTTCAAAAGCGGTGACTGCTGGAATACCGCCTAAAATTAAATTACCAACAGTCTCAGCAAAACGGCTGATAAATATTTTTTTATAAAGATTACCAATCACAGGAATTTTTAACAAATACACTCCGCCTATTTTCTGTCCTTCTTTGGAACGAGAATAATTAAACAATAGCCAGGCTATTCCCGAAAGAAAAACTAAAAGTAAAATACCCCATTGTTTCAAAAAGCTGCCGATAAAAATAAGAATCTGAGTGGTAAGAGGCGGCGTTTTTCCGAATTCATCAAAAATAGATGCCATTTGAGGCGCTAAAGCCACAGTAATTACTGTGCTGATAACTAAAAAAGTTAAAAACAGAAAAGCTGGATAAGTAGCTGATGATTTAGCTTTGGCCATTAAATCATTTTCATGTTCAGCATAATCAGCCAAATAACCCAACACTTCTTCCAAACGGCCAGAAATTTCACCTGATTTAATCATTTGACTATAATATTCTCCAAAAATATTCGATCTCTTTTCCACGGATCGAGAAAGAGAAAGTCCGGTATCCAAATCAGAAATTAATTCAAAAGTTAAATCTTTAACAGCTGGGGTAGCAGCTTGAATTAACAAAGTTTTTAAAGCTTCGGTTAAAGGCACTTGGCTTTGAAGCAAAGTGGCAAATTGTCTCAAAAAAATGGCTAAATGTTTTTTGGAAACTCTGGTTCTTTTGCCAAAAAGTTCATCAAAAAAAGTAATTTTCCTCTCTGGATTAATGTCTAAAACAATTAACTCATAACTCTGGAGCAATTTTAAGGCAGCATCCAAAGAACGAGCCTCAACCGCTCCAATTTTAATATTGCCTAATTTATCTTTTGCCTTATAAATAAATTTCATAATTTATTTTCTGCCTTATAAATAAATTCCATAATTTATTTTCTGCCTTATAAATAAATTCCATAATTTAATCTAACAATTGTCTTAACTCTGATGGATTTAAAGAATATGTTTCTGCTGTTTCTAAAGAAATTTCGCGCTTTCTTACTAAATCAATTAAGGCCCTATTAAGAGATGTCATTCCTTCTTGAATAGAGGTTTCTATGACTAAATCGATTTGATAAGCTTTAGCTTCGCGAATCAAATTTTTGACCGCGGAGTTGGCAAACATAATTTCACAAGCTGGAATTCTGCCGCCAGAAATTCTCGGAATCAATCTTTCGGAAACTATACCCAGTAAAGTGGAAGCTAATTGCGAGCGCACTTGATTTTGCTGAGAAGCTGGAAAGCTATCAATAATTCTATCGATCGTTTGGCTCGAGGAGTTGGTATGAAGAGTGGAAAAAACTAAATGGCCAGTTTCAGCAGCAGTCAAAGCAATAGAAATTGATTCTGGATCACGCATTTCACCAATCATCACCACATCAGGATCTTGTCTTAAAACTGATCTTAAACCATTATGAAAACTTAGAGTATCACCACCTACTTCTCTTTGATCTATTAAAGCTCTGTCCTGGATAAAGGTATATTCAATAGGATCTTCAATGGTAATAATATGATCCATTCTTTTGTGATTAATTTCATCAATCAAAGCGGCCAAAGTAGTGGTTTTACCATGACCAGCTGGACCAACTACCAAAACAAAGCCTTGGTTATACTTAGAAAATTCATGAAGAATTGGCGGCAGATTTAACTCCTCGACCGTCCGAATATGAGTAGAAATTAAACGCAAAGCAGCGGAAAGATAACCTCTTTGAAAATAAACATTAATTCTAAAGCGAATCTTATCTTCATAAGAAAAAGCAAAATCGATTTCTTTTTCCTTAATAAGTTTTTCTTCCTGTTCAGAAGTTAGAAGAACGCTAATTAAACCAGCAGTCATCTCCGGAGTTAAAATTGGTTCATTAGAAATTGGTATTAGATTACCATCGATTCTTACCGTTGGATGTTTGCCTACGCTAAGATGCAAATCAGAAGCACCTTGCTGAGCTGCTAAAATCATTAATTCGGCTAACTTATTTTGATAATCAATACTCATACCTTAAAATAAATTTTTAATTTCCAATTTTTAATTTTTAAACTTATAGAGCGAGGAGTATATTTTTCTGAAACCATCCGGAGCCGAGCGGGCAGGGTTTCTGAGCGAAGCGAAGAAGAGCGAGGCGAGGACATAAGCGAGTGAGTGCGCTGGAGCGAACGAGCGGGTTGAAAAAAAATATATTCCGAACTCGTCTTATTATATCATAAATATGTCAAGAAAGTATAGAGTCAAGCCAAAAGCAGCCACTACCCCAGATAAAATCCAAAAACGCATCGTGATTTTAGTTTCCGGCCAATTTTTGGCTTCAAAATGATGATGAATAGGAGTCGAGAGGAAAAGTTTTTTATGTTTAATTCTTTTGTAAATTTTTTGGATAATGACTGACATTGATTCTACTACTAAAATAAAAGCAAAAAACGGCAAAAATAAAGAAGTATCAGTCAACATAGCTACTACTCCCATGGTAATGCCTAAAGTCATAGCCCCAGTATCACCCATAAAGAAACGGGCTGGGTAAATATTGAACCAAAGAAAAGCGATTATTGTTCCGATAAAAGTCCCCAAGAAAGCAGCTAAATCATATTTACCTTTCACAAAGGCAACAACTAAAAGACAAATAAAACCCACCAGAGCCACTCCAGCGGCTAAACCATCAAGGCCATCAGTTTCGTTCATAGAAAAAGTTGTTGCCACTAAGATAAAAATAAAATAGAGAATATACCAGGATCCTAAGGTAAGAGGACCAAAGAAAGGAATAGTAATACTGTTATAACCTAATTTTGTCCAGAACCACCACGCCCCAAGAGCGGCAGTAAGAGTATAAATCAAAACCTTATTTCTCATCCGTAAGCCGCCGCCTTTTGGTCCAATACGGAAAATACCTAAGAGGTCATCTGATAATCCTACCAAAGCGGCACCAGTCATAGCTGCTAAAACCAACCAAGTCTGAGATCGCGAGAGAAAACTAATCTGAGACCAAAAGCCATTAACTGTTTTACTCAAAATGAAAAAAACGAAAGTTACAATTAAGGTTGTTCCCCATATTAAAACGCCTCCCATAGTGGGCGTACCTGCTTTCTTTTTATGAAGACTAATAAAGACTGGGGCATTAGCATCCTCTCTTATCTGTTTTCCTAAACGATATTTATATAAAACTTTTGTCCATATTGGAGTGAGAATTGTTGCTAAAGCTGAAGCAAAAATTGTTAAAAGAAGAATTCTGATTAATTGAAATGAGGGAGAGAAATCAGTAAAATAATTCATTAGTAAGAAATTAAATTTGATGGTATTAAATTGTTTGATTTCATCAAGCTCCTAGAATCTCTCGCACCCAATCATATAGTTGAATTGTATCTTTAAGCCTATCAGTCGAATTAAGAACTATAATAGCTATGCTTATTTTATCATCTTTTAAAGGAATTTCAAAGATAGTCAAGAGACAATCTTTGGCATCAGGCGTGGAGCCGGTTTTTCCTAACCATAAATATGGCAACTCTCCAGCTAAAACATTGGTATTTTTTAAATAATGTTCAATTTTCCCATCGCTAGAAAAAACAGTCTCCTCTGGCTTTCGCGTAATTTCTCCCAAAAGAGGATAATTTTTATAAATATCCTGGCTAAGTTTAAACAAATCTTCAACCGTGGTGAAATTTCCCTTTCTATCCAAACCTGTTTCTCCAAAAAAGGCTGTATTATATAAACCTAATTTTTGAGCTTTTTCATTCATTAAATCAACAAAATCTGTACCTTTTTTATCTAAAGTCTCAGCAAAAGCTGTGGCTGCATCATTAGAAGAAGAAATCAAAAGCACTTTTAATAAGTCCTCAACTTTTAGAGTTTCTCCTATTTTTAAACCACCTTCTTCTCCCTCAGCGCTTATAATATAAGGAGTAATGTAAATTTGTCTATTAAGGGGAAATTTATCAAGCACTATCTCTCCGGTCATTAATTTTGAGAGAGAAGCTGGAAAAAGATGAAGATCTTTATTTCTTGATATTAAAATGTGTCCTGATATTAAATCACCAACTAAATAAGCAGTAGCTTTTATTGATTCTGGAGCTGGAGCTGGAGTAAGAGTAACAAAAGCCTTGTGATTACTTAAAAGATAGTTTTTTAAATAACCTCCATAAGAGATTAAGATTAAGCTAAGAATAAAGATGAACCAGAAAGAAAAAGTTTTATTTCGAACGGAGTGAGAAAAAAGGTTCTGCCGACCAAAGGGAGGCGGGTTCTTATTTGAAAGTTTTTTGATGAAGTTCTTCATAATTTGGTAAATCTTTGACACTACTTATATTCAGATGATTCATAAATTTAAAAGAAATGTTATAAAGAAAAGTATTTGTTCTTTTGGGATTAAGAAAACGCTCAATCAATTCGCGCAATAAAAGCTGGTAAAGAATATAGCTTGAATCTACCCCTCGGATTTCATTAATTTCCGCTCGAGAAATTGGACCACGATAGCTAACAATAGCCAAAGTTTCAGCAGCAGCAGAACTTAAATCACCTTCAAAAACTTCTTTTTTGAGCTTGTTCAAAAATGGCAAGGCAGCTGGATTAATTGTTAATAACCATTTATTATCATTATTAATCAAACTTAATCCCCTTTTTTCCGTTCCATAAGAATCTTTTAATTTGAGAAACGCTTCTTGGATTATTTCCTCTTTTTCATTTAATAAAGAGCTCAGCTCTTTTACACTTTGAGGTTCACTAGAAGCAAATAATAAACTTTCTAAGATTGATTCGAGATCCATATTTCTCCAAAATTATTTTTTTGTTCAATTTTAATGATTTTTTGTTTAACTAAGTGCAAAGCAGCTAAAAAAGTCAGAATTAAATCGATCCTTCGACTTTGCTCAGGATCGATGGTGAGCGTAGTCGAACCATCGATTTTATCCTGTTTTTCTTTGGCCAAATCTTGAAGCCGAAACATTTTGCCCTGAGTAATTTTTTGGATCAATTCTTTAATCCTTTCTTTTAAACTAATAATTCTTTGAATCTTTTTCTCGGTTAAAGGTTTTGTCCCTTCTATTTGAATCTCTCTGAGAATTTTTAAGAAAGCCATGTTTAAACTTTCTAAAGAGCAATGGGGAGGAGGTAAAAATTTTGCTTCTATGTTTTTCCAAGAAGGACGGTCAAAAACATAAATCTCTTTTTTAAACATCTCCTTTAGTTTTCCTCCGGCTTCTTTATATAGTTTATAGATTTTTAAACGAGTTTCCAAGTCCATAATTTCTACTTCTTCTTCTGGAGCTAAAACCAAAGATGGCAAAAGCGAACGTGATTTTATTAAAAGCAAAGTGGAAGCAATCACCAAAAAATCAGCTAAGTCCTCTGAATTAATTTCTTCCTGTTCATTTAGAAAAGCCACGTACTCTTGAGTAACTTGAGCTAAGGACAATTCAGTAATGGCTAAATTTTGCTTCTCTACTAATTGAAGCAGTAGATCTAAAGGACCAGAAAATTGTTGAATGTTAACTTGGTACATACAAACTAATTTTTAAAACAATTCTTTCGTCATTGCGAGCGAAGCGAAGCAATCTCATTGAGATTGCCACGTCGGCCTTCGGCCTCCTCGCAATGACAGCTTCGCTGTCAATTTTAAATTAAGATTCAAGGATATTTTTAATATTTTGGATTAAGAAGTCTTTGAACCTTTCGCCTAATTCTTTGTAGAAATAATAGCTTTCTTTTTTGTATTCAATTAATGGATCTTTGCCGCCATAAGCTCTTAAAGAAGTAGAATTTCTTAGAGATTCCATTTTTTCTATTTGCTCTATCCATAGGCTATCAAGAATTCTCAAAGCAAATATTTTAAAAGTTGTTTTTAGTTTTTCCTCATCAAAAGTTTGAATTTTTTGCTGAAGTTTTTCTTCGGGAAAAGCTATTTCCTTTTCATTAAAAATATCTTTCACATAAGTTATTATTTTTCCTTCCTGGTCTTTAATGAGAATTTCATCTCTCATTTTATAAAACGCCATTCTTTGTTTATTAATAATATCATCATATTCCAGGATATGTTTTCTCATATCAAAATAAACGCCTTCGATTTTTGATTGAGCCATTTCAATGGCTTTAGAAATCATTGAGTGTTCTATAGGTTGATCTTCTGGCCAACCTAATTTTTCCATTAAATTAGGCAGAGATTTAGGCGCAAAAATTCTTATTAAATCATCTTCCAAAGAAAGAAAAAATTGCGAAGAACCAGGATCACCTTGACGACCAGATCGACCACGCAATTGATTGTCAATTCTTCTAGCTTCGTTTCTTTCAACACCAATCACATGAAGACCACCTAAAGCTTTCACTTTTTCTGTTTCTTCTTTACTAGCTGGATTACCTCCCAAAATAATATCAACTCCACGTCCAGCCAAATTCGAAGCTAAAGTAAAAGTCCCTAATTTTCCTGCTTGAGCAATAATTTCACCTTCTTTTTCTTGATGTCCTTTCTGATCCTTTAAGATTACAAATGATATTCCTGTTTTTCTTAAATATTTTTCTATCATCTCAAAAGGAGACAATCCTGTTCCACTGATGGCATTAACCGGAGCACCAATTAATACCGGTTGCCCTCTTTGATGTCTCAATCTTACTTCTTCAACTATGGCTTTAAATTTTGCCTCTTGAGTTTTATAAATTCTATCCGGTAAATTTTGTCTTATCATTGGTTTATTAGTCGGAATAACAACTGCATCAAGATTATATACTTTTTTAAATTCTTCGGCTGAAGTTGAAGCAGTACCAGTCATACCTGCAAGCTTTCCATATATTCTAAAGTAATTTTGCAAAGTGATAGTGGCAACAGTACGACTTTCTTGTTGAACAAATACTCTTTCATTAGCTTCAATTGCTTGATGCAAACCGCCAGAATAACGCCTGTTTGGTAAACGACGATTAGTAAACTCATCAATAATAACAACTTTTCCATCTTCAACTACATAATCTCTATCTCTAAAATACAATTGTTGAGCCCGGAGAGCTGTTTCTAAATAATGAGTAAAAACTATGCCTTTTTGATCAAAAATATTAAAACCAAAAATCTTTTCTGCCTTATCTAAACCTGCTTCAGTTAAACTAATGGCTTTTTGTTTTTCGTCAATAATAAAATCAGCATCTTTTTTGAATTGAGGCGCTAAAGCAGCAAATTTCTGATAGAGTTTTGACGCCTCTTCGTCAGGTACAGAAATAATCAAGGGTGTTCTGGCTTCATCAATTAAAACACTATCCACTTCGTCGATAATGGCATAATGATGCGGTCTTTGAACCTTAACTTTTAAATCATAAACTAAATTATCTCTTAGATAATCAAAACCAAATTCTGTATTAGTACCATAAGTAATATCTGCTAAATAAGCCTCTTTCCTCGAAACTGGCTTTAGAAATTCTTTAAAAACTTTGAAACCTCCCAACTCGTCTCTTTTTTTATCTAAAACTTCTTTTTCTTCTGCTTCTTTCAATTTGTATTCCGAATCATAAAGAAAATCCCCTTCTTGAGTGATACAACCAATTGATAATCCTAGATAATCATAAATTTGTCCCATCCAGATGGCATCTCTTTGAGCTAAATAATCGTTAACAGTAATAATGTGAACCCCCTTTCCTTCAAGAGCATTTAAACTTGCTGCTAAAGTAGCTACTAAAGTTTTTCCCTCACCGGTTTTCATTTCTATCACTTTACCTTCATGAAGAGCTATACCACCTAAGAGCTGTACATCAAAATGACGCTGGCCTAGAGTTCTTTGAGCCGCTATTCTCGTTAAAGCAAACATCTCCGAAAGAATATCCCCTAAAGTTAAATTATTGGGTATTTGCTCCCTAAAGGATTGGATCTTTTTTTGAATTTCTTCCTTAGAGAGAGTTTCCCAATCCTTTTCTTGCTGGTTTATTTTTCCTAAGAGGTTCTTCTTTTTATTTAAATAAGCTTCGTTGGGATTGAAAAAAAACATAATAGTTAAAATTCTGACTGGCGTCTAAATATTTTGGTCACCTTTCTCCAATAACTCTGTTTAATTTCTTTATTTTCGATCATTAATCTTTTGAGGCTATCTTTTAATTTATCGACAGCTTCATCTAAACTAGAACCCTTTTCTTCACAAAACAAATCTTTCCCAGGAATTTGAAATTTTGCTTTGGCAAAGAAAATATCTCCAGTTTCATGACGCTTAGTCTCTTTAACAATAGTAACATCCAAATCAACTTTGGTTCCAAATCGCTTGGTAAATTTTCCTAGATTATTGAATTTAACTTCAATGTTATTTTTATAAGTCTCTAGCAGTTCAAAGTTTTTAGAAGTAATAGTAATATTCATAAAAAATGTAGAGACCCTACACTTCGTTCAGGGTGAAATTGTTGATAAATCAACAATTTCATTTTATCTAAAAATCTTCCATAAAGCAAACCCCGTTAGAAATCTATTTCTAACGGGGCAACCCCCCTCCTTTCGATCAAAAGGAGGGGGTTAAACCCCCACACCAAAACAGGCAATCCTGTTTGGTGTGGGGGTAAAGCCAAGTCGTTTTCTTAAGGCTTATTTGCGATGTTTTTTACCGCCTTTCTTTGCCTTTTTTGCTTTCTTTGCCTTTTTTGCTTTTTTGACTGGTTTCTTGGCTTTCTTGGTTTTCTTTGCTTTCTTTTTTGCCATGTTTTTTATTATTGAGTTAATTCTAAGCAGTCGACCTTTAATAAAATCCTGCTTGGTTTATCATTATCGATTTTTAATTTTTAATTTTTGATTTTTTTATCTTTTTTATTTTTAATTTTTCTATTTTTATTAACTTTTATTCCTATACCTTAATTTTACCGTTTCTATTTTTCGTGTCAAGTGTTTTTCGTCTAAAAATCGCTTACAACTACAATTTCTTCTTCTAAATTAATTTGAAATTTTTTCCAAACACTTTTTTTTATTAAATTGATCAAAAATAAAACTTCTTTTGCTTTTGCTTGTTTAAAATTAATGATGACATTAGTATGAAAATCAGAAATTTTTGCCCCACCATAAATTTTACCTTTTAAGTTGCATTTTTCTATAAACCAACCAGCAGAAATTTTTCCTCCTTTCACTTGAATCTCTTCGCCTTGGATTTTGACGAGCTGCTTTTTCTCATTATACGTTTTTTGATAAGGCGTTTCTTTAACAATGATATTTTTAAAGATACTGCCAGCTGAGGGATATTTAAACATTTGATGTTGAATTTTATATTGCCAATTTTCTTGAATCATTTTTTGAATTGCAACTTGATTCCCTTTTTTTATCTTAAGATCTGCCGCTAAAATGATTTCTTCATTCTTCTTGAAAATACTCTCTCGATAACCAAATTTGCATTGAGATAATAAATAATGCTTAATTTTAAAATTTCGAGGATTAAGAGTAATTACTTTTTTAATAAAATTTTTTGTTTCATTTCCAAAAGCGCCAGCATTACCATAAATTGCTCCGCCGATTGTTCCAGGAATACCTGCCATCCATTCATAACCAACCCATCTATTTTTTATACATTTTTGTAAAAATTCTCCTAAAGATAAACCAGCGCCAACAAGAATAGTGTTTTGATTATTTTTTTTAAGAGTAGCATTATTAATTTTTATTACTATTCCTCGATACCCAAAATCAGAAAACAAAACATTGGAACCATTACCCAAAATAAAAAAAGGCAAATGATTTTCTTTTGCCCATTGAATAACTTGTTTTAATTCTTGTAAATTTTTAATCTCAGTAAAATATTTTGCCTTACCACCGATCTTGAAGGTTGTATAGTTCTTTAAAGAAATGCCTTGTTTAATTCCTTTTATTTCTTTCATTCTTTTTTCTATTTTCTAAAGCAGTGGGCCCGAAGGGGTGTACTCCAACGCTATTTGTTTTAAGCGAGTGCTCAGCCTCCGGACCCACTTATATTGTAAAACAAGATAAAGTAATAATCAAGCGGAATAAGAACCTTTCGTTTCTCTCAAGAACCTTTTTTCTCGCTTCGCTCGAAATAAAAAAACTGAACACCCAGGATAAATCCTGAGTGCTCAGCAACAAACAGCTGGGTCACGTTATAGGAGATAAATCTCCGCTAGCGTAACGAACACTCACTCTAAGCGTATTATACACCTATATTTTTAAAAAGTCAACAATCGCTCACCTTTAATTGGCTCAATCACCAGGGGAGGAGCCGTCTACACCTCTCCCTTTCTAATGGGGTTCATAAATGAACCCTTAAATTAGACCCCTGCCTGCCGGCAGGCAGGCTCCCCTGAGTTCTTCGCCAATTAAAGGCTTGCTCGTTTTAAAAAGGTGAGGATATGTTGTTAATAAAAACCGTAGCGCAGGCCGAGCGGGCATGGCTCGAACGAGCAAAGCGAGTGAGAGAGCGAGGCCGAGCTCGAGCGCGATTTTCTCGCAGGGAAAATCGATAGCGTGTTTTTGTGACAGCATATCCGAGCCTCAATGGGTTGGAATTTCAAACGGAATTCGCCAAGCCTTTAAGGCAATAATTAAATCAAAGGAGAGATTCCGATTTTTGAAATAATAGAAATCATATTCTAATTTATGACGAGCATCTTCAATGGAAGAGCCATGAGGGTAATTAATTTGCGCCCAACCAATCACTCCTGGTTTCATTAAGAATCGATATTTATAAAAAGGGATTTCCTGCTCAAAAAGTTCAATTAATTTTTCTTCTTCTGGCCTTGGCCCCACAAAAGAAATATTACCTTTGATAATATTTAATACTTGAGGAATTTCATCTAAATGAGTAAAGCGCAAAATTTTTCCGATTTTGGTAATCCTGGAATCGTCTTTCAAAGTCCAAGAAGGACCCATTTTATTAGCGCCTTTAACCATAGTTCTAAATTTGTAAATTATAAATTCTTTTCTATTTTTGCCTATTCTAATGGAGTGATACAATATTGGACCTCGAGAATCAATTTTAATTATCAAGGCAATTGCAGGCCAAAGAGGCAAAGAAATAATTAAAAGCATAATACCACCAACAAAATCAAAAAATCTTTTAAAGGTTTCATAAAAATCAAGACTTGATCGCGACAAAACAAAATCAAACCATTCTTTCGATAATAATTCTAAAGGTACGCGACTCATTACTTTCTCATAAAAATCGATGAGACTTAAGGTTTTAACACCTTTTAATTCTTTTTCTCCTTTAGAATCGAGAACGACTAAAGCCGGTGATTCCGAAGAATTCTTCTCCTTAACAATTTCGTAACCCATCTGAGGATTTTTTTGCAAAAAGGTTTGAAGTCGAACCACTAAAGCATTGTCACTTAAAATCAAAACTTTTAATCTTTTAAATTGAAGAATTTTATTAGCCAAAGTTCGCCAGAAAATAAAAATAATAAAAGAAAGGGAAACCGTCATTACCAAAACTAAGGAAGGTCTGTAAGAATCTGGGGTGAAAAGATAAAAGTACAAAGCAGCTATCAGAATATTAGCAAGAAAAACTTTTATTACCCTCTCAAAGAATTCTCTGCGGTTATTAGTATAGGCCAATTCATAAAGCCGACCAATAAGAAAAATAATAAGCCAAATAAAAAACACTGGTAAAAAATAATTACCAGCAGAAACAAAAATTTCTTCTCTGAAAACAAAGTGATACCTTAAAAAAATTGCTAAAAACAGAGAAAAATAAAAAGTCAATAAATCACCTGCCAATAAAAAGATAATTTTTAAAAGATTAAATGACCACATATTCTATAATAGCACAATTTAACTCCTCACAAAATTAGTAGAAGTATTATTGCTGTATAAATTCCTGCCACGATATCATCTAAAACTATCCCCCAGCCAGCAGAAAAATGTTCAATTTTATTAGCCGGAAATATTTTCATTGAATCTAATAAGCCAAAGATTAATAAGGCAATAAATATTTGGCTTAAGGTAATTGATATGGAAGAAAAACGAATTGGTAATGTTGCCACTAATACTCCCGCAATTTCATCAAAAAAGATAATTTTAGTATCCTTCTTTTTAAAAAACTTTTCTAACCTAGTGGCTAAAGGAATAGAAATCCCTATTATTATAAACAATAATAAAATCCTTAGCCATAAGGGAAAAAAGTAACAAAAGATAAAAGCAAGAAGAGCGCCTATAATCGCCCCAAAAGCACTCTGAACAATTGGTTTAAAACCTAAAGATAAAATCTTTATTTTTTTATTATATATGTTATACATTATTTTTGATATTTTTTCTCAAAAACCCCCTTTACTCTCTCAAAAATATTTCTGATTTCAGCTGCTCTTGGCATAAAAATATCGTAAAAACCCATTCCTGTTTCTTTATGAAAAAGATAATAATGAAAACAGAGAGCTAAAAGATAAGTGACGGTTGAAGATAAAGCAGCCGCTGCCATTCCATATTGAGGGATATAAATAAAATTTAAAATAATATTCAGCGCTGCAACCAAAAACCAACTAATAGTCAGTTTGAGGGGATACCCAACACTAAAAAAATATTGTCCCAGAACACCGACCACTGACCAGGCAATGAGACCGGGCAAGAGCAAAATAATAGGTCTTACAGAAGCTAAAAATTCTTTTCCGAACAATAATCCAATCACTGGTCTGATAAACAATAATGCCCCTATTGCCATTAAAAGACCCAGAAATAAAGAAATCCTGGAATATTTTGCAATTGATTCTTTCTTTGATTTATCCTCAGCATTAATTTTAGGAAAAATCACCGTAACAATAGAAAAAGGCAGAATAAAAAAGATATCACCAAAACTAGAAACTAAAGAATAAAAACCTGCTTCAGCCGCGCCTTTAAAAAAATTCACCATATATAAATCAACCCGCAATATTAAAAAAGAAAAAATACCGACTAAGCATATTTTGAATCCATAATTTAAAGCTTTTTTCAGAAGTTGCAGATTAAAATTAAAATGAATGCCATCTGTTAAAAAAATAAATCCCATTGGCATTAAAGCGCTAATAATATTCACCAAAACATACAAAATCAGAATATAAAAAACATCCAATTTAAAAACTAATAATAATAAAATTATTCCTATCAGATTTATAGTTTGAGCAATGACAGTAAAAATATTAAGCTTTCTAAATTTTTGTTCCCCGGTTAAAATAGAAGAAAAAAAATTAGACCAAAGGAAGAAAGGCAAGGATAATAGATAAAGAAGCAAGTAACTTCTCGGGATATTACGGAAAAATATAGGAAAGTTAAAAGCAAAAACCAAAATAACTAAAAAACAGATAATGCCGATTATTAACCCTAACCAAAAAGAATTGCCAATGATGTCCTTTTTTTCAACGCTCTTGTTAGAAATAGCGTAAGTATTGAATGCTCCTATACCCAGATTACCTAATGATAAAACTACAGTCCCCACCATGGCAATAATCGCCAAAAGACCTTTTCCAGAAGGACCCAAAGTACGAGCAATAATAATTCCAATTAAAACACTAAGTACAAGAATAATTATTCTTGTACCAAAGGTAAATGAAACATTATTCAAAACAGAATTATTTTCTTTAGTTATGAACATAAATATTCGCTATATCTTTTGGAAACATCTTTTATATCAAAAAGATGCCTATTTTTATTAATCCATTCAAATGATGCGATTCTTAACTTTAGCGCTTCATTCTTATTTTTTAACACCCACTTCATAGCTTTATATAAATCATCGACATTGGCCGGTTCTACTAAAATACCTGTTTTATTGTGTTTAATCAATTCCTTGATTCCTCCTGTATTGGATGCGATTATAAGTTTTTTAGCAACAAGAGCTTCAATCAACGAAATTCCTAAACCTTCTGAAAGAGAAGGAAGAACAAAAACATCCATTTGTTTTAAATATTTTCCTATTTCTAACACCTCACCTACAAATTTTATATTGGTTAAACCATTTTCTTCTGCAAAAATTTCTAAGTTTTTTCTTTCAGGCCCATCGCCAACAAAAATAAATGCTGGTAATTTAACTCTCTCGCTTTTTATTTTTTTTAAGGCTTCTAATATATAAATATGACCTTTTATTTTATCTAAGCGGGCAATTATGCCAAAAACTGGTTCCCAATCTTGATCCAACTTTTGAAAACATAAAAATCTTTCAAAATCTATAGCATTATAAATTACCTCTATTTTAGAAGCAGGAACTTTAAAATATTCTATCAAAAAAATCTTAACTTCATTTGAAATAGCTATAATTTTATTTGTCTTCTTCAAAACTCTTATTTTTAACCATCTGATGATTGGGTTTATCCTAACTACATCATGATGAATAATAATTCTTCTTTTTACACCAGATAACCAAGCAGAGAAAATGCCCAAAATATCGGCCTGGTATAAAGAGGTAATAACAACGTCAGGGTTGATTTTTCTTAAGAAAACTATTATTCTTAAAAGGATAAAAGGAGCACTTAAAATCCATATTACTTTAAAAAGTAAAGATGAAGAATATTTTTTAGGACCAACGAAGAAAATTGGAAATTCCAACTTTCTAAACTTTGGCTCCATTGGACCAGATCCCAAAATCGTTATAATGTTTACCTTAAACCTACTTCTGTCCAAATTGTTTAGAATTTCTAACAATACTCGCTCTGTTCCGCCGACTAAAAAATTATTCCATATAAAAACTAATTTTTTCTTTTTCATAAAATAATTATGACCTTAGATCTCAAGAAAATATTGATAATATCTTCATATGCTCCTCCTTCTATAGGAGGAGCACCGCAAATGTTATTTAATCTTTTACACGATTTTCCAGAAAACTCATATTGTATTCTGACAAGTTTCCATAATATTGACAATCTATCGGCAAAAACTGGTACCTGGCTGAAAGAGAAATATATCTTCTATGATAATATTTCTGCTTCTGGGTCATTGAAAACTCATTCAGAAACAACAAAAGAACTGCCCTCTCGTTCAATTCTAAACAAATTAAAGCATTTAGTAAAGCGTATTTGGTTTTTAGGTATTTTAAGTGGGATTTTTATCATCGGCTCTCAAATTATTATGATGCTGCGAACTGGCATTAAAAGTATTAAAAAAGAAAAAATAGAAATAATGGTGGGAATCTCTGATTACGGGCCGGCAATGATTTCTACCTACCTCCTGTATAAAATAACTAAAAAACCTTATCATATATTCCTTTTTGATATTTATAAAAATAATTTTTATCCTGTTTTCCCGGCAAAAATCTTAGCTAATATTTTTGAACCTAAATTATTTAAAAATGCCCAAAGAATAATTGTTAATAACGAAGGTACCAAAGAATTCTATGCCAAAAGATATGGTGATAAAATAAATGATAAATTGGTTGTTATTCATAACTCTGTTTTCCCAAAACCGTATCTTGAATTCCAAAAATCCCAGCCGACCCATAATCCAAAACCACCCTATACCATCCTTTTTACCGGCAGAATTTCTTGGCCTCAAATCGGCGCTTTAAAAAATTTGATAAAAGCAGTTAATAAAATAGACGATCTAGATATTAAATTAAAAATTTATACGCCGAGTCCGCTTGATTATCTAAAAGAAATCGACATTGAAGAATCGGAAAAAGTTGAAATTTCAGTAGCGCCGCCAGAAGAAATGCCAAAAATTCAGAGCCAAGCAGATATTCTTTTTATCCCGCTCTCCTGGCACACTAAAAGTCAAGATATTATTGATACTGCCACGCCGGGCAAACTTACCGAATATCTTATCGCCGGCCGACCAATATTGGTTCACGCGCCAGTTTCAAGTTTTCTTGTAAAATACGCTAAAGAAAATAATTTTGCTCTGGTTATTGATGAAGAAAACATAGAAAAGTTAAAAGAAGCGATTAGAAAATTACTCACTGATAAAGAATTCGCCAAACAATTTATTGAGGATGCAAATAAAACTTTTTTTAAGAATCATGATGTCAATCGTAATGTTTTAATATTTCAGGAACTCTTTAAAAAAATAGATTAATTTAGTTTCCTCATCCTCCATTTATATAAATACCAGTATAATATTTTTCCTAAGAACTTACTAAAGCCTAAATAACTTAACAACAGTATCATAACCCCAAAAAACCAATAAATAAGTAACTTTATTTGTTTAATGTTTTTTAGAATAAGCAAAAATAATCTCATTGAAAGCAACTTTTTAAGAAGATGCCTGGATGGTTCAATCTCGCCTTTTATTAAGTAGTCCATAGCCCATTTAAGATAATCAACGCTCCTTCGAATCTCATATCTGTCTATTGCGCTTTTAGGTATACAAAAGTTTTTAGGTTTAATAGAAAGATGGTAATCTAAAACCCTAAAAAAATTAGCCTCTGCTGCTCGTAAATAATTATATTGATAAGTACCTATACTGCCCCTCCTATACTTTATTAGTTTTTCATTCAAAATTGCAATCTGACCCATTTTTGAAATTCTAAGCCATAAATCTAAGTCTGCAGCTGTCTCAAAATGATCCCAATCAAATGGTACACATTTCTTAAATATCTCACTCCTTACCATAGCGCTTGGAGTTATAAAGATATTCTTCTGATTCAAAACTGGAATAAATATCTCCAAAAAGTTAAAAATATTCCTATGCTTTAATTCTGGTGGTAAATTACATCCTCCAATTGTTTTATCATAATTATTAATATAATCTGCCATAGTAAAAACAGCCAACACAGAAGGATAATTTTCTAAAATTTTAATCTGTTTCTCTATAATACGATGATTATATATATCATCAGCATGAAATATAGCGATATAATCACCTATAGCTAGTCTAACGCATTTAGTCCAGTTATGTTCGGCACCTATATTCTTGCTGTTTCTGTATATCTTGATTCTAAAATCTTTAAATTTCTTTAATGTGCACAAAGTATTATCAGTAGAAGCATCATCAACAATTATAATCTCAAGATTTTTGTATGTCTGATTTAAAATTGATTGAAGCGTTTTCTCTATGGTTTTCTCGGCATTATATATTGGGATACAAATGCTAACCAATTTTTCCTTTATCATATATTTGTTTTACTCTTTTCGCCTGTAGTATAAATCTATAAAGGATTTTATAGAAAATATTTGGTAGAAGTAATAAAGGGAAATCTATCAACCAAAAAGAAGGATAATTTCCAAAATTTTTAGTTGTCATCTTTAATAAAGAAAAATTTAAATTTAAATCAGTCATCTTTGCGCCAATAATTGTTTTCCACAAATTAACTTTTATAAAATCTAACATTCCTTTTACAGTACTCCTTTCATACCCTATTTTAACTAAACTCTTAATTATAGAAGAAAGTTTGTTACCATGAATCAATAATTTACCATTGTCCATACATCTTACTGCCTTTCCTTGTCTCAATACCACATACGGATCAGCGATGCAATAAGCACTATGTCCTTTCAAGTATGAAGTAACAACGCAAAAATGCATCCAATTTGTGCCAATAAATTTATCTTTATTTACATAATTCCAAAGATTACGATTTACAATATTGCTAGAACCTACTATTGAAGCAATCTTCGTAATTGAATAAAATTCATCAGCGGAGTTACAATACATATCTTTTATTAACTCAAGATTCCTTTCTTTGATACAAATACTAAGATCCTCATTATAGCTAGAATAATTTACAAAAATAAATCCTACTTTCGGATATTTCTTTAAAACTTCTAATACCTTTTTTATAGCACCACCTTCGAGTTTATCATCATCGCCAAATAACCATACATATTCTCCTTTTGACTGTCTAATAACCAAGTCAAAATTTCTATCCGCTCCCAAATTCTCATCATTACGAAAACATCTAATAAAGGAATATTTATTCTGATATTCTTTTATAATTTTTGGTGCTTGATCAGTAGATGCATCATCTGAAATAAGAATTTCTATTTCTTCATCAACATTTTCTAATTGAGAAATAATACTATCCAGGGCCTCCCGAATATAACGAACACCATTATAAGTTGGAATTGCAATTGATAGTTTCATAATTTATCAAAAATAAGCCAGTTCTTTAGTTTTCTGAGGCGTGGCATGAACTTCCGAGCAAACAAGGAGGGATGTAAGAGCTCACTCAGCAGGCGCTTGGCCCACTGTCTCTTGGGCATACAGGCCATGGTAATATCAGTAACCATCCTTTCCAGCTCCTCTTCAGTATGTTCCAAGGTAAAATATGGAACGTCTTTATCGGTCAACCAGAAACTGTCATCTATCATGCCGGCATTGCGGAGCTGTTCATAAACCTCGGTATTAGGATAAACCCACAGGCGTGCCACTCCCGCGAACTCAAAATATTTTATCTTCTGGAGTTTTTTTATCAAGTCTATGGTCTCAGCCACTGTTTCCTTGTTTTCCCCCGGGAATCCCACCATCAGATAAGTAAAGATATTAATGTTGATATCTTTCAACATTTCAAAGGTTTCTATAACATCTTCTCTGGTTATACTTTTATGTATGCTATTGAGCAGCTTTGCACTTCCGGTTTCAAGGCCGAAACCTATCGACCTGAAACCCGCCTTTTCCATGAGTCTGAACAATTCCACACTAGCGGGCTTTATTCTGGCGGAGCACCAGAATTGGATCTTTATTTTTCTCCGCACTATCTCCCTACAGAAATCCATGGCTCTTTGCGAATCAAGAGTGAAAGTATCATCGGCGAGCTGAATGGTCTTTATGTTCTTGAAAGTGTTCACTATGCGTTCAACTTCATCTACAGCATTTTTTGCAGATCGCACCCTGAACTTACGCCGGGAAATAGTATGGAGGCAGCAGAAACTGCATTTAAAAGGGCAGCCCCTGCTGGTAAGGATACAAGCCATTTCGCGTTCTGGCGTAATAAAAAGTTCATGTTTTGGAAAAGGAAGCGAATCCAGATCCTCAATAAGTGGCCGTTCCCCTGTAATAACCACACGCCCCTTCTTTTTATAGGCGATACCTTTTACGCTTAATGGGTCTCGCCCTGCCGACAGTGTTTCCAGAAGTTCCACAATAGTCACTTCACCTTCACCAATCACCACGCAATCAACTGGGAAGTTCTCAAGTATCTGACCTGGATATATTGAGGCGTGCACTCCCCCTACAATAACTTTCATCTCTGGCCTTAATTCTTTGACCTTTTTTAAGATGCGGTAGCTTTCTACCCTATTCATGGTAAAGATCTGTACCAGGAAAAAGTCTGGTTTGAAATCCATAAGTTCAGCCGTTACCGCCTTCTCGGCCTCCAACGGATCGCTGTTATTGTAGCTGAAAGTCCTTATCTGATATCCTTCTTTTTCTATAACGGCATGCAAGTAGCATAACCCAAGCCCGTAGGAATTATCCTTTGAGTGGACCTGCGTGTTAACCTGCAAAGGAGGACTGACCAATAAAACTTTCTTCATATTTTTATTAGCTTATTCATTGTTTTCTCCTCTTAAAATTTCATCGACTAAAATCTCTGCAAAACACTCTGCACTAAACGGATACATTTTATCGCTTTTAATAAAATTCTTTATTGCTTCTAAATAATTTAGGTATTCTTTATCAGGTATATTTTTAAGATAACTATAAAGTTCCTCATAAGTATTAAAATTTCTTTTATCTATAAATGTATCTTCGGGAATATGTTCAGTTACATTTGGCGCACCCAAGTAAACAGGAACACAACCGGCAAAAAAGCAATCAAATATTTTTTCGGTGATATAGCCCGGGATATCTCTTGCATTTTCATAACAAATAGCGAATTTGTATTTTTGCAACACTTCCCTTTTTGATTTCACTAAACCCTTATACGACGGATATTTTGGTTTTAAAAGTTTTGTCAAAGCGTCAAATCTATTTAATCTTGATAGCATACCTCTAAAATAATACCTCTCCCAGCCTATGCCATATAAGTCAAAATCTTCGGGATGATTTACTTCAAACCAACGAATTGCCTTTACTCTTTCTGTGTATAATTCCAATGGATGAGATTTAAATTTATTCGCTACTATCATAGTGCAAAGTTTATCTTTTTTATTCAAATCAAAATTTAAATCCGTGGGTATTTTGCTTGAAAAATTTATCTTAAAGTATTTTTTATTATCTATAAGTTTATCATTCCAGGTGAAAATCTTTTTAAAATATTTATGATTTTTTACATCCCAATTGTCGCGTCGAATCGATGGGCATTCCCAAATAACCAGATACTTGTTAATTTCGGGATATATTTTTATGTATTTATTAAGATCTCTCGGAATATCAAAAAAGAGTAATTCAAAATTTTTGTATGTTTCTTTATTCAAATAATCATAAGTATTTAACAAAATATTAGATTTAAGGCAAAAATTTTTTAGTAAATAGTCCGGATACCAAGCATCATCTCGATTACGGGGGTCATCAAGGTTAAATATGCTATTTTTGTAATAGATATTATTGGTACAAACCAAAAATAAATTTAGCATTGGTTAATTCTTGTGTCTACTAATTTGTAATATTTTACTAAAATATCCCTTAATTGTCCCTTTGATTATCCCTGCCAAATGACGAGGATGTTTAATAGCATAACCCAGTATTGGCCTGGGTACCTTCATAAAATGATTCTTAAACCCCTTTAAGGTAAAAATGCGTCCTATCGATACACTATTCATAATTCGTTCTTCAAATTCAACTAATTTTTTAAAAGAATGTTCTACCGTATAATATGGAACAGGTTTATCGCTTAGCCAAAAATCGTCATTGATATGCCCGGCATTTTTCATCTTTTCATAAACTTCTGTACCTGGATATACCCACAATTTTCCAACTCCGGCAATCCAGTTATAATGAATTTTCTGAGTTCTTCGAACTAAATCAATTGTTTGAGAAATTGTTTCTTCGTTTTCTCCAGGGAAACCGCACATAAGAAAAGTAGTAACCACAAATTTGAAATGCCTCAGGGCATTAAATAATTCAATCACATCTTTCTGTGTAATATTTTTATGGATTGATTTTAATAAATCTTCAGACCCTGTTTCTAATCCAAACATAATTTTTTTGAATCCTGCTTTTTCCATCCACCAAAACATCTCTCTGGAAATTGGTTTTACTCTTGCACTACATTCAAATGTAAGCGATAATTTTTCTTCTATAACCATTTTACAGAATTGAATTACCCGTTCATTATCAATTAAAAAAGTGTCATCATGAAACTGAATATGTTTTAAGCGGGGATACTTTCCCTTAAGGTATTTAATTTCTTCAACAACTTTAGCTATGTTTCGTTGTCTAAGTTTTTGTTTTGATATAACTTTTAAACAACAAAAACTGCAGTTAAACGGACATCCACGAGACGCAATAATATGTCCCACCGTACGTTTGGGTTCGTTGTCGAAGAAAACCTCGTGTTTCGGGATTGGAAGAGCATCTAAATCATATATTAGTTCTCTGGGTTCAGTATGAATAATCTTGCCGTCTTTACAAAAACATATACCTTTAATGGAATTTAACGGGGCCTTAGATTCAAATGCTTTTAATAATTCGGTAATTGTATATTCTCCTTCTCCTATCACCGCAATTATATGAGGATACTTTCGTATAATTTGTTCATACATGACCGAAACATGAATACCACCAATGATAATACGAGTGCCGGGATGTGTATATTTCATTTTTTCAATAACATTGAAAGTAGATACACGATTCATGCTAAAGATTTGAAAACCAACTATTTGAGGCTGCCATTCTTTAAGAGTGCTAAAAAAGATCTTTTCGCACTCTCTATAGTCAAAATTGTTTAAAAATAATAATTTGACTTCGTGCCCGTCTTTTTCAAGCACTGAATAAATATAAGCCAATCCTAAGGAGTAGGCACAGTTCGGTGAATGCTCAAGACGACTTTCTGGCTCAATCGACATAGCGGCAAGTAATATTTTCATAAACTAATTCTAATTTCTTCAATGATTTTCTTTAATCTGTGTGGATAGGTATGATTGTTTATAGCTTGATTATAACCATTAACTAATATTTTTCTCCTCTCTGATTCATTTTCAAGATAATATCTTATTTTCAACAATAAATCCTCAAATGAAGTATAAACCGCTACTTCTTCACCAATTTTAAAGTAATCTTCTAAAAAAGAAATATAATTAGTTAATTGAAATCCACCAAAAGCCGGTATCTCAAAATTCCTTGCTTTAATTTGTTCAGCTCTTTTGTTTGATATTAAAAATTCCCTAAAGGTTCTAATGGAAGAAAATATATATCGGATATCATGAGAAACGCTGTTTGAAATATTTAAATTTATCTTGGAGGTCTTAAAAATCTCGGTCATTTTCTCAAAAGAAACTCTTCCATTTTTCCAACCATATCCAAAACATACAACTTTTATTCCTTTTTTAAACAACTCTCTAACAATCCATCTTCTATAACCACTGGTTGCCCCAACAAACGAGACATCATATTTATAACATATTTTGTCAAAATCAATCTCTTTATTAAATCCAAACGATGCCCACTGACTAAGAATCACATTTTTATATGCGATTTTTTTATATTTATCCAAAGCAAACTTATCTACAGTAATAACATAAGAAAAATGAGGAGCATAATATTTTGTAAAACTATCAAAGCGCCATTGATCATCACAAAACCAATTGATGGTAGTGTATTTGCTTTTCAAATAATCCAATGTTTTAAATGAAAATTCATCTTTCATTAAAGTGAAGTAAACAATATCAGGATGGATATCATCAACAAACTTAATAACGCGTTTTTGTAGTTCGTCCTTTTTAGTTAAATATTCGTCATACCAAAATGGATAGACCTCATCCGTTATCTGTTTTAAAGCGGGGTACAAAACTTTATAATCTGATGAATCACCACGAGATTTGATACCATAATCATAGCGTTGAAGTATTGGAACTATTTTCATTTTAGAATGTAATATGGAAATTCATATTCCAATAGGATAAAGCTCACTAGACCTTTCTCTAATCCAATCTCTAACCAAAGCTCTAACCAATTCATAACTTCCAAAAAAAACAGAAGCATAAAACAAATTCCCCAATAAAGTGTTTTTGAAAAAAGGCAGGGCCATAAAATAGCATTGAATTAATCCAGCAAGGGTTTTAGCATACCAAGGAGTGAGAGCCCAGACAGCAAAATTAGTAATGAGAAAAAATAATACTGCCCCTAGAATTGCGCTTCCTCCAATCGTATACCATTTCTTGTTTTTCTTTAACCAAAACCCCAAAAGAACACAGAGTAAAAAACTTCCGTAAACTACAGCCATTAAGCTAATCTCGTAATAACCAATAAAGATATCGGAAATTACCATAGCCGCTATTGGCAAAATAAGGGCTGTTCTTTTTGAAAGATAAACTCCGGCAAACAATGCAATGGCGGCAATAGGAGCAAAATTGGGCGGATGTGGAATCAGCCGCATACTAGCCCCGATTAAAACCAAAAGAACAGCTATGGCAATTTCTAAAATTTGTACCTTTTTAATAATTTTCATAATTAAAATGGTGATTTTTCAAATTTAAATTCGACCTTGTCTCCCGGGTTTAACAACTGTTTATCAACCGCTAATTGGGACATTTCTCCGTTAACATAATATAGCCAGTATTTTCCATCTTTTCCATTTTCTTTATCACCAATTGCTTCAATAAAAACTCCCATATCATAGGTTTTAAACTTTAAAGTTAAATTTAATTTTTCTGTTTCGTCGCTCAACAGATTAAAGGCCGTCATTCTTTCTTTAAATTCAGTTTCAATTTCAATCGCTTTAGACAATAATTCTTCACCGTCATCTATAATCAGCACTACTTTCTTATCAACTTTTTCTTGAGAAATTTTGACTTCTCCATGAGGGACAAATCGATCAATCTTACCGGACAATATCCCCCAAACTACAGCAATAATAATTAATCCTATCCCAATTCCAATAAATATATTAATCTTTTTCATATTTTTAATTCTTTTAAAATATAATTTTCTATAATATTCTTTTTAGAAAATTTTTTTCTTCATCAGCTAGGGGTGGATCTATTTCATCTATGGGTTTGTTATATTCAAGTTTTGGATACAAATAAGACTGATAATTCATTACAAATTCCACTAGGAGAGGCATCTTAGATTTTTGAAGTATCTTTGAAACTTCTAAAATTGTATTTTCGTTTTGGTGTATCTGAATTGCTCCTATTCCATAAGCTTTTGCTATTTCAGTAAAATTGCAAGAATGGTATCCACTTTTCTCGTCTGTTGCAAAATAATTTGAGTTAAAATACAATTTTTGAAATTGCTTTATCATTCCCAGGCTTTTATTATTAAATACAAAGATTATTATGGGAAGCTTATAAAAGGCAACGTTATTTAATTCTTGAATATTTATTTGCATTCCACCGTCTCCAGTTATAATTATTACCCTTTTCTTTGTTTCAATTGAAAGTGCGACAGCTGCTGGAAGAGCATAACCCATTGGTGCCATACCACCACTATTTATAAATCGTTGATTTCCCCTAATGCTTAAAACCTGTGCAGATAACATCTGGTTTTGTCCAACATCTACACATATTATATCGTCATCATCCAAATTGTCAGAGATACCTTTCATAACTCTGTAATGCCAATCCTCTTCATGTGCTCTATGCATCTCCGAAATTGGATCAAACTGCTTCTTTAATTTTTGGATATTCAAAATATATTCTTCGTTTTTGGACAATATTGTTTTTTTCTTTTTTAAAATAAGGTTCATCGATCTAAGAAATTGTTTAACATCGCATATTAATTCCATTTGATATTTTAATTTTGATGATTCTATTTCATCTTTGTCTATATCTATTCGGATTATCTTTTTATTCAAAAACGGAGTTATTTCATTACCAATTTGTCTTGAATCTAACCTTGAACCAAGAACTATCAAAAGATCACTTTTAGCCAACAATATATTGCCATATCTATTTCCATAAGCCCCTATAAATCCACCAAATAATTTGTGATTATGTGGAAAAGTATCCTTTCCCATTAAAGAAACAACAACTGGAATGTTTAATTTTTCTGCAAATTTTAGAAGCTCGTCCTTTGAATCTGAAATACTACAACCTCCTCCAGCAAGAATAATTGGAGATTTTGACGATGAAATTAGTTTTAAAATATCATTTGTAACTTTATTATCAAATAAGCACTCAATTTTTTGAGTATCTATTATAAAAGAGGAAGGAGAAACTTCTATCATTTGCCTTTGAATGTCCATAGGTAAGTCTAATAAAACAGGACCTTTTCTGCCATTCAAAGCTATGGTTACTGCTTTTTTTAATTCTGATTCAACATTTTTAGAATCATCAACTAAAGCGCTATATTTTATTATTGGATTTACTATTTTAACTATATCAGTTTCTTGAAAACCCTTCTGTCTTACTTTAAGATCATATTTGAAATCGTAGGTATTAACTTGCCCAGTTATAAACAATACGGGTGATGAATCAAAATAAGCATCTGCAATACCTGTTATTAAATTTGTTGCCCCCGGTCCGCTTGTTGCTAATGCTACTGAAAGATTTCCACTTAACTTGGCGCTTGCAGAAGCTCCAAAAGCTGCAGCTTGTTCATGATAACAGTGAATAAACTTTATTTTCTGGCTTTTGCTCAATGAATCAAAAATATGAGTTATGGAACCACCTATTATTCCATAAACATATTTTACATTCATATTTTCAAGAAATTTAACTATATAGTCAGAAACTTTCATTTCTCCATTCATCTTATTGTTTTTCTTCATAAACATAAATATTTTTCTTAAACCAGTCTATATCTCTTTCAAGCCCATTTTTAAGGTTATATTTCGAATGCCAATTTAGCAACTTTTTAGTTTTAGAAGTATCAGCTACCCAAGTTTTCGGCTCTATTTGGACGGATTTGATCTGATTATATTCTGGCTTCACTTTTGACTGAGTAATTTCTTTGACTAATTTTACTACTTGAGCAATCTCAGTTTGTTTACCAGTTCCTAAATTAAAAATTTCTCCTTGAATTTTTTGAATGTTGTTTATTGCTTTCAAATAAGCATCTATTATATCTTCAATAAATATAAAATCTCTTACTGAGTTTGCTGAAGATAATTTTAGTTTTTTATTTTCTAAACACGATTTTATTATAGTTGGAATAAGCCGTTTTTTTTCTTCAAAATATCCATAAACACTAAACAATCGGAATGTCACGATAGGCAAATTATGTTTTTTTGCCATATACTGACAATACATAGTAGCTGCTGCTTTTGTAATACCATATAGATTATCTGGTTCAAGTAAATCAGTTTCTTTCATTGGTTTATTTTTTATTCCATATTCAGAGGAACTTCCAGTATTAATAAAACACTCAAAATCTGTTTTGCTGCAAGCATTAACTAAATTTATTGTGCCTAATAAATTAGTATCAATTGTTGCTTTAATATCCTGCTGCCGTCCTTGATAAGCGCCGTAGGTAGCAAAATGTAAAATAATTTCAGGTTTTAAATTGCTGATAAATCTTTCTAACTCTTCTGCGTTACTTAAATCAATCTTATGTAATTTTAGCTTATTTTTTATCGATTCAATTCTCCAAAAATTAGATTTCGGTCTAACTATTAAATTAATTTCGTCGCCCAATTCAAGAAATTTATAAACAAAATTTGAACCAATAAAACCGGTACCGCCGGTAATTAGTATTTTTCTCATAATCGACTAATTTACTATTTTGTCCTAAGGAATTTAGAAAACACTTCAAATATATAATCTATCATTTTATCCGTTAAGCCGTGATGAAGACCTATTAAAAATGATTGTTCAAGAATATATTGGGAGTTCTTTAAATCGCCGATTTTTCGGTGTGGGATATTTTTATAAGCCGGGTGTTTTAAAATATTGCCTGAAAAAAGCGGTCGGGTCTGAATTTTGTGATCTTCCAAGTAACGGACTAGTGTGTTTCTCTCAAAAGGAGCGGATTTTCTAATTGTCAACGGAAAAGCCAACCAATTAGTTTTGGTATTCGGCATTTCTTTGGGTAAAATAAAATATTCTTCAAATTGTTTAAAAAACTCCAAAAACCGAATAAAATTATGGCTGCGCACCTTAATAAAATTATCTAAACGATTTAACTGTTGTAATCCAAAGGCAGCTTGCATTTCCGTTGGTTTAAAATTATAGCCGCGCTCCACAAAAACGAACGCGCTGTCGTACGGCTTACCGTCGATCTTGAATGTCGCGAGCCGTGAACGAATCTTCTCGTCGTGTTGAGATATGCCTCTGCCCCAATCCCTGAAAATGCGCGCTTTTTCTCTTAATTTTTTATCATTGAGCATCAGCATTCCGCCGGCTCCACCAGTGGTAATAACATGCGAGGCGTAAAAACTGGTAGTAGTAATATCACTCCAAATACCAGATGGCTTTCCATGAAAACTTCCGCCAATCGTATCACAACTATCCTCTATAAAAACTAAATCATGTTTTTTGCAAAACGACTGAATTTTTGGTAAATCAACAAAATTACCAATAAGATGCGGTGCCATTATTGCCACGGTTTTTTTGGATAAAGCTTTCTCAAGCGAGTTAACATCAATCGTATAAGTCCCTGGGCTAACATCAACGAAAACCGGTATTAAACCCAATCGAACAATTGGGCTAACTGTGGTATTAAAATTGCAAGCCGGAGTAATTATCTCGCTGCCTTTGGGAAACTTCATAATTTCCAAGGCCAAAAGATTAGCCGAAGAACCAGAATTAACAAACAGAGCAAATTTTTTACCAAAAAAACCAGCAATTTTATTTTCAAATTCCTGCGTCAATTTACCGGGTGTAAGCCAACCAGCTTTTAGAGCTTTCACCACGGCCTGAATTTCTTGATTACCAAAAGCATCGGTAGTATGAGGGGCGTACCAAACCCAATCCTTAGCCGGAGTAAATTTTTTGTTTTTCACCAAAGGATTCATTATTAAATTTAATATTAAATTTAATGCATCTCTGTTTTGCCTTCCTCGGTTTCAATGGGGACATGCCTCATCCAAATTTTGTCGTGCCACCACTCGCTGTTCTTTAAATACCACTCAATCGTTCTATCCAGCCCTTCTTTAAAATTAATGCGCGGGCGCCAACCCAACACTCGTCTAATCTTGCTATTATCAGCAGTGTGACGAAAAACTTGACCCGGCCGATCGCCAATATTCATACTAGAATGACTATATTCAACTCGATCGCTCTTGTCATTCATCATTTTAATAATCAAATTAGCAATCTCATGCACCGAATGACTCTCACCTGAACCAACATTAAAAACCTGACCCAAAACCTTTTTAGCTGGCGCGACTATAATCATATCCAAAGCTCGAATTAAGTCTTCTACATAAGTAAAATCTCGGCTGCTCCGACCCGTACCATGAATAGTCAATGGCTCGTTTAAAATGCAACTGGTTATAAAACGAGGAATTAATTTTTCCAAATGCTGGTGCGGCCCAAATATGTTAAAAGGCCGGACAATCACGGCTGGTATTTGATAGGTAGTAATATAGGAATAAACCAACCTGTCAGCGCCAGTTTTAGCGGCCGCATAAGGACTTTGAGGGTTTAGGGGGTGTTCCTCACCCATTTTAGGAGTGAGAGCTGTGCCATAAACTTCGCTTGTTGAAATATGGATAAATTTTTCAATTCTCTTCCGATTGTGAAGCACGGCATTAGCAATGGTCTGCGTACCTAAAACATCAGTCTCAAAAAAGACCATATCATCAAAAATTGACCTAGCAACATGAGTTTCGGCCGCAAAATGGATAATAATATCCGATTGAGACACTAAGTGTTCTACTAATTTTGAATTACGAACGTTGCCGTACCAAAATTTAAAATTAGAACTATAACGAATATAATCTGGAATATTTCTTACGTCAGCAGCATACGTCAAAGCGTCTAAAACAATAAATTTGTTTTTCGGATATTTATTAAACAAATAATCGAGGGTATTGCTACCAATAAAACCGGCGCCACCGGTTATTAAAACGATTTTCTTTTTTAACGCTTGTTTTTTAAGCATATATTTAATATTATCACAATTTAAAAAACGTTTCAATATAAAAATTAATTTTGATTAAATTTCATTTTATACCATTCTATTGTTCTTTTTAACCCTTCTTCAAAATTTGTTTTAGCCACAAAACCGATTTCTTTTTGGGCTCTTGAAGTGTCAAGACAGCGTTTAGGTTGACCATCGGGTTTTGAAGTGTCCCAACGAATTTCACCTTTAAAATCCATTAATTTACAAATTAAATTTACTAAATCTTTTATAGAAATTTCAAAGTCAGTTCCTAAATTCAATGGCTCTGATTTACTATATTTTTCAGCAGCTATAATTATTCCTTCAGCTGCATCCTCTACATACAAAAACCCTCTTGTCGCTTTACCACTTCCCCAAACTTCAATATAATTTTTACCTTCTTTCTTTGCTTCATCCACTTTTCTGATTAAAGCTGGGATGACATGTGAGGATTGTGAATCAAAATTATCTCCCGGACCGTAAAGATTTAATAAAAGAATATGGATGGCATCAAAACCATATTGTTGACGATAATCTTGAGATTGGACTAACATAAACTTTTTTGCTAATCCATAGGGGGCGTTGGTTTCTTCAGGATAACCATTCCATAAATCCTTTTCTTCAAAAGGAATTGGAGTAAATTTAGGATACTCACAAACACTTCCAATACCAATAAATTTTTCTACATGATTTTTGTAAGCAGAATCTATAATATTTAAAGCCATTGCTGCATTATCATAGAAAATTTCCGCAGGGTGACTCTTGTTGAATAAAATTCCTCCTACTCTACCGGCGAGATGAATAACTATATCTATATTTTTTGTGGCTTTCAAACAATTCTCCTTCTCTCTTAGATCGCATTCTTCTGTCCTGGGAATAAAAATATTATTCTCTTTAACCCCATTTTCTAAAAGTTTTTTAGACACAAAATGACCTAAAAAACCATTTCCTCCAGTTAATAATATTTTTTTATTCCTCAGTAAAAACATGAATAATTTCTTTTATTTCTTCTTCTGTTAAATCCGGATTATTACCAAAATATAATCCTTGTTTATGAATAATTTGAGCATTAGGATAAACAAAATTATTTACATAAGATAGCATATACTTTCTAAAAAATGGCTGCTGAGTTAAATCGCCTGCAACAACTGGTCTAATCTCAATTTTGTTTTTGCATTTTTTTCTTAGTTTATCTAGAAGATATTCTGTTTTGCAAATTAAAGGTACAGCGAAATTAGAAACAAAATCTATATGGTCAAATTTAATCGGATAATATTGTTCTGTTTTTTTATAAAGGATAGAGGCTAATCTTATAAAATTTGCATTTCTTTTTTGTAATATCTCATCTATATACTTTAACTGATAGTTACCTATGAATCCATTTATTTCTGTAGGTCTAAAATTATAACCCAAATCATAGAATGTATAGGATCCATAAAAATCTGAATGAATGCCAAATTTTTTTCTCAGTAATTTTTTTTGATAGTTATTTAAATTCCTATCCCATCCATGTGCTCTCACCAATCTCAATATCTCAGCAAGATCTCTATCATCTGTGCATACAGCACCTCCTTCAATTGTAGACATATGATGACCGACAAAAAAAGAAAATGTGCTTGCTAAACCGAAATTGCCAAGTTTACGACCTTTATAGACTGTACCTAAAGATTCACAATTATCTTCAATTAAAATAATATTTTTCTTATCACAAATTTTTTTTATTACGTCAATATCATCGCAAAAACCAAGTAAATTTGTTATAAAAAGAGCTTTCAAGGAAGTATCCTGAAGAACTTTTTGTAAAGTTTGACTAGAAACATTTAGAGTATCTAATTCAATATCAATAGGAACTGGCCGAAGCCCTAGTTGAATTAAAGGCATGATATTTGTAGACCAGGTAACTGCTGAAAATCCTATTTTATCATCTTTTTGAAATCTTTCTAAGTTTAAAAGGGCTTGAATAAGAGCAAGATTGGCTGAACTACCGCTGTTAAAAAAAATACAATATTTTCGTTCTTGATAACGAGCAAAATTTCTCTCAAATTTTTCGCATTCCTGACCAAAACTTAATTTCTTTGCAGAAGAAATAAATTGGATTAAAGCTTTTTTGGTATTTTCTTCTTTATAAAAAGTAGATTTGATAAGTTTTATCATTCAATTAATAATAATTAATAATTATCTTCACTATTTTTTATTTTAAAACCACCATTTTTAAGATGAATGTCTTTTTTTGCTTCTTCTAAATCGAATTGAACCATTTCTTTTATCAACTCTTGAAAGGTTGTTTTTGGCTTCCAACCTAATTTTTCTCTGGCCTTAGTTGAGTCACCTAATAATGATTCTACTTCAGCTGGCCGGAAATACCTTGAGTCAACTTCTATAATAGTTTTACCTGTTTTCTTATCTATTCCTTTTTCATTTATTCCTTCTCCCTGCCATTCCAAATCAATGTTCAATTCTTTAAAAGCAAGTTGGCAGAAATCTCTAACCGAATGTTGCTTTCCGGTGGCAATAATATAATCGTCGGGTTTCGGTTGTTGAAGCATTAACCACATTGCTTCTACTGAGTCTTTGCTGTGCCCCCAATCTCTTTTCGCATTAAGATTACCCAAATATAACTTGTCCTGCAGCCCTAAACTAATCCGGCTAGCCGCCCGAGTAATTTTTCTGGTTACAAAAGTTTCTCCGCGACGAGGACTCTCATGATTGAATAAAATACCATTGCAGGCAAAGATGTTATAGGCTTCTCTGTAATTCACGGTAATCCAATAGGCGTATAATTTAGCCACCCCGTAAGGACTTCTTGGATGAAAAGGTGTGTCCTCATTCTGCAACGCTTCCTCTGGTTTGCCGGAAAATAATTCACTGGTTGAGGCTTGATAAAATTTTGTCTTTTTCTCTAGATTAAGAATCCTGATAGCCTCTAATAATCTCAAACACCCTAAACCATCTGTATTTGCAGTATATTCTGGCATCTCATAAGAAACTTTAACGTGACTTTGAGCAGCAAGATTATAGATCTCATCAGGTTGAACCTTCTGGACAATCTGAATCAAATTAGTAGCATCGGTTGTATCTCCATAATGAAGAAAAAAACTTTTTTTTCTCTGATGAGGTTCTTGAAATATATGATCTATTCTTTCTGTATTAAAAGAAGAAGCCCGTCTTTTAATACCATGAACTTCATATCCTTTTTTAAGAAGAAACTCAGCTAAATAAGAACCATCTTGACCTGTTACTCCAGTAACTAAAGCTTTTTTCATATTAATATTATATTGAAATTTAGCTTACTAAAATTTATCATTTCTCGATCCCTTTTTGATATCCTCGTTTTTTTTGAATAATTTTTGTCAACCCCACAACAAGTCTTAAGACTTTACTAGATACATTTTTATCTTGGTAATTTCTTGGTACATTGAATTTTTCGCCAGCCTCATACTGTTTGACGGTAATTTCAATTGATTGTAAAATAATGTCTTTATCCAAGCCGGAAAGAATCAAAACTCCTTCGTCAAAAGCCTCAGGCCGTTCTGAACTGTTTCTTACCTGAATAGCCGGAAAGCCTAATAAAGATGAGTCTTCTTGAATAGTGCCGCTATCTGATAAAACACAATAAGAATTTTTTTGTAATTTTATATATTCAAATATACCGAAAGGTTTATGAAAATTTATCAGTTTATTTCCCTTTATTTTGTATTCCTCAAGTTTTTTGGCGGTCCGTGGATGAGTGGTAACAATAATCGGCATCTTATAAGTTTCGGCTACGGCATTTAAAGAATCAATTAATTTTGTTAATGGTTCAAAGCTATCAACGTTTTCCTCGCGATGGATACTCGCAACAAAGTATTTTCGCGGTGATAATTTTAATTCCTTTAAGATTTTCGATGCCTCTATCTGCTTTTTGTTATAATCTAAAATTTCCGCGGTAGGTGAACCAGTAACATAAATCGTGCCCGGATGAATGCCTTCTTGGATTAAATAAAGCCGGGCATTTTCCGTAAGAGGAATATTGATATCACTTATATGGTCAATAATTTTGCGATTTATTTCTTCTGGAACATTTTCGCTGAAACAACGATTACCGGCCTCCATATGAAAAATTGGTATTTTCATTCTTTTAGCGATGATAACCGCCAAAGCGCTGTTGGTATCTCCAAAAATGAAAATTGCGTCCGGCATTTCTTTTAATAAAACCTCTTCGCTTTTTAAAATAATATTGGCAATCTGCCCGCCCAAAGTATCAGATTTAACTCCTAAAAAATAATCAGGTTTTCTTATTTTCAGCTGATCAAAAAAAATCTTATTCATCTCATAATCAAAGCTTTGCCCGGTATGAACCATAATGTGGTTAACATACTGATCAAATTTAGCGAAAATTCGCGAAAGCTTTATAATTTCCGGCCGCGTGCCAAAAATGGTCATTATTTTAAGTTTGTTTGATTTGTTTTGTTTCATCCTTTTTAATTATTTAAATTTCTTCAAAAAAAGTATCCGGGTCCTTAGGATTAAAAACTTCATTCGTCCAAACTAATAGTTTCATCTCCGTATCACCTATATTTTCAATATTATGAGCCCAATTGATTTTCATTTCAACAATTTCCGGATTGTCGCCTGAAACAATATGCTCCTCTATTTCATTATTGTCCTTATTTCTTAATCTGATTTTCGCTTCGCCTTCAATAACGCAAAAATATTCCTTCTTTCTTTTATGATAATGGTTGCCGCGAATCGCTCCCGGTTTAGTTGTCGCATAAAAAATCTGACCAACTCCCGGAATTTTAAAAATCTCTATTAAACCTCCTCTTTCATCTCGCTTAATTTCTAGTTTTTCGCTCATTGTTTCACTTTTTAAAATTCTTTAACTCCTCCTTTGTTTCATCAAGCGAAAGGAGTAATTTTTTAAGTTCTTCTTTAGACAATCTTTTCGTATTAGTCGAAGTATATCCTTCATGCGGCAGAGTATTATTTTTCTGGCCTTTAAAATAATACTGCCGGTAATCCATTCCCGGAACTTCTGGAATTATCTTATAATAATCTCCGCAATCTTCTGTCCGAAACGTTTCCTCGTTGGAAATCAAGGTTTCATGCATTTTTTCGCCGGGCCGAATGCCAATTTCCTGAATGCCCTTGTCATAATTAAAAACCTCCACTAAAACCTCGGCTAAATCACCAATCGTGGCTGCCGGTGATTTTCGGACATAAATTTCACCATCTTGACCATTAGTCAAAGCATAGAGAACCAAGTCAATTGAATGAGCCAAAGGCATCATAAATCTGGACATACTTTTATTGGTAACGGTTAATGGTTTTTCGGCTTTCATTAAATCAACGAAGTAAGGGATAACCGAGCCCCGGGTATACATTACATTGCCATAACGGGTACCACATAAAATTGTCTCACCTCTTTTTTCCCGAGAAATGGCAATCATTATTCTTTCCATCAAAGCCTTGGTCATTCCCATTACATTTATCGGGTAAACGGCTTTGTCGGTGCTTAAAATTACTAATCTTTCTACACCGTTTTCAATCGCTGCATCAATAACATTATAAGCGCCCAAGGAATTTGTTTTAATCGCTTCATATGGGAAAAACTCGCAATTTGGAACCTGCTTTAGGGCGGCAGCGTGAAAAATGTAGTCCACGCCGTACATTGCGTGAGAAACCGCGTCCCTGTCTCGGACATCGCCGATAATAAATCTTAATCTGTCATCATGATATTTATTACCCATATCAAACTGTTTTTTCTCATCGCGGCTGAAAATAATGATTTTTTTGGGATTGTACTGCGATAACTTGTCAACCACCGCGTTGCCAAAAGAGCCGGTGCCACCAGTTACTAAAATTGTTTTGTTTTCAAAGGCGTTTTTATAATCCATATGATTATTTTATTTAATTTTATAGTACCACAAATACCTCAAAAAGTTAAAATAGATCCTTCGCTTCGCTCACAATAACAGAGTCAATTTTTAATAATGATATTAATGATTTTTACAGCTGCTTTGCCATTACCAAAAGGATTTTGCCAATTTCTTTTTCTCCCTAACATTATTTTAACGCATTTTAGAATATTTTTGGGGTCGCTTCCGGCTAAAATATTAGATTTTACCTTCAAAGTTTCCGGCCTTTCTGTATTGTCTCTTAAAGTCACGCAGGGAATTTTTAAAATACAAGTTTCTTCTTGGACTCCCCCAGAATCGGTTAAAACTAATAAAGCATTTGCTTCTAATTTTAAGAAATCCAAAAATCCCACCGGCTCAATAATCTTAATATTTTGAGGAATTTTAACTTTAAAAATTTTTATCATTTTTAAAGTTCGCGGATGAATAGGATAAATTATAGGAAATTTTAAATTTTTAGAAACCGACCCTAATCCCTTTAAAATATTTTTTAATCTTTCCTTATTATCAATGTTTTCTTGGCGATGAAGGGTAACTAGAAAGTATTGGTTTTTATTAATTTTTAGTTTCTTTAAAATCTTAGATTTCTTTTGGGCAACTTTTAAATTCTCCAATGCTGCATCAACAATCGTATTTCCGGTAATAAATATTTTTTCTTTTGGGATTCCTTCTTTAATCAAAATATCTTTTGCTATTTTTGTCGGTGCAAAAAGTAAATTGGAACAATGATCAACTAAAACTCTATTAATTTCTTCCGGCATTTCCTCGGAATAAGACCTCAATCCTGCTTCAATATGCCCTACTTTAATATGAATCTTTACAGCAGCTAGAGTGCCTGCTAACACTGTATTGGTATCACCTTCTACTAGAATAATATCCGGCTTTTCTTTTAATAAAACCTCTTCTATCCTTATTAACATCTTTCCAGTTTGTTCTCCATGAGTTCCAGAACCAACTTTTAAATTATATTTTGGTAATGGTAGATTTAATTCTTTAAAAAATATTTTGTCTAAATTAAAAGAGTAATGCTGATTGGTGTGAATAATAAAATATTGAAGTCTTCTTTTTTGGCATTCCCTTATAATAGAAGACATCTTGATAATCTCCGGTCTTGTACCTAAAATAATAGCAATCTTCATAGGTATTTTTGTCTCATTTTAAGATGATCTTTATAAGTTTCAGAAAAAATCGTCTTGCCTGTTTTTCTATCAGTTAAATAATACCAGGATTGATTAGGCAAAGGATTTAAAGCCGCTTTTATGGATTCTAATCCGGGATTACAAATTGGGCTTGGTGGTAGCCCTTTATAAAGGTAAGTATTATATTGAGAATCAATTTTAAAAGCTTTTTCCGTTAATTGGCAATAGCTAAAACTCTGATTTTGAGCATAGCATATCGTCGCATCAACTTGAAGAGGAATATTTTCTTTTAATCTCCGCCATAAGATATCAGCCACCATTCGTTTATCAATCTCAGTTTGCACTTCTTTTTCTAAAATGGAAGCTATAATTAAATCTTTATAAGGAATATTTAGATCTTTTGTTTTATTGGAAAAATTATTTAAAAAAGCATCAACTATTTCTTTCTCACTTAAGCCCTGAGGCAAATGATAAGAATCAGGAAAAAGATAACCTTCCAAAGAATTATCCAGAGCAATATTCTGAAATAAAGTTGAGTACTCAGAAAAAAAATCTTTTATTTGCCAGCGATTTAAATTTTGAGAAGAAAGAAGGATGCCTTTTTGCTGGAGATTATTTTCAATTTCTTTGAGAGTCTCGCCTTCTTTTACTAAAAAAATACCATCAGCCAAAACATGGTTATCAGTAATTAAACTTACTATTTTTTTTATACTCGTATAGTCAGGCAAAAGATAATAACCAGCTTTTATATTTTTAGCTTGACCAGCTATTTTGACATAGAATTGAAAAATGAGGCTGGAGGGAATAAGTTTATTTTGCACTAAACGTTCGGCTATACTTCTGACAGTTTCAGCCTTGCTAATGGAAAAAGATTGAGAAGTGGCAACAGAAGAAGAGATATTAATCAATAAATAAAAAACTCCTACTAGTAAAAGGGCTGAAACAAATATTATCGTTTGAACAATTATTTTATGTTTCATGTTTTAAGCTTCAAGCTCTATGACGAATCATACTATTAATAATACCCAAACCAATAAAATCAGCTAATAAGTGAGAACCTCCGTAAGAAATAAAAGGTAGAGCAAGACCAATAATTGGTAACAAACCAGTATTCATGCCAAGATTAATAAAACATTCTATTAATAATTTAATGGTAAAACCAAAAGTAAACAGTTTGCAAAAATTATTGTCAAAAGTATTAGCCCAATAAGAAAGTCTAAAGAAAAGTAAAAGATAGCCTCCCAAAAGAATTAAAATACCAAGAAAACCTAATTCTTCGGCTAAAGCAGCAAAAATAAAATCAGTTTTAGCTAAGGGTAAAAAGCGCAACTGAGTCTGGGTTCCCCATCCTAAACCTTTACCAAGAATTCGACCAGAGCCAATAGCAATTAAAGCCTGGTTACGGTTATAACCAATTCCCAAAATATCTTTTTGGGGATTGACTAAAGTTAAAATTCTGTCTCTTTGATAAGGTTTTAAAAGAAAAAACCAAGCAAGACTAACAATTAAAGCAAAAATAACTAAAAGAAGAAAAATCTGTTCCCAACGAATACCTGAAGCTAAAACCAAAACAAACCAAATCAAAGTCAAAACAATCGCTCCGCCTAAATCAGGTTGAAGAATAACTAAACCGATAGGTAAAAGAGCATAAAGGCCTGAAGTAAACAGATATTTAAATTGCCAGATTTCTTTGTGCCTTGAAGAAAGATATTTTGCCAGAACTAAAAGCAGAATAATTTTAACGAATTCTATTGGCTGAAAATTAAAAAACCCGAAGTTAAACCAACCAGTTGTTCCCCGGACTGTTTTGCCAAAAATTAAAACCAGAAATAAAGAAAAGAGGCTTAAAAAGTATAAAGCCATTAAAAGAGAAGGGGAGGTGCTTAAAAAACGCCAATCAAGAGAAGAAAGGAAAAAAAATATTAACAACCCTAAACCAATAAAGAATAATTGTTTTTCCAAAGAAAAAAATCTTGGAGAATCATTTTTTGATAAACTCCCTAAAATGAGCAGCCCTAAAGAAATTAATAAAAAAATCGAGAAGTAAAGTAGTTTATCGCTTTTTTTCATTTATTTGACCAAGGCATTATCTATATCCAAAACATTAACATGAACTTCTTTTTCGCAAACTATGAGATTTTTTGGCAAATCATAATGCCAAATAATAGTGAAAGGAGTAGTTTTACCAGAAATGATATTTTCTAATGACGCTGTTCCTATGGTTACTGGATTTTTATTTTCATCGCACAACACCACTCCAATTTCTCCCTTTTTCCAACTAAAAGGTGTGCTGTTATAAATATTGCCTTCAACCTTTAATGTTGCTTCATAAGGCTCAAAGGTTCCTTGGGTTAGTTGAGAGCTATCTCCAGAAGGCTGACTGAAAAGCTCATTTAATTTAGTGGCGGTTAATAGGTCAACTTGACCAGTAACTGGAAGGTCATATTTTTTCTGGAATTCTTTGACTGCGTCTTCTGTGGCTTTATCAAAAGTACCGCTCACCATGCCTATGGGACCATAACCAGAATCTAAAGCTAAAGCTTGTTGTAAATTAATAATATCTATTCCTTGCATATTTCTTTTTAATACTTTCTTCGTATCAAAAGTATAGCTAAAGGGTTGTTGTTCTTTAGGCCCGTAGAGTTCATTGAGCTTAGCTCTCGTTTGGGGTCCTACTTCTCCAGTAATTCTGATGCCATATTTTTTTTGAAAACTTTTAACAGCCGCTTCAGTCGCTTTACCAAAATAACCAGTCACCTGACCTTCGGGATAAATACTTGGTGTCTGGCTTAATACTTTTTGCAAATTATAAACTTCTGGATCTTTCATCCCAAATCTTAAAGTTTTAGTAAAAGTATAAACATTTTTATAAATATTGACACTTGTTTCTGGCTCGAGAATTTTCACTCCAGTAAGCATAAAAAGCCCGCCTAACTTTAAATTTATTCCTTCGATAGGTTTACTCCAAATAATAGTTTTTGGATCAATGGTTATGGTTATTGACTGAGGAACAAAATCAACTTCTACTTGAGGCAAAAGAACATACTTTATTTCTTGAGGCAAAATAAAATCAGAAAAGTTTAATTTCTGGTTTTCACCATTTTGACCATTTAAAGTTAATTGGTAAGAAAAACTTTTCGCTCCCCATTCAGCATCAGAATTCAGCAACTGAAAAAAAATATTAATCTTTTTATCTTGAACAAGAAAAAAGATTGGTTGTTTTTGAACGGTAATTGGTGGATTATTTTTTAAATCGCAGGGAATACAGGGACCATCGCAATCAACCCCGGTTTCTCTTTGATTTCTTTTATTATCAAAGCAGGTAGCTTCTGATCTGACAGTTAAATAAATACCGCCACCAATACTCAGAAAGATGGCTAAGAAAATTGCACTAATAATTAATTGCTTTTGTAGACGTTTACCCATATTACTTTTAATTTTAACATAAAAACGGGAAAAATAAAAACCGCTGGCATAACTCTACTTTCCCCATAAAGAGTATCATCGAGTTCGATTACTTTCACGATTCTGTTCGGAATGGGAAGAGGTGGACCATAATCGAATTAAACACCAGCGGACCTGCCTGCGCAGGCAGGAATGTCATTTCACTAAAGATAGGAAAGTTGTTTCAATTTATTAGTACTCCTCGGCTTAATCCATTACTGGACTTCCACCTAGAGCCTATCCTCCTTTCCCTTAACTTGCGTCAAAAGATTGGAGCGCCTTGCGGCGACCTGGTAGTCTTCCAGGAATTTATCTCCCTTTCGGGATACGATACCTAATCTTGGGGGAGGCTTCGCGCTTAGATGCTTTCAGCGCTTATCCCTTCCGAACATAGCTACCCGGCCATGCCATTGGTATGACAACCGGTACACCAGAGGTTCGTCCAGTCGAGTCCTCTCGTACTACGACCAGCTCCCCTCAAGTATCGAACGCCCACAGCAGATAGAGACCGACCTGTCTCACGCATATAATCATAAATTACTTTATGTATGGACTATACCATCATCCTAATACTATTAGCTATTAGGAGGTTGACGTATTATAAAATAGAATTTCTATTCCATCCCTCCGACGTAACGTCGGAGAAGTCTCTACGGGGCGAAGCACTCAATATTTGAGTACTCGCTTCCCTAGGTATTATCCTATTATACGACAGGTCAAAATACAATTGTATAAATAGGGTTCCACCTATATGAGTCAACTTTTTCCATAGAAGATTACTCTTCTAGGCCGCCAAATTGACGGTCTGAACCCAGCTCGCGTATCCTTTTAATTGGCGAACAGCCAAACCCTTGGGACCTTCTCCAGCCCCAGGATAGGATGAGCCGACATCGAGGTGCCGAGCGGAGCCGTCGATGTGAACTTTCGGGCTCCACCAGCCTGTTATCCCTAGAGTAACTTTTGTCCGGTGTCTTTGCGCCTTCTACAATGACGCATCGGGTCACTAAGCTCTGCTTTCGCAATAGCGCGGGATGTCTCCCTTGCTATAAAGCTGGCTTTTGCCTTTGTACTACGTCCGCCGTTTCCATTGGCGGATAGCCAACCATAATAGACTCCTCCGTTACTTTTTAGGAGGATTGCGCCCCACAAAAACTGCCTACCAAGCACTGTCTCGCGATGTTTTTGCCACCGAGATTAGAATTTAACTTTAAAAAGACGGGTGTTTCATTGACGACTCCATTCCAGCCGAAACTGGAACTTCAAAGTCTCCCCGCTACGCTACGCATTTCAAACTTAAACTCAATGCCAGGCTGCAGTAAAGCTTCTAGGGTCTTTTCGTCTTGCTGCGGGTACCCAGCGTCTTCGCTGGACACGCATTTTCATCGGGCTCCTCGTTGAGACAGTTCCCCGGTCGTTATACCTTTCATGCACGTCAGAACTTACCTGACAAGGAATTGCGCTCAATCATGTTGCTAATTTCTCTAGAAAGTTAATCTCGTAGAAATAGGATAAACATTTCTGTTTATCTCTGCATATCGCTATGCAGTTCGGACTATATCTTCCAAGTACTCAATATTTTGAGTATTTGGTTCGGCATATAGTCTCTGAGGATTCTTAAAATCGCTTTTTTTTATGATTCATTTTACTAATAAAACTGAGAATTTTCTTTCTACCTTTTACAGTTAAATGTTCTTTTTCTATCATTAATCTTATAACTTTTTCAAAAATCAAAAAATCATTTTGCTTATATGTCTGGAGTTGATGTTCTTTAAAAAACGGAATTATTTTTTTATCTAAGTCAGACAGAGAACGCACACAATAACGATATAAATTCTCATTATGATTGTCATGTCGTCTATTAATAAATATATTTCCGCAATCAAAAAAGATTTTAATCCTTTTCAGTACTGTTAAACTTTTTTTTCCTTGCGTAATTACAAACTCAGGAAAAATCTGTTTCCCAAATTTAGTAGTATTATTCTTTATAACAGCAACTGAAAAACATCCTTCTCCATCAGTAAAACCTACTATCCAATAAGCGATTTTAAGTCTTTCCTGCTGATTGTCTGCACCAAAAACATTTTTACTTGGTATATTACAACTCATATTTCTATGGTCATATTATACCATAGTAGTTTTGGATACACCAGATTTTCCAGCATATAGCCGAATTTTACTAAAGCTAGCATTTTCTAACCTTAGAACAATTATAGTTATTGCTGTCATTGACCAGGGCTTGAGACGCTCAGCTTTACTATTCATCAAAGATAAATAGCTGACCGGCATCCTTAACCTTCTGGCATCGGACAGGCATCAGCCCCTATACATCCCCTTACGGGTTCGCAGGGACCTGTGTTTTTGGTAAACAGTCGCCAGGGATACTTTCACTGCGGCCGCCTAAGTTTTTGCTTACGCAAAAATTTTGGCGGCAGAGCTTATTGCGAACGTACGCTCGCTTTTTTGCCGAGTTCCTTAACGAGGAATCACCCGTTCCCCTGAGGCTACTCGCCTCATCCACCTGTTTCGGTTTACGGTACGGATCCAATTTTTTTTCCGCCTTACGGCGGACTTAGAAGTTTTTCTCGGAAGGCGCTTCATTCAAATCAACAAAGTAAAACTTTGTTTTTTCTCGATAAGCGAATTTTACCATTAAAGGCATCCGTCCGGATTTTCCTTGACGGAAATTCTTTATATCAAGAACATCAAACCACTAAGACGCTCAAACTTTTTTCCTTCGTCACTCCATCGCAAAAAATTGGAGGGCCGGAATATTAACCGGCTGTCCATCAGCTGCAGCTTTCGCCATCGCCTTAGGACCGCCTAACCCTTAGTTGATTGTCATTGCTAAGGAAACCTTGGATTTACGGGGGCCCGATTTCTTATCGGGCTTGCGATTACTCATGCCGACATACTCACTTCCCTAAGCTCCATCCTGACTCGCGTCTGGGACTTCAGTGCTTAGGAAACGCTCCTCTACCCTCCCCATTTAAAAAATTAAATGAAGAGCCGCATCTTCGGTATTTGGTTTTAGCCCCGATAAATTTTCGGCGCAATTCGCCACCCCGCAAAGCCTTACGGCTCACGGGGTAAATCAAGTAGTGAGTTGTTACACACTCTTTAAAGGGTGGCTACCTCTAAGCCAACCTCCTAATTGTCTATGGCGAATCACTACCTTAAGACTGCACTTAACCAAAATTTAGGGACCTTAGATAGCGGTCTGGATTCTTTGCCTCTCGACCACGGAGCTTCGCCCCCATGGTCTAACTAGTCTATCATAACCAAAGTGGTATTCGGAGTTTGATTGGTATGCTGAGCTTTCGCCCTCTACATACCATCCAGTGCTCTACCCCCACCTGGATAAATAGACCGCTAGTCGTAAAACTATTTCGAGGAGAACCAGCTATTACCAGATTCGATTAGCTTTTCACTCCTTACCACAGCTCATCCCAGAGTTTTGAACGGCTCACGGGTACGGACCTCTTCTTGTATTTCTACAAGATTCATCCTGGCCATGGTAAGCTCATCTGGCTTCGGGTCTTATACTTAACACTTTATCTTTTTAATTCTAACCTAAAGGCTGGAATTAAAAAGACATGCGCGCTTTTAACACTCGGTTTCCCTTTGACTCCACCCGTTAAACGGGTTTAATCAGCGATAAGTATAAAGTCGTCGGCTCATTCTTCAATAGGCACACCGTCACCGAGCACTCAATCGCTTGAGTGCTCGGCTCCGATTCCTTGTAGGCATGATGGTTTCAGGTTCTATTTCACTCCCCTCACCGGGGTGCTTTTCACCTTTCCCTCACGGTACTAGTTCACTATCGATCACAGTAAGTATTTAGCCTTTCCGGAGTAGTACCGGATATTTCCTCCGATGTTTTCTGGCATCGAAGTAATCAAGAAAATATAAGAGCTGAATAACGATTTTTATTTACGAGACTATCACCCCCTTTGGTATAGCTTTCCAGCTATTTCAACTAACCATTATTTTCACTCCGAGTTAAACTCACAACATTTTCTTCTAACCCTCTATTCCACAATAAAGTTTCATAGAGTTTAGGCTCTTCCTCTTTCGCTCGCCACTACTTAAGGAATCACAAACACTTTTCTTTTTCCCTAATAAAAAGGAAAAAAGAAAAGTGTCATTTTTGTTTTCTTCTCCTCTGGGTACTGAGATGTTTCACTTCCCCAGGTATGCTCCAAGCACTCAATTCGCGCTACCACTGGAAATAATCACTAAAAATAAATTCTTTTTAATAATGATTAAACTGATAACGTGAATTGAGTGCTCGGCGTTTCGATTTATCATCGAAACAGGTTGCCCCATTCGGAAATCTTCGGATCAAAGGTTGCTACACACCTACCCGAAGCTTATCGCAGCTACGCCGCGTCCTTCATCGCCTCACTGTGTCAAGGCATCCACCATCTGCCCTTATTACAACTTTCCCATCTTTAGTGAAAAGACCAAACTAAAGATGAAGAATATTCAGTTTTTAAAGAGCGGGCTTTTCTTTCGATTCAGATATTTAAAAACACCATCAAGAAGTGATGGCGTTTGAAAAACAACGCAAATAGATTGCCTCACTTCTCTTTAAACTTTTCTTTACTGATATACATATTTAGTAAAGATAATTATACTCCTTGATTTTTAGAAGTCAAGAGGGTTCGGCTTCGTTCGTTTGAACCATACCCACTCGGCCTGCGCTACGGTTTTTGTTAACAACATATCCTCGCCTTAATAAAAAGGACCGCGTTAAACGCGGCCCTTTTATCTTCTCTGTATTATTTTTCTTCGACTCCTTCCTTAAATTTCTTCAGTATATCTTGAGCTAATTCTTTTCCTCCAAGACCAAAAGCTAAACCACCAGCAACAGCAAATAAAGCAACAATTCCAGCGAATAATGTATTAATGATATAAGGTGCAACCTTAAGTTGAGAAAGAGCAGCTATTATTCCGAAGATATAAAATACCCAGCGGGATAATGATCCCAAGAAATTCTTATATTTCAAACCAGCACTAGCTACCGAAGCACGAATAAACTTTGCAAAATAATCCCCTAAAATAATCGAGACTAAAAGAATTAGAATGGCCACAATTAAATTAGGAAGATAATTAACTATGCTTCTAATAAAATCTCCAACTGCACTTAACCCCCAAACATTACAAGCAGCAATCAAGAAAGATAAAACTATTAACCATTTCACAATTTGGCCAAGGAAAAATCCAGTATCTAATCGAAGGCCAGCTCTGTCGGTCAAAACTTTAAAACCTGTCTTTTCTAAAGCAGTATCTATTTTTATAAGATCAATAATTTTCTCAACCAATTGTCCTAAACCATTGCCAATGATTAAACCTAAAAGAAAAAGGATAATTCCTCCAATTAAGGTAGGAAGAAAAAGAATAAAACCGTTCCAAAGAGAAACTAAAGCGCCATAACTAGCTTGAGCTAAAGTATTTATCATAATTATCTTTAATTTTTAATTTTAAATTTTAAATTTTTCGACCTTTTTATTACTTCATACATTATACAAAATATAACAAAGTCAAGCAAGTTTTCTAACACGGTGGACCGGGCGGGAATCGAACCCGCGATCTTCGCTTTGCAAAAGCGATATTCTACCACTAAACTACCGGCCCGAATAAAATTAATGGTGGGCATGGTAGGGATCGAACCTACGACCTCCATTTTATCAGAATGGCGTTCTACCACTGAACTACATGCCCAAAATTTTAGTGCGTAATATCAGGAAATAATTTTTCTGCTCCAGAAAGATTAAAATGAGTTTCGTTAGTCGAAGTAGATGGAGATTTGAGTATCAAATTAATATTTTTAATCAAAAAAGTCAAACAATAAATAATTAAAAATAAAGAAAAAGCTATTACTGTTATGCCTGTTCCTAGCAAAATAAATTCTTTTTTATTAATTTTCCTTCTTGGTTTGACTGCCATAATTTAACGTAAATAAATTCTTCCTAAAATTTTAATATTGTAAGCCGCGACTGTTTGAGAACTCAAAGGAGAAGTTTGAGTAATTTCTATTTGTTCTAAATGAAAACTGTAGGGTAATTTTTGAAAAGCATCCAACCAATTTAATAAAGCATCTACTTGGCCATCAACAATTAAATTAAAACTATAGCTTTTTGGTTCGTTATCTTGAGACGAATTTAAAGTGCCGAAACGAAAACTTAAATTACTGAGATTATATAAAGAAGCTAGATCTTTTAATTTACTTTCAAGAGCAATGACTTCGGTTTCATTTGGCAAAGCGTTATTTAAAGAATCTAAATAGAGATTAGCTTTCTGAGTTTCTCTCTCTAGGCTTTGAATTCTATCCAATATCGCCCCTCGTCGAGTAAGTTCTTGTTGATAATTATTAGCCTCTTTCACTTTTTTATTAATATCTCTAATAGAAAATAACAATAAAAGACCGGAAACTAAAAAGAGACTTAAGCTAATAATCAGTAAAAAAATTAATTTTTTTCTAAAACCTTCCATAAATCAATCCTCTTGATATTATAACAAATCTATGATTTGATAAATTGAAGCTTTGCTTCATTATAACAAATCTATGATTTGATAAATTGAAGCTTTGCTTCATTATACCAAATATCCTTTAAAATTAAAATATCTTATGCCCCACCGTAATCAAGAAAAAATATATCTTAATGCTTTAAATTTGCTCTTTCGAGAGAATTTTTTGAAATTACCTCAAATGGTAACCCAATACCACTCTTTGGAAGAAGCTTTTAATGATTTAGCACGAAAACAAAACTCTCCCTTAGATCCTTTCAAAGAATGGGAAAAATTAGAACAATACCAAATTAAATTCATTACCTTAAAAGATCAAGGATATCCCCTTCTTTTAAAAGAAATCCCTTATCCACCCTTAGGATTATATCTTCAAGGCGAAATTCCAAAAAATTCAAATTTTCTTTCAGTTGTTGGTACGAGAAAAATTAGTTCTTATGGCAAATTGGCAATAGAAAAACTACTTAAAGATTTAATTCCTTATCATTTTATTATTATTAGCGGCTTAGCTTTAGGAACAGATACTTTGAGTCACAAAATTGCTTTAGATGAAGGGGGCAAAACTCTTGCTGTTTTAGGTGCTGGCTTAGATAGAATTTTTCCTGCTATTAATAAATCTCTGAGCCAAAAAATTATCCAAAATGGCGCTCTTATCAGCGAATATCCTTTAGGTACCCTTCCTTTAAAACAGCATTTCCCTTGGCGTAACAGAATCATTAGCGGTTTATCACCAGCCACTTTGGTAATTGAAGCCCCAGAAAAAAGCGGGGCCTTGATTACAGCTAATTTTGCTTTGGAGCAAAATCGAGATGTTTTTGCTGTGCCTGGATCTATCTTTAATAAAAATTCCCTTGGTCCTAATAACTTGATTAAAATAGGGGCTAAATTAATTTCTCAAACAGAAGATATTTTAGAAGAATATCATCTTGAAATCTCAACAACTTCTCAAACCTTAAAAACAAAAAACAATCATTTTGATAATCAATTAGAAAAAGATATCTACAATACTTTGGAGACAAACGAACCGCTTCTTGTTGACAAAATTATTGAAAAAGTTAATCATAAGACAACAGAAGTATTAATAGGTCTTGCCTCTTTAGAATTAAAAGGATCGATCAAACATTTAGAGGGAGACCGCTACTCAATAATTTAGAGATGAAAAATTTAATCATTGTTGAATCACCAACAAAAGCTAAGACAATTTCCAATTTTCTAGGGAAAGATTTTGAAGTTATCGCTTCTTATGGCCATGTCCGAGATTTACCGAAATCTAAATTAGGAATTGATGTCGAGAATAATTTTACTCCTAGTTATATTATCCCGGTAAAAATCAGAAAGAAAGTAAACGAACTAAAAAAAATAGCCAAAGAAGCGAAAGAAATTATTTTAGCTACTGATGAAGACAGGGAGGGAGAAGCTATTGCTTGGCACTTAACTCAAATTCTTAATTTAGCTAATGAGCCTAAAAGAATGGTTTTTCATGAAATTACAAAACCAGCCATTGAAGAAGCTTTAAAAAATCCCAGAGAAATAAATATGGATTTGGTCAATGCTCAACAAGGACGCCGAATTTTAGATAGATTAGTTGGTTATGAATTATCCCCTTTTTTATGGAAAAAAGTTTTTCGAGGTTTATCTGCTGGTCGAGTCCAATCTCCAGCTTTAAGATTAATTATCGAAAGAGAAAAAGAAAGAGAGGCCTTCAAACAAGAAGAATATTTCACCATTTCTACTTTGATGCAAAAAATCAAAGAAACGAAAATTAAATTTGAAGCTGAGTTATGGAAAATCAATAATCAATCTTTGCCCAGTCCAGGTATCAAAAACAAAGATGAAATAGAAAAAATAAAAGCTGAGCTGGAAAATAAAACAGGATTTATCACAGATATTAAAACCAGCCAGAATAAAAAATATCCCCTTCCGCCTTTCACTACCAGTACTTTACAGCAAACAGCTTGGCAAGCATATCGATTCTCGGCTAAAAAAACCATGTTCCTGGCTCAGTCTTTATATGAAGGGAAAGATTTAGGCCATGATTCTCAAGGTTTGATCACTTATATGAGAACAGATTCCTTGAATATTTCTCCTCTTGCTTTAAAAAATGCTCAAGAATTTCTTACTAAAAATTACAGCCAACAATACGCTTTAAAAGAACCCCGATTCTTCAAATCACGCTCCAAACTCGCTCAAGAGGCTCACGAAGCTATTCGACCGACTGATTCCAACCTTGAACCAGACAAAATTCAAAAATATCTTTCTAAAGACGAATTTAAACTTTATCATTTAATCTGGTCGAGATTTTTAGCGAGCCAAATGCCAGAAGCTCTTTTAGAAAAAAGCTCTCTTTTTATTGAAGTCCAAAGTGAAAAAAACCAGTATCTTTTTCAAACTCATTTTTATCATTTAGTGTTTGATGGCTTTTTAAAAATTTATCAATATCAAAAATTGCCAGAATTAATGGAAGTTTTGCCTTCTTTTGCCTTAAAAGATAAATTGCAAATTGATGAGCTTTTGCTAAAACAACATTCTACCCAACCACCTCCTCGTTATAATGACGCTACTTTAGTCAAAACTTTAGAAGCTTATGGAATTGGCCGGCCTTCTACTTATGCCCCAATCATTTCTGTTCTGCAAGAGAGAGGCTATATTTTAAGAGATGAAAGTAAGGCTTTAGCTCCAACAGAAATTGGTTTTCTCGTTAATGATATCCTCGTCAAACATTTTGAAACCATTGTTGATTATCAATTTACTTCCCAAATAGAAGAAAAATTAGACGAAATTGCCCAAGGTAAATTAATCTGGCAGAAAGCCATTGAAGATTTCTATCTTCCCTTCAAAAAAAATCTGATAAATAAATATGACGAGGTCTCAAAAGAAGAGGTCTCACCGATTACGCAACTTGATGAAAAATGTCCGCTTTGTGGAAAACCCTTAATTACTCGCTGGGGTAAATATGGTAAATTTATCAGTTGTTCTGATTGGCCAAAATGCACTTATACCCGGTCTTTAAATAATAACGAGAAATTAAATATTAAATGTCCGAAATGCCACGAGGGTGAAGTAGTCCTCAAAAGAAATAAAAGAGGAAAAATGTTTTATGCTTGTTCTCGTTGGCCAGATTGTGATTTTGCTTCTTCTTTAAAACCTACCGGAGAAAATTGTCCAAAATGCGGAAGCTGCTTTGTAGAAACTAAAGTCAAAATCAAATGCTCCAATAAAAAATGCGATTATGAAATCCCTAAAAGCTCAGATAATTGATAGCCTCGAAGATGTTACTTCAGATAAAGAAAAGGGCTTTTTGGACAAAGCCTTTCTTTTTGCCGAGGAATCCCATAAAGAGCAAATAAGAAAAACCGGGGAATCTTTTATTAACCATCCCTTAAGAGTGGCTTTAATTTTAAGCCAAATGAAATTAGGTGTTGATGCTATTATTGCCGGGCTTCTTCATGATGTTGTCGAAGATACTAATTTTTCTCTCCAAACAATAAAATCAGAATTTAACGAGGAAGTGGCTTTTTTGGTTCAAGCCTTAACAAAAATCAACAAGATTAAATATATTGAGGGCCAAGAAAAGAAAGACACAGATGCTGAGAAAGAAAACTTTCGCAATATGATTTTAGCTATGGCTAAAGATTTAAGAGTGGTTTTAATTAAATTAGCTGATCGCTTGGATAATATGAAAAGCCTTTGGGTGTTTGATTTAGAAAAACAAAAAAGAAAAGCTTTAGAAAGTTTAGAAATCTTTGCTCCCTTGGCTTATAGATTAGGTCTAACAGATATTGGCGCTCAGTTAGAGGATTTGGCTTTCCCCTATATTTATCCTGAAAAATATAAATTAACCAGGAAAATTGTCGGTAGGAAAAGAGAAGAATTGGAAAATTACCTTAAAACAATTGTCCCTTTGGTGGAAGAACAATTAAAAAAGAATAATCTTTTGCTCCTAAAAATAAAATATCGAGCTAAACATCTTTATAGTATCTGGAGAAAATTACAAAAAGAAGATCTGGATATTAAAAGAGTTTATGACTTAGTGGCCATGAGAATTATTATGCCGAAAACCGAGGATTGCTATGCTGCTTTAGGTATTATTCATCAAATGTGGAAACCAATGCCAGGTAGATTTAAAGATTACATTGCTTTACCAAAACCTAATGGTTATCAAAGTCTGCATACCACAGTTTTTGCTGAAAACGGAAGAATGGTAGAAATTCAAATTAGAACCAAAGAAATGGATGAAGAAGCAGAATGGGGTATTGCTGCTCATTGGGTTTATGGGACTATTAAGGAAACAAAAGGGTACAAGAAGAAAAAAACTTTTATTCCGCCTAAAAATTTTTATTGGATTAAACAACTTCAAGAGTGGCAAAAAAGATTCTATAATTCCCAACAATTTTTAGAATCTTTGAAAATCGATTTTTTCAAAGACAGAATTTTTGTCTTGACTCCTAAAGGAGATATTATTGATTTACCAGAAGGAGCTACACCTATTGATTTTGCCTATCAAGTGCATACAGAAATCGGCCACCAAGCTGCTGGCGTTAAAGCGAATGGCAAATTAGTGCCTTTGAATTATAATCTCAAATCCGGAGAAGTAGTAGAAATTCTTATTCAAAAAGGAAAATTACCCTCATCGTCTTGGTTAGAGTTTGTCAAAATGTTAGAAACAAAAAAGAAAATTGAAGAAATTTTAAGAAGGAAAAAGCTTCTTTAAAATCGTATCAAAATCCTTTTCAGTAAAGAATTTGATTTCAATCGCTCCCCTCTCGCCTTTTTTCTTAATGAAAACTGGCATTTGAAAATACTCTTCCAATTTTTCTTTCCATTCTAAATCCTGAGGATCAGCAGAAAGATTTTGTCTTCTTTTTTGGGAAAAATTATTTGTTTTCCCCTCTAGGGTCAGATATCTTTGAGCAAAATCCATAGCCTCTCTACCAGAGAGACTTTTTGAGATGATTTCCTTGAAAAATAATTTTCTTTTCTCTGAATTATTCAAAAGTAAAATGGCTCGAGCATGGCCTTCATTAATTACCCCCTCATCAATAGCTTTTTGAATTTCCAGAGGAAGTTGCAAAAGGCGCAAGGTATTGGCAATGACTTCCCTGCTTTTTCCCAAACGATTAGCTAATTCCTGCTGGGTCAAACCAAATTCATTAATTAAACGCTCAAAAGCCTTAGCTTTACTAATGACCCCTAAATCTTCTCTTTGAATATTTTCTATCAAGGCTATTTCTAATTTTTTTTGATCCTCTAAAGGCCTTCGGATAATTACTGGCACAGTTGGTAAACCAATCATCTTAGCTGCCATTAATCGCCTTTCTCCAGCGATTAATTGGTATTCAACTTCAGTGCCTTTCTCTGTCTCTTTTTCTATTCTCGTAGCAATTAAAGGTTGTAAAATCCCAAACTCCCTAATGGAATCAGCTAATTCCCTTAAAGAATCTTCAGTAAAAAGATGCCTTGGCTGATAAGGATTAGGTTTAATTTTTTCCGTTTCAATTTGAAATATTTTATCTTCAACGAGTTTTGGCTTTTCCTCAGGAAAAGTTTCTTGAAAGGATTGTCCTTTTGTTTGCTCTGGAGTTATTTCCGCTTTAAAATCTGCTTTAAAATCTTCTCTTAAATTTTCTAAGGGTTTCGGATTCATTAAATCAGAAGGAAAATGAGACACACTTTCATTAACCTTATGATTAATTCTTTCTTCTAATTGAGAAGAATTCTGACCCGTTCGACTTTGCTCAGGGTCAATCTTGAGTTTATCGGATGATTGATGTTTTTTTGGGGGAATCAAGGCATTTAATCCTTGACCTAAAGTTTGATTATTCATGTTTCCAGTCGTTTTATCATTTCTTCTGCTAATTGCCGATAAGCTCTTGCTCCTTCAGAATGAGGATTATATTGCAAGATTGATTGGCCAAAACTTGGCGCTTCAGCTAAAGAAATATTTCTCGGAATAATAACATTAAAAACATAGCCTGGGAAGTGGCGAAGAATATTCTTAGCCACTGATCTATCTAATCTATTTCGTCTATCATATAAGGTTAAAACTGCACCTAAAATTTTTAAATCTTCGTCCAAATTTCTCCTAATTAAATCAATGGTATTGATTAATTGCGAGAGGCCATCCAAAGCAAAAAATTCAGTTTGAATAGGAATTAAAACATAATCAGCTGCTACTAAACCATTAACTGTTAAAAGCCCCAAAGATGGCGGTAAATCTATTAAAATATAGCGATATTGACTCTTAATATAGTTAAGCAATTGCTTTAAACGAAACTCTTTATCATCAAAAGAATTTAATTCCACTTGCGCTCCGATTAATTCCGGAGAAGCCGGTAAAATATCCAAACCAAACAAAGGCGTCTGCAAAATAGTTTCTTCTAAAGCAAAACCAAAAACCAAATTATGATAAATATTTCTTGTTAATTTTGTATAATCAAGGCCTAAACCAGAAGTAGCATTGGCTTGAGGATCAAAATCAACAATCAAAGTTTTACGACCAAAAGCCGCCAAATAACTTCCTAAACTTATAGTAGTGGTGGTTTTACCTACTCCTCCCTTTTGATTACAAATCGCAATAATTTCCGCCATTAATATTATTATACTATAAATTTCTATTTCGAGTAAAGCCCCGTTTAACGGGGCAAAGCGAGAAAAAAGGTTCTGCCGAGCAAAGCGAGGCAGGTTCTTATTAATTTCCATTTCTCTTGACCCCGTTAGAAATTTAAGTAGGGTTCTCGATATTTGATAACCAAAGTCGAGAGGCGGCTTCGCCTTATGGTCCTTCTATTATTGAGGAGTTAGGTTGAACTTCTAACGGGGTTGAATTTTTTATCCAGAATACAGTATACTGGATACTAGATAAAGCCGAGGTGGCGAAACTGGAAACCGCGATAGACTCAAAATCTATTGACCGTAAGGTCTTGAGGGTTCGAGTCCCTCCCTCGGCACTCTGGCTCGGAAAGTAATTTTCCTCGCCTTACAAAAAACGGCTTAAAGCCGTTTTTTATTTTTTATAAATGAGTAGTCAAAATCCAAAGGAATCAATACTTTACATTTTTCATTAGGATCATCATAAACATACATTGGACAAGCTAAACCGCTTAATCTTTGGCGAAGTTTAGTCATAATTCTTATCTCTTTTTTGAAATCAACAGTAAAATGTTTAGTTCCTGCTGGTTCGTCATTGTGAAGAATATAATAAGGTCTTACTCCTAAAGCTATTAATTCCTCAAACAGTTTTTCTAAAACACTTACTTTATCATTAATTCTTTTTAAAAAAACTGATTGCGATAATAAGATTGCTCCAGTAGAACGTAATTTTTTAATAGCTTTCTTAGTTTTTAAAGTTAATTCATCAGGATGCTCAAAATGCAGTAATAAATAAAGTGGCTGTTTTTTGACTAATTGTAAAACCTTTAAAATATTACTGTTAATTTGTTTTGGATTGCTAACCATTAGTCGCGTGCCAATTCTAATCACCTTGATTTGCTTTAAAGAAGTAATTTTTTTAAGGAACTTTTCTAAAAGTTTTGGCTGAGTTAAAGGATCTCCACCAGATATAATTATTTCGCTAATCTTCGGATGTTTTTTAATATAAGAAACGATTTTTTCTAAATCGTTATTATTTAAAACACCTTTCTCTATATCTGAAACTATTCTTCTCCGAAAACAAAAACGGCAATAAGCAGCGCAGTTCAAAGTTAACAAAACTAACACCCGATTAGAATAACGATGAATCAATCCTTTCATTGGGCTTTTCTTTTCTTCTATCAAAGGATCTATATTTTTACCAAGATTTTTTAATTCTTCTTTTAAAGGATAAAATTGAAGTTTTATTGCCTTGGATTTTTTAGCCAACAGCTCCAAATGTTTAGTAATTCTAAATTCCAAATTCATAGGATTAAATTTTAGCACAAAAGTTCCTTTCTGTCATTGCGAGCGAAGTCCCATTTAACGGGACGAAGCGAAGCAAGCAATCTCGTAATTAAAACCCCGCACTTTGTCTTAGCAAAAGTACGGGGTAAACAACGTATTTCTATGAATTTCTACTGTATTTCTATATATTTCTATATATTATCTATCTTCACAACCCTCTTAGAAATGCTCCTAAATAAGGAATAATCTCGCGCCACCAAGGAAGATTAACAGCTTGAACGGCTTGTAAGGAGAGGCTGTCAGTGGTAATATCAGTCGGATCTTGACCTTGGCAAGTTAAGGTATAAGAATAGTAGCCAGCTTGAGAAATCTTAAATTGTTCAGATACTTTATACTCAGGGGCATAATTACTCATTATATAAGTCTTATCTGGATAACCCCAAGTATCAATACTTGAAACAGTACATCTAGTACAAGTATAAAGAACCGAGAAATAACCTCTAATAGAAGCATTCACCCAAACAATTAAAGGATCTTGTTGTTCTGAAGTAAGACACTTACCATTAAAATTACATTTTTCATTAATAGAAAAGAAATCAATTTGACAAGTAGGTGGTGGTGGAGGAGGAGGAGGAGGAGGAGGAGGAGGTGAAGTAGGAGGAGGACTGGTTGGAGGAGGTGAAGTAGGAGGAGGACTGGTTGGAGGAGGTGAAGTAGGAGGAGGACTGGTTGGAGGAGTTCCATCACCACCAGATCCGCAATTACCTTCACAATAAGACCAACTCGTATATGATCCATTAGAATCAACAATACATTGTGGATTATCAGGATTAGGATTACAAGAATAATAGGTAGTGCTGTTACATGGATCTTCTTGACAGCATGCCTCACAATTAAGTAAATTTGTATAAGTCCCTAACCAGTCATATCTACATACAAAACCCGGATAACAGTTATATCCATAACGACAGTTTTCTTCACATTGATCTTTTCTCCCATACTCGCCCTTGCCGTACGGCGTTGCATAACATCCTGAAAGTTTGCTACAAGACCAACCAGGAAAACACGCAGTACTACAACTATCCTCTGAAGAGTAAGTTCCACTTGTACTCAGATTACATGAGCCCGCTCCGTTGAAAGTCGTACATTTATAAAGTAGAGATCCAGTTCCAGTTGTTGTAGTAGTACCTGAAGGTTTAGTAGTGGTTGTTGTTGTGGTGGTGGTTGTTGTGGTGGGATTACAGTTGGAAGACGTACAATAATTTTTACCACAAGTATTATACCAATGACAGTTACCGTCCACACCACACCCGTAATGGGGATTAACGTTACCAGAAGAACAACTTGCCGCCTCCGTATACGCAATATTATTTATAGCAAGTCCTATAAACAATATTATAAAAATCGTAAACAAATAATAATTTGTTAGTTTTTTTGTTTTGATTGTTTTTTTCATAATATTTTTATAGATTGATTACTCTTTGAATATTTTTGCTTCACGATATAATATCACTTGTTCATCTTTTTCATTAAAAGCATCATCAGGATAAGTACTAAGTTTTAACAAAACAAATGATTCACCATCTTTAGGTACAGTGCCAGATATTTTCATTAGAAAAATTTCCTCTCTATTCAGAGCGTCCTGTACATATGAATCCATCATAGGTTTATCTTCTTCATAATTCAAATCAGAATATATATGTAAAAAATAAGGGTCGTAAGAAATGTCAAACCTTGAAGCATCGAAAACTATATAAATATTCTGTTCTGATTCAAAATATTCCTGAGAAGAGCAATCATATAATAAACCTTTTTTTATACCCCCTTCAATAGTACAACAAACTCTGTATCCATTCTCAAGTTCATTACTAAGGCAAGATTTTGATGCTGATTTAGCTGTTTCCATCATTTCATTAGTTACAGGCTGATCACTTTTTTGTTTATTCTCTTTGTAATAAGTAATTTCTCCAATAACAATCACTAATAAAAGAATTAAAGTTCCAAAAATGATAATGTATTTTCTACTGATATTCATGGTTTTAAAATAATTATAATTAATCTCCAATATATTAATTTTACTCTTTAAATAAGTGTTGTCAAATTAAAATAGTAGAAATTAAAAAAGGGGAGATGATATAACCATCATCTCCCTTAAATTCTCTTACTCAAGCGAAGTGCCAGGTGGTAGCTGATATAGCCAGTACAAAACCGTCTTCATTTCCTGAGTAAATCCCTCTGTCCATTTCTCAATATTTATTCCAACTGCGACTAAAACCGCGCCCACAAAGACATCATCAGAAGCAGTTGCGGGATTTATTATAACTCCGCATCCTTCAAATGTATTATAACCCATCTGAGGAAATCCGACAAAAAACACCCCGCCTATTGGCTGATACTCTATTGCTATTCCTTTCTGGGCAGCAGTATCATTGGTTTGCTCAAAAACAACTGGTCCACCAATGATCCCATTGATTTTCTCCCAAATTTCCTTGGTTTCCCCTGTTGTATCGCAAACCGATATTACTCCGTCCGGCCACCTGACAACAACATCCGTACCTGTGTACTCCCGTATCAAATCCAATGGGGGTTCTTCTGGCGGCGGAGTTACACCATTACAACCCACTAACCCAAACAGCACAACACTCAAAAACAAAATTCCTAAAACTAACCATAGCTTTTTCACTTAAATTCACCTCTTTTTTATTTAAATTTTTAAGGTGCAACTAAATCATGCTCAAGACTACCCCAATTATACACCCTCTTTTCCATTCTGTCAAGCCAAATAAATACAAATAAAAAGAAGGGATAGAAAGTTTATCCCTTCTTTAGATTAGCAAACTCTATTTATGCAGGATATAAGAAAAAGAATACTTCGAATACTTCTCCAGAATATGTGGGTACTTCCCAATCGTCAGGATATCCAATTTTTTGGATTTTCTGGGATATGCGTTGCATATATTTTTCTGCCTCTTCGCAAGAATTTACAATCTTACTTGCGAATGCCAAATCAACACCTGGTTGATATCCTGGATAATAACATTCTACCATGATACGACAGACGCAGTCTTCTTTGCCTTCAGTTGCTACACTTGGTATTCCACACCATGCAATAACAAAAAATAAACTACATATTATCAAAACAATCAAAAACCTTTTCATTCTAATCAACCTCCTTTTCAATTTTTTTATATTTTAATCTATGTAAAGGTGCAATACTAAATCATGCTCATAACTACCCTAATTATACACTCTCTTCCTCATCTTGTCAATCCTAAATTTTAATTAATATAATTTTAAGGTATAAAAAAATGGCTTTGTCAAGCCATTAAATATAAACTAAATTCCTAATTCATTGACTACTTTAGGATTGATATCAGTAGTAAATAATTTTTTAATTTCTTCTGATTTTACCCATTTAATTTCAGCAATTTCATGGGGTTCACTGGGTCTATCTATTGGTTCAGAGGCTTTTAAAGAACAAAGGTGATAAACAATTGTTACTGGAAATTGAGGATGAACTCTAATTGAGATTTGTTTTATAGACTCTATATCATAACCAGTTTCTGCTAATACTTCCCTTTTTACGCATTCTTCTCTTGTCTCATCAAGTCGTTGTTTGCCTCTGGGGAAAGCCCATTGTAAAACTGAACCGTCTGCTCCTTTTTCTATTACTTTTCTTCTAATTATTAAAACCTCTTCTTTATTATTTAAAACTACCCCTAAATTAATAAAGGTTTTGGATTCTTGCTGGTTAAAAATCATAACTGTAAAGAATTAATAAACTATCTGCATTTTAAGAATTAACTGTTTTGCTTTCAGCGGTACAAGATTAACTTGTTCTATTTTCTTTTTATCGCACCATTCTACTGAATCTTTCATGTTTCTACCTGGTTTCATATCACCAATTATCTTCATTAAACCAGAAAATCTATTAATTAAATAATACGTTTCTATTTCTTCCTTATTCTCGAATTCAAAGACTTTTTTGGTGCTTTCTATTATAACATTTAGCTCTTCTTGAATTTCTCTAATAACAGCATCCTCTGATATCTCATTATCCTCTACGCCTCCTCCTGGCAGACAATAATACTCTTCATTATCCTTTATTCTATGAATCAAAAGAATTTTATTATTTTGCACAATAATACCTACAGCTCTTTGTCTCATAGCAATAAAAGTCTCATAGTAATAAAACTGATTTATTTACAGTAAATTAATATTGAATTCAAAAATAACACAAAGGATTAGTACTTTGCCGTAATGGCTAAAACTTCTTCCAAAGATATCATTCCCTCTAATACTTTAATGGTTCCATCTTGACGTAAAGTAATCATACCTTGACGCTTGGCTTCAGCCATTAATCTTTCTTGAGAAGGCTGAGTAAGAATAATTTGCTCCAATTCTGTAGTCATTCTTAACATTTCAAAAATACCAAAACGGCCTAAATAGCCTTTTTTGTTGCAAGTCGGACAGCCTTTTGATTTATAAATATAATAGGGGGATTTGTAAGGAAGAGCATCTTTAATATCTTTAGGCAAAGTAGAAAAATTATCTTCAATTATTTTTTGTTCAGCTGGATTAGCCAAAACTCTTTCTTTACAATCAGGACATAATCTTCGAGCTAAACGTTGGGCAATCATTAAATTTAAAGAGGAAGGAATTAAAAATCTTTCTACTCCTAAATCTATTAATCTTGGAATAACTCCTATGGCATTGTTAGTATGTAGCGTTGAAAGAACTAAATGACCAGTTAAAGCAGAATGCACTGCCAATTCTGCAGTTTCATTATCTCTGATTTCTCCCACCATAATAATATCAGGGTCTTGCCGCACCATTTGTCGTAAACCTCGAGCAAAAGTATAACCAATTTCTGGCAACACTTGAGATTGGTTCACTCCTTCAATGGTATATTCTACTGGATCTTCTAAACTAACAATGTTCACTTTATCCTGATTTAAAGATTGCAAAATAGAGTAAAGAGTAGTGGTTTTTCCAGAACCAGTTGGCCCGGTTGAAAGAATCATACCATAAGGTTTTTGCATTTCTTCTTCTAAAATGGACAAATTCTTGCCTTCTAAGCCTAATTCATGAATGATTTTTAAACCCACTGTCGGGTCTAAAATTCTAATAGCCACTTTTTCACCTAAAGCTGTGGGAAAAGTGGAAATTCGAAAATCAATTTCTTTATCATCAACCACAGAAAAAAATCTCCCATCTTGGGGCATCCGAGTTTCATCAATTTTTAAATTAGCCATTATTTTAATTCGGCTGATAATCGGCTGGTGAATGACTGAAGGTAAATATAAATTAGTGGCTAGATTGCCATCAATTCGAAAACGCACTCTTAATTTATTTCTTTCTGGTTCAATATGGATATCTGAAGCCCGAGAACGAACCCCTTGTTTTAAAATGGAAGCAAACAAACGAATAATTGGCGCTTCTTCTGCTACCACGCCTTGGGTTGATTCAATATCTATGATTTGATAAGTCGATTTAGCTTTTGGGGCGCTGAATCTTTTTTGAAAATCTTCAATTAACTTATTGAATTCTTGGGTAAAAGTTTGATATTGTTTTAAAAGATTTTTTAAATCGGTTAAGGTGATAATAAAAACTCTAATAGTGGAATCTAAGCGGCTAGCAATGAACTTTACTGCTTCCTGAGCTTTCAAGTCATCTGGATAAATCATGCCAACATCCAAAATATTGCCATCTTTATTAAAGGCAATAAAATTATAATGGCGAGCAGTATCTTCTGGCACTAAATTTAAAATAGTTTGAGAAACAATTTCGTTTTTGGTAAAAAACTTAGTCGGCAATTTAAACAGTTCGCTCTTGATTTGAGCGGTTGTTTTTTCATCAACTAAATTTTTATCTAAAAGAATTTCTTCTGCTCTTTTATTGGTGGTCTTCACTTCTAATAAAACTTGTCGTGCTTGATCTTCTTTAATCAAACCTTTTTGAATCAAGGTAGAAAGAAATAGCTCTTCTTGAATCATTTTACTTTAGAATGGTTGGAAGGGGTTCTGACGACCCAAAACTGAAGAGACTAAAGGCCAAGTAATATGAGGAGTCAGAGTTTGAAAAATTTGATTACTCAAAATGCTATCAATATTAAGATTAGCTTTAATTAGCTGCTGGGAAGCAGATGAAGGAAGAACATCTTCTATTTTTGGTTTTTGTAAAATTTCTTCCGGCCTTAAAAAGTTTTTCACAAACCAAAAACCAATAACCAAAACAACTATAATAATAATTATCCAAATGAGAGGATTGCCTTTTTTTTCTTGTTGAACATCAATGGCCATAAATTAAATTTGGTAATAAGGGCCTGCTTCGTTTTACTCGGCAGAACCTTGTTTTTCGCTTTGCTCAAAATAAGTTAATAAATCTAAACTAAATTGCAAAATGGAAGAAGATTTGGTCTTAGCTTTCTTTCCCAAGGTACTAGACGAAGAAACCGCTTTAATATTGATTTTATTTAAATCAAAGAGCCGCAATTCTTTTTCTATTTCCCCTAGCCAAACTTTAAAAGTATCATAGCTCGCACTAAAATCAGTTTTAATTCCCAAAGTATTATAATTATCTTTTGTTTGGGTATTAAAATTAAGACTATTTAAGGGAAGTCCTGTTTTTTTAGAAATAGCATCCAAAGTAGCTAAAACCTGAGCGGTTTGAGACTCGTTGGGTAAAGCCTGATTAATCATCTCTATCTTATCTCCTAAATTCTGATAATTTTGGACGAGAAGATCAAATTTAGCTTGATAATCTTTAAGCATTTTAAATTTTTCCTGAGTCTCATCAATTTTATTCACTAAATCTTGCCTTTGCTTCATTCCTGGTCTAATAAAATTAATAAAAACATAAACCGAAGCAACGATTAAAATCGTAATAGTGAAAATAGAAAGATTTTGTTTAGTGGTTTCTGTCATATTTAAAGATTAAATTGCTTCTTGAATTGGAACTTGAATTGGAGGTTGATATTTTAAAACTTGAGGTTGAAATAAAAGCTCCAAATGAAACTGCATGGTATTATCAGTATTAACTTTCATATCTCTCAAAATTACCATTTTAATATCTTTTGAATCATTAACAAAACCATTGACTGCCTCGCTTAAAATTTGCTGGTTCTTAGCAACCCCTTCCAAAACTAAAGAATTCTTATCCAAAGAATAATCCAGATTAGTATAATAAACTTGAGGATGAGTGATTTGTTCCAAAATAGTCAAAACATTGGAAAAGTAAACATGATTACCCAGTAATTTTTCTAAATTAATTAATTTCTCTTCAAAAATGGCTATTTCTTGTTCCTGTTCTGGAGGAAAAGTTTCTCTCAGAGTCTGAAACTCTGTCTCTAATTGTTGGAGTTTATTTTCTTGAATTCTATTCCAATAATTTAAACCCAAGGCTGTCCCTATAGTTAAAAGACAAATGATTAAAACAAAAGTTAAAAGACCTTTTGGCCAAGCAGGAGGTAATTTTGTCGTTTTTAAAGAATCGTAATCAAATTGATTCATTTTCTTTTTATATCTTTATTATACAAAATTTTTGAGTGTCAAGCAACCCCCTATAGGTTTTTTAAGGCAACAGCACAAGCAGCAGTGAGATTAGTACCAATCTCTCTAATAATGGGAGCGAGATTAGGATGATAAGAAATAATACCCCAGCTAAAAGGATCACCTTTTATTGCTGGCATTAAAAGAGAATCAGAATAATATTTATCTAAACCATTAAGATTAGCACCACCGCCAGTTAAGATGATTTTTTCTACTTTTCGTTTGGATTGAAGATAATAATTATTAATAGATTTTTCTATTTCTCTCTTAATCACATCTAAAAGTGGAGTTAAAAGTTTCAAAAGAGCGATTTCACCTTGATACTGAACATCCAAACTAGAAGTTTTTTTGACTTCCTCAGCTCTTAGAGGGCTAATCCCTAAACCGCTAGAAATGACTTGGGTTAAATCACCACCAGCAGTATCAATATTATGAGTTTGCCGAAGACTGCCTTTGTCAATGACGCTAATAGAAGTTGTTCTTCCACCAATATCCACTACTATAGCTGGGCTTTTTTCTTTTATACCCAATAATCGAGCTATAGCCACTGTCTCTAATTCCAATCTCTTGAGATTAAGTTTCGTTAATTCTGCTGTTCTAACGTATCTATGGACAATCTCTGTTGGTACAGCCATTAAAAGCACCTGCATTCTATCATTTTCCCTCTCAACAATTTGCCAATCTAAAGTCATTTCTTCTAAAGACATGGGGATATATTGGCCAGCTTGATAACGAATAGCTTTAGCTAATTCTTTTTCTTTCATTTCTGGAAACTCTATCAAAGAAACAAAACCAGAAAAACCTGGTAAAGTCATATAAGAGGTAACGGCATCAAGTTTAGCAGTTCGAAGTAACTGTTTTAATAACAAAGCAGTGCTTTCTTCTAAAAGTTTAAAAGTTGAGGTTTGAATGGCATCATTAATTCTTTCCAGATGTCCGTATTTTTCCAAAATTCCATAATTCGATAATTCCACCCTACCTTCTTTTCTTTTCAACTCGACTATCTTTAAAGAAGTTGTACCAATATCTATTCCCAAAAATAAATTTTGCTTAAAAATTCCCATAGCTATATAATATATTATACAAGATACTAGATACAAAATACAAGCTACAAAAACTATGCCCCACCGTTTTTTTAATTTTCTTTTAGATCTGCTTTTCCCTTGGCAATGCCTTTATTGTCAAAAAGAAGTAGAAAATGATTATCCCCTTTGTAAAGATTGTTTTCATCAAATATCCATTTTTGATGATTTTATTTGTCCAGTTTGCCAAAAAAGATTAAGCGGTAATAATCAAAAACATCATTCTTGTCAGGAAAAAACTCACTTAACTGCTTTGGGCATTGTTTCTTCTTATGAGAATTCTATTTTAAAAGAAACTATTCATTATTTTAAATATAAGAAAATTAAAAACTTAGTTCAACCTTTATCTTTATTAACTATTCAATTTTTAGAAAACAGTTTTTATTTTTCCCAACCCCTTAAAAATAATTTATTAATTATCCCTTTACCTCTTCATTTGAGAAAGGAGAAACAACGAGGATTTAACCAATCCGAATTAATTGCCAAAAAGGTAGCTGATTATTTTCATCTTCCTATCTGTTCAGATATCCTTTTGAGAGTTATAAATAATCCAGCCCAAGTAACTATGAGAAATACCAATGATAGGAAACTTAATATTCAAGGAGTTTTTCAAGTCAAAAAAGGAGACAATTTAAAACACAAAACTATTATTTTGATTGATGATGTTTATACTACTGGTGCTACTATAGAAGAAGCAGCAAAAATTTTAAAATTAAATGGCGCTGAAAAAGTAATCGGTTTAGTATTAGCTAAAGGGTAATAAAAAACTTGGCGGAGGAATATCCTTCGCCTTACGGCTTCGGAATACCTTATTATTTTTCTGTTATTTTTTAAAAACTTGATAAATGCTTGCCGATCTGAAGCCCTAGCGAAAGACGGCGTGACAGTCGGGTTAAGTACCCCAGATGTCAGCTCTTTTAAGAACATCATAGGGCTTTTTTGACTTTCTGAACAGAGATGAATTTGAGGCACGTGGGTCGGGGGTCGGTTTTTTACAATTTAGACGAATGAGACATTTTTGCGGGTGGTAAAAAAAATAAAAAGATATTAATAAACTCTCATCTTGACAATAATTATGGCAAAGAATAATATATGAATATACATTCACATATTTTAAACTAGTAAATTACTATGACAAAAGAAGAAGAAAAATTACTAAATTACCTAAAACTTTTGGCGGACAAAAGCAAATATAAAATCATTCTTCATTTGATGAAAGGCGAGGAGTGTGTTTGTGTGTTAGCGAATAAATTAGGACTGGAGCAAACACTTGTTTCTCATCACTTGCAGACATTGCGAGAAGCTGAATTTATCGTGGATAGAAAGGTCGGAACATGGGTACACTACTCTCTAAATAAGAAAAAATTTGAAGAGATGGAAGATTCGTACCAAAAAGTTTTAAGTTCAAATAATATTTTCGACAAACCATGTATCTCGCATGTTGTTTATCGCCAATTAACAAAAAACTTATGAAAAATAAAATCATCATCTACGATCCGCCGATGTGTTGTTCTTCTGGTGTGTGCGGACCGAATCCAGACCAAGCACTTATTAATTTGCAAGATACATTAGAAAAAGTCAGGGTATTAGGAGTAGAGATTGAACGTTATCTCATCACCCAAAGTCCGCAAAAATTCAAGGAGAATCCAGCCGTGATAAAACTCATTCAAGAACAGCAGTTAAAAGCACTGCCGATCACGACTTGCGACGGAAAAATTGTAAAAACCGGTGTGTATCCAACACTCAAAGAATTTACAAAATTTATTAACGAAACAAAAATTTGAACACAAAATTCTATTTCTTTTCGGGGAAAGGCGGAGTCGGCAAAACCACTATGGCTGCTTCAAGCGCGATTTATTTTGCGGACCAGGGCAAAAAAACGCTTATCATCACCACTGATCCGGCTTCGAATTTAGCCGATGTCTTTGAACAAAAAATCGGCCACAAAATTACGCCCATTGAAGACGTGGCCAATTTATTTGCTATGGAGCTTGATCCTGACATCGCCACTGCTGAATACAAAGAACGGACATTATCTCCCCTACGTGGCTTAATTCCAGTGGAGAGCTTTAAAGTGTTGGAAGAACAATTGAACTCTCCTTGCACCGCCGAGATGGCCGCTTTTGACCGCTTTACCGATTTTTTGCAAAAACCCGAATATGAAGTCGTGATTTTTGATACCGCCCCGACCGGCCACACCTTGCGGCTTTTAGAATTGCCGGTGGAATGGAGCGGGGTCATCGAAAAAGCCGCCAAAGAAGAAGGCGGTGGTGGACAAACTTGCATTGGTCCGGCGACCGCTCTCGCCGAATCAAAAGCTAAATTTGATCAAGCCATTGCGGCAATGAGAAATACTTCCAAAACCACTTTCATTTTCGTTTTGCGCCCGGAAGTTACTCCGATTTACGAAGCAGAGCGTTCAATCGCCGAACTTTTGAAACTTAAAATAACTTCGCAGGAACTCATTATCAACGGCATTTATCCGCAAAGCGCCTGCGATAATCCATTTATGCTGGCGCGTTTTGCTAAACAACAAGAATTTTTGGAACTTATTAAAAACAAATTTTCTATTCCCATAACCTTAATAGAACTTGAGCCAGGTGAAATTAAGGGTGGAGATTCACTAATTAAGATGGGTAAAAAACTTTATAATCAAGCTCTTAAATTAAGTGATTATCAGCCCATAAAGATTAATGTAGATAAAGATAAATTTGCGGTTAATAGTTTCCCCAAAGTATATGAAAAAATAAAACAATTGCTCATTCCCAAAAATGGAAAAAAGCGCACAATCTTTTTTGCCGGTAAGGGCGGGGTAGGAAAAACTTCGGTGGCGGCGGCAACCAGCCTCTGGATTGTAGATCAGGGATACAAGACGCTACTTTTAACCACCGATCCGGCCTCTCATTTAAGCCAGATTTTTGAACAGGATATATCCGACCAGCCGACCTTGATTGATGGTGAAAAAAACTTATGGGCAAGCCGCATTGATTCGGTTAAAGCCACCAGCGAATACAAGGAGAAAATTTTGTCCGAAGCCAAGCTGAAATACGACGAGCAGAGGGTTATGGCCATTGAAGAGGAACTCAATTCTCCCTGCACGGAAGAAATGGCCACCTTTGAGAAATTCATCGATTTTGCGACAAGAAAAGATTTCGAGGTAATCGTTTTTGATACCGCCCCGACCGGCCACACCTTGCGGCTTTTAGAATTGCCAGTTGATTGGAGCAAGCAGATAGAAATTAAAACTTTCACCTCAACCGGCGAAACGGAAATTGATAAAATAACTAAGTCGCGCTTCAAAGAAGTGATTGACATAATGCAGGACATTAATCAGACAACTTTTAGTTTTGTGATGTATCCTGAATCCACGCCGATTGAGGAAGCGGCTCGTGCGATGGAAGAACTTTTGACTATCGGCGTTCCCACTAGCCTTGTCATAGCAAACTTCATTCTGCCGAAGTCCATTGTCTCCAACGACTATTGGAAACAAAGGCAAGTGATGCAAAACAAGTATCTCTCAGAAATGGACAGACGTTTTACCGCTCCAATTATTCAACTGCCGCTCTTGGTCGATGATTTAATCGGCAGAGAAAAATTAAGAAACGCCGGATATTTACTTTATGGAAAAAAATAATTTAGATCAGAAAATAAAAGATTTTTCCGAGGCCATTCGAGAAACAAAAGAATTTCAAAACTATGCAAAAGCAAACAAGGCATTCCAAGAAGATAAGGACGCCCAAAAATTACTAAAAGATTTTCAGGAAACCCAACAAACCCTTGCTATTTTTCAACAAGGAAATTTCCCTGGGCAAGAGGAACAGAAAGAAAAAACCGAAAAGCTACTAAGCGAAATTAGAAAAAATAAAGTAATCAGTGAATGGATAAATGCACAAAGGAATTTCCAAGTATTAATCGGCGACGTAGCAACTACACTGAGTAATAACCTTGGTTTTCCCTTTACCCTTCCTCAACAGGGTGGCGGTGGCTGTTGCGGATAATTTATATGATAAATATCAAGAAAACTGATTGTTGCATAGAGTAAAAAACAAAAACAGCGACCGGAAAGTCGTTGTTTTTGTTTACAATTTTTTATTAAGCACTCGGGTCGCTACTCACTCGCGGTCAGTCGGGTCACCTCCGATAAAAAATTGTCGTGGCGGAGGGTAGAGGATTCGAACCTCTAAGGGCTTTCGCCCACCGCTTTTCGAGAGCGGCGCAATGCCATTCTGCCAACCCTCCTTAGAGTGCCCCCACTCCGAATCGAACGGAGATCTAGGGCTTAGGAGTCCCTTGTTCTATCCGTTGAACTATGAGGGCAAAATCTGAATTCTGAATTCTGAATGAATTTTATCATTTATTTTCTTGAAAGAAAAGAAAAATAATGATATTATTAAAAAATTACGGGCCCGTGGTATAGAGGCAACACGCGACTATGGCATAGTCGAATCAGGGGTTCGAGTCCCCTCGGGTCCACTCTCACAGGGCGGTTAGCTCAGCTGGTTAGAGCGCCTCGTTTACACCGAGGAGGCCAGGGGTTCGAATCCTCTATCGCCCACATCAAATATCTTTACTTTTTTAATAAAAATTGATAAAATAAGAATCACCTTTTTTCTCCCTGCCTCGCCGGCAGGCGGGGCTTTGCTCGAAATAAAAAACTTTCTACAAATCTTTGCCGAGGTATCTCCCTCCTTTGCTCAAATTAATATTTGAGCTTCGGACGGGCGAGCAGTTCTATGTCCTCCTTGCTTGCCCATCGAAGCTCCGATGTTAATCGAAGCATAGTTGGGCCGAGGTAGCTCAGTGGTAGAGCGCTTGCCTGAAGAGCAAGGCGTCCGGTGTCCGATTCACCGCCTCGGCACAAACTGTTCACTCTAAATAAAAAATCATATGCAAACTGATGAATTAGAAAAGGAAATCCAAGTCATTAATCTTCCAGAAGTTAATACTTCTATGGCAGGAGTTATTTTAGAAAAAAAAGAAAAATCACTCTTTATTGATCTTTCTCCTTATGGCACCGGAGTGATCCGAGGTTCTCATTATTTAGAAGCAAAAGATTACATTAAAAATCTTCAAATTCAAGATAAAGTTACGGTCAAAGTCCTTGATTGGAACAATGAAGAAGGATTGATAGAACTATCTTTAAAGAATCTCTCTCAGGAAAAAAGTTGGAATACCATTAAAGAATTCAAGGAAAAAAATATTACTGTACCGCTTTTAATTACTGAAGCTAATGTTGGTGGCTTATTAGGGAAAATAGATAGTATTAAAGGCTTTTTGCCAGTGTCTCAACTCTCTAGCGAACATTATCCAAAAGTAGAAGGAGGTTCAAAAACAAAAATTTTGGAAAAATTAAAGGAATTTGTTGGTAAAGAATTATCAGTGAAAATTTTTGATACTAATTCTTCGACTAATAAATTAATTTTTTCGGAGAAATTAGTTGAATTGGATCAATTAAAAAAAATTGCTGATAAATATAAAGTTGGCGACATAGTCAAAGTGAAAATTACTAAAATTGTTAGTTTTGGCGCTTTTGTTAAAGTAGATGATACTCCTGTTGATGGTTTGATTCATATTTCTGAAATTAGCCACAAACCAGTTACTGATCTTAATAAAGAATTGAAAGAAGATGAAACCAAGGAAGCAAAAATTATAGCCATCGAAGATGGAAAAATTTCTTTGTCTCTTAAGGCTTTAAAACCAGAAATACAAGAAAAATCTAGTGAAGAAGGAAAAGAAGATCATACAAATCAAGAAACTAAAAAAGAGAATTAATAAGAACCCCTCGCTATCGCTCGGGAACCTTGTTTCTCGTTTCACTCAAAATTAAACACCAGACAAATTAAAAAGACCGATTCAAATCGGCCTTTTTAATTTTAAATCTTGTTGCTTTTATCTTACAGCCTCTTTCAAACTCTTTCCAGCTTTAAACTTAGCAACAGTCATTGCCGGAATGCTAATTTTTTCTCCAGTCTTAGGATTTACTCCCTGACGGGCAGCTCTCTTTCTAGCAGAAAAAGTGCCAAAGCCGGTAATAGTAACATCCTCTCCTTTAATTAAAGACTTGGTAATGGCATCAGTAAGTGACTCCAAAGCCTCACCAGCATCTTTTTTGGAGCAATTAATACGACTAACAATAACCTCAGTTAATCCTTCTTTAGTCATAGTTTATTTTTAGAACTTTATTTAATTAAGCTCGACCTTTTTATATGGCTTTATTATAGCAATAAAGCCAAAAAAAAACAACTGTCAAGGATGCTCGGATATATTGTCACAAAAACACGCTATCGATTTTCCCTGCGAGGAAATCGCGCTCGAGCTCGGCCTCGCTCTTTCACTCGCTTTGCTCGTTCGAACCATGCCCGCTCGGCCTGCGCTACGGTTTTTGTTAACAACATATCCTCACCTTTTTCTACCGAGCCGTTTCGATGGCCCTAGTTTCCCGAATCACAGTTACTTTAATTTCTCCGGGATATTTTAATTTTCCTTCTATTTGCTCAGCAATATCGCGAGCTAATTTAATAGCTTCCATGTCATCTATTTTTTCAGGAAAAACAAAAACTCTCACTTCCCGACCTGCAGAAATAGCATAAGCTTTTTCTACTCCTTCAAAAGAAGTGGCTATTTCCTCAAGATTAGCTAAACGCTTCAAATAGGCTTCTAAACTTTCTTTTCTAGCGCCTGGCCGAGAGGCAGAAATAGCATCAGCTGCATTGATAATAGATGCTTCAATAGTTTCTACTGGATAATCTCCGTGATGAGACTGCATAGCTTTAATAATTTCCTCTGGCATCTTGTATTTCATCAGAATTTTTCTCCCTAATTCTAAGTGAGTGCCTTCTATTTCCTGATCCACTGCCTTACCAATATCGTGCAATAATCCTGCTTTTTTAGCCACTTCAATATTAGCTCCTAATTCTTCAGCTAGAGCTCCTGCTAATAAAGAAACCTCCATAGAGTGAGTTAAGGCATTCTGGCCATAGCTCGTCCTAAAATAGAGACGACCCAAAAGATGCACTAGCTCTGGTGGTAAATCTAAAATTCCAGTTTCATAGGCTGCTTCTTCGCCTTGTTTTTTAATGATGTCTCTAATTTCTGCCTGAGCTTCAGCCACTTTTTCTTCGATTCTTGCTGGCTGAATCCGGCCATCTTTAATTAATTTTTCCAAAGCCAAGCGGCCTACTTCTCTACGCACGGGATTGAAAGAAGACAAAATAACAGTATTGGGAGTATCATCTAAAATCAATTCTACACCAGTAAGCTTTTCAAAATGACGAATATTTCTTCCTTCGCGGCCAATAATTTTCCCTTTAATATCATCCGAGGATAAATCAAGAGAAGTAGTAGTAATTTCACTTATATTAGTGTGAGAATATCTTTCAATGGCATCCACCATTATTTCTTTAGCTTTCTTTTCAATTTCTTCTTTACGAGTTGATTCTAACTTTCTCATAGCCTCAATCAGTTCTCCTTGATAGGTTTTTTCTACTCTTTTAAACAACTCTTCTTTAGCTTCGGTGATTGTTAATTTTGCCATTTTTTCTAAGGTTTCTAACTCGCCTTGCTGCAATTTCTCTAACTCTGTTTTCACTTGCTGAATTTTGTCATAAATTCTCTTAGTTTCTTTTTCCTTTTCATCTGCCTCTAATTGTCTTCTGTCTAATAATTTCTCCCTCTCTAGTAATCTTTCTTCTAATTTAGTAATTTGATGTTTCCTATTTTTTTCTTCCTCCTTGGCTTCTTCAAAAATTTTCTCTGCTTTTTCTTTGGCTTCTAAAACAATGTTCTTTGCTTCATCTTTAACTTTTTCTATCCTTTCTTTTAGGATAGCTTCGATAGAATTAGCTTGTTTTTGAGCAAGCTTTTGGCGAATAATATAACCAAAAACAGCGCCTCCTCCTAAAGCCCCTAAAATGATTATGATATTAAATATAGCCATAGTTTTAATTTGGCTAACTATTCTTTCCCTGTTTTAACTATTTAATTAATACCTAATTAACTAAAAACTCCTCCTTTCTTTTCAGGGTAATAAGAACCTCCTTCGCTTTGCTCAGGAGAACCTTGTTTCTCGCTTCGCTCGAAATAGCTAAAAAACGTTTATAGTTAAAAAGTAAAAAACTCATTGAATTAACATTAAAGCTAAACAAGAAGAAATAATAGTTAGCAAGAAGTTAAAATTAAAAAGACCAATGGTAAATTCTATCTTTTTAGTATAACAAATCTAAACTTGTTTTGTCAAAGTTTTTTTTATATACTAAAGGTATAAACAAACTTTTGCTTATGGTTTTAACAAAAAAAATTTGTTTGGTAATTTTAGATGGCTGGGGAATTGGTAAAGAAGATTTCTCCAATGCTATTTATCAAGCTGGCACACCAAACATGGATACAATAAAAAAATATTATCCGATGACCACTTTACAGGCTTCGGGTATAGCAGTAGGTTTACCATATAATGAAGCGGGAAATAGCGAAGTCGGACATTTAACTTTAGGCACTGGCCAGATTTTATATCAATATGTGGTAAGAATTTCTCAAAGTATTAAAAATAAAACCTTTTTTCAAAACCCTAGTCTCCTTGAAGCCTATCATCATGCCAAAGAAAATAAGAGCACTCTTCATTTAATTGGTTTATTATCTAATAATATTGTCCATAGCTCTTATGATCACCTAATTGCTCTCTTAGATATGGCCAATCAATCAAAGATAGATAAAGTCAATCTTCATCTCTTTACTGATGGCCGTGATTCTTCGCCAACTGCTGGTAAAGAAATGATAAAAAAACTTGAAAAAGATTTAAAAATCCGCGGTCAAGGAAAAATAGCTACTATTTCTGGTCGTTTTTATGCTATGGATAGAGATAAAAATTATAATCGTATTCAAAGATGTTATGACACCTTAGTTTTTGGCAAGGGAAAGATTATTCACGATCCTTACACTTATCTTGAAGAGTCTTATCAAAATGGCATTACTGATGAATTTATTATTCCCAGTCTTCTTGATGATTCAGCTTTTTCAAGGACTATTCAAGATAACGATGCTATTATTTTCTTTAATTTTAGGGAAGAAAGGATGAGGCAATTAGCCGAAACCTTTGCTAACCCTCAATTTAATGTTTTCCCCATTAAATCATTTCAAAATTTGAAAATCGTGACTTTTACTCGTTATCGTGATGACTTTCCTTTCCCAGTAGCTTTTCCTCCTCAACAAATTTCTATTAATTTAGCCCGGACTCTTTCCAGGAGTAATAAAAGACAATTACATTTAGCAGAAACGGAGAAATATGCTCATGTGTCTTATTTCTTTGATGGGCTCCAAGAAAAACCCAATCCAGGTGAATATTGGGTGATTATTCCCTCAATTAAAACTTTACATCTTGGAGATTATCCTCAGCTACGGGCTCCAGAAATTACTACTCGTCTTTTTCAGGCCTTTGAAGAAAATATCTATGATTTTATTTTAGTAAATTATGCTAATCCTGACTTAATTGGCCATACTGGCAATCTAGAGGCAGGCATTGAATGTGCTAAAATTATCGATACTGAAATTCAAAAAATAATTATTGAAGCTCTAAAATTTAATTACACTCTTTTGATTACTGCTGATCATGGTAATTTAGAAATTATGTTGAACCCTTTAACTGGCGAAATGAAAACTGAGCACGATGCCAGTTTGGTTCCTTTCTATTTAATAGATAATAGATGGAAATTATCTTCCCCCCGGTCTTTACCAGAAATTAAAGAAATTGAATGTTCTTCTGGTGGCATGCTGGCTGATGTCAGCCCAACCATTTTAGAATTATTCGGTTTATCAATTCCTCAAGAAATGACTGGTCAAAGCTTATTGTCTCTCTTAGGTATCAGATAATAAATCTGTCCCTGTAGTTTTACCACAGGAATGAAGGCTAGATTTTTAAAAAAAGGTTGCTTTTTTCTCCTCTTTCCTGTATAATTAAAGAAATCCATGGGAGCTTTTTTCAGAAAACTCTTTTGGGGAATAATTCTCAATAGTATCATTATTTTATCCTGTCAAAGGTTACTAAATTATTTATTGAATGATTTTTTCTTTAAAGGTACGCTATCTCAATTAATCTTCCTGGCTTTTGTTTTAACTATCCTTAATCTTTTAATTAAACCGATTATCCGTCTTATCTTTTTGCCTCTCATCTGGCTCACCTTAGGAATTTTTACTTTAGTCATTAATTTAATTATTTTAAAAACTGCTAGTTTTTTTGTTCCGGGAGTTCTAGTGATTAACTCTTCTTTAACTTGGTTAGCAGCTTCAATTATCATTAGTATTTTTAATTCCTTTCTTTATAAAATTAAATAAATTTATGTCATCATCAACTTTAGGAATTGCTCAAATCGTTGTCAGCATTGCTCTTGTCGCTTGTGTTCTTCTTCAGCAAAGAGGAGGTGGTATCGGCGTTGTAGGTGGTCTCCAAACGCAGTTCTATGGTACCAGACGAGGTTTAGAGAAAATCATTTTCTGGCTCACTATTATTTTAGGTATTCTTTTTATTGCTTTAGCCGTTGTTTCTTTCATAATCTAGAATTGAGTATTTAAGTATTCATAATGCGATTTTTAAATTTTGTCATTCATGTCTGGCAGAAGTTTTCCTTCAAAGAAAAGGGGATTTTTATTCTCTGCTCTTTAGCTATCATTAGTGGTTTAATCTGGTTAGGAACAATAATTTTAAACAAAATTACTGTTTTTGTTCCACGAGAAGGAGGTACTTTGACATTGGGCTTAGTTGGTCACATCTCTTACCTTAATCCTATTCTCAGCCAATCGAATGACTGCGACCGGGACTTTATAGAACTCATTTACAATGGTCTTTACAAAATCGATGGGCAAGGAAACCTTGAACCCAGTTTAGCAGAAAAAACAGAAATTAGTCCTGATGGAAAAACTTATATAGTATTTTTAAGAGAGAATGTCTTATGGCATGATGGTCTTCCCTTCACTGCTGACGATGTTAAATTTACTATAGAAATCATCCAAGATCCGAAAATTAAAAGTCCTCTTTTACTGAATTGGGAAGGAGTAGTAGTAGAAAAAGTTTCTAATTATGCTGTTCGATTTAATTTGAAGAATCCTTATAAGCCATTTCTTCAAAATCTTACTTTGAAAATTATTCCTAAACATATTTGGGAAAATATAAAACCGGAGGACATTGTTCATACTGAATATAATATCAAACCTATTGGCACTGGTTCTTATCTTTTTGATAATTTAGACAAAAGCTCTAATGGTAAAATTAGCGGTTATTCTTTGGTGGCTAATGATAGTTCTTTTGAGGGAATACCCAAAATTGACCATCTAATCTTTCGTTTTTATGATGATTTTGAAGAAGCAAAAGAGGCTCTTTTAAAAAACGAGGTAGAAGCAATATCTCCAATTCTTATAAAAGATTATAAATTTTTTGAAAATAAAAAAGATTATCAGATTTTTTCTCTTTATCTTCCTCGCTATTATGCTATTTTCTTTAATCTTAATAATAATCTTTTAAGCTCTAAAGATTTTCGTCAGGCCTTGAACCTTGCTATAGATAAGTCTTCTTTAGTAAATAATATTTTAAATCAACAGGCTTTTGCTTTAACTGGTCCCATCTCCCCTAGCTTCTGGTCATATCAAAAATTTGACGCTGAATATAATCCAGCCAAAGCATTAGAAATTATTAATAAATTAAAAAATACTGCGTCCGGGAGCAAAGCTGGACCAAAAGAATTAAAATTTACTTTATCTCTGCCTGATAATCCTGAATTGGTAGAAGTAGCAAAATTTTTAATTAACTCCTGGAAAGCAATTGATGTTGAGGTTGAACTTCAAATTCTTCCTCTCGCTGATTTAGAAAAAAATGTTATTCAAACTCGTTCTTATAATGCTTTGCTTTTTGGAGAAATTATAAGCCAAGATCCTGATTTATTTTCTTTTTGGCATTCCAGTCAAATTACTGACCCAGGACTCAATCTTTCTGCTTATAAAAATCCCGATTTAGATAAATTGCTTGAGGAAACAAGACAAATTTTAGATGAAGATAGGCGTCTAGAAAATATAAAACTGATTCAGACAATCCTTGTTGCAAATAAACCAGCAATTTTTCTCTATAACCCTTATTATCTTTATCTTTTACCAAGACGAATCCAGGGTATGAATATTAAGTATGCCAATCTGTCATCAGAAAGGTGGTCTGATGTAGAAAATTGGTTTATTTACACCAAAAGAAAATTTAGATAACTTTTTATCAAGGGTAGGTGGTGAAATTGGTAAACACGTAGGCTTCAGGAGCCTATGGCCTAAAGCCTTGAGGGTTCGAGTCCCTCCCTGCCCACTAAAAACAAATATGATTAAACAACAAAAAAGTCCCCGTTTTCCAGGTAAACAAATTAAAGTAAAAGAAGTCTTTGATTCTCTTAAAATTATTGCTTTAGGAGGATTGGAAGAAATTGGAAGGAATATGACTCTTTTTGAATACCAAAATCAAGTTCTGATCGTTGATATGGGACTTCAATTTCCAGACGAATCTATGCCTGGCATAGATTTTATCATTCCCAATGTTGAATATTTAACCCATCATCCTGAGAAAAAAATTCTTGGTCTTGTCATTACCCATGCTCACTATGATCATATTGGAGCTATTCCTTATTTAATCGATAAGCTAAATTATCCAACAATTTATACCGCTCCTTTGTCTCAAGGAATAATTTTAAAGAGACAGGAGGATTTCATTCATCTCAAAAAACTTCATATTGAAATTCTTGATAAAAATAAATTAAAAAGTACTCAATTAGGTCCTTTTACTTTAGAAACTTTCCACTTAAATCATAATATTCCTGATACTTTGGGACTAGTTATCAGAACTCCCGTAGGAAATATTTTTTATACTACTGATTTTAAGTTTGATTTTCATCCTATGGCTGATGAACCAGCTGATCTCTCGCGCATTGCTTATTTAGCATCAAAAGGAGTGAGTTTATTGATGTCTGATTCTACTGGTGCTGAGAATCCCGGTCATTCGATTTCTGAAAAAACTATTATGGAAAATCTTGATAAAATCTTCGCTCAAGCTTCAGGAAGAATTATTTTAGCAACTTTCTCATCTTTAATTTCGAGACTACAACAAGCGATCTGGCTTTCAGAAAAATATAATCGTAAAGTCACTATTGAGGGCTTCTCTATGAAAAGTAATGTTAAAATCGCTGAAAAATTAGGCTATCTCCAAATGAAAAAAGGAACTCTCATCAGTTGGAAAGAAGCTAGCCAATCTGATCCAAAACGTATCACTATTTTATGCACTGGTGCCCAGGGAGAAAGTGAAGCCGTTTTAATTAAAGTAATAAACCGAGAACATAAATATCTTCGCATTCAAAAAAGCGACAGTGTTATTTTTTCTTCATCTATTGTCCCAGGTAATGAAAGAGCGGTTCAAAATCTAAAAGATAATCTCATTAAGCAAGGAGCTAAAGTTTATCATTATAAAATGTTAGATATTCATGCCTCCGGACATGGCTTTCAAGATGATTTAAAAATGATGATTAACAAAGTTAATCCTAAATTCTTTATGCCTATTCATGGCCACTATTCCATGCTGAGCGCTCACGCAGAATTAGCTGAATCTGTTGGTATTCCAAAATCAAATATTGTTATTGCTCAAAATGGTCAGGTTATTGAATTAGCTTCTAATAAAATTGATGCTACGGAAAAATTTGTTCCTACTAACTATGTTATGGTTGATGGCTTAGGTATCGGTGATATTGGCGAAATTGTCCTTCGAGATAGACAAACTCTATCCCACGATGGTATTTTTCTTATTATTGCTTTAGTGAATAGAAAAACTGGTTTGCTCTATAATAGCCCGGAAATAGTTTCCCGAGGATTTGTTTATATGAAAGAATCTAAAGAATTGCTTCAAGAAGTCAAAAAGTTAATTTCTGAAATAGTGAGCCGTTGCACCAAGAAACAAACTTTTAACGAGACTTATATTAGAAATGGTTTGCGTGATGAAATTGGTCTTTTCCTCTTTAAAAAAACAAAACGCCGGCCAATGATTTTGCCGGTAGTAATAGAAGTATAGCAGAGCTCACCCACTTTTCTTCGGGCACCGCGGTCTGCTCGCTCCAGCGGCTCGCAGCCGCTGCAACTCAGCGCCAAAACTCTTTGCTTCGCTCAGAGACCAAACTTTTGGCGCTTCCGTTAGCTGCTCTCAGAAAAAGTGGGTTCGCTCTTTAGATTTTGAATGTTAAAAAATCTTAAGGCATTCTCAAAAGTCTTTTTTTCTACCTCTTTCAGGGGTAGCTTTTTTATTTCAGCAATTTTTTTAGCTACTTCCGCAACATATTCTGGTTTATTTCTTTGTCCTCGGTAAGGCACTGGGGTCACATAAGGAGCGTCTGTTTCAATTAAAATTCTCTCTAAAGGAACGCCTCTAATAACTTCATCTAATTTATTTCCATAAGTAATAACTCCAGAAAAACCAATAAAATATTGGGAGTTTCCTAAAATTAATTTTAAATCTTCAAGAGAGCCAGTGAAGAAATGAAAAACTGCTTTTCCTGAATAATCATTCTCTTTTAAAATACGAAGCGCTTCCTGATACAAATCCCGGAGGTGAAGAATCAACGGTAAATCATATTTTTGAGCTATTTTAATTTGTTTTCTAAATTCTCTCTCTTCTAATTTTTTGTATTCTTCTTGTTTTTCTGAAGGAAAATCTTTCAAATAACTATAATCTAAACCGCATTCTCCAATGGCTACTATTTTTTTAGACGTTTTAAGTAAATCTTCAAAATGACTTTCAAATTCTTCAGGCGGTAAAGTCTCTTCAAGATTATTTCGTATATTATTGATTTCATTTTTATCTAATTGGCTGATAGGTGCAAAAAAAGTATGAGCTGGATGAAGACCAACACTAGCCCAACAATTTTTATAGGTCTCGGCAATTTCTATAGTTTTTTTAGAAGTTTGGTAACAGGTACCAACGTTCACCAAAAAAACACCTTCTTTGAGGTATCTTTTGATAATGGTATCGCGATCTAAATCAAAAGCAGCTAGATTTAAATGAGTGTGAGAATCAAAAAGCATGATTAAGATAAAAGATTAAGATAAAAAAGGAAACAAGGCAGGACTTTTCTTTAAAACTACTTTCCCTTTTGGCCAACCTATCTCAGCTAAGTTTTTTAATTGGAGAGCTTTTAAAAGTTTTTCTGAAGTTTCTGGCATCACCGGTCTAAGAAGCAAGGCTACTTTACCTAAAGAAAGAATTAGAGTGGATAAATCCTCGAGAAATAACGATTTATTATTTTCTAAACTTTCCCAAGGTTTATTGTCAGTAATAAATTTATTTAAAATATTAATCAAATCCCAAACTTTAGCTAAAGCCTCATTAAAACGAAACTCAGAAAAACCTTGATGATAAGTTAATTCTATCTCCTTTACTATTGCCTTTAGTTTATTAATTTTAAGAGGAATGGGAGAATGATATTTATCTCCTAAAGCTAAAATTCTACTTAACAAATTGCCTATTCCTTGAGCTAAATCACTGTTATACCTTTCCTTAATTCTTTTCTCAGAAAAATTACCATCTTCAAAAGATGAAAACTCGCGGATGAGAAAATATCTAATCGTATCTGTTCCATATTTTTTAACTAATTCAAAAGGATCAACAACGTTTCCTAAACTTTTTGACATTTTTTGACCTCCAACAATGATAAATCCGTGAACGAAAATCGTTTTTGGTAATGGCAACCCTAAAGACAAAAGCAAACTACCCCAAATTACACTATGATGCCAGATTATATCTTTACCTATAACATGAACATCGGCCGGCCAAAATTTTTTAAATTTTTTGCCCGGATAACCTATAGTTGTGAAATAATTTATTAAAGCATCTATCCAGACAAATAAGCTAAATTTCTCATCAATAGGCAATGGAATTCCCCATTCAACTGTCTTTCGTGAAATACTCAAATCTTGTAACGGCTTTTTTAATCTGCTTAAAATTTCATTTCGCTTAGATTCTGGAACAATAAAATCTTTATTTTTTTCTATATGACGGAGAAGCTTTTTTTGATATTTACTCATCCTAAAAAAATACGTCTCTTCCTCTACCACTTCTGGCGGCTTATGATGAACTGGGCACTTTCCATCCTCTAAATCTTTTGGTAAATAATAACTCTCACAATCTACGCAATATAGTCCTTTATATTTTCCTTTATAAATATCACCCTTTTTATAAATTTTCCTCACAATTTGTTGAACAACTTTTTCATGTCTTTTTTCTGTTGTTCTAATAAAATCGTCATTTGAAATATTTAATATTTTCCATAAGTCTTTAAAATATTTACTCATTCCATCTACAAATTCTTGCGGTTTTTTATTTGCTTTTTGGGCATATCTTTGAATTTTCAAACCATGTTCATCTAGACCAATACTAAAATGAACATCAAATCCTTGAAGTTTTTTATATCGAGCTATAACATCGGCTTGAATTTTCTCCAAGCAATGGCCTAAGTGCGGTTTTTCCGAAGGATAATCAATTGCTGTGGATATAAAAAAAACTTTTTTATTCATATAAACTGGCGGCTATTTCATAGTAATTTTTTCTGAGGCAAATAACTATTAATTTTCCCGCTTCTGACATCTCGAATAATTTCTATAATAGTAGCGGCTAAAGGCAAAGCAATAATAATACCAAGAGCCCCGGCTAATTTCCCGCCAACAAGAATGGCAAAAACAACAATTAAAGGATTGATCTGCATTACTCGAGAGCGTATTGATGGAGCAATAATAGTTTCTAAAATTTGAATAGCAATAAAAATTACCAAACTCAATACCCCTAAAAGAAAACTTTGACTAAGACCAAAAACCGTAGCAATAAAGCCAACGATAAAGGGCCCGATATAAGGAATAAAATCCAAAAGGGCTGCTAAAATGGCCAGGAATGCTGGGTTAGGAAGAGCTAAAATTTTAAAAGCAATGAAGACTAAAATACCAACAAACAAACTTAAAATTAATTGACTATAAAACCAACCACCCACTTTTTTTCTGGCTTTTCCCCAAAGATAAACTGTATATTCCTCATAGTTCTTAGGAGTAATTAATCTAATTCCCCTCTCAACACCATTTCTTTCAGTATTTAAGAAGTAAGCTAAAAGAAAAATGAAAAAAATAGAAAAAGCTCCACCAGTTATTTTAACAAGAAAACTAATGGACTTAGTAAAAAAATCAAGCAATTGATTACTTAAGGGGCTAAAAGAAGAGAAAAGATTTTTAAAAGGAGTTTCTGTTTTCTCCCATTCTTGAATAAAACTCCGAATAATTTCAGGATTAATATTTAAATTAAATTTTGGGATGAGATTAATAATCGTTTCTGATACAAGAGGAATGGCTAAATAAACTAATAAACCTATTAAAAATAAAGATATAAGATAAATAATCAAAGTGGCCAACCAACGACTTTTAATTTTGGATGATAGATAATTAACCGGTTCCTCTAACAAAGAAGCAATAATAAAAGCTACTAGAGCAAAAAGAATGATTTGGCGAAAAAACCAAATAGTTAATAAAAGGAGAAAAACTATAAAAAACCTCCAAATACTTTGCCAAGAAATATCTATTGTTTGTTTTTGGTTTTCAAACATTTTAAAAATTATTTTTTAAAAGTTTAACTAATTTTTCTTTGTTTTTGTAAGGGCTAATAAGGGTAAGGTTAAGATGCCGAGAAATTAGCAAATCCTGGGCTACTTTTCGTAAATCATAAGCAGTAACTTTCTTTATGTTCTTTAAATACTCTTGAGGAGTTTCTATTTTTTTCTTCAAAAGTTCTTGATAGGCAAAATCGTTAGCTACATTATGAACATTTTCCATACTTAAGACAATTCTCCCGTAAAGATAATTTTTTGCTTTTGTTATTTCTTTAGAAGAAAGAAGAGTAATTCTTAATTTTTTCCACTCTTTCAAAATAGCTTCTAATATTATCTCCAAACGACCATTATCAATTCCTGCTTTAACAGCCCAAAAACCATAATCAGTATTAGAAGAGACAATACTCCTCACATAATAAGCTGCTCCTAATTTTTCTCTTACGGTTTGAAATAAGATTCCTGACATCCCACCATCAAAAACTGCATCTAAAACATCTAAGGCATATCTTCTTCTATCAAAAAGATTAATTCCTCTTAGTCCTAGGAGTAAATGAGCTTGATCTGTCTTTTTTTCTTCTAAAAGAACTTGCGGTTTATTTTGTTTTTCTTTAGTTTGAATTTTATTTTTTCCTTTCCCTTTAGAAATATCTTTAAATTCACTTCGTATTTTTTCTATCATTTCTTGGGTTTGAAAGTTGCCACTAATAACTATCAAAGTCGATTTTGCTCTATATTGTTTCAATCGATATTCCAAAAAATTATCCCTCTTAAATTTTTTGATATTCTGTTTTAATCCTAGAGTAGACCAGCCCGCTGATTGATCACCATAAAGCAATTTATGCCATAAATCCCAAACGTATTGTTGGGGAACATCTCGGTACATATTAATTTCCTCTATAATTACTCCTTTTTCTTTTTCTATTTCTTTTTCAGGGAATTGAGAATTTAAATAAATATCAGAAACAATATCTAACGCTAAGTCTTTATCTTTAGAAGCAACTTTTGCCCAATAACCCGTTATCTCATCACTCGTAAAAGCATTGTAAGAACCCCCAACATTATCTAAGACTTGAGTAATTTCTAAGTTAGATGGTCGTTTCTTCGTGCCTTTAAAACAAAGATGCTCTAAAAAATGAGAAATCCCATTAGCACTTTTTGTTTCAAACTCTGCGCCAGTATTAACTAAAACTGTTGCTTGAAAAGAAAGCGATTCTTTTGAGGGCACAGTTAAAATTCGTAAACCATTAGGAAAAGTTTTGAGATGGAATTTATACACCGTTTGAATAATTAAAAGTTAGATAGTTTTTCTCTTAGAAAATTTTCTATTTCTTCAATTTTAATTCTTTCTTGTTTCATCGTATCCCTCTCTCTTATTGTTACTGTTTTATCTTCTAAGCTTTGATGATCAACAGTCACCCCCCAAGGCGTACCGATTTCATCTTGTCGACGATAACGCCTACCAATAGAACCTACTTCATCATAATCAAGGGGAAAGTTCAGTTTTAATTTTAATTTTTGATAAATCTCTTGAGCCAAGTTCACTAAATCTTGATTATTTTTTAAAAGTGGAAAAACAGCTAACTTGATAGGAGATAGCTGAGGATGAAGTTGTAAAACTATTCTCTTTTCTCCTTTTTCATCTTGTTCTTCTTGATAAGCATCCAAAAGAAAAGCTAATAATGATCTCTCTACTCCAGCTGAAGGTTCTATGACATAAGGCAAGTAATTTTCTTTTGTGTCTTCATCAAAATACTTTAAATCCTTTCCAGAATGCTCTAGATGATTTTTTAAATCATAATCAGTCCGATTAGCTATTCCTTCTAATTCACCCCAACCCTCTTCATTAGCAAAAGGAAACCGATATTCAATGTCAGCGCAACTCTTAGCATAATGAGCTAATTCTTCTTTAGAGTGTTCTCGCAATTGGAGATTGTTTTTTTTAAGACCTAAATCTTCATACCATTTTATTCTCTCTTTTTGCCAATATTCATACCATTTTTTATCTTCTTTGGGTTTAACAAAATATTCTAATTCCATTTGTTCAAATTCCCTAGTGCGAAAGATGAAATTACCAGGAGTAATTTCGTTACGAAAAGCTTTACCTATCTGAGCAATGCCAAAAGGAATCTTTTGACGACTAGTAGTAGTGATTTGCTTAAAATTAATAAAAATTCCTTGAGCGGTTTCTGGCCTCAGATAAACAAGATGAGCTTTATCCTCCACTGGGCCAAAAAAGGTTTCAAACATTAAATTAAATTTCTTTTCTTCGGTTAATTCTCCACCACATAGAGGGCAATGAGAATAACCATCTTTCATCGAAACTTCACCATATTTTCCTTTCATCAAATCATCAGCTCGAAAACGAATATGACAACTTTTACACTCAACAAGAGGATCAGCAAAACCAGAAACATGACCAGAAGCTTCCCAAACTTTTGGATTTATAATAATTGCCGAGTCTAAACCGATAATATTATCTTTCTCTAAAACTATCTTTTTCCACCACGCTTTCTTAATATTATTTTTCATTTCTACGCCCAGAGGACCAAAATCCCAAGTATTAGCTAAACCACCATAAATTTCAGAACTGGGAAAAATAAAACCTCGACGTTTACAAAGAGAAACTATTTTATCCATTAAATCAGGCATAATATAAACAAATTCATTAAATTTAAGGTCTTACAATGCCACCATTATAAGGTATTGCTGGATCGGTTAATTTATTAGAATTAACAACAGGATAGGTAAAACTAATATTTTTTAAGGTGAAGGTATCAATAGCTGTCAAGGTAGTTTCATTGGTCAAATCAATACCTTGATTAACTTGCGATGATAAAGGAGTCACCCTCACCTGAAAAATCGCTTCATAAGGTTTCAGAACTGTACCAGAACCAACAGGAACAGTAACTACAGTCCAGGTTATTTGACGACTATTAGCATTATAAACAGGGGGATAATCACCATAATTACCAGCAACCTGGTTTGTCCATTCAACCCAAAGAGGAAGGGTAGTTTGAACTGTTACGTTATTAATTGCGTTATAGGTATTAATAATTCTCCAATGGATAGTAAAATCTGTAGGTTCTCCGACTTTAAGAGGTAATTTCCCAGTATTCACTATCTGACTAGGCGCATCCCAAAAATAGCTTTCAATATTTAAAGTACAATTACTATTGAGTTTGATTGTATCCAACGCTTGAGCTCGAGGTAATCCTTGATAACCTAATTCTTCTGGCACACTTGCACTCTCGATTGTTATTTTTGCCTCCAAGATAATATTTTTTTGAGCTAAACTTTGCATTGGCCAATCTTTCTTTAGTTTAACTGAAAAATTTAAAGTACCTTTTTCACCAGGATTGAGGACGTATAATTCTTTTACCCCTGCTCCTGTCCAAGTAATAGTTTGAAGTCTTGTAGAAAACAATCCTTTTGGTGCTTTTAGGGTAGAGAAATCAAAAACATCACCATTTAATTGGGTAGTAATTTTTAAATCACGAAGGCTGGAAGAATAATTATTTTCATAATTAATAGTAAAATCCAACTCCTCTCCTAAATCAGCATTGTAATTAATATCTCCATTAACAAAAGCAGAAATCTTTAAAGGATTAGAAATCAGGCTTAAAAATCCTTCAGTTTTAGCTAAAGGAAGAAAGCTATTATTCTTAACTAAGCCCAAAGTCAGCATTATTCTTTTGGTTTCTCCATCCTGGCCAGAAATTGCACCTTCGACATTAATTTTCCCCTGACCAGAAGCACTAACAGCCCCCATAACCCATTTATTATTACTCCCTCCTTCTTTAGTAACGTCTGGGTTAGCATTCTCAAAAGAAAAACCAGTTGGCCATTCTGCCCTTAATTCTATTTTTTCAAATGTCTGTTGAGTCAAATTTGCCCAATTAATTTCAAAAGGAAAGGTTTGGTCTATAAAAACTTGTTTCGGAACATTAATTTCTAAGTTAAAACTTGAGCCACTGAGAAGAACTGTCTTGATATCTTTCTTGGAAAAACTAGAGGAGAGCCCTTTGGGTCGATAATTGAAAGTTGCTTCAATATTTTTTGCTGTTTTGGGTTCTCCAGTAATCATTAAATCAATCATCTTGTCGCCTGATACTTTAGAAGGAACTTCTCCTACCTCTAAAACTATTATTTTTTTAGAAGGGTTTTCTCCTAAAATAATTCCTTCGGGTAAATTTATTTCGATTGAACAATCTTCTAGTGTCACTCTTGAATTATTGGCATATTTCAAGTGAAATTCTCCGATTTCTCCAGACTTCATATCATCAGGTCCCAAAAGAGAGAAAATAATTCCTCCGCTTGTTAGTATCCCCCAAAGAAAATAACCTAAAATTATTACGAGAATAACGATGATTGCTCCACCCCAAAAACTATGGAGAAAATTTTTTATTTTTATGTTCATATTAGATGTTTATATATATTCATTAAATATATCAAATTTTACTATTAAAGTAAATTGATTTAAAAGTGCTTCTAAAGGCTTCTTTTCTTCAAGAATCTGATTAATTAAAGGCAGCGATGAAAATTTTGTTAATGGTAAATCAAAAAGAAATTTTAAATACTTTTTTTGAATCGAAGATATGGATAAATCTCCTTTTGAGAAATGCTTTAAACAAACTAATCCTCTTCTCGTAAAGCTAAAATAATGAGTATCTCTTATCCCGCACTCTACACAGCCATCTAAAAATGGTTTGTAGCCCAAAAGTTTTAAAAATTGAGCCTCAAAATATAACCAACAAAAGTCAACGATTTTTAAGGATTTAGAGAAATTATTTTCCAAAAAATATAAAACGTCAAATAAGAGTTTGAAAAGCTCTAAATCCTTTTGATCAATAATGGTCAGCTCATCAACTAATTCCGCTATTTGAAAAGCAGCACTTAAAGCTTTTTCGTTCTTTTTGACCTCTAAATAAGGCTCTTTTTCTAAAGCAGTAATGAGCCGCGGTCGATAGCCTAAAGAAAAAGTAAGTTCTACTAAAGCTGGAATTTCTAAATGTCCAGCTAATTTGGCTAAAATATCTCTTGTTCCTTTGGCTAAAAGATTAAGACGACCAAAATCTTTGGTAAAAAAATGGTAAATATTATCTTTTTCTCCGGAAATCTCTTTCTTTAAAATAAAGGCTTCAGTTAAATAATAATCCATATTTGTATTCTGTATTCTGCATTTAGTATACAGGATAAAGGGTTTTGCTTTCAATGTAAAATTTAGGTATAATTTAAAGAGAAGCCCTCGTAGTTCAACGGATAGAATACGGGCTTGCGGAGCCTGTGATGGAAGTTCGATTCTTCCCGGGGGCACTTGTCGCTCGGAATATATTTTCTTCAACCCGCTCGTTCGCCCAGCGTACTCACTCGCTTATGTCCTCGCCTCGCTCTCCCGACTTCGTCGGGAACCCTGCCCGCTCGGCTGCGGATGATTTCAGAAAAATATATTCCTCACTCTTTCTTAAAAAACCTAAATGAGTCCTTTTCTTCAGCTTTCGGATCCTGTTTCTAAAGTACGCGGTGTAGGACCGCGTTATTTAAAATACTTAAATAAGCTAGGAATAAAAACAATAAAAGATTTACTATGGCATTTTCCCTTTCGTTATGAAGATTTTTCCCAAATAAAAAAGATTAAAGAGCTCCAACCAGATGAAATTTGTTCTATTATTGCCACTATTACAAAAGTGAATATTCATCGAAGCTATAGAAAGAGAATGTTCATTATCGAAGCCAAGGCTTCAGACGATACCGGCACCATCGACATCATTTGGTTCAACCAGCTTTATCTAATAAAAACTATTCCTCCAGGTACTACTTTATCTTTATCAGGCAAAGTTAAAACTAAAGGGAAAAAATTGCTTCTTTCTAGCCCTGCTTATGAGGTAATTTCCCGCCAAAGATTAGATGAAGATCCCTTTGAGGATTTAAAACATACTGGCCGTTTAGTGCCTATTTATCCCGAGACCGAAGGCCTTAGTTCCAGGGCTTTCCGTTATCTTATAAAACCATTACTTGATTCTTCTTTAAATTTATCTGAATATCTACCTGATTTTCTCTTAAAGAAATACCAGCTTTTACCTTTGAAGAAAGCTCTCAATCAGATTCATTTTCCCCTTTCTTTAGCTTTAGCTCAAAAAGCCAAAGAAAGATTTATTTTCGAATCTCTTTTGTTTTCGCAGCTTTATCTTTTAAAAATAAAAAGAAAGGTGAGCCTCTTGCCGTACCCAAAAATCAAATTGGATATTGATCTTCTAAAATCATTCGTTAAATCTTTGCCTTTTTCTTTGACTGAAGCTCAAAGAAAAAGTTTATGGGAAATAACTAAAAATCTGAATAATCGATTGATGAATAGATTGCTTGAAGGCGAAGTTGGTTCAGGCAAAACTATCATTGCTCTTGCTGCTTCTCTTCTCGTTCTAAATTCTCAATATCAAGTAGCCTTTATGGCCCCAACTGAAATTTTAGCTCGTCAACATTTTGAAAAATTCAAATCTTTTACGAAAAACTACAAGGTGAAAATCGCTTTTTTAACTTCTTCTGAGGCAAAAATATATGACCAGGGACTTGAGGGTAAAATCTCTAAAAGAGTCCTAAATAAAATTATTAATTCTTATCTCCCTATTATTGTTATTGGCACTCATGCCCTAATTCAAAAAAATATTCACTTTAATAAACTGGGTTTAGTGATTGTTGATGAACAACATCGCTTTGGCGTAGAACAAAGAAAAAAATTACTTTCTCCTGACGCCATAACTAAAGAAGTGCCTCATCTTCTATCTTTGACTGCTACTCCTATTCCCCGCACTTTAGCTTTGGTTTTTTATGGAGATATGGATCTTTCAGTTTTAGATGAATTGCCTCAGGAGAGAAAAAAAGTCATTACCAAAGTAGTGCCTCCAAAAGATAAAGAAAAGGTTTATCAATTTATCCGAGAAGAAGTTAAAAAAGGAAGGCAGATTTTTGTGATTTGTCCCAGAATTGAAGAAAATCAAACTTCTCCTCTTGATTTTTCAGCTAAAAACCTTATTTCTTTAGCAGAAAAAGTTAATTACGAAGTCAAAGCTGTAAAAAAGGAGTACAAAAAATTAAGCGAAGACATTTTCCCTGATTTAAAGGTTAATATGCTCCATGGCAAAATGAAATCTCAAGAAAAAGAAAAAGTGATGAGACAATTTCAGGAAAATAAAATTAATATTTTGGTTTCTACTTCAGTGGTAGAAGTAGGAATAGACATTCCTAATGCTACAGTCATGGTTATTGAAGGCGCAGAACATTTTGGTTTAGCCCAACTTCATCAATTTAGGGGCAGAGTGGGCCGTTTTAAATATCAATCCTATTGTTTCCTTTTTACAGAATCATCGTCTAAAATAATTTATTCTCGCTTAGAATCTTTAGTGAAATATAATGACGGTTTTAAATTAGCAGAAATTGATTTATCTTTAAGAGGACCTGGGGAATTTTTAGGGACAAAACAATCAGGAGTACCAGACTTATTAATGGGTTCTCTGCTTGATAAGGAAATGATTGAAGAAGTTCATCAAGTGGCCCAAAACCTTCTTTTAGAAGATTGCGATTTAAAAAAGTGGCCTTTGTTTTTAGCCACTTTTAAAGATTTTATCAAGCAAACTCGCCAAAGTTAATTTTATAATCTAACCTCTCCTTGCTTTGTTTCGCCTGCCTGCGCAGACAGGTCTTGATGCCAAAAGGTAATTTTTATTTTTTCACCCAGTTGATGTTCCTTTAAGACATCAGCTAAATTATAATCCTTGTTTATTTTTTTGCCATCAATTTCTAAAATAATATCACCTTCTTTTAAACCAATCTTTTCAGCCGCTCCTCCAGAAATAACGCCTTTTTGGCCGGGAAGAGTTTCGTGAACAAGAAAAGCGCCATAGTTAAAAGGTAATTGATGTTCTTCTTGCAAGTCATTATCAATTAATAAATATCTCACTCCTAAATTAGGGTGATTAATCTTGCCATATTGTTTTATATCTTTTAAAATCACTTTAGCTTGATGAATAGGAATGGCAAAACCAATATTTTCTACCCCCAAAACTACAGCTGTATTTACTCCTATGGCTTGACCAAAAAGATTAATTAAAGGTCCGCCAGAATTACCAGGATTAATAGCAGCATCAGTCTGAATTAAACCAGAAAATTCTCGATTCATATTCTCTAAATCAGTTTGCACATGCCGGGATAGACCAGAAATAATACCTCGAGAAACAGTATTTTCGAATTCGGATAAAGCATTGCCAATGGCAATCACAGTTTGACCTAATTTCAATTTGGAAGAATCTCCTAATAATAAATATGGAAAATCTTTGCCATCGATCCTTCGACTATGCTCAGGATTGATGGTGAGCGAAGTCGAACCATCGATTTTTAAAATCGCTAAATCGGTCATTTCATCTCTGGCTAAGATTTGGCAGGAGTAATGATGGTGTTTCCAAACTACTTCATAAGTAGCTTCTTCGTCTTCAACGACATGGCGATTAGTTAAAACATAACCATCAGAGGAAACAAAAAAACCCGAGCAGCTGCCTAAACAAATAAGACCATTTTTGTCTCGGGACAAATGCTCAAAAATAGTTTTATCAATTTTTTGTTTTACTTGCTCAGGAGATTTAAACATTAAAATAGCCACCACAGCTGGAATAGCTTTTTCTACTGCTTTTATAGTTTGCTGATATTCATTAGAAATAAAAATCATAAATTAAATAGTAGTGCTCTAATCTGAAAATAGTTCGAACTCATTCCGCCGCCTGCGGCAGGGTATAAAGTGTTCATTTAGGAATTTCTATATTCTTCATTGACACGACTTTACCACCAAGAGCTTTGATTCTCTTCTCAAGCTCAATTATAACGAAGCCATAGTAACGTTCCGGATCTTCAAATACTTCATCCGCTAATCTACCATCATGGGTAAGCCCCATGATCATATACCACTGTACCGCGCACCACTTAATGTCTCTTTTTTGAATTTCATCAAGCGGCACACCCTCCATTATCTCATTTTTAAACTCATTGATTCCATATTCTTTTTCCTTTTCATCTTTTTCCATTCTCTCGCGCTCTGATTCTGATTTCTCTCCTTTTTTATTTTCTGAGTCTCCTTCCGGCTGTTGATATCCTTTATTTTCTATGGGCATAAATTTTTTGTATTTAATTATTTTTGATAAGAGAAAGTTGACTAAACCTTCTTTTAATTTATTGAAATCAATTAAAAATCTTTCTTTCCTCCAAACGAAATCGCCAACTGATTTTTTCGCCCAAAATTCCTTACAATTTAATTGCCGAGCAAAGCGAGACAAACCGAAACCGCTTACAAATTCCTTACTGGTGCGCGGGAGAGGACTCGAACCTCCACGTCCTTACGGACACATCCACCTCAAGGATGCTCGGCTACCAAGTTACGACACCCGCGCATAATTCAATGATTGCTTATTATTAACTTTTAAGGCTTTCTCTATTTTTATTCGCTTTCTAGATAAACAAATAACATCAGGATTATAATATAATTTTGACAATAATTTTAAAGACTCCGCTTTTGCGTATCTTAAGTAATATACGGGCTCATTAACACTCTTTGCAATATGTCCTTTTATTTTTAAAAACTTATAAATAGATTCTCGAAGCCACTGTATATGATTCTTGCTTGCGGAAATTAAAACTGTGTAAAACATATAACTACTCCGCCATCTTGGATCCCAATAAGAATAAAAACTACCATCACCGTCAAAATGTCCTCGTAAAAAATCAAAAAAATATTCTTTTGGAATTGTAATTTTACCAATAATTTTTGTTTTATTGGGCATTAACCCAATATCTAATAAAAATTTATAAAATAAAACATCACCAATTTGAACAACGTAATATTTTTTATAACTATGGGAACCACTTGATTTTCTACCGATATGAAAATTAATTTCCAAGCTTTTCTGAAACTTATAAATCAATTCTAAATCTTTAGAAGTAAAAATAATATGTCTTCCGTCCGAAGATAGATTTCCGTCGGTTACTAATAACCCTATCGCGTAAGCGAATTCCGGTGACCATTTAATTTCAACTTTTTCTAACGGCTTCATTTTCTGTTTCTTTTACGACATTAGTATCAATTAATTTTGCCCCCCTTAGCAGCTATTTTTAATTTCTTTTTAGCCTGCTTAGAGGATTTGTTGCGCAGATAATATAATTTTGCTCTTCTCACGCGAGAAGCTTTTATTAATTCCACTTTTTGAATTAAAGGTGAAAAAAGAGGAATAATCCACTCCACTCCTACCCCATCAATCATTTTTCTTAAGGTAATAGTCGCTCCTGGCTCATTATGATGTTTTCGGCTCAGGATTAATCCCTCTATTTGCTGGGTTTTTTCTTTATCACCTTCTTTCTCGCCCGCCGTAGCTTTAGCGGAGGTGGGTATTTTTTGAAGGATCTTGACATACATCCCTGGTTTTATATCTTGAACATTAATTTTTATCATGATAGATTAAAAAGTTTTTTATTTTTACTCATACCGCCTGCGGCGGGATGAGTGAAAAAAGGTTCTCGAGCGGCAGCGAGAGGTTCTTATTAATTTTATCTTAATTTACCACAAAAATTAATTTTTAGCAATCGGGGTTAAACTTCTAACGGGGTTAATTGTTGAAGGCTAAAAACGAAATCTTGAGGTAGGGGTGATTCAATTTCTAAAAATTCAGCTTGAGGAGTCAAAAAAGAAATTGCTTGAGCATGAAGCATTTGCCTTTTAAAGAGTTTTTGAGGAGTTCCTTTAAAACCATAGACTTTATCGCCAGCCACCGGAAAGCCGATACTAGTTAAATGAATTCTAATCTGATGAGTACGACCAGTCTTGGGTTCCACTTTTAAAAGAGTATAGCCTTTATATCTTTTCGCTACTTCATAGAGAGTAAGAGCAACTTTTGTCTTTCTAATTGTCTCCTTTGCGTTTTTTCCCCTCTGAGGTAAAACTATTTTTCTTTTACCAGACGTGGAAGACCTTGTTAATTCAAATTCAATAATGCCTTTTTCTTTATTAATTTCTCCTCTTACCAAAGCCAGATATCTTTTATTAATTTTTCTCGAGAGAAAAAGCTCTTTAAAATAGAAAAAGGTGGGATTGTTTTTGGCGAGTATTAGAACTCCGGAGGTCTCTTTATCTAAACGATGCACAATGCCTGGCCTCAATTTATCCTCACCTACTTTTTTAGTTTGAGGATAACGATAACAAAACCAGGAAGCGATTGAAGGCTCATTAATATTTTTCAGAGTAGGGTGAGTATTGACTCCGGCTGGTTTATTAATAACTAAAAAATCTTGATTTTCATAAAGGATTTCTGGTTCGGGCATTAAATTCAAAGGAACAATTGTTTGTTCTACTATAATTGGAGTTATTAGATAAAGAGTAATTTCTTCTTTGCCTTTTAATAAATAGCTAGATTTTACTTGTTTTCCATTGACTTTAATATTGCCTTCTTTAAGATTTTTACTAATTTCGCTACGGGATAATTCAGATAAAATATGACTCAGATATTTATCAATCCTCAGAGGTGATTTTAATTCTTCAACAAGTATTAATTTAGGATAATTATTAATTTTCATCAAGCGATTGTAGGCACGTTTAACGTGATGCGCACGATAGGATTTGAAACCTGTTAACCTCCTCGCTTTTCCTTTTTGTGGGCGGTAGAGGACTCGAACCTCTGGCCTCAAATACGTCAAATTTGCGCTCTGCCAACTGAGCTAACCGCCCTTGGTGCGCGTGGATGGACTCGAACCATCGAACCTTCCGCTTATAAGGCGGATGCTCTAACCAGCTGAGCTACACGCGCATTTTGTTATATCGGTCAGCAATTGCCTTTATAGCCATTAAGATTTTTTCTGAAAGTCTCGCGTTCCCGAAAGTTACATTACAAGTACCATGACCAAACCCTCCTTTATGATTTATAGACTTCAGTAAACTTTTCTTTATATAAGGTTTATAAAATTGTTTAGGAGAAATTTTCAAAATATCTGACCAAAATTTTATTTCTTTATCAATATTCATATCCTTATACAAATGTAATTCAATCTTTAATTTTCTCTTTGGGACTGATAAAGATTTTGTGAGCCAAAAAAGAAAAAATTTGATAAGAGAAGGATCTGTATTGGAAATAGATAAACTACTGCTTCTAGTTTTTGTTCCTTCACCCCAATAAAGAAATAAACCTGCAAGATACAGTTCATGCTTATTTAGAGGAAGAATGAATTTCTTTTGTATTTGATAAAAATCTTGTAATCTTTCCTCCTTTTTTCTCCTCTTGGTTTCACGACATTTTTCAATTCTTTGTTCGCTCCAGTCTCTTAACTGTCTTATTCTTTGTTCCGAAAGAGGATAATTTCTTAACCAAGTACTTAAAGTGCTTTTACTTACTTTAAGAATTTTCTTTATCTGACTATAACTCATTTCTTTCTTTCTCAAAATTATCGCTTTTTCGTGATCCTTGAAACGTGCCATAATCAAACCTTTAAATTATATCTACCTAATGACTAGGCCTAGGTTCATTATAATACTAATATTTTAAAAGAACAAGCAAAAAGACTACTACTCTTTTATTAATGTTTCAATCTCTTCTCTTTCTAAAGTTTCTTTTTCTATTAAAGCTTTAGCAATCTTATCTAATTGTTTTTTATTTTCTTGTAAAACATGTTTGGCTTTTTTATAGCATTCCTGAATAATTTTATTAATTTCTTTATCAATCAAAGTGGCAGTTTCTTCAGAGTAACCCTTTTCAGTTGTAATTTCTTTTCCTAAAAATATCAGCTCTTCTGTTTTGCCAAAGGTTATAGGTCCTAATTTTTTACTCATTCCATATTTAGTAACCAGCGCTCGGCTTAAACCAGTCGCTTCTTGCAGATCGTTAGCTGCGCCAGTAGAAACATCTTGAAACTCTAATTCCTCAGCAATATAACCGCCTAGAAACGAAGCAATGTCTGCCAAAAACTCAGTTCGAGTTTTTAGATATCTTTCTTCAGTTGGCATTTTCATCGTATAACCAGCTGCCTGACCGCGGGAAATAATAGAAACCTTTTTTAATTCACTGGCTCCGGGAAGAAGTAAAGAAACTAAAGCATGGCCAGCTTCATGATAAGCAGTAATTTTCTTTTCTTTGCTAGTAAAAACTCGACTTTTTCTTTCTGGTCCAAGCATTACTTTTTCTATAGAAGAAACCAATTCTTGTTGGTTAATAAATTTCTTATTATTGCGAGCAGCCAGAATAGCTGCTTCATTAACTAAATTAGCCAAATCAGCACCAGAAAAACCTGGAGTTCTTTCAGCGATTTCTCTTAAATTTACTTCTGGAGCTAATTTTTTATCTCGAGTATGAATTTTTAAAATTTCTTCCCGGCCATTAATATCTGGCAAATCCAAAACGACACGTCGATCAAATCTTCCTGGTCGTAGTAAAGCAAAATCTAAAATATCTGGACGGTTAGTAGCTGCCATGACAATTACTCTGGTCTCCCGATCAAAACCATCCATTTCTACTAGAATTTGATTTAAGGTTTGTTCTCTTTCATCCTGACCTCCACCAATACCAGCTCCTCTTTCCCGACCAATGGCGTCTATTTCATCAATAAAAAGAATGGCTGGAGCTGCTTTTTTGACAGTATTAAAGGCATCTCTCACTCGGCCAGCACCAACACCAACAAACATTTCTACAAATTCAGAACCAGAAATATGAAAAAAAGGTACATTAGCTTCACCAGCTACGGCTCGAGCTAAAAGCGTTTTACCTGAACCAGGAACACCCATTAAAAGAACCCCTCGCGGAATTCGTGCTCCTAACTCTTGAAATTTTTTGGGATTTTTTAAAAATTCCACGATTTCTTGCAATTCCTCTTTCGCTTCTTTTAAACCAGCGACGTCTTTGAAAGTAATTCTATCTTTATCAGAAGAAAATAATTTAATATTTGAGTGAGAAAAAGAAAAAATTTGCATTGCTCCTTGATTAGCCCGACGAAAAGAATAAGAAAATAAAATAACAAGAAAAATAATAGGAATAACGAAGGGCAACAAAGTTCCTAACAAAACAGACCAGCTACTCTGCTCCTTTACTTCGATATCTAAAGCATTAATTTCTTCTGAAGAAAACCCAAAATTATTGAGAAGCTCTCCTAAGGAAACGTTGGACTCTTTTGCAGCAAGAAAAGTTTGCTTATCAGGAGTAACTATTTCTAAACTATCAGGATGGACAATAATTTTGTCCACCTTTTTTTCTTTAATCATTTGAATTGATTCAGAAAGACTAATTTGTTTTTTACTCGTCGAAGTCTTTTCCAATCCTGAAAAAAGAACAGACAAAAAAATAAAAAGTAAAACTACAAAAAGAAGTTGTCGCCAAATTTTATTCATAGTGCTCTTATTCTATCTTAAATTAATCAAAAAAGCAATCCGCCAACTGACGAATTGCTTTTTGAGAATTTTTTATTTATTCTTTTTATCTATTGCTACGGATAAATTGGTTCTGTTACTCCCTGGAGATGCGAAACAGCGTTATTCACTGATTCCAAAGAAGAACTAATAATTAAATAATCACCAAGAAAACCATAGCTAATAGCTGCCTCTTTGCCATAATAGGTGAAATAACGAATGTCTGCTCCAGCAGTAATCGTCCCCTTAAAACTTTTAGCTACTTTCTGGGGGATTTTTATGAGCCAGAAATTAGTTAAATTATCCAAAATTTTTCCTTTTTCCCAAGTAGCAAAAACTGCTTTGACATTTTCAGTATTATCTTGACCGATATCAACAATTAACCCTAAAGAAGGATTAACCTCTCCATAATAAACATAAAGCAAATATTTTCTTCCTAAAAGATAAGGTTTTAAATTATCTGGCAAATTAGGAATCAGCGACATAATAATCTCTTCGCCTGATAAAAAATAATCTCGATATTTGGGCGTTAAGATGGAAAAAGTCTCAGCTGACTGCATAGTTTGGTTAGCAACCTTTTTAATACTAGAAACAACTGCTGATCCAGTCAGATTAACAGTAAGGGAAGTCTTTTGATAAGGACCGCTTACTTGAGGATAAGGACTAGGTGGCAAAGTAGTAGTGGTAGTATCACTGACTGTTGGCTGGGTAGTAGTAGTAGTAGTGACTAATGCTGGTTTGTGAGCAAAAAGTTTTGGCCAAAGAAAGAAATAACCCAAAACTGCTCCTCCAATAACAATACCAATAATAATTAATAAAGGAATAAGTTTATTATTCTTTTTGGGAATTTGAGACTGAGGAAAGTTAGTAAATTCCGAAGCTGAAATTTGTGGATTAATAGCAGGCTCAGAGAAATTAGGACCTGACGGAATTTCATTTACTGGAGAACGAGATTCATCTACAGACGACGGCGGAGAAAAAGTAGGTTGAGGGGACATTTGCCAATTAGGAGTTGCTCCGCCGGTAGCTTTCATCTTTTCTAAATCTGATTCTGAAGTTCTAACAAAAACATTGGGGGCTGGAGGAGCAAATTTTTGCCCTGCCTGCGCAGGTAGACCTGGCTCTCCAAAATTATTGCCTCCTAAATTTGGCGTATTAGGAGAAGGATTTTGGTTAGGAACCTGAGAAGGTTCGAAATAATTTTCTGGCATGTTTTTAAAATTTAAAGTTATTTAATATATTATAGCACAAAAATGTATGTCAATCCACACACCAAACAGGCCTGCCTGCCGGCAGGCAGGCTTTATAATTAGGGTTTCAAGAATTAAAGCTCTTGAGGATATTTTACATCTTTTAAAGAAAGGGAGATTTTGCCATTGGCTTCGACTTTTTTCACTTTGACTTTGATTTCTTCTCCTTGGTGAACAATGTCTTCAACTTTATTAACCCTATAAGAAGCTAATTCTGAGATATGAAGCAAACCTTCTTTACGATGGCCAAGGTCAACAAAAGCACCAAAATCTTTAATTTGAGTTACTTTCCCATTAATAATATCTCCCTCAGTGATATCTTTAACTGCTTCTTTAATTTCTTGAATTGCTAAATTGGCTTTTTCTTGATCTTCAGCCGTAACAAAAACCGTTCCATCTTCTTCAATATCAATAATAGCTCCAGTAGCTTGAGTAATGGCATGAATTACTTTTCCTCCTGGACCAATCAACTCACCTATTTTCTCTGGTTTAATTTGCAGGGTAAATATTCTTGGAGCGAAAGGCGAAAGTTCTTTTTTTGACTGATTGATTATCTGATTCATCTTATCTAAAATAAAGAGACGAGCTGTTTTGGCTTTCTCTAAAGTTTCAATCAATAATTGAGGAGTTATTCCTTTTATTTTTAAATCCATCTGCAAAGCAGTAATGCCATTTTTTGTTCCAGCAACTTTGCAATCCATATCTCCATAATGGTCTTCTGGACCCTGGATATCGGTTAAAATTTTGTTATTAGCTCTCCCATCACTCATTAGCCCCATGGCTATGCCAGCTACCTGCTCTTTAATTGGCACTCCAGCAGCCATTAAAGCCATTGATGAAGCACAAATAGCAGCCATAGAAGTTGAACCATTAGAAGACATAATCTCAGAAACCACCCGAATGGTATAGGGGAATTCATCCTTGATAGGGATCATGGGTAAAAGAGCCCTTTCGCCTAAAGCACCGTGGCCGATTTCTCTTCTTCCTGGCCCTCTTAAAGGAGCAACTTCTCCTGAAGAATAACCAGGAAAATTATAGTGATGCATAAATCTTTTTTCGCCACTAAATTCCATGCCCTGAAGAGTTAACACATCAGCTGGAGAACCCAAAGTCACTACTGAAAGAACATGAGTAATACCTCGCATAAACAAAGCTGAACCATGAATTCTTGGTAAAATATCAATTGCCATCTCCAAGGGCCTAATTTCATCTAATTTTCTAAGATCAGGTCTCAAATCTTTTTTTAAAATATTTTCATGAACTAATTTATCAATTTCTTCATGGAATAAATAATCAACGTCTTTTAATTGTTCTTCAGAATATTTCTTTTCTAACAAATAGTTAATTAAGCTGTCTTTTAATTCAATCAATTGATTTTCTTTTTCTTTCTTGTCCTGAGAGTAAACCAGGGGTTCTAATTTATCAGTTAAATAATTCTGAACATCTTTGAAAAAAGTTTCCTCCACTGTTTTAATTAAAACTTCTGTTTTGGGTTTTCCTATCTCTAGAATAATTTTTTGCTGTTGTTCGTTTAAAGAGGTAATTTCTTTTTGAGCGATTTCTAAGGCTTGAGTTACTATTTCTTCTTTAACCTCATTAGCTCCAGCTTCTAACATGTTAATCTCCCTTCCTGAACCAGAAACTACCATATCCAAAATTAAATCTTTTCGTTCTTCGTAAGTAGGGTTCACAAGAAAACCTGTCTTTTCTGACCAACTAATTCTGACTGCTGAAACCGGACCTTGCCAAGGAATATCAGAAGTGCCTAAAGCCAGAGAAGCAGAAATAATCCCTAAAACATCTGGATCATGTTCTTCATCAATAGATAAACAAGTAGCTACTACCTGAACGTCTCTTCTCATTAATGGTGGAAATAATGGTCTAATAGTTCGATCAATCAATCGGGCCAATAAAATAGCAATTTCGCTTGGCCTTGATTCTCGACGAATAAAACGACTGCCGTAAATTTTACCAGCAGCATAATATTTTTCTTCATAGTCGACTAAAAGAGGAAAAAAATCTAAATCATTTCTATCTCGATTACCCATCACGACATTAGTTAAAATAACTGTTTCCCCTATTTTAGCCATGACTGAACCATTAGCTAATTCCGCTAAATTAGAAAATTCTAATTCAATGATCTTATTACCAACTGATAATTGATACTTCTTTTTCTCCATTTCCTTTTAAATTTTAAATTTGATAATCTTTGGAATTCTACTAATTACTCCTCTTTCGCTTGCCTTTAACAAAAAGTATTCTGGCTTTGAATCCAAATCAACAAACTCACTAGCCAGTTCTTTTAAAGCTGTCGAGGTTGTCCTGCCAAAACCCATCACTTCTACTTGATTACCTAAAGCTTTTAAATATTCTACCAAAGGAATAAAATCTCCATCGCCGCTGATTAAAACTACAGTATCAGCTTTCGAGCTTAATCTCACCGCATCAATGGCCAAACCCACATCCCAGTCACCTTTTTTAGTGCCATCAGGATAAACCTGTAAATCCTTGATTCTTGTTTCAATCCCCACCTTTTCTAAAGCATCAAAAAAAGAAGCCTCTCCAGGCTCATCAGCTTTAGCCACATAACCAATAGCTCTAATCAGATTTCTTCCGCTAACCGCTTCTAAAAGTAAATTCTTAAAATTTACCCGAGCACCATAAAGATTTTTGGCTGAATGGTAAAGGTTTTGAACATCAATGAGAACTATCGCGCGTTGATTTTTGTGTTTAATAACCATATTATAACGAATTTTAATTCGATATATCAAAACTCCGTTTTGTTATAAACCAAGTTTTTTCTCTATCTTATTATAACGTCTGATTGATTCCTCTTTAAGATAGGCTAATAGTTTTCTTCTCTTAGAAACCATGCCTAAAAGACCTCTTTTTGAATGAATATCTTTAGGATGTTTTTTTAAATGTTTTACTAATTCTTCTATTTCTTTAGTTAAAAGAGCGATCTGGATTTCAGGCGAGCCAGTATCAGATTTATGAGTAGAGAATTTTTTAATAATTTTTTCTTTAGCCGTAGACTTGAGCATATCTTTATATTTTCATAAGATTAGTTTACCACAATTTATTTTTTTGTGCAACATTAAAAACCCAGACAGAATAGCAACGGATAACCTTGACGAAAGACAGCGGAGGGTGTGGGATTCGAACCCACGGACCGCTTTTTAGGCGGTCACGGTTTAGCAAACCGTTGCTTTGGGCCACTCAGCCAACCCTCCTTATAATAAAAAAGCTTATTCGAAGTTTATCTGAAACCAAATAAAATTGCAACAGGATAAAAATGGCCTTTAGTCAAAAATTTGCTTTTCCCTTGACAAAAAATATAGATATGATAGAATAAGTAATAGAACTCCCAAATTGGGAGTTTTTTATGAGACTAAAAGTAAAACTATGAATAAACCTAACAAGTGTAACTCGCCTTTAAAGATCTTATGGCTGAATAGAGCCTTTAAAGCGAGTTTCTTAAGTCTTGTCCTTATCTTTGTCTTTTTTAGCCGGTTTTCCGGCATTTTAGTTGAAGGATCCCTTTCTACTGTTATCAGTAATTCAGAAATTCAAGCTTCTAATGATAATAACGCTCCTTATCTATCTAACCAAACTTTTCTTTTAGGAATTAATCCCACCTTCGCTCCTTTAGCTACTAAAAAAATAGTAGCCACTGCTTATTCTTCAACTCCAGACCAAACCGATGATACCCCTTTTATCACTGCTTCCGGTAAAGTAGTGGAAGATGGTGTTGTGGCTTCCAATTTTTTAGCTTTTGGCACTAAATTGCGATTGCCAGAACTCTTTGGTGATAAAATCTTTGTAGTTGAAGATAGAATGCATAAAAGATTCTCTTCTGACTACTTAGATATCTGGTTTCCTGATAGAGAAACAGCTCAAAATTTCGGAATAAAAGAAACAACTATGGAGATATTGGAGTAAAGTAAAAGGTAACTAAAATATTAAAACCCCTGCTTCAAAGCAGGGGTTTTAATATTTGAAATTTAATCTTGAATCTTTTCTATCTTCCTAATATGGCATTTAATTTTGCTCTGGTAGTTGTGCCAACAAAACCAGTACCAGTAGTAAAGCCCCACGGAGCTAAAATTTCCGAAGTATATTTTTCTTGGAATTTGATTACTGCTGCTTTGGTTAGAGGACCAAAATACCTAGTCTCATTTCCTGGAGAACCAGGACCAGTACTAGCAACCATAGTTGCTGAATCAGAATTCAAAACAATCTGAAGATATTTTATGTCAATCAAGATCTGGCCAAATTGAAGGTTTGTGTTGAATTTAAAACTCTCAGGAATAGAAGAAAGTGCACTTGCCTGTCCTCCCGTCCCTTGTAATTGAGCAAGAAAAGCTATCAATCTTGCAAGTTCTGCTTGTAATTCCTGAAGAGTCATTTTAGAAATTGGTTTTTCAATAACCGGCGGAACCGGGATTTCTACTCCTCCTCCGGCTAAGGTAGTAAAGGTTTGATCAGTGTAGGAACCTATATTCCCGGAAAGGTCTTTTGCTTTGACGGAATAGTGATAAATGGTTGAAGAAGTAAGATTCGGCAAAACCAAAGAATGGGAAGTATTGGAATTGATATAACTTGCTGTCTTTACTTCCAATCCATAAGCCGTACTGGTGCCATAAACAACCCAAGAAATGGAGGCTTCGTTAACGAGCCAGGTAATGGTTGCTGTAGTTGTACTTACCGTTACATTTATATTACTAATCGTTGGAGCAGTATAATCACCACCACCGCCACCGCCACCATACTGAGCATAAACCTTGTTAATGTTTAATAAACTTATGGCTGCAAAACAGACAATAACCAAAATTCCGATTACTGAATACAATTTTTTCTGTTGACTATTTTTTATGTTACCCACGTTTTATTTAATAATATTAATTTAATTTTCCGACCTTTGTTATATTATACACTAATTTTTCAAAATAGTGTCAAGAAAGTTATCCCCAAATCCTATAAATTACTCCAGCTTTTATTTTGATAAATTCTAAGTTTTTCTAAATCGAAAATTTGTTCTAAATCTTTCTGAACGTCTAAAAACTTATATTCCAGCCAATCATCTTCTTTAACTAAAATTATATATTTGATATTGAAAGAAGTCAACATCTCACCAAAATTCTCAATTCCCTGTATTCTTTTTAAGATTATATCTTCTACAACTTGAGATATTGGCCTTTTACTATGGGTATAAATTTCCCCTATTTCCATATTATCTCCGGCAATTGTCTCTTTATTAAAGAATTTCGGAGCTGGATTAGCAACTACCTTATCATCAATAAAACTAAAAGGCATATATTGATGCCAGGGAAGAAACAAAACTTTAAAATCCTCTTTATCTTGATTGAGGATTTCGTTTACCTCAAACCATTCTTGAGGATAATGGGAAGTATAAAGCTGTTTGCAAAATCCCCAAACCATCAAGGGTGAATAAAGAATAGGAAGAGCAATAAAAAAAGTGGCGAAAATTACCTTTAAATTCTTCGATTTTAAATATTTTAATATTGAATTAACTCCGATAGCTCCAAAATAAGCGTAAACCAAAACCAAAAGAGCGGTAAATTTTTGAGAATCTCTAAAACCCTTAAAAATAAAAATCTTCTCATTTAGAAAATTTATTATCGGCGTAAATAAAGGATAGGCTATGCCAACGGATAAAATAAAAGCCACCACCCCTACAATTATAAATATTATTGCTACAAACTTGTTTTTTTTAAAGACGTTTATTGCTCCAAGAATTACTAAAGCCAAAATAATTAAAAACAACAAAAACCAAAAAGGCATTACATCTTTGGAAAGAATGTATTGATTCATTTCATCCCCCCAAAAACCATATAGAGCAGCCGCATTTAATAAAATGCCATATTTAGAATCTGTCGTGGTTTTAAAGGCTTCGAAATCTTTTTGGCTAATGGTTTCTTGAACAAACTGTCCTTGAGGAGAAATTTTATTAAAATAAGGCAAGATCCACCAAATGGAAAAGATAAAAAATATTAAAAAGACTAGAAGAGTATATTTAAATATCCTGAGGACTTCTTTTTTCTCTTTAAAATTCTTAAAAACATAAACCAAAAAGGCAATGGCAAAAAACAAAAATACAAAAACAATAAAATGCTGATTTATAAAACCGACGAGCACAAACCAGAAGCTTAATTTTAGAGTATTTTTAAGGTTAATTTTATTAAAAAATTCAAAAATCGATTTTACTACAAAAGGCATTAAAGCATAAGCCATTAACAACCATAAGTGTCCAAACATAAAACGAGAGTAAACAAAAGGATTAAAAATATAGAATATCCCGGCGAAATATTTGGGCAAATCACTTTTAGTAGGAATTAACTTATGCATCCCTACTCCTGATAGAAATAAAATCAAAAAAAGAAGGATTTTTTGAATAACCTGGCTCGGCAAAATAAAATTTAATAAATATAAAAAAGCGCCAATAACGCTAAATGGCTCTGGCCAAGCCAAATGAGGCGCAAAAACCATATCCATCGCAAATACATAGCCAGATTTTAATAAAGGAAACAAAATAATAAGCGCCAAAGCGCCGTAGACCAAATAAACAATTTTGTCCTTTTGTAATATCTCAAGTAAGTGATTATTTCTCATTTTCTAAAGCTAACCTAAGTAAAAATAAGGTTTCCGTTTTGAGCTTCGCCTTAGCCCACGCCTTCTGCTTCTCCGTTAGTAATTCTCCCATACCGGCAAGAATATCTTTGTCATCAATTTTTTCCAATGCTTCAATGCATTTTTTTAAAAATTCCTTATAAGACATTTCTGTGCGATTTTCTACAATCTGTCTATTTATTGGCCAATCATGCGCCAAGAAAAAATATACATCAAAAATATCCCTGTTTGTTTTGCCAATTCGCTCAAACATCGCCACCAACTTTTGGGCCAACATATCTTCTCTTGTCATCACTTTCATTGAAATACCAAGATATGATTTCACATCATATTTTGACCCAGAATTTCGACGATTAATTTCTACTTTCACATTTTGAGCATTAATATTCTTATCGTTATAAGAAAGTAAATAAAAAAGATTAAACCTTTTCTTCTCTGCCTCTTTTAATACGCCGTAACTTTCCAAAATTGTTTTAACGCGATTAAAAACATGATCTTCTTTTGTGGCATCTATTAAATCAAAATCGATATCAACCGAAAAGCGATCAAGATCATAAAAAAGCAAGGCGGCCGTTCCTCCTTTAAGTCCCAAAAGCGGTCCGATGGTGGAGTCAGTAAATATACTCTTGAGAATTTTGATAAGAATATTTTTATGTTTTGCAATATCTAATGACATGTTTTTTATTTTACCTGCCTGCCGGCAGACAGGAATTTCTTTTAAAATCTTCGTGGTACACCTTGACCATTTTTGCCATTCGTTTATTACCTCCATAGATAGGCAAAATTTCATAAACTTTGATCCAATTCAAAGGTGATAAGTTATCAAAATGATAATCCTTGTGTAAATAGACAACGTCTAGAAATGCCCTCTCAGGTGAGGCAATACTATAATTTTCTCTTGATTCTATTCCGACTTGATTTGTTAAAATCTCGTCTTTAATTTTATTAAAAGAGTATTTTTGCTCGTCGCATTCGATTTCTTTCGTTTGGTAAGAGGCAACAAAAATTTGCCCATAAAATTGAAAGGTTACCCCCGCAGCACCTAACACTGTTTCAAAACTGACATACGAAGGAGTGTAGATTTTTGTAGCCAGCTCGTATTTGTCATAATTTTTGTCTTTAGAATAAACACCCTTGCGTACAGAGTTCATTCTACCAGCCTTTATATAGCGGTAGATTTTCTTCTTGACGAAATTAGTATCGGTTTCCCCCCAAAGTAAAATTATATCTTTAAAGGTAAAAACAGTTTTTTTTGATCTCATTAAGTCAAATATATAGTCTTTTCCCATGGGTTTTGTTGATTTATGCATCCATGGTACCCATATTTGGGTACCTCTAATACAAATTATATACTATAATACAATTTATAGCTACTACAGACCAAATAAATAACCCTGTCTCCCTTTTTAAACCAAGAAGCTAATTTATTCATTTTGGATTAAACGTCTTTTTCTTTTTTCACTCTTATGTGCTCAATTAACGCTAAAACTGTTCCGATAAATAATAGATAGTAAGCGTAAATTGCCATTTGTTCCGCTCGAAATTTATTTTCAACAATTAGATAGAAAGGACAGCTAAGTAAAAACAACAAAGCAAAAGAAATTAAAATCCTATAATCCCACTCTAATAGTAAAAATAAAAAGAACAGGGTTATAAAAAAACTTGATTCAAATCCCCAGCGCCATTCTAAAAACCAAAAAATAAAAACCACCGCCAATGTTTTATAGGGGTGGTTTGTTATTGAATTAATAAATCTCTTTGCTCTATTGATTAAACTTGAAATCATCAAAAAAACTATAACCCCTGCTAAAAACTGCAATCCCCAATCCACCGCTAGAAAATTCATCATCATCAGCGCTGAATAATTCTGTAAAGCTCTTCCCATCAACAGAAATAAAACCGGTTATTTTTTTGCCTTTTGTTTCAGCTCTTAGCCAGTATTTTTGATCTTTTTCAAAAACAAAATTAGATATTTCAGTTTTAGTTAAATCCTCCCACCCTTTAACGCCTAATTTCTTTAAAGTGCAAGAGCTTGTGTTAAGGCCGTTGGCTAATAGATAATAACCTCGGTTGTTTCCGTAATTGCCCCTGAAAAACAATCCAATCGCCCCTATTGTTTTGGGCACAAAACTTGCTTGATAAATAAAATTGTCTCCGCTTACTCCATTTAAAATACCTTGCAAAGCGCCTTCATTTCTCGCTATTAAAACTACTTTGTCATCTTTTTTGCCCAAACTTAAGAAATTTTCATCCACTGTCTTCCACTGGCTTAAATAATCAGTGCTTTTTTGGGCTGTTAAATAATCAAAATTAGCTATTTCAGTGGTATTTGGCCGGGAAAGAATTTCAAATTGAATTTTCTTAATGTTCTTCCAGCTAAACTCCGGATTAACTTTATGAGCAACAAATTGATTTTTGGGAATCCTGATAAACTTCCAGCCTTGCAGTAAATTTGAGAGAGAATAGGAATAATAATTTGTTAATGATGAGTCTCCGAATTTAATCGTAGCTGATTCTAAAGATTGAATGTCATTTAAAGACGCAAAAAATTCTATGACTTCAAAATTTGATAAATCTAAATTCTTCTCCAAAAAGATAATTCCTGGTTGATTCTTGTTGCTGGCTACTCCTAAACTGCTTTCCCCTTCATAAAAATTTCTCCAATCTAAAAACCCATTACCCTGCCAATTCTCGCCCGATTCAAAAAAACTAATATTTTCTACTAATGAAGGATCCATATCTGCATAGGTCAAATTAAATTCTTTTTGCCCAAATATCAAACTTTTTAAATCTGACTTTCCTTTAATTTCTATAACAGACGATTCTTTTTCTGTATCGGTTATATTAGTCATTCCCCCTTTATCTCTTGACGTTCCTATTAAAATACCAGCAACAGCAATTATTATCCCGATCAAAATGGGATTAAAGTATTTATTTTTAATAATTTCCTTAAAATTTATAGGATTCATAATGTTTAAATATGTTTAAAATTTAATTATAACTATTTTAATTATACAATTTAAAGTTTATCTTCGTCAAATTGTAGACGTAGATAAACTCTTTTTTCTCTTCCTCCAATCGTATACTAAATAACCAATACAACTAATTAGCGTTAACCCGGAAATAAACAAACCAATATAGAAAAATTTCTGGGGCTCAAATTCAATAATTATTGAAAAATCATAAGTACCATCGACATTCTTAATACACACAGCCTTGTCATTCCCGCGAAGGCGGAAATCCAGTCCACAAACTTCATTTAGATCAACCCACCAAGCGTTGGCAAAACTATTTACCATAAAATGTTTATCACTCAAAACCGGCTTTCTTGAGAAGATATCGTAAAAATGCCCCGAATCTAAATTCTCGTTTTGAATGGTACCTTGATTGTTTTCGCTGACAAACTTCCCAGCACCCTGATCGGCTAATACTGATTGAACATATATTTTCCAATCTGGATGAAAACTTTCAGAAAAAATTAAAGGAAAGGATTGGCTTGCCTGATGAACATTAACTATATATTTAGTCGGGTTGATTTGCTTGTATTCCAATTGGGGTGTCTGAATCGGTTCAACTAAATTTTCGGCTGAAAGAATAATATCTCCAGAATTAATATAATCAGTCAACTCATTCCCTACATAAAGATTGAAACCATACTCTCTTTTATCTAATTCTACTTGATTAAAATAACTCCACCCCTCTTTATCTATTCCCATCTCGTCTTTTTCTAATACATAACTATCTATTTTAACGCCAATATTTTTATTATTGGCTAAAACACTATCTTTCTTAATATATATTTTGTAAATAGCTTTAGCGGGAATCTTTAATTTGAAATCTTTAAGAAATGAATTATTTGTATATAAATCTAAATCGCTTTGTAATTTCTTTTTTTCTATCAGCTCTGTCATTTTATCTACTGCCAACTTCATTTCTGCTATTTTGTTTGGGTCAGCTTCTATGGGAATAATGATATTGCTTAAATTGCCTAATAAATTCTCGTGTTTTTCTATCTCGGAATTTAAATAGAGGTTTTGATTTTGACTAAAATCACCAAATTCACTCTCGTTAGATTGATAATAATTAAGACCATTATCGCTATATATATGAGGCTTATAATTCTCATTTTCATAGACAACCAGCTCCTTTGTCCCAATATCAATTTCTTTCAAATAAGATAGTTTATTTAATTCATCAATATAAAATTGACGGACATCCCCAAAGAATATTTCCCAAATGTCACGATTCCATTGCATGTCCCTAGAAGGTACCGTAACATATTTTACAGAGAAGCTATCAATAATATCATCTGAATAATTTTCTTTAAATAGTTCTATATCTTTTTCGTTTCTGTCTTTTAATGTTGAATCTCTTTTATTAAATTCCAATGAACCATAATAAAGTATATTTTCCACACTAACACCAGGATGATTAAGAGTTTGAGCCATCCAACGAAATCTCATGGGCACTTCCATGAATCTAAAAAATTCTTTTTGATTAATAACAAAATCTTTAAATATTAAATAATCTGGTTGTACTGTTTTAATTTTATTCGTATCTAATTTTTGTTGTAAGAATGGCAATAAATTTAAAAACGAAACTATAACTATTAGAAAAGTAAAAAAATAATATATATATTTTAAACTTCTTGATTTATTGCTTTTCAAAAAAAATAATACATAGGACAATAATCCTAGATAACCCAAAGAAGTGATAAAATAAAACTTATAACTATCCCGAAACATTATAAAACCAGGAACATTTTCTCTTAACCATGGGAATAAATTTGTAAATGGTCGAGCTACTTGCTTTGTAAGAATTATTCCTATTAATGAAATTATTGCAAAAAAGATTATTTCTTTTTTATACTTTTTATTAGGTTTAAGAAATAATAAAGAAGAAAATGCAATTATTGGAATCATCCAGAGATAATAAGCATTTTCAAATTTAATCTTCGTGATTTCTGTCCATGTAAAATTAAAGATACTAAAAGCATTTATTATATTATATTGAAAATTATTAGATAAAGACCTAATGATAAGAAAATCTAATCGACCTGATGCACTACCGGCAAGTATTGGAAGTAACCAAAATATATTTAATAAGATTGCAATTAAAACAAAGAATATAATATTTTTCCAATATTTTCGTATTTGTTTCAAATAAAAAATAATGAAATATATTATAAGTATAAAAGAAAGCAGATATGTTATCCTAATTTCATAAAAAACACCCACGCAATATAAAAAAATAAAATATATCCAATTAATTTTCTTATTTTTTTCAAGTACTAATATAAAAAAATAAAAAATTAATGGCGCTAAGGCTTCAACAAAGGCAATTCCCGCATAAGAATTTTGTCTAATTAAAAAATTTGTTGTACTTCCATAAAATAATGCTACAACAAAAGCAATAAAATTATTTTTAACTAGTTTTTTAGCAAGAATATAGGGTGATATAAAACCTAAAATAGCAATTGGAATTAAATAAGTGAAGTTAAATATAAAAGCATAATTTAATTTAATATTTGCTAAAAATGATGAAAGTCCGTATATCGGAAAATTGAAAAGTTGTGCATTAGGTATCCCTAGGTTCCATTGAGACCACCAAGTACCAGAAGAAAAATAAAATTCTTTTAAAGTTTCTGTATGAAAAAATGTTTGATCGCCAAAATTAATAATATTATGAAAACTAAACCAATTAATATGAGAAACTATAGCTATTAAAATTAATAATAGAACATGCTTTCTATTATCTACACTAATTAATAATTCTTTTATTTTACTAATCATTTAAATATTTTTCCATTCTTAATTTATTTTTTTAATAAAATTAAAAAGTGTGTTCATATCTAAAACTTCCACCAACTATTATAATTATTGAATTTCCCAATAAAAGTAGCATTTGTATTTTCTAAAAAATCTATAATTCTATTATCTGCAAAATCTTCAACCATTAGATATATTCTTTTATTTGATTGCAATATTGTTTTTGCGCCAATTAATGCCTCAGTTTCAAAACCCTCTATATCTATTTTGATAAAAATAACGTCAAAATTATTTATTTCATTTATTAATATACTATCTATAGTTCTTGTTTTTACTACATCTGTATCATTATTTTGAATATCTAGAGATATAGAACTTGATCCGGTAGCCCATTTTTCCATTTTTATCGAAATATTTGAATTATTATATATAGCAAAAGGAAATATTTTTATATTTTTTGCATTATTTAATTTGATATTCTTTTCAAGCAAAGTTCTACTGCTGGACACTGGTTCGAAACTGTAAATTTTTAACAACTTATTATTTTTGAAAAAATTTGATAATAATATTGAGTAATAACCAAAATCTGCGCCTATATCTAAGAATAGAATCTTTTTTCTATTGAGTATTTCTTTTGATATCTTTTTTATTAAAAAATTCACATCTCTTCTTTCGAAAGATGGCGAAACAACTATCGAATCGTTTGTATTTTTTTTAACAAAAAATTTTCCAAATATTGTTTCTGCATAATCTATATTACTGATTCGATAAAAAGATCTTGATAACTTCTTACTTTTATTTAGTAAGGATGTTAAATTTATAAATGAATAAAATATATCTAAAAAAAATAATTTAATTTTTGGTTTTTTTACCTCAAATAAAACTAAAAATTTATAAAATATATAACTTGAATAAAATTTAATTTTATCAATATTATTATATTCGAATTTCTTCATTTTTAATTTATTATTTTTATAACAAACACGTTATCTGCCGACAAGCTTTTAGATAAAAAACCAGCAACTCTGTCTAAAATATTAAGCCTGAAAGGAACTGATTTTATTTTAATTATTTTAAATCCTTTTAGTTTCAATAGATCCTTTAACGCGCCGTATGTAAATAGTTTGATATGGCCTTCGGTTTTGTTAAACTGTCCTAAGAGTTTGAACTTTCTTCCGAGCTTTACTTCTGATGAATTTTCTAGAAAAAATGGGGAGATGCCAAAAAGCAACATAATTCTATTTAGGTAATATCCTAAGTTAGGGGTTGATAAGATCAAAATACTATTCTTGTGCATCAGCGCTTTTATTTCGTCCAGTAAGCTGTCTGGACTAAATAAATGTTCAATTACTTCTCCGCAAAAAATGACATCAAATTTTTCACCTTTATATTTATCCGATAGCTTCTCCTCATTGAGATTTATCTTTTGATAATCATTAATTTCAATATTAATTTTGTCGTAAAAATCACACCCGCAATATTTATCTTCTTTTCGCTTATATTTAAAAAGCTCGCAATTATACCCACAACCTATATCTAATATTTTAATTGGGTTAGGATGTGTTTTTTTGTATTTCAAATATTGGCTAATAAAATATTTTAATCTAATGATATCGGTCCCCGATGCCGTCTGTCGTAAAGATAAAAATTCGTTTATGTTTTTCATATTGGTCTTTTTAGACTTAATAACATCTTGTGCAGGCCGGTAAATATGCCTGTGGAATAAAGAAATAGGTATCCTATTATATAAACTGCAAAAAAACTAAAGCTGAAAGACGATAATGTATATACGATCATAAATTTTTCCGCTCCTCCATAGCAGAGGAGTCCGATCTTTCCTTTTTCTGAATTGATTGGAATTGGCTTGAAAAGACTACTGTCTCTAACTATATAAAATAAACCTTTACAGATAAAATACAGCAAGATGGCTATTAATATTAATTTTTGATCAGCAATATAACTGCTTATATTGTTAAAATAAAAAATGATAAAGCTTAAGTCAACTAAATAATCCTTGGCCTTATCAAGAAAAAGGTCAAAAAATCTGCCGAATTCTGAAGTTTGATTTTTTAATCTAGCCCATATCCCATCAACATTATCAAATGTATAAGCAGTTATTAAAAATAATATGAATAGAATCTTACTATCAAATATTAGTAGGGAAAAAGATGCCACTAAAACAAAAAGGAAAGAAAAAAGGGTAATGATATTTGCAGTTAACGGCAGACTTTGGAATTTATATACCAAAAAGACTGCAAATTTATTATTGATATAGCAAAGCCACGATGAACTTCTTGTTTTTTCTTCAATTTCTTTATAATTTATTTTGTTATCCATATTTTATATATTTAATTAAATATTCTATGGTAATATCTTCGGAGTCTATTATTTTGTAATTATTAAAAATGTTCTTGTTTTCAGAGTATAGAAGGGAAAATTCGGTACAGCCTAAAACATTATAGGCTTTCTTCTCTAAAATTTTCTTAAAGTTTTTAATTGTTGAATCTGTGATGTTATTCTTTTTGACATCTTCTATAACGCTTCTGGGGATGGTTTTGTTTTTAGCATATTTTATCTCAACGCCCCTATCATACTTACCATATATGTCGGCTATTGCCACGCCCTCGCTCGCTAAAACATTAATTTTTTTAATTTTATTCTCTTTTAAATATCTGAAAAGTAGTTCAATCATATCTACAATCTCAATATCTACTTTTTTTCTTATTTCATCGAGAAAGTAGTGGGCAGTATTACAAGGTATAATAACTACATCAACCCCGCTATTTTTTAAATTTTTTATACTTTGGACCATCCCATTTACTGGCGATCTCTCTTTGTAAATAATACATCTAACTCTGCTAGGTAATTTACAATTATTATCCAAAATAAAACGTGGGTAATCCCACTCCTTCTCTATTTTGTAAGTGTTTTCCCATTCTTTCAAAAGATTTTTTACAAAATTTAAGCCGGCATAAGTTCCCATTCCTCCTAGAATTCCCAAAAATTTTTCTTTTTTAATCATATTTTTTCTTTATTATAAAAAAATAATCCAAAACCATATTCCCCTTTATGAAGGTGTATATCTTTAGAGGAATAAATAAAAATAAAAATTCTATTATTGAATTTTTAAATATTGTAATTTTATTATTTACCAAGGGAAATGTTTTCCAATAAAACGAGATAATCATTGCATAATTATATGCATAATTTGGATAATAATTTATCACATATCTATCTCCCTCAAACGGAATTAATTTCTTATATTCTTCCACGGTTCTTCTTATTACAGTGTAATTTTCACTATTTTCAAATATCCTATTTTTTCTTGCTATTGATTCCCTGAAAATTATCGCTCCTTCTTTTGTTAATTTTTTGGACAATTCTTGAAATAAAGAAACGATATCAGCATCATTCAAATACATTAGGCACCCACCGATAAAAATAAAAGAAAAGTTTTCAACTTTATTTGTGTAATTCTGAAAATTGATAACATCATCTTTATATATTTGTACATTTTTAAAAGATTTGCATTTATCCTTTGCGAACCTAAACATTATTTCAGAAAAATCAATACCAATCAAATTATCAAATCTATTCCTCCATTCATATAAAAAATTACCTGCTCCACAACCCAAATCTAAGTAGTTTCCCCTGAAGACCCCCCTACTGTTCAAAAAAGAAAGTTCTTTCTTAAAACGGTATATAGCTATTTTTTCTTCTGGTATCTTGTAGCCCAAAGAATATTGATTAATATATTCATTTTCAACATTGCTCCAATATCTTTGAGCTTTTTTGTAATCAATAAAGTCTTGCATAACTTTTGAGAATTAATTTATTCCCACTCATCGCAAATATAGACGTTTGATAGATAACGCCTAATTGCTAAATTTTTTGACTTTTCCCGAATAGTCTTCTGAATGTATTTTGTAGCCTCCTTTTTATTCTTAAATCCTCGGCATAGGGCATCAAGGGGTATTTTGAATCGTATGACTGAATTTTGGACAAGATGCCAAGTAATACCGCTCTCCAGTCGCAAATTTTTCAAAGCCAATTCCACCATATCGGAAGGGTTAAACTTTTTAAACCGTATTAGTAATTTGACGCCGTCAATCAAATTCCCCACTTCACTTTTTCTCCTTATGACAGTCTTTCCGCTGTAACTTTTTACCAAACGGTTCAAGGTTTCTACATCACGCTTCAAAATATTAGAGTTTTGAAACGAGTAGGTCTTTTTCTTGGAGTAAATTAGGCAGAGGTTCCTCTCACCCACCTCGGCAAACTCCCCGCTTGGCTTATATTCCTGAACTTTTATATTATTCCCTGCCAACAAATTGAAAAATCTTTTGGAAGCCATATTGAGATAGTGTTCGTTACTCCTTAAATCCACTTCGTCGGAGTTTAGATAGTCCACGATTTGCACTGAAATATACTTTGCGCCCAGCTCTCGCATTGCCTCTAGACGATTGACGCCGTCAATTACCAAAAACTTTCCTGGTTGGCCAATTGCGCCAACGGTAATGGGGTTAAAAAACCAACCGCTGTTGCGTATCCGATTTACGAGTTTTTTTGTACGAATGGGGTCATAATTCTCATAAATTAACAGGGAATTAAGAGGAATTATTTTTACTCTTTCCTTTAGGTTAAACTCTAAAAATTTATCGCGTTTTGCTTTATGCAGACTTTCGTAGATTTTTTCTTTTATCGCACTAGTTGAAATGCTTCTGGTATAAGGAAATTGCACTATTCTAATATTGTTTTTTTTTGCAAAATTAATAATTTTTGAGCGATCAGCCCTCTTTTGCCAGTCTCCTCCTTGAACCATGATATTTGGTTTTATGAGCTTCAGCATTTTTCTTTGGTCTAAATCGCTATAAGGCATTACAACATCCACAAAAGGAAGCGCCTGTAGCATTGATATTCTTTCTTCACAGCTCATGATTGGCCTTCTGCCTTTTTGTTTCTCTACCGATTCATCGTCTTGCACCCCAACTATCAATTTGTCGCCCAAAGCTTTTGCGCGACGCAACAAATTAAGATGACCCGGATGAAGTAAGTCAAAAACTCCGGTTGTATAGACTATTGTGTTAAAATTATTTTTTATTGGTTTTTTCATATTTTTTTAATTTTTCCTACAAAATAACCAATTTTGTAAGGAATGCCCTTAATTAGTAATAATAAAATTGAAGCCACGCTTTCTCTCCAAAGCCCATTTTTAAATAATCCTCTTCTAAATCTTTCTTTTTTGTTCAATAAATCGTTGTATTTGTTATTTCTAGCACCAACACTTGTATATCCCCAGCGATAAAACTTGCGCCACATAGCTCCAAGAGAATTAGGCTCTATGTGTTTTACTGCATTTGGTAATAAATCAACTCCATGACTAATATTCCATGCCTCAAAATAAATAATTGCATGATCTTGTCCGCCAACATTTTGAAGAACATCAATAGGAATATTGGCAAAAGCTTTTTTAAGTATCTCCGTTCTATAAAATCTCGGTAGCATTGCGCTAGTTGCCGGATTAAAATCTTTTATCTCATGAACTAATTTTCTGTCGTAATGAAATAATTTTTCAATAAAATTATCGCATCGGTATACGTCTTCTTCCAAAATTAGCATATCCTTTGCATTATCCATTTCAACGACAGCTCTTTCAACACAAGTTTCTTCTAGAATTTGGTCGCTATCTAAAAGTAAAATATATTCACCATCTGCTGCTTTTAAGCCCTCGTATCTGGCTCCTAAAAGAGCGCCGGGATATTTTATTACTTTCACTCCATATTTTTCAGCAATTCTAACAGTATCATCTTTTGAATTACCATCAATAATATTCACCTCAATATTCTTGAATGTTTGTTTTTTTATGGCATCAAGACACAAAGCTAAAAAATTTTCACTATTATATGTTGGAATTGATATTGTAATCAAAGGATTATCTTGTTTTAACATTTTCTTTTCCATAAATAACATTTATAAAATCCTGGTAACTTTTATTAAAAATTATATATTTTTCTCTCTAGCACCTTATTATCGGCTAAATATAGACTGGGCTTTAAAATATCATTAATCATTATCTTATCTTTTCTTTTTTTATAAAATAAAAAGGCTGAAAATAAAAAATTTAGCAAATTCCTCATTAGGAAAATAATATTTTTATAATTAATGGTTTTACCTTCCGATAAAATTTTTAAATTTGGTTCGCCAATAACTTGGTAATTAATTATGTCGTGCCAATAAATAGAAATTATGCACTTATCGAATTCCCATTTAGTTTTTATACTTTTGATAAATTTATCAATTTCTTTATCAAAATAAATGTTTTGTTTAGCCGTAAATATTAATTTTTCTCCATCTTTACGACAATACCATAAATGAGTGGGAAAATCTGAAATTTTTTGGCTCCCTTCATATGGCAATTCTATATAGCCAGCCTTTCCCACTCTCATGATTTCTTCTATAACTTTGCTGGGGCCAACGACATGCTCTAGTAGATGCGAACAAATTACAAAATCAAAAACTTTATCACCAAAAGGCATATTACCTGCATCTGCGTTAAAAATGGGTCTAGTAATAATAGTTTTTTTACTCCCTGATCTTTGCGAACCATATTCATCGTCAATATATTTATCTAGTAATACGTCGCTTCGCCAATGAGGTTTGTCGCCACTGCCGACATCTAAAACTAAACCATTTTTATTTATTGGGATAAAAATTCTTCGTTTATAAAAAGAAACTAATTGTTTTATCATAAATTATTTTATAATATTTATAAAATCTTGGTAACTTTTTTCAAAATTTATTTCTTTTGACCATTGCCAGGCGTTAAGCCTTAGCTTTTGATATTTTTCTGTGTCGTTTAATAGTTCGACTATGTTTTTAGCCAAATTTTCAGGAGTGTTTTGCTGGCAGATTAACCCAGTTTCATTATTTTTCACCGCATCCCGCAAGCCATCAACATCATAAACAATCACTGGTGTCCCTTGACTGTTGGCTTCAGCTACGACTAACCCCCAACCCTCTTTAACCGAAGAAACGCAAAGCAAATGAGCTTTTTGCAATAATTCTATCTTTTTTTCTTTTTCTACTTTCCCAAAATAATTAATATCTTTTTTATATTTACAAGTATCAATTAACCGCATTATTTTTTCAAAATATTCTCCACTGCCTTTACCAACAATCCATAATTTTAAATTTTTTATATTTTTCTTGGCAAGTTCAAAAGCTTTAATTATCTGATCAGGCCTCTTCATTGCCCTGATAGCGCCTAAGAATAAAATCGTTGGTTCTTTCTCTTTTATTTCTTCAATTTTTGGCAATTCTTTTAAAGGTTCAATTTCTATTCCTTCTGAAATAATATGAATATTTTCTTTTTTAAACCCGTATTTTAATAAATCCTTTTTCGTGCTTTCTGAAACCGTGATAACTTTTCTATCTCGTAAAAACCATAGATATATTGGTTCAATTAAATATCCTATTAAATTTAAAGGAAAAGACAGTTGATAGAACCAAATTTCTCGACAGAGCTGGTGAATAAATAAAATGGATTTAACAGGGCGAACATAAAATTTACAAAAAAAGGGAATTACATTTACTTCGTCAATTACTAAATCAGCCCAACCGATTAAATGTTTTTTATAATATTTATAGGCCTGCCAATAAACTGTCCAGCAGTCACCAAGTCGAATAATCTTGTATCCATTGATAATCTCTTCGCTCAATGCCCCTTTAAAGCCAACCACAATCAATATAACTTCATTACCGTCCTGGACTAATCTTTTTGCCAATTCTTCATTGACAATTTCAGCGCCGCCTGAAGAAGGATTTTTTTTATCCTTCCATGTAAACCACAGAATCTTCATATTGTTTTTTACCCTTCATATTATTTGACCGCATAGTTCCTTGCGGCAAAATCATACTGATCAATGAATATTTTTTTGAAAGGAATAATGGAGTTTATCTCATAGAACACGAGCATCGCTTCACGATACTCACTCTCTTCGACACTCCGATATGAGAGCGGAGCGCATCCATACGCAAGAAGAATAGCGTTAGCCAGGAGTCGCGCTGTGCGCTTATTTCCATCTTCAAACGGTTGCAGATAGCTGATGCCCAAAAGCGCCACTAACGCTTTCCCATACGGGGTCTGCATGCGTGCGACCACCGCGGTGAGAGCTTCCAGCCCTTCATAAACCTGATACGAGTTATCAAGTGGCTGATAGACGGACCCAATAATGCCGATCAGTCGTTTGCGAAGCCCCGCTCCGACATTGAGATCTTTTACGAGAATCGCATGCAGTTCTTCAATATGAACCCGCGAGAACGTTTTAAAAAAAGCCGTATTCTCGCGCACGAAGTTGAATGCGTTTTTGTGATTAAGGATCATTTGCGCCTCGCTCCGGGCATGCCCCAGAGCTTCTTTGTTTTCCAAAATGAGCTTCTCCGTATCAAGAAGCGTATAGGTATTGCCTTCAATTTTAGAAGATTTCCAGGAAAGTTCGATCACGAGCCTCTCCAGCTCTCGTTTTTCTATAGCGGGGGGCAAATCGGTCGTGCGCCGCGTATATTCGGCTGTTGCATCTTCAAATTTCTTCAATTCCTCGGAAGAAAAAATGACATCAGGTATCCCTGCAAACAAATCTTGATTGTATCGCTTCTGTCCGTACCGACGATCTGGTTCGATAGCGCAATATGCCCGTGCATCAATATCCGCAAATATCCTTCCGAGTACACTAATTTGATACGAGAAAGAGCGGCCCGACCCGCTCGAGAGAAGAATGTCTCGCGTAGCCATATCAGAAAGCGCGCGCTTTACGGTTACGAGCGATACGTCTTCCCCCAGCTTGACAAGCATCTCATGAATACTGGATGATTGAAGAGATTCTTGCTCAAGCAAGATATTAATAATTTTTTGCTCTCTTGAAGAAATATTCATATTTTTCGTATCATATTGATACGTTTATACTATCATAATGATACGATTATGACAAACTTTATTTATCAAAACTGCTCTTTCTGACTACATAATTTGGCCGATTGACCACCTCTGCCTGAATATTAGCTATATACAAAGCCACTAACCCCAAACAAGATAATACGAGCCCAATTAAGAAAATTATTAAAATCGATAATTGCGCCGGCCCGGAAAGACTCATGGCAAAAGGATTATTAAAAATATATTTACCAATAAAAAACAAAAAACCTGCAATACCAAACAAAAAAGTAAGAAAAACTCCCAAATAACCGGCTAATTTAAGTGGAAATAAACTATGCGCTATTATAGAATTTAAGGTCAACTTCATTAATTTTGCTTTGTTATACATCGCCTTACCATTAATTCTTTCATTAGCATTAAAATAAATATAATCTCGTTTAAAACCCAGCCAAGCAATAAGTCCCCTGGTCATTCGTCCGTGTTCTTTAAATCTACGAAACGCCAAAACTACTTTTTTATCAAGCAACCGATAATCAGTTGCCCTAGGCGTAATTTTTGTTTCCCCGATAGCATTCATGATTTTGTAAAATAAAAAGGAGCCGAGTTTTTTGACTAAGCCCTCTCCCTTGTTTTTATTTCTCACGCCAATCACCACTTCAACTCCATTTTGCCATTTCTCAATAAAATCAGGCATAAGTTCAACTGGATGTTGCAAATCTGCGTCTATCATAAAAACAGCATCACCATTAGCCACATCCAAGCCAGCAGAAAGAGCTATTTCCTTGCCAAAATTGCGAGAAAATTGAATAAACTTAACCAAAGGATTATTTTTTGACATTCCTTCCAAAATATTTTCCGAATTATCTATGCTGCCATCATCAATAAAAATAATCTCCCAATCATAATTAGAGAGCTTTTCCAAAACCTCCTTTATTTTTTCATACACTAAAGGTATGTTTTTCTCTTCGTTATAAGCCGGAATTATTATTGAGATTAATTTTCTCATATCTATTCATTTTAAAATAATAATAAGTTAATAGCAATAATATAACGAGCATTACCCCATTCATTATCCAGATGATTTGCCATAAATTAGTGTGAAAAATGAAAATTAAAATTACCTGCAACATCACTCCTATTCCCACTAAATAGGCGCATCTAGTTTTCCCAATGGAAAGAAAATAAGAAGAAAATAAACTTACTAAGGAATACAAAAACATAGCTATGCCGAACCAGCCCAAAAATTTACTAATAGATAAAAATTTACTTCCAATTAAAATTTTAATTATAAAATCTGGAAGAATAAAGTAAGAAAATAAAATTACTATACTAATCAAACTAACTAAGAGAATGGTTTTTTTAAAAACTTTGCTTGGATCAGTATGGTTGCTGTGGGCATGAGCTGCCATAGGAAACATTACCCCTACAATCGGTCCTGTCATAAAAAAAATAATGTGACCAAGTATTGCCAAAGCACCATATTCTCCGGCAATTTGAGCTGAGAAAAAATGTTTAACTAAAATAATATCTGCATTATAAAGCAAAGTTATAAATAAAAGAGTGAAAAAGACTGGGAAAGAGTATTGAAAAATTTCTTTTGTTTCTATTTTTTCTTTTTTTTGTTTGAACAGAGATTTTAAAGGATAAAAAGAAATAAGATAACCAATTAAACCAGCTAAGACAACAGCTCCAACTGCTCCGTTTATTGCAAAACCCAATTTAATTAATAAAATTGCAAATAATATTTTGAGAAAAACCGGGATTATAGAGATAATTGAAAGTTCTTTAAATTTTTGCAGACCCCGAACAATACCTAAATTAATAGAATTTGAAAAACTAAATAAAAAACCGGTTCCCAAAATTATCAATGGAAAAACAGAAGCCAAATTTAAAAACTTAGCAATATATCCGCTTAAAATTACAAAAATTACAAAAAATATTATTGCTACAGTTAAAATTTTCTTGGTGAAAAGTAAAAATAAGGTATAAATTTTATTCAGCTGATCCTTGGCTTTAAAATCAGCCGTATATTTTGTCAGAACTGTTGAAATAGCGCTGGTTAAAACACTGGTAACAGTAAGAATTGCTAATAAGGATTGGAGTTCACCATAGGCCTCAACCATTAACATTCTTGCCATTAAAAATTGGTAAAAATAATTACCAAAGCTAACCAAAAAAGAGCCGATAAAAAAAATCAGGCTGTTAGCTAAAAATTTATCTTTTTTGATCTTGTCTAAAGTTCTAGCCAATAAATATTCATTCATGCACATTCTCAAATAATTCCTGCCGATTGTTAAAGTGCCCAGGGTGGGACTCGAACCCACAAGAGGATAACCTCACAACATTTTAAGTGTTGCGCGTGTGCCTATTTCGCCACCCGGGCTTTTTCTCCCTCGATAATTTGATTGTAAGCTGTGACAATTAGGGCAAAGGATTCGTAAATTTTCTAATCGATTGTCATTGGCATTACCATTAATATGGTGCAACTCAAGCGGTAAACGTCCATCTGGAGACTTTTTAGCCCAACCACATTCTTCACAATATGGAGGCTTTAATCCTCCTTTGATTAATCTATTTTTCAATTTATAACTTTGAAATTTGGTATTATTAGTTAAGATCTTTTCTAAAGGAATCCTGGGATTAAATTTAAAATGAATACCTTTATTCCATCCCCTGCCCTTGAAATGAGAAATATCGAGATTATATTCTTGAATATATTTTTTAACTTGTTCATAATTGCCTCCGACCTCTTTTAACCCCAATTTCATTAAAACTTGTCTGTAACTAACGGAGCTTTCTACCGCTTTTTTAAGCTGATTTGTATCCCATGATCTTTTTTTCATTACTCATATCTTATCACAAAGTAAAGCCATAGGTCAATATGACCTTATGTGTTTACTTATTCGCGGAGGCCCGGGTGGGATTTGCACCCACGAATAGCGGTTTTGCAGACCGCCGTGTTAGCTACTTCACCACCGAGCCTAAATCTTATCAAACTTCATTTTATTGAATTTTTTGAAAAAACTCAAGCAGATCGCCTTTTTCTATGAGCTTTGAATAGTCAATTAAAATTCCGCATTCTCCACCTGTCACTACTTCATTAGCATCTATCCTATTCTTTTGAAGATTCACTATTCTCCCTTCTCCGATAATTTCCTCGTTTCTTAAAATTCTAACTTTCACTTTATTTCTAGCCAAGCCTTCGATCACTTTTCCTCCAATTAATTGTTTACCTTTTTCTGGATGGAAAATAGCTAAAACTTCCAATTTACCAATAATTTCTTCGGTGGGTTTATTAATAAATTGATTTTCAATGATTTTTTGAATTTTGTCTTTAATCTCGTAAATAATTTCTCCCTCAAGGGGAATTAGATTCTTATTAGCTAAAAAAATGCTTAAAATTTCTGGTTTTTTATTTATACGGAAACTAATTATTAATGTTCTCCCTTGGGGAATAATTTTTAAGTCTCCTTCTGAAAGATCCCCCGCTTCATTTTTTAGAATGAGAAAAAGCCAACTTTTTTCTTGACCTAATTGATCTATAACAGATTCTAAAGCTTCAGAAGAACTTAGAGTGTCGCTTTTTATAATAACAGGAATTTTAAGTTGAGAATTTTTATCACCTAACTCTTTGGCTAAAATTCTTGAACCCGTTTTAATTTCAACTTCTTTAAATTCTTCTCCGCAAGCAAAACATTCTTCACCTGCTAAAGGTAATGTTTCAAATCCAATAATTCTGACTGGGGAAGAAAAAGTAGCTTTTTCTATCGAGTTTCCCTGAAAATCTTCTAACATTTTCACTTTACCTTTAGCTGAACCAGTGGCTATTTTATCTTTAAGATAAAGAGTGCCATTGATAATAATCAAAACGGTAGTAATACCTTTTATTGAATCTAAATGAGATTCAATAATAATTCCTGAACCTGGTTGATTTGGATTTGCTTTCAATTCTTCCATTTCACCAACTAATAAAATTAAATCCAAAAGTTCATCAATACCCTGTCCTGTTTTTGAAGAAACTTCAACAAGAGGAACATCTCCACCCCATCCTTCTATATAAACCCCCAATTCTGTTAAATCCTTTTTAACTTTTTCTGGATTAGCACTTTCTTTATCAATCTTTGTTAAAACCACAATAAAAGGAATTTTTGCTTCTTGAATACAATCAAATGATTCTCTAGTTTGAGGTTTAACACTTTCATCAGCAGCAACAATTAAAAGAGCAATATCAGCGACTTTTGCCCCTCGAGAACGAATTTTAGAAAAAGCTTCATGACCAGGAGTATCAATAAAAGTGATTTTGCGTCTTAAAGAAACGGATTTATCTTGAGTAGAACGAGCAATTTCATCTTTTTTTGGCTGAACCTCAACTTCATAAGCGCCAATATGTTGAGTAATACCGCCCGCCTCTTTTTCTGCCATTTTTGTTTTTCTGATGTAATCTAAAAGAGAAGTTTTGCCATGATCAACATGACCTAAAACAACTACTATCGGTGGTCGAAAAATTAAATTTTCAGTTTTTGGATTTCCTTTTTTCATAGCGGAAGGGGTGGGACTCGAACCCACAAAGGCCTTGCGGCCTGCCAGTTTTCAAGACTGGTGGAATGACCAATTATCCGACCCTTCCATAAATTTATTATATCTCATTCTATGTTTTGAATTATTAGTTCCTATTAATTGAAAATATTTAATAATTTCTTGTCTATTTTCTAAATTAACACTTCGATTATTCCGAATGACAGGATGAAATTCTAATTCTTGCATTATTTTATAAACAGACAGGCGGAGATTGATTGAGTGACTTACAAACAATAATCTAGGATAGCAATATTTTTTATTCTTGATTTCATGACATTCGTTAAATATACATCCATCTGTATCCATTAACCCTCTAAGGCAGGCTGTCTTAAATTTGTTGTTATTTTTAACCCAGTTAGGGATATCAATCTGCTGTTTTATTTTGTTACCAACTTTTAAACCAATGGTTTGACAAAATTTTACTAATTTTATTCGAGAAACAACAATATTTATTACAGATTCTTTTTCTCTTTGATAAAGAGCTGGTTTGACCCCAAAAAGTTTTGTAAAAAGACCTCTAACAAAATTAATATACTCCTTGTCAGTTATATAATTTAAAGTAACAGTTATTTGTTTTTTGGTTATACCGCCATCTCCAATCATAATACCTACAAACTCAGCTAATTCCCCAGTTTGTTTCGGCTTAGTAATCTTTTTAGGAACAAAATAACCCGATAAATTAAATTTCCCTGTTTTATTCCACCATTGTAACCATTTTCTCCTGCGTTTCTTGGGATCTCCTCCTATTAATCCATATTTTTCATATACTAATCTGCCAGCTATTTCTCCCCCTTTTTTTGTATACCAAAACCTATCTTTAATCTCAACATCTGCTGGAAGTTTAGTATCTGTCATTTGACATATCTTTTGTACGGTCAATAAAGGCATCGAATATTTTTCTCTTTTCCAGTCATTTAACGTTCGTGGATGTATTTTGATCTTTTTCGCTAATTCAATCCAAGAAAGACTTAATCTTTGTATCGAATTTATTAAAAAATCACGCTGTTTACCTTTTAAAAAGATAACTCTTTTATCCTTTAACGACTTTAGCATTATTCCAGTATATCACAGAGTTAGTAATTTAATCAATCCATTCTGCCACCCCTCCTAATTTTATATGAAGATTAAATAGAATTAAATTATATATTAAATTAAACTTTTAAACAACCCCTTTACAAAATACTTAAGAAATTGTTAAATTAGTTTTTATAATTACAAATCTTTGCCTTTCCAGTTGTCAAGATAAAAAATATGAGTTAAGATAAAGAAAATACAATGCTCCTGTCCCACTCAACAAGACTCAGGAGTGTTTAACGCCCCTGTGGTGAAACGGATATCATTACTGTCTTCGGAACAGCAGTTGGAGGTTCGAATCCTCCCGGGGGCACCCCCTCACTTGAAAAATACTTTGCTTCCGTAGCTCAATTGGCAGAGCATCGGCCTCTTAAGCCGTTGGTTGCGCGTTCGAGTCGCGCCGGAAGCACAAAAACAAAAATGAATATTCCCGAGGAGATTTTAGAAATTATTAATAAACTTCAATCTGCCAATTTTGAAGCTTATCTTGTTGGTGGTTGCGTTAGGGACCTTGTCCTCAACGAAATTGAAAGATTACCTATTAAACCAAAAGATTGGGATATTACTACTAATGCTAAGCCAGAAGAAATACAAAAATTATTTGAAGAAAGTGTTTATGAAAATAAATTTGGAACAGTTGGGGTAAAAACAGAATCTAATGATCCAACTTTAAAAATTGTTGAATTAACAACTTTTCGCCAAGAAGGAAAATATACTGATAAAAGGCATCCTGATACAATAACTTTTGCTAAAACCTTAGAGAAGGATTTATCCAGAAGGGATTTTACAATTAATGCAATGGCAATAGAAGTTAAAAGCTTAAAATCAAAAATCAAAATTATTGATCCTTTCTCAGGACAAACCGATTTAAAAAATAAATTAATTCGAGCGGTCGGAGATCCAAATAAAAGATTTAATGAAGATGCTTTGCGTTTAATGAGAACCGTGCGATTTGCTTGCGAATTATCCGCCAACTGGCAAATTGAACAGGAAACATTAAAAGCTGTAAAAATCAATGCTCCTTTTTTGAAATTTATTGCTGGGGAAAGAATTCGTGATGAATTTATTAAAATTATTCAAACTCCTCAAGCTGCTCAAGGCATTCTTCTTCTTGAAGAAACCGGATTATTAGAACAATTTATTCCTGAAACAAAAAAAAGCATTGGCGTCAGTCAAAATAAACACCATATTTATACTGTATGGGAACATTTATGGCGTTCTCTTGATTATGCTAGCCAAAAAAATTATAGCTTAGAAGTAAGATTAGCCAGCTTTTTTCATGATTTAGGAAAACCAATTACCAAAGAAGGAAGTGGTAAAGAAGCCACTTTCTATAATCATGAAATTGTTGGTTCTAAAATCGTCCGCCAAATTCTTAATCGTCTAAGATTTTCTAAAGACCAAATGGAAAAAATCATTCGTTTGGTTCGCTATCATGGCTTTGTTTACGATCCAGAAATTACCACTGATGCAGCCATAAGAAGATTATTAATTAAAGTTGGTAAAGATAATATTTCGGAATTAGCTCAAGTCAGAGAAGCAGATAGAATTGGTTCTGGTTGCCCCAAGGCAGTGCCTTTTCGACTTCGTCATTTTTTGTTTAAAATAGAAAAAATTAATAAACAATTAGAAGGTAAGGAACCATCTCTCAAAATATTAAAAATTAATGGTGATGATATAATAAAAATATTAAAGATTAAACCAGGACCAAAAATAGGAATGCTTTTAAATATTTTATTAGAACAAGTACTAGATGAACCAGAAAAAAATAAAAAAGAATATTTAGAAAAAAGAGCCAAAGAATTAGAACAGTCTTCAGAGAAGGAACTGAAAAAAATGAATGAAACAGCCAAAGCAAAATACAAAAATATTTTAGAAGAAGAAGAAATAAAAATAAAAAACAAATATCATGTTTAATATTCGGGGCATAGTGTAATGGTAACATGCACGCTTCGGGAGCGTGAGATTTCCCGGTTCGAGTCCGGGTGCCCCGACCATATTTTATGTTGAAAGAAGAAATTAATAATTTAATCAAACAATCATTGAGGAATTTAGCTAAAAAACAGCAATGGCAATTGCCAAAAGATTTTGATATCCCTTTAATAACTTCTTTTAATCCAGCTCACGGAGATTATAATACTCCTCTGGCTTTAATTTTTAGTAAAATAATAAAAGATTCGCCGCTTCATTTTGCCGAATTAATATCTCAAGAAATTCAAAAACAACAAAACAAAATCATCTCAAAAATAGAAATCCTTCCGCCTGGTCATCTGAATTTTTTTCTTGAAAAATCAGCCTTCCAAAAAGAGCTTAAAAATTTAATCAAATCCTCTGGTTTTATCAAGAAACAAGGAGGTCCTAAAAAATCTATTATTGTTGAGTATTCCTCGCCCAATATCGCCAAACCAATGCATGTTGGCCATTTGCGTTCCACTATTATTGGCGAGGCTTTGGCTAATCTTTATGACATTTGCGGCTATAAAGTTATTCGCTGGAATTACTTGGGAGATTGGGGAACTCAGTTTGGCAAACTAATTGTCAGCTATAAACTTTGGGGTAAAAAACAACAAATAGAGCAAAATCCCATTCAAGCTCTTTTGGCTTTATATCAAAAATTCCATCAAGAAGCCAAAACCAATCCTAATTTAGAATTATTAGCTCAGAAAGAATTTAAAAAATTAGAACGAGGTGACAAAGAAAATAGAAAACTCTGGTCTTGGTTTAAAAAAGAATCTCTCAAAGATTTTCAAAATATTTATAAATTACTGGGAATTAAATTTGATGTCAAAAAAGGCGAATCTGATTTTGAAAAAGATTTACTTCCTTTAATTGAAGGCCTAAAAAAGAAAAAATTAGCTCAAAAAAGCAGGGGGGCTTTAATTATTTCTTTGGATCGTTTTAACTTACCGCCGGCTTTAATTCAAAAATCCGATGGAGCTACCTTATATTTAACTCGAGATTTGGCCAATTTAATTTTCAGAATTAAAAAATACCATCCAGTTAAAATCCTTTATGTTGTTGGCAATGAACAGGATCTTTATTTTAAACAATTATTCGCTTTAGCTAAAATTTTAGGTTTGATCTCAAAAACCGAGGTCGAGCATATTAAATTTGGCTTGATTTTGGATGAAAATAAAAAGAAATTCTCCACTCGAGAAGGAGAATTAATCACTCTTCAAGAAGTGATTGAAAAAGCCCTTGAAAAAGCATTAAAAATCATTAAAGACAAGCATCCGTCTTGGTCAATTCAAAAACAAAAGCGATTAGCAAAAAATATTGCTCTTGGCGCTTTAAAATTCAATAGTTTAAAGAGTTTTCGCACAGCAGATATAGTTTTTGATTGGGAGCAAATGCTTGATTTTAGGGGCAATACTAGTATTTATCTTCAATATACTTATGCTCGTCTCAATAAAATTCTTCTGAAAGCCAAAAAAATTGGGTTAGGGGAAACAAAACTTTTAAATCAAGATTTAGAAATAAACTTGATAAAACAGCTCTTGGATTTTCCTTCCAATATCCAAAAAAGCACTTCAGAATATACCCCTCATTTGTTAGCTAATTACCTTTTATCTTTAGCTGATTTAGCTAATAATTATTATGAAAAAGTGCCTGTATTAAAGGAAGAGAATTTAAAGCGTCGCAATGCCCAGCTTTTATTAATTAAAATAATTGCCTTAATCTTAAAAAAGGGGTTAGAAATATTAGGAATAGAAGTTCTCAAGGAAATTTAATGGATTCGCCTTTGTCTTTTGATCCTCTCGTTGATTTTTTGCTGATAAAGAGTTAAAATAAATTAGAGATCATTAAATGATCTCTTTTTATTAGCTTTGAATATTCGAATATAAGAACCTGATCTTTAAAATTTGAATACTTGATTATAATCTGATATGATATATGAGGTGGGTTCGGATTAATGTAATTATGAAACTTTTAAGCCTTAAAGAAAAAGCTATAAATTATCGAAAACGTGGATATTCTTATGGAATTATTTCAGAAAAATTAGGATTAGCTAAAAGCACCCTTAGTAATTGGTTAAAAGAAATTCCCTATAAGTTTAATGAGGAAACATTGAAACGAATTAAATTGGCTCCTATTAAATCAGCTCAAATTACTCATAATCGAAAAGTCGCCAATATTCTCACTATTAAAAAATTAGCAAAAACAGAAATAGGGAAATTAACAAAAAGGGATCTATGGTTATTGGGAATTGGTTTATATCTTGGCGAGGGATCGAAATTATACGAGACAGTTCGATTAATTAATTCTGATCCTGAAATAATAAAATTAGCAATGAGATGGTTTCGAGAAATTTGCGGTCTGAAAAATGAAAATTTTGTTCCTTCAATCCATTCATATCCAGACAATAATATTGAAGAAACTATAAACTATTGGTCAAAAATAACTGGCGTTCCAAAAAAACAATTCGGGAAAACTCAAATAGATCAGAGAGCCAATAAGTCCGAGAAAAAGAAAAGAAAATTAGCATATGGAACACTCCATTTACAAATTAAAAGTTGCGGCAAACAAGAATTCGGAAGAACTCTTCATAGAAGAATCATGGGTTGGATAGAATCTGTTTTTAATCAATTTAATATGCGGGTATAACACAATGGTAGTGTACTTGGTTTCCAACCAAGATATACGGGTTCGATCCCCGTTACCCGCTCTCAAAAATCATTTAAAATATGGATAAAAAAATTAGAGTTTTTTCTGGCACGCGACCAACTGGATCCCTTCACTTGGGTAATTATTTTGGAGGAATTAAGGGTTATTTAGATCTCCAAGAAAGAAAAGATTTAGATTGTATTTATTCAGTGGTTGATCTTCATGGCATAACTTCTCCTTATAATCCTCAAAAATATCCTCAACAAGTAAAGGAATTGGTTTTGGATTATTTAGCCTGCGGGCTTGATCCCAAAAAATCTCATCTCATGATCCAATCGCAGGTTATAGAGCATTTAGAATTAGCCTATTATTTCTCTACTATTTTCCCTGTTTCTCGCTTAGAGCAATTACCTACTTATAAAGAAAAGAAAATAGAACAACCCAAATACATTAATTTAGGGCTTTTATATTATCCGATTTTGATGGCAGCAGATATTTTAATTTATAAATCAGAATTAGTGCCTGTCGGTAAAGACCAACTGCCTCATTTGGAACTCACTCGAGAAGTAGCCAGAAATTTTAACCATTACTTCGGTAAAACCTTTCCTGAGCCTCAAGCCTATTTGACTAAAGGAGCTTACATTCCTTCTTTAACCGGAGAAGGAAAAATGTCAAAAACCAAAGAAGATAGTTATATCAGTTTATTTGATGATTTGGAAACCATTAAAAGAAAATTATCAAAAGTGCCAACAGATTCTGGTAAAGGAAAAAAAATCCCAGAAAATGGCGGAGTTCATACTTTATTAACTTTGATTGAATTACTTATAAACAGTGAACAAAGAAAAAGATGTGAAAAGAAATATCTTACCACTGGCATCAAATATCAACCATTAAAAGAAGATCTAGCTCAAAGAATTTATAACTATTTAAAACCTATCCAAGAAAAACGCAAATATTATGAAAATAAATCAGATTTAGTTGAAAAAATATTAAGAGAAGGAAATACTTATGCTTCTCGAATTGCTAAAGAGACAATCAAAGAGGTGAGAAAAAAGATGGGCATTCGCTAATTTCATCCAATTTCGAGCGAAGCGAGAAACAAGGTAATCCTTATTTCGAGCGAAGTGAGAAACAAGGTAATCCTTATTTTTATGTCTCAAGGCATTAAAAATACTCAAGAAGAAATCTTAGAAAGTATTCAAGTAGAAAATTTACGTAAAAGATACGGTGCCGTTAAAGCAATAGATGGTATTTCTTTTTCTGTTAAAAAAGGAGAAATTTTTGGCTTTTTAGGTCCTAATGGCGCTGGGAAAACCACTACTATTAATATTCTTTGCACTCTTACTCGACCTACTGCTGGAGTAGCCTACATTAATAGCTATAATGTAAATTCCAACCCAGACCAAGTAAGAAATTCCATTGGTTTAGTCTTCCAAGAAATTACTTTGGATAACCATTTAACAGCAGAAGAAAATCTCTTTTTCCATGCCATGCTTTATGGAGTTTCCAGAAAAGAATTCATCCAAAGAAAAATTGAAGTTTTAAAACTGTGCGAATTATGGGAAAAAAGAAAAGTGAGAATAGAAAATTTTTCAAGCGGCATGAAACGAAGATTAGAAATCGCCCGGGCTTTAATTAACCAACCAAAAATCCTTTTCTTAGACGAACCTACTACTGGCTTAGATCCTCAAACCAGAAAAAAAGTCTGGGATTATATTTTTACTATGAGAAAAAAAGAAGACATTACCATTTTTTTGACTACCCAGTATTTAAATGAAGCTGAAAGTTGCGATAGAGTAGCCATTATTGACCATGGGAAGATTATTGCTTTAGATACTCCGGACAATCTCAAAAAAATGATTGGCGGCGATATTATTACTATTAAAACTGAGGATAATGAAAAAGCGGAAACAGAGTTTAAACAAAAATTCCCTGAATATTCAATAAAAAGATTGGGTAAAGAATTAAAAATCGAAGTAGATCAAGGCGATGAGTTTCTGCCTATTTTAGTCAAATCCTTGCCCTCAAAAATAATTTCCATGGAATTGAGAAGACCAACTTTAGAAGATGTGTTCTTGGAGTTAACTGGAAGACAAATCAGAGAAAATAATAATGGGAAATTAGAGGAAGAAACTCCTTCTTTTGATTTATCATCCTTGTTTTCTTTTTTCACCACGTCTAAGAAAGAGAAAAATAACAAAAGTACTAAAAAATGAACAAACTTTCTGGAATCTATATTCTTTGGTATAGAGAAATTCTTATTTATTTAAGAAATTCCCTTAAATTCTTTACTTCAATTTTTTTACCTTTATTGTTTTTAGTTTTTTTTGGTACAGGACTCAAAACTATTTTTCCTCTTGTTTCTTTGCCTTATGATTTTGCGGAATTTTTCTTTCCCGGTATTCTCGCCTTAAGTGTTACCACTATGGCTCTTTCTTCGACTATGTCTATTGTTTGGGATAGAGAATTTGGTTTCTTAAAAGAAATTTTAGTTTCTCCTGTGCCTCGATCTTACATCGCTTTAGGTAAAATCTTAGGAGCTGCTTCAACGGCCCTCATTGAAGGAGCCCTTCTTTTACTTGCTACTCCTTATTTGGGCATTAATTTTTCTTTAAAAATTTTCTTCGGAGGATTAGCTGTTATTTTTCTCATTGCTTATGGTATGGCCGCTCTGGGAATTTTCTTGACCGCTAGAATTAAAAGAACAGAAAGTTTTAGCATTATTCTTCAGCTGATTATTACGCCCATGGTTTTCCTTTCAGGAGCCTTTTTCCCTATCAATAACTCTCCCCATTGGATGGTAAGTCTTTCTAAATATAATCCCCTAACTTATGGAATTAACAGCTTGCGCTGGGTCATCCTTTCTCATACATTACCAACATCAACTATCAATCAATTAACGACCAATGGTTTTATTTCTTCTCTTTTAATCTTTATTTTATTTAGTATCATTATTACTATTTTGAGTCTTCAATTATTTAAAAAGTTAACTTAATTAATTCGCTGTTCTTTGGAGTTTGTGTTAAAATATTTTTATTCATTAAGATGATCATTCAATGGTTTGGACAATCTTATTTTAAAATCGAAACGAAAAATAAAGTCATCGTTATTGACCCGTTTTCAGAAAATGCTCTTGGTATTAAACCCGCTCGCTTTAAAGCAGATATTTTATTAATTTCCCATCCTCACGAAGACCATAATAATAAAGCTGTTATTTTAGGCGAGCCTTTTATCTTAGAAGGACCTGGAGAAGTTGAAAAAGAAGGAATATTTATAGAAGGAATTTTAAGTTATCATCATAATCACCTGGGCCGGAATCGAGAATATAATACAATTTATAAGATTGAAGCTGAGGATTTAACCTTATGTCATTTAGGCGATTTGGGAGAAAAAATCCTTAAAGAAGAAACTTTGGAAAAACTCTCAGAAATTGATGTTCTTTTTATTCCCGTGGGAGGAAATTATACTATTGATGCCGAGGAAGCAGTAGCTATTATCAATCAAATTGAGCCTAAAATCGTTATTCCTATGCGCTATCAATTGAAAGATTTAAAAATTAAACTTGATGCTTTAGAAAAATTTCTTAAAGCTTTTGGGAAAAAACCGGAAGAATTAGATAAATTAGTCATTCGAAAAACTCAATTACCCCAAGAAACAAAATTAATCGTTTTATCTTGCCTGTCGGCAGACAGGAAACCAAACCTGTAATCATTTGTTAATTTGATGATTTCTAAACCTCTAAAAAACGATCAAGAACAGCCTAAAAATATCCAACCTCGAGAAATTACTGAAGAATTACGAGAGTCTTATTTGGATTATGCTATGTCAGTGATTATCTCTCGGGCCCTTCCTGATGCCCGAGATGGTCTTAAACCTGTTCAAAGACGAATTCTTTTTGCCATGAATGAATTAGGTTTAACTACTTCAGCTAGAACCAGAAAATCAGCCACGGTTGTTGGAGAAACATTAGGTAAATTTCATCCTCATGGCGATATTGCTGTCTATGATGCCTTAGTCAGAATGGCTCAAGATTTTTCTTTAAGATATCCCCTAGTTCAAGGTCAGGGTAATTTTGGCTCTATCGATGGTGATCCGCCAGGCGCTATGAGATACACTGAATGTAAACTTACCAGCTTAGCCGGTGAAATGCTCGAGGATTTAGACAAAGAAACTGTTGATTTTATGCCCAATTATGACGCCACCATAGAAGAACCAAAATATTTACCGGCTAAATCGCCGCAATTAATTTTAAATGGGGCTATGGGCATTGCTGTCGGCATGGCCACCAATATTCCCCCTCATAATCTCAAAGAAATAGTTGAGGCTATTATCTATTTAATCGACAAGCCAGGAGCTTCTATTGAAGAATTGATGACTTATGTTAAAGGTCCGGATTTCCCTACTGGCGGTATTATCTATGGCAAAGAAAATATCCTCGAAACTTATGCTACTGGTAAAGGAACAATTGTTTGTCGAGCAAAAACAGAAATTATTGATGATGATAAACATAAGAACCTGCCTCGCTCCGCTCAGCAGAACCTTGTTTCTCGCTCCGCTCAAAATAAAAAAATCTTGATTACAGAAATTCCCTATCAGGTTAATAAAGCAGATCTGATAGCTAAGATCGCCCAATTAGTAGAAGAAAAGAAAATCGAAGGTATTAAGGATTTAAGAGACGAATCAGATAAAGAAGGATTACAAATAGCCGTTGATCTTCATAATAATGCCCTACCTAAGAGAATTTTGAACCAGCTCTTTAAATACACAGAAATGGAAAAATCCTTTCATGTGAATATGTTGGCTTTAGTAGAAAATGGTTTACAACCAAAAGTTCTTTCTTTGAAAAATATCCTGGAAGAATATATTAATCATCGCAAAAATGTTGTTAAAAGACGAATCGAATTTCTCCTCAAAAAAACTAAAGAAAGAATTCATATTTTAGAAGGTTTATCAAAAGCCTTAAATCATATTGATGAGATTATTAAATTAATTAAAGCCTCCTTCAACCGAGATGATGCTCAAAAGAAATTAATGGCCAAATATCGTTTTAGTGAAATTCAAGCTAATGCGATTTTAGAGATGAAGCTTTCTAGCTTGGCGAGATTAGAAAAACAAAAGATTGAAGATGAGTTGAAAGAAAAACTAAAATTGGAAGAAGAATACATCATTATTCTTCAAGAACCAAAAAGAATTCTTAAAATCATTAAAGATGAATTAAACGTCTTAAAAGAAAAATACGATGACGGAAGGAAAACCCGAATCGAACCTTTTCTCCCTGGAGAAATTAAAGAAGAAGAATTAATCCCTCCAAAAGAAATTCTGATTACTTTATCTCAAACTGGTTATATCAAGAAAATGGAGCCTCTAGCTTTAAAAACCCAAAAAAGAGGAGGCAAAGGGGTTATTGGTTACGAAACAAAAAATGAAGAAGATGCCATTTCTCATCTTTTAGCGGCCAATAACCGTGATAAAATTCTTCTTTTCACCAACAAAGGTTATCTTTTTCAACTCCCGGCTTTTGAAATTGCTGAAGGCTCAAGAACTGGTCGAGGAAAATTGATTCAAAATTATCTTAATTTACGGCAAGAAGAAAAAGTAATAATTCTTTTAAATCTACCTTTAAATTTAAAAGAGACTAACTATCATTATCTTGTTCTCGCTACAGAAAAAGGAATCGTAAAAAAGACTATCCTGAAAGAATACGAAAATATGAGAAAAGGAGGAATTGTCACTATTAAGTTAGGGCTTCACGATAATCTTATTGACGCAGCCTTTACTACAGGTAATGATGATATTATTTTAATTTCTAAAAATGGCCAAGCCATCCGTTTTTCGGAAAAAGAAATGCGGGCTATGGGTAGAACAACTAGCGGAGTCAAAGGATTAAAATTAGCTGAAAATGATAAATTAATAAACCTGATTACCATTGCTCCAGAAGTTATCAAAACTAACCCTCAAACTTTGGTCATCAGCGAAAACGGTTTTGGTAAAAGAACTAAATTAAATGAATATCGAAAACAAAAAAGAGGAGGCTCGGGTATTAAAACTGCTAAAACAACTCCAAAAACCGGTGTTTTAGTCAAAACTTCTTTAGTCCAAAATCAAGAAACTTTAATTGCTATTTCTCAAAAAGCTCAAATTATTAAAGCCAATTTAAATAGTATTCCAATTTTAAAACGGGCCACCCAAGGAGTAAGAATTATGAAATTAGAAAAAGGGGATAAAATAGCTGGTGTTTCTTTGCTCTAGTTTGATATAATATAAATATAATTTATGTCCTATGGCATCTTTTCTTAATCCTGCTGAGGTAATAAATCTTTTACCTTTGAAAGAAGGAATGACAGTGGCTGATTTTGGTTGTGGTAATGGTTATTTTACTTTAGAGATGGCTAAAAGATTAAGACCTAATGGTCGAGTGATTGCTTTAGATATCTGGAAACCCTCACTTGAGGCTTTAGCTTTTCGTTCTAAACTAGAGGGTTTGAATTCTCTCATCGAAACCCGCTGGGCTAATTTAGAAATGCTAAAAGGAAGCGGTTTAGATAATAATTCGTGTGATTTAGTTTTTATTGCTAATATTCTTTTTGAGATAGAAAAAAAAGAAACTATCATTGAAGAGGCAAAAAGAATTTTAAAACCAGAGGGATTTTTAGTTTTAATCGAATGGGAACCAGATAAATTGCCTAATAAAAATTTTCTTTTCCCTGCTACCAAACAAGAAGCTTTAGAATTATTAGAAAAATTTGGTTTTCAAATAGAAAGAGAGCTCTCCTTAAGTATTACTCACTATGGCTTTTTAACCAAATTAATGAATAAATGATATGACTTCGCGCCAAAAAACAATTCTCCGCGTCATTATCGGCATCATTATTGGTTTCATTGTTTTGGTTATTTTTTCGAAAAGACAAGTCCCTAAACCTGTCTCCTTAGAAATATGGGGAATAATTGATGAGCCCGCAGTTTTTACTCCTCTTATCAATAGTTTTCAAAAAAACAATCGTAATATTAGCGTCCATTACGTTCAAAAAGATTCTGCTACCTACCAAGATGATTTATTAAAAGCCTTTGCTGCTAATAAAGCCCCGGATATTTTTATGCTTTTTGGCAATTGGCTACCAAGTTATCAAGACAAGATTGAGCCCTTGAATTTAAAAAATGATAAAGATTTGAATTCTTTAATTATCAGCCAAACATTTCCTCAGGTTGTTCAAGATGACTTAGTTAATAATGATTTCCTCTTAGGTATACCTCTTTATATTGATACTTTGGCTCTTTATTATAATAAAGACATCTTTGATTATTATAATATCGCCCTTCCTCCCCAAACTTGGGATGAAGTGGTAAAACTCATTCCCAAATTAAGAAAAATCAATTCCCAGGGTCAAGTTACCAGAGCCGCCATTGCTTTAGGCACCAGTAATAATATTGATTGGGCCAGTGATATTCTTTCTGAATTAATGATGCAATTAGGCAGTTCTATGGTGAATAAAACTTATCAAACAGTGACTTTTAACGAATCTGTTACTCAAAATGACTTAAGAATTATTCCCGGTGAAGAAGCTTTAAAATATTTTACTCAATTTGCTAATCCAAAATCTTCTCTTTATACTTGGAATAATAGTTTCCCTAATTCTGTTTCTGCCTTTTCCCAGGGTAAAACTGCCATGATGCTTGGTTATAATCAAGCTCAAAATGCTATTCAAAAAGAGGCGCCTGGTTTAAGATACGGTATTGCCTCCTTTCCTTATTTTAGCGGTAATGAAGAAAAAATTAATTATGCCAGGACAATGAATTTGGTAGTTTTTAACAGATCATCCTATCTTAAAGAAGCTTGGCAATTTTTAAAATATCTCAGTCAATCGAATAATAGCCAATATTATTTCCTCCAAACCAAAAATCCTCCAGCCAGACGAGATCTTATTATTTCTCTGGCTGTTAATGATTCTCAAGCAGGAGTTTTTGCCAGCCAAATTTTAACTAGCCGCGATTGGTATCAAATTGATGCTCAAGAAATCAGCATCATTTTTAATAATATGATTGAAAGCGTGGTTCTCCAAAATATTCCTCCTAATCAAGCAATCTCTACAGCTACTTCAAGAATTAACCTTTTGTGGCAACAAAAAAAGTAAATATGAAACTGAAAACATGAAACATGAAACAAAAAAACAATTTATTTTTCTCGCTCCTCTATCTTTCGTTTTAATTCCTTTAATAGTTAGTGCAGCTGGCTTAGTGCCTTGCGGAGGCCCTGATGAAGACCCTTGCACTGCCTGTGATTTATTAATTTTATTTCAAAATGTCCTGAAAAAAGCTCTGGAAATTGCCTTTTTAATTGTCATTGGCTCTATCGTTTATGGCGGTTTTCGCTGGATTTTTTCTGGAGGCAATGAAACTAGTATTAAAACTGGCCAGAAAATTATAACAAATGCTATTATAGGGATAGTCATTATTTTAACTGCTTGGTTAATTGTTAATACTGTATTTTGGTTAATCAAAACAATTGGCGGTAAAGATTACACTGGCACTTGGTTTCATATAGATTGCTCAGAATTGTCTGGGTTCCAAAACGATGGTACTTCTAATACAGATGCAGAGACAGAGCCAGTCACAGATACAGATACAGAACTAACACCAGTATCTAAATGCTATGACTGTGGAAAAGCGATTTGGGGTTATTGCGATAAACAGGAATGCCTTTCCCTGGGAGATTGTGAATTTAAAGCTTACTTTCTTATGGCTGGTTGGGGTTATTGCATTAACAAATAATCAATAATTTAATTTTAACTATGAAAAAAATAATTCTCGCTATCTCGATTTTAACCTTATTCTCTTTAGCTTTAGTACCTTTCGTTAACTCCCTCGAGAATCCCTACGAAACTTCAAACGACACTAAGGAAATTATTATTAAAAATCCTTTGGGTGAAACTTCGGATATTTATACCTTAGTTATGAAAATTTTAGACTTTCTGATTATCTTAGCTTTCCCTTTATCAGCCATTCTAATAGTTTATGCTGGCCTTCTTTATATTACTTCAGCTGGCAATGCGGAAAAAATTAAAACTGCCCAAAAAACTTTAATTTGGGCTTTAATTGGTTTTGCCATTGTTTTAATAGCCAAGAGCGTGCCTCCTATTATCGAAGAATTTCTTTCTGGAACGACTACCACGACTAATACGCTACCTCCATCTATTCAAATATAAGAACCTGCTTCGCAGAACCTTGTTATTCGCTTTGCTCATAATAAACCAACATTGATAACTTGATTGTGATTTGTTATAATAGCTAACAAAGGTCGATAAAATAAATTTAACTTATTACTATGAAAAAAATAATTCTCCCTATCTCAATTTTAACCATATTCTCTTTGGCTTTGGTCTCTTTTGCTGTAACTGGAGAAACAGAAGCACCTTATATTACTCTTGATATTTGGATCATGTTAACTAAAGCTATTAATTGGCTCTTTGGCCTTGTAATTGCTGTCGCTGCTATTATGCTTATCTGGGCTGGTTTTACTTATGTTACTTCTGCTGGCAACGCGGAGAAAATGAAAACTGCTTTGAATTCCGTCATCTATGCTCTTATTGGTATAGCCATCGCTATTTTAGCTAAAGGTTTAATTTATATGGTCTGTGGGTTTGTCGGCGGCACAGATTGCAGTTTCTTCTAAACTTGAAAATGTCCATTGAATCAAAAAACTCCTTTTTAAGGAGTTTTTTGATTGTGAATTTTTAAAAAGTGTCGGAGGAGAGATTCGAACTCTCAAGGGTTTCCCCGCTGGGTCCTAAACCCAGTGCGTCTGCCAGTTCCGCCACTCCGACCCAGCAACAGGAAAACCAATTATCTTCTCCCTTATTCTTCTTCTATCTCTAAAACCTTCTTTTTTGTTTTTTCTAATTTCGGAAGAATAATAGTGAGTAAGCCGTTTTTAATGATAGCCTTAGCTTTATCAGCATTGATTTCCTGAGGCAGAATAATGGAACGAGAAAATACTCCCCAAAAACATTCTTCATAATAAAATTTATCAATTTTCCCGTTTTCTTCTCTTTTTCTTTCACCTCGAATAGTAATCATATCATTGGTAATAGAAATATCTAAATCATTGGCTTTCATTCCCCCAATGACTGCCTGAAGAACTAAATTCTCCTGGGTTTCGTACAAATCAATGGCTAATTCCCCTTCTTCTGAGGAAGCCGGCCAAGCTGGTTTATTTTTATCACTATTATTTTTATTACTACTGTTATTAATGTTTAAAGATTTTTGTTTTTCTGCCATAAATTAAATAAATTTTATTGGTTTTTTAATTTGCTTTAATAAATCAAAAGCCCAAAGAAGACCAATGGTCACAAAGAATAATCCTAAACTGACTAAAAATACTGCTGTCCCGCCAAATTTAATAATAGCAAGATTAAAAAAGAAATGCAACGCTATGCCTAAAACTAATCCCCAGTAAAGTTGATTGGATTTTTTCTTCTTTAAAAGAAATAAAGCCCAGAAAAAACCAATGATGCCGCTGGAGAGAGCATGAAGTAAATTAGCGCCAACAAATCTTAAACTCATGGTCTGGAAAACCGGGAGAAGTAGGCTTCCATTTACTATTTCCTGACTGGCTGCCAAGATATTCTCCACTAAACCAAAACCTAGAGCTAAAACAATTAAATAAATCATCGCATCAATGGCTTCATCAAAGTATTTGTTTTTCTTTAAAATAAAATAGGCGCTGAAAAATTTGGCTAGTTCTTCTATGACGGCAATTCCCCCGTAGACAAAAATAATATTTAAAAGAGTAAGAGAAGCATTCATATCAATTCTTAATAATTTTAAATACAAACCTTCTCCATACCAAATTAAAGGAGTAATCAAAATTCCTAAACCAAAAAGAATCATTAACCATTTTAAAGGTTCTGGTTTAAGAATATCCTGCCAAAGAAAAAACACCAGCCATAAAACAATGGGTAAAATGCCTAAAAAACTAGAGATGAAAAAAATTAAGGCCATTTTGCAATTATTAAAATTTTTTCTTTTTTGTTATGCTCTGGCAATTTTTGCCAGATGGCTTCGGTCACAAAAGGCATAAAAGGATGGAGCATTTTTAGAGAATCAACTAAAATCTCCCAGAGGAGATATTGAGCGGCTTTTTTCTCTTTTCCTTCTTTAATTCTCGTTTTCATTTCTTCTATAATCTTATCAGCAAAAGTATGCCAAAAATAATGATATAAAGTTTCTCCAGCCAAAGAAAAACGATAATGATCTAAATAATAAGTTATTTTCTTTTCTGTTTTTTTAAAATCCTTGAGAATTTTTTTATCATGGGGTTTTAAAATAGGTTTTTTACCATCAAATCCTTGTAAATTCATTAAAATAAAGCGGCTCACATTCCAAATTTTATTAGCAAAATTCCGATAACCCCTGATTTTCTCTTCGGAAATAATAATATCATTACCTGCTGTATTACCAATAATCAAAGCCATCCTTAAAGCATCAGTGCCATATAATTCAGTCACTGCTAAAGGATCTATGACATTGCCTTTTGATTTAGACATTTTTTGTTTATCTTTATCTATTACTAAACCATGAAGATAAACAGTTTTAAAAGGCGCTTTTCCAGTTTGATAAATTCCTAACATTATCATCCTTGCTACCCAAAAGAATAAAATATCACAACCAGTTTCCATTACTTCAGTAGGATAAAACGTCTTAAAATCTTTTTTCTTATTTGCTATTAAAGTAGCAAAAGGCCATTGGCCAGAAGAAAACCAAGTGTCTAAGACATCCTTATCTTGTTTTAAATTTTTACTGCCGCAATAAGGACATTCCAAGGATTTTTTACCATGAGTTATAATGATCCCTTGTTTAGATTGGCATAAATCATTCTTTTGATCTTGGCAATACCAAACTGGTAATTGAATTCCCCAGGAAATCTGCCTGGAAATATTCCAATCTTTTAAGTTGTTCATCCAGTGGAAGAAAATCTTTTCAAAATGCTTTGGAATAATTTTAATTTTTTTAGTTTTAACAGCAGAGATTGCTAATTCTTTTAAGGATTTTTTTGTTTTGCCAAATGATTTATTCACTGCCACAAACCATTGATCCATTAACATTGGCTCAATGATCGTTCCACATTTATAACAATGACCAATCTCATGAATATAATCTTCTTCTTTTATTAAATGATTATTATTTTTCAAAATTTCAATAGCTTTTTGCCGAGCTTCAAAAACTTTTAAATCTTTCAAAGGACCAGCTAATTCATTAAATTTTCCATCAAAATTTAAAGTTTGTCTTATCTCTAAATGATAATCTTTTCCAATTTCAAAATCTAAAGCATCATGGCTAGGAGTAATCTTTAAAGCGCCAGTGCCAAACTCTATTTCCACTCTTTTATCACCAATAATAGGAATTTGTCTTTGAGTGATAGGTTCAATAACCAATTCATTAATAACATTTCTGTATCTTTCATCCTTGGGATTAACAGCAATGGCAATATCTCCAGGGATGGTTTCTGGTCTGGTAGTGGCTACAGTAATAGACTTGGTCTTATCTTTAACAAAATTATAACAGACGTAATAGAGTTTAGATTTCTCTTCTTGATATTTTACCTCTAAGTCAGAGAAGGCTGTTTGATGTTTAGTACAATAATTTACAATTCTTTGACCTCGATAAAGCAAACCATCCTGCCAAAGTTTTTCAAAGGTTTGATAGACTATTTTAATAATATCTTTATCTAAAGTAAATTTTTCTCTTGACCAATCGCAAGAAGCGCCTAATTGTTTTAATTGTTGTTTAACAATCTTTTTATTTTTCTGTGTGTAGTCCCAAACTAATTTAAAAAATTCTTCACGACTCATGGAAAATCGACTTTTCCCTTCTTTGGCTAATTTCTTTTCAAACACTACTTGAGTTTCAAAACCAGCATGATCAGTTCCAGGAAGCCAAAGAGCTTTTTTGCCTTTCATTCGTTCATAGCGAATCATTAAATCTTCTAAAGTAACAAAAACAGCATGACCAATATGTAAGGGGTCATTGGCATTAGGCGGCGGCATAATAATAGTAAAAGGCCTGCCTTGAGTCTTTAAATTATCGGGATTAAAATAACCAGATTTTTCCCACAAACGGTAAATCTGTTTCTCAGTTTTTTTATAATCGTAAATCTTATTCATAACCTTAAATTAGCTTCGGCTTTTATTTTGTTCCATCTTAAAGATGAAGCTTTTTTAGATCGCGATAGATAATTAAAAAATCCTGCTGAAGCAATCATCATTGCATTATCTGTAGTATATTTTAACAAGGGAAGACAAAAATTAAAAGGTTTGTTTTGTTTGCTTAATTCTTGATTAAATTTTTCTCTCAATCGCAAATTAGCAGTTACTCCCCCGCCTAAAATAATTGACTTTACTTTGTAATGTTTCCCAGCAGATAAAGTTTTTTCTACCAATACATCGGTAATCGATTCTTGAAGTTCATATGCTAAAGTTGGCAATAATTGTTTTCTTTCTTTCAAGCTTAATTTCTGCCATAAGTATAACAAAGCGGTTTTTAAACCTGAAAAAGAAAAATCATGATCACCAGAATCAATCATCGGACGAGGCAGTTTCTGTATTCTGTATCTTGTATTTTGTATCTTATATTTCTCCGCTTCGGTGGCAATGGCTGGACCTCCAGGATAACCAAGACCTAAAATTCTGGCTCCCTTATCAAAACATTCGCCAGCAGCATCATCTCTAGTTTCGCCTATAACTTGATAATCACCAATTTTTTCTATGTAAACTAACTGTGTATGCCCGCCAGATACTAAAAGACAAATTGCCGGAAATACATTTTTTGTTTCTTGCTCTAACAAAAAACTAAGTAAATGCCCCTCTAAATGATTAACACCAATAATTGGTTTTTTCCAAGCCCAAGCTAAGGTTTTAGCAAAATTGACACCCACTAAAAGAGCGGGAATTAAACCCGGGCCTTGAGTCACAGCAATCAAATCTATATTTGATTCCAGATTCTTTAGAGAACCAAAAGCCTCAAGAATAGTTTTTTGAAAAACAATTTCTAAATTTTTAACATGCTCCCTTGAAGCTAACATTGGTACCACTCCTCCGTATGGAGCATGAACTTTTATCTGACTGGCTACTGTGCTAGCTATTGGTTCATTAACAAAACTGGTCTTAGTTTTTTCGGCCTTAAGTAATGCGATAGAAGTTTCATCGCATGATGTTTCAATCCCTAAAATAACCATAATAGAATGTGGCCCTCTCACTTGGAAAGAATCAGAGAATTCTTAATGCGGTGTTTAAGATGCGTGTAAGAACCAGCAAATCTTTTCAGTTTGAATTCACGATCTTTAGCATCTTTCTCTGATAGATACGCTTCGTAATAGATTAATTTCAATGGAAGACGAGGTTTAGTTGCTTTAGAAGAAGATGTATTATGTTGAACCAATCTTCTTTTTAAATCATTAGTATAACCAATATATAAATTATCATCTTTTATACTTTTGAGCACATATGCATAATACATATTCTTTCCAAGTGAGGGGGTGGCGCCAATGGGATTTGAACCCATATTACGGGATTGAAGGCCCCGTGTCCTAACCAGGTTAGACGATGGCGCCAAATAACAAAAACTCAACTTCTCCAGCATAACTAAATTTGAAAAAAAATTCAACTAATTATTAAGTTTATAAATCTGAAACTAAAACAGTTTTCACGGCTACTCTTTTATAAGCTACGCCTACCGGCCAACAACTTTGCAAAATTAAAATTGGTTTGTCTTCGGGAGGAAAAATTGTTTCTGTAATCTCACTGCCTTTTGGCCAAGGTAAAAATATTTTTTTCTCTTTGACTTCAAAAACTAAAGGTTTTTGCTCCCAATAAACATAAATTTTATCACCTATTTGTAATTCTGATAAAAGAGAAAAAACTGATTTGTATTTACCTGGCTGCCAAGGATATTGAGAAGAATGGCCAATGATAATTGAATATCCCTGACCAGGAAGAGCTGAGCCAGGATAAAGAACAACTCCTTGTTTTAATTTTTGATAAATTAATTTCAAATCAGAAGTATCTATCTTCCAAATTGGAGCCTTAATGCCAAATTCAGGTAATTCCAAAATATTAGCAGTTTGAGCTTCAAGAGGCACTACTGGTAAAATAATAGTTTTCTGATTTGTAATCAAAGAAGGCTCAGTTGTTAAATCCAAAAAACGAGGAGGTCTGGTTATTTCTTCTTTTAAAATGACTAATGAATGACTAACTTTATAAGAAATTATAGAGCCAAAAACAATTCCATTAAAAATAAAAAAAACAATAATAAAGATTATCGCGAATATCTGGCTAAAAAGTTTTAAATCACGCCTAAAAATTTTAGTTAAAAACACGTCTTTTAAATTATGAGTTAAAATAGATTACGAAATAACCAATTGGCCAATAAATCTTTCAAGGTGAAAAACAAGAAAAGCAGCTCCAATAAAAACTAATATTCCACCTCTTAAAACTATTTCTGAAAATTCAAAAGGAATAGCCCTTTGATTTAAAATAATACCTAAGATTACTATCGAACCTAAGATAATTAAACCAAAAGCAATAATCTTATTGAAAACATCAATTTGGGTCCTAGTATCAACTTGAAGATTACTAACAATAGGAACGGGAAAAGTGGTAGCTGGAAGTGTAGTGGATGTTTCTGTAGTTGAAGGAGTTATGGTCGTAACTGTAGTTGGCACAGTAGTTGGTGCTTCTTCTTTCTCTTCTCCCAAAACCTCTTTTTTAGCACTGGGGGGAACAGTAGTACTAGGAGCAGCTTTAGCTAAAGCTGGATTGGTAGTTTCTGTTGTGGGTTTAATCTTCTCAATTTGAAGACTACCAAATAATTGCACTACTATTGGTTGATTGATTCCTGGTTTAGAAAAATCAGCTGGCAAAACTGCAATACCTATATCTTGGTAATTGTTATTTAAAAGATTTTCCCGATGGCCTGGAGAATTAAGCCAGGCTCTAACCACCTCTTCGCTATCAACAAAATTCATGGCTAAATTTTCCCCAGCATAATGATAATCATAACCAGACTTACTGATCCAATACCAAGGAGAAACGCCAGTGGGACTAAAATGGCTAAAATAATTATTTTGAAACATATCTTCAGCTTTTTGCTTAGCAGCTGCATCCAATAAAGGATTTTCTTTTAAAAGAGAAAGCCCGTATTGCTGTCTGATATCATTGGTTAAAGCAATGATTCTTTGAGCATTCAAATCAGCAAAAAGAGCTGATTGCTGAATCAAAATTAATTGAAAACTAAACAAAACTTTTGATAAAAGAAATAAAAGAATAAAAACGGAAATTACCCTGTCGTTTAAAACACCGGGTTGAAAATTATTCTCTTTATTCGGCCAAAGCCAATTTTTAATTTTGGACAGTATTTTCATATTTAATCTATATTACAATAAATTACTGCTAATTTCTATATAATTTAAATTTATCTCTAACTTATGTTTAATTATACCATATTTTTTAGTATTTGACAATAGCTAGTTTCTGTGTTTCTATAAAAATAGTATTTTACAAAAAGAAAGCCCACTCTTTTGTTGAGTGGGCTTGATACTTTATACTACTGAGTTTTTAACTTTTACAATGGCAATCATTTTCATTTTTCGTTTTCCACCAAGGATTATAATCCTCAGTCCAATAGGCAAAGTACAAATAATTTGTGCCAGGATAAATATATACTATTTCCGTATGACTTATGGCGCCACACGAATCTATAATATATATTTTGACATATTGATTACATGGCACGCTGACTGTCGCAGTTGGCTGTGACTGATAATGTACGTATTGACCAGTCGACAGATCATTCACATAGATTGTCCCCCATACATAGTCCCCGGCAGTAACTGTCAAAGAACAAGTCTGTATGGGCGGAGTAATGGGTGGAGTACAGCAGTCCGGCGTAGTTAAAACAATCTGGCACCCAGTCAAGAAAACAATTCCTAGCAAAAATAACAAAATCAATCCAAACATTCCAAATTTCATTTTCATTTCTAAATCCTCCTTTTCTTTTTTTTATTTACTTTCTATTCTTGAGACCATTCGTAAACGGTATAGATGTTTACGTGATGATCACTTATCCAGAATCCTAATCCTAATCCCAGCGTTATACCTAAAGCCAAGATCAACAAACTAAGAATGAATTGTCTTCTCTTTTCCTTTATTTTTTTATCTCCTTCTTTTTGTTCTTATTAAATTTTCAATGATACTGATTAGACTATAGTATAGCAAAATCTTTATAATTTGTCAATCCTTACATCAAATTCATTAGTTCTTGACAATTATCTATTTATGTGATAGTATAGTATTATAAATGTTTAATTCATAAAAACAATGATAAAATTATATAATATAAAAAATATGAGAATAAAAAAACATATATTTCCAACCGTGATCTTAGGAGGAATTTTGTTATTTGGATTATTATTAAATCCTGCTTTTGTAGGTGCCCTTATAATTGTTACGGGCCCAACCACAACTACAACTACTCACCCTCTTTGTCATGATTCTTCCTGCACAACTACAACTACTCACCTTCCCACCACAACTACCACTACTCGCCCTCCAACCACAACTACAACTACTCACCCTCTTTGTCATGATTCTTCCTGCACAACTACAACTACAGTCGTTCCCACTACAACTACCACTACTCACCCTCTTTGCCATGATTCTTCTTGTACTAGATATTCTTGCAATACTTCTACCTATCAATGCTATGTAAATACTAATGGGGCTTACGCCACTTTAAATGATTGTACAACTAATTGTCAGCCACCTGTAACTCGATATGCTTGCAATTCTTCATACCAATGCGTAGTAGCTTCTAATGGAGAATATACTTCTTTAAACACTTGCCAAAATAACTGTATTGCACCAGCAAGATATACTTGCAATGCTAATTATCAATGCGTAGTAGCTTCTAATGGAGAATATACTTCTTTAAGCACTTGCCAAAATAACTGTATTGCACCAGCAAGATATACTTGCAATGCTAATTACCAATGCGTATCTGATTCTAATGGACAGTATACTTCTTTAAACACTTGCCAAAATAATTGTATTGCACCAGCAAGATATACTTGCAATGCTAATTATCAATGCGTATCTGATTCTAATGGACAGTATACTTCTTTAAACACTTGCCAAAATAATTGTCAGCCACCTGTAACTAGATATTCTTGTAATGCTAATTACCAATGCGTAGTAGCTTCTAATGGACAGTATACTTCTTTAAACACTTGCCAAAATAACTGCCAGCAAATAATTCAATCTTTATCAGTATCTTGTTATGCTTCTCCAAACTATCCTCAAGTCAATCAAACTATAACTTTCTATAGTAATGTTAGTGGCGGCAGCGGTAATTATACTTATTATTGGAGCGGTTATGCTTCCGGCAATGGCTCTTCTTCTCAGCAAACATTTAGCTCTTCTGGTACTTATTCTGCTAATTTAATGGTTTATGATTCTAATAGCAGAAGTGGCAGTGCTTCTTGCAGTGCCTATGTTCAAGGCCAATCGACTCTTACTCCCACTTTAAATTTCTGGGCTGATAAATACACTTTGAACCAAGGAGAAGCTACTTATCTTCGCTGGACATCTAGTAATACTAATTATTGCGTGGCTTCTAATGGTTGGACTGGCAGTAAGTCCACTTCTAACTATGAGTCAACTGCTCCCAACAACCAAACTACTTATACTTTAACTTGTTATGGTAATGGCGGCCAAGTTACTCAGAGTTTGACTCTTTATGTTGCTTCCCCAACCACTACTATTAACTTCACTAAATTAGGAAGAAATCTTTCTAATGGCGATAGAATTTATTCCAAAGTCATTCGCGTAGCTCAAGGTGATATTATTGAATTCTATTTAACAGTAACTGCTGGCAGTTCTAGTGACCTTCAAAATGTTGTTATCACAGACAATTTGCCTTCAGTTTTTAGCTATCAGAATGGCACTACTAAAGTAGATGGTATTACCCAAATAGACACTCTCACTACTACTGGTTTATCTTTAGGTACTATTTCAAGAGGTACTTCCAAAACAATTGTTTTTCAAGCTCTTAGTAATAATCCTGGAACCTATTTTACTTATACTAATACTGCTCAAGTGACTGCTTCTGGTGTTAGCACTATTTCTGATAATGCTACTATTATTTATGGTTTAGTCGCTGGAGCCAGTACTATTAAAACCGGTGCTGAAGATTCTCTATGGATTTCTTTCATTATCAGTATGGGTTTAGCTTTCTTGATCTGGTATTATGTTAAATTCAATCCTCAGGGTAAATTAGTTTTTGCTAAAGTAGAAAATAAAATAAGAGATCTTCGTTTAGATTCTCTGCGTCGACAAATAATAAAGAAATAAATCCTCATAAATTCTAGAAAAAGATAAAACAAAAACTGCCCTGAGTTTATCGAAGGGCAGTTTTTGTTTTAGGGTGGCATAGGAGATTCGAACTCCCCCTCAAGGTTCCACAGACCTTGGTGCTAGACCACTACACTAATGCCACCATCAATCTTTGTTTTATTTATTATTGGCTTTTAAAATTAATCTCCGAGCATAACCCCAATCAATGCTGAGTTTTCTGCCTATTGTTCTATATGATAATCCTTTATTTCTTAATTCTTTTGCTAATTTTTTTCTTTTGTCTAAAGCAAGTTGCTTTTGATGCCGAATTTCCATATTTTTCTTTAATGCAGGCAAAACGCGATTCACAAGTTGCTTCTTAACAATTAGATATGGTGTAATATGTAAAATAAAGCTGTAGACATCTTCTTGTTTTGAAATATAAAAGACCCAGCTATCTTTCCAATGTATTTTTCTTTTCTTTACTTTAATTATATGACCACTTTTTAAAAACCTCTGGATATTAATTAAAACCTCTTCGTTCGCTTGAGCTATATAAATCCTATATCCTTTACCATTACGAGTTAGAGCTCCTTCCCCATCAAAAAATCCAGCAATATAATACCAATTCATATAACTTTATGGTATCATATCTGTGGTCAATCTTGCAAGTTTTTCAACATATATAATCCACAAAATAATTACTTAATATCTGCTCCTAAATTTGACAATCTCTCTTTTAATCCTTCATATCCTCTTTCAATAGTCTCAATACCAGTTAATTCTGATTCTCCTTCAGCTATTAAAGCAGCGATTAAATAGGAAAAACCTGCTCGCAAATCTGGAACCTGTATTTTTGCTCCTTTTAAAGGTGTTGGCCCCACAATAATAGTACTGTGCAAAAAATCTTTATGGCTGAAACGGCAAGGCCGACTGCCAAGACATTCTTTAAAAAGATAAATTCTAGCACCCATTTTATTCAAAGCATCAGTATAACCAAAACGGTTTTCATAAACTGTTTCGTGAATAATCGAAACTCCCTCGGCTTGAGTTAAAACAATAGTAAAGGGCTGCTGCCAATCAGTCATAAATCCAGGATGAACATCTGTTTCCAAAGCTACTCCTTTTAATTGAGTGCTATCAAAAAATCTAATGCCATCATTTAAAATTTCAAACTTCCCGCCAATTTTTTTGACCCAGTTCAAAAAAGTAATCAAATATCTTTGCTCTGCGCCTCTAATAAAAATATCGCTTTTGTTAGCGATAGCCAAAGAAGCAAAAGAAGCAGCTTCAATTCTATCATTCATAATCTTGAAACGAGCGCCATGAAGATGTTTTACTCCTTCAATAATCCAAGTGCGATTAACATCTTGATAAATTACTGCACCCATAGCTTGTAAAAACAAGGCTAAATCTTCAATTTCTGGCTCAATCGCTGCATTTTGAACCACGGTTGTGCCAGTCGCTAAACTAGCCCCCAAGAGAATATTTTCTGTTGTCCCCACGCTAGGATAATTTAGTTGAATAGTTGCTCCTTTCAAACCTTTACTTTTCACCACATAATTACAATCATTAAGTTCAATTTCTGCTCCTAATTGTTTATAAGCATCGAGATGAAAATTTACTGGCCGTTCACCAATCTTACAACCTCCTAAAGTTGGTACTTCTGCCTGCCCAAATTTATGAAGCAAGGGGCCAAAGAATAAAATGGGAACACGATTTTTACCGCTATCCTCTAAGGGTACTTTATATGTTTTCAAGGTAGTGGGATCAATTTCTAAAATATTTTTATCAAGCCATCTATATTTCACCCCTAAAGAGCGACATATTTCTAAAGTTACTTCGACATCACCAATGTGAGGAATATTTTCCAAAACTGATTTACTGTCAGCTAAAAGTGAAGCAATAATCACTTTAGTGGCAGCATTTTTAGCTCCAGCTAATGTTATCTCGCCTTTTAGAGTTTTGCCGCCGACAATGTGATATGATTGAGCCATAAAATTTGAAATCTCTTCCTGAAATTATTATAATCCTTTCAGTCTTCTTTTTCAAGAAAAATAGACTATTAAGCCTTTTCTTTCAAGTAAAAATCTGCTACAATATTAACCGAATTAAAAATTTGAATTAAGCCCCCATAGCTCAATTGGATAGAGCGACTCTCTTCTAAGGAGTAGGTTGCAAGTTCGAGTCTTGCTGGGGGCACCAGTAAGAATTATAACGGGCCGTAGCGTAGTGGCTTAACGCGCTTGCTTTGGGACATTGAAATATGGGTTCAAAATTGTTACAATGTTTATATGAAAGTGAAAACATGCAAATATTGTAATAAAAGCTATCCTGAATCAGAATTTGGTATCGCTTTAACAACTAAGAATAAAATCTATCGTCGTAATAAATGTAAACATTGCTATCGTGCCACAAAAAATCAGCTTAGAGAAAAATATCGTCAATGGATTATCAACTATAAGAAAAAACAAAAATGTAGTAAGTGCGACATTGCTGATTATCGGGTACTTGAGTTTCACCATAAGGATAAAAACGATAATAATAAAGAGTTTACTATAGGAGATGCGATAAGAAAGGGTCAGGGCTTTAATCGAATCAAAAAAGAAATAGCAAAGTGTGTTGTTATTTGTGCAAACTGCCATAGAATACTGCATTACAAAGAGCGTGGCAAAAATACAACATAATTCGATAACACATCTCTTGATCCGGGGTATAGTGTAACAACTAGTATTCCCAAAGGAAAACTTTCGATTTTCTTATGGGGGGCAAGTAAGTCCTTCTTGCCAGCCACAATTTTCGGGGACTAGCCTAATGGTAAGGCGTCTGGTTTGGGACCAGAAGATTGGCGGTTCGAGTCCGCCGTCCCCGACTACAAAAGATGACAAAATAAAAACATTTATTGGCTATCGCAGTCAACATAATAATGCTTTAGGGGCTTATAGTACAGTGGTAGTACACCACATTTTTACCCCCACACCAAAATTGGGCTCATAGTATAGTGGTAATATACCGCATTCGCATTGCGGAGAGGCGAGTTCGATTCTCGCTGAGTCCACTATTTATAAGATTTATGCCTCAACTTTTAACTTGGGTAGAAGTTAGTAGAAATGCCATTAATTATAATATTAAGCAATTCAGAAAATTAATTGGTCCGGATAAATTACTGATGCTTGTTTTAAAATCTAATGCCTATGGTCATGGTCTTCTAGAAATGGCTGAAATTTGTAATAAAAATCCAGAAGTCGATAGAATTTGTGTTGTGAATTTAGATGAAGCTATTATTCTAATTAATCATAAAATAACCAAACCAATACTTATTTTAAGTTTCTATGATTTTAATAAAAATAAACTAAAATTAGCGATTAAAAATAAAGTAATTTTCCCGGTTTACGAAATAGAACAAGTGCAAATTTTAAATCAAATTGCATCACAAACTAAGCAAACTGTCAAGATACATTTGGAAATTGATACTGGCGCTTCACGAACTGGTATTTTACCTGAACAAACATTAAAATTTATTAACCAATTAAGGTATTATCCTAATTTAATATTAGAAGGAATTTGGAGCCACTTTGCTTCCAGTGAAGAGGATCCTAAGTATACTTATTGTCAATTAAAACGTTATAAACAAGTGATTAACATCCTTGATAAAGCTGATATTCGCATTCCTTTAAAACACATGGCTTGTTCTGCGAGTAGTCTTCTATATCCTCAATCATTATTTAATGCTATTAGATTAGGCTTAAGTTTATATGGATTATATCCTAGCCCAAAAGCAAAAAACAAAATTAAACTCAAACCAGCATTATCTTGGTATACTACTATCATTCAAGTGAAAGAAATACCTTCTAAGACTAAAATCGGTTATGGTGGAACTTATACTACCAAAAACAGAACAAAATTAGCCATTATTCCTGTTGGCTATTGGGATGGATATGATAGAAGTTTTTCTAACAAAGCTCAAGTAATTATTCAGAATAAAAAATGTCCTGTTCGGGGCAGAATTTGTATGAATTTAACAATGATAGATGTCACTGGAATTAAAAATGTTAAAGCTGGAGATAAGGTGATTCTTATTGGTAAAAGCACAAATCAACAAATCACTGCTGAGGATTTAACCAGGTGGCAAAATACAATTAAAGATGAAATAATTACTAGAATTAACCCCCTAATCAAAAGAAAAGTTATTTAATATTTTTAAAGCAATTTCTTTCTTTCAAACCTCCTTAAATGTTTGGTGTGAAACATTTCACAAGCAATAATTATTTCCATTTTCGCTTAACCATGCGGAAACTAAGCTCTCAAAACCAGGTTTCCGCATGATTAAGCCATTTTTGGCGCGTCAACCAATAAAAATGTTTCACACTTTGTTTCACACAATGTTTGGTGTGAAACAAATCATTAACAAAATTCTAAATAAACATCTTTATAGTGTCGAATAGTAGGTTTTAAACAAAGCTCATTTATTTCTATGGCTAAAAAATCAAATCTCCAAGGCTTGTCTTCCAAATGATATTGGTTCAAAAAACTCAAAATTGCTCTTTTTAATTTTTTTATTTTTTCTTCTGTTAATTCTTCTTCTGGTAAAATCTGAGATAAACTAGAGCCAGTTATCATTTTAACTTCAATAAAAACTGTTTCTTTTGTCATTCTATCATACGCAACAATATCAATTTCGCCCCACTTTTTTCTATAATTTCTTACGATGATCCTGTATTGATTTTGAAGAAGATAGGTTATTCCTAAATTTTCTCCTAAAAAACCTTTGCGGATTTTATTCATCCCCTATTGACAAGTTATATGATTTGTTGTATAAATATAAACGCTGCTCTATCTTATTTTACTCTATTTGACTTTTATTTAGCAACTATGCTATAATTATTTCACTTTGAAGATCGCTCCTGAGCGATCTTTCTTTGTAATTAATCTACTAAAATTAATAAAATGATTGATTTAAAATTGCTCAATCCTTTAATTCGTCAAATCTCTGAAGAAAGAGGTTTGCCCGAGGAAAAAATATTTGAAGCCGTAGAAGCAGCTTTAGCTGCTGCTTATAAAAAAGAATACGGGAAAAAACCTCAAATCGTCAGGGCTAAAATTGATTCTCAAACTGGAGAGGCGAAATTTTGGCAGGTCAAAATTGTGGTTGATAAATCAGAAATTCTGAATCCAGAAGAAGAAGAAAATCTAAAAACAGAAAATAACGAAGAAATAGAAAATAAAAAAATAAAATTCAATTCTGAAAAACATATTCTTTTAGAAGACGCGAAAGAAATCAATCCTAAAATTAAAGTTGGAGAGGAATTAATTTCCTCTCTAGAAGTAAGGGAAGATTTTAGTCGTATTGCTGCCCAAACAGCGAAACAAGTTATTCTCCAAAAACTTCATGAGCTAGAGAAAGATAATATTCTTTTAGAATTTAAAGAAAAAGAGGAAAAAGTAGTGAGCGGTATTATTCAAAGAATTGAAAAAAGGGTTATTTATGTTGATCTTGGCAAAACTTTCGGAGTTCTCTTTCCAAATGAAGGTATTCCTGGAGAGCATTATAAAATTGGTGAACGCAAAAAATTTTATGTTTTGCGATTAGAAGATAAAGGTCGTGGTCCAGTTATTATTCTTTCTCGAGCTCATCCAAAATTTGTCTCCAAACTTTTTGAAATGGAAGTGCCAGAAATTTCTGAAGGAGTAGTGGAAGTAAAATCCATCAGCCGAGAACCGGGCAATCGAACGAAAATTGCGGTCAGCTCCAAAGAAGAAAATATTGATCCAGTTGGTTCTTGTGTTGGCCAGAAAGGAACAAGAGTAGCTACCATTATTGACGAATTAAATGGTGAAAGAATTGACATCATTCCTTATTATGAAGAACCAGCTAAATATGTGGCTGCCTCTTTAGGGCCAGCTAAAGTGAAAGAAACCGAAGTTATCCCGGAAAGAAGAGAGGTAAGGGTCTTTATACCTCCCGAACAAATCTCTTTAGCTATTGGAAAAAATGGTCAGAATGTCCGTTTAGCTGCTAAATTAACTGGTTGGAAAATAGATGTTCGCTCGGCTATTGCTCCAGAAGAAACAGTAGAAGGAGGTATTGCCGAAGTTGAGGAAAAACAAATTGAATCTCAAAAAAACGAATCTGCAGAAGAAAAAATGATTTAGAAGATTAAAATTTAATTTTTATAGAATCAAGATGGAATTTCAAACCAAGCCTTTGGAAAAATCAAAAATAGAAATCGTCATCGATCTCAATGGAGAAGATTTGCTTCCTTTTAAAAATAAAGCTTTAGAAGAATTAGGAAATAAATTAACCCTTCCCGGTTATCGACAAGGAAAAGCCCCTTTAAGCTTAATAGAAAACCATGTTTCAGCAATAGAAGTTTATGAAAAAACTGCTGTTTTTGCTTTGGAAAAATTTTATCCGCAAATTATCGAAAACAATAAAATTGAAGCGATTGGTCAACCTATGATTAATATTACTAAATTAATTCCTGAATCATTAGTAGAATTTAAAGTTGAAGTTGCTATTCTGCCTCATTTAGAATTACCGGATTATAAAAAGATCGCCAAAAATAAACAGCAAGACAAAAAAGAAGTTTCTGTTGATAAAAAAGAAATCGAAGAAGCGTTAAAATGGCTGCAAAAAACCAGACAAACGATTAACCCAGAAACAAAAGAAAAAGAAACTCCTTCTTTAGATGATAAATTCGCCCAATCTTTAGGCAAGTTTAAAAATTTAGAAGAATTAAAACAAAATATTCAGGGCAGTTTAAAAATAGAAAAACAAGCTAAAGAAAGCGAACAATGGCGTTTAAGGGTAATAGAAGAAATTATTTCCCAAATGAAGGGAGAAATCCCGGATCTTTTAATTCAGGCCGAGCAAGAGAAAATGTTAGATGAACTTAAAATTCGAGTCGGAGAAATGCAACTGCCTTTTGAAGAATATTTAAAACAAATCAAAAAAAACGAAGAGGAAATTAAAACAGAATTTCAAACTTTAGCCCTTAAAAGAGTGAAAATGGCTCTTATTCTGAAAGAGATTGCTCAATTAGAAAAAATCGAGGCAAAAGATAAAGAGATAGAAAATAAAGCTAATGAAATTCTTAACCGTTTACCAGATCCGAGTTTAAAAGATAAAATTAATCTTGAGGAGTTAAAAATCTTTGCTTTGGGTTTAATACGGAACGAAAAAGTTTTCGAATTATTGGAAAACCAACAATCCCAAAAAAAGTAATCAAAGAAATTACTATTCCCAATTTATCCCAGAAATTATAGCCAAATTTTAAAGTCACTTCCTTTTGATTAGGAATCACCATCATAAATGAAGGACTAATAAGATAAGGGCCCTTGGCGCCTTTCACTTGCCAACCCGGAAAATAAGAAATTTTTATGAGGTGAGGCTGATAAAGGTTCTCAGTTTCAAAAGTAAGAGAATCTTTTTTTATTTCTTTAATAGTAATTGTTCCCTCAGCTTGAAAATTACTTTTTAGAGAATTTGTTATTTCGAGCGGAGCGAGAAAAAAGGTTCTGAGCGAAGCGAGGGTTCTTATCTCCTCCGATTCTTTTTTATTTTGATAAAAAACCAAGAACTTAGAAAAATCCATAGCCTTATACCAATCAATGGACTCATCAAGCCATTTTTTTGTTTTCGGTTTGAGTTCAATATCTTCCAATACTTCGACCAATTCAGAATCAGGAATTTGATAAACCTGAAACTCCCCTTTATCAGTTAATTTTTCAAAGTATTTATCAGCTAATTGTTTTATTTCCGGAGTAAAAGCAATAAAGTAGCGAGCGCCAAAAAGTTTCAAATGCTTGACTCCGTTTTCAAAATTAAAAGATGGATAATCCATACCAGCAATAGCGGCAGTAGGAGTTTGAGTAGTTTCAGTCTGATTAATAAAATGAAAATAACCAGAAAGAGATGATTCTATTAATAAACCTTCGAAAGTAGGATGATCAGTCCAAATAGCTAAATTCTCCAAAACTCTAGGCGTACCAAATTTATCATATTCTCCACGATATTCCCACATTATTCGTCCTTGCGGTAAAGTTTTTAAATAAACGAATAATTGTTCTAACTCTGGCCAAGAAGTTTTCTTCTCAAACCCTTCGTAATTCCATTTCAGCCAAAATGGAATATAAGTAATAGTCAAAGGCAAATAGACTATCAAAAAATATAAAGAAAATAATATGACTAAAAAGGAGGTTATAAATGATTGCCTTAATTCTTTGTTTGGCTTTTGTCTTACCAATAATGTTCTTAAATCTTTAAACCAGCTTCCCAAACCATAAGCAGCCAGCATAAGACTAGTCATTAAAATAAATGGCAGGAATCTGGTATTCCAGATGCTAGAATGATTAAGTAAAAGAAAGGGGGTAAAAGAAGCAATAATAATATAAATCAGGGGAAGAATTCTTTTATCTTTTTTAATAAGAGCATAAATCAGAGCTAGACCAGCTAAAATTTCAAAATAAATCAAAGATCGGGGAAAAATTTCTCCTAAGTTTATTACCTTGGTCCAGCTCATTTTCGAGGTATAGCCCAAAAGAGCAATAAAAGGCAAAGACCAAAATGCTGTTAAGCCAAAAGCTAAGCCAAAAATTTTAATCAATAACCAAAATGTTTTTTTCGTTTCCTTGACAATTGTTGCTCCTAAAAACATTAATCCTCCAACTAAAATTGCTACAATCACTGAAAAGGGATGCACTAAAACCATTGAACTCAAGATGATAATAGTTATAAAAGAAGGATTTCTTTTCTTCAAATCTCTGAATAAAAGGCCAATAAAAATGAAAAATAAAGCAAAACCAAAAGAATAAGAAAACTCGCCTGATAAAGTACTGGGAATGTTACCGCCATAAATAGAAAATTTTTCCAAAAATAAGTAGCCGAGGCTTAAGACTGCACCCAAAGAAGGAATAGGAAATTGAAAATCCAAAAGATGAAGGCAAAAATAAACAGCCAAAGGCAAAAGTAGCGTACCTAAAAGAGTAATTATTTTAAAAGCCACGTTAAAAGGAATAATGAAACTTAAAATATTATTCAAATAATAAAGCAAAGGCGGATAAAAATATAAAAAAGGGAAACCAGCATACCAATCAGGAGACCACCATTTTAATTTTGGAAAGATCTCGTGGCTATACCAAGCAATATAATTATGAGAACCAGTATCGCCGCCAGAAATTGTAGTTGGAGAAAAGACCAAATTCCAAGGAATAGTTTTTATTAAAAAACCATAAAGACAAGCAAAAACAAGAAGAATAACAATGATTTCTAATTTACGTTTTCTCATAATCATAATGATGAAGCCTAATTTTAAATAAATCAAAGAGCATCTTTATAATGCCTTCTAAATTAAAAGTGGAAAAACCAAAATTCTGTTGTTTGATAAGAATAGTTTTGACTGAATATCCTAATTTTCGGCTTAAATAAAGAATTTCTACATCAATGGCAAATTGATTAGTGAAAGCCAGAGAAAAAATTGTTTTGGCTGCTTCTCTCTTAAAACCCTTTAAACCAGCTTGAGTATCAAAGTAATGAAAACCAAATAATATTTTTAAAAATAAGTATAAAAATGGTCTTAATAATTTCTTCGATAATTTATCATTATAAAAATCGTGGCGCTCACCAATAACAACCTCTGCCCCTTTTTTTAATTCTCGAAGCGCATCTTTAATACTTTCAACTCCATAAGGCAAATCATCATCAGTAAAAATGAGATATTGTCCATTTGCTTCTTTAAATCCTTTTCTTAAACTAAAACCCTTGCCTTGATTTTTTCCGTTTTCTAAATAAACGAGCCGATTACCAAAAATGTCTTTTATCTCTTTGGTCTTATCCTGACTGCCATCGTTAATGATAATAATTTCCGCTTCAGAAAAATGTTCTAATAAAATTTCTATGGTCTTTTGCAACCATTCTTTTTTTTGATAAGAAGGAATAATGATTGATAATTCTCTTTGATCCATCTTAAAGATAACTTTTTAATTATACTAATTAAATTAAAAAATGCCAAACAAGAGTTTGACCCCCACACCATAACAAGGATTGATTCCACTAAATTTATGCCTTTAGTATTTGTCCTTGTTTGGTGTGGGGGTTTGACAGCTTTAAAGAAAACATCTATATTATTAGTAAAGAAACACTGTCATTTAAGTAAAATCATGGAAGAAAATTAAAATAGTAAAAACCTATGAAGAAAATCAATTTTCTAAATTCTTTTAATGAAGCGTCGGAAAGCTCGGTGTTAATTCCAGTGGTCATAGAAAAATCACCCTTGGGGGAGAGGGCTTATGATATCTATTCCCGCTTACTCAAAGAAAGAATCGTCTTTTTAGGCGGACCAATTACTGACGCTTTAGCTAATACTATTATTGCCCAATTGCTCTTTTTAGAGCACGAGAATCCAAAAAAAGATATTCTTTTATACATTAATTCTCCTGGCGGCTCGGTAACTGCCACTTTAGCTATTTATGACACGATACAATGTGTCAAACCAGATGTGGCTACTTTTTGCATGGGCATGGCTGCTTCTGGCGCAGCAGTACTTTTAGCAGCTGGTAAAAAGAGTAAAAGATTTGCTTTGCCCAATTCTGAAATTTTGCTTCATCAAGTAATGGGCGGAGCTGAAGGCCAAGCTACAGAAATAGAAATTGCCGCTAAACAAATTGTTCGAGTAAGAACTCAATTAAACCAAATCCTCTCCAAACATACTAATCAACCTATTTCCAAAGTGGAAAAAGATACTGATAGAGATTTTTGGTTGACGCCGGAAGAAGCTAAAAAATATGGAATTATTGACGAAGTTATAAAAACTAAAAAATAATATTATGGGAATTGAAATGCCAGACATTGAGAAAATACACGAGGAAATAGATAAAAACAATGCTGAAATAGATAAATACAATGCTGAAATGGAAAAAAAAGAACGAGAAAGAATAAAGGAAGAGTATGAGAGATTATCAAAACAAGAGAAACCAACTGAAGAACTAATCAAAGAGAAAAAAGAAAAGTCGGAAGAAGAAAAACCTAAGAAAAAAGAAGAGTATAAAGAACAAGAAGGGGAAAAAGAAGAAAAGAAACCAGATAACGAGAATACTGAAATAAATAAAAAAGAAAATGAAATTACAGAAAACTTTTATGATGAACTGAAAAAGATAAAAAGTATGCCTGATAAAACAGGGGGGTTAAAAATGGAAAAAACAGAAAAATATTTTCAGTTAATTGAGAGCTGGCAAGATTTAGCATATTTAGATAATTATAAGGGAATCAAAAATATTTTCTCAGAACTTGATAAATTAAAACCATCAATATGGTTTTATGATTTCAAAAGGGCGCAAATAACTAAGAACGTTGCTAAAAGTATGGCTTTAAACTACAAAGAATGGAAGATTGAAGATAAAGAAAAGCTAAAAATAATAAAAAATTTTGTTAAGGGACAATCAAAAGATAAAACCCTAAAGGAAATCGCCCAAATTTTAGCTTCAAATGATATCCCCTTTAAGGATAATATTGATGTTATTGTTAAAGAAATAGAAAACCCAGATATCAAATCAAAAACCATAGGATCAATGGCAGACATAGAAAAACAATCAATTGAAAAGAAAAAACAATCTTTACAGGCTCTAAAGGAAGATATGAAACTCGACAAATTACCACCAAATGAAATAATTATAGAACTATTTAAAAAGTTGGGCGTAGATTCAAAAGCAGTATCCGAAATTTTGCCTAAATTGGTTAATACTTTAGAAAATCCGGAGGTACAGAAAGAATTTGAAGAACTTAGCAAAACAAAAGAATTTCAAAAATTTAGAGATACAATAGAAAAAATAACAAAAGGAGAAGATAAGAAAGAAATTCCAGATGCCGTGAAAGAAGCAAAAAAATACATAAAAAACGAAAAAGAATCTCCTTGGAAAACAGCTTTTGGAGTAGCAGGTTGGTCAATTTTATTATTTTTGGTTCTTTTTATGATGGCAGAATTAAAAGGCGTGGATTATCTTACTGGTGAAGCTGGAGGTAAAAAAAGGAAATAGGATAAAAAAATAATTTAGGTCGAACTGTTTAAATTCTAAATAATATATAAAATGCAGCAAAAAATTTTAAATCTCTTGCCAGAAGAATTAAGGAATATGGCTTCTGATTTATATGATGTGATTTTAGAACGTTCTTTAATGAGAGCTTATCAAAATCTCTCAGAAGAAAATAAAGCAAAAATGGCCCAAGTTTTTGATTCTGGAACTGAAGAAGAAAAAATAGATTTTTTTAAAAATTATTTAGGGGATTTGCAGAAGATAATGATTGAAGAGACAAAAAAGACAGCGGAGGAAATAAAGAAGTAAATGAAATTAATAGCAATCTAAAAATCCGCCTTCTGGCGGATTTTTTTAATAATTCGCTCTTGCTATATCTGAGCGGGTGAAGGGAATCGAACCCTCTTCTCGTCCTTGGCAAGGACGTATAATAACCGTTATACGACACCCGCTTTTTTAAACATTTTTATAATAGCAATATTTTGTTAAAACATCAATCGGGGTTGACTTTTCCCCAAAACCACCTTAATATGATATTGAATCTATGGAAAAGAAAACCCTTAATGAACTTAAAAAGAAATTAGAAGCGGAAAGAGTCCTTTTAGAAAAGGATTTATTAAAATTTGCTGATAAAGACAAGAAAATTCCCTATGATTACGATACGCGCTTTCCAGAACTGGATGTTGCTACCAGACCATCAGCTCCAGATGAAAATGCTACAGAAATAGATAACTATGACAATCTTTTGGCCATGGAACATGCTTTGGAATTACGTTTAAAAGAAGTAGGAGAGGCTTTAGAAAAAATCAAAAAGAATGACAGAGGTTATGGAAAATGCGAAAACTGCAAAGGAGAAATAGAGATAAAAAGATTGAAAGCTAACCCAGCAGCCAAAATTTGCGTAAAATGCGCTAATAAATGACACGTAGTGTCATCCTGACCCTGAGCCTGTCGAAGGGGAAGGATCTCATAAAAATAAAAAACAAAAAGCGGTGGGTAAATATATGTTAGCCAAACTCTATTCCACCGCTTTTTTTGGTTTAGAAGTCTTACCTATTGAAGTTGAAGTCGATGTTTCTGAAGGACTTCATTCTTTTAATATTGTTGGCTTACCTGACCCAGCAATCAAAGAGGCCAAACAAAGAGTCTCGGCTGCTATTAAAAATATCGGAGCTAAATCTCCCTTAAGATCAAATAAAAAAGTTACCATTAATTTGGCTCCAGCTGATGTAAAAAAATATGGCTCCTATTATGATGTCAGTATTGCTTTGGGTTATCTTTTAGCCTCTGGACAAATAATTCCTTTTCCCGTGGAAAAGAAAATTTTTGTTGGCGAATTAACTTTGGAAGGAATTATTCGGCCAGTGATTGGGGTTTTAGCTGTTGCTCTTTGGGCTGAAAAAAATCATTATGAATATCTCTTTGTCCCTCAAGAAAATGCCTTAGAAGCAGCTATGGCTTCAAAAAGTCTTAAAGTAATTGGCGTTAAAACCCTTCAAGACTTAATTGGTTATCTTGAAGGGAAAATTAACATTAAACCCTTTCCAGCTTCTTTTAATAATTTTACTCCTTCGCATAATTACGCTCTTGATTTTTCACAAATTAAAAGTCAGGAAAAGGCTAAAAGAGCCTTAGTTATTGCCGCTTCCGGTGGACATAATGTTTTGATGATTGGACCGCCTGGTTCTGGAAAAACTCTTTTAGCCAGGGCTTTTCTTTCTATCCTTCCACCCATGAGCCTTGAAGAATCTTTGGAAGTAACAAAAATCTATAGTTTGAATGGTTTGCTTAATTCTCAAGAGCCATTAATAATTTCTCGACCTTTTCGTTCACCTCATCATACTGCTTCTTCTGTGGCTTTAATTGGTGGTGGCACTTGGCCAAAACCCGGGGAAATTACTTTAGCTCATCGGGGGGTCCTCTTTTTAGACGAATTGCCAGAATTCCAAAGAGATGTTTTAGAAAGTTTACGTCAACCCTTAGAGGAAGGAGAAATTTCTGTTTCCCGAGCTCAATCGCGAGTAGTTTTTCCAGCCAAATTTATTCTTTTAGGAGCGATGAATCCTTGTCCTTGCGGTTATTTTGGTGATCCGGAAAAAGAATGCACTTGTCGGCCTTCAGATATTATCCGCTATCGGAAAAAAGTTTCTGGTCCGCTTTTAGATAGAATTGATCTTGTGATTGAGGTGCCAAGATTATCCAGCCAAGAGATTACTAAAAAATCTCCAGCTCCAGAATCAGAAAAATTAAAACAAGAAGTGATTAAAAGCAGGAAAAACCAAACAAATCGGTTTGACGAAAGAAATAAAAAAGCACCACTAATCTTTACTAATAACGAAATGGGAATCAAAGAAATAGAACAATTTTGTTTGTTAGAAAAAGAAGCAGAAAATTTATTAAAAAAGGCTATTGATAAATATAGCCTTTCTGCTCGTGCTTATCATCGAATTTTAAAAATCTCCAGAACAATCGCTGATTTAGAAGGAGTGGAACAAATAAAATATAATCATGTAGCAGAAGCTTTGCAGTATAAAACTGAATTTTCCTGGAATACTTATTAAAGAAAGCCCTTATCTTACTTCTTTAAGATAAAAGCGTTTTGGGCGCCTCGAATCTCAAAGTGCAGATGGCAACCATTAGCATTGCCAGTATTGCTCATGGTGCCAAGAGCCTGACCTTGGCTGACTTTATCGCCTTCTTTGACGTAAAGATCACCTAAGTGGCCATAAACAGTTAAAGTGCCATTAAAGTGCTGAATTTTAATATAATTACCATAACCCAAATTCCAACCCTTTCTTCCTTCCATTACTATACCATCAGCTGAAGCATAAATAGGACTACCACAGGAATTAATAATATCAACGGCATTATAATAATGAAGAACACCTTTATTCCAACCGCCAGAAGCAGGATAAGCAAAAAATCCTTTTTCAGATGGCCAACTAGAAACATCAACTGTCATTGGTTTAAGTCCGGTACTTGAAACAACAGAAGAAATTGACGTTGAAGATAATTGTCCATCAGGAATAATTAATTCTTGTCCTATAATTATGTCTTTTCCATCTACCAAATTATTAAAAGCAGTAATTTCTTCTGTTAATGCTTGATATTTTTTAGCAATGGAGGAAATAGTATCCCCTTTTTTCACCAGATGACGCACCCCAGAAATTGGTAAAATCACTATTTCTTGCCCGGGTTTAATTAAAGAACCTGATTTTAAATTATTAGCCCACAAAATAGTATTTAAACTAACACCAAACTTAGCAGCAATTTGACCAGCAGTATCGCCATCTTGAACTTCATAAGTCAAAATACCATGGCGTTTCACTGTCGGCAAATAAAAGGCTAAAGGTGAATTAATACCCATTAAACTTCCATCATCAATTATCATAAAGAAATTTTCTAAAGAGGCATCTCCTTGATTTTCCTCTAAATTTATGATGGTGCCATCAACGGCTATATTTTCAGAATAAGCATAAGCGGTTTGGTTAAAAAGATTTGCCTCTAAATTATTATCAATTAAACCATTTTCTTTGATTGTTTCGCCAAAATCTTGTCCACCTGGTTGGGTCACTCCTATTTTAGCAGAAAGGTAAGAATTAGCTGCAACAAAAGAAAAAATGAATAAAAAAGCCACTACCTTTAATAAATTAGGAGGTAAAACCTTTGAAATCTTCAAATCCCAGTTTTTTAGCCTTGTTTTTAATTGTTTTTTTAGAGTAGAAATGGTATTTTATTAATATTAAGGCTATTCTACTAAAAAAGAGCCTTTTACGACTCTAAATTATATTTTACCAAATCCTCATCCAATGTCAACCCTCACCCCATAAAAAACCTGTAGGGTGGGATTAAACAAAATATATCTTTTAGTTTATTTAGGTAAGTTAAACAAGCCCTTCTTTGTACAATTAATCATCTCTACTTCAGAAATTTTTGGTTTTGCTCCGGTTAAACCGAAATCGCGAAGATAAGCTACTACTTTATTATTCTCAGTATTTACGGCTTTAATAATACCAAACGGAACTTCACTGCTAATCCATATCTCTGTCTTATTTTCATCAATGAACTTTGCTACTTGAATTGTTTTTTGGGTTTCAGTTGTAAAAGTCCCATAAGTATATTGATTAATTGAACTATACTTTACAGGAGTAAAAGCTGCTGGTAAAAAAGACTCAAATGAAGGCACCAATAATTTCATCAAAGATTCATCCACGCAAACAACCTCATTCTTTCCTTTCAATTTGCTAACTATTTTTACAGCTTTATCTGACTTTTTATCCAACCATACTTGAAGAATAGCCTTTGTATTATCTGAGACATTAGAATCTATTTCTATTCCATATGTCAGCACCCCATCAATAACTTTTTCCCCTAAATAAACTGATCGTTGCAAGCTTTCTTTGCCTCCCTGATCTATAAACATAATTTCTGACCAAGCTCCTTGTTTAAGCTTTAAAAAACCAGTATAAATGTCTGATTTCCAAGGATCATAGTTATTTTTATCAGGTAAAACAACTTTTAACACTAATGCTATCAAAAATACTCCACCAATTAGAATAATTAGAATTTTATATATTTTTTTATTCATCGTCTTTATTTAGTTATTATGTTTTCTTCTATGTTTATATTTTACCGCATGAAACAAGGTAAAATTCAAGATATCTTTAATATCTTATATTTTACCACTCTAATTCATTTTGTCAAAATTTCATATGATAATAAATAAACAAAAAAGATTGGGTCAAGTTTTTCTCAAAGATAAAGAAATAGTGCAAAAAATTATCCAAACAGCAGAAATTGAACCCAAAGATCAAATTCTGGAAATTGGGCCAGGAAAAGGCGTCTTGACTAAACCTCTTTTACAAACTGGCGCTAAAATATTTGCCATTGAAAAAGACCCTAAAATGATAGATCTTTTGCAGGAAAAATTTAAAGATAATTCTCAACTAATTCTTATTCAAGAAGATATTCGCGATTTTCTTAAAAATGAAGATTATACAAAATACAAGATACAAGATACTAAATACAAAGTCATAGGTAATATTCCTTATTATTTAACATCCCATCTTCTGCGTATACTTTTGGAAAATCCAATTAAACCTTCTTTAATAGTTTTAATGCTTCAAAAAGAAGTGGCTGAAAGAATAATAACCAAGCCACCAAAAATGAATCTTTTATCTGTTTGCGTGCAATTTTATGCCAAACCAGAAATTATTAGCTTTGTTTCAAGAACTGTTTTTCGGCCAAAACCCAAAGTAGATTCTGCTGTTATAAAATTAACTCCTTATCCCGTCATTGCGAGAAACGAAGTGACGAAGCAATCCTTTTTCAAAGTAGTAAAAGCTGGTTTTAGACAACCCAGAAAATTGCTCCTGAATAATATCTATAATGGTCTTAAAATAGAAAAAAATAAAATCAAAGAGATTTTTGAACAATTAAATATCCCTATAAATGCCAGACCGCAGAATCTCTCTGTACAAAATTGGATTTTTCTTGCTCAAAAACTTGCCTTCTTTCTTGTTGATTAAAAATATTGTATAATAAAGAAACTATGAAAACAATTATTATGAAAACAAAAAATATCTTAAAAATTGGGGTCTTCAGTATTATAATTTTATCTCTCCTTATCAGCCCTATTTTAGAATCCAATGTTCCTAAAGCTGAAGCCTTCACTTTTGGGGACGTAGTTAATATTGTTACATGGCCAATAAAAATGGTTTCAACAGCGGCACCCTCACTTGGAGCTTTGGCTATCAGTATTATTATAAAAAAAACGTCCCCAGAGGATATATGTGCTGGTGTAGGAGGAATTAATGATAAAGAGCCTGGTGCATGGCAAGTACCATGGACTAAAGGATGGTGGGAGCACTTCTCTTGCCTTATCCAAAAAGGCATTGTTAAGGGATTAGGGGAAATGTTTTCCGCCTTGATGAATATGCTAGTGGCAATGATTTTATGGGCATTTAATCCTGCTACCTATGGAGGGTTTGTCAAAAATTCTGCTGTCCAAAACGTATGGACATTTTTAAGAGATCTTATTAATCTGGTTTTAGTTTTAGAATTGGTTTTTATTGCTATCGCCACTATTTTGGGAATTAAAAAATATAGCTGGCAGCAAACTTTATGGAAATTAGTTGTTGTAGCTTTGTTAGTAAATTTCAGTTTAGTAATAGCTGGAATGATATTGGATGTATCTAATTTTTTTGCTTACACTTTCTTAAACAAAGCGAAAATAGAGAATAAAAGCATTGCTGAATCTATGATTTCAAGTTTTGAGACGGAAAAGATAGATATTATGGTAGGACAATATGAGCTCTCTGGAGTGACTGAAGCAACAGAGACCGCCACAAAAGGCTGGGGAATGAGTCTAGGTAATTTCCTTATTGCCACTTTTAGTATTATTCTGATTGGATTATTTGCTGTAATCGCTTTGTTAGCTGTTTTTCTGGCTATGATATCCCGTTCTGGTATTATTATTGCGCTTCTTTGTTTCACACCAGTTGCTTTTGCCGCCTGGATTTTCCCTGACACAGAAAAATACTGGAAAATGTGGTGGGAGCAATTCATCAAATGGTGCACTTTCCCCATTATTTTCGGTCTTATGCTTTGGATGGGGGTTTATGCGGTAAATAATTTAGGAATTACACAAATTGCAAATGAGGGTGCCGACCTTGGAATGATACCTTTTATGGTCCGCGTTTTCCTCTTTTCTATGTTCTTGGTTGGAGGATTAATTTTCTCTGTCCAAGGAGGCGGAGCAGTAGCGCAATTTGTTACGAAGCAAGGTAGTAAACTTGGATTGGCTGCTGGAGCTTTCATGGGCACAAGAATAAAAGAGAAAATAGTTGAATCCCCAATCTATAAGAAAGCAGGGCAGACCTTAACCAAGGTTCCCTTATTAAAAGGAGTGGGAGGGGAAATGATGATTACAGGAGAAAAAGTTAAAGCGGCAAGAATTAAGGAGAAAGAAAAAAATCTGGAAAATATCAGCCTTGGAACATTAAAACAACTTGAAGAAACCTCTTTGCGGTCGCCACTTGAAAGAGGTAATTACGAACAAAGAATTGCTCTTACTAATAAATTAGCAAAAATGGGAGAACTTGGCGACAAATCAATAGAATTTATTAAATTACATATGCAGGATAGGAACTTTGATCAATTATCTATTTCGCGAGCAGTACCTCAAGATTTCAGAATAAAGGAGGGAATTTTTGGTGAAACCGGCCCGACTGTTAAGGAAAAAGTACAGACCTTGGGAGGTATCAAAGAAAACAAAATTTTGGAATTAACTCAAGCTAAGGAATTCATCAAAGATCAAGTTGATAAAGCAGAAAAACAGGCAAAAGAAGTAGGAAAAAGCGAAAAAGAAATAGAGGATATTAAAGTACAAAAATTCAACGAAGTAATTCAAGAGATAGTAAGAACTCTCAATCCTGCTCAATTGAATGCTTTCTGGCGGGCTATTTCGGCGAAAACTTTAATAGAGGAAGAATGGGGAGGTCCTAATGGCAAGATTATGCAAGCTATAGACCAACTTGATGAAACCAAAAAGAAATTCCATGAAGAAATGCTTCCAATTTCTCGAGGTCTTTCAGAAATTAGTGGTGTGACACTACCCAAAAAACCACTCAAAGAAAAAGAAGAAAAAGAAGAACCAGAAGAATGGACACACTTTTCATAGAATAATCCAAAAAAGAAAACTTATATGATCAATATGGAAGGTTAATTAAGGGTGATTGATGTCTACAATCTTTTTATCTTAACAAACCCTATGAATCAAAGTGACTATGATAAAATATTTCCTTCTTTACCCCCAAAAATCCAAGAATTTCTGAATTCTGAAGAATTAACAATCATCATAAAAAATACTGCCATTTTAACAAGATTAAACTCCCAGCAAACAGGCCGTTTATCTTATATCTTAGGCGATGTTTTTCTTGGTAAATTATCAACTGAAAAATTTTTTGAAGAAATAAAATTCTATTTAGAAATCACTGATCCTCAAGTTCAAATCATTAAAGAAATTATAACCAAAAAGATTTTTGAACCATTGAAAGATGATTTGGGCCAATTAAAAATTAACCAGTCAGAATTCATTTTTCAAAAGATATTGCAAAAAGAAACAATAACGCTTCAAAAACCTTTAGGAATCCCGGAAGCAGAGACAATAAAGACTAACGAGATAAAAGAATTAGCCCAAAAACCAAAACCCTTAGAAGCAGCAAAAACAGAAATAATCACAAAAGAAAAAGTTCTACCAGATTTATCTCTGCCGGAGATTTCAGAAATCAAAATCGAAAGACCAGTTAATAGAACCGGGGAGTTAAAAAGAGTCGCTATGCCTTCAGTTTCTCCAGAAGCTCAAGAAAAGATTCATTCCAAACTAATGGAAGCCATGAATAAAAAAGAAGCTAAACCTAAAATCGTCGAAGAAATGAAAAAAGTGGTAATCGAAGGCATTAAAAAAACTCCCCAGCAAAAACCTAAACCAAAAACAACTTTAGAAACAGAGGAATCAATAACTTCTCAAGTAATTGGGGGCGAAGGAAAACAATTTACCTCCCAAGAGAAAACCATTCCTTCCTCTCTAAAACCATATATTTTTGATGTTAAATTAAAAGAGGAAGAAGAGAAAAAAGAAGAAACTCCTTCTGAAGAACCTATCCAATATAAAAGATATCAACCTCAAAAACCTTTTGGTGAAGCTTAAATATGTTTTACGAGACGCCACAATTTGTCAAACAAGAAGTCAAATTAATGGGAGTCATTACCTTTAACCAGCTTTGGCTTTTAGTGGGAATTTTAGGGTTTTTAGCGATTCTATATTTTGCCTTAAACCTCTGGTTATGGACTATCTTAGCTTTAATTATTGGGCCTTTAGCTCTTATTTTAACCTTCGGTCAAGTAAGCGGTTTGCCTATGTATAAAGTTGTTCCTGCTGCTATTCTCCATTTTTGGCTGCCCAAGTATTATTTCTGGAAAAAAGAACAAATAATCACAGAGCCAAAAGAGGCAACTCAACAACAAACAAAAACTACTATTAAACCCCAAATCCAAAAACAATTAGATAGACAAACCTTAGAAAATCTTAGTCAGTTTTTAGATCAGTAATCTTATGGCTCAAAAAACTAAAGAAGCTTTAAGCAGTCAGTCATTAATCAGTCTTAGCCAAATTAAAAATGGGGTGATTATTTTAAAAAATGGTGCTTTGCGCTCAGTTTTAGAAGTTTCTGGTATTAATTTGAGCTTGAAGTCAGAGGATGAACAAAATGCTATTTTAACCTCTTGGCGCAATCTCTTAAATAATCTGGAATTCTCTTTAGAAATTGTCATCCATTCTCGTCATCTGAATATTGATCCTTATCTGGATTTCTTAGAAGAAAGAGTTTCTCAAGAGCAGACTGAACTTTTAAAACTCCAGGGAGAGGATTATTATAGCTTCATTAAAGGTTTGGTCACTGAGAATAATATTATGAGAAAAAAGTTTTATCTGGTAGTGCCTTATGATCCTGTTATAATCAGACCTAAAACCGCTCTGGGTCAAATAGCTGGTTCTTTTAAAAGCATGCTAAACTTAAGCAGGAAATCATTTAATGTTTTAAACCCCTTGTCTAATGAAGAGTTCAATCAATATTATCAGCAATTGATGATCCGTCAAGATAATATAATTGCCAACCTTTATCACCTGGGCTTATCTGCCAGACCCTTAGAAACAAAAGAATTAATAGAAATCTTTTTTAATCTTTACAATCCTGAAACCTTTGAAAAAGAATCTTTAAGTTTGCCTGAAAAATTTAATGTATAATTATGCCTTTCTTTAATTTTTTCAAAACAAATCAACCTAAAGATTCTTCTCGAACTCCATCTAAAGAAGCTTTAACGACTCTCCAGGATTTAATCGCTCCAGCTGGTTTAGAAATCTCACCCAATAATTTAAAATTAGGAGAAAAATTTTGTTCTACTCTTTTTGTTTTAACTTACCCTCGTTATCTTTCTTCAAACTGGTTTTCTTCTTTAGTCAATCTGGATGAATCCTTTGATATTTCCATCTTCTTCCATCCTTTAGAAGTGAATGTTATTTTAAGAGATTTACGCAAGAAATCTGCTGAAATGCAAGCCCAGATTTCAATTGAAGCTGAAAGGGGATTAGTTCGTAATCCGCTTATCGAAGCAGCTTTAAAAAACATTGAAGAATTAAGAGATTTAATCCAGCAAGGCAATGAAAGATTATTTGATGCTGCTGTTTATATTACTTTTTTTGCCAATAATAAAGAGGATTTGAATAACATTCAAAGTAAAATTGAAAACGCTTTGGAACAACAATTAATCTATGCTAAACCAGCAGTTTTTCGGCAATTTGAAGGCTTTGAGTCTTCTTTACCCTTAGGTTTAGATAGATTACTCATCACTACTCCCTTAAATTCCCAGCCAGCTTCAACTCTTTTTCCTTTTTCTTCTTTGGATTTGACAGAAAACACCGGAATTCTCTATGGTATTAACCAACATAATAATAGTTTGATTATTTTTGACCGCTTTTCTTTAGCTAATGCCAATATGGTAGTTTTTGCCCAAGCTGGCGCTGGCAAAAGCTATGCAATAAAAATGGAAATCTTACGTTCTCTTCTTTTGGGTACAAATATTTTAATTGTTGATCCGGAAAATGAATATACCTATTTAGCTGATTCTCTTGGCGGCAGTCATTTTAGAATCGCTGTTGGGTCTAATGACCATATTAATCCTTTTGATTTACCAATCGTTACAACTGAAGAAACCCCAGAGGAAGTTTTTAGAAGTCATATTCTTAATCTGATTGGCTTAATCAAATTAATGATTGGTGGTTTATCCCCCCAAGAAGAAATTATTTTAGACAGGGCCATTACTCAGACTTATGCTTCAAGAGATATTTTCCCGGAAACCATAGCCGAGGGGAAAACTCCTCCTTTAATGGAAGATTTGGAAAGTGTGCTTAAAAGCGTTGAAGGTGGAGAAAGTTTAGGAGCTAAGCTCTATAAATACACCCAGGGTACTTATTCTGGTTTTCTCAATCAACTTTCTAATATTGATATCAATAATAGACTAATAGTGTTTGGCATTCGCGATTTAGAAGAAGAGCTAAGACCTATAGCCATGTATGTGGTCTTAAATTATATCTGGACCATGATTAAAAAAGATTTAAGAAAAAGAATGATGGTTATTGATGAAGGCTGGTGGTTATTAAAACACGAAGAAAGTGCCTCTTTCTTGTTCAGTCTCATAAAAAGAGCGAGAAAATATTATTTAGGAGTGACTTTTATTACCCAGGATATTGGAGATGCTTTAATGTCCCCTTATGGCAAACCTATTATTACTAACTCAGCCTTAGCTTTACTTTTGAAACAATCACCAGCTAATATTGAAATGATTGGTAAGGCTTTTAATTTAACAGAGCAGGAAAAGTCCATTCTTTTACAAGCTTCGATCGGCACTGGCCTGTTTTTTGCTGAGGATAGGCATGTGGCTGTTCAAATCGTGGCTTCTTATGCTGAAGATCAAATTATTACTTCTAGCCCAGCCCAACTTATAGCCATCAAAGAGGCAAAAAAAGAATTTATAAAAGAATGATTATTATGGAAAAGGAAAAAGAAAAACAAAAAGAAGAACAAAAAGAAAAAGAACCTAAGAAAAAGGAAATGCCGCTGACTATATTTTTATTTCTGTTGATAACAGCGATTGTTAAAGACCTAATAGAAATTTCTTTAGCCATTATCGCTCTTCTTGTTCCAGTGCTCGCCCCAATAATTCTCTCTTTATCCTGGGTTATTAGCTTACCTTTTACTCTTTTCATCTTTGCCATTACTCTTATTAGCGGCATCAGAGCTGAATGGCTTTTTATCGGCCAAATGTTAGACCTTCTGCCGTTGGTCACTTTTTTGCCTATTGCCACCTTAACTGTTATACTTTGTTATATCCTTCAAAAATTACCAGCTCCTCTCAAAAAAACAGTGGAAAAAGCCAGCAAACTTACTTCTTTAAAACCTTTAGAAACAAAAATCTAAAATTCTTAAAATAATATGTTTTTAAAAAAAATGTATAACAAACTAAGCCGCGTTCTTTTATCTGTCTTAATTCTTAATCTAATGTTCTGGAATTTACTTTTAGCTCCAGCACAAACCCAGGCTGCAACCGGTACCGGTCGGTGGTCTTGTGATCCTGAGACTGGTACATGCTTTGATGATGATAACGGTTTATATACGTGCCCCACAGCGTGTGCAAACGCTTGTTCTAATACTACAACTCCTAGCGCTTCCTCTGGTGGATGCGGATCAGCACCAATAACAGGTACTATTGATGTCTATATAACTGGCTCAACCGAACAATCAGCAGCAGAAGCTGCAGCTCAAGAAGGAATTAATACTTTAGAAGATTTAGCTAACGCAACCGGACTAATAGACGAAGCGAAACAATCCCTCATAGATTTAATAAATCAAAACAAGCCTATTCCAGAAAATTTAAAAGAATTTATGATAAGCGCAATAACAAATGATGCTGATATTTCAAGTGACGATAAAGAAACTCTTATAGATCTAATAAATAAAGGCAAGCCCATTTCAGAAGAATTCAAAGGAATTGTGACAGATATGATAGGAAATCTTACTAATACTATGGAGCTTGTTAAAAATAAATTTTTAGATTTAATTCTTAGTGGATTAAACATCGATTGGATATGCCAACAACTTGCAAACGCAGTAACGGGTTTACCGTGGGGATTAGGCGCGGCGATTTCTACCGCTATAGCTATGGCCTGTCCCCCACTTTTAAAAGATTTCTTGACCGAGGTGGGTTTTTATGAAGAAAAACTTAAAACCGATGAAAGTACACAAATAATTCCAGTGCCTACTTTAGAATATTATGAATGGGAAGTAGGAATCCCTGGATTTATAAAACCCGGCCAGAGCACCAAATTCAAATAAAAATATGAAAATAATTAGCGCTGTTTTGCTAATACTTTTATTCCTCCCTGCATTGTATTTTCATCCCATATCAGTTTTTGCAGAGCTACCATCGCCCAGTCTGGTTACTCCGACATTAGAAGTGCTTACCTTTAATACTAGCGAAGGCCTAAGCTCCTTAATAAAAATCATTATTGGCTGGGCTTTTAAACTTGCCGGAGTATTTGCTTTTGCGATGATTGTCTTTGCTGGTTTTGAATACACCACCAGCGGTGGAAATACCAGTAAACAAAAAGACGCCCAAGAAAAAATTATAGGCGCTATTGTTGGAATTATTTTATTATTTGCCTTTTATATTATCCTCTACACCATCAATCCTGATATTTTAAGAGCACCAAGCGAACCTCCTCCTATAAATATAGATTTGGGTGTGGGTCCCCAGAGTTTTTCATTTTCCACCAGCAGTGAGGACACATCTGGCATCCCTCTCAAGTTGTCTGAGGAGTGCCCGGATGGAAAAATCTTAGACCCGGGAATGAATAATGAGTGTGTACCAGATAATAACTCGGTGTTAATATCCGAAACGTCTTATGGCGAAGAAGGTTGGTCTTGTGAATTTAAAGGGAAAGGACCAAACGATGCAGGGGTCTACAACAAACCTGGAGGAACTTTACATCTTTATTGTCTTCCTGCTCCAGAAATAGAACCTACTCCTGAAATAGAACCATCAAAGAATTTAGTTAATATAATAGAGATGGGAATTCCAGTAAATGCTCCTACGCTTGGTAAATCAGAAGCTTATTTAGATGAAACATTAGCCAATACTTTGCTCGCATTAGAAAATAAAACACCAGCGTGGTTGGTAACTGATGCCTGTATTGATCCTAAATGCCAAAGCACAAGCGAGCCAGACAGGAAGTCTGATGATTGTCATCTTGATGGTACCTGTGTAGATATAGATTCAGCCTCTGGTAACTATAATGACAATATAAAGTTAATAAAAATATTTAATGATGCAGGATTGGCAGTATTAGACGAAGGGAATCATCTCCATGTGGCTTTAATGGGAGCAACTGGATATGGTTCATATCCAGGCAGCGATAAGTGTATCACAGAAGGATGTTGGTATGGCGCTACTTAAAATTAAACACGAAGAATTTATTTCTCCTGAGGTTTTATTATAATATGCCTCTCTTTCATTTCTCCGACACTTTCTGTACTAACATCGCTTCTTAAAGCAATCTCTAAATGGATAATCCTTCTGTCCCGCGCTTTCATAGGCGGTAGTTCCATTATTTTTTTTGTTAAGGCCACTTGATAAGCTGCTTTTCTGGCGAATTCTCTTAATTTTTCTTCGTAAATGGTCCGATAATTATTCACATCAAGAGAAACCCGCCAAGAAGAATCTTCCTTCTTTTTCTGAAGAATCTTTCTTAAAATTAATTCAAAAGCCCAAAAATTTTCGCCTCCTTTACCAATTAAAATTCCACTAGAATCATCTTGAGAATCCATCTTGACCATAAATCTGACAAATCTTTCTTCAGGGTTTTCCTGAATTTCAATTTCAAAATCATTAAAACCAATAGTTTGTAATAAATCTTCTAAATAATTCTTAATCTCCATCATTTCCATAATCTAGATTTGTTTTTGAGACTGAGTTTTTAAAACTTTTCTGGTAATAATCGCTTCAATAATACCCACTAAACTCATCGCTATCCAGTAAATAATAATGGCCGCTGGAAAGATTTTCCAATAAAACAAAACGATAAAAGGCAAAAAGAGAAACATCATTTTATTTTGATTAGCGGCTGTTGGCTGCAGGAAAGTTAAAACAGAATTCATCAGGGCCGAAAGAATAACTAAAAGAAAATTAGCTACTCGCAAATTGATGAATCCCAGAAACGTATAATTTAATATTGGGGTAATTTTAATAAAAGAGTAGAGATGGGGAGTCCAATCAGGGGATTTGATGGCCTGGTTAAAAAAGATAAATAAAAAAATAAAAAGGGCAATTTGAATAATCATACCGCCAAATGAACCAAAAGGATTCACCTTTTCTTGCTTATATAACTCTATAATCTCCTTATTAGCCTGGCTTGGCTCTTGCTTGTATTTCATCTGAATTTCTTTCATTCTGGGCTGAATTCTCATTAACTTATTTTGCTCCAACATGGTTTTCCGATTGAGCGGCAAAAGGACCAAGCGAAGCAGAACAGCTAAAATAAAAATTGCCCATCCTACATTACCCCTGAACAAAAAGGAAAGAAGGGCTAAAATGTTATATAAAGGTTGATAAATTAAAAGATAAGTCATTAATTAAGATAAACTCACTAACAATTCATTCAAAGCTTCTTCTATTTCTTGCGAAGACTTGTCCAGCACTACTTTTTTAGTCAAAATAACAATGTCAAAACCTTCTTTAAATAAAGACACGCAATTATTCAAAATAGCTCGGATTTTTCTTTTTAAAGAATTTCTATCAACAGCCAGAGGAAAAGTTTTTGCGCTCGTCACAATGCCAAACCTGGGATAAATTAAATTATTCTTCATATAAACAACAATAAAGAATTTATTTTCTTTAAATTCTCCCTGCTCAAAGATTTTTTGGAAAAGAGATGATGAAGTTAAACGATATTTTTTCTTGAGCATAATATTTTTTACCTTGCGCTAAGTCAAAGGGTTACACGCTAATCCTTTTTCGACCTTTACGACGACGAGCCTTGAGAATCCTCTTTCCTGAAGCAGAAGAACTTCTCTTCAAAAAGCCGTGAGTCCTCGCTCTTTTTTTCTTTTTTGGTTGATACGTAACGCTCATATTAATAAATTTTTTAATTTCTAATTTTAAATTTTTAAATTTCTTGGAATCTATTTAATATCATACCATATTCTAAAAAAAAATCCAAACTTAATGTTGATAGATTTAATCAATATCACAAATTATCAACAGCTTATCCCCAAAAGGAAGACAATTAGTGGCAAAATTTGTCTTTGTTTTATGTAAGGTTTTATAAAAAGTGCTATAATTTTAAAGAAAAAGAATTAGTTATTTATTTATGGATTCAAAAGAACTTTGGAAAGCGGCTTTGGGCGAAATCCAATTAAATATCTCCAAAGCTAATTTTCTTACTTGGTTTAAAGACACTTTTATTTCCGAACAAAAAGGTAAAATTATTTATATTGGTGTGCCTTCCAATTTCGCCAAAGAATGGCTGGAAAATAAATACCACAAAACTATTCTTCAAGCTTTAAATCATCTAAATCCAGAAATTCTTAAAGTTGACTATATTGTTTCTCAAAACAATTTTTCTTTGGAAAAAATAAAAAAAGTCCGCAGTTCGCGGCAACACGAAGAAAAACTAATCTTAGATGAGCAGTTGAATTTTCAAGAATTTGCTATTGATCCTGAAACTAATTTAAATCCCCGTTATACTTTTGAAAGTTTTATTGTTGGTTCAAATAATGAATTAGCCCATGCAGCTGCTAAAGCAGTCACAGAAAATTTAGGCTCTAAGTATAATCCTCTTTTTGTTTATGGAGGAGTTGGATTGGGAAAAACCCATCTGCTCCAAGCTATTGGTAATAAAGTGAAAAAAGAAAATAAGAAATTAAAAATTAAATATGCCTCTTCTGAGAAATTTACTGATGAATTAGTCAAAGCCATTGGCAAGCAAACTATGGATGCCTTTAAAACAAGTTTTAGGAATGTAGATCTGCTCTTAATTGATGACGTCCAGTTTGTTGCTGGTAAGGATAAAACCCAAGAAGAATTATTTCATACTTTTAATAACCTATACGAGAAAAATAAGCAGATAGTTTTTGCTTCGGATCGCCCGCCTAAAGCTATTCCTTCAATAGAAGAAAGATTGCGTTCCCGTTTCGAAGGGGGAATGATTGCAGATATTGGTTATCCTGACTTTGAAACAAGGTTAGCTATTTTACAAGCCAAAAGCCAAAACATTGGCATTGCTATTGACGAAAAAGTCCTACGTTACATCGCTGAAATTATACCTAAAAATATTCGGGAGATAGAAGGTGCTCTCAATAGAATTATCGCCCACAGCCATTTAAAAAATCATCCTTTATCTTTAGAGGAAAGTAAAAAAGTCCTTGCTTCGATTGTCAATAACATGCACCAATATATTCCCTTAAAAGAGGTGATTAAAAAAATAACTTCTTTTTATGACTTAAGCGAAGATGAACTTTTCGGTCATTCTCGGAAAAAAGAATTAGTTAAACCCCGACAAGTTGCTATGTATATTCTGCGTGAAGAATTAAAATACTCCTATACTAATATCGCTGAAAAGATTGGTCATCGCGACCACACCACTGTTATTCACGCCTGCAAAAAAATAGGAAAAGAAATCAATAAAAATCCTGTTTTTTCTCAAGAGGTTACTTTACTCAAAGAAATGTTATATAATCAATGAGATTAAGATGTTGATAAAATGTTGACAATTATAGGATAAACCATCTTGACAAGATATTAGAGAAGAAGTAAAAAAATTAAAGTCAAATTTTATCCCCTAATTATAATATCTATATCAATTATTTATCCACCTCTTTTCCAGAAAAATTTTTAGAAAATTACATTTAAATAAATCCTTATTACTCCTTATCCCCAATTTCCCTCTTCCTTATTATAATAATTATTTTATTAATATATATATAATAATAAAGAGATTGATAACTAAAAATAAATATTTAAAAAACATTTAAAATAAAAAAATATGAAATTTATTTCTTTAGTAGAAAATTTAAGAAGGGCTGTAAATTTAGCCGAAAGAATAACTGGAAAAAATTTAACTCTCCCTGTTTTGAACAATATTTATCTTACCACTAATAAAAACGAACTTCATATTTTAGCCACCGATTTAGAATTAGGAATTGAATTAACAGTTAGTGGTAAAGTGGAAAAAGAAGGCCAAGTAGTAATTCCTGCTAAAACTTTTTCTAGTTTTTTAAATAGCCTAACAGAAGAAAAAATTACTCTTGAGGTAGAAAAGCAATCCTTAAAGGTTAAAAGTGAAAATTATGAAGCTCTTTTTCAAGGTATAAATCCGGAAGATTTTCCTATTATTCCTGAAGTGAAAACGGAAAAATACATCGAAGTCGATAAAAATATTTTTCGCGACGCAGTTAGCCAAGTTTTACCAAGTATCGGTTATATTTCTACTAAACCAGAACTATGCGGGGTATATTTTAAACTTGAAAAGAATACTTTGACCTTAGTGGGGACAGATAGTTTTCGGTTGGCTGAAAAAACTATTAGTGATAATAATTTCAAAACGAATATCAAGGATAATTTAGAAATAATTATTCCTTTGAAAACCATGCAGGAGGTTTATCGGATTAGTCAGGAAGAGCCAGAAGATATTAATTTTACTAAAATTTATCCAGAAATTAATCAGGTTCAATTTTCTTTTAAGAATAGCGGAGAAATAAGGCTTGTCTCTCGTTTAATTAATGGCCGTTTTCCTGAGTATAGTTCGATTATACCTAAAGAATTTGAGAATAAAATCACGGCTAATAAAAAAGACTTGGCTGATGCTGTAAGAGTGGCGGGTTTATTTTGCGGTAAAATTAATGATATCAAATTGACCATCAACCCTACTCAGAAGAAAATTACCATCGAAGCCCAAGATCCTTCTTTAGGAAAAAGCCAAAATATTATTCCTATTAAAACAATTAAAGGTACAACCTTAGAGATTAGTTTCAACTATAGATTCATTTTAGATGCCCTGAATTCGATTAGAGGTGAGGAAGTAATTATTGGTTTAAATAAAGAAAATAATCCCGGTTTGTTTAAAGATGACAAGGACAATAGTTTTGTTTATGTTCTAATGCCAATCAAAATTTAAATCTTGGGATTTATGGCTTTTACTTCTTTAAAGTTTGTCCTAAGTGATTGGCTTAAAAAAAGGAAGTTAGAAAAATTTTTTGATGAAAATGGAATCTTAGAAGTAGCCAATGAGTATTTGAAAGAGCAAAAAAAGAGAGTTAAGATTACATCTCAAAGAAAGAAATCCGCGAGTGAAAATTAAAAGAATTTTTTACAAACTTATTTAAAAACGATTGCTGTGAGGAAATTTATTTGGTCTGAGATATCAGTGACCTCAATTTTTATTTCATTTTGATCTCTAATCTTCTCTGGAGGGAGAGAATAATAATAGTAATTATTACTACCTTTTTCTAAGTCACCTAAAAGTTCTTGATTCAAATAAATAACCGCCTTTTTAATTTCCACTGAACTATTAATAAAAACATCAAAGCGGAGGTTATTGTTAAGAAAATCGCCATTTTGAGGATTAAGAAGCGTGATATTAGGAGCATCAGGGAAAGTAATTATTTGATCTCCTGTAGGGTCTATGGGGATATAGTCAGGACCAGGGTTTATATTGTATTCTTGGTTAAAATTAGGAATATTTTGTTGAGCCCATAATAAAACTGGAGTTTCCCAATTGAAGAATTGGGGATCGCTATTGGGATTGATTGGAGCCGGACCTAGAATATTATTTTTATCAACATAATAAAGAATATTATGGAGTTCTTTGACGGTTTTTATTTCACCAGTATTGATATTTTTATATTCTCTATTAATGAGATATTGACCATTGACCATGGATTTGGAAATTTGGGAAACATTATAAGGCAGAGGTTTGGTAAATTGTCCCGGAGAATAAAATTCAAATGCTTTTTCCATAAATTCATGCCAGCAAGGTGCAGCTACCATGGCACCTGGCGCTCCGCTTGGGGCTACAGGAGTCCGATCATTATTTCCTGCCCAAACCCCAGCAGCTAAATTAGTGGTATAACCCAGAGTCCAGGCATCGCGGTATTGGGAATCAGTGCCAGTTTTAGCAGCGACATCAAAATTAGGGAAATCAAGTTTATTATTCCAACCAAAAGTTGGCGCTCTGCTAATATTGTCTGAGAGAATACTATTTATTAGACGAGCAATTTGTGAGTCTATAACTTGCTTGCTTTGAAGAGAAAAATCCTGGAGAACATTACCTTGACTATTTTCTATTTTTAAAATTACTGTTTGAGGATGGAAAATTCCCTCTTGGCTAAAAACTGTAAAAGCATGAACCATTTCAATTAATTTTATTCCTCCTCCTCCTAAAACTAAGCTTAAGCCATAATGTTCAGGAGGTTCAATTAAAGTGCTAATGCCAAAATCTTTGGCTGTCTGAATGACATTTTGGATTCCTGTTAGATAGAGGACTTTAACTGATGGAATATTTAATGATTGAGCCAAGGCTTGTCTAAAAGTTACCGGACCCCTGGTTATACTGTCATAATTAGTTACTGGATAGGGATTATTAGGGTTAGTGGAAAAATTAGCTGTCACGCCATTTAAGGCCGTGTCAAAAATAACACTTTCCGGGAGAAATCCTTTTTTAAAAGCTGTGGCATAAACAATGGGTTTAAAAGAAGAACCTGGTTGACGGATGCTTAAAGTGGCATTTACATTACCTTCAGCTTCCATATTCCAGTAATCACGCGAGCCAACCATAGCTAAGATTTGTCCTGTTTGTGGATCTTCAGCTAAAAGTGCCAAATTCTTGGCCCCAATATTTTTTTCATTATAATTTCCATATTTTGTTACCGTTTCCTCGGCAATATTTTGCAGATTCATATCCAGGGTGGTGATAATGGTATAACCTCCTTGTTCCAAATCTTCTTCTGAAAATTGATCATACAAAAGGCCTCGTACATACATAACAAAATGAGGAGCTTTAAAGCCAAAACTTTGAGTAGCAAAAGTTACTTTTTCTTGTTTAGCTTTTTCTATCTCTTCTTTCGGGAAATAGTTTAAAATCTCCGTTCTGGAAAGAACCCAATTTTTTCTTTGCTCGAGTTGTTCAAGGTGAGACCCGTACGGGGAAAAATAATTAGGCCTTTGAATTATACTAGTCAGATAGGCTGCTTCAGCTAAATCCAAGTCTTTAGCTGTTTTATTAAAATAAAATCCGCTGGCGGCTTCAAGGCCATAATTATTATAACCCAAATTAATTTGGTTAAAATACATTTCTAAAATTTGGTTTTTTGTATAATGACGCTCAATTTGAATAGTTAAAATTGCTTCTTTAATTTTTCTAATAATAGTTTTTTGAGTAGTGAGAAAAGTATTCCTGGCTAATTGCTGGGTAATGGTAGAAGCTCCCTGCAGATCTTTAGGATAGAATAAATTATGAATCAAAGATCTAACGATTGAGGAGAGAACAAAGCCATGATGTTGATAAAAGTGGCGATCTTCAGCCGCTATAGTGGTTTTGATAATATAAGGTGAGATTTGGTTTAAATTAATCAACGTGCGTTTTTGCTCTCCATGAATTTCGTAAAGTAAAATTTTACCAGTGCGATCGTAGATTTTTGTTGACTCTACAACTTTTCTTTCTTGAAAATTTTTTGGATCAGGCAAATCACGGAAGAGAACAAAAACAGATAGTCCCCCACCAATGAGGAAAATAAAAAATAAAAAGACAAAAGCTTTAAATGTTTTATTGAAAGGCATCATCGTTTTTTTTGAGTTTAGAGATTTTATTGATGCCAGCCAAAGCTACAGCTAAGGCATCAGCCGTATCATCTGGTTTTGGGATTTCCTTTAAAGAAAAAACAAATTGGATTACTTTTTGAACATCTTTTTTATCGGCTCGGCCGTAGCCGACTAGATTTTGTTTAATTTCCAAAGGTGTTAGACGAATATATTTAAGTTTATTTTTTTGGGCCATCAAGAGGATAACTCCTATGGCTTCGCTAATGCTCATTACTGTTTTGGCATTTTTGAAAAAGAAAATTTTTTCGATAGCTAAAAAATCAGGTTTATAGGTTTTAATAGCCTTATTGATATTTTGGGAAATCTTGAGTAATCTCTTTTCTTGCTCTATTTCTTTAATTTCCCAACAACCATAAGCTGTAGGAGAAATTTTTTTTCTACCGGTTTTAAGAATAGCCCAGCCAATACGTGTTGTTCCAGGATCAATACCTAAAATTATCATACTTCGTATTCAGCGTTAGAATAAATTTCTTCTACATCGCTATTTTCATCCAAAGCGTTAAAAAGTGTCTCTAATTTATTTTTTAGTCCCTCGTCATTAATTTGTATAGGCTGTTGAGCAACAAAATCAGTTTCCGCCTCTATTTGAATACCTGGTAAATTATCCTCGATGACTTTTTTTAAATTATTAAGATTAGAAACAGAAGTATAAATTTCTACCATTTCATCTTTTTCTTTAATTTCTTCAGCTCCTTTTTCAATTGTTTTTAAAGATAGACTGTCATTCCAGCTGGTTTTAGACACAGTAATTTTGCCGGTTTCTTGAAACATATAACGGACACTGCCGCTATTAGCCATTTTGGCATCATAACTAGAAAGCAAATGCCGTAATTCCGCCAAAGTGCGGTTTTTATTATCAGTGATCACCTGGATTAAAATAGCAATTCCAGCTGGGCCATAAGCTTCGCAAATTAATTCTTCCAAAAGTTTTCCTTCATCTTCATCGCCAGTACCTCTTTGAATAGCACGATCGATATTATCTTTTGGCATGCCTAAAACTTTGGCTTTTTCTACAGCTAGACGCAATTTAGGGTTGGTTTCCATATCACCACCTTCTCTAGCAGCTACAGTAATTAAATTAGTCAATTTTGAAAAAGCTTTTCCTTTCTTTGGATCTTTGACAGCTTTTTGATATTTTATTTTTGCCCATTTAGAATGCCCTGACATAGTGAGAAATCAATTATTACCTATATTATTCTATAATTTTTTGCTGTTTTTTGCAAATGAGTTTCCTTTTCTGTCTTGAAAAAAGTATAATTTTAGAGTAAAATTTAAATATGAGGACGATATAAGAACTATTATAAAATGGAACTTAATCAAATCAAAACTGAGGCTGAAAAAGAAATCTCTCCAATTATTAGCCAAAAAGATTTAGAAAATTGGCGAGTAAAATATTTAGGCCGGAAAAGCGAACTTTCTTTATTTTTTGACTCTTTTAAAAGCCTTCCTTTTCAATTAAGAAAAAAACAAGGCAGCAAAGCTAATCAAACCAGACAATTTCTTCTTGCTCTCTACCAGCAAAAGAAAGATGATTTAGAGAAAAATCAGCCTGATTTTGAATTTTTCGATTTGACCAGACCCGGGGAAAAAATTAAAAAAGGACATCTTCACCCTCTGACCTTGATTTTGCGAGAAATTATCCATTCTTTTGAAAAGATAGGTTTCGAAGTTGTCGAAGGTTTGGAAATTGAAACTGAATATTATAATTTTGATGCTTTAAGAATTCCTGAAAATCATCCGGCTAGGGATATGTGGGATACTTTTTGGCTTAAGTCAAAAGTTAAACCTTCGTCCCGATCTCAGGTCGAGGGAAGTCAAAAGTCAAAAATGCTGTTACGAACCCATACTAGTCCGATGCAGATTAGATACATGGAAAAATATCAGCCGCCTTTTCGGATTATTGTTCCTGGCAAATGCTTCCGTTTCGAAGCCACTGATGCTCACCACGAGTTTCAATTTCACCAGGTTGAAGGTTTAATGGTAGGCGAAAATATTAGTTTAGCCAATTTCAAATTTATCATTAGAGAAGTTATCGAGGATATCTTTAAACATCAAATAGAACTTCGTTTTCGACCCAGTTATTTTCCTTTTGTCACTCCTGGTATTGAGGTTGATATCAAGGCAAAATCAAAAAAAGAAAATAAATGGTTAGAGATAATGGGAGCAGGAATGGTTCATCAGGATTTATTTAAAGCTGTTGGTTATGAAAATAATTTTTGGCAAGGTTTTGCTTTTGGTTTGGGGGTGGAAAGAATTGCTATGATCAAATACGGTATCGATGATATTCGTTTATTTTCTAGCTCAGATATTCGTTTCCTTGAACAATTCTAACTTAAAATATGAAGTTTTCTTACTCTTGGTTAAAAGAATTAGTGAAATTCAAAGAATCACCAGAAAAACTGGCTGAGCTTTTAACTTTGTATTTGGCTGAAACTAATGTTTTTTTTCGCGGGAAAAGGGCTGTTCTTGATGTTGATTTATTGCCTAATCGGGTGGCTGATGCTTCCGGTCATCTTGGTTTAGCCCGGGAAATTTCAGCGATTCTTGGCAAAAAATTCAATTATCCTCAGCCCAAATTTAAGGAAGAAAAAAGGACAACAAAATCATGTATTACGATTACTCTCAAAAGTCCTTATTGCAGGCGTTATGTGGCTCGAAATATTTGGTATGTAAAAGTTAAATCATCGCCTCAATGGTTGAAAGAAAGGCTTGAAGATTGCGGTCTCAGACCAATTAATAACATCGTTGATACTGCTAATTATGTGATGCTTTTAACTGGTCAACCGCTTCATGTTTTTGATTTTCAAAAAATTTCTTTTAATAAACAAAAGAAAAAAGAAATTATTATTCGTCAGGCTAAGAAAGGAGAGCAAATAATTACCCTTGAAAAACAATCATACAAACTAAAAGAAAGCAATTTATTAATTTGCGATAGAGAAAAATCCTTAGCTCTTGCTGGCATTAAAGGCGGATTGGCAGCTGAAGTTGATAAAGATACGAGCTTTATTATTATTGAAAGTGCTAATTTTGATGGGGTTAATATTCATTTGACTTCTAAAGAATTAGGATTAAAAACTGATGCTTCCTGGCGGTTTGAGCATCACCTGGAACCTGGTTTAGCAGCTTATGCTGTTGATATTTTAGCCCAGACCATTCAGCAAGTAGCTGGTGGGGAAATTTTAAAAGGCAAAATAGATGTCATTAATTACTCTTCTCGTAAAATTGTTATTCCCATTAATTTTAAAACCTGGGAAAAGATGCTTGGCTGGTCAATAAATAAGCAAGAAATTGTGAAAAAATTAAAACTTTTAGGTTTTAGCTTAGTAGAAAGAAAAAATTATCTTTTAGTTAATCCTCCTTTATACAGAAATGATATAGAAAATGCCGAAGATGTGATAGGCGAAATAGCTCGGTTACAGGGCTTTAATCAGATTCCTAGCTTATCCCCTAAGGAAAAAGTTATCCTTCCAGCCAAAAACGATTTTTGGGAATTCAAGGAAAAAATTAAAGATTGGTTAAAAATTTATCATTTAGAAGAAGTCTATAATTACTCCTTGATTTCTAAAAAAGATATAGAAATTTTAGACAAGGATTGGCAAGACAAATTAATTGCCTTAGATAATCCCATTAGTGACTTATTCTGTTATCTCCAGCCAACTCTTCTTTTGAATTTCTTAAAGAACATTAAGGCGAATTTTCGGTTTGTAGATAAATTAAAATTTTTTGAAATAGGGAAAATCTATGATTGGGATATTAAAGAAAAAGAAGAGACTGTTTTTGGTGGGATTCTTGCGCGTAAAGAAAAAATATTAAAACAACCTCTTTTTTATGAAGCTAAAGGCATTATTGAAGGGTTACTCACTGATTTAGGAATTGATAAGGATAATTACTCAATTAAACCAATTGAAAAGACAGAGTATTCTTCAATCTTAGAAAAGGGTATGGCGTTTTATGTCAAAAATCAACTTCTCGGAGTCCTGGCTATGCCTCAAAAGAATTTTTTAAAAAAATATGACGTGGAAGGTGAAGTAGTCTTCTGGGAAATAAAACTTTTAACTCTAATGGATTTGGAACAGGCAGAAAGGGAGTACGAACCTTTGCCTCAGTATCCAGCAGCGATTCGTGATGTTTCCTTTATTATTAAAAAAGATATTTTAATTGATAAAATCTTAAAAACTATTCAAGAGTCTACTTTATATTTAGAAGATGCAGATTTATTTGATATTTACGAAGGAGAAAATTTGCCTTCTGGAAAACAAAGTTTGTCTTTCCATTTAATTTTTCGTTCTTCAGAAAAAACTTTAAAGGCCGAAGAAATTGATAAAGAAATGAAAAAAATTTATAAAGTCTTACAACAATTAGGCGCTACAATCCGTTAATTATATATGGCTAAAAAAACAAAGAAGACACAAGTAAAAATTACCTCAAATACCATTGATGGCGAGAATTCCTACACTGCCAAAGATATCTATGTCTTAGAAGGTTTAGAGCCAGTGAGACGCAGGCCAGGAATGTATATTGGTTCCACTGGTGTTGATGGTTTGCATCACTTGGTTTGGGAAGTAGTTGATAATTCTATTGATGAAGCGATGGCTGATTTTGCCAAAAATATTCAGGTTGAAATTTTGGCTGAAAATAAAATTGCCGTCACTGATGATGGTCGGGGTATTCCGGTTGATATTCATCAAAAAACAAAAAAATCTGCTTTAGAAACTGTCCTCTGTACTTTGCATGCTGGCGGTAAGTTCGGAGGCAAATCTTACAAAGTGGCTGGTGGTCTTCATGGAGTTGGTGTTTCTGTAGTCAATGCCCTGTCAAAATATCTTAAGGCAGAAGTTTATCGCAATAATATTATTTATACTCAAGAATATTCTCGAGGCAAACCAACGACTAAAGTTAAAAAAGATGGAAAAAGTCCCCATACCGGCACTAAAATCACTTTTGAACCAGACCCGGAAGTTTTTAACGAAATTAAATTTGATATTAAAAAAATTCTTGATCATTTGCGCCAACAAGCTTATCTAACGCCCGGGGTGACCATTACTGTTAAAGATTATAGAGAGGAAGCAACCATACCCTCCTACATTTTTCATTTTGAAAGCGGAATTATTACTTTTGCTCGCTATTTAGCTCGGAATTTTAAACCCTTGACTGATATTTTTTATGTTAATCGAGAAAAAGATAATATTATTGTTGAGGTGTCTCTTTTGTACATTGATGACAATGAAAGTACAGAATTAGCTTTTGCCAATAACATTCATACCCCTGAAGGGGGAATGCATTTAACTGGTTTTCGTTCGGCTTTAACTCGAGTTTTAAATGACTATATCAGGATCAATGGATTAATGAAAAACAATGATAATGGTTTGATTGGTGATGATGTGAGAGACGGTTTAGTGGCTGTTTTAAGCATTAAGTTAAAAGAACCGCAGTTTGAAGGCCAGACCAAAGCTAAATTAGGCAATCCTGAAGCCAGAACAGCAGTGGAGCAAGTTCTGGGAGACAGCCTCAAAGAATGGCTGGAAATTCATAAAGACGATGCTAAAAGAATTATTGAAAGATGCCTGCTTTCAGCCCGAGCTCGCCAAGCAGCTAAAAAAGCCCGGGAAAATATTTTAAGGAAAGGAGTTCTTGAAGGTTCTTCTTTACCAGGCAAATTAGCGGATTGCATTTCAAGAAATCCGGAGAATTCTGAATTATTCCTTGTTGAGGGTGAGAGCGCAGGCGGCAGCGGCAAATCAGCTCGGGATAGAAACACCCAGGCGATTTTGCCTTTGCGGGGCAAAATTTTAAACGTGGAAAAAGCAAGATTAGACAGGATGATGAGTTCCGAAGAAATCAAAAATTTAATTATTGCTTTGGGTACATCCATCAGTGAAGATTTTAACCTTGATAAATTGCGTTATCACAAGATTATTATTATGGCTGATGCGGATACAGATGGCGCGCATATTAGGACTTTGCTTTTAACTTTATTCTTCCGTTATTTCAAGCCGATTATTGAAGGAGGCTATTTGTACATTGCCCAACCGCCTTTATATAGGATTCAAAAAGGTAAAGAGATCTTCTATGCTTATCTTGAAAACGAAAAAGAAAAAATCTTAAATAATTTGGTTGGTAAAAAGGAAGTTAAAATAGCAGCCAATTCTTCTAAAGTCAGAAAATTAAAATTAGTGGCAGAAGGCGAAGAAGAAGCAGTTTTTGAGGTGAAAACTGAAACTGAACAAAAACCAGGAGGGGAAAACCTTAAAGGCATTAATATCCAGCGCTATAAAGGTTTGGGTGAAATGAATTCTGATCAACTGTGGGAAACAACGATGAATCCGTTAACAAGAATGATGAAAAAAATAACTATTGAAGATACTGAAGAAGCTGATAGATTATTTGATATTTTGATGGGCGAGGAAGTATTGCCTAGGAAGAAATTTATTAAAGCTTACGCCCAAAAAGTAAAGAATTTGGATATTTGACCCCGTTAGAAGTTCAGCTTTAGTTTTACATAATAGATAGACCATAAGGCGAAGCCGCCTCTCGGCTCTGGTTATCGAATATCGAGAACTCTACTTAAACTTCTAACGGGGTTGATATTTTTAAAGATTTTTGTTATTATCTTAGATTATGTTAACTTTACGTTTTCAAAGAGTTGGTAAAACTCATGATACTACTTTTCGAATAGTCGCGGTTGATTCGCGTTTTTCTTCTAAATCCGGAAAAGTAAAAGAAATCTTAGGCTGGTGGGATCCGCGCCAAGATAAATTTGAATTAAAAAAAGACAGAATTGATTATTGGCTCAAAAACGGAGCTCAAGCTTCTGATTCTTGTTTTAATCTTTTAATAAAGGCAAAAATAATTAAAGGTAAAAAACGACCTGTTGTTATTCATAAGAAAAAAGTTAAAGAAGGAGAAACTCAAATTAAAGCCGAAGCACCAAAAATAGAAAAAGTGCAACCAAGCCTGCCTGCGCAGGCAGGCGAAATTCCCGCAGAATTGACTAGCGAAGTACCTAAAGTAAAGGAGAAAATAAAAGAAGAACCTAAAAAAGAACCAAAATCTGAAGAGACACCCTCCTCCGCTTCCACCTTCGCTAAAGCTTCGGCGGACAAGAAAGCTACGGAGGGCAGGGAAAAATCAGAAGAAAAATCTGAGGAAAAACCCGAAGAGCAAAAAGAAAAGATAAAAGAAGACGCAGACTCCAAATAAGAACCTTCGCTATCGCTCAGAACCTTTTTTCTCCCTGCCCGTCCGGCAGGCGGGGTTTTGCTCGAAATAAGTTATCCACAATTTGCTAAATACTAATTTTAAAAAGGCCTTTGAAATAAAGGCCTTTTTAATTAAGCATAAACTATAATCTATTATTTACAGTAATAGATTTTAAGGCTTAAATGCGTGATGATTAGAAAGATTGAGATATAAATTGTAGGGAAACAATAGTGACTCCTCAAATTAGTTTACGAATCTGTCTTAGTAGTGGTAAAATACAAGTGTATAAAAATAAGGTGCTTAAAATACTGGTAGTAATGGAAAGAGTAAAAATAACTACAAAAAGAGGCTGTATTATAAATATAAGGCAAGATAAAGCCAAATAATTATGACTTTAAAAGAGCTAAAAAATACGTGGAATAAAGAAAAAGAGGCTTATAAAACCCAAGAAGTAGGATCAGGTGTTCAAATTTTTGTAAAGGATGTTTTTTACTCCGAAAATATATTTGATTTAAAGAAAGGATTGAAATCTACATCTCTTGAAAAAAGAAAAAACGAATTCTTAGAAGAAGAAAAAACTAAAGCACAAAGAACAGCCGATATTGTAATATACATTTCACAAGAAATAGTAATCCCTGTAGAGGTAGAAAAGTATCAAAACATTGAAGCGGGGAAGGAGCAGCTTTTACAATATCAAATAGACTTAGATAAAAAATATGGCATTCTTACAGATGGATTTACTTGGCGTTTTTACAATAACAATATTTTTCGTGAGTTTAACTTAAATCAAATTGTAGATGAGACCGAACTTTTCTTAGAATTTTGGAAAGAATATATTAAACCTGAATTTTATTATCTCTTTTTCTTTGAACCTTCCGGACAATTACAAATTATTAAACAAGAAAAACTACCCGTAGAGCAAAATCGGCAGATGTTCTTTGGGGATATTACGAAATTGATAAGGGGGTTCAATAATAAACTACAAGTTGAAGGATATTTCAATGGATTAGATAAAAAAACGAAAACAAAGATGGCGGTAGAAATCACTTATGCCTATATAATACAGTTTATTTTATACAAAACTCTGGTTGATAACGATTTCGGGAAATTTAAAAAAGAGTTTGAGAATATAGTTGAGGCAATACATAAGTCTCTAAAAGAAAAACGATATAAGGAAATTTTAGGAGTTATTGATGGAATTTCTGCTCAAATATCTAAAAATATTTATAGACCATTTTCTAAGGAACAAGGGGTTATTAACCAAACACTTTTACAACTCTACCGAAATGTAGAAAATAAACTTTCTGATGTTTCGCCTTGGTTAGATATATTTGTTTTTATTAAAAAATATAACTTCGCTAATATTGAAAACGAGATATTCGGTTATATCTATGAAAATTACTTAAAAGAACTCTACGCGGAAGGAAAGAAGGGACAGTATTTCACAGACCCAGCTGTAGTTAATTTTATGTTGCAACAAATTGGCTTTACGCCAGACGAAATAGAAAAGAATTATAAAAATGATAAAAATAGTATTTCTCTAATAGACCCTGCCTGTGGTAGTGGGACTTTTCTTTATAGTGCGGTTAATCAAATTATTAAAGCATTTGGTAATCACAGCGAGGACAGATCTAAACAAATTGAGGAAATAGTAAATAATAATATTTTCGGATTAGATATAGAAGAATTTCCTCTTTACCTTGCAGAAATGAGTATCTTAATGAGAATGTTGCCTTTAATTATTACTGAAACATATAACAACCCAGTTGATAAAAAGATTAAACTATTTTTTACCAAAGATAGCATCGCCGAATTTATACACTCGGGTATCGATAAGCAAACAGAAGACGAGTTTATTAGAGGTGGCCAAAAAAGATTAGGTCTACCAGAACAAGAACCAGAGGTTAAAAGTTTTATGCGTGAACAAAGCGATATTCAAGAGATGAAAGACAGTTTACTTGAAGACAATAAAATCCCTCGTCGTCGCTTTGATTATGTTATTGGCAATCCTCCTTATATATCTTTCAAAGAATGCTCTAAACAAAAAATCTTATTCATTGAGCTTATGAAGCAAAAGAAAATAAGAATGAACAATATTTATGGTGTTAATTTGCACAGCGTGCCAAATAATCCTAAAAAATATGCTCCTAATCCAAATATTTATGCTTTTTTTATCGCATTAGGAATTGCTTTGCTCAAAGATGAGGGAAAACTATGTTATATTATCCCCCAAACGATATTAACTGCGGGCGACCTTGATGTGCTTCGTTATCACTTGGCTAAATTTACTACTATTGAAAAAATTATTACTTTTAGCGGGAAAATGTTTATTGGTAGAGGCTTAAAACAAAATAAGCCCGTTCCTACTTCAAGTTTAATTTTTGTTTTCAATAGAAGAATACCATCAACACTTAATAAGGTTGAAATAATCAATTATAAAGACCCGAACGACACCATAGAAGAAACATTACATAATCTTCTAATTGGTAAGAAAATTAGTAAAAAGATAATTTTACAAGAGAAGCTATCACAAAATGTTATTAACTGGAATTTTATTAAACAAAGTAAAAAGTTTTTAGATTTTTATGAAGAATACCAAAGAAATACAAATGATATTTCTATTTACTATAAGCATATTTTAGCAGAACAGAAATTTGGAAATAGATTTTATTTTGATAGAGGTTTAAAATATCCGAAGAATAAAATAAATAATGATTTGAAAAATAATAATAGCAAGAAATATTTTATAGCAATAAATAATAAAAAAGGATTAAAAACATTAGCTTCCCAAGATTTTATAGATAATCAATTATTAGATTTTCCCTTTGGCAGTCAAGGAGAGATTGTTTATAAACAAAAATACAAAATAGTTTGGAGTTATATTAACTATGATTGTTTCCGTTTTTCAGAGGAAGATATAATGATAAATTACAATAATGTTTTAATTTCTTCGGATAATAAAAAAGAATTATTATATCTTTTATCAATTTTGAATTCTTCATTATTAACAAAAATTTTAGATAGTTTTTTCCGAAACGAGAATGAAAAAGATATTTTAATTGGTATAAAAACAATAAAAGAATTTGTCCGTATCCCTAAAATTGGTGATGATAACCAACCAATTAAAGATGAACTTATAGAAAGAACGGAGGAAATGTTAGCCTTAGAAGAAAAAAGACTATCAGATTTTGTTGATTTTTCAAAAGTAATGTTCCAAAAATTTGATAGAGTCTTAGTAGAAGGAAATGATTTAATTTTAGAAAAAGATGATGAAAGAATTAAACTTGCCATCAAAGAAAATCAAGGTTCAGTTAAAAAATCCCTTAATGAAAGATATGGAAAACAAATAATAGAATTAAAAAAACAAAAAATTAGTTTATCAGAATTAAAAGATTTACCAATAATTGATTATGAAAAACAGCAAAAAATAAAAGATTATCTTGACGATTTAGTTTTTGCTTTATACTTTAACATTGGTTTGGAAAAATTGGGTTTGAATCAAGCCGAAAAAATTCAAGCAAAATGTTCCAGAAATCCCTATTATAAATTAGTGAATGATTAGAATCTACGAAAGAAAAAATTAAGAAAATTTTAGAGGTCGTTTTTACGAAAACATTTCGTATAAAACGATTAAGTGTCATAACATATTTTTCACATGGAAATAAAAGATTATATATTTAGCGAGACTGATGATGCATGCGCACTTTGTGGGCAGAAGGGATTTCAAAACTTAACGGAACACCATATTGATGGGAATAAAAAAAATAATCAATATGATAACTTAATAGTTCTTTGTAGAAATTGTCATTGTAGACTCAATGAGAAGAAAGGCATAGATAAAACTCAAATTATAGCTACAAAACGCAGATTAATAATAAAAACACTTACACATTTTGGGATAAATGCTCTAAAAATAGCAAAAAGAAATAATTTTGGAATCACTGCAACGCCATTTTTACTGCTTCATTTAGTTGATTTGAGATTTCTTAAACAAAAGGAAATCATCTCTAGTTTTCAAGATGGCACAAAAGAAGTAGTCTCTGAAGCCCTTTTTGAAATAACTGGAAAAGGTAGAAAATTAATTGAACAATGGTTTTAAAATAAATAGTGGAATAAAATAAGATAAAAAAATCTATGGTTGATCCACAATTTATGGAATTTAGCAGAGCATTGGGTAAATCTATACTTTCTGCTTTTTTCAAAATAATCTTCCCGATTATGATTCTTGGAGGTGTTATTGAATTACTAGTGATTCTAATATTCAAAAAGAAGAAAAGGAGAAATAAGAAATAATGATATTTATCAATAGGTTCTAATGGCGTCTAGTACACGAAGCAACATGGGATTTTGGAGATAAATTTTCTCCAATTTTTAAAGGCAATGAAACTTCATAACTTAATGAGAAATTTCTTTAATAAAAATCGTATTCTCATAAAAGAACATGGTATTTTGTATAAAGTTACGATGGTGATGCCTTATTCTGAGGGAGGATTTAGTATATTAGTACCATACTGCAAAGTACAGAAGGGATATATTTGTATGCATAAAGCAGATTATTCAAAACATTCATATCTCGTGCCATTGGAAAGTATGGAGAAACAATTTTTGACGACAAAAGATGTTAAACTATCTATTCATAGAAGTGGTTTTGCTCAATTTTCTGGATCGGGGGTTCTATCTGGAATTGATCCAAAAACAAACAAAATTAAAGGAGTAGGAGTATGGTCTGCCCCTTTAGACAATCCAATTACAAGTAGGCTTACTTTTGGGGTTATAGTCTATGGGCTTAAGGAAGGGTTTAAACAGGCTCATGTAAATAAGGATAAAAAAATAAATGAAATTATTTTTGAAGAAAACGATTTTTATGATAGAGATTGTGGTAAAAGTATTGAATACGGCTATTTAATTGAGGGATTCTTTTTTTCAAAAAGAGAGGAGAATTATATTAGAACCGAGAATGAAAAACCGGTTATTAATTTACAATCTTGGAATTTTGAGAAAACCGGTGCCACCTTTAAGTTAAGAGTTATATTAATAAAGAACAGTCCTGGGTTCATAGGTCTTTTACCTTCGAAGATTAAAATTGGTCTGTCTGACTTAGAGTCTCTAGATCCTGAGATTAAATGTGAGGCTAAATTAGACCCATCTTTTAATAAATCAAAATTTGGCTTCTCTCTTAGTGGTCCTGGTGGAATTATAGAACGGACAACAGATGGAAGGAAGATAGCAACAGTTATAAATTGTATATATCCAGAACCATGGAAGGATTTAAAATTACCCTCTCTAGATTATAAAGAATATACCTTAGAACGAAAGGAGATAAATAAATATCGAAAATCCAGTAAGTATAATTAAAGAGAGTGTTCAAACAAACAAGTTCTAATGCCGTCAAGTACACGGACAACCACCTTATAACTTTAAATATGAATTTGAACAAAAAAGAAGAATTGTCTAGGATTATCTTAAAGATGTATCCATATATAGTACCTATAATTATTGGATTATTATTTTGTTTGCTAGCAATCTACACAAAATATTGGGAGAATCTTTTAATAGGTATGGCTAGTACATTACTTTCTATACCTCTTTTATATTTTTTCTACGAAAGATTAAGGATTACTTCCAAACGAAAATTGAATAAAGAAATCTATAATTATGCTAAACAGCAAATTGATAGAGCTATTATATCTATCCGAGACCAAATATGCCACTTAGTATACGAGCAGCATCTACATTTTTCTTTTCATAGGCCCGAAGATGACAATTTATCCCATATTACTAAAGCAACAATTGAACAGTATTTAGTTAATAATAAGCATCTCGGTTTTCAGATTTTTAAAAGATGGGATACTAATGTAGCGAACTTAAAAGATATATTAAAAAACCCTTTCATTTTATCTAGATTGGAGGATGAGCAAATAATTTTATTGATAAAACTAATAGATGATATAAGACTGCTTACCGATTTTCAGAAATGTGATGATTTTTTTATACTTTTGAAAGAGAAAGATAACTCACACACTATTATCAACAGTGATCAGTTTGCTAATGGTTCGGAATATCCTTATAGATATTTACTGTTAAGCAAGACAGATAAAGGTCAATTTATAGTTGATGATTTTGGTGATTTTTATAAAGATAAAGATGATCAGTTATTAAATTATTTTTGTATCAATCCTAATTATGCTTATATCTTGGCTGACCATATTGCCAAGATTATTAAAGATATTGATTCTTGGCTGAAGTCTACAGGAGGACATTTCGAAATAGATCTGAGTGTTTTTAAACTAGAAAAAGAAAGAATTATGTCTAACCCAGAAATAGTCAAAGAACCTAAAAATAGATAGCAATACTATTTTGTGAATATAAAAAATAATTTCTAACATCGTCCAGTCAATGAAGAGGATCGATTTAAATTTCTATACAACCGCTTTATCTCTAACAATCTCTCTTGTAATATAGCCATATAATTTCTATTTTCCATTGTTATAATAAGCTTTGAACTGGGGAGTAACCTCCAGCCGCCTCGCGAAGAAAACGGTTTTTTGGTAGAATAAAAAAACATAAGATAAAACAATTATGGAAAAAAAGTATCAAACGAATCTAGAAAAAGAAAAATTGGGTAGGGAGTATATTAAAAAAACCTATGAAGAGAAAAAAAGAATAAGACTTGTACCTCCAGGTAAAAAAGAATATGGATTTGATTTGAAAACACCAGACGAAAAAGAGTTCGTTGAATTAAAAGTAGTTACTAGCGGAACTCCGGAAGCGCGGACTTTTAGTGTAACTCAACGTGAGTTTGAGAAAGCAAAAAAGTGCATCAAAAATGGAATAACTTATAATTTCATAGCTGTTTTTAAAGTTGAATCAGATTCGCCATATCATCGCACTTTTCCAGCCCAATATGTAATTTCTAAAATGAAACCAACCATGCAACGTAAGTTTTATATTAAAGCAAAAGAGATTGAAAAATTTAAAGATTTATGACAGTAAAGATAAAAAAACAGGTTCTAATATTGTCCAGTACACGGAGCTGAAATTTGTTTATCTGACCAATTCATAAATGAAAACATATATTTTGGGAGCAGGAGCTTCTTATGGGTATGACGAAAGTCTTCTAGACGAATTAAGGCCTCCATTAACCACAGAATTTTTTTCCAAAGGAACTAAATTAGGAATATTTTCCGAACAAGACTTTCCCGATTTATTTATAACCTTAAAGGAGTATCTTAAAAGTAAAAATTTATCTGAGCAAGAATGTGATATCGAGAAGTTTTTACAATATTTAGCCGATAATTTCATAAGTACAAAACCGCAAAAGCCCGATGATTTTAAAAGAGTTCAGCAATTACAGTCTGCATTGTCTCAATCCTTTTATTTTATTTATCAACTTTTCAGGCATTATGCATTCTTCTACACTCCAAAGTTTGATAGTTATAGAAGACTTGCTCTTTATTACAACAATTGTAAGTATGGGGTAATAACTCTAAATTACGATATATTATTCGAACTGGCTTTACGGAGCGTTAATCTCAGTTATCACTATTTTGTGGGTCCACATTATCCCAAAAGTGTTCCTGTGGTAAAAGTTCATGGTTCTATAAATTGGATTAATTCTTGTAAGGGGGGAATTGTTTACGGAAACACTGGAAAAAATATCTTTCAAACTGTCACACAATCAATTTACTCTAATAAATTTTGGCTAAGCCCCATGGTGGTTCTACCGCTTGATGGAGTCAAAGATATTTCTTACACAGACTTTGTCCGTTCAGGGTTAGACTATGATGAACCAGGTCTAATTCCACCACTTGCGAACTATAAAGATTATGAAAAAGTAGAAAGATATAAAGAGATTTGGCAGTTCGCAGAATCTATATTAAGAGAGACTTCTGAATTAATTGTCATAGGTTGTTCAATTAGAAAAGAAGACATAAAGTTTAGAGATTTGATTAAAAATACTCTTAAAAACGATATTCCTATAACAATTATTAGTCCAGAACACAAAAATGTTATGGAAGAATTGAAATGTCTTGGAAAAACAAACTTTGAAGAATCATTCGAATCTTTTGAAAAATACACAAAAAATTTATAAACGGCGTTTATTCAAATCTTCAGTCAAACTTGTCTCAACCTTCTTAATTTGTTTCAACCTTTCTCTCGCTTGTTCCGCCCAGATTGGATTCTGAAAAGCCTTTATAATACAATCAAAAGTGTCAGTCAGATTAATACTAGGATTACGGAGTGGATTTCAAAAGTTTCTAATTGATGAGGCTTTTTAAATTAGGATTAGATAATGTCAGAGCTTGTAGTATAATATAAAAGAAGATCGATTATTAATAAATAATAAAATAATATTATGCCTACAATTTTAATTTCTATTGTAATAGCTATAGTAATATTTTTAGTTTGCCGCGCCATAGTTCTCTGGTATTGGCACATTGATACGATAGTATCATTACTCCAGGAAATTGCAGATAGTTTATCCAATAAGATACAAAGAGAGGAACAGAAACAGGATATTTAATCAAATTGAGTTAAATAAGTTCCAGCATCGTCCCATAGGGCCAGCACGAGTAAAGTAAGGCTGTTTTAGGTTATAACATTTGTATGTTTGATTTTGATGTTCACTAGTAAATAAATTATACTACAAATATTGTGAGAAATAAGACTCTTAAAAATGAAGACAAAAGATATATCAAGGGTAAGTACACCAAAGTTGAGAAAATTTGGATAAAAATTCTAATTTTTCTTAGAGATATACACTCGATTTTGAAATATAAACAAGCATATATTTTTGATACTAATATGTTTGTAACTCACGATAAGTCGGACAAACGATATCTTAAGCTTTTTACCCTAAATCGTAATTACTGGGTAACAGAGACTACTTTTAAAGAAGCAAATTTTTTGATTTTTCATAAGAAATATAAGTATATTTTCAACCACAAATTTAAAGAACTTTCGTTTGCCAAACTGAGAGAATATTATCCAAACACCTGTCCTCTCTATTATAACTACATATCTGCGATGCATAACCCCGCAATTGTGTGGGGTGAAAATTTTAGTGCAGAATTAATTATCAGATTACTTATAAAAAATGGGACTTTAACAAAAGAAGAACTAAAAATAAATAAAAGAGTCACTAGTCACTTGAGTAGTACAAAATACAAAGAGGAAGATGAGGAAGATACTGATAAGATACTTAAGCTTTTGCGTGAAGTAAATGTAAAGAATTTGGCTAAAAAACGTAATGCAATCCGAAAAGATGATAAAAACTATTTCAATGACCTGAAGAGTCTTGCTTTAGTTCTTCTATACTGTTTACAAAGAAAAACTAATGTTACTTTTATTACATCTGATAGCGATTTTCTCAGTCTAATTTTTGACATTTTTTCTACAGTGATACAACAATCTAGTTTCGCTAGGCAAATATTACCTCAATTAGACGATGATAAAAAACGAGACTTGATAAAGAAGAAAAGTCATACTTTTTTCCTTAACTCATTTGATTTTGTTAAGTATATGGAAGATTGTATGACTGATGCATTTGCTGATAATTGGAAAAAGGATTTTGTAATTTTTAAAATTAAATATTGGGATATTCCTAAACAAAGATATATCACCTTGGAATTCAGATTTAATGAAACAATGAGACATATATTCTTAAATTCTTATGGGAACTTCTTCTGTCCTTTTGCTAAGAATAACGAAAATGGTAACTGGCTTACTTATATATGGTGGCCTCCTAGCTCAGTTCACAATATGCATATTCTAAAAGTAGTAGTGAGAGCAAAAAATGGAATCATCAAAGAAAATACAATGGTTAGAGATGATATTCATACGGCTTATTGTAGATACCCACAGGAAGATGCTAAAGGGAATCTAAAGTTTTTTTCACACTTTATTTAGATCATATAAGACTATATTACCTGAAGGCAAAAAGATTACTTGGTGTGCCTCTTGATGTATTTTTTGGAATCAAAGCCCAAGATAACGAAGGCTTAAAATCAGAAATTCCCAAAATAGTTTTTCTTAATATTCCTCCAATTGTGCCATAGACTACCATAATTCTAGAAGCTACAATCAATTGACAGGCATATCATGTATGATATATACTAAAGATACAATAGAATATAGAGCAAAGTTTTTCAAAGATATTCAATCAAAACGAAGTCCAGTTTTAGAACATCTTAAAAGGTTAGGAAATAAAGAGGAAACAAAAATATTAAAATATATTGAATTTTTACGAATAAGTAAAGGATATTTGGACGAGCCATATTCTAGGCATATCAGAGGAAAGATCAGAGAATTAAGAGTTGATTTTGGCCACAACAAAAATAGAATTTTTTACTTTATATTTATAAGAAAGACTATAATTTTACTTCACGCCTTTCTAAAGAAAACAGCTAAAACTCCAATTTCTGAATTAAAGAAAGCTGAAGAAAATTATCGAGATGTTTTAAAAAATCCGAAAATCTATGAATAAAAGGAAAAAACTTCAAAAAGCAGTGGATTTTCAAGAATATCTTGCCGAGAAATTGAGAAATCCTAAATTCAGAAAGTATTACGATGAATATGGTAAACAGTTAGAAATTGCTTATCAGATTTTACAGTTGAGAAAGCAAAAAAGAATATCTCAGGCAGAGTTAGCAAAAAAGATAGGAACCAAACAAAGTAACATTGCAAGAATGGAAGCTGGGGAACAAAATTTTAGCATTGATACGCTTCAGAAAATTGCTCAAGTTTTTAACAAAGATTTAAAAGTATCTTTTGGAAAATAAACTGTTGTAGTTCTGTCCCTGGAGCTGAGTGTTGACCTTTACGATTAGATATGTTATATTTATGATATCCTGTGATAGGGTATTTTTAGTTCTTTGAAAAATATATTACTACTTGGTATATAACTGATCATTATCTTATTAGTGGTTAGTTGTATGCCAGGTAGTCTAGTTATGCAGTTATATTAATTAAAAATCTGAAAGGAGGAAAAGAAAATGAGAATACAGAGAATTGTGGAAAATATACTAGCTTCAATATTTGTTGCGACTTTATGCTTATTGATTATATATCTTGTTTTTGTCGAAATAATACCGCACGGCTGTATTATGGGAATATTTTGTTTTATTTTAGGTGGGCTTTTAGCTGCGTTTCTTACATGGTTATGGAAAAGAAAATAAAATTTAGAAGTTTAAAGTAAAAGGGGGAAAGAATTATGGAAAAGAAAATGGAAAAGAAAGAGAAATGTATTATTTGTGGAGGAGATGTTGAGGAGGTAATTACTCATGAATTTGACCTAAAGACTAAATTTCCGATTCTTAGTTCCGGCATCAAAAAGCAGGTTCATGTAGTAATAAAGGATTTCTATTGTCAAAAGTGCGGATCATTTAAGCATTCTGTACCTAAACCTAAGGGCATAGAAGAAATAGAAGAATGTGTTCTTTGCGGTAAAGAGACAGAGTATTATCGAAACACTCCGATTGATAAGCGTAAGCATTATGTAGAGGGGTGTGGACAACTTTGCGAGGATTGTGATATCAGTATTTATGAAGAATAATCTATGACCCATCTTAATAGGAAAGGAGGGAGTGTTATGATGATAATAATTTCCTTTCTGAAAATCAAGCCACCTTAGAGTTAATGAGTAGACAAATTTAATCTTTTTATAAAGACGAAACTCTTCGCTTCGGCTGGGAGGGAGTAGATGATTCTATTATAGAAGATTCTACCCCTCCCTATTTTATTTTAATTTGAATTCAGTAATATTTAAAAAGCGCCTCAATAAGGCGCTTTTTAAATGCAATTACATTAATCTGTTGTTTCAATCTTTTCTTTACTACAGCAACAAGTTTTTCCAATACCAAGCAATGGTTGTCCGTTTATCACTGTCGTGCAATCTTTGGTTTGTCCTATTTCTGTCTCATTTGGATTGCAGCCCATTTTTGCTTTGAGGGTTACAGCCCATTGACGACAGATTCCGTTGATATGTTCTTGAGTTATGCAAGCTTCCTGGCAAGTTTTATCAATCGTGGTAGGGGTTGAAGTTGAAGTCGAGGTAGTAGCAGAAGAAGATACTTTTTTACAAACATTATTAATACATTTGCAATTATATCCTTCTGGCGGTGATATTTGAATACAAACTCTATTTGATTCTTTTTTAAGGCAATTAGTTCCGCACCAAGAGCAATCCGCATCTGTTTGACATTTTTTTGGAGTTGCCTGAACTGGTGTTAAGATGAAAACACTAGTGGCTTTTATTTTAGGTTGAGAAGTTATAATTATAGTCGTGGTCGTAGATGTAGAGACAGAGGTAGTTGTAGTAGTCTGTCCTGTGATGTAAGAACCTTTAACCTGGACTCTTTGATTCACAGCTAAATCAGTGAATACTCCGCTGGCTACGCCTTCAGTAGTTTTCTTTTTAAATTCAGTGAAATAACTGTAATCCGATTCAGTGGTAGTGATGACAGTAATATCTGTAGATTTCTTGGATCCAAATAGTCCTATAAAGGCATAAAGAAATCTCATCAAACCAGCTTTTTCCATGACAAATGATTGATTATTCATATCAATTGATTTAATAATACCAACTGTCGTCACAATCTTAGCTGGTTTATTTGCCGCAGCCACTATATTAGCTAAAAGAAGAAGGCTTAAGGTAAAAATTAAAACTTTTTTCATATTTCACATTTTTTATTTTAATTCATTCGACCTCATCTATTATTCTCCTTTTTGAATTTAGAGTCAAGATATGGTAAGATTAAGAAAAATATGGATATTTTAGAAGATTTAAAATACCGAGGTTTGATTAATCAAGTAACCAATTTAGAGGGTTTAAAGAAGAAACTGAAAAAAGGTAAGATAGTTTTATATTGCGGCTTTGATTCTACAGCTGACAGTTTTCATATTGGCCATCTTCTGCCGATATTAACCTTAAAGCGCTTTCAAGAGGCTGGTCATCAGCCCATTGCTTTAATAGGAGGAGGCACAAGTTTGATTGGCGATCCCAGCGGCAAAAAAGAGGAAAGAACGCTCAATTCCAAGAAAACTGTGGAAAAACGGAGTAAAGCGCTCAAATCTCAATTAGAGCAGTTTTTGGATTTTAAAAAGAAAAATAACCCGGCCTTAATGGCAAATAATTATGACTGGCTTGGCAAAATCAAAGCAATAGATTTTCTTAGAGATATTGGCAAATATTTTACGGTTTCTTATATGCTGGCTAAGGAATCCGTAAAAGCGCGTTTGGAAAGCGGGATTTCTTTTACCGAATTTAATTATATGGCGCTTCAGGCTTATGATTTTTTGTGCTTATTTGAAAAACATAATTGTCAGTTGCAAATTGGAGGAAGTGATCAATGGGGGAACATTACTGCCGGGATTGATTTAATTAAAAAAAAGCTGGAAAAGGAAGTTTATGGTTTAACTCTGCCTTTGGTTTCCAAATCCGACGGCACAAAATTCGGCAAAACAGAAACTGGGACAATTTGGTTAGACGCTAAAAAAACTACTCCATATCAATTTTATCAATTTTTGATAAATATAGATGACAGAGAGGTGATTCAATATCTAAAACTTTTTACTTTTTTATCTCGAGAAGAAATAGACAAATTAGCTCAAAAAGTAAAAGAGCAGCCAGAAAAAAGAGAAATACAAAAAATTTTAGCTTTTGAAGTCACAAAGATAGTTCATGGAGAAAAGAAAACCAAAGAAGCAGAAAAAATTTCTCAAGCTTTATTTTACGGGAAAATTAAAAATTTAACTTTAAAAGAATTAGAAACAGCTTTTCAAGATGTACCCTCTTTTGTTTTAAAAAGAATCCAAAAGATTTCTTTATTAGATTTATTAGTTAGGGCTGGTGTTTCTTCTTCTAACAGACAGGCCAGAGAAGATATTCAAAATAAAATTATTAATATCAATGGTCAGATTTTTAATCAGATTGACCAGACTATTTCCCGTTCCACTTGTCTTTTTAAAAAATATTTAGTAATAAAGAGAGGAAAGAAAAACTATTATTTAGTTTCCTGGTTAAATTAAACCCCTCACTTGAAAAGTTTAAGATGCGAAGCATCTAATAAATTCCTTTTTGCTAGATAAATTCTTCTCATTAACCATATCTCTCATTGGAATGTTAAGGATTTAATTAAGATGATTTAAAACTTTTCAAGTGAGGGGTAAAAGTTGCAAAGATTTTCTTTAGCGTATAAAATAAAATATCTCAAATTTTAAAGAGAATATTAATTTATTATGAAACTATTATGAAAAAAATTAACTGGACCATTATTATCATTATTTTAATTATTACTGCCTTTTTGATTGGTTATGGTAAAAATCTGATTTCTATTAATAAAACAGATAAAAATCAGATTTGTGAAGGCAAGACTCTTCAAAATAAAGAGATGACAGAGATTCTACCTTTAGGCGAGGCTCAGGCCCCGATTTTATTAGAAGTTTACTCTGATTTTCAATGTTCTTTTTGCGGTCGTTATTATGTTGAAACCATTAAGCCAATGATTAAAGATTATGTTGATGTTGGTAAAGTAAAATTACTTTATAAAGATATAGCTTTTGAAGGTGATAAATCCCAGTGGGCAGCAGAAGCAGTTCACTGCGCTAATGATCAAGGTAAATTTTGGGAATACCATGATAAAATTACAACCACAAGATATCAGACTAATAGCACTCAAATTTATAACAAAACTAATTTGATAAAAGCGGCCCAGGAATTGGGTTTAGATGAATGCGAATTTACTTTGTGTTTAGAATCCGGCAAATATACAAAATTAGTCCAAAATGATACCCAAGGGGCTTTGAGCAAGATTAGTGGTACGCCAACAAGCTTTCTTAATAGTAAAATGGTAGCCAATAATAAAGGAGAGAGCTTGGGAGCAATGCCTTATGAAATGCTCAAAAGCGAAATTGATAAGTTATTAAAAGAATAAAGAAAGAATAAAAAAAATTATTATGCAAGTGAAAGTTTATTCTACACCAATGTGTCCTAGGTGCCAGACAGCAAAAGATTTTTTGAAAGCTAATAATATTGCTTTTGAAGAAATTGACGTTTCTCAAGATGAAAAGTTAGCTCAAGAAATGATTTTAAAATCTGGCCAAATGGGCGTGCCAGTCATTGATATTGATGGTAAAATTGTGACTGGTTTTAATAAACCTTTGATGGAGGAATTTTTGGGATTAAATAAAAATGAGAAAGAATAATCCTAATTTGGTTGTTATTCTTGATAATATTCGCAGCACCTACAATGTAGGTGCTATTTTTAGAACAGCTGATGCAGCCGGAGTTTCAAAAATTTATCTTTGCGGCATCACCCCATCGCCACCCAATCCTAAAATTAGTAAAGTTGCTTTAGGTGCGGAAAAATTTATTACTTTTGAAAAAAGAAAAAATACCTGGCGTTTATTAGAACAACTTAAAGATGGAGGCTATTTTTTAATTGGCTTAGAGCAAGGTAAAAAAGATAAAAGAGCAAAAAATATTTTTAAGATAAAAAAAGTACGGTCTAAAAAACTCGCCCTCATTTTAGGACCAGAAGTCAAAGGTCTCTCCTCTAAAATCTTAAAAAGAGCTGACACTCAGGTAGAAATTCCTATGTATGGCCAGAAAGAATCTTTAAATGTGGCAATGGCCTTTGGTGTAGCTATTTATCAAATTAGAAATTTGTTATAATTAGAGGGATGAAGAAGAAAAATGTTTTTTATACTATTATTCTTGTTTTAGCCTTATTAGGAATGGTGTTATGGGGGCTTCCTTTAGGGATCTTTTCGCCTAAGCAATCAATCGCCCCTTCTCCTTCTTCTACCGTTCCTTTCCCTTATAAAACTATGGAGAAAAAAATTTTAATGGTAGTGGCTTTTAAGGATTTTAAAGACGAAGAATACTTTGTCACAAAAGAAGTTTTGGAAAAAGCTGGTTATTTAATTGAAACTACCAGTAGCCAAAAGGGAATAGCTTTAGGCGTTGATGGTGGGGATGCGATAGTTACAATTCTGCCAAACGAAGTAGATTCAAAAAATTACGAGGCGATAGTTTTTGTTGGCGGTTCAGGTATGGGAAAAGAATTAGATAACCAAGAATTTCAAAAATTAGCTCAGGGATTTGTTAAAAATGATAAAATCGTGGCAGCTATTTGTGTTGCTCCTGGCCTTTTAGCCAAAGCAGGTGTTTTAAACAATCTAAAAGCTACTGTTTGGTCCTCGGTTTTAGATAAAAGCCAGATTAAAATTTTAGAAGAAAATGGTGCCATTTACAATCAAGGCCCGGTAGTGATTGATGGGAAAATTATTACTGCTAACGGACCAGAGGCTGCTCAAGAATTTGGTGAAGCCATAATTAATTTATTAAAATAAAAATTATAAAATTAAAAATTAATAAATATGCGTATCGCTATTAATGGTTTTGGAAGAATAGGTCGAGCTTTTTTTCGCCTTGCTTTTGGAGAAACAAATTTAGAAATAGCGGCTATTAATGATTTAGGTGATTTGGAAAATCTGGCCTATCTTTTAAAACACGATACAGTTTACAATACTTACCAAAAAGATATTCAAACCCTGCTGCCCAATAAATTAATTGTTGATAAAAAAGAAATTGTTTTTCTTCAGGAAAAAGAGCCAGCTAAATTACCTTGGGAAGATTTAAAAATCGATGTAGTCATAGAAGCCACAGGAGTCTTTGAGGATTATCATAAAGCCAAAGCCCATCTTTTAGCCGGAGCGAAAAAAGTGATTATTACTGCCCCAGCAAAAGGAGAAGAAGGGAAAGAGGGAAAAACAGTTTTAATTGGAATTAATGAAGAGGATTTAGAAAAATTTGAAGTTATCTCAAATGGTTCTTGTACCACTAATGCCGTCAGTCCAGTAATTTATCTTTTAAATGAAAGATTAGGAATCAAAAAAGCTATTTTAAATACTGTTCATGCCTATACTGCTACTCAGAATTTAGTTGATGGCCCAACCAAAGGAAAAGATTATCTTCGGGGCAGAGCAGCAGGTCAAAATATTGTGCCTTCAACCACTGGGGCAGCGATTGCTGTCACTAAAGTCATTAAAGATTTAGAAAATAAGTTTGATGGTTTAGCCATTCGGGTGCCAGTAGTTTGTGGCTCAATTGCTGATCTTACTTTTGTCTCTCAAAGAGAAACAACTCCAGGAGAAATCAATGAGATTCTTAGAAAAGCCAGCCAAGAAGACAAATGGGAAAATATTTTAGGTGTTAGTGAAGAGCCATTAGTTTCTTCTGATATTATTAAAGATTTTCGACCGGCAATAGTAGATTTAACCTTTACCAAAGTAGTGGACAAAGATTTAGTTAAAGTTTTGGTTTGGTATGATAATGAATGGGGTTATTCCTGGACTTTGGTGGAACAATTAAAAAGATTAAAAATGTAATATGCTTTACTTAGGCGCTGATCATAGAGGATATTACTTAAAGGAAACAATCAAAGAATTTTTAAATTCTAAAAAAATTGAATTTAAAGATCTGGGTAATTTTATCTATGATAAAAATGATGATTATCCTGATTTTGCCCGATTAGTTGCTAAAAAAGTTTCTCAAAAACCAAAAGATAATCTTGGAATTTTAATTTGTGGTTCTGGCCATGGAGTTTGCATAGTAGCTAACAAATATTCGCAAGTGAGAGCAGCTTTATGCTTGTCCAGTTGGATGGCTCAGAAAGCTCGTAAGGACGTTGATATTAATATTTTATCTCTGGCTGCTGATTTGACCGATCCACAAACAGCTTTTAATATTATCAAAACATTTTTAAAAACTGAGGTTTCCCAAGATAAACGTTATCAAAGAAGGTTAAAAAAAATAGTTCAAATAGAAAGGCAACTCAAGGGAAATAAATTAAAAAATTAATGTTCTTACCTTTTTTTTCTAAGTCTTTAAAGAAAGAAATCATTCCAGTTATTAATGTTAAAACTAAACAAAAGTTTGAAGAAAAACTTCATCAGCTTTCTAAATTTTCTGGCATTTTTCAAATTGATGTCGCTGATGGTAATTTTACTTCTTGGAAAAACTGGAATGCCCCCGAAGAATTAAAAACCATTAAAGGTATTCGTGAGAAATTTGAATTGCATTTAATGGTCAAAAATCCTGAAATAGTTTTACCTCTTTGGTTGGAAACGAAACCGAAGAGAATCATTATTCATCAGGAAGCTCTAAGAAATTTTGATGCCGTTTATCAAATGTGTCAGAAAGCCAAAGTAGAATTAGCCTTAGCTTTAAATCCCAATACTCCTGTTGATTCCATCAAAGACTACCTGAAGAAAATTAATTTCGTTGTTTTTTTAAGCGTTGTTCCTGGGCCTTCTGGCCAAAAATTTGAATGGTATGTCTTGGATAAAATTCAAGAGTTAAGGAAAAAATATTCGCGATTAAACATTGAAGTAGATGGAGGTATTAATGAAGAAATCCTTCCAGAGGTTTTAAAAACAGGCGCTAATTATTTGGCTATTGGCTCAGCTATTTTTGATAGCGAAAATCCTAAAGAAAAAATAATCACTTTTCGTAAATTACTTTCAGCATGAAAATAAATTTAAAAGAATTAGAAAAATTAGCTAATACTCTTCGCCAAGAAATCATTGAGATGCTCCTTCAGGCAAAATCCGGTCATTGCGCTGGACCCTTAGGAGCAGTAGAAGAGTATATTGCTTTATATTTTGGTGGAATTTTAAAATATGATTCTCAAAAGCCTGATTGGCTGGAGAGAGATAGGGTAATTGTTTCTAATGGCCATTATGCACCTTTACTTTATGCTGTATTGGCTCACGCAGGGTATTTTCTCCAAGAAGAATTAAAGACTTTAAGAAAACTTGGTTCTAGATTACAGGGGCATCCTCATCGTTTATCTTTACCAGGGATTGAAACTTCCTCCGGACCAGTAGGTGAGGGTTTATCTCAGGCTGTGGGTATGGCCATTGGCTTAAAAATGGATGACCTGAAATCTCAGGTTTATTGTTTGATGGGTGATGGTGAACATGATTGCGGTAATACTTGGGAGGCAGCAATGTTAGCTGGTAAACATCAGCTAGATAATCTGACCGTCATTATTGATAGAAATAATATTCAAATCGATGGTTTTACAGAAAAGGTTATGCCCCTTGAACCTCTGAAAGAAAAATACGAAGCTTTTAATTGGAAGGTGCTAGAAGTTGATGGTCATAATATTGAAGAATTAATCAGGGCTTTGAATAAAGCAAAATCTATTTTTGTAAAACCAGTAGCGATTATTGCTCATACCATTCCTGGTAAGGGAGTGAATTTTATGGAATGGGAATATGAGTGGCACGGCAAAATTCCAAATTCTCGAGAAACTGAAGAAGCTTTAAGACAATTAAGAACTATGAAAGGTAAAATTCAATCTGAATTAGATTAATTTTTAAATATAAATAGTGTATAATAGAAATAATTAATAAAAAATAAATTAAAATATTAACAAATAAAAAATATGTCTAAAGCTTTAATTTTTGGAGGTATAGCTGTTGTCTTTGTTCTAGCAGCTGTTCGTTCTAATCCATCAAATGTCACAATTTGGTGGGGAAGGAGCAAAATAGTAGAGAAAATCCCAGCTGGAGAAGCTAAAAAAGTCGAATTAGTTTTTTCCAGCACCATGAATTTGGATAAAGTTAGTTTGGATACTTCAGGCGATTTGGCGAATTTTGTTACTCAATTTGACCCAACTATTTTAGAAAAAGTTTCTGCCAATCAACCTGTAAAATTTGATGTTTTTATTAGTGTTTCCTCGGATACAGCACCAGGAACTTATGGCGGTACTATTCATATTAAGCAGGGTAAGAAAACTATCCCCAGCCCATTAACGGTCAATATTATAGTTTTACCATCCGCACCAGTTCCGCCTCAACCCCCCCCACTGCCCAGCTGGACTAGTTTAATAAATATTTCAAAGACCACTATTCAGTCTTACAGACCAAAAGTTGCTCAAGATTATGCCGGAAATGTTTATGTTTTTTGGTTGGATTCTAATTATTCTACTCAATATGAACTTTATTTTTCCAAATTAGAAAATGGAGGTAATTGGACTACTCCACAAGTAGTAATATCTACTGATGGTTATAATTACTTAAGCAATGATTTTGATTTTATTATTGATAAACAAAATCGAGTTCATTTGGTTTACGCTCAGTATGCTTCTGGTTCCGGTCCTTTCGTTTATTATACGGTTTTCGACGGAACTGATTGGTCAGTTCCTTATCAAGTGTGTCAAGGTGACGCGCCTTCGATTGACATTGGTCCTGATAATAAAGTTCATCTAGTTTATAATACTGGCAGCCAGGATGTCTATTATACTAGTTTTGATGGTAATTCTTGGTCATCCCCAATTAATGTATCAAATGATGGTGATTTATACGGTGATTCTACTATGGGGGCAAAGGCTATAAGAGTTGATGACTCGAGTATTATACATATTGCTTGGGCTAAGACAAATTATGGAATTATGCATGTTAAATTTGATGGTACTACCTGGTCTCAACCTCAATTGATTTCTCCATTTGGTAGCGGTCTTAATAACTATTGGTTGAGTCTGGGCGCTAATGGAGTAATAGCTGCTGCCTATACTTATGGGCCCAATAATTGCATCAATAATGAAATTTATTTTTCTAAAAGCGATGATGGTGGAATAATCTGGTCTGATCCAGAACAGATTTCTGGATCACCAGGCATTGGTTCTAAATGGCCATCCTTAGCTATTGTTGACAGTAATAATATTCAGGCTGTCTGGGGTGAATGTAGTGCAACAGTACCTTTCCGTTTATTCAATGGTCAAACTTGGTCCGAGATCATTGATATCAGCAATGGCACTCAAGGTGCAGGGTTACCTAACATTTTTGCTACTCAAAGTAAGACTTATGTAGTTTGGGATTACAGCGGAGAGATTTACTTTAGCCAGAGTCAATAAGTTTGATATGTTGAATCCGAATCTTAAATTAAATTCAGAGATTTTTTCTTCAAAAGTTCAACAAAAATCTTCCCGTGATGGATTTGGAGAAGGTTTAGTTTTAGCTGGAGAATTAAATAAAAACGTAGTTGTTTTATGCGCTGATGTGACTGAATCAATCAGAATGGATTTATTTAAAAATAGATTTCCCGAACGATTCATTGAAATGGGAATAGCTGAACAAAATATGGCTGGGGTGGCTTCGGGTTTGGCAGCTACTGGAAAAATTCCGGTGATGGGTACTTATGCGGTTTTTTCACCAGGCAGAAATTGGGAACAGATTAGAACCACGATTTGTTACAATCAGCAAAAAGTTATTTTAGTCGGATCTCATGCTGGATTAAATGTTGGTCCTGATGGCGCTACGCATCAGGCCTTGGAAGACATTGCTTTAACCAGAGTGTTACCCCATTTAGCAGTAATAGTTCCAGCTGATAGCCTTGAAGCAAGAAAAGCAATTATAAAAGCAATTGAATGTCCAACTTCAGTTTATCTTCGGTTGACCCGAGAAAAATCACCAATTTTAACTGCCGAAGAAACCCCTTTTGAAATTGGTAAATCTCAAGTTTTCTGGTTGCCAGAAAAAGAAGAAAAATTTTCTGGCATTACGATTTTTGCTTGTGGTTATTTAGTTTATCAAGCTTTAGAAGCAGCGAAAGATTTAAAGAAAGAAGGAATAGATATTACAGTGATTAATAATTCAGCGATAAAACCCTTAGATAAAGAATTAATTTTAGAATGGGCAAAAAAATCCAAAGCCATTATTACTTTAGAAGAACATCAAATTGCTGGCGGCATGGGATCGGCAATCTCAGAATTTTTAGGTGAAAACTATCCAATTCCAATTCATTTTATGGGAATTAACGACACTTTTGGAGAATCAGGCGAGGCAGAAGAACTAATTCAAAAATATAGGCTCTCAAAAGAAGCGATAAAAGAAAAAGTAAAAGAATTGTTAAAATGATTATGTTTGATATCATTACCATTGGTTCTGCTACTCGCGATGGATTTTTTCAAGGAATTGATTTTAAAGTTTGTAAGAATAATAAATTTGTTACTAGCAAGGGGCTTTGTTTAGCTTTGGGATCAAAAATTTCAGTGCCTGAAGTGATTTTTACCACTGGCGGCGGAGCAACCAATACGGCCGTGACTTTTGCTCGTCAAGGACTGAAAACTGTTGCTATCTTTCGAGTGGGGAAAGATGTTTCTGGGGAAACGATTTTAAGAGAATTAAAAGAAGAAGGCGTGAATATTAATTTTGCTCAAATTGATTATGCTATGCCAACTGCTTATTCAGTGATTTTTTTAATCAAAAGCGGTGAAAGAACGATTTTATCTTATAAAGGAGCAGCAGAAAAATTAACTCTTTGGGAAATTCCTCTTAGTCAAGTCAAAACTAAATGGCTACTTCTTGGTTCTTTAGGAAAAGAAAAAAATATTTTAAAAAATTTAATTTTGTGGGCGAAAGAGAAAAAAATCCATTTAGCGATTAATCCAGGATGGCGAGAATTAGGATGGTTAAAGAAAAATAAAAAATGGCTTAATAATTTTGAGATCTTTGTAGTTAATCAAGAAGAAGCTGCTTATTTTACCGGGATTTCTTTTAAAAGAGAAAAATTGATTTTTCAAAAATTAGATCATTGGATTAAAGGAATTGTGGTGATGACTAAAGGGAAAAATGGAGTGAGTGTATCTAATGGAAAATATCTATTTCAAGCTCGCACTTTTGATAAAAAAATTAGTCAAAAACCAAAAGATTTAACCGGAGCTGGTGATGCTTTTACTTCTGGTTTTGTTTCAGTTTTTGTGAGGAGAAAGAAATTTGACGAAAAAACTATTGAAGAAGCGATTAAAGTTGGTTCTATTAATGCCTCAAGTGTGATAAAATATATTGGAGCAAAAAAAGGAGTAATCACTTTAAAAGAAATAAAACGATTAATAAATAAAGAGCTTCAAATAAAAAAGGTAAAACTATGATAAAGGATTATTTAAAACCATTTTTAAAAAAGGGCAAAGCAATGTTTTTGGCTTATGACCATGGATTTGAGCATGGACCAAGAGATTTAATAGAAAAAAGCCTTGATCCAGAATATATTTTAGATTTGGCAGTTAAAGGCGGTTACACAGGCATTATTTTACAAAAAGGGATTGCGGAAAAATATTATACTGGTACCAAATACCAAAGACAAATTTCTTTGATTTTGAAAATAAACGGGAAAACAAATCTTCGCCCTCAAGAAGAACCGTATTCAGCCATTAATTGCAGGGTGGAATATGCCAAGAAATTAGGCGCTCAAGCAGTAGGTTATACTATTTATTTAGGAAGCGAGTGGGAAGCTAAAATGTTTGAAGATTTTGGAAAAATTCAAGAAGAAGCTCATTCTTTAGGGTTAGCCGCTATTGCTTGGATTTACCCCCGAGGCAAGGCTGTCTTAAATGAAACTTCTTCAGAAATTACTCAATATGCTGCCAGGATTGGTTTAGAATTAGGGGCAGATTTAATAAAAATTAAATATCCAGGTTCAGAAGACGCTATGAAACAAGTAGTTCATGCTGCTGGTAAAACTAAAGTAGTTCTGTCAGGCGGTCCCAAGATAGAAGAAGGAATGTTTTTAAATGAAATACAAAAAGTCATTAGGGCCGGAGTTATTGGGGTAGCAGTGGGCAGAAATGTTTTTGAGAGAGGAAACTCTTTAGAAATAACAGAAAAAATAAAAAAGATTATTTTTGAGATATAATTAGATCTTCAGTTTTAAGTTTTAAAATCGAGGCTGCAAACCGCCTTGATTTTTAATAATTTTTTCTGTAGAATAAAAACATTACTTTTATGGAAAAATTTGTTCTCAAAACACAAAAAAGAGATGTTTTTGGCAAAAAGAATCAAGCTTTAAGAAAACAGGGCCTGATTCCTGGTATAGTCTATGGCAGGAAAACTCAACCTTTAGCTTTGAAGGTTGATTTTAAAAAATTTCTTGATATTTATCAACAGGCTGGAGATACTGATTTAATTGATTTAATCATTGAAGAAGGTGATAAAGAGCAAACAAAACAAGTATTGGTTCAAGCCATAGCTCGGGATTATATTTCTAGACAACCCTTGCACGTTGATTTTTACGAAGTAGAAATGGATAAACCAGTGACTACTCATGTTCCTTTAATTTTTGTTAACGAGGCTCCAGCCACAAAAATGGGAGGAGTTTTAATTAAATCAATGGATGAAATAGAAATCGAGGCTTTGCCTAAAGATTTACCCCACTCTATTGAAGTGGATATTTCTTCTTTGAATGAATTTGATAAAACTCTTTATGTTCACGATATCAAACCACCAGAAGGAGTAAAATTTTTAGTGAAAGAAAATACACCAGTTATTACTGTTAACGCTCCTATCACAGAGGAGGAATTAGAGGCTGAGTTAGGAAAAGCAAAGACAGTTGAAGAAGTTGTAGTAGAAGGAGAGAAGAAAGAAGGTGAAGTGGAAGGAGAAGCTAAGGAAGTACCGGTCGAGAAAAAATCAGAAGAAAAAATTGAAGAAAAAAAAGTTGGGAAGTAATATGTCAATAAAATCTTTTACTCGAAAAAAAGTTGTCGATATTCATTCCCAAGATTTACCTAAAAAGATTGATTCTTTTAAATTTGTATCTAACTGGCAGTTTCTCCCCAGCCTTTTTAGAAAGAACAAGAGTTTTTCTCGTATTTCTCTTTTATCTCTAATTTTAATTTTTTCTTTTTTTAGTTTAGGCTGGATGAATGTTTCAGCGCCTATTTTCTTTTATCCTCACGAAGTAGAGGCTTTATATGATGAAGAAAGAGCTCAGTTAGAAAAAGAATTAGAAGAAATAGAGAAAGAGATTGCTCAGTATGAAAAAGTATTAGCTACTACCCAACAAGAAAAACAGACATTACAGAATAAAATCAATGAATTAAAACAAAAAGCAGCCAAAATAACTTTGCAGATTAAATCTACTAATGTTAATTTAAATTACTTAAATGTTCAGATAGATGAGACTACTGTTTCTATTGCTAAAACAACCGATAAAATTAGTCAGACGAAAGAAAATTTAGCTAATTTGCTTCAGACTCTTTACCAGTTAAGACAGACTTCTTTTGTAGAAATTCTTTTAGGCACTGATGAATTGAGTGAGTTTTTTGATTATGCTAATGCTTTAAATAGCATCCAGGGAAGAATTCAAGAGAATATCAGTGAATTAAAAGATTTAAGGATTACCTTAGATAATCAAAATCAGAAATTAGGCGATGATAGAGAAGAAACCCAAACACTTTTGGCCATGCAGCTTCTGCAGAAAAACGATTTAGAAAAAACCCAAAAAGAAGAATTAAATTTACTGGATATTACCAAAGGCAATGAAGCTAAATATCAGCAGATACTTCAGGCCTCAAGACAAAAAGCCAATGAAGTTCGTAGTAGAATCTATGATTTGCTTGGTGTCAAAACTCAGGTCACTTTTGGGGAAGCCCTTGATATTGCTAATTGGGTGAGTTCACGCCTAGGTATTCGTCCAGCTTTTCTTTTAGCGATTTTGACCCAGGAATCTAATTTAGGGAAAAATGTTGGTACCTGCAACCGTCCTGGTGATCCTTATGAAAAAAGTTGGCAAGTAGTGATGAAACCTGATAACCGAGACGCCTTTTTACAAATTACCAAAGAATTAGGTTTAGACCCTAATACTACTCCTATTTCTTGTCCAATAAATTCTCCATCTCGGGGATTAATTGCTGGTAAAAACAGTTGGGGAGGAGCTATGGGACCAGCGCAATTTATGCCTAAGACTTGGTTGGCTTATAAAGATAGAGTAGCACAGATCACTGGTCACAATCCTCCTAATCCTTGGGATGTGAGAGATTCATTTACTGCTGCCGCTTCATATTTAGCCAATTGGGGAGCAACAAAACAGACTAGAGATGCTGAATGGCGAGCAGCAATGATTTATTTTTCTGGCTCTACCAATACTCGCTATCGTTTCTATGGAGATAATGTCATGGCGATTGCTGATAGATATGAACAAGATATCGCTACTTTAAAACAAGTAGCCATAAAATAATTTTTAGTTTTTAATTTATTATTATGGATCAATGTTATTTTTGTTCGCAAAATATAGACAAAATAGATTATAAAGACACAGGTGCTTTAAAACGCTTTATTTCTGGACAGATGAAGATTTATCCTAGAAGGAAAACCGGTCTTTGCGCTAAACATCAAAGGCAATTAAAAAAAGCTATCAAACGAGCAAGAATTGCCGGTCTTTTGCCTTTCATTGCTTCTTAATTGTACCTAACATTTATGGATAGGTTTTATTCTCCTCATGGAAAATCGTTTAGTTATGGGCAGCTTCTCAAAGAAGTTATTTTATTTATTAGAAAAGATCCAGAAAAGCACTATAAAATAATTATTGGTACTGATTCTGCTAATCACGGGACAACTGATTTTGTCAGTGCCATTGTTGTTTATCGAGTTGGCCATGGCGGAAGATTTTTTTGGCGCCGAATAACCAGTAAGAATAAAATAATTAATTTAAGAGATAGAATTTATAAAGAGGTAATGATGTCTTTAAAATTAGCCAGTGAAGTTTTATTCAATTTGTCGCAAAATAAAAATTTAAAATTTGATTTTGAAGTGCATGTTGATATTGGTTCTCAAGGCGAGACTCGAGTTATGCTTCAAGAGATAATTGGCATGGTCAGAGGATCTGGCTTTGAAGTAAAAACTAAGCCAGAATCCTATGGCGCTTCAAAAGTCGCAGATAGGTACACTTAAGTCAAAATATAGAGCTAAAACGGAGGGCTCTTGAAGATGGAAAAGAGTCTTTTTTTATGATAAAATGAATTTAATGACAAAAAGAATAAAAGAAAAAAGGAACAAATTAGAAGAAGAGATCCTTGAGGAAGAGCAAGAGAAGAAATCGCAATTAGAACCAGAAATCAAGAACAGTATTTTGGCTGTTTTATTTTCGGCTTTAGCTCTGATTTTAATTTTAAGTTTTTTTAATTTAGCCGGTTCTTTAGGAAGGTTTATTTTTAAAATGTTTGATTATCTTCTAGGATGGGGTTATTTTCTTTTACCCGTGCTTCTTCTAACTATTTCTTTTAATTTTTTCCGTTCGTGGACAGAAAGAATTAATTCTAATAAAACCACTTTTAGCGGCGCTTTTTTGGTTTTATTTTCCAGCCTTTCTATTTTAGAACTTTTTTCTCCAGCTACTGGAGGTTTGATTGGAGAAACAGGGGCCTTTTTAAAAAACTTTTTAGGCCTCTGGGCTTCATTAATTATTTATATAGCTTTTTTAATTTCTGGTTTGCTTTTGACTTTTAATACCCCCTTAAAAATTCCTCAATTTTTGTTCAAACGAAAAGAGGGATTAATCATTAATCCTCCTGAAGCACCATTAGTAATCGAGGAAAAGGCAGAAAAAGAAGGAAGAAAAGCAAAAGAAGAAATGGAGGCAGCTAAAGAAGAAATGGAGACAGCTAAAGAGGAAGAAAAGAGAAAAAATCATTTCCCTGCTAAAGTGAAAGGCAATTATGTTGTTCCTTCTCTAGATTTATTAGAAAGCGGAAGCACCAAACCAACTGTTGGTGATATTAGGGCCAATGCTAATATTATAAAAAGGACATTAGAAAGTTTTGGCATTATTGTGGAAATGGGCGAAGTGAATGTCGGACCAACTGTGACTCAATATACCTTAAAACCAACCGAAGGAGTAAAACTAGCAAGCATTACTGCTTTACAAAATGATTTAGCCTTATCTTTAGCTGCTCATCCTTTAAGAATTGAAGCCCCTATTCCTGGAAAATCTTTAGTCGGTATAGAGGTACCTAATAAAGCAGTGGCTTTGGTAAGATTAGGCAATATTTTAAAAGAAATAAATTTTCAAAAAGAAACACCAGCTTTAGCTTTTGCCTTAGGTAGAAATGTAGAGGGGAAAATTATGTTAGCTGATTTAAGCAAGATGCCCCATTTACTAATTGCCGGAGCGACTGGCTCAGGCAAAAGCGTCTGCATTCATTCAATCATCAACTCTTTTCTTTTAAAAAACTCTCCCGCTAGCTTAAGGTTAGTTTTAATTGATCCCAAGAGAGTAGAGCTTGCTCGTTATAATGGTATTCCTCATCTTTTGACACCAGTAATTACTGATAACAAAAAAGTCCTACCGGTTTTACGTTGGATTATTAATGAAATGAATAGACGGTATGATCTGCTTTTAGGTTATCAGGCTCGAGATATCGAAGGTTATAATATTAAAACACTTAACAAAAAAGAAGAGCCTTTGTCTTATATTGTGATCATTATTGATGAATTGGCTGATTTGATGATTTATTATGGCCGGGATTTAGAAACTTTTATTATTCGGATTGCCCAGATGGCGAGAGCCACAGGTATTCACCTTATCGTTTCCACTCAAAGGCCTTCAGTAGAGGTAATCACTGGTTTAATTAAAGCTAATATTACTGCGAGAATTGCTTTTCAGGTAGCTTCTCAAGTTGATTCTCGGACAATTCTTGATATAGCAGGAGCGGACAAACTATTAGGCCACGGAGATATGCTTTATCTTTCTCCAGAATCCTCAAAGCCACGCCGCATTCAAGGAGCTTATATTTCAGAAAATGAAATCGATAGATTAGTTGGGTGGATTAATAAAAGTTCCCAAGTTATAGGAACTAATGGTTTAGCTATTGATTTAGAAGGATTTATAGCGGAATCATCGTCTCAAGAACAGATTAACTTAGAAACTTTAGAAGAAGAGGAGGATATCATATATCCTGAGGCTTATGAGGTGGTCATAAAAGCTCAAAAAGCCTCTGCCTCTTTATTGCAAAGAAGATTAAGAATTGGTTATGCTCGAGCAGCGAGATTACTTGATTTATTAGAGGCTAGAGGAGTGATAGGGAAAGGAGAAGGAGCAAAACCGAGAGAAGTTTTCGTTAAAGAAAAAACCGCCCAATAAAAATTCAAGATATATAAAAAGATGGATGCCAAAACTCCAGTCAAAAACAAAGAAGATATTTCCTGTGGAACCTATTTGAGAAATGTTAGAGAACAAAAAGGAATTACTTTAGAAAAAGCTAGCCAGGATACAAAAATTGTTAGGACACTGCTTGAAGCAATAGAACAGGATAATTATAAAGAATTACCACCTCCAGTTTATCTGAAAGGAATGATTAAAAAATATGCTCATTATTTTCATTTAGATGAAGAGAGGATTTTAGATTTTTATCAGAAAAGTAACGGCCGGAAAATTTCTTCTGGGGAAAAAGATTTACTTCCTCAAAATCGATTTACAGTTTCTCAGTCTCGGTTCAGTCAAGTTTTCTCGTCAATTCTCCATCAATTAATAAAGTTTTCACTTATTATCTTTCTCTTAGGGTATTTTCTGTTTGAATTGTCTCAATTTTTGCTGCCAGCTCAAATCATTCTTTACTACCCTCCTAAAGATTTAATGACTTCAAATCCCAATTTAGAAATTTCCGGTAAGGTAATTAGAAGTAAAATTCTTTATTTCCAAGAAAAAGAAATAAATTTTGACGAGAAGGGGCTTTTTAGAGAACAGATAACTTTAAACCTTGGATTAAATATCTTAGAATTAAAAGCAGCCAATTCTTTAGGCAGAGAAACAATTTTAGAACAAAAGATCGTTCTTTCAATTTAAAGGTGGGGTTTGCTAAATTACCAAAAAATTGGTAATCTAATTAATATCCTCAAAATATTCAATTTAAAAATTAAATTAAAAATATGGCTAAACCTCCAGCGAAAAAAGAACAAGAAACGGGGGATAATTTAGAAGCTACTTTGAAAAATTTACGAGATAGATTTGGTGAGGGTGCAATTATGCGTTTAGGTGAAGTACGAAAAGTGGATGTTGATGTCATTCCTACTGGTTCACCTTCTTTAGATTTGGCTTTAGGTGTTGGCGGAGTTCCTCGAGGAAGAATTATAGAAATTTATGGCTCAGAATCTTCAGGCAAGACTACTCTGGTTCTTCACATTATTGCTGAAGTGCAAAAAAAAGGCGGCAAGGCAGCTTTTATTGATACTGAGCATGCTTTGGATCCTGATTATGCTGGAAAAATTGGCGCGAAAGTTAAAGATTTGCTTATTTCTCAACCGGACAATGGAGAGCAGGCTTTAGATATAGTGGAGGCTTTAGTTCGTTCTGGATCAGTTGATGTAATTGTCATTGATTCAGTAGCCGCTTTAACCCCACGAGCGGAAATTGAAGGTGAAATGGGGGATCAGCATATCGGACTTCAAGCACGACTGATGGGTCAAGCATTAAGGAAATTGGCTGCCATTACCAGTAAAGCTAATACAGCTATTATTTTTACCAATCAAACAAGAATGCAAATTGGAATGATGATGTATGGGAATCCGATTACTACCCCTGGTGGAAAAGCTTTAAAATTTTATGCCTCAGTCAGAATAGAATTAAGGCGAACAGCTCAAATTAAAAAGGGTGATGAAATTATTGGTTCCCGGATAAAAGCTAAAGTGGTCAAAAATAAAGTAGCCGCTCCTTTTAAGGAAACTGAATTTGATATTATTTATAATGAAGGTATTTCTTACTATGGCGATCTTCTAAATCTTGCTTTCAAAGAAGGGATTGTTAAGCGTTCAGGCATGACTTATTCATTTGAAGATACAAAGTTAGGAGCAAGTTTTGATAAAGCAGTAGAATTTCTTAAAACTGATATTCAAACTGCCAAAGAGATTTTAAAACAAATAAAGGAAAAAAATTAAAAATATGGAAACAAGAAAATATGAACTGTCATTTTGGCTGACTTCTAATCTTAACGAATCAGAAGCTGAAGCTATTTTTAATGAAATAGCTAAGAAAATCGAATCTTTGGGAGGTAAAATCATTGATACTCAGATTCCTCAATTAAAACCTTTAAGCTATAAAATCAAAAAAGAAACTAATGGCTATTTTGGGTTTATCCATTTTTCTGGCGGTGAAGATAAACTGAGTGATTTAAGAAAGGAGACACAATTGAATGATAAAATTTTAAGATTTATCATTGTCAGAATTAGAGATTCTAAACAAAGACCAAAATCAAGAGAAGTAAAACATTCATTTATGTTTAAATCACGACAAATTTCTCATCAGGAAAAAGCAATTGTTTCACCGAGCCAAGGCGGATCTGTTCATCCGGTGGACGAATCTACAAGAGAAGAAATGAGCCTTGAGGAATTAGATGAAAAATTAAACGAAATTTTGAAGGAGTAAATTTAATAAAAATAATTTTTATTAAAGGTCGAGAGAAAATGGTGGTAAATTTTAACTCAATATGAATCTCAATAAAGTTTTTTTAATTGGTAATCTTACGCGAGATGTTATTTTGAGAACTACACCTTCAGGTCGATCAGTAGCTGACTTTGGATTGGCTACTAACCGCGTTTGGATGGGAGCTAATGATCAAAAACAACAGGAGGCAGAGTTTCATAATATTGTAGTTTGGGGAAAGATGGCAGAATTGTGTAATCAATATTTAGCCAAGGGGAGAATGGTTTTTATTGAGGGAAGGATTCAAACAAGAACCTGGCAAGATGCTAATAATCAGAAGAGATATAAAACAGAAATTATTGCTGAAAATATTCAATTTGGCCCGAAATCAATGAGAGAAGGCGCTAAATTAGAGATGCCTCCAGAAGCAGAGGAGGCGTCTCATGAAGAATTGCCAGTTTTAGAAGCAGATACACCAGAGAGTAAAGAAGAGGATGAAGGGATTAGCTCTGAGGAAATTCCTTTTTGAGAACTTCGATGATTTCTTCTAAATTTCCTTCAAGAATATTATTTATATTGTGCCAGGATTTTTTAATCCGATGGTCAGTAACTCTGTCTTGAGGGAAATTATAGGTTCTAATTTTTTCCACCCTTTCGGCGTGGCCAATTTGGTCGCGTCTTTCTTTTGTCATTTGGTTAAATTCTTTTTCTTGTTTAATCTCCCAAAGTTTATTTTTTAAAATCTCCAAAGCTTTTTCTCGATTTTGTTTTTGGTATCTTTCACTTTGGCAGGAAATAGTTGTGCCAGTTGGTTTGTGATAGAGACGAACTGCTGTTTCCACTTTTTGAACATTTTGACCACCAGGACCAGAAGAACGGTAAAAGGTTTCTTCAATATCTTCTGGTCTAATATCTATTTGAATATTTTCTACTTGAGGAAGAATGGCTACAGTAGCGGTAGAAGTATGAACGCGGCCAGATTTTTCTGTTTCTGGAATTCTTTGGACTCGATGGACGCCACCTTCAAATTTTAAATTTTCATAAGCTGTTTTGCCGTTAATTTCCAAAATTCCTTCTTTGAGCCCTCCTAAAGAAGTAGAATTAGTATTAATAATTTTTAAAGACCAGTTGTTTTTGGTTGCGTAGCGCTGGTATAGGCGGAATAAATCTTGGGCGAATAAGGCAGCTTCCTCACCGCCAGTTCCTGCTCGAATTTCTAAGATAACACTTTTGATTTTAGTTTTGTCGCTCTCTTGATTTTCGAGAAGGTTGAGGGCTTTTTTCTTCATTTCTTCATTTTTCTCGATCTCCTCCTCAGCTAAATCAAGAAGCTCTTTATCGTTAGCCTCAGCTAATATTTCTTGGGCTTCTGCAATTTTTTTCTCTGCTTTTTTTATCTCTTTTAATAGATTTATTTTTTGTTCAATTTCTTTTAAGCGACAAGAAACTTCTTCAAAATTCCTTGGATTTGAAAGAAACTCAGGATCGCTGAGTTTCTTTAATAACTGTTCTTTTTCTTTGATAAGGGTTTCTAAATCCATATTAATTATTTCGAGCGAAGCGAAAAAAAAGGTTCTGAGCGAAGCGAGGGTTCTTAATTTATTTTTTCCTCTTTTTAACCAGATGGGTCTTTTTCTCTTTTTTCGTTCCTCCGATTTTGCCTTTCGGGGCAGGCTTTTTCGCTTTTAAAACTTCAGTCTTTTTCATTCGCGCCTCAAATTTTTGCACTCTACCAGCAGTATCAATAATTTTCTTTTGACCAGTATATAAAGGATGGCATTGAGAACAAATTTCTACTTTCATTTTCTCTACAGTTGAACCAACAATAAATTTAGCCCCACAAGCACAAGTAACTTCAGCATTGTTAAAATATTTCGGATGAATATCTTTTTTCATACGGGAATATATTAACAGATAAAAGGATAAAAAGCAATGCGGGGTTGATTCTTCTCTTTTTTTATGTTAAATTAAGCAGTAGTCAATATAGAGACAATAAAACAAGAGGAGAATAATATGAGCGATAAAATTACAGAAATACAGAAATCAAAAACACAGAAAGAAGAAGATATCATCAGAGAAATGATGAAAGCTGGTTTACATTTTGGTCATAAGAAAACTTATAACAAGCCTAAGGCCAGTTATTTTATTGTAAAAAGCTACGAGGCCATAGCCGGCATTGATTTAAAAGAAACATTAAAAGCTTTAGACAAAGCTTTAGATTTTATAAAAGCAATAATCAAACAAGAAGGGCAAATTATTTTTGTAGGAACAGCCTCTGGAGCAAAAGGACTTATTAAAGAATTAGCTCAAAAATATAATTATCCTTATGTCGATGAACGTTGGTTAGGTGGCACTTTGACTAATTTTAAAACCTTAACCCAGAGAATTAAAACATTGAAAGAATTAGAAGAACAGAAAGCTTCCGGAGTTTGGGAAAAATATACTAAAAAAGAGAGAAATGACTTGGAAAAAGAGCTTAATCATCTTCAAAGAAAGTTTACCGGAATAAGAAATTTAGAGAAACTACCTGATGCTTTGTTTATTATTGATACTGGTACTCATAATATTGTAGTCAGGGAAGCCAAATTATTAAGCATCCCTATTATTGGCATCCTTGATACAGATGATGATCCGACTGTTATAGATTATCCTATTCCTGCTAATGATAGTGCCAAGTCTTCAATTCAATACATTCTAAACAAAGTAGAAGAAGCTATAGAAGAAGAAAAGAAATTAATAAAAGTGCCCGAATTGTCTTCAACAAAAGAAGAAACTAAAGAGATAAAAAGCTAAATTTTATCATTATGATTAAAGCAATTGATATTCAAAAGTTAAGGGAAGAGACTCAGGCTCCAGTTATGGAATGTAAGAAAGCTTTAGAAGAGGCTCAAGGTGATTTTGAGAAAGCGAAGTTAATTTTAAAAAAGAAAGGAGAATTACGAGCAAAGAAGAAACAAAATAACGAAACTCATAGCGGTATAATTGAGGCTTATGTTCACGCTAATAATAAAAGATTAGGAGTACTTTTAGAACTGCGTTGTGAAACTGATTCTGTAGCGAATAATCCTGATTTTAAATTATTAGCTCATGAAATATCTATGCATATAGCAGCTATGAATCCTCAGTTTGTGTCTCAAGAATCAATTTCCAAAGAAATTATTGAAGAGAAAGTAAGAGAATATCAAGAAGAAATAAAAGATAGTCATAAGTCACCAGAGATTATAGAAAAAATTATCCAAGGTAAATTGGGAAAAGAACTAGAGGAAATTTGTTTATTGAATCAAATTTTCATCAAAGATGAGACTAAAACCATTAACGATTTAATAAAAGAAGCGACAGCAAAATTTGGAGAGAAAATTGAAATTAGGCAGTTCTGTCGTTTTCAAATTTAAGAACCTGTCCCACTTTATTCGGCAGAACCTTTTTTCTCACTTTGTTCGAAATAAATATGTATAATATTGTTCAACCTCTTTTAATTATTTTGGGTATAGTTGGTTTAATTTTTTTATTGAATAATAAAAAATTTAAAGAGAAGGAACAGGAAATTAGAGAAAGATTAAAAAAAGACACTCATCAAAGACATTTTTTTCTTTTTGTAAAGTGGCATCAGATCTTTAACAAAGAAAACATTAATTTACTGAATGGTCGATTTTTGAACTTTTTCTCAAAATTATTAATTCGCTTCAGAATAATAATTTTGAGAATAGATCACCTCTTCCTCAAAGAATTAGAAAGGCTGAAAAGGAAAAAAGAAATGGCAAAAGGGATTCAAAATGAGTCAGAAGAAAAAAGAAGCTTTTTTGATTTCGAGCGAAGCGAGAAAAAAGGTAATCCTTATTTTTTAACAGAGAATGGATTTTCTCTAAAGAACGAAAAATCAAACTTATCACCGATCGTTGATTTAGAAGAAGAGGAGAAAAAGTTTTTAACTGATTTCTTTAAAAATTCTCAGGAAGAATCTTCTTTGATAAATTTGGCTCGTTTATATCTTTTTAAAAAAGATTTTTCTTCTGCTCGTTGGGCCTTACTTGAAGCTCATAGATTAAACAAGGAAGATAGTGTAATAAAGGATTTATTATCAGAATTACAGGAAAAAGAAGCGCCAGCGTAGCTCAATGGCAGAGCAACGGTTCTGTAAACCGTAGGTTGTGGGTTCAAGTCCCTCCGCTGGCTCCTAGGTAAAGGTGAAAAGTAAAGTCGTGGGCCAAATCCATTTGCTGGCTCTTAAGAAGGGTAGGTAGTCCCGTAGGGAGCGGGGACGGTCTGTAAAACCGCTGGCCATGTTGCCCCTGTGGGTTCGACTCCCACCCTACCCACTCCTGCCTGCGCAGGCAGGCCTGCCGATGTAGCTCAGTGGTAGAGCACTTTCTTGGTAAGAAAGGGGTCCGCGGTTCAATCCCGCGCATCGGCTCCAACATTAAAGAAATTTAATATGAAAAAAGAAAATTTTGTCAAATTACAATGTACCGTTTGTAAACATATTAATTATTACACTCGGAAAAATAAAAAAACTGTCGAGCGAAAATTAGAATTTAAAAAACATTGCTCTTGGTGCAGAAAGCACACGATACATAAAGAAGGGAAAAAATAACTAAGCTCGGGATGTTGTTTCAAAAACACGCTATCAAATTCCCCTGCGAGGAATTTGCGCTCGCACTCGGCCTCGCTCCCGAGCACTCAAAAATTCAATTGAGTGCTTGGACCATGCCCGCTCGGCCTGCGCGACGGTTTTTTCAACAACATCTCCTCGCTTTTTTAAAAAATCAATTACATATTTGTTATAGGGGCATAAGCTTAATTGGCAAACTGCGGGACTCCAAATCCTGACTTCCAGGTTCAAATCCTGGTGCCCCTGCCCACTACATTTTTTATCGAGAGATCGAGAGACGTAAAATTTATTAGTATTTTTTCAAAATAAGTTTGAATCCAAGTCCCGCAGCCAAGGTCGGAAGTATCGAGGTGACCGAGGTTGGGTCAAAATCGGTACTTGTCCGATGTTGAAGCTCAATAAAGAAAGAGCATTGATATTGGTGCCTTTGAATTGTGATGCATATCGTCTGGTAAAATCTGTTTTCATTTATGCTTAAAAAGATACTTATAAATCTTCTAATAATTCCTGCTGCGCTACTCTTGACTACTGGACTAGGAGTTTTGCTGTATCACTATTACTTTTCCGATACTTCGGTTGTTTTTGATATCGTCCTGACATTTTTTGCGGTCATTATGTATTCAAATATTCTCAGCAAAATCTTTCTGTTGTTCTGGAAAGAAAATTTTGGCAAATAAACCATGACATCTCATTCTCGCGCTATTAAAAGTACTCTCATCTATATAAGTCTCTATCTTATCAGCTTTGCGTTTATCGCATCGATATTTGTGGTACCCAAACGGTCGGTAGTATATATTCCATGGATAACGGATAGTATTCTATTCTTCTCGTTTCTTTTTTTAACAAAGTATTTTATCTATATGTTCCTTAGTCCATGGTATGACACCGTTATGGCTATCCAGAGGCTAAAATACAAAAAGCACATTGCGTGCTATCGACCAAAGGTTTCCGTAATTATTCCGGCGTGGAATGAGGAAGTGGGACTTATCCATACGGTTGAAAGCGTATTAAAAAGCTCTTACTCTAATCTAGAAATTATAGTAGTAAACGACGGTTCTACTGACAACTCTGACTTACTGATGCGTGACTTCATTGCTCCTAATGATAAATCTGAAAATACAAAAAAGATTACCTACCATTATAAAGAGAATGGCGGTAAAGGAAGCGCATTGAATAAGGGAATCGAACTTTCTTCGGGAGAAATCATTCTTACCATAGATGCCGACGGTATTATTGGGCAAGATACTGTAAAAAATTTCATTACCTATTTTGCTAACCCCAAAGTTATGGGTGCAGTTGGAAATGTTAAAGTTGCTAATACTGATTCAGTTATTGGGGTAACTCAATGTTTAGAATTTATCTTCTCTTTTTATTTCAAGAAAGCCGACGCTCTTATGGGCTCAATCTATATTATTGGCGGTGCTGCCGGAGCATTTCGTCGAGAAGTGTTTGATATATTGGGACCTTACAGCGAAGGGAACATTACCGAAGATATCGAGCTTACCGTGCGGATGCAAAAAGCAGGCATGAAAATTGTGTATGCATCTGATGCTATTGTTTATACGGAAGGTGCCAGTGACATAAAAAGTTTAATGAAGCAACGATTGCGTTGGAAGCGTGGGCGCATTGATACCTTTATTGAGTATAAAAACCTATTTTTCAGCACCCAGAAAAAGCATAATAAAATACTATCGTGGTTGGTTATGCCCTTTGCGGTTTTAGGAGACACCCAGCTTATTTTTGAGATTCCATTTATTATTTTTCTCTACACCGTAGCATTCATAACCCACGATTTCACACCATTCATTGCCTCTATCGGCATCGTCAGTTTCATATTCTTGGTCCAGATGTTCTCCGGCGATCGAAAGTATAATAAGTAAGTCCCTATATATTGATGCCTATCGGATGGCTTATGTTCTACCTCATTACCATTGTAGAGGTGCAAGCACTCTCAAAATCTATCTGGGGAATATATCATAACAAGGAGGTGCGATGGCAACGCTGGGAGCGAAAGGGTATTGGCCAGAACGATATTCAGGCATAGAGGTTCTTGACAACAATATAAAAAAACATTTAATATAAACATATGAATATTAGAAATCAAAAAGGATTCCTGCTTTTGATCCCAGCCATCATTATTGGTTTAGTTGCTGTAGGTGGAGGTGTTGCGGCAACTTCGCAGAATGCCATTCCGGGCGATGTGCTCTATGGTTTGAAGAATATCACAGAAAAAGTCAGAATCGCACTATCATTTACTCATTCCGAGAAAGCTAAAACCCATCTGTCAATCACCCTGGAAAAGTTAGAGGAAATAGAAAGGCTTCGGGCACAAGGGGATTCGGCACAACATATTTCTGATGCTGCGGAGTCATTGAAAGAACATCAAGATGCGGCAATTGAAGAGTTTAACCAATCAGACGATAAGGGCCAAGATGCTACAGACCTTACGAATAGACTCCAAATGAACTCTGAGCAACAGCAGAATGTCCTCTTAGATCTCTTGAATAAAGTCCCAGAAGCAGCCAAAGAGAGTGTCCAGCATGCCGCAGAAAGTTCAGCTAAGGGTTTACAAAAAGCCCAGGAAGTCTATAAAAAGTAATTTAATACACAAAGAAAAAGCACGCTTCATATCGTGTTTTTTCTTTGTGTATATCCGTGAGCCAAGACAGTTAGCAAAGAGCTATCCTGAGAATAAAGTATTATAAAATATGACTGTTGAGTGTCTCATTTGTCTCATTTTAGCTTAAAACAGCTCAAACCGAGGCACCTCAAACGGCTACTGGAAAATAACTCAAGAAAGCCTTATTCTGTCTTATATCAAAAGGTTCTGGACCGAGTCACACTGCCCACTATTGACTTTTCTCATAAAATATGCTATATTTATATTATCCTAATATAGGATATTTTTAGTTCTTTGAAAAAAATCAAAATATAAAAATTAAGAGAAAGGAGAAAGAAAAATGAAATGTATCAAAGTTATATCAGGAGTTTTAATACTATCTGGAATTTTAATGGTTCCGACTGTACACGACATCGAGATTGTTTGGTTTAGATATCTTATGACTTTTTTGGAAAGCTTTATAATTCTACTTGGGCTAGATATGAGATACTTATAGAGCCATCCGGTATCTATATTAGAAGAAAGGAGGTGAAAATAATGGATGATAATAGAAAGGGACAGATAGCTTTAGCTGCCTTAAAAATTCGTCTAAGGCAGGAAACTTCAATTCGGGATATTGCCAATATAAAACGGGAGATTGGTAACATTGTTAAGGATTCGGAAATGGTCACTATTAATGCGACCAAAGAAGAGCTCCTTTATGTTTTTAAGGAGTTAATAAGAGAAGTTTTTCAAAAACAAATGGAAAACTTCTAAAGCAGTAAGAGAGAAGACAAGGTGGAGGTTATCTCCTAAAAAGGGTAATTAGGTTTCCTTTGTGAATTATCATGAAGCAAAACCTAGAACAAGAACCCATCCTTTCTTCTCTCTTTTTTCTTAGTAGAGAAGAATCTAGATCATAGGGCACACCCAAGTGCCCTATTTTATTTCAAACAGGTTCGAACATCATCCAGTATACGGAGTTGATTAAACTATAGTGAGTAGCGAGGTTTTGTTTTTAATCAGGAAAATCTAACTTTTTTAGTTTTGACAAAAAGTGATTTTTAGTATACAATTGTTTTTTAATTACATGAATAACATAAGAAATATCGCTATAATCGCTCATGTTGACCACGGAAAAACCACATTGGTGGATGCTCTTTTACGTCAGTCAAAAACAAATCTTACAAAAGATATTGTAAATAATGATTGCATAATGGATAACAATGAAATAGAAAGAGAAAGAGGTATTACTATTTTTTCAAAAAACGCAGCGGTATATTATGGCGACGTAAAAATAAATATTATTGATACTCCTGGTCATGCAGATTTCGGCGGAGAAGTGGAAAGAGTTTTAAATATGGCCGATGGTTGTTTGCTTTTGGTTGATGCCAAAGAGGGACCTATGCCCCAGACAAGATTTGTTCTGAAAAAAGCGTTGGAAATGGGCCATAAGATTATTGTAATTATAAATAAAATAGACAAAGAAGGAGCCAGGCCAGATTTTGCCTTGGAAGCCACGATGGAATTATTTTTAGAATTAGGTGGTCATGATCAACTATTAAACTTTCCAGTAATCTACGCTTCAGGCAGAGAAGGAAAGGCCGGAAAAACTCCAGATATTTCAAAAATGGAAAACATTATTCCTGTTTTTGAAGAAATAGTACGGTATATTCCTTCACCCTTCGGTAATCCAAAAAAAACATTACAAATGTTAGTAACTTCAATTAGCAGAGATGATTTTAAGGGAAGGATTGCTATCGGTAGAATTCATAACGGTACCATTAAAGCCAATCAAGAAATAATGCATATAAACCACAATAATGAACAAAAAAAATACAGATTGATTTCTTTAATGACATTTTCCGGACTAACAAAGATTGAGGTTGGTGAAGTTTTAGCGGGAGATATTGTTGCTTTAGCCGGCATACCGGATGTAACAATAGGAGATACAATAACAGACCCTCAAAATCCAATGGTCTTGCCGATTATTAACATAGAACAGCCAACCGTAAAAATGACTTTTATGATAAATGATTCTCCTTTTGCTGGAAAAGAAGGGCAGTTTCCAACTTCAAGACAGATAAGGGAAAGATTATACAAAGAATTAGAAACAGATGTCGCCTTAAAAGTTGAAGATATGGATGATAGAAAATGGATTGTTTCAGGGCGCGGAGAACTGCATCTATCTATTTTAATAGAAAGAATGCGTAGGGAAGGTTATGAATTTCAAGTTTCAAGGCCGCAAGTTATCATAAGAGAAATAAATGGACAAATAATGACTCCTTTTGAAAAGGTTTTTATTGAGATTCCTGAAAATTATCGCGGGATAGTAATTCAAAAATTAGGAAGCAGGAAAGGAGAAATGGTGGAAATGAAAAATGCCGGCAGTATGATGTTTTTAGAATTCATAGTGCCAACAAGAGGACTGCTGGGCTATAGAAGCGAATTTTTAACCGACACTAAAGGGCTTGGGATAATAAATACAACTTTCTATCAATACCAAGCGGATCCGGGAAATTGGCAGGAGAGAGCTCAAGGATCTTTAGTTGCTTATGAAACAGGAGAAACTAATCTTTATGGATTAAGAAATGTTCAGAGCAGGGGGGTATTATTTTTTGGTCCGGGCATTGTTATTTATGAGGGCCAGGTTGTAGGCCAAAATTCAAGGTTTAACGATATAAGAATAAATGTTTGTAAAACAAAACAGCTTTCAAATATGAGATCTAAGGGTGAAGGAACCACAGAGCATTTTAATATTCCAAAAACAATGGGGTTGGAAGACGCGTTAGAATACATAGGAGACGACGAATTAGTAGAAGTTACTCCCAAAAGTGTCAGAATTAGAAAAATGTACTTGAAAGAAATTGATAAAAAAAGAGTAGACCGAAAAGAAAAAGAAAAACAAAACGGCGATTGATGCCGTTTTTTTGGGATGTAAATATACTCATTTTGTTGCTGGATTATAATGCTAACATTGTTCATGATTCGCTGCCTTTGTTAAAATTTCGACAGGCAAATTTAAACTTTATTATACTTGAATTAAAATATTTATTATGCTAATATTAATTAAATCATTAAAATAATAAAAACTATGATAAAAAATTGGAAAATATATCTACCAATAATTATTGCCAGCTTATTAGTGGTTATTTTAGTTGGTATGAGTAAAGCCAAGACATCATTTTTTAGTCTTGCTTTTCAGCCTGGTCAGAAAGTAGCTCAAAAAGCTGTTGATTTTATCAATAAAAACATGTTGCAAGGCCAGACTGCTACTTTAGGGAGTATCAAAGCTGTGAGCGGAGTTTATGTATTTAAATTAAAAATAGACGACAATGAATATGATTCTTATGTCACTAAAGATGGAAAGATTTTATTTACCTCAGGTGTTGAAATTTCAACTGTCACTTCAACTCCAACTACCACCGAAGTTGCAGCTGCTAAACAAACTTGCGCTGATTTAGCTAAAACTGAAGCACCTGTTTTAGAAGCCTTTGTGGTGAGCAAATGTCCTTTTGGCTTGCAGATGCAAAGAATTTTAAGTGAAATAGTGAAAAATATTCCTGAGGCAGCTAAATATATCAAAGTGGAATACATAGGAGAAATAAGTGACAATAAAGTTACCTCTATGCACGGAGATGAAGAAGCCCAAGAAAATTTACGTCAAGTATGCATTAGAGAGGAACAAGCTAATAAATATTGGGATTATATTGCTTGTCATATTAAAAAAGGTGATGTTGATTCTTGTTTGACTAACGCCAAGATTGATAAAACTATTTTGGCTACCTGTATGAAAGATGTTAATAAAGGTTTAGCCTATATTCAGAAAGATTTTGAGAATCAAGATAAATATAATAATACCCCGGAATGTAAAGAAGATCCGACTAAATGCGCTGTTGGGGGTTCTCCAGCCTTAATTTTAAACGGAAAAGCAGTGAGCGAATTCGATTTTGGTGGTAGGACCGCTGAAGCTGTGAAAACAGTAATTTGCTGTGGATTTAATAATCAACCTAGTTTCTGCTCCCAAAAATTAACTACTGATCAGGCAGCATCGAGTTTTTCAGAAACTTATAGTTCTAGCGGTTCAGCTAGTTCAGGTAATTGCAATTAAAAATAAGAAAATTAATAAAATGGCGGTTTTTGCTGAGATATATTGCAAGCCGCCATTTTTAATACATAGATTGTTTTTAAAGCAAATTTTTGTTAGAATGTGTTAGATGAGTGATATTCAATTAGATTCAACAATCAATTTTTCTCGTTGTGCTCAAAATAAGGCTATTCTTTCAATTTATCCTGGAGCAGGCGGAAAAGATGCTGAGGATTGGGCTTTGATGCTGTTAAGAATGTATCAAAAGTATTCTGAAAAGAAAAAATGGAATTTTATTGTTTTAGATAAAAAAGAAGATGAATACGGAGGGATCAAGAATGCCACTGTAGAAATAACCGGAGAAAATACTTACGAAATTCTAAAAAATGAGAATGGAGTTCACCGTTTAGTACGAATTTCTCCTTTTTCTAGCGCTCATCTAAGACACACCTCCTTTGCTTTAGTAGAAATTTTACCAATTATTGAAGCTAGGGAGATTCCTTTTAAAGATGAAGATTTAGAGATAGAAACTTTTCGTTCTTCTGGTCCTGGCGGCCAAAATGTTCAAAAAGTGGAGACAGCGGTTCGTCTCTATCATAAACCAACTGGCATAGTAGTGACTTGTCAAGCAGAGAGATCACAATTCAAAAACAAAGAAAAAGCTTTAGTTATTTTACGAGGTAAATTATATCAATTAGCTCAGCAAGAAAAGGCTAAAACAATTGAAGAATTAAAGGGGAAAAAAATAAAGATAGAGTGGGGTAATCAAATCCGTTCTTATATCCTTCATCCTTACAAGATGGTTAGAAACGAAAAAACCGGCAAAAAATATTCTCAAGTTGAAGACATCTTAAATGGCAATTTAGATAGAATTTTAAATTTGATCCAATGAGTTTAGTTTATTTCAAAAACGTTTCTAAAAGCTATAATGGTTCTTTAATTCTTGATAATGTTACTTTTACTGTTGAAACAGGGGGGTTTGTATCTATTGTTGGTCGTTCTGGAGTTGGGAAAACCACTCTTTTAAGAATGTTGATCCATGAAGAACTATCAACTAAAGGCAAAATTTATTTTAATGATAAAGAAATCAATAAATTAAAACCACAAGAGGTTTCGCTTTTACGAAGAAAAATTGGTGTAGTTTTTCAAGATTTTAAATTATTACCTAATAAAACTGCTTTTGAAAACGTGGCTTTTGCGATGGAAGTGGCTGGTTATTCTGAAGAAGCTATCAAAAAAGATGTGCCTGAAGTTTTAAAATTAGTTAATCTACAGAATAAAGCAGATAACTTTCCTTATCAACTTTCTGCTGGCGAAAAACAACGAACAGTGATTGCCAGAGCTTTAATTCAACGGCCAGAATTGATTTTAGCTGATGAACCAACTGGTAATCTTGACCCGATTAATAGTTGGGATATCATTAAGTTATTAGTGAAAATTAATGAATTGGGTACAGCAGTAATATTAGCTTCTCATGATAAGGAAATCATTAATACTTTAAATAAAAGAGTTATTAGCTTGGAAGATGGCAAAATTATTAGAGATGAACAAGAAGGGAAATACCTCATATAAAATAAATTTTAAAAAGAAGAAACTATGATTGCTACTTTAAAAAGAATGTTTAAAACTGCCTGGCAAGGCATGAAACGTAATAGCTGGCTTTCCATAGCCTGTATTGTGATGATGATTTTAAGCCTCTTGATTTTTTCTTCGATTTTAATTTTTAATCATGCTGTTAATATCTTGATAAACACCCTTAAAGAAAAAATGGATATTAGTATTTATTTTAAAACCGATGTTCCAGAAGAAGATATTCTAAAAATCAGAGATGAATTACTGTCTGACGAAGCTATAGCAAAAATTAACTATGTTTCTAGAGCAGAAGCTCTAAAAGCTTTTGAAGAAAGAAGTAAATACAATCCTACTATTCAAAAAGCTCTTGATGAATTAGGAGAAAATCCTTTAGCTGCCTCTTTAAATATAAAAGCTAAAAAAACAGAGGATTATAATATCATTATAGAATCAGTAAAAAATTCTGTTTTTAAAGATAAATTAATAACCGTAGATTTAGCTGAAAACCAAAAAGTTGTTGCTAGGGTTGATGCTTTGGCTAGGGCTGTGAAAATAGGTTCTCTGTTTGCGATCTCAGTTTTAGCTTGTTTGAGTTTTATTATCGGCTTTAATACCATTAGAATGGCCATTTACTCCCTGAAAGAAGAGATAGAAATTATGAAGTTAGTCGGTGCTTCTAATTGGTTTGTTCGGGGACCTTTTCTTCTTGAAGGGGCCTTGCAAGGTTTTATTGCCTCAATAAGCGCAACAATAATTTTTTCTCTTCTTCTTTTAGTGTTTGGTGGAAGAATTGAGAATTTTGTTCCCGGTATAGGTTTGAGTGCGTATTTTTGGTCTCGTTTCTGGTTCATCTTCTTCTTGCAGACCGCTTTTGGCATTTTTTTAGGTATAATTTCCAGTTTTTGGGCCCTGAATCACTATTTGAAGATTTAATTTTTTATTGCGGGATCGCCTGCCTGCGCAGGCAGGTCTAATAAATATTGCGGGATCGTCTAACGGTAGGACAGCGGCCTTTGAAGCCGTGAATCGGGGTTCGAGTCCCTGTCCCGCAGCAGTCTTATATTAAGTCAGGTGACTAGGGGTACTTCGACTATTTTTACAAAGAAGTTCGTTTCAAAAAATCTAGACGACACTTACAAAATATTTATTCTATAATAGATTTTATATTTATATTATGAAGCGCTTTTATATTTTTGGCACAGTTATTTTTTTAATAACCATTATTTTAATTTTTACTATTAATTTGATTATTTATATTGAAACTAAACCATATATTTATAATAAAATTTCAAAAGCCCCTGATGTTCAAGCTGCAATTATACCTGGAGCAGCTGTATTATCGAATCGGGATCTTTCTCCTGTACTAAAAGACCGAGTGAACATGGCTATTCAATTATATGAATCAAAAAAAGTATCGAAGATTCTTATATCTGGAGACAATAGCATTGTAAGTTATAATGAAGTTAATCCAGTTCGTATTTATCTTTTAAATAAAGGCGTTTTAGATCAAGATATCTTTCTTGATCATGCAGGTTTTGATACTTATAGTACAATGTATCGCGCTCGTAATATTTTTAAAGTGAGTTCTATTCTTATTGTAAGTCAATCATTTCATTTACCTCGTGCTGTTTTTATTGCTCGTGAACTCGGAATAGATGCATATGGAATTAACGCCGACATTGGTCATATTCCTTTTTCTAATTACACTCGCGAAGTTTTTGCAAATGAGAAAGCAGTACTAGATTTGATACTTAATCGAAGACCTAAATATCTGGGAACCAAGATACCTATCACAGGTGATGGGAGAGATAATCCATAATCATATTTTTTTATAAATGTATCACCTATATATTCTAAAATGCGCCGATCAATCTCTTTATGTTGGTTGTACCAACAATCTTACTAAAAGACTCAAACAACATAATGAATTAAAATCCGGAGCGCATTATACAAAAATCAGAAGACCGGTTGTTTTAAAATATTCAGAAAATTACCAACTTTATGAAGAAGCACGTAAAAGAGAAGCTGAAATTAAAAGCTGGAGTAGAGAAAAGAAGTTAGATTTAATCATGGCCCAGGAGCGCAAAATTGGGTGGACCCTTAAAATCCCTTGACTTCTTGCCGACAGTAAGCTATCATACTAGGGTAAGTTTCTATTAAATTTTCTTTCCTTACATATTTTGTTAATTTATGTAAGACTTGGAAGACAAATTAGATAGTCGGTCGGTTTACTCATTAATAAATTATTAAGAAATAAATATACCTCTAGGGATAATTTTTCCCTCGGGGTCAAAATTATGGCAAAAAAATTATTTGTCGGTGGATTATCTTATGACACCACTGATACTACCTTAAAGGAAACTTTTGCTCAGGCCGGAACTGTAGAATCGGCAACTATTATTACCGATAAATTCTCTGGCCGTTCAAAGGGATTTGGCTTTGTTGAAATGTCTTCCGAAGAAGAAGCTCAAAAAGCCATTGAGATGTTCAATGGCAAAGCGATTGACGGAAAAAACGTTACAGTAAACGAAGCTAAGCCCTTGGAAGCTCGTCCTCCTCGAAGAAGCGGATTCAACCGTGATCGAGGATTCGGCGGAGGCGGAAGAGATCGCTGGTAAGAAATTTGAAAAAATTCCCTATATTCATAATTAGGGGTTTTTGACGGAAAGAAACAAAAACGCCCATCACACTGGGCGGTTTTTGTTTTAAATTACACGCCAGACAGGTTTTAACATCATCTGTCCCTCAAAGCCAACAAAAATCGCCAAGAAGGCGGTTTTTTGGTATAATAAACAAAGGTCGAAACAAAAATTTAAAATTTACTTTTTATGGCTAACCAAGTGATTAAAAAAGATGGCAGTAAAGAACCATTTGACGCAGAAAAGATTAAAAGAGGTGTTAGATTAGCGGGTCAACAAGCTGGTTTGGATGAAATAAAACAAAATGAGCTTGCTGAAAAAATAGCGGCAAAAATTGTTGAAATTCTCAAAGATAAAGAGGAAGTGACAACAATTGAAATTCGGGACAAAATTTTAGGCGAGTTGGATATTTATGCTCCGAGCGTCTCAGCTGCCTGGCGTGATCACGAGCTGAATAAAAACAAATAAGGATTACCTTGTTTCTCGCTATGCTCGAAATAAGTTTTGTTTTTATGATAAAAGAAAATCTGTATGTTTCAAGCGAAAGATAAATTTTTTGATGTGGTAGTAATAGGCGGTGGACCTAGCGGGATGATGGCGGCAATTGAAGCAAGTGAATTAGGCGCCAAAGTAGCGCTTTTGGAGAAAAATAGCGGTTTAGGGAGAAAACTATTATTAACCGGAAAAGGCAGAAGTAATATTACGAGAGCGGAATTTAATCCTAAAGAACTTGCAAAAAAATATGGCAGAGAAGGAGATTTTCTTTTGTATCCTTTATCTGTTTTTGGCGTCAAAGAAACGCTTAAATTTTTTGAAGAACACGGTTTAAAAACAAAAATAGAAAGAGGAAAAAGAATTTTCCCCCAGAGTGATAAAGCAGGAGATGTTTTAAATGTTTTAATTCAGTCTTTAAAAAAGAACAATGTTTCAATTCTGACTAAGGCAGAAGTCGGAGAAATTTTCATTTCGAGCGAAGCGAAAGAGATTCTTATTAGTAGGAATGAGATTACAAAGTTATTTTTAAAAGATGGCAGGGAAATAACAGCAAAAAATTATATTATTTGCACTGGCGGAAAATCATATCCTCAAACAGGTTCCACTGGCGATGGTTATAAGTGGTTGCAAAAATTGGGACATACAATTATTAAACCACGGCCGGCATTAGCGCCAATTAATATAAAAGAAGCTTGGCCAAAAGAAGCGCAGGGCTTATCTTTAAAAAATGTTGAGCTTTTTGTTTTTCAAAATAAGAAGAACCTTCTTAAAAAGGTGGAGAGCAGGTTTGGCGAACTCCTTTTTACCCATTTTGGCATTAGCGGCCCGATTGTTCTGGATTTAAGCGGAAAGATTGGTGAATTATTGGAAAAAGGCGGAGTTTCCTTGTTTTTAGATTTAAAACCGGCCTTAAGTTTTGAAAAATTGGATAAAAGACTTCAGTCGGACTTTGCAAAACAAAGTAATAAAATGTTTAAAAATTCTTTGGCTGATTTGCTTCCTTTTAAGCTCATTCCTGTGATTGTAAAATTATCTGGTATTAATCAAATGAAAAAAGTAAATAAAATTACCAAAGAAGAAAGAAACAAATTAGCGAAATTATTAAAAAATTTAGAAATGACGGTGAATTCGCTTTTGGGCTTTGAGACAGCAATCATAACCTTAGGAGGGGTATCTTTAAAAGGAATAGACGCCAAGACAATGAAATCAAAATTAATTGATAATTTATTTCTTGCCGGAGAAATAATTAATTTGCATGGTCCCACTGGCGGCTATAATTTGCAGCTTTGTTGGAGTACCGGGCATTTGGCTGGTCAGAGCAGTGCCAATAATTTACCCCATTAAATAGTTACAAGGTAAATTTAACGGGGTTTATCCTGATAATATGCTTATTGATGATGTAAAAATAAAAATAATGGCGGGAAGCGGCGGAAAAGGAGCAGTGGCATTTAATAAAAATATGATGTCTCTGGGTCCGGTTGGCGGCAGCGGCGGTAAGGGCGGCAGTATTTATATTGAAGGAATTTCTGATTTAAGCGCGCTAAATCAATTTCGTTTTAAAAAAGAAATCAAAGCTAAAGACGGACAGGACGGCCGTTCGCAATTTCGCGACGGCAATGACGCAGACGATATGGTATTATTTGTTCCCGTTGGAACCGTAGCCCATTTCGAGCAAAGCGAGAAACAAGGTTCTGCCGACCGAAGGTCGGCAGGTTCTTATTTCGAGCAAAGCCCTGCCTGCGCAGACAGGGAGAAACAAGGTTCTCCTGAGCAAAGCGAAGGAGGTTCTTACAATTTAAAAACAGGTGAAAATATTGAGATAACTAAAATCGGCCAAAGGTTAGTAATTGCCCGCGGTGGACGCGGAGGAAGGGGAAATTTTCATTTTCGTTCAGCAACCAATACAACACCGAAAGAATTTGAAGAAGGGAAGCCGGGAGAATCGCTGATGCTCCATCTTGAATTAAAGATGATTGCCGACGTAGGGTTTGTGGGAATGCCCAATGTCGGAAAATCAAGCTTGCTTAACGAGTTGACCAATGCTCAAAGCAAAGTGGCAAATTATCCGTTTACAACTCTGGAGCCGAATTTGGGCGTGTATTATGATTTAATACTTGCTGATATTCCCGGGCTTATTGAAGGGGCGTCTATGGGCAAGGGTCTCGGCATTAAATTTTTGCGGCATCTAGAGCGAACGAAAACCTTATTTCATTTTGTTGCCGCAGATTCTGTTAATCCAGTGGCGGATTATAGAACGGTGCGCAACGAATTGGGAGCATATAATAAATTGCTTCTGGGAAAACCAGAATATGTACTAGTAAGCAAAAAAGACATAGTTTCTTCCTCCATTGCCAATGAGGCTGTAAAAAAGCTTGAAGAATTAAATAAAAACGTAACGCCGATTTCCGTGTTTGACTGGGACAGTATTGAACTTGTTAAAAAAATACTTAATGATTTAATTTTGAAAAAGACAGAATAAATATTGTCCAGACTTATATATTTATTTTATTTTTTATCAAATAAATTATTGGTTTTGGCAGCTAAAGGACCGTTGGCTTTGGAATAAAGAGATTTTTTGCGCTTGTTATAAGGAATTTCTGCCGGAGAAGACAAATATTCTACTGCTATCTGGCAGATATGCATCTCAGGATATAAAGCTACCGGTAAGTTTGATTGATTGCTGATTTCCAACGTTAAAGTTCCTTCAAAACCAGGGTCTACAAAACCAGCTGTATGCACTAAAATTCCCATTCTGGCTAAAGTGCTCTTGCCCTCTACTTTTAAAACCATATCATCCGGCACTTTTATATATTCTTTGGTGCTAGCTAAAACAAAATTATTAGGATGAAGAATAAACGCCTCTCCCGATTTGATTTTTTTAGTGATAATAAAATCTTTATCTGGCAATCCTTTTTTAGTGTCTAAAAGACATTGCTTGGAAATGTTAAATATTTTAAAAATCGACCCTAATTTCAAATCAATGGAAGCAGGGCCTATCTGGTTTTTGCTTAAAGACGGTTTAAAAACCAGTCTTTGGCTTTTGATTATTTTTTTGATATCTCTATCTGAAAAAATCATATTATTTTAACCCTGTTAAATAAGATTTGAGCCTCTTTTTAATAAACATCTTGCCGTAGTATGTCTTTAAGTATTTTTCACGATGAGTGGCATCTTGTTGGTTTAAGCAGGCTTCATAATATATTAGCTTTAATGGTTCTCTGTTTTTTGTTGATTCAACTAATCCTTTTTTATGTTGCTCAAATCTTAATTTTAAATTTTCCGTATATCCTGTATAGAATTTTTTATCTTTCATTGATTGTAGCACATAAACAAAGAAAAACATATTCAAAAATTTAAAATTATTTAACAGGGTGAATTTTACACTAGCAGCAAAGAATTATCAACCCTAAAGTTTTTTTGAGTATGTGTTATAATATAATAAACTTATGGAAGATAAAGAACAAAATCAAGAATTTATTTGTTCTCATTGTGGGAGAAAAGTTTTTTATGATAGACGAATTGGTACGACACATCGAAACCATTGTTCTTATTGTTTATGGTCAAAACATGTGGATTTAAACGAGCCAGGAGATAGAAAATCAGCTTGTTATGGCGAGATGGAACCAATTGGTTTAACTTTTAAACAGGAAGGAATTAATAAATATGGAGAAGCTAAGCAGGGTGAATTAATGTTAATTCACCAGTGTCTCAAATGCGGTAAAATTTCTATCAATCGGCTGGCTGCTGATGACAATCCCCAGGCTATTTTAGAAATTTTTGAAAAATCAAAACAATTAAATCCAGAAAAAATTAATAAATTAACCCAAGCAGGAATTAAGGCACTGACAGAACAAGATAAAAAAGAAATAGAGACTCAACTTTTTGGAAGAAATATTTAAAAGCTATTGACCCCTCACTTGGAATTGATTGATTTCATCAAGACCTAATAAGATAGTTTAAAATTACTCAATATATACTTAGCTATTAAAACAACTCTTTTTAAATAATTTAGCAAATTCATAAAATTAATTTGCTTATCAATTCCAAGTGAGGGGTTGACAAAAGAAAATAGCTATTTATAATTAAGGGAATTTTAAAATGGTCGATTTAATCTTTAAACCTTTAATATTTAATTTTTCCTAATATGCAATATAAATGTACTGTGTGTGGTTATATCTATGATGAGGAGGGAATAGATCCTGCGACTGGTGAAAAAAATGTAGCTTGGAATGAATTACCAGAGGATTGGGTTTGCCCCAAATGTAATGCTTCTAAATCAGATTTCAAATTAGTGGAAGAAGCAGAAGAAGATATTTTGTCTGATAAGGATGTTACTGATTATGATGAAGGAGATCCGGACGATTTAGGGAATTTGTAATATTTATTTATGGATAGAGAAGAGGCTTTGGAATTGCTAGAAAGTAAAGTCAAAACAATTAATCTCATCAAGCACTCTTTAGCAGTAGAAGCAGCCATGAAAGAATTGGTTCAGCATTTTGATGAAAATGAAAAAAAATGGGCTTTGACAGGACTATTACATGATATTGATTATGAAGAAACTAAAGATAAACCAGAAGAGCATTCTTTAAAGGGCGCTCAATTTTTGAAAGACCAAGAAATAGATGAGGATATTACTGAGGCAATAAAAACTCATAATGAGAGGCATGGTTTAAGTCCTCAGTCTAAAATGGCAAAAAGTTTGTTTTGCGTTGACCCGTTAACTGGTTTGATTGTGGCTGCGACTTTAGTTTTGTCTTCAAAAAAGATTCAGGATCTAACCGTAGAAAATGTTTTGAATCGTTTTAAAGAAAAAGGTTTTGCCAAAGGCGCGAAAAGAGAAATAATTGAGCAATGTGAACCTCTCTTAAATCTATCTTTAGAGCAATTTGTGGCTATAGTTTTAAGGGGCATGCAAAAGATTAATCAAGAACTAGGGTTATGATAAATGTTGCTTTTATTGCTTTCTTTTGAAAAAGCTGTTAAACTATAAAAGTGCCCTTCTGGGCACTTTTAAAAAGATGGGAAAAATATTTTCAAAAATTAGAAACTATTTCGAGGAATCTTGGCGAGAGTTGAAGAAGGTAAATTGGCCTACTCAACACGAAACTGTTAAAAAAACAGCAGGTGTTTTAACTTTATCTCTCTTTATTGCTCTTATTCTTGGATTTCTGGATTTCGGTTTGCTTCAGATAATGAAGCTAATTATTAAATGATATGCCTAAGCAGCAAATTAATTTAGGAAAGAATTGGTACGTTATTCATACTTATTCTGGATACGAGGATGCCGTGGCTAGGAATCTAAAACAAAGAATAGAGGCTTTAGGCATGCAGGATAAAATTTTTAATGTTTTAGTTCCGAAGGAGAAGAAGATAAAAATTAAAAATAACAAAAAAGTAATCATTGAGGAAAAAATTTATCCTGGTTATGTTTTTGTTGATATGATAGTGACCGATGATTCTTGGTATGTAGTCAGGAATACGCCTATGGTAACTGGTTTTATTGGCGCTGGGATTACTCCGCGGCCAGTCCAAGACGAAGAAATTTCTGAAATCCTTAGAAAAATCGTTGAGGAAGAACCAAAATATAAAATTGATTTTGCCATTGGTGATTTAGTGAAAATAATGGACACTCCTTTTAAAAATAGTGAAGGTAGAGTGCAGGAGATTGATAAAGAAAGAGGAAGAGTAAAAGTATTGGTTTCTTTGTTTGGTAGAGATACGCCCATTGATTTGGATTTTCTTCAAGTGAAGAAAAATTAAAAATTAAAAATTTATTTTTTATGGCAAAAGCAATCAAAACAGTTTTGACTTTACAAATTCCTGCTGGTCAAGCCAATCCAGCCCCTCCAGTTGGTCCGGCTTTAGGTCAACATGGATTAAATATCCAGGAATTTTGCATTCGTTTTAACGAAGCCACTAAAGATAAAATAGGCGATATTATTCCCGTAAAAATTACTGTTTATATAGACAGAACTTTTGATTTGAAATTTAAAGAACCGCCAGTTTCTGATTTATTAAGAAAAGCCGCTGGTGTAGAAAAAGGTTCTGCTAATCCCTTGAAAGACAAAGTAGGCAAAATTACTAAACAACAAGTAGAAGAAATTGCGAAGCGTAAAATGCCAGATTTAAATACCACTGATTTAAAGGCGGCGATGAAAATGATAGAAGGCGTCGCCAGAAGTATGGGAATAGAAATAGAAGATTAACTCTACCAATTATATTAAAAAACTGTCGCTAAGCGACAGTTTTTAATTATTGATTCAGTTTTTTACCTTAGATTGTTTTCCAATATTTATTATCCCTAATAGCATAATAAGGATAACTAAGAGTAATTTCGTGTTTAATGATAAAATCATTAAAGATTACAGGAAGTCTCTTGTGGAATTCTTTAAGAAGAGGAATCATAATTTCTCTCATTTGAGAATGAGCAGCTTTTTGGCATCGCATTTCAAAAACATGACGCCACTCGCGAAGATTGTAGGTAACAATGATTTCCGTTTTTAAAGAATTTGGCAAAACACTTCTGGCTGCTTCTGGAGTGACGCCTAACTGGATAAGCTTGGCATAACTTTCAGCGGCGATTTTACAACTTTGATACCAGAGATCATATTCTTTTGTTCCCTTTTTGAAAAATAAAGGCTGAATGAATTTAATTTCTCCAGAATAATTGCAATAGCGAGTCGATTCTTGGGTATAAGCGGCAATTCGGTGTCTAACAATTTCGTGAGTAATATCCCGACCACAAATTATTCTGACAGTTATCTTTTCGTGTTCGAGAACACTTTCATGTCCCCACGAGAGAATTTTAATAAGAAAATTGCGGTAAGAGGTTTTGGTGATATTTTTTTCACTTTTATGAGAAATTCGACCGTAGCGTTCCAGATTTTTTAGAATTTTAATTCCCTTGATTTTATCCTCAATAACAAATGATGGTTTGATAATTCTAATTTTGTTCATTAATTACTTTTTTATTTTATTAGTTAATATTATCCAAGTTTCCTCTTGAACTTTTTCTAACGGTTGATTGGCATCAATAATTTGGAAAAGTTGCGGGTTTTCTCGAGCTAATTTTAAATAAGTTTTTCTGACTTGAGTATGAAATTTTAGAGATTCATTGTCTAATCTATCGAAATCTTGTCGAGTCTGTCTTTTTCTTTGTAAACCAAGCGTAGGATCTAAATCAAAAAGCAAGATTAAGTCAGGAGAACATCCTTGGATGGCAAATTCATTAATTGTTTTGATAGTTTTTAAGCCTAAATCTCTGCCTCCCCCTTGATAAGCATAAGAAGAATAAACATATCTATCGCAAATAACCATATCTCCCTTTTTTAAATGGGGGAGAATTACTTCTTGGACATGCTGGGCCCTGCTAGCAGCAAAAAGATAGGCTTCAGTTAAAGGCAAAACATTATTTTCTTTATTTAGAATGATGCTTCTGATTTTTTCAGCAACTGGATTACCATTACCTCCTGGTTCTCTAGTAAGGTACACGTTATAACCTTGTTCCTCTAGTTTTGTCTTAAGCCATTTAGCCACGGTACTTTTACCCACCCCTTCGCACCCTTCTAAGACTAAGAAAAAACCTTTGTTCATAATTTTATTTTAGCATTTTTTATAGTATAATAAAAATAATATGGAATACGAACCAGTTATAGGCTTAGAAATTCATGCTGAATTAAAGACCAAAACTAAAATGTTTTGCGATTGTTTGAATAATTCGGATGAAAAAGAACCCAACAAGAATATTTGCCCGGTTTGTTTAGGTCACCCAGGCACTTTACCAGTAATTAACAAAAAAGCAGTAGAAGCAGTTATCAAAGTTGGTTTGGCTTTGGAAAGTGAGGTTCCTGAATTCTCTAAATTTGATCGAAAAAATTATTTTTATCCTGATTTACCAAAAGGTTATCAGATTTCTCAATATGATGAACCTCTTTGTCGAGGAGGAAAATTAAAATTATTTTTAAGCAATGATCATCAGGAGAGTTTAAAAGAAATTGATATTACCAGAGTGCATTTAGAAGAAGACGCAGGAAAATTAATTCATCCTGAAGATAAGAACCTGTCTCGCTTCGCTCGGCAGAACCTTGTTTCTCGCTCCGCTCGAAATAAAAAATCTACTCTAATTGATTTTAATAGAGCAGGCGTTCCTTTAATGGAATTGGTTACTGAACCAGTGATCCATACTGGGAAAGAGGCCAGATTATTTAGCCAGGGGTTGCAGCTTCTTCTAAAAACTTTAGGAGTTTCTGAAGCTGATATGGAAAAAGGACAAATGAGATGCGAAGTCAATATCAGCTTAAAACCAAAAAACCAAAAAGAATTGGGAACAAAAGTAGAAGTGAAAAATTTGAATTCTTTTCGAGCTGTCGAACGAGCTATTGATTACGAAATCAAAAGACAGATTGATTTGTTAGATGACGGAGAAAAAATTATTCAAGAAACTAGGGGCTGGGATCAAGTTAAAGAGATTACCTATTCCCAACGTTCTAAAGAAGAAGCGCAAGATTATCGTTATTTTCCAGAACCAGATTTGCCGCCGCTTCATCTTTATTCAAAAACTAAAGAAGGAGGCTTATTTGATTTAGAACAAATGAAATCACAGTTGCCTGAATTACCATGGCAAAAAAAACAAAACTTAATTCAAATTTATAATATTCCATCTCAAAGGGCAAATTTATTGGTGCAGGATGATAAAGCTTTGTTGTTGTTCAGGGATACTGTTACAAAACTAGATCCAAAGAATAGGGAAAGAGGTATTCCATTAGTATGTAACTACTTGACTACTGATATTTTGGGCATTAAAGAGAAGGAAGATTTGACATGGGAAGATATTAAGTTATCTTCGGATAATTTTTCTCAATTAATCAATAATTTAGCTTCGGATACAGTCTCATCACGAGTTGGCAAAGATATTCTTCTAGATATTATTCATTCCAATCAAAATGTTGGAGAAATAATCAAAACAAAAGGTTTAGAAAAAATTAGTGATCAGAGTGTTTTAATTCCAACTATTAACGAAGTGATAAAAAATAACCATAAAGCTATTGAAGATTATAAAAAAGGAAAAGAAAATGCTCTTCAATTTTTAGTTGGTCAAGCCATGGCAAAACTTAAAGGCGCTGCTGACCCAGAAATTTTAGAACAATTGATTAAAGATAAACTCCGTGGCTAAAATAAAAATTCTTAAGCTAAAAACTTAGAGTTCTATGTTCTGACTCTAAAATTTTTCCCACCGTTTTTAGAGTCAGATATAGAACCCTAACCCCCTTTCTCTTTTATTTATTAATTTTTGAACCAGTTTTTGGTTATTTGGATTGCTTGAAGTGGATTTTCAAGCCAATTAATATTTTTTATTTTTTTAAACCAAGTCATTTGACGTTTAGCATAATGACAAATATCTCGATAGAGTCTTTCTTTCATTTCCAAGAGGGTAATTTTCTTTTCTAAATAACGATTTAGCCAACGATATTCTAAACCAAAGTCTTCAAGGCGTTTCGAGGAAATACCGTTTTCTTTTAATTTTTTGATTTCATCAATCATTCCTTCCTTTAGTCTCTTTTCTAATCTTTCTAAGATTAATTTTTTTAGTTCTTCTTTATTTTTTTTGATACCTAAAATTAAAATATTCCATTTCAATGGTTTTTTTATAAGCAAAGGAATATAGCCTTTGAAGGTGGCGATTTCAATGGCGCGAATGAGGCGACGTTTATTATTTTTATCAATAGTTGTTGCCCGTTTTGGATCTAATTCTCTTAATTTTTGAAATAATTGCTCAGTGTTTAACCCTTCTAGCTCTTGTCTAAGTTTTGCATTGGGTGGGACATTAGGTAATTTCCAGCCCTCGATAACGCTACTAATATAAAGGCCAGTGCCGCCGCAAAGAATGGGCAATTTACCTTTCTTTTGAACATCTTTAATGGCTTTTAGGGCTAATTTTTGATATTGAGCTACAGAAAAATATTCTTTGGGGTCACTAACATCTAAAAGATAATGATAAATACCATTAGAATAGTATTCTGCCTGCCTGCGCAGGCAGGTATCTTGTATTTTATCTTTTGGAATTTTACCGGTACCTAAATCCATTCCTCGATAAACTTGGCGGGAATCAGCAGAGATAATTTCTCCATTAAAAAGTTTTGCTAAGGTGATAGCTAAATCTGATTTGCCAGAGGCAGTAGGACCAAGAATAACTAAAAGTTGATGCATAAAAGTTTGATAATTTTGGCTTGTTTGTCGATAGACAAAATTTTGGATTTTAATTTTGACTTTTGACTTTTGCCTACCTGCGCAGGCGGGATTTTTGAATTATTATTTGTACTGGTTTATAACTTTTTCTATGAATTTCACACGGGCCATATTTTTTTAATAATTTTCTATGAAGTTTAGTTGGATAACCTTTATGGATTTCAAAATGATAATTTGAATATTTTTTTGCCAAAGTTATCATTTTTTTATCTCGGATAACCTTAGCAATAATTGAGGCCAAAGCAATTGATAGAATTTTATCATCACCTTTGATAATTGTTTTTTGAAGGTAGGGGAGATGATTATCAATAATGCGATTGCCATCAATTAATATTAAATTTGGTTTTAAATTATATTTTTTATTTAGACTTTTGAGGCAATTTTTCATTGCTTTGAAGGTCGCTTGTTCAATATTAATTTTATCAATCACTTTTTCACTCACTGAGCAATAAGAAAATTGAATTAGGGGGCATTTTTTTATCAAACTAAAAATTTCTTTTCGTTGTTTAGAAGAAAGTTTTTTAGAATCCCTTGCCCGAAGACGAATTTTTTTAAAAATTTCATTTTTTAATAAAGAAATTTTGTTTGGCAATAAAATTAAAACTGCCGCTGCAGTGACTGGTCCGGCTAATGGTCCTCGGCCAGCTTCATCAAGACCGACAATAATTTTATAGCCTTTTTTCCAATAATATTTTTCAATTTTGAGGTTCATTTTTGCCTTTTTAATTTTTTGTGCTAAAATGATTTTAACTTCAACAGTCTTTTAAGATATCTATTATGTATTTTGCCCATCTTCATGTTCATAGTCATTATTCCTTGCTTGATGGCATGAGTAAAATTGATGAACTCTTGGATTTAACCAAAAAGATGGGTTTAGAGGCCATAGCTTTAACTGACCACGGGGTTCTTTATGGGGCGATTGAATTTTATACTAAAGCTAAGGAAAGAGGAATCAAACCAATCATTGGTTGCGAGGTATATTTAGCACCTCGTTCACGAAATGACAAAGTAGCAAAGGTGGATGCTAAATTCTATCATCTAACACTTTTAGTAAAAAATCAAACCGGCTATAAGAATTTAATTAAACTAGTGACCATTGGCGAACTAGAGGGTTTTTATTATAAGCCAAGAGTTGATAAAGAAACTTTGAGAAAATATTCCGAAGGATTAATAGCCTTATCCAGTTGTTTAAGAGGAGAAATTCCCCAAACTTTATTAGCAAAAAATTTTGCCAAGGCTAAAGAATTGGTCAAAGAATATCAAGATATTTTTGGCAAAGATAATTTTTATTTAGAATTGCAAGATCATCCAGAATTGGAGGAACAAAATAAAGCCAACGAAGGTCTCTTAAAACTCTCCGAAGAAACAAAAGCTCCAGCAGTGGTTACTTGTGACAGTCATTATCCCCTTAAGGAAGACAAAAGAGTTCATGAAGTGCTATTAGCAGTCCAAACTGGTTCTGATGCAGAAAGTGAAGATAGATTGACGATGGTTCATGCTGATTTCCATTTAAAAGAACCGAAGGAAGTTATTAATAATTTTCAAAATCATCCAGAATTATTTGAAAATATTAAAAAAGTTGTTGATGCTTGCAATCTAGAAATTGATTTGGATAAATTAATTTTTCCTAAATTTCAAACCCCCAGTAATGAATCTTCCTTTGAATATTTAGAAAGATTAAGTCGAGAGAATTTTGCTCAATTTTATGACGAGCATAATGAAGAAGCTAAAGCTCGTTTAGGGCACGAACTAGAGGTAATTAAGAAGACTAATTTCGCTGATTATTTTTTGGTTATTTACGATATTATTCGCTTTGCTAGAGAAAAGGGCATTTTGACCAATACTCGTGGTTCAGCTGCCGGTTCTTTAGTAGCTTATGTTTTGGGTATTACTCATATTGATCCGATGAAATATGATTTATATTTCGAAAGATTTTTAAATCCTGAAAGACTCGAACCGCCAGATATAGATTTGGATGTAGCTGATGATCGTCGGCAAGAAATCATTGTTTATATTTCGGAAAAATATGGTCAGGATCACGTAGCTCAGGTTTTAACCTTCGGTATTATGAAATCGCGTTTAGCTGTTAGAGATGTGAATCGAGCTTTGGGTCATCCTTATTCCTTAGGCGATCAAATTGCTAAATTAATTCCCCAAAATCTACCCATCAGAGAAGCTTTAAAAACAATTTCAGAATTCAGAGAAATTTATGAAACTAATGACGAAGCGAGAGAAGTGATAGATATTGCTCAAAGATTAGAAGGAGTAGCTCGGCATGCCTCTACTCATGCTGCTGGTATTGTTATTACTTCAGAACCCATAGTTAATTTTGTGCCTTTACAGCATTCCTCAAGAAGCGAAAAGGATATTGTGACCCAATACGAAATGCATTCTTTAAACAGTATTGGTTTAGTGAAAATTGATATTTTAGGTTTAGCCAATTTAACAGTTGTCAAAAATACTTTAAGGATTATTAAAAAAGTTTATGGTGAGGATTTAGATTTAGATAATTTGGGATTTGAAGATAACAAAGTTTATAAATTGTTGAGTAAGGGCGAAACAGTGGGTGTTTTTCAAGTTGAATCTGAGGGGATGAGACACTACCTGAAAGATTTAAAACCAAATTCTTTGGAAGATATTATTGCGATGCTGGCTCTTTATCGTCCAGGACCGATGGAATTAATCCCTCAGTTTATTAGAAGAAAACACGGCGAAGAAAAAATTACTTATTTTCATCCGGATCTAAAACCAATTTTGGAAAAAACTTACGGCATTTGCGTGTATCAGGAACAACTGATGAAAATTGCTCACGATTTAGCTGGTTTTTCTATGGCTGAGGCTGATGTTTTAAGAAAGGCTGTGGGGAAAAAGATTAAATCTTTACTTTCCTCTCAAAAAGAAAAAATGATTAAAGGGATGATGGGGAGAGGAATTAAAAAAGAAATTGGCGAGAAGATTTGGGAATGGATGGAACCTTTTGCCCGTTACGGTTTTAACAAAGGACACAGTTCTTCTTATGCCAGAATTACTTATCAGACTGCTTGGCTCAAGGCTTATTACCCCAGCGCTTTTATGGCAGCGCTTTTAACATCAGACTTTGGTAATCTTGATCGAATAGCCATTGAAATTAAGGAATGCGAAAGAATGGGAATAAAAGTGATGCCACCTTCGGTTAATCAATCTTTTGTTGAATTTGGCACTGATAAAGAAACTGGCAATATCCCTTTCGGTTTATCAGCTATTAAAAATGTCGGCACAGGAGTGGCGGAAATGATTCAAATAGAAAGACAACAAAATGGTCAATTTACCAATTTAATCAATTTCTTTAAGAGAATTCCTCGCCAAGTTTTAAATAGAAAAACCTTAGAAAGTTTAATTAAATCAGGAGCCTTGGATTGCTTTGGTTCCAGAGAATTAATGGCTAATAATTTAGATAAAATTTTAGAATGGAGCTACAGTGTAAATAATCATAATAATTTCCAAATGGGATTATTTAAGGAGGATTCAGATAATATTTTATCTCATTTAGGACAGAGTTTTCCCCCAGATAAAACAAAAAGATTGATTTGGGAGAGGGAATATTTGGGCATTTATTTAACTGGCCATCCTTTAGATGATTACAAAGGAATTTTGGGGAAAATAGCTTTAACTGTTAGCCAATTGGATCATTTATATTTAGGGAAAAGAATTAAAGTATGCGGTTTTGTCTCCAGAATTCAAAGAGTCAGAACCAAAACTAACAAACCGATGGTTTTTACTCAAATTTCTGATTATGAGCATTCCATTGATGTAGTTTTGTATCCAACGGTTTTAGCTAATAATATGGCGAGTCTTTCCGAAGACAAAGTTATTTTAGTAGAAGGAAGAATGGACAAAAGAAACGGAGAGTATCAAATTATTGGCGAGAGAATAGAAGAAATCAAGCCGATGGAAGCGTAACCATCGCTCGGAATATATTTTCTTCGACCTGCTCGCTCGCCCAGCGTGCTCACTCGCTTAGGTCCTCGCCTCGCTCTTCGCCTGCTGGCGAAACCATGCCCGCTCGGCTCCGGATGGTCTCAGAAAAACATATTCCTCGCTCTTAAAATTATTTATTATTTTTAAATCGAGCGAGTCTTTTCTTCTGCGAATGATTCAGGGGAGGGGTCATCTATTTAGGGGTTTATTTATAAACCCCATTTATATAGGGAGAGGTGAGCGAGGCTCCTCCCCTGTTAAATGAGCGACAGTTTAAGACGAGCGAGAGTTGATTTTTCTTATAATTTGTAGTTAAATAGTGTAAATAAATCTAAATTTATGCCTCAAAAGAAAAAAGGATATTCTTTGGATACTTTTCGCCATTCTTTAGCCCATGTGATGGCTTTAGCGATTATAAGACTTTATGGCAAGGTTCTTTTTGGAGTGGGACCAACTATTGAAGATGGTTTTTATTACGACGTTTCTATCGAGAAATTAGGAAAATTAGACCTGCTTGCGCAGGCAGGTCTTCCGCTTGAAGATTTACCTAAAATCGAGAAAGAAATGCGTCAGATTATCAAAGAAGGGATAGATTTTAAAAAACAGGAAAAGCCTTTGAAAGAAGCCAAAGAAATCTTTCAAAAATCAGGCCAAAAATATAAATTAGAACTACTCGAAGATTTAGAAAAATATGGTACGACCGAACAAAATGAAAAATTAAAAATTAAAAATTTAAAATTAAAAATTAAGCCAATTAAAACAGTCACCATTTATCAAACTGGCGAATTTATTGATTTGTGTCGCGGTCCTCACGTCAAAAATACCAAAGATTTACCTTTGAGTTTTAAATTAACAAAAGTTTCTGGCGCCTATTGGCGGGGGAATGAGAAAAATCCCATGCTCCAGAGAGTTACTGGTTTTGCTTTTGCTTCGGATAAAGAATTAAAAGATTATCTTTTCCAACTAAAAGAAGCAGAGAGAAGAGATCATCGGGTTTTGGGTCAAAAATTAGATTTATTTCATATTGATGATAACCTAGGGCCGGGTTTGATTTTGTGGCATCCCAAAGGAGCGATTTTAAAACGCCTGATTGAAAATTATGCCCTGGAAGAGTATTTAAAAAATGGCTATCAATTAGTAAATACTCCTCATCTTGCCAAACTCCAGCTATGGAATACTTCTGGACATACTGGTTTTTACCGCGAAAGCATGTTTCCGGCAATACATTTAAAGGAAATTAACCAAGAAGAAAAAGACGATTATCAGTTGAAGCCCATGAATTGCCCTTTTCACATTTTAATTTACAAAAATCAAATTAGAAGTTATAAAGATTTACCCTTGCGTTATACAGAATTAGGAACTGTCTATCGCTATGAAAGATCTGGCACTTTACATGGCTTAGCGCGAGTAAGAGGTTTTACTCAAGATGATGCCCATATTTGGTGCACTTTGGACCAATTGGATGAGGAAATAAATGGTTTAATAAAATTATCATTTAAAATTTTGAAACATTTTGGCTTTACTGATTTTGATGTTTATTTATCAACGAGGCCAGAAAAATATGTTGGTAAACCAGCTAATTGGGTGAAAGCTACCAAGGCTTTAGAAAAAGCGCTTAAAGAAGAAAAAATAAAATATAATATTGATAAAGGTGGCGGAGTTTTTTATGGACCCAAAATAGATATAAAACTGAAAGATGCTATTGGCCGTTCTTGGCAATGCACTACTATTCAAGTGGATTTTAATTTACCAGAAAGATTTGAAATGTTTTATATTGATACAAAAGGCAAAAAGCAACAACCAATTATGATTCACCGTGCTTTACTTGGTAGCATTGAAAGATTTATGGCAGTTTTAATAGAACACTATGCTGGAGAATTTCCTTTATGGTTAGCGCCAGTTCAAGTACAAATCCTTCCGGTTTTAGAAAAGAATACTCAATATAGCCAAAAGATTAAACAAGAATTAGAAAATAGTAGTTTCCGAGCGGAAGTAGGTGCTAGCGAGACAACTTTATCTAAAAGAATTAGAGAAGCGGAAATGCAAAAAATTCCCTATATTTTAGTAGTAGGTGATAAAGAAGAAAAAAATAAAAAGATTGCTGTTAGAAAAAGAGGGAAAGGGGATTTAGGCAGTTATTCTCTTAATCATTTCACCGACGAATTATTAAAAGAAATACATTGAAATACAAAAGATAGATATATAATTCGTATATTCGTATTAAATTCGTTATTCGTTGATTTTTATGAAATATACTCCTCAAAAAATTGAAAAGAAATGGCAAAAAATTTGGGCCAAGAATAATTATAGGATTTGGCATGCTAAAGATTTGCCCAAAAAGGAACATCTCTATATTCTAGATATGTTTCCTTATCCATCTGGCGAAGGATTGCATGTTGGTCATGTAGAAGGTTATACTGCTTCTGATATTTTATCTCGTTATTATCGAATGCAAGGTTATGAAGTTCTTCATCCTATGGGTTGGGATGCTTTTGGTTTACCAGCGGAAAATTATGCTTTAAAAACAAAAAAACCTCCTCAAGAAATAGTGCCTAAAAATATTAAACGCTTTAAAGAGCAATTAAGATCGCTGGGTTTTAGTTATGATTGGCCAAGAGAAATTGATACCACTGATCCTAATTATTATCATTGGACTCAATGGATATTCTTACAACTTTTTAAAAAAGGGTTAGCTTATGAAGAAGATGGTTACGTTAATTGGTGTCCAAATTGCAAAACGGTTTTAGCTGACGAAGAAGTAGAAGAAGGGAAATGTGATCGTTGTGGAATAGAAGTGGAAAGGAAAAAACTAAAACAATGGGTCTTACGGATTACAGCTTATGCTGATAGATTACTTAAAGATTTAAATTTAGTAGATTGGCCAGACAGAGTAAAAACAATGCAGAGAAATTGGATTGGTCGCTCTGAAGGAGTGGAAATTAATTTTAAAGTGGCAGATGCTGATAAATATATTAGAGTTTTTACTACTCGGCCAGATACTCTTTTTGGAGCTACCTATTTAGTTTTAGCGCCAGAACATCCCTTAATTACTGAAATTGCTTCTTCTAATTACCAGCCAGAAGTAAAAAAATATATTGGGGAAGCTTTAAAAAAATCCGATTTTGAAAGACAAAAAGATATTAATGGAAAAACCGGGGTTTTTATTGGTACTTATGCTATTAATCCAGCCAATAAAGAGAGGATTCCTATTTGGGTTTCTGATTATATTCTCATGAATTATGGCACTGGCGCTATTATGTCTGTACCTGGCCATGATGAGAGAGACTTTGCTTTTGCTAAAGAATTTCATTTAGCCATTAAAGAGGTGATTTCCTCTGATGGTAAACCTCATTTAGAGATGGAGAAGCCTTATCCTGGAGAAGGTATTTTGGTGAATTCAGGTCCTTTTGATGGCATTACGTCTCAAATGGCTCGAGAAAAAATTACTTTGTATGTTAATGGGAAAAAGATTATTAATTATAAATTGCGAGATTGGATTTTTTCTCGACAAAGATATTGGGGAGAACCTATCCCTATTATTAAATGCGAGAAATGCGGAAATGTCTCCTTAGAAGAAAAAGATTTACCCTTAAAATTGCCAGTGATAAAAAAATATGAACCCACTGGTGAGAATGAATCGCCTTTGGCTGATATTTCTTCTTGGGTGAAAGTAAAATGTCCCAAATGTGGTGGCCCGGCAATAAGAGAGACCAATACCATGCCTCAGTGGGCTGGTTCTTCTTGGTATTATCTTCGTTATCTCGATCCTAAAAACAAAAAAACCCTCCTTGATCCTAAAAAAGAAAAAAAATGGTTACCAGTTAATATTTATATTGGAGGGATAGAACACGCTGTCCTCCATCTTTTATATGCCAGATTTTGGCATAAATTTCTTTATGACTCAGGGATTGTTTCTACTCCTGAACCATTCTATAAGTTAGTCAATCAGGGCATTATTTTAGGCGAAGATGGAGAAAAAATGTCTAAATCCCGAGGTAATGTCATTAATCCCGATAATATTATAAAGCAATATGGGGCTGATAGTTTAAGGATGCACGAAATGTTTATCGGTCCATTATTCTTTTCTAAACCCTGGAATTCACAAGGTATTATTGGCATTTATCGTTTTTTGAATCGCGTTTGGGATTTAGTAGTTAATTCTAATTTGTCATTGCGAGCGAAGCGAAGCAATCTCCAAAAGAATGGTTTTAAGATGACTAAAGAAGTCAAGAAAAAACTAAAAACTGATTTAGAAGAATTAGAACGACATCGTCATCAGGTTATCAAAAAAGTGACAGAAGATATCGAGAATTTTCATTTTAATACTGCCATTAGCAGTCTAATGGAATATATAAATAAGATGACTGAAATATCCGGAGATTACTTAGGTTCTAAGCATTTCGATACTTTGGTTTTATTGCTCTCTCCTTTTGCGCCTCATTTAAGTGAAGAATTATGGCATGATTATCTTCATCATCGCAGTTTAGTCTCAGGGAGTAAATGGCCAAGCTATAATAAAAAATTGATTGAAGAAAAGAATCTGACTTTAATTATTCAAGTGAATGGTAAAACCAGAGGAACAGTCAAAATCAAAAAAGGAATTTCTCAAAATAAGGCTCAAAAATTAACCACCCCCCTAATTAAAAAATATTTAGATAAAAGCAAAATCAAGAAAATAATTTTTGTCGAAAACAAATTAATAAATTTTGTCATTAAATCTTAATGAAAAAAATTGTTGTTATTGGTGGAGGCACAGGAGTGTTTACAGTTTTAAGCGGTTTAAAAGAATATTCCTATCATCTTAGCGCCATTGTCACGATAGCTGATGATGGCGGTTCTTCAGGAATTTTAAGAGAAGAATTTGGAATTTTGCCCCCAGGTGATATTAGAAGAGCTTTAGTAGCTCTTTCTTCCTCCTCGCCTTTTTTAGCTAAATTATTTCAATATCGTTTTAAAAATGGCGAGGGATTAAAAGGGCATAGTTTTGGCAATTTGTTTCTTACGGCATTGAAAGGCTTAACAGGAAATTTTAATCAAGCTATTAAAGAAGCAGGAAATATCTTAGGCATTAAAGGTGAGGTTATTCCAGTTTCTTTAAACAATACTAGACTTTTTGCCCGTTTGGAAAATGATTTTTTGGTAATTGGTGAATCTAATATTGATGTTCCTAAGCACGATGGTAATTTATTGATTAAAGAAGTTTTTCTTAATCCTCAAGTGAAAGCCAATGAAGAAGCTCTCAAAGCAATAAAAGATGCTGATCTCATTATTTTTGGCCCAGGAGATCTTTATTCCAGCATTATTCCCAATTTTTTGGTTAAAGGAATTAAAGAAGCCATCAAAAAATCCAAAGCCAAAAAAGTGTACATTTCAAATATTATGACTAAGTTCGGTGAAACTAATCATTTTACCGCTGAACAATTCTTAGCAGTAATAGAAAAATATCTGGGCAAAGGCATTATTGATTATTTTTTAGTGAATATTGAGAAACCTAAAAAATCATATTTAGAAAAATATAAGAAAGAGAAAGCAGAATTAGTAAAATGTAATAAACAATACTTAAGCGCTCTGAAAAAACCAAAAGTAATTTTTGCGAAATTAGTTCGCAGTAGTCATTTATTAAGACATGACTCAAAGAAGATAGCCAAAGTGATTGAAAAAATCATTCATTATGACCGAAGAAGAATTCATTAATTTATATAAGAATAATCTGAATAAAATTTTCCGTTTTATTTATTTTCGAGTAGATAAAACTGAAATTGCGCAGGATTTAACTGCTCAGGTTTTTTTAAAAGTTTGGCAGAAAATGTCATTGAGAGGAATCTCACAAAAACGGAACGATGTGGCAATCTCTAATCCAACTGCTTTTATTTTTCGAGTAGCGCGAAATCAAATTATTGATTTTTATCGCCAGAAGAATAAAACACCGATATCTTTAGAAGAATTAAAAGAAAAGGGAATAGATATTCCTCAAAAAAGCTTTGTTTCGAAAATTGAAATGAGTTTTGAAATGGAAAATTTAAAGAAATCCCTGCAAAGAATTAAACCAGTTTATAGCGAGGTCATTATTTGGCATTATGTTGATGGTTTATCAACTAAAGAAATTACCCAAATTCTTAATAAAAATGAGAATAATGTGAGGGTGTTGCTTCATCGCGCTCTCGAAAGCCTCAAGAAAGAGGTTAGTAAAGAAGTGTAATACTTTAACTAGTTTTTCGTCTTCTATAGTGATGCTTGAAAAAGATCTTATCAATAAATTAAATGAATTTAAAGAGATAGAGCCCAATAAAGATTGGGCTCATTGGCTTTTAAGTAATATCTTAACTAAAAGCCAGCAAGAAGTAATAATAAAGCCAAGAGTAAAATTGGTGTCTTTTTCTTTTATTCACCAGTATCAAAAAGTTTTAGCTTCAGCAGCATTTGCTGTTCTTTTTGTTTCTACTTTTGCTTTTGCTCAGACAACTTTGCCTGGCAATCCTTTATATCCTGTTAAAACCTTAACTCAAAATGCGAGAATTGCTTTGTCCTCAAAAGACTATAAATCAGTAGTTCGTTTAGAAATTGCTAAAGCCAGATTAAGTGATATGACAAAAACTATTGACCAAGAACAAGTAATCGCTTTGATGAGTCAAAATATCCAAAAAGATTTACAAGCTATCCCTCAAGAATTAAAAAATATTTCTAACAAGAAAATAGCTTTACAAGTTTCTCAAAAAGTTGGAGAACAAACCAAAGATTTAAAAAATTTATCTAATAATTTATTAAATAATAATAATTTAAATCAGGCTATTGATGAAGCTCAGGATAAGGTTTACGGTTTTATTTTTAGCACCGAAGAAGAGATTAATCAATGCCCAAGTTATCTTCAAGATAAATTAGCTAATTTACAAAAATATTTTACTGATAATGTTCAAACTCTAGTTCAATGGCCTATTGATGATATTACTAAAGTGAGAACTTTCTTAGGTGATATTGATAATGATGTCAAAGCCGGAAATTGTTTAGAAGCGATGGTTAAGATAGATAGTATCAACCAAATTTTGCAAATCCACTCTCTGGATATAAAGGTCGAAACTTCAACTCCAGAGAATTAGGATTGGATTCTTCTGTCATTCCCGTGGAAACGGGAATCTCTAGGAGAAAACGGTTATTGCCAATCAAAGAGTTGGTGGACGTAAAATGGACGTCCTACACTAACTTTTTAGGTGGTCGATAATAATCATAAAAATTAATCAAAAAATTAAATTCAAATGTCTAAAAAATTAATTGCTTTCGCTTTAGCTGGAGTCTTTGCCTTATCAATGGTAGCTCCAGCCAAAGCTGTCACGATTGAAGAGCTTCAAGTTCAGATTACGGCTTTGTTAGCTCAGATAACTGCCTTACAAGTTCAGATAGCCGGACAAACAACTGGAACGATTTGCTTCAATACTGATTTGCAAAAAGGAATGACGTCAGATGATGTCAAGAATCTGCAAATCAAGTTAGGAGTAACACCAACCTCTGGTTATTTTGGACCTATTACTTTTGCTGCTGTTAAAACCTTCCAGACAGCCCATGGAATCATTAATACTGGCTATGTTGGTCCTTTAACCCGAGCTGCCTTAAATACTTTATATTGCACTCCAGTAACTACCACAACTACTGCTGCTGGAACAACTACCACTACTGTAGTTGGGGCAACAGAAGGCACTTTAACTGTTACTCAGTACGCAATTCCAGGTTCTGGCACAATAACCCTTTATGGTGATAATGTTCAGAAGGAAGTAGCTGCTTATAAAATGAAAGCTACTAGTTCTGATATTCGGGTAAAAAGAATTCAACTTCAAGTTGGAATAGCTACTCCTAATGACTTTCCATGGAGAGATGTATCTGCTGTCTCAATTTGGGATGGAAGCACCATGCTTAAAGAAGTAGCTGCTACTTCGGCTAATTTCACCGAGGTGACTTTTGGTACTACCTATACCTTGACAATAGATGGTTTGGATCTTCTTATTGCCAAGGATGCTGAAAAAATACTCTCAGTTAAAGCTACTGCTGTTTCTGTACCACAATATATTGGCAATATCAGCTTAGTTATCCCAGCTAATGGGGTAAGAGGTGTTGATACTGCTGGTTTGAATGTTTACGGACCAGCTACTGCTTTAACTGCTCATCTCTTTGCCGTTGCATTATCCCAAGCGCCAACAATTACCACTACTGCCTCAATTGATAGTCCTTTAGCTGGCAACTTTATAGCCAGTGCTACGACTATAACCAGAGTTGATCTTATGAAGATCAATGTTAAGGTAGAGGCTGTTAATATGATTTTCAAAGGTGGTACTATCAATGTTGTCACTAATGCTGCTACCACTTTATCAGCAGTAGAATTGTATGATGGTGCAACTTTGTTAGCCAGTGCTGCAACAACTACCACTGGTGTTGTTACTTTTAGCACCTTTACTTTACCGGTTTCTGCTGACACTACTAAGGTTTTGACAGTCAAAGGTGTTGTCAAAGCCGCTCCTACAGCTGGCAGCGGAGTGAGTGTTTCTCTGCCAACTACTACTGGTTTGACTGGTATTGATGGTAGCGGAGCAGCTCGAGGTAATACCGGAGCTATTACTGGTAATGTTCTTACAGTCTATACTGCCGCTCCTGTTTTTGGTTTGGCTTCTGCTAGTGTGATCAAGTCTGATAGTAGTACCACAACCACAAATAATGTTGGTGATTTCACTATTGGGATTAGTATTACTGCTAATAGTGGTGATATCTATATTCCAACTGTTAGCCACGCCAGTTATGGTAGTGGTAATACCTTAGCACAAGGTATTCTCCCAACAGTTGTTTCTACTCCTGGTACCCAAACTGCAACCTCTTCTAATTGGAGTTGTGATGCCAGTGCTGTGCAAGATACTACCAATAAAGTTTGGAGAATTCCTAGTGGAGCTACTTCTGTGTGTACTTATAACTACCATGTTCTAAATACAACAACAGCAGCTTGGTATACGGTAAGTATTGCAAGTATCAAGTGGGCAACCAATGCTGATATGGTTACTGGATATACGGTACAAGCTACAGGCATTTCTGCTTTGCAAGCACCAGCTACTCTCTTGAATCTTTAACCTTTTCTTGCAGGTTAAATCCTCTAAGTTGAAAACTTAGTGAGAGAGCAAAAACCGGCCATTGGGCCGGTTTTTGTTTTCTTTTTTTAATTTTTTTGCTATTATATTATTAATGTTTCTTTTTAAGAAAAACAAAGTAATATTATTTGCTGTTGGGATTCTTTTCATTTCTGCTAATTTTTCTTTGGCTAGTTGGCCGCAAACAGCTAGTTTTTTTGTGGAATCAAATTACGATTTATCTGATAGGACTCAGATTGATACCCAATTATTAAAGACCACTAATAAAATTTATTTTTACGCTGATAAAAATTGGTATCAGAATATTGCTGAGAAAAATCAGTTAGATTCTATTTTGTATAATTTAGCCAATGATTTTGAGTATAAAACCTATCCAACTTTAGTTAATTTATTAGGGTCAGAGGATAATCCAGGAATTGATAATGATTCACGAATTATTATCGTTTTAGAACCTTTAAAAGATGATTTTGGCGGTTATATCCAAAGCGGTGATAGTTATTCCAAAAGCGTGTATAAAAATTCCAATGAAGGTCAAATTATATATTTAAACACTAATTTAATTTTAAAATCTCCTTTGGAGTTTTTAGATTATGAATTAGCTCATGAGTTTACTCATCTAATTACTTTAAAACAAAAACCAGAAGCTGAGACTTGGTTTTATGAATTGATGTCTGAATTCGCCGGTCAAACAATTGGAGTTGATACTACCCAGGTTACTAAACAACGGGCGCAAAATTTGCTTTATTCAACAGAAGTTAATTTAAAAAATTGGGAAAATTTAGACAAAGATTATGGTAAGGTCTATTTATTGGCTTTATATTTAAAAGAGCAATTTGACAATCAGCTTTTTGCTGAGGCTTTAAAATATCCTTCCAGCGATGGCTTTGTTTCTTTAAATCAAGCTTTAAAGAAAATTAATTCTTCTTTGAGCTTTGATGAAGTTTATTTAAATTGGCTGATCACTAATCTTTATAATATCTGCGAAACTAATAATTTAAAATATTGTTATCAAAATCCAACTTTAAAGAATTATTCCACCACTTCTTATTCTTATTATTTACCCTTTCAAAGCAAGAGTTCTTTAGGGGTAACTGATTCTATTTCTAGCTGGACTGGTAAATGGCAGAAGATTACTGGCGGTCAGGGAACAATAAGATTTAAATTTACTGTTCCCGAACAAACGCCAATTTCTAAAATCCCTTATATTATTGAAGATAGTCAAGGAAAGAGAACTTTAGGTTTTTTTGATTTTTCAGCAACCAATATTCAGGAAATTTATGTTAATGATATGGCTAGTAAAAACGTGGCTGTTTATTTTATTCCTTATATTGGGTCTTCAGGTCAGGAAAATAAACTTTATTATTATTCTTGGGAAGCTCAAAATTTAGGCCAGGATTCTCAAACCGAGCAGCAAATCATTGAAAAATTACAACAGCAGATAGAAGAATTAAAAAGACAATTAGCTCAACTTCAATTGCAAATTGCGATGCAAAAAACCAATCAAACCAATCAAAGCTGTTCTTTGGCTTTTGGCCAAGATCTTTATTATGGCTTGACTTCTTCAGAGGTTAAATGCTTACAGCAATTTTTGGCGAATTTAGGTGAGAGTATTTATCCGGGAAAATTGATTACCGGTTATTATGGACCTTTAACTATGGCGGCAGTAGAGCGTTACCAATCTTTAAAGGGGATAATAACTACTGGCTATTTTGGACCGTTAACAAGGGCAGCAGTGAGTAAAGAACTATGAAACATGAAATATATAAAAAAATTTTATTATATTTAACCATTGCCTGTTTATTGACTCCTCTTTTTGTTGATGCAAGAACCTATTTTCCCTTTATCGTCGGCAAGGCGACAGTTTTTCGGCTTTTGGTGGAAATAATGGCAATAATTTGGGTTTTAATGATTATTAAAGGAGAAACGAAGCTGAAACTTAATAATCTTTCCAAAGCTTTTTTAGTTTATGCTTTAGTGATTTTGATTTCTGCTTTCTTGGGCGTTAATTTTACTTGGAGTTTTTTCTCAGGTTTTGAAAGAATGGAAGGAGTTTTGGGTATTTGGCATTTTATCTTATTCTTTTTTATTATTGCCAGCGTTTTTGATTTGAATGATTTTAAAAAGATACTAAAAATTGAGGTTGGGATTAGCGTTCTTTATGGCTTTTTAGCTCTTTTTATTTATTCCGGAGGTCGAATTGGAGTTGTCTCAGCCACCCCTCGCTTATCTGGTTTTACCGGCAACCCTTCTTATTTAGGCACTTATTTTATTTTTAATTCTCTTTTGGCTTTATATTTTTATTTGGAAAGTTTTATGTCATTGCGAGCGAAGCGAAGCAATCTGAATGATAATAAGATTACTTCGTCAATCGCTTCGCTCTTTCCTCGTAATGACAGCGTGTGGTGGCTATTAATTTTTATTTTTGAAGCGCTTTTAATTTTTATTAGCGGCACCAGAGGAGGAATGATTGGGTTTGGTTTGGGCGTTTTGTATTTAATGGGATCTTTGATTTTTTCCAAGAAAGCCAAAGATTATTACTTATTAAAAAAATTCTCTCTTTTCATTTTAATAGCAGGAATAATTTTTATTGGGCTAACTTTTGCTTTAAAAAATACTTCGTTGGTTAAAAATAATTTTGCCTTGGAGAGATTAACTTCGATTTCTTTGAAAGATCCTACTGGCATGGCAAGAATTTTATCGGCAGGGACTGCTTTTAGAAGTTTTTTAGAAAAGCCGCTTTTTGGCTGGGGTCCAGAAAATTATGAAGCTGCTTATATTACAAACTTTAATCCTCAAGTAATTAAGGTTTTACCAGGCGATTTTTATTTTGATCGGGCTCATAATAAACCCATGGAAGTTTTAGCTACTACTGGTATTTTGGGTTTTCTTTCTTATTTAGCAATTTTCTTTTTTGTTTTCAAAATTTTAGAAAAACAGAAAAGAGACAAAGGATTATTTTTAACTGCTTTGACTTTCGAGGCTATCTTAATTGGTTATTTTGTGCAAAATATTTTTCTTTTTGATTTTCACGAGAGTTATTTAATGTTCTTTTTAGTTTTAGGTTTTATCAGCATAATGGGAAATCATTCTGAAACAAGTTCAGAGATTCCTCGCTTCGCTCGGAATGACAGTTCCTCTAAAGATTTTACTCCAGAATTACTGAAAGGCTTTATTTTGATTGTTTCTTTTTGCTTGATTTTTTATTCTTTAACTCAATTTGTGATAAAACCCTACTCTACAAGTAAAAATATTATTTCTACAATTAGAGCTTTAGCAAAACAAGATAACGAAAAAGCTTCTCAATTGCTCCGCCAAACTTTAAATAATGCCGGATTTTTTAAAGAGGATGTCATAATAGGCGTCAAAAAGGGTTATTCTTCCTACACAGTTACCAGCGAAGCTTCAAAGCCCTTTATCGAGTCTCTGCTTTTAGAAACTACTAATTTACTTAATAGAGAGCCTTGGAATTACAGATTATTAATGGATAAAGCTGAGTTGGAAATGTTTGCTTCTTCTTGGGATAAAGACAAAATAAAAGAAGCAGAGAAAACTTCGCAGGATTTAGTAAAATTAGCCCCTTATTTTCCTCAAACCCATTTATTACTCTCAAAAATTTATTTCTTGGAAAATGATTTAGAAAAAGCTAAAGAAGAAGCAGAAAAAGTAATTGCTATTTATCCCCAGGATCCAACTGCTTATTATATTTTAGGCTTATATTATTCCAATAAAAAAGACGATGAAAACGCCAATAAATATTTTATTCAAGCAGCAAAATTTGGCTATCCCTTTAAAGACAAAAACATGATTTTACAAATTGCCAACCTTTTAGCCCAAGAAAAAGATTACGAGACAATAGCAAAATTATATCTTCAGGCAATTAGCTTAGATTCCAAGGATGCTGAGCTTTATGTCCATTTAGCAGCTGCTTATGGCAAAATGCAGAATAAAGAAAAAGCGATTCTTTATGCCCAAAAAGCAGCTGAATTGAATCCTGATTTAAAACAAGCCAGCGAAGAATTTATTAAACTGATAGAAAACGAAGAATGGGATAAAATTCCTGGTTAATTATGCGCCAAGTTTTGTTTAAAAAAGGGAAAATCATTGTTGAGGAAGTACCAGCACCAAGCAATGGAGCTAACAATCTTTTGGTGGAAAATTTATATTCTTTAATTTCTTCTGGCATGGAAATGTCCAGTTTAGCTTTTTCTAAACAACCCTTGCCTTTAAAAGTTCTAAAATATCCTACCAAATTAGTTAAAGGATTGCGTTTAATTAAAGAGCATGGATTATTTGAAGCTTATAAAATTGTTACTGGCATGTTAGAAGCTGGAGTGACGCCAGGCTATAGTTCTTGCGGTAGAGTGATTAAAGTGGGAGCGAATATTAAAGATATTAAAGAAGGGGATTTAGTTACTTGCGCCGGTGTTAATTTGGCTTCGCACACTGAAATTGTTTCTGTTCCCAGAAATTTAGTAGTCAAAGTTCCTGAAGGAGTAAGCTTAGAAGAAGCAGCTTCCAGCACTTTAGGCGCTATTGCTCTGCAAGGAGTCAGACAGGCAGATTTGAGGATTGGAGAAAGCGCAGTGGTAATTGGTTTAGGGTTAGTGGGTCAAATAACCAGTCAAATTCTTTTAGCCAGCGGAATCAGGGTGATTGGTATTGAAATATCAAAATCAAGAATAAAAAAAGCCCAGGAAAATGGCTTACAATTTGCTTTTTCCCCCATCAATAAAAATTTAATCAATGAAATTAATCGTTTAACTAATTTTCATGGCGCTGATGCCACTCTGATTACAGCCTCAGGTTCAGAAAATAATACCATTATCAATCAAGCCATGGAATTAACTAGAAAAAGAGGCAAAGTTGTAGTGGTAGGGGATGTTGGTTTAAAAATAGAAAGGCTAGCTTGGTTTGAAAAGGAAATTGATTTAAGAATTTCTTCTGCTTATGGTCCAGGTGGAGGTGATAAAGAATATGAAAATAAAGGAATTGACTACCCTTATGCTTATGTTCGCTGGACAGAAAATCGCAACTTAGAGGCTTATTTGAAATTACTGCAGGCCAAAAAAGTGAATTTTCTTTCTTTAGTTGAAGGCAAGTATCAATTAGAGCAGGCTGATTTAGCTTATAAATTGTTGAATTCCAAGAAGAAACCTTTGGCAATTATTTTAGTCTATCCGTCTTTAAGTCTTGAGGAAAAAACTTTAACTAGTCTTGAACTGCCTCAATTGCAAAAAATAGAAGGAAGAATAGAGGTGGGAATTATTGGAGTAGGTGGTTTTAGCCAAGTCGTCCATTTACCCAATCTTAGTCATTTGAAAAATTATTATCATCTTCGAGGAGTTTGTACTCATAATTCAGCAAAAGCCAAATATTTTGCTCAAAAATATAGGGCTAACATTGCTACCACTGATTATAACGTTTTATTAAATGATCCAAAAATTAATTTAATTATGATTACTACTCGGCATCATCTTCATAGTCGAATGGTTATAGATGCTTTAAGGGCAGGAAAAAATGTCTTTGTGGAAAAACCCTTGTGTTTAACTGGAGAAGAATTAAAGGAAATTAGAGAAGTAGTCAAAAATCCCACTATTGGTTATTCGCCAATGCTATTTGTTGGTTTTAACCGTCGTTTTTCCCCATTTATTGAAAAAATAAAAACAGAAATTAAAGAACGCCATAGTCCGTTAGTAATAAATTATCGGGTCAACGATAGCTATTTACCCCCCAGTCATTGGGTTAATACTTCTGAAGGTGGCGGTAGGATTTTAGGCAATGCCTGCCATATGTTTGATTTGTTTTGCTATTTAACTAATTCTTCAGCTTCTCAAATTACAGCTGTTACCATTAATCCCTTAGATACTTTTTATCTAGCTACTGATAATTTTATCGCTTCTTTAAGATTTAAAGACGGCTCTATTGCTAATTTGATTTATACTACTGAAGGGTCAGAGAAATTTTCCAAAGAATGCCTTGAACTTTATTCTGAAGGTTCAACTTTAATTCTCAATGATTTTAAAAAACTATCAGCCTACGGACTGAAAACTGGCATGAAAACAATAAATAGTAAAAAAGGTCATTTTGAAGAATTAGAAGAATTAGCTAAAGCCATACATCAAAGAAAATGGTTGATTCCCTGGGAAGAAATCGAAGAAGCTACAAGAATTAGCCTTGAAGTTGATAAACAAGTAAGAGACAAAAGGGCTTGACACGGCTTAAGACAGACGTATAATAAATAATGCTGTTCCTTTTCACTATTGACATTTCTTTAATAATTTGCTATAGTACAAATACCTAGAATTAAGGTATTTTTTAAACAAAAAACCCATTAGTCTGTGGGCAAGCAAGCTAAACATTTTGTGGATGGCTTGATGGGATTCTTTTTCGATGGGTATTCTGGTTTCGACTGGAATATTTCTCGATTGAATCCTTAACTCCTCTTGATGAGGAAACTTTGCCTGCAGGCTAATGGGTTTTTTATTAACTAAGGAGCTCATCTTTTCTTCTGCTCATTATCACTTGGTCGGGGCATGTTACACCTCTCCCTTTTTATTATGGGGTTCATAAATGAACCCCAATTTTTGATCCCTCCCCTGAATTATTCGCAGAAGAAAAGACTCACTCTTGATAAAAGCGAGAATATGTTGTTGACAAAAACCGTAGCGCAGGCCGAGCGGGCATGGTTCGAACGAGCAAAGCGAGTGAGAGAGCGAGGCCGAGCTCGAGCGCGATTTTCTCGCAGGGAAAATCGATAGCGTGTTTTTGTGACAACATATCCGAGCCTTTAGATTTAAAATGAGCAGAAGAAAAGACGAGCGATTGTTGTTATACTCCCAAAACTCTTTTGATTTCTTCAAAAGAGGTGATACCTAAAAGAACTTTGATGATGGCATCATCGATTAATTTTGGATACTGAGCTTTTTCTAAATTCTCTATTTGTTCAGGTTTTACAATTTCGAAAATTCCAGTTTGACCTAAATAACCAGTAAAATTGCATTGAGGACAACTTGAAGCTGTATAGATCTTAAATGGAGGTTTAAATTGCTTTTGGTATTCAGGATAGAGTTTTAAAGCTTTTTTAATATAAGAAACTGTTTCGTTAGGAGATTGGGTTTCTTTTTTGCAAGCAGGGCATAAGACTCTCACTAATCTTTGGGTAATAATAACTCTGGTAGCTTTAATGATATCAAGAGAGTTGATACCCAAACTTTTTAAACGGGGAATGATTTCTAGGCTATTATTGGCATGAATAGTTGATAAAACTAAATGACCAGTTAAAGAAGCTTGCCAGACCATTTCAGCAGTTTCCTTGTCTCTGATTTCTCCCACTAAAAAGATATTAGGATTTTGGCGAAGCAGAGTTCTTAAAGCATTAGAAAAAGTATAACCTTTTTCTTCGTTGATTTGAGTTTGGTTAACTCCGGCTAAGCGATATTCAATTGGATCTTCGATAGTAATGATTTTTACGCCAGGTTGATTCAATTTCTTTAATAAAGCAAAAAGAGTAGTGGTTTTTCCGGAAGAAGTGGGACCGCTGGCTAAGATCAAACCAACTTTATCCTGAAGAACCTTTTCCAAAATAGTTTGGCTTGAAGGGAGTAAACCGATTTTGTCTAAATCTAAAGCCTGAATTTCTCCACCTAAGATTCTTAAACTAGCGCTCTCCCCGTAGCCAGAAGGAAGAATGGAAAGACGAATATCATATGATTTTTCTCTGAAAACCACCCTGAATCTTCCTTCTTGGACTTTTTGAGTTTCTTCAGTGTCTAGGCCGCTAAGATTTTTAATTTCATTAATTAATCTCGGTGCTTCCATAAGATCAAAGAAAGCCATTTCATAGAGAACACCATCAATTCTTTCCCTGATTTTTATATCTTTTTCCTCTGGTTCAAAATGTAAATCAGTAGCTCGAGATTTGATAGCGCCTGCGATTAAAAAACTAATTTGTTTGATGGTCGGTTTATCTTTCAGGAATTCTGACCAACCCTGCTTTTTTAAAAGCAGAGGTTCAATTTGTTTTTCTTCTTCTGGACTAATTTTTAATCCTCGAAGAAGAGTTTGAGCAAATAAATCTTGATAATTTTTCTCCACATATTCAATATCGCCAGCCACTCGAAAGACTTCTTCTAAAGAAATGATGCCTTCGATAGCTTTTAATAAGCCATCATGAAAAAGAGGAACCATGCCTTCGTCAATGGCGGTTTTTCTGATTTCATCTTCTTCAGCCCCGCGGATAATTTCTTTAGAAATTTTTGGGGTGATGGGTAAAGTTTCGAAAAGACCAATTTGACCAACATAGCCTAACCAATGGCACATCTCACAACCCCTGGCTCGATAAAGAAAGGAAATATCTTTGAGAATTTTGATGCCACTTTTTGGAGAAAGAATAGAAAAAGCTTCCATAATTTTTTCTTTTGCTTCCTCATCCGGTTCATATTTTTCTTTGCAATGAGGACATAAACGCCTGACTAATCTTTGAGCAATTATCACCCGCAAAGCTCCTGGAAGAAGAGATCTCTCCGCCTCCAGTTCTACTAAGCGGTTAATAGTCGAAGCAGCTTCATTGGCGTGCAAGGTAGAGAAAACTAAATGACCGGTTAAACTTGCTTGGAGGGCAGTTTCCACTGTTTTTTTATCCCGCATTTCGCCGATCATAATCACATCCGGATCTTGGCGAAGAATTGATTTTAAACCGTTTTCAAAATTGTAATCTTTAGATACTTGAGTTTGATTAATACCTGGTAAGCGATATTCAATGGGGTCTTCAATAGTGATGATTTTTATACCCGGAGAAACTTTAGTTTTGAGTAAAGCGTAGAGAGTAGTAGTTTTACCAGAGCCAGTTGGGCCGGTGAGTAAAATCATGCCATTGGGGCTTGAAAGAATATCATTAAGGGTTTTTATTTCTTTTTCTTTTAATCCCAAATCTATCATACCAAAAGATGTTCTTATCGGATTTAAAAGACGGAAGACTAAAAATTCGCCTTTTGGTCCAGGTAAACTTGAGGCTCGGACATCAAAAAGATTTATATTATTATTTTTTTTATCTTGAATAGTAAAACGGCCATTTTGAGAAGCGTTGGTGATATTTAATTTCAAACCTGAAAGAAGTTTTAATCTGGAGAGAATGGTCTGATATTTCTTTTTTTCTATTTCTGCTACTTCATAAAGAACACCATCCACTCGGAAACGAATCAAAGCTGTATCTTCTTGAGGTTCGAGATGAATATCAGAAGCATCAATACTAAGAGCTGATTTGAGAATTAAAGAAACAAGAGCAGTGACTTCTTCCGAAGGATAATTTAAAAGTTCTTGATTGAGATTCGAAAATTCAACAAGTTTTGTTTGAGAAACATTAATAAAATTACTGATTTTTTCTAAACGGGTTTGGACAAAGCGATAATAACCTAAAGCCCAAAAAAGGCTTTCTTCAGTAACAACATAAATGGCTATTTTATAATCCTTACTTTTTAGTTCCTCGATAACCCTGATTGTTTCTGGATTTTCTGGATTAAGAATTGCTAATTTAACTAAATTGCCGATTTTTTCAAAAATCACCAGATTGGCTTTTTTAGCTTTTTCTTCTGGGATCACTTCTAAAGCACTCGGGGCAATATTTACTTTTCTTAAATTAAGATACAAAAGATTATGTTTCAGAGCCAAGTCTTCAGCTATTCTTTCTTTGGATTCTTGCCAAAGATTTCTTATTTTTTCTTCTCTTTTTTGAGTTAAATCATCCATAATGTGACATCTATTATTAAGTATCGCATTTTGATTTTTTAAAGTCAAAAAATATGTTAAAATAAAGCAAAAATGCGAATTAAAATTCTTAGCGAAAGCCCAGAGGAAACTCAAAAAATCGCTTCCTTATTAATTAATACTGTTTTGAAACAAAAAAACCTGAAGCGTAAGCAAGCCTGCCTGCGCAGGCAGGCCTTAGTTATTTCTCTAGAAGGTAATCTTGGCAGCGGAAAAACCGAATTTCTTAAAGGTATAGCTAAAGGGATGAAATTAAAAGAAAAGATTTTTAGCCCAACCTTTGTTATTATGAAAAGATTTCCTTTAAAACATAAAGGATTTAAATTTCTCTGGCATTTGGATTGTTATCGTTTGAAGAAAATTTCTGAAATAAGAGAGCTAGATTTTAAAGAGATAATCAAAAATAACCAAAATATTATTTTTATTGAATGGGGAGACAAAATTAAGCGCCTTCTTCCAAAAAATCATTGGACGATAAAATTTAAGATAAAAGGAGAAAATAAAAGATTACTGGAATTAGAAATTCCTTAATTTGTATGTTTTTATAACGAGCAAAATGCTCGATATATTAAAGCTTTAGCTTTATTATGAAAAAATTCGTTATTATTGATAGTTTTGCTTTGGCTCATCGCTCGTATCATGCTCTTCCTCCCTTAGTTTCTCCAGAGGGAATTTTAGTGAACGGTGTTTATGGCTTTATGTTAGTTTTCTTAAAGATGCTTCAGGAACTCAAGCCAGATTATTTAGTAGCGACTTTTGATCTAGCCCAACCTACTTTTCGTCACAAAGAATATAAAGAATATAAGGCTAAAAGAGTAAAAGCCCCGGAAAATTTTCATGAACAGATAGGAATTATTAAGGAAATCCTCAAAATTTGGGGGATTCCTATTTTAGAGAAAGAAGGTTTTGAAGCAGATGATCTCATTGGCACAATAGCTCAAAAATTTCAAAAGAACGATCTTAAAATCATAATTTTAACTGGCGATTTAGATACTCTTCAATTAGTAAACGATAATATTCATGTCTATACCTTGAGAAAAGGATTACAAGATAGAATTATTTATGATGCGGAAGAAATAAAAAAGAAATATGGTCTTTTGCCAGCTCAATTGCTTGATTTTAAAGCTTTAAAAGGTGACCCCTCAGATAACGTAGCGGGAGTGCCTGGAGTAGGCGAAAAAACTGCCTTAAAATTAATTAAAGAATTTAACAGTTTAGATAATCTTTACTTTGCTTTAGAAAACCAATCCCCAGAAATTAAAAACCTTAACACCAGATTAAAAGAGAGGTTAATAAAAAATAAAGACCAGGCTTATTTCAGTCGCCATTTAGTTGCTATTGAAAAAGGTGTTGACCTTAATTTTCAATTAGAAGAAGGCGCTTTTAGACAACCTCCTGAAGAACAACTAACACCATTTCTTCAAAAACTGGGTTTTCAGAGTCTAATCAAGAGAATTTTTAATTTTAATCAAAACACAGTTTTCCACCAGAACACAGTCGAAGAAAAACAGAAGGTGGTTATTGAAACAATCGATTCTCAAGAAAAACTTAATCTTTTGCAAAATAAAATTGAAAAGACTTCAACCCTAGGCGTATTTTTAGATTATCAAGGTCATAAATATGGTGAGAGAGAAATTTTTGGTTTATATTTCGTTTTACCTCCTGAAAAAATTTTTTATCTTCCTCAGGATTTTTTTAAAGAACTAAAAAATTTGATAATAGCTATTGAGGCCCGCCTGCCGGCGAAGCAGGTTCTTATTTTTACCCTTGGAGCAAAAGAAATGATTGAAGAAATAAAAGAATTTTCTCAATTAAATCTTGAAGATATAGGCATTTTAGCTTGGTTAATCGATTCAGAAAGAAAAAATTATAATTTGGAAAGTTTAACCAGATTTTTCTTAAAGGAAGAAAATCTCTTATCTCCTGAAGATCATTTAAGAAAATTTTTGAATTTAGCTGAAACCATTAAAGTCAAAGCTTCAAGTTTAAGTTTAGATAATATCTGGGAAACGATAGAAAAACCCCTTATTTCTATTTTAGCCCAGATGGAAGCAAACGGCGTTTTGGTAGATAAAAAAATACTTGGATGCTTGCAAGAAACAATTGAAAAAGAAATAAGAATTTTAGAAGGCAAGATTTATCAATTAGCTCAAAAAACTTTTAATATTAATTCTTATCAACAGCTGACTGGAGTATTATTTCAAGATTTAAAATTAGATTCATCAATTCTTAAAAAAACTAGCTCTGGCAAAACCTCCACTGATATTTTTGAATTAACAAAAATAAAAGACAGCCACTCCATCATTCCTCTAATTATTGAATATCGGCAACTGGAAAAATTAAAAACAGCCTTTCTCAATCCTTTGCCTCAATTTATTAATGTTAAAACTCAAAGAGTTCATACTGTCTGGAAACAAACTGGCACAGCTACTGGCCGTCTTTCTTCCGAAGAACCTAATTTGCAAAATATTCCTTTAAAAGGAGAATGGGGAAAAAAAATAAGAAAAGCCTTCAAAGCAGCTCCAGGTTTTTCCTTTTTATCTTTAGATTATTCTCAGATTGAATTGCGTTTAGCTGCTCATCTTTCTTTAGACCCCAAAATGATGGAAGCTTTTAAAAAAAATAAAGATATTCATAATTTAACCGCTAGTTGTATCAATAATATCGAAGAGGAAAAAGTAACCCCGGAAATGAGAAAACTCGCTAAGATTTTAAATTTCGGCATTATTTACGGAATGGGAAGCAGAGCTTTAAGTGAAACAGCAGGCATTAGTCTCAAAGAAGCCAAAAAATTTAAAGAAGAGTATTTTCATGATTTCTCAGGCTTAAAAAATTATTTAGAACACTCTCTTCTACAAGCTAAAAAATTGGGTTATGTAGAAACTATTTTTGGCAGAAAACGATTTCTACCTCTGATTGGCTCTTTAGGCCAGATAGGCCGGCAAGAAGAGAGAATAGCCATTAATATGCCTATTCAAGGTTTGGCAGCTGATATTATCAAGCTCTCAATGATTAAAATCGCAGATTTTATTAAAAGCAAGAACCTTGAAGATGACGTTAAACTAATTTTGCAAATTCACGATGAATTGATTTTAGAGGTAAAATCTGAGATAATAAAAGAAATAGCTCCTCAATTAAAAGAAATAATGGAACAAGTTGCTGATTTGGAAGTCCCTTTGAAAGCTGAAATAACTATTGGCAAAAATTGGGGAGAATTAGAATAAGGATTACCTTGTTTCTCACTTTGCTCAAAATAAACTATTTTATGTCCAAGTTTTTCACAAAAATTAAAAAATATTTTTTCTCTACTCAATTTTTACCTTTTCTTTTTCTAGGCTTGCTTATTGTCATCCAAATAGCTTTTAACTGGTTACTCTTACCAGATAAGCTTTTGGCTACGATTTTGAGTAGTTTTTTAATAATTTTTTGGCTAGGGGCAGCTGTTTTTGCCATTAATTTGATTAATACGAGTAGCCGTTTGGATTTGGAAAGGAATCAAATCAATGCCATGATTCGCAGTATCGAAGATCCGGCTATTTCTTATAGTAATGATTTTGAGATTATTTTAGTTAATCCGGCAATGGAAAGATTTACCAATTTATCACGAAAAGAACTTATCGGGAAAATTATAAAACCAGAATTAAGCAATGATGCTCATTATGGATTTTGCACCAAATTAATTTTTCCGAGTTTGGCGCCAACTGTTTTAGAAAGATCAGTTGATATTTATCCTCAGAAAATTAAAGTAAAATTTGATGAGCCAAAAGAATTAACTTTAGAAATAGTAACAACCAAGGTGATAGATGAACAGGGAAATGTTTTTGGGTTTTTGAAGGTTATCCATGATTTGACAAAAGAAGAGGCTTTGCAAAAAACCCAAAAAGACTTTATTACTGTAGCGGCTCATCAATTAAGAACTCCTCTCTCTGGTTTATCCTGGGTTTTTGAATTATTAGTTAAAAAAGAAATTGGTCCTTTAACGCTTGAGCAAGAGCAAACCATTAATCAGGGGAAAAAAGCAGTGGCTGAGAGCTTAAAGACTGTGGAAGATTTATTAAGCGCCGCTCAAATCGAAGAAGGGAAGTTCGGTTTTCAATTTATTGTGGCTGATTTGAATAAAATTATTGAAGATGTTTTTACTAAATTTGAGCCCTCAGCACGAAAAGATAATGTTAAATTAATTTTTTACCGGTCCAATCTTAAACTAGAGCCATTTGTAATGGATCCCATGAGGGTGAAATTAGTTTTAGAAATTTTAGTTGATAATGCTATTAAATATAATGTGAAAAACGGAGAAGTAAGAGTTAAAATTGCATCGATATCTAATAAGCCTTTTGTTGGTATCTCCGTCGAAGATACAGGAATGGGGATTGATTCAGAAGATATATCCAAATTATTTACGAAATTTTTTAGGGCAGAGAAGGCTATGAAAGAACGGACTAGCGGTATTGGCCTGGGTTTATATTTAGCCAAAAATATTATCGAGCGTCATGGCGGAAAAATTTGGATTCAATCAGAAGTTGGCCGAGGTTCAGTTTTTACTTTTACTTTACCCTTAGATCCAGCTTATATTCCGCCGCAGTAGAAATTGTAAATTATCTTTACTATGCCCGAGCTTCCTGAGGTAGAAACAATTGTTCGTCAATTGAATAAAGATTTAAAAGGAGAAGTGATTAATGATCTTTGGACTGATAGCCCAAAGAATCTTAAGGGAAATTTTAAAATAAAAAAAGTTTGTTCGTTAATTAAAAAACGCAAGATTTTAAAAGCTGTAAGAAAGGGTAAAAATATTTTGATTTTTTTGGATCAGGATTTAATTTTATGGATTCATTTAAAACTTACAGGTCATCTTTTAGTAGGGGATTTTGAATATACGAATAATCAATGGCAGCCAAAAACCAAAGGTGCTCTTTTAGATCCCCAAAATCGTTTTCTTCACTGGGTGTTTTCTTTAAAAAGTGGTAAAAAGCTCGTTCTCTCAGATATGAGAAAATTTGCTAAGATTGTTCTTTTGACAACAGAAGATTTAAAACAAACAAAAGATTTAAATGATCTGGGTATCAATCCTCTCTCTTTGGAATTTAATCAGAAAAAATTAGAAGAAATTCTCTCCCAAGCCAAAGGGGGAATTAAAAAAGTTCTGATGGAGCAAAAATCTATCAGTGGGATTGGTAATATTTATGCTAATGAAATTCTTTGGGAAGCGAAAATTAACCCTTTTAAAAAGGCCAAAGAATTGGAAAAAGAGGAAATTAAACGATTGCTTCAGGCGATAAGAAAAATTTTAGCTTTAGCCATTAGATATCAGGGCACTTCGGCTAAAGATGAGGCTTATCGCCATCTTGATGGTGAAAAAGGTTCTTACTCCAAGTTTTTGAAAGTTTATCAAAAAGAAGGAGAGCCTTGCTCTCGTTGCGGCATTTTAATTAAAAGAGTTAAAAATCAGGGGCGTTCTACTTTTTATTGTTCCCGATGCCAAAAACTATGATCTATTTTATCCACGGTCAAGATAATTTTTGCTCCGAACGATATTTAAATTCCGTTATTGATTTCTATAAAGAAGGCGATCCTTTTTATTTTTCTTTTGATTTTTCTGATAAATTTCTTCCCTCCTTAGAAATTCCTGAAATAAAAGAGATTTTGAGCAGCCGCAATCTTTTTTCTGATACCAAATTAATAGTTTTCAAAAATCTTTTGAATAACGTCCCAACTAACTTTCAAAAAGAAATTTTTAGAATCGTTTTTGAGAGTAAAATAGACAAAGCTAAAAGTACAATGTTAATAATTTATGAAAATAACAAAGTGAAAGAAGGAACTTTATTAAAATGGCTCAAAAATAAGGTTAAGTCAACCAAGGGATACCCTTTGTTAAAAAAAAGAGAACTTAATCAATGGATAGATGAGGAAACCAAGAAATTAGACATTAAACTGAATAAAGAGGCTAAAGATATACTAATGAATAGTTTTGAATCAGACACTGGTTTAATTTATTATGCTTTGAAAAAATTGTCTTTAATCCAAAAAGGAGCCATTGATAGAAAAATTCTTGAAGAAAATATCTGGCTTTCTTTTAATACTAATATCTTCAGTTTTTTGGATACCTTAGCGGAAAGAAAGATAGCATCTGCTTTCAATTTTTTAATGAAAGAAATCAAACAAGATAATTCTCAATTTCATCTCCTCTACCTTTTAAAAATGATAATTTTTGAATTCAGAAATCTTCTGATAGTTAAAGAAATAAAAGCTAAATCTCTAGCTGAGATTCAAAAAAAGACCAAAATTCATCCTTATACTTTGAGTAAAATTTATCCCTTATCGAAAGGCTTTTCCCTTGATGAATTGAAAAAAATTTACCAGAAGCTTTTCCTTTGCGATGAACGGATTAAAAGAGGCCTGATGGAATCAGAATTAGCTCTCCAAATGCTCTTGTTAGATTTTAAACAGATTTTAGAATGAAATTGATTTTATCTCTTAAATTTGCTAATATGGTTTAATTAAAAATTAAAAATTTAAAATTGTATTTATGCCTATTACTAAAACAGCCAAACGCGCTTTAAAGAAAAGTCTCAAAAGAAGAGAAAAAAATTTGCTCAAGAAAGTAGTTTTAAAGAAAACCGAGAAAAAATTCTTAAAACTTTTAGCGTCTTCCAATACTGAAGAAGCTAAGAAAATTCTCACTATTTTATATAAACTTTTAGATAAAGCCGCTAAAACTAATTTAATTAAAAAAAATAAGGCGGCTCGAGATAAATCAAGATTGGCTAAAAAGTTATCGCAAAAACAGAAGGAAATCAAAAAAACCGCCTAAAGGCGGTTTTTTTAATTGAGCAGATAGTTAATTTTTAGTACAATATAGCTTAATGACTCATTTCGAGCGAAGCGAGAAAAAAGGTTCTGAGCGGAGCGAAGGTTCTTATTCTTTTAAAATACTTCCTCATCCAGCCGATGTTAAATTACAAATAACAGCTTCTACAAAAGAGGAGCTTTTTCAGGGTGCTTTAGCAGGAATGGCATCAATCATTTCGAGCGAAGCCCCGCCTGCCGGACGGGCAGGGAAAAACAAGGTTCTGCCGAGCAGAGCGAGGCAGGTTCTTATTGATGCTAAATTATCCAAAAATGCGCAAATCGTCAAAGAAAACATAGAAGTTCAATCCCTCGATTTTAATGCCCTTTTAGTAGATTTTTTAAGCGAGGTCTTGGCAAAAACCGATATTTCTCATACAGTTTTCAACAAATTAAAAATAAAAAAATTAACGGATAATTTTCTTCAAACAGAAATAGAGGGTCAAAAAATTGATTATTTTGGTCAAGAAATTAAAGCCGCGACACATCATGGATTGGAAATTAAACAAGATAAAAGTGGCAATTACGGAGTCACTATTTTGTTTGATATTTAAAAAACTTTATGCAAAAAGAAAATTTAATTAAAATCAATAATTATTTATGGGAAATTCCTCAATCTTTTAGATCTGATATGCTAGTGCCTGCTAGATTTTTTGCCAATGAGAAATTAATGGGGGGTATCTTAAAAGATAGATCTTTAGAACAATTGATAAATGTTTGTACTTTAAAAGGTATTAAACGATATGGTTTGGCTATGCCTGATATTCACGAGGGCTATGCTTCGCCCATTGGCGGAGTAGCAGCCATTGATATAGAGGAGGGAATTATTTCACCTGGAATGCAAGGTTATGATATTAACTGCGGTATGAGAATCTTATGTTCAGAGTATTCTGAAGCAGAGATTAAAGATAAAATTTCAAAATTAGCTGAAAAAATTTATCAAGAAGTACCTTCTGGTTTAGGTAAAGGAAGAAAAATAAAGATGAATATGTCGGATTTGGATAAAATTTTAGAGAGAGGGGCTCAAAAATTAGTTAATGATGGTTATGGCGAAAAAGAGGATTTAGAAAATTGTGAAGCAGGGGGCTTTTTAGAAAACGCTGATGCCTCAGTAGTTTCTTTACTAGCAAAAAAACGGGGGCAAAATCAAGTAGGAACATTAGGTTCTGGCAATCATTTTTTGGAAATTCAAAAAGTGTCGGAAATTTATGATGAAAAAATAGCTGAAATTTTTGGTCTTTTCCAAAATCAAATTGTTATTATGGTTCACACCGGTTCTCGAGGTTTGGGCCATCAAGTAGCTACAGATTATATTAAAGAATTTATGGGGTTGATGGATAAATATCAAATAAAAATTCCTGATAGAGAATTCGCTTGTGTGCCTTTCAAATCTCCAGAAGGCCAAAGGGGCTTTCGAGCTTCGCAAGCAGCGGCTAATTACGCTTGGGCTAATCGACAAATGATCACTTATTATGTGCGAAAAGCCTGGGAACATGTTTTAGGCAAGAAGACAAGTTCTCTTAAGACTTTATATGATGTGGCTCATAATATTATTAAATTAGAAAAATATAAAATTAATAATCAATTAATCGAATTAGCTATCCATAGAAAAGGTGCTACTCGGGCTTTTCCTCCTCACCATCCAGATATACCAGCAAAATATCAAGAAGCTGGTCAACCAGTATTGATTCCTGGTTCAATGGGGACAACATCTTATATTCTTCACGGAACAAAAGAAGCTGAGCAAAGTTTTTACTCTGCTTGCCATGGTGCTGGCCGGACTATGTCCAGACATGAGGCCATAAGAAAAGTGCAAGGTCAAGAATTAAAAAAGGCAATGGAAGATCAGGGTATAATTGTTAAAGTCGGCTTTCTTTCTGGTTTGGCTGAAGAAGCGCCAGCGGCTTATAAAGATATTAATGAAGTGGTGGAAGTAGTTCATCAGGCAGGTTTAGCCAAAAAAGTGGTTCAACTAAAGCCTTTAGCAGTTATCAAAGGATGAGAGCCTTATAAGGGGATTTTGTCTTGTTTCTTTTTGTGCTATAATAAAGCGAAGCTTTAATATATCGAGCCTACGGCTCGTTATAATAATAAAGAACGAGGTCGAAAAAATTTAATTTAATATCTTTTGATTTTTATGGAAGAAAAACTTGTCGGCAAAATTACTCATTATTATGGCAAGATTAATGTAGCTATTGTGAAACTATCGGCTTCTCTTAAAATCGGAGATAAGATTCATTTAAAAGGGCATGAGATTGATTTTGAGCAAACTATTTCTTCAATGCAAGTAGAACATCAGAATATCGAGAAAGCAAAAAAAGGCGAGGAGATTGGTCTAAAAGTTGATCAAAAAATAAGAGAGGGTGATGAGGTATATTTGGTAAAAGAATAAATAATTTTTAGTAATTGTGCTAAACAATTTTAAAATTAAACCGCTAGAAAAAATTTTTAGCGGTAAAAATTATTTGCCTCAAAAACTTGAAGCTGTGGCTATTTTAGTCGGAACTATTATTGGAGCTGGTGTTTTTACTTTACCAAAAGTGGCTCAGCAATCCAGTTTACTTATCACAGTTCTTTGGCTAGTGGTAGTCCTTATTTTAGTTATTTATCTTCATTTAGCGTTTGGGGAAATTGTTTTAAGAACAGAAAAAGATTTTCGTCTGCCTGGATATGCTGGTTATTATTTGGGCGCTCCCGCTAAAAGATTAATGCTTTTAACGACTTTTTTTACCTTTTCTTTTTCTCTTTTAATTTATTTGCTTTTAGGCGGTCAGTTTTTAAATACTATTCTTTCATCTTTTATACCGGTTAGTCTTCTTCCTTCCGGTTTTTTGGTAATTTTCCTTTGGCTTTTTCTCAGTTTGATTATTTTAAGCAAGAAAGATAGAGTTTCGAAAGTTAATTTAATATTATCTTTTTTTCTCTTGGTCCTGTTTTTATTTATTGCTCTTTATTCCTTGCCTCATTTTCATTTAACTAATATTAATTTCTTTAATATCTCTCAAAAATGGGGATGGTTAATACCTTATGGAGTGATGTTTTATGCTTTAAATGGCATGGTGGCAGTTCCTGAAGCCGCCAGAATCCTTCAGCGGAAAAGAGTACCAAAGGAATCTTTGAAAAAGATTATTACTATAGGGATCTTAATCTCAGCTTTTTGCTATTTACTTTTTATGGTTACTGTGGTAGGGACAACTGGTTCTTCAACCACCCCAGAGGCAATTATGGGGTTACAAGCAGTGTTGGGCAAGGGAATAGTGGTTTTAGGGGCAATCATGGGATTTTTAGCTGTGGTTACTTCTTATTTAATCTTCGCTGTTTATATTAAAAATAGTTTTACTAATGATTTTCATTGGTCACCTTTTATCAGTAATTTCATTGTTATTGGAGGACCTTTAATTTTGTATTTCTTCCATTTTGCCAATGTGATAAAATTAATTTCTTTTATGGGAGGAATGCTAGGAGGTTTTGAAGGAGCGATGATACTTTTAATTCTTTATAAATCTAAAAAGCAAACGGATTTAATTCCTGCTTATGAAGTACCTCTTAATCGTTTTATTTTATCAGTCCTGTTTTTTGCTTTATTAGCCGGGGCATTATGTCAAACGTTTTTAGTGTACTAACTGAGAATTAATTCTTGCCCCTATAGCTCAATGGATAGAGTGCGACCCTCCGGAGGTTGAGATCGAGGTTCAAATCCTCGTAGGGGCACTATTTATATTTTTATATTTATGCGCGTCATTGCTGATTTTCATCTTCACTCTAAATATTCTCGAGCTACTTCTCGAGATATGGATTTAGAGCATATTGCTCTTTCAACCCAAAGAAAAGGCATTAATATTATTGGCACTGGTGATTTTACTCATCCTGAATGGTTTCATGAACTCACTTCAAAATTAGAACCAGCTGAAGAGGGATTTTATAAACTTAAAAATCAAAATGATAAAAATAATAAAATAGAGAATCAGGTAAGATTTATTATTACTGGAGAAATATCAAACATTTACCAGAGAGGCGGCAAAACCAGGAGAGTACATAATGTTATTGTTCTTCCTTCTTTGGAGTCAGCAGAAAAAATAAACAATGCTTTGTCCTGGCAAGGAAATTTAAAGTCCGATGGCCGACCTATTTTAGGAATGGATTCAGAAGAACTTTTAAAAATTGTTTTTAAGGCTGAGCCAAAAGCGATGTTCATTCCTGCCCATATTTGGACGCCTTGGTTTGCAGTTTTTGGTTCCATGTCAGGATTTAATTCTTTAGAAGAAGCCTTTGGAGAAAATACTAAGTATCTTTCGGCCTTAGAAACTGGTTTGAGCAGCGATCCCCAAATGAATTGGCGGATTTCGTCTTTGGATAAATTTGCTTTAGTTTCTAATTCTGACGCTCATTCCCCAAATAATATTGGTCGTGAAGCCAATATTTTTAATATTGATTTTAATTACTCTAGTTTAAGAGAAGCCATTATTAAAAAAGATAGAACAAAGTTTCTTTATACGATTGAATTTTTTCCAGAAGAAGGAAAATATCATTATGATGGTCATCGTTTATGTAAGGTGCGAATGTCACCCGAAGAAAGAAAAAAAGTAAAGGGAATTTGTCCTGTTTGTGGAAGGTCATTAACAGTAGGAGTTTTATCCAGAGTTGAGGAATTAGCTGATAGGCCAAAAGGGGAAGTTCCAGCAAATGCCATTCCCTTCAAAAGTCTTGTTCCTATAAGAGAAATTATTGCTGAATCTTTTGATTGCCAAGTGAAAACCAAAGCAGTGGAAGAAGAATATCAAAAATTGATCAGTCAATTTCCCAATGAGTTTTATATTCTTTTAGAGGCCAGTGATAAAGATTTACAAAAAGCGACTACTCCAAAAATTGCCAATGGTATTATTGGAATAAGAGAAGGTAAAGTAATTTTAGAACCAGGCTATGATGGGGAATATGGAAAAGTTAAAGCATTCTCTGATAAAGAATTGAAAGATATAGCAGCCCAAGAAGAGCTTTTTTAAGAGCTCTTTTTGTGTTAAAATAAAGAATGATGTCAAATAGTATTCTTCTTTATTTTTTTAATCGGCTTATTTTCTATTTCGTTAATTTTCTCGATACTTATTTTAGAGGAGGTTTTAATTTCTTCAACTCTCTCTATTGGAGATCATTCTCAGGCTTAGAGAGAAGATTAGCTTTTTCTGCTAATGTTCGTTATTTTACTATCCCTTTTTGGCAAGAATATTCTTTTGCTTCTTATTTATTAAGTATCCCAATCCGCAGTCTAAAAATTATAATAGGAGCAATTTGTCTTTTCTTTTTTAGTCTTATTTTTTGGTTCGTTTACCTTTTATGGCTTCTTTTGCCAGCTTATTTAATTCTTAAAATATTTTCTTTCTAATAAAATGGATCAACAGATATTTTTTCTCCAAGATGCGTATTTGTTTTGGCCAGAATGGAAAAGATTTATATATCGAATTCTTTTTCAGGCCTTCGTATTTTTTGGTTTATTGGTCTCGATATTATTTATTTTTTTGGAAGTTAAAAAATATTTTTATCCTGGTATTCTTCTCTTGATTTTTTTTATCTTTATCTTTATTAAAAGGAATTTTTCAGATTTCTCCATTAAAGAGAGTAATTTAAAAAGAAAAAAGATTAATTTAGCTTTGTTTCTTTCGCCTCAGGCCAAGGAAATTTTAATTGAGTCTCGTCGTCTTAGTCTTAACAAAAATTTACCCTTGTCCTTAACTTGCCTCTATGCGCTTTTTAATAAACAAGAAATCATTAATGCTTTAAGGTATTTGGATTTTACCTCAGAAGAAATTAAAGGATTTCAGCAAAAAGTTTTTGAGGAACAAATTATGGGGAGACCATCAGAGAAAGATTTTTTCTTGATTTTGACGAAAAACGCCTTAATTGAAGCCCAACAATTAAAGCAGAGCTCTATTGATACTTATAGTTTAATGCTTAGCTTATACTCTTCAGATGATAATCAATTAACAAACCTTTTAAATCTATTTGGTATCGAGAAAAATGATTTAGCTATTGCTTTTGCCATTAATATTCTTTCTCGACAAAAAAATATTGAACCCATTAAAGGATTAACCGAAATCAATCAAACATCTTTTCGGCTCAAGAAGATTCGCGTTAATAAAGTTCTTACTTCTAGGCCAACTCCAAATCTTGATAGTTTGAGCGTTGATTTTACTGAATTAGCGGAAAAGTTGAAAATCGGTGTGATGATAGGTCATTTAAAAGAATATGATGTTTTAATTAAAATTCTTTCTCGTCCAGGAAAAAGAAACATTCTTTTAATCGGACCAGCAGGAATAGGTAAAGAAACAATAGTCTCTTATGTAGCTTATAATCTAGTCAGAAATAATGTTCCGCTTCAATTAAGAGACTATCATTTGATTAGTCTTTCGTCCCCGTCTCTCTTTAGGGATACTCAAACTCCGTTTGAGGCTTGTAATCGTTTAACAAAAGTGGTTAATGAGGTTTTAACTAATAGGGATATTATTCTTTATTTGCCCCAGCTTCATAACTATAAGCTTTTGACTCAAGAAGGGGGATTGAGCGCTTTAGAAATATTAAAACCCCTTCTTGAAACTCAACAAAATCCCATTATTGCTACTAGTACTATAGAAGATTTTCATCGTTATTTAGAACAAGATTCGAATATCCAAAATGCCTTTGAGATTATTCGCGTAGAAGAAATTTCTTCAGGAGAAGCTATTCAAATTTTGGCCTTTGAGTCTTTAAGATGGAGAAGAGAAACCAAAGTTCAAGTGAGTTACCGAGCTATCAAAAGAGCAGTCATGCTGGCCCAGCGCTTTTTAGCCAAGACATCTTTACCTTCTTCAGCTGAATCATTATTAACTGAGGCTATAGAAGGAGCAAGACAAAAAAGAAACAATTTAGTTAAAGAGCAGGATATTGTTGATTTAGTCAGTGTTAAAACCAGTATTCCTTTGGAAGTTTCTCAACAAGAAGAAAAAGAAAGATTGCTGTCTTTAGAAAAATATATTCATCAATCTTTTATTAATCAAGAAGAAGCAGTTAAAGCAGTTTCATCTGCTTTACGGCAATATCGGGCAGGTTTGGCTAATCCCAACAAGCCTATCGGTGTTTTTCTTTTTGTGGGACCAACCGGTGTTGGTAAAACTGAATTATCAAAGATTTTAGCTCGAGTTTATTTTGGAAGTGAAAAAGAAATAGTGCGTTTTGATATGTCTGAATACCAGGATCAAAGAGGTATTTTCCGCTTTATCGGCAGTCCTGAAGGAGAAACTAGCGGAGTTTTGACCGAAGCTATTAAAAACAAACCTTTCTCTTTGATTCTTTTCGATGAATTTGAAAAAGCTAATTTGAAAGTTTTAGATCTTTTTTTACCATTATTCGATGAAGGCAGACTGACAGATAATTTAGGAGAAACTATTAATTTTACCAATACGATCATCATTGCTACCTCCAATGCTTTATCAAATTTTATTAAGGAACAGATAGAAAAAGGAATGCCTTTTAACCAATTAACAGATGAATTAAAGAAGAAATTAACAAACTATTTCAAGCCAGAACTACTTAATCGTTTTGATGAAGTTGTCGTTTTTAGGCCTTTAACAGAGCAGAATCTCAAAGAAATTGTAAAATTAAAATTAAAGAATTTGGTTCAAATCCTTGAAAATAAAAAAATAGAAGTAGATTTTGATACATCGGTAATAAATAAATTAGCCCAACTTGGCTATAATCCTATTTTTGGTGCCAGGCCATTAGACGCTGTGATTAGGAATTTTATCAAAGATCAATTAGCTCAAGCGATTTTAAAAGAAGAGATTAAAGCTAATAGTAACGTGCATTTTATTTATCAAGATGACCAATTTAAAATGATATCTTCAAATTAATTTAAAATAAAATTATGATAAGAATCAGAGAACTTTTCAGAGAAAAAATGCATCCAGTAGTGAGGACCCTTATGATTACCAATATTTTGTCTCTGACAGGCTGGGCTTTTATCAGTCCAATTTTTGCTATTTATGTAGTTCAAAATGTAAAAGACGGATCAATTAAAGCTGTTGGTATTTGTTTTTTCATTTATTGGATAGTGAAGGGTTTGCTTCAAATATTTATCTCTGATTATTTGGATAGAATGGAAGGAGAAGCTGATGATTATTTTGCTCTGATTTTAGGGCAATTTTTGAATATGCTGGTGCCTCTAGCCCTTCTTTTTTTTAGAACTGTCAGCGGATTATATTTAATTTATTTTATTTACGGGATTGCTGATGCTTTGTATGTGCCGCCCTGGAACGCTATTTTTACTCGTTACATTAATCCTAAGAGAGTAAGTTTCGAATGGACCTTGAATAGCACAGGTTTTAATTTTGGGTCTGCTTTTGCTATTCTTATCGGCAGTTCGTTAGTTTTAATTTTCGGTTTTCCTTTAATTTTCTTTTTTGTTGCCTTAAGCCAGGGAATAAGTCTAGTTATTCTTTTATCAATGAAGAGATATTTTATCCATAAAAAGAAAACTCCTTCTGAATATTACTTTCCGTTTAAAACTTAATATTATCTAAGATTTATTAAAAGCCCTCGGAGTTACGAGGGCTTTTACAAATAAAAATTTTAATTATTGTATTATTTTTGAATTTCTTTTACTATTTCTTTGAAAATTTGAGGCTGCTTTTCAGCTAATTCAGCTAAAATCTTTCTGTCTATTTTGATGTTCTCTTTTTTAATCTGAGTTATTAACTTACTATAGTTTAATCCTAATTCTCTTGAAGCAGCATTAATTTTTATATCCCAAAGTTGTCTTTTTTCTCTTTTCTTTCTTTTTCTATCTCTAAAGGCATGAGTCCAGGCATGAAGCAAAGCTTCTTTAGCGAGATGATATTTTGTTTTCCGACCATATCTAAAACCCTTTGTATATTTCAAAAGGTTTTTTCTTCTTTTATTTGCCATGATGCCTCGTTTGACTCTTGCCATATTAACTAAAAAATATCTCTTTTAACCTGTTTTGCGTATAAATGAAAAGAAGCACTCTTTCTGCTTTGTTGTTTTGTTTTGGAAGATTTTTTAGCCTGATTATGCCCTTGGTTGCTAATTCTTCTTAAAACTTTACCTGTTTTAGTAATTTTAATTCTTTTTTGGATTGATGTTTTACCCATCTTTTTCATGATTTAAAATTTAATCAATTTTTCTTTAAAGTAACGATAAACCCTTGAGGATATCTCTGCAAAGGCTGAATAATTTTGCAAGAATCTTTGATTAAGTCCAAAAAATCTTCTATTTTTGATCTGGCTAAATCACCATGAGCTTTTTCTCGACCACGCAAACGCATTTCAATGTTAACTATTCTATCATCATTCAAGAACTCCTCTATTTTTTTTACTTTAGTTAATAAATCATGGGAACTTTCATTAAATCCGATTCTAATTGATTTTGGTGCGGTTCGTCTCTCTTTAAATTTTTGCAATTTTTGTTTTTTCTCTCGTTCGTATTTTATCTTGTTATAATCTCCTAATTTATAAACCGGAGGATCTGTTTTTCTGGTTACTTCGACCAAATCTAATCCTCGTTCCTTGGCTTTTAAAAGAGCCTCTTCGTAAGGGAGAATTCCTATTACTTTTCCATCTTTACCAATAAGGCGAATTTTTGAGGGAAACAAAGTAGTAATAAATTAAAGTGAAGGGTGGAGATGGCGGGAGTTGGACCCGCGTCTAAGAAGTTCATTCTTAATAATTCTACGAGTGTAGTTCAGTTTTAATAGTGTTAAGAAAAGAAACCGAACAAACTTTTTCTTAACACTATCCGAAGTTTTTTTGATGAAAGTTAGTCGGATACGCTAATTTTCATCTATCTCGATGTTTAAATCTCTTTAATCTATTGAGAATCAATTAAAGAAATTCCTCAAAAGAGGATAAGCTTAACTTATGCATTAAGCATAAGCATAAGCAGGAATTTGATTGGCATTTAATTGCCGCTTCGATTTTAATGAGCTAACGAAGTTTCCTCAACTCGCATTTTAAGAAATTCCTTCCTATCGAATCCGAGCATCCCCAGACAATATAAGAACCTGCTTCCCCGCCAACTGGCGGGTCGGCAGAACCTTTTTTCTCGCTTTACTCGAAATTAATATTCTCCTTTTTTAGTTTCCTCTATCCTTTTTTTAATTTCTCTTCTTTTAACCACTTCTCTTTTATCAAATTTCTTTTTCCCTTTAACTAAAGCAATTTCTACTTTGATTAAACCGTTTTTATTATATACCCTTAAGGGGATTAAAGTCAATCCTTGACGTTTGTTTTTACCAGATAAATAATCAATTTCTTTGGTTTTCAAAAGAAGTTTTCTTGTTCTTTGTGGTTCATAGTCAGGTGAGGTATTTTGAGGTTGATAGGGAGGAATAGAGGTATTTAGAAGAAAAGCTTCATGGTATTTGATTACAACATAAGCGCCAACAATGCTGGCTTTACCTTGTTTTAAAGATTTCACCTCCATACCTAAAAGAACAATTCCAGCTTCAAATTTCTCCAGAATCTCATAATCAAAATAAGCCTTTCTATTTGTCACTAAATCTTTTTGAAAGAATTTTTTTACCACACTTTTAGTATAGCGAAATTTTGATTTTTTTTCTAATTTAAGGTAAATTTAAAGGAATATGGCAGAATTAGAATTTGTTAAAAAAGAAGAAGAAATTCTCAATTTTTGGCAAAAAAATAAAATTTTTGAAAAAAGCGTAGAAAACCGAAGAAAATCTCGGCCTTTTATTTTTTATGAAGGACCGCCAACTGCCAATGGCCGACCAGGCATTCATCATGTTTTAGCTCGTTCTTTTAAAGATTTGATCTGTCGCTATAAAACAATGAGAGGTTTCTTAGTTGAAAGAAAAGCTGGTTGGGATACTCATGGCTTACCAGTAGAATTAGAAGTTGAAAAAGAACTGGGTTTTAAAAATAAGACCGAAATAGAAAAATATGGGATAAGACAATTTAATGAAAAAGCTAAAGAATCAGTCTGGCGCTACAAAGAAGAATGGGAAAGATTAACTGAAAGAATGGGCTACTGGATTGATACAAAAAATCCTTATATTACTTTTGAGCCTGAATATATTGAAACTGTTTGGTGGGTAATAAAACAAATTGCTCAAAGGGGATTGTTATATAAAAGCTATAAAGTTTTACCTTATTGTCCACGCTGCAGCACTCCTTTATCAAGTCATGAAGTGTCTTTAGGATATGAAATAGTTAAAGATCCCTCTCTTTATATTAAATTTGAAATCTTTAATCCTAAATCATCTCTTCTACAACAATACAAGATACAAGATACTAAATACAAGATACAATTATTGGTTTGGACCACTACTCCTTGGACTTTACCAGCTAATGTGGCGATTGCTGTTGATTCGAAATTAGATTATAAATTGTGGCAAATAAAAGATGAGGTTTTAATTAGCTACATTAAACCACCCCAAAAAGAAACTGAGTTCTTGGGGGAAATTAAAGGAAAAGAATTGATAGGCGAGAAGTATAAACCTTTATATTTTCACTCTCTTAAAGAGCAGGAGGATAAAAAAATCTATGAAGTTGTTGAAGGAAGTTTTATTTCTACAGAAGAAGGAACAGGTTTAGTCCATATTGCGTCTGCTTTTGGAGAAGATGATATGGAACTATCAAAAAAAGCAGGTTTAGCGTTTATCAAAAATATTGACGATAAAGGTTGTTTTACTGAGGGGCCTCATGAAGTAATAGAAATAAAAGGCAAATTTTTTAAAGAAGCAGATTCTATTATTTTTAAAAACCTTGAAGAAAGGAATCTTTTATATTTCGGAGATTTAAAAGGGACAACCCATGAATATCCTTTTTGCTGGCGTTGCCACACACCTTTGCTTTATTACGCTTTTGAGGCTTGGTATATTAAAATATCTCAAGTCAAAAAAGAGCTGATGAGGAATAATCAAAAAATTAACTGGGTGCCTCAGTATATTAAAGAAGGAAGATTTGGCCAGTGGCTGAGTGAGATAAAAGACTGGGCTATTTCTCGCAATCGTTACTGGGGTACGCCTCTGCCTATTTGGGAATGTGAGAAATGCGACCATTATGAAGTTATCGGTTCTTTAAAAGAACTTCAAGCAAAAGCTATTGTTAACCCAAAATTTTATTATTTGCGCCACGGGGAGTCCAAGGCTAATATAGAGAGATATATTTCTTGTTACCCAGAAAAAAATCCTTCTCATTTAACAGAAAAAGGCAAAAAAGAAATTCAAAAAATAGCCCAAATTCTGAAAAAGGAAAATATAGATTTAATTATTAGTTCTGATTTAACTCGGGCCAAAGAAACGGCAGAAATAATTTCCAAGGCTTTAAAAATAAAAATTATTACTGATTCTCGTCTGAGAGAAACCAATATTGGTGTTTATAATGGTAGGTCAGTAGAAGAATATCAAAAGCTTTTCGAAAATTTAGATCAAAGATATATTAAAGCGGCAGAGGGAGGAGAGAATTTAACTGATGTGCGAAGAAGAATGTTAGACGCTTTAAAAGAGGCTACTTGTAAATATCCGCATCAGAATATTCTTCTTGTTTCTCATGAAGAAACTCTATCGACAGTTTTAAATAAATATCGACCTAAATTAGGAGAGTGGGGGAACATTCCCTACAAGGCTTGGCCATTAAATGACGATGGCGACCTAGATTTGCATCGACCCTATATCGATGAAATTAAAATTAAATGTCCGAAATGCGGAAAGGAGATGAAAAGAAGAGAGGAAGTAATAGATTGTTGGTTCGATTCTGGTTCCATGCCTTATAGCCAATGGCATTTTCCTTTTGAACAGTTTAATAACTCTAATTTGCCAGCGCGGAAAATGATTAAACAAATTCCTTTTCCAGCTGATTATATCTGCGAAGCAGTGGATCAAACCAGGGGCTGGTTTTATACACTTTTAGCCATTTCCACTCTTTTAGAATTAGGGCCAGCTTATAAAAATGTTATTAGCTTAGGTTTAATTTTAGATGAAAAAGGAGAAAAAATGTCTAAGTCAAAAGGTAACGTTATTGAGCCCATGGAAATTATTGAAAAATACGGGACGGATTCTTTAAGGTGGTTTTTGTTTACTGTTAATAGACCTGGCGAAGAGAAAAGATTTCTCGAAACAGATTTATTAAATTTTCAGAGGAGATTTTTAAATACTATTTGGAATGTTTTTCTTTTCTACCAGACATATGCTTTTAAGAGTGAAGCCAAAATTTCTAATCTCTCTTTGTTAAATCAATGGATTTTAGCAGATTTGGAAGAAACAAAAGCAAAGGTCATAAATTTATTAGATCATTATTCTATTTTTGAGGCCACTAAAGTTTTAGATAACTTTGTTGATGATTTATCTCGTTGGTATCTGAGGCGCTCTCGACGTGTTTTTCAAAAACCAGACGATCAAACAGAATGGGAAACAAGCTCTATGATTTTAAGAATAGTTCTTAAAGAATTTGCGCTCCTTTTAGCACCATTTTGCCCCTTTTTCTCAGAAATTATCTGGCAAGAACTAAAAGAAGAACAAGATAAAGAGAGTGTTCATTTAGCTGATTATTCAAAAGGAGAAAGGAAATATCAAAATAAAAAAATATTAGTTTTAATGCAGGAAATAAGAGATCTTAGCGCAAAAGCTTTAAGCCTTCGCCAAAAAGAAAATATTAAAGTGCGCCAACCTTTAAAAGAATTAAGAATTAAGAATGAAAAACTAAAGGGGCAGAATGAATTATTAAAAATTTTAAAAGAAGAAATTAATGTTAAAGACATATTTTTTGATTATAATCTTGAACTCAGAGAAGAAATAAAACTTGATACTCAACTAACCCCAGAATTATTAGAAGAGGGGATTATTAGAGAATTAGTAAGACAAATTCAGGAAGAAAGAAAAAATCAAGGATTAGTACCTAAAGATAAAATAAGCATTATCTTAGAAATTCATGCTCAAAAATTACAGTTAATGCTTGAGCAATGGAAAGATTTTATTAAAAAAGAAACAGGGGCCGAAGAATTAAAAATTCAAGTTACTCCTGAGGAATTAAAAGAGGGGATTAGCATCAATAAAGAGAAGATTGGGTTAAAGATCCAAAAAATCTGACTTGTTTTTAGAGTTTTTTTATGCTATTCTTCTAAAGGTTGTATTTTGTTTCAAAATTAAAAATTATTTTTATGGGTGTTCCTGCGCGACATCATTCTCGTTCTCGAGTTAATAAAGGACGTTCTCATATGGCTTTAAAACCATTAAATTTAGTTACATGTTCTCATTGTGGCCGCAAGATTTTACCCCATCGCGTTTGTCCTTATTGTGGTTATTACAAAGACCAGGTAGTGGTCGATGTTTACAAAGGACTTTCTAAAAAGGAAAAGAAAGTAAAAGAAAAAGAAGTTCAAAATAAATAACCAATTCCCAAACAAGTTGGGAGATCCTTCGCTTCGCTCAGGATGACACTTTGCGTCAGTTTAAAAATTTAAAATTAAAAATTAAAAATTGATTTTAAGATATGGGTTCTCGTCATCTTTCTCGTTCTATCATTTTGCAGACCCTTTATGAATGGGATTTTCACAATTTGAAGGATAAAGACGTAAGGTCAATTTTTCAAAGGAATTTAGATAATCTTGGTCAAGGTTTAGAGGATTCTAATTACCCAAAAACTCTTCTTGAAGGAATTTTAGCTCATTGGGGAGAGATGAACAAATTGATTGAAAATGGTGCGCCGGAATGGCCTATTGAGCAAATTAACATTATTGATAGAAATGTTTTAAGGATAGGAATTTTTGAATTAATTTTTGGAGTAAAGAAAGAAGTTCCTCCTAAAGTGGCAATAAATGAAGCTGTTGAATTGGCGAAAAGTTTTGGCGGTGATTCTTCTCGTCGTTTCGTTAATGGTGTTTTAGGAACAATTTATCAGCAAATAGAAGAAACTCTTAAACAAAAAGAGGAAACACAATGATGAAAGATTTTAAAAAGATTACTCAGGATTTAAATATATCTTTTCAGAATTTTGATTTATTAAAAGAAGCCTTAACCCACCGTTCTTTTTTAAACGAACATAAAGACTGGGATATTCCTCATAACGAAAGATTAGAATTCTTGGGAGATTCAATTTTAGGCTTTGTGGTGGCTGATTATTTAGTTAAACATTACCTTCAATTTTCCGAAGGACAATTAACTAGTTTAAGAGCTGCTTTGGTTAATAGCGATTCTTTATTAGCAATAGCTAAAGAGTTAAAACTCGAGGATTATCTTTTAGTTTCTCATGGTGAAGCTAAAGAATTAAAAAATAGCCGTTCCTACCTTTTAGCCAATGCTATTGAAGCTTTGATTGGCGCTCTTTATATAGACGGAGGCATAGAAAAAGCCAAAGATTTTATTGAGAGATATATTCTTTCTAAGACCGAGACTATTCTTCAGACAGCGTCTTACAAAGACGCTAAAAGTCTTTTTCAAGAAAAGGGTCAGGAATTATTAGGTATTACTCCTATTTATAAAAGTTTGAAATCATGGGGGCCTGATCATGCTAAACAATTTGAGGTTGGCGTTTATTTTAACGAAGATTTAATTGCCCAAGGCACAGGTTATTCTAAACAAGAAGCAGAAATTAATGCGGCTCAAAAAGCTTTGGAATTAAAAGGTTGGTAGTATGTTTTTAAAGAAAATAATTTTAAAAAATTTTAAATCTTTTAAAGGGAAAACAATTTTAGAGTTTCCTTTTTTAATTACGGCTATTATTGGACCTAATGGTTCTGGAAAATCAAATATTGTTGATGCTCTCCGCTGGGCTTTAGGTGAGCAAAGTTTCAAAAATATTAGAGCTGATAAAGGTCAGGATTTGATTTTTGCGGGGAGTGAAAAAGATACCTCAGCCGCTTTTTGTGAAGTAGAATTAATTTTCGATAACCAGGGGAAAGTTTTTAATTTAGAATACAGTGAAATTAGCATTTTAAGACGAATTGATAAAGAAGGAAATAATAGTTATTTTTTGAATCATAAATCTTGCCGCTTAAAGGATATCATTGATTTAACAGCTAGTGCCAAGATAGGGCTTAAAGGTTTTTCTATCATTAATCAAGGATCAATAGAAAATATTCTCTTGGTTTCTCCTCAAGAGAGGAGAATAATGCTGGAGGAGATTTTAGGGTTGAAAAATATTGAACTAAAAAAAGAGGAAACAAAGAGAAAGTTAGAGGAAACTGATATCAACTTAGACAAAACTTTGGCTTTAGAAAAAGAAATCCTGCCTCATTTGAGGTCTCTTAAAAGACAAGTTAATCGATGGGAAAAAAGGGAAAAAATTCGAGAAGACTTATCTGAAATAGAAAAACAATATTTTGCCAATATTTATCACTCCGTTCTCCAAGAGAATTCTCCGAAAGGGCAGGATTTAGACAGTTTGAATCAAAATTTAGAAAAAATAAATAAAGAAATTCAAGAAAAAGAAAATAGATTATTGTTTTCTAAGGAGGAAGGGAACAATGGTTTGGAAGCAAAAGTTCAAAATATCACTCAAGAAATTATTGCTTTGCAAAACCGAAAATCGACGTTTTTAAGAGAATTAGGCCGGCAGGAAGTAAATCCTGGCTTTTCTTTTTCCAAAGAGGAATTAAAAGAAAGGATATCAAATATTAAGAATCAGTTAGAGCATTTATTAGAAATTAAAGATTTACCTTTGGTTCATAAAAAAATAAAGGAAATTGTTGATAATTTGAATGTTATTTTTTCTGACAAGGAGAGAGGTGATCAGAAGGACATTAATAAAATCCAAGATGCTTTAGAGGAATTAGAGAAAAAGTTATTAGTTAGAAGTCAAGAATTGAAGAAAAATGAGGAAGAAATTAACGAAAAAAACAAAGGATTTCGGGGTGCTTTTGAAGAAATAACTAAACTGAGGAGCCAAAAGGAAGAATTATTAAAAGAGGTCCAAAAGGAAGAATTATTAGTTGAAAAATATAAATTGCGGTTAGAAGATTTTAAAAGAAGAGTAGAAGAAACAGGCTTAGATTATACTGTAATTGAAAAATATTATAAGGATTACCTTGTTTCTCGCTCCGCTCGAAATCAGGAGAATAAAAAAGATATTCTTTTAGATGGCGAGAAATTTATCCTTTTGGAAAAACAAGTTTTTAGGCTTAAACGAGAGATTGCCGAGATAGGAACAGAAGATGTAAATGTGATGAAAGAATACCAAGAAGTTTCAAAACGATATGAATTTTTATCTCAACAAATAGAAGATCTTCAAAAAGGGTCCCAGGATTTAAAAATTTTAATTAAGGAATTAACTAAAGAAATTGAAAAAACTTTCGAGAAATCTTTAAATGAAATCAATAAAGATTTTAATCGATATTTTCGATTGATGTTTTCTGGAGGATCAGCCAAATTAGAACAAATCAAAAAACAAAGAATTTTATCCAACATTGAAGAAGAGAACGGTAATCCAGTGCTTGATGAAACAAAAGAACCATTTCGAGCGGAGCGAGAAAAAAGGTTCTCGAGCGATAGCGGGGGGTTCTTATATTGGGGCGTTGATATTAGAGTAGATATTCCCAAGACTGAATTAAAGAGCTTGGAAATGCTTTCTGGCGGAGAAAAAACTTTAGCGGCCATTTCCTTACTGTTTGCTATCGTTAATCAATCAGATCCGCCATTAGTGGTGGTTGATGAAGTCGATGCTGCCTTAGATGAAGAGAATAGCCAACGTTTTTCTCAAATCTTGAAAGAGCTCTGTAAAAATACTCAGTTTATTATTATTACTCATAATCGCATGACGATGACTATAGCTGAAGTAATCTATGGCGTGACGATTGGTGAAGGTAATAGTTCACAGTTGCTCTCGATTAAATTAGAAGAATCAGAAAAACTACTTGCCCCGTTAGAAAACGCGTCTTAGAATTAAGATTTCTAAAAGATTAATAGATAATTTACCTTATATAATTTCACTTGAGAGTTACTAAAAATTTTTCTTAAAAAATTTTTAGTTAAAGGTTTCTAACGGGGCTTGAGAAAAAATAAAGTTTACCTTTTTTCTCTCTGCCTGCGCAGGCAGGGCTTTGCTCGAAATAAGGATTACCTTTTTTCTCGCTTTACTCGAAATAAGGATTACCTTTTTTCTCGCTTTACTCGAAATAAAGAATAGTGTATAATACAGAAGATTTGGTAGCTGGAAGAAGGTCGACGGCTACTCGGATAGCAAAGAAATTAATAAGAATGTTTAAATAGAAAATATGGCTGAAATACCTGTAGATCAAAAAGTCCTCGAAACTGTAGTCAAGAGTGTAGTTAATAATCCCGACGCGGTCAAAGTTGAAAGAAAAGTCGATGAAATGGGAGTTCTACTTTCTTTGAAAGTAGATCCTCAAGACATGGCTCAAATTATTGGCCGTCAAGGAGCAACAGCTCAAGCTCTTCGTACTATTTTAAGAGTTGTCGGGGCTAAGAATCGAGCAAGAATTAATCTCAAGATTGAGGAACCAGTTGGTTCCACTCATACTCGAGAAGCCGAACAGGCAGTTGATCAGATTACCGAGGGTTTAAATCTTTAATTTAATCGGCGATCTCGTCATTTGATTGAAAAATTTACAAAATCGCGGTATGATGAATAATCTACCGCGATTTTTTTATCCATAGAATAATTATGCGTTTTGATATTCTTACAATTTTTCCCGAAGCTTTTGAGAGTTATTTTAATACCTCTATCATTAAAAGGGCTAAAGCAAAAAAACTTCTTAAAATAAATATTTTCAATTTAAGAAAATGGACTAAAGATAGACATCAGACAGTTGATGATAGGCCTTATGGTGGCGGAGCAGGGATGATTTTTATGTTAGAACCGATCTTTAAAGCTTTAAAAGATTTAAGAAAGAATCAGAAACAAACTAAAACCAGAGTAATTCTCTTTTCTCTCAAAGGGAAAAAACTGATTCAAAAAAAATTGGAGCAATTAAAAAAGTATGATCAATTAATTTTAATCTGCCCTCATTATGAAGGAGTGGACGAAAGAGTAGCCAGGTATCTTGCTGATGAAGAAATTTCTATCGGCGATTACATTTTGACAGGCGGAGAATTACCAGCAATGATTTTAGTGGATGCCATTGCTCGTTTAATCCCAGGAGCTATCAAAGAGGAATCATTAAAGGAGGAATCTTTTTCTCTGTTACCAAGTAAATACGAATACCCTCAATATACTCGACCAGAAGTCTTTTATCCCTATCCAAAAAACAAAAAAATAACTTGGCGAGTACCAAAAATTCTTTTGTCAGGCAATCATCAGAAAATTAAAGAATGGCGAAATGATCGTGTAGGGTAAATTTATTATGTTTTTTAGATTCATCGGCGGAGCCGATACATCTCATTTCGAGCAAAGCCCCTTTAAACGGGGCGAAGCGAGAAACAAGGTTCTGCCGAGTAAAGCGAGTCAGGTTCTTATAAAAAATTTGCCCTGATCCCTTACAACGAAGTTGTAAGGACAAATTTATGATTTTATGATTCTTTTATCTTTCTGGGTTAGCAGTAAAAAATACCAAATCAAGGCTGATAATGGAGAGGATTTACTCATTTCTCTTGACAAATTTTTAAAAAAGAATAAAATAGATCAGAAGGATATCCGTCGCGTTTTTTTGGACACTTCTCAGGAAAAAAGTATTACTTCTAAGAGAATAGCTCAAGCTATTCTTAAGGCTTTAAAAATAGCGAGAGAGTGAATAAAAAATATTTATTTCGAGCGAAGTCCTGCCTACCGGACGGGCAGGGAGAAACAAGGTTCTGCCGATCCGCCAGTTGGCGGAGAGGCAGGCTCTTATTATACTTGTAGAAACAAGGACCAGTCCTACTTGGGTAGGAGTTTTTGTACGTTTGCAATTTTTAATAATTGATTATTAAATGTCCAAGATTTTAGAGACAAAGAGTTTTGCCCGTCACTACCGGGGAATTTTAGAACCCCAGTCTTTGACTCAATTTCAAACTGCTTCTTTTGATTGGTTCATTAAAGAAGGAATTAAAGAAGTTTTTCAAGAACTTTCTCCTATTAAAGATTATACTGGTAAAGAATTAGAGCTGGAATTTTTTGATTATTATTTAGAAGAGCCAAAATTAACTGAAAAACAAGCCAAAGAAAAAGAGCTTAATTATGAAGCCACTTTAAGGGTTAAGCTTAGATTAACCAATAAAAAACAAGGAACAGTGAAAGAGCAAGAGGTTTATTTTGGAGAAGTTCCAGTGATGACTCCTCGGGGCACTTTTATTATTAATGGTATAGAAAAAGTTGTTATTTCCCAAATAAATCGTTCGCCAGGTGTATATTTTCAATCAGTGAATTTTAAAGGGGTTAATCTTTTTGGAGCAAAATTAATTCCCTATCATGGGTCCTGGCTAGAGTTCGAGACTGATACTGATGGAGTAATCTGGGTGAAGATAGACAGAAAAAGAAAAGTACCTGTGACCGCTTTGTTCAAAGTTTTTGATTTCAAAACGAACGATGAAATTAAAAAATCATTTGCTTCTTTGAAAGAAGAAGCTCTTCTTAAATATGTTGAAAAAACTATTGAAAAAGATCCTTCTGCTAATCAGGAAGAAGGTTATATTGAGATTTATCACCGTTTACGACCAGGAGAATTAGCAACGTACGATAATAGTCGAGATCTGATAAACAATATGTTTTTCAGACGAGATAGATATGATTTAGCTAAAGTCGGCCGCCATAAATTGAATCAGAGATTAGGAATAGATGTCTCTCTTGATCAAAGAACTTTAACTCAAAAAGATTTAATAGCTATTGTTAAAGAAATCATTCGTCTTAATATTGACCCCGAGGCCAAAGATGACGATATTGATCACTTGGGCAATCGAAGAATAAAAGCTGTAGGAGAGATTTTAACAGATCGTTTTCGTGTTGGCATTATGAGAATGAGAAGAACTATTCAAGATAGAATGGCTACCCTTGATCCCTTAACTTTAAATTCAGCCCAATTAATTAATCCCAGACAATTAGTCACTAGTCTAAAAGAATTTTTCAATGTTTCCCAGTTATGTCAATTTATGGAACAGATGAATATGCTCTCAGAGTTAGAACATAAAAGAAAAGCTACGCCCATGGGTCCGGGAGGTCTGGTTAGAGAAAGAGCGGGTTTGGAAGTTCGTGATGTCCATGCAAGTCATTATGGCCGATTATGTCCTATTCAAACACCAGAAGGTCAGAATATTGGCTTAGTCTTATCTTTAGCTTTATACGCCAGGCTTAATGAATTTGGTTTTATTGAGACTCCTTATATTAAAGTCAAAAATGAATATTTAACTCAAGAAATCATTTGGTTAGATGCTTTTGAAGAATTGGAATATAAGATTGCTCATGGAGGAGTAGATATTGATGAAAAAGGAAGAATAAAAGACGAAATGGTAGGAGCAAGAATTGATGGAGAACCATCAATGGCTAAACGCCAAGAGATTGATTTAATAGATGTTTCTTGCCAACAGACTATTTCAGCAGCTGTTAGTTTAATTCCTTTCTTGGAGCACGATGAATCTAATAGAGCCTTGATGGGTGCTAATATGCAAAGACAAGCAGTGCCTTGTGTTAGGCCAAAAGCACCTTTAGTGTCTACTGGTATGGAGAAAAAAATTGCTTTAGAATCAGGACAATGTTTAGTTAGCGATGTAGATGGTGAAGTGATAGAGGTGGATAGCGTTCATATTACTATTAAAACCAGAGAAAGAAACAAAAAGAAATATGAATTAATAAATTTTGAAAGAAGCAATAAAGACAGCTGTCTTCATCAAAAACCAATTGTTCAAAAAGGTCAAAAAGTAAAAAAAGGCGATTTATTAGCTGACGGTTCAGCAACAGAAAATGGAATCTTAGCCCTAGGTCAGAATTTATTAGTGGCTTTTCTTCCTTTTTATGGTTTTAATTATGAGGATGCCATTATTATTTCAGAAAGAGTTCTAAGAAAAGATTATTTCACCTCAGTTTATTTAGAAGAATTCAGTTGTGATGTAGTAGATACAAAATTAGGGCCAGAAATGACGACTAGAGATATTCCCAATATTTCTGAGGAAAAATTAAAGGATTTAGATGAAGATGGCACCATTCGTCTTGGAGCAGAGGTTAAAGGAGGAGATATTTTGGTGGGAAAAATTTCTCCCAAAGGAAAAACAGAATTAATCCCGGAAGAGCGGCTTCTTCAAGCTATTTTTGGTGAGGAAATAAAAGAGATAAAAGATAGCTCTCTGGTTTTAGAACCTTCGCGCATTGGCAGAGTAATTAGAACTAAAATTTTGAGTCGTCAGAACGGAGATAAATTGGATGCAGGAGTGATTAAAAAGATTAATGTGGAAATCGCAGAGTTAAGGAAATTAAGGGTAGGCGATAAATTAGCTGGGCGGCATGGTAATAAAGGAGTGATTTCTATTATTTTACCTGAAGAGGATATGCCTTACTTAGAAGATGGCACACCAGTTGATATAATTCTCAATCCTTTAGGTGTTGGTAAAAGAATGAATTTGGGTCAAGTTTTTGAAAACCATTTAGGTTTAGCCTGCGAGAAGCTTGGTTATCGAGCTGTCACTCCAGCCTTTGATGGCGCTAGTGTAGAAGATATTAAAAATGAACTGAAAGCTGCTGGTTTGGCTGAAGATGGAAAAGTTCTTCTTTATGACGGAAAAACTGGTGAACCTTTTGATAAGAAAGTGGCCATTGGCATTATGTATATGATTAAACTTGAACATATGGTTGAAGATAAAGTCCATATGAGATCTATTGGGCCATATTCTTTGATTACTCAGCAGCCGTTAGGTGGTAGAGCTCATTTAGGTGGCCAAAGATTTGGAGAAATGGAAGTTTGGGCTTTGGAAGGTTATGGTGCTGCTTATGCCCTTCAAGAGATGCTCACCATAAAATCTGATGATGTTATTGGTCGGGCAGCTACTTACGAATCTATTATCAGAGGAGAAAGAATAAAAAGTCCTAATATTCCTGCTGCTTTCAATGTTATTCTCAAAGAATTTCAAGCTTTAGGTTTATCAATCAATCTTCTAGGAGTAAAAACTGACGAAAGTTCTTTTGAGCAAAAAGAAAAAGCCAATTAATTTTTTTTGCGAATAATATTTTTTTATGAATGATCAAAAAGATTTAAGAATCAAAGATTTTGAAGCTCTTTCTTTAAGACTTGCTTCCCAAGAAGAAATTCTTTCTTGGTCTTATGGAGAAGTGACAAAGGCTGAAACTATTAATTATAGAACTCAGAAACCAGAAAAAGAGGGTCTTTTTTCCGAACAAATTTTTGGACCGGTAAAAGATTATGAATGCGCTTGTGGTAAATATAAGACTGCTCGCTATAAAGGAGTAGTTTGCGATCGTTGTGGTGTAGAAGTCACCAGGTCCTCTGTGAGGCGAGAAAGGATGGGCTATATAAAATTAGCTGCCCCAGTGGCCCATATTTGGTTTTTGAGAAGTATTCCTTCAAGAATAAGTTTAATGCTTAATATTACTCTTCCTTCATTAGAGAAGGTGATTTATTACAATAGCTATATTGTAACTTTAGTCGATGCTAACGCTAAAGCCAAAGCCTTGGAGGATTTAGAAAAAGAGTTTAAAAATAAATGTAAAAATTGGCCCAAAGAAAAAAGGAAAGAATTAGAAGGTTCTTATTTAAAGGCTAAAACAGAATTAGAAATTTTAAAACTAAAAATAGTTTTATCAGAAATTGATTATCTTCAGCTTTCAAAAGAATATGCCCACATTTTCTCTGCTGCTACTGGCAGCGAACCAGTAAAAAAACTTCTCGAAGCCATAGATCTGAAAAAATTAAATCAGGAATTAGAAAACGCTATTAGTAAATCCAAAATAAAACCACAAACAGATAAGAAATTATTGGCAAGATTAAAACTAGTCCGATCGATGATTAAATCTGGGGTTAGGCCAGAATGGATGTTTTTGACTATTTTGCCGGTGTTACCACCAGAATTAAGACCCATGGTCCAACTTGACGGTGGCAGATTCGCCTCATCTGATTTAAATGATTTATATAGAAGAGTCATTAATAGAAATAATCGACTAAAGAAATTGTTGGAATTAAAAGCTCCAGAAGTAATCATTAAGAACGAGAAACGCATGCTTCAAGAGGCTGTTGATGCTTTAATTGACAATTCAATTAGAAAATCTTCCGGTTCAGCACCAATGCATGCAGCGCAACATCGTCCTCTACGTTCTCTAGCCGATATTTTGCAAGGCAAACAAGGCCGTTTTAGACAGAATCTTTTAGGCAAAAGAGTTGATTACTCAGGCCGTTCAGTTATTGTTATTGGCCCGAATTTAAAAATTCATGAATGTGGTTTGCCGAAAAAAATGGCTTTAGAGTTATTTAAGCCTTTTGTGATAGGAGAACTAATGAAAAGAGAAATTGTTTTTAATCCTCGAGCTGCCAATCGATTAATTGAAGAAGGACCGGATATTGTGTGGGAAATATTAGAAACCGTGGTTAAAGATAAATATGTGCTTCTGAACCGAGCGCCCACTTTACACCGTTTAAGCGTTGAGGCTTTTAAACCAAGATTAATCGAAGGTCTAGCGATTCAAATTCCGGCTTTAGTTTGTCAACCATTTAATGCTGATTTTGATGGTGACCAAATGGCAGTTCATTTACCTTTAACCGAAGAAGCCCAAAGAGAAGCTCAAAATAGGATGTTAGCTAGTCTAGGGCTGCTCAAACCAGCTGATGGTGAACCAGTGATGCAGCCTCGGCATGAAATGGTTTTGGGAATTTATTGGCTGACAATGGATATAAAAGATAATAAGTCAGAAAATGAGTATAAAGCTTTTTCTAATACCAAAGAGGTTTTCTTAGCTTTAGATAATAAGAAAATTAAATTTCAAGAAATAATCAGAGTTCGTTTAGATAAACCAACTATTGATGAAGAAAAACCAGGGCAAATTATTATCACTACTCCTGGCAGGATTATTTTTAATCAAACCTTACCTCAAGATTTTCCTTATATTAATAAACAGCTGGGAGCCAGAGACTTAAAGAAGATTACTCGCGATATTATTTATCTCTATAAAGATTTTAATAAATGTGCTGATATTTTAGACAGTATTAAAGAACTTGGCTTTTATTATGCCACTTTGTCTGGGATTAGCTGGGGATTAACTGATTTAAAAATTCCTCAACAAAAACCCCAGATAATAAACAAAACTTCTCAAAAGATCGATGAAATTAATACTCAATATCAAGAGGGATTATTAACTAAGAGCGAAAGAAAATCTTTATCAGAAGAGCAGTGGCATCATGCTATCTCTCAAATTGCAGAATTAATTCCAAAGACTCTAGATCCTTTAGATCCGGTTTCTATTATTTTTAACTCTGGTTCTCGAGGTGACTGGGGAGTAGCCACTCAGATTATGGGAATGAAAGGATTAGTAGTAAATCCAGCTGGTAGAATTATTGACTTACCAATTTTAAATTCTCACCAAGAAGGTTTTAATGTTTTGGAATATTTCGCTGCTTCTCACGGTGGAAGAAAAGGTTTAGCTGATACTGCCTTAAAGACTTCTTTTGCTGGTTATCTTACTCGCAGATTAGTTGATGTTAGCCAAGAAGTGATCGTCAGGGAGGAAGATTGCCATACTAAAAATGGACTGAAGATCAATAAGAAAGAAGCTGAAGAAATAAGTGAAAAATTTGAGGATAAAATCAGAGGTCGCTATCTGGCTCAGGATGCCCATTTCGAGCGAAGCGAGAAAAAAGGACACCTTATCTTGAAGGCTAATGAATTAATTGATGATAAATTAGCCAAAGAAATCGCCAATGATTGTGAAGAAGTAATTATTCGCTCGCCTTTAACTTGTGAAACTCCTTATGGTGTTTGTCAAAAATGCTATGGTTTGGATTTGGGTTGGTTAAAACCAATTGATTTAGGAGAGGCGGTTGGCATTATTGCTGCTCAATCAATTGGTGAACCTGGAACGCAATTGACCTTAAGAACCTTCCATACAGGAGGAGTGGCTCAAGCTGTTGATATTATTCAAGGTTTGCCCCGAGTTGAAGAATTAGTTGAAGCCAGAATTCCAAAAGGAGAAGCTCAGATGAGTGAAGTTGATGGAGAAGTGGTTGAGATCGAAAAAGAAGTCCATCATAAAATTATTCGTATTAAACCTGATATTTTGATAGAAAGAAAGAAAAAACCGAAACAAAAGAAACAAAAAGAAGAGAATTTTATTAAGTATCTAATTCCGGAGATAGCTACTTTATGGGTGAAAAGAGGGGATAGAATAAAAAAAGGAGATCAACTTTGTGAAGGAAACTTAAATCCTAAAAAGATTTTAAAAATTTTAGGTAAAGAAGCTTGTCAGGATTACATTCTGAAAGAAATTAAAAAAGTTTATAATTTAGCCGGAGAAAAAATTAACGATAAACATCTTGAAATTATTATTCGACAAATGTTTTCTAGGGTAAGAATTATCGATTCAGGTGATACAGAATTTATTATGGGTGAAATTATTGAAAAAGAAATGTTTAAGGAAGCCATTAAAAAGATGAAAGATCAAAAGAAAAAGCCGCCTCAGGCCGAAGAGATAGTTTTAGGAATTAAAAATGTGGCTTTAACTTCTTCTAGTGTTCTGGCGCCAGCTTCCTTCCAAGAAACAACCAGAGTCCTAGTAAAAGCATCTATTGAAGCACGAGAAGATCACCTCCGTGGCTTAAAAGAAAATGTGATTATTGGTCGGATCATTCCAGCTGGTACTGGTTTTCGCAAGATGATAACTGGACAATGACTAAAGAAAAAATTCTGCAATCTTTAAAGCAAATTGTTGACCCAGAGCTGGGAGTAAACATTGTTGACCTTGGTTTAATTTATAAAATAGACGTTAATAATAAGAAAAAGACAGTCAAAGTAGTAATGACCTTGACCACTCCTCTCTGTCCTTTTAATAATTATTTTCTCGAACAAGTGGAAAAAATATTAAAGGATTTAAATTTTAATAAAGTAGATTTAAAATTAAGTTTTGATCCTCCCTGGAATTCTACCATGATGAGCCCTGAACTAAAGAAAAAAATAAAAGATAGTAAATATGATTGAATCGAGAGAAAAAATAAATAAAAACCTGCCTCATAATGATTTACCTCAACATCTTGCTATTATGATTGATGGGAATCGACGTTGGGCCAAAGCAAGGCATTTGCCATCTTGGTTTGGTCATCGAGCAGGAATAAAAAGAGTAATAGAGATTATTAATTATGCCAAGAAGAAAGGTATTAAAGTACTAACTCTTTATGGTTTTTCGACTGAAAACTGGAACAGGTCAAAAGAAGAAGTGAATTCTTTAATGGAATTATTTTCCACTTTTGCTAAAAAATATGCTTCTCAATTCAAAAAGAAAGGAATTCAATTTCGTCATCTTGGTAATATAAAAGACTTGCCCAAACAATTACAGAGAAATATTCAAAAAGCTTGTGAGTTAACCAGAGATAGTAAAGAAATGATTTTAAATATTGCCTTAAATTATGGCGGAAGAGATGAAATTACTCGGGCAGTACAAAAAATAATCCAAAAAAGAATTCCAGCAAAAAAAATTACTGAACAATTAATAATGGCTAATTTAGACACTAAAGGTTTGCCGGATGTGGATTTTATTGTTAGAACCTCCGGTGAAATGCGGCTTTCCAATTTTCTTCCTTTACAAGGTACTTATGCTGAACTTTACTTTCCGAAAGTTTATTGGCCTGATTTTGATGCTCATCAATTTGACTTAACTTTAGAAGAATTCAAAAAACGTCAAAGGAAGTTTGGCAAATAAAATATTTTAAAAGAAGAAATTTTATGCTATACTCTAAAATAGTTATTTTCTGATTGATAGAAATTTAAATTAAAAATTTCTGCCTGCCGGCAGGCAGGAAAAATTTATTGTAAAGTATGCCTTTTTCAAGATTTACAGCTAAGGCCCAAGCCAGTCTCGAGCGAGCCCAACAGATGGCTTGGGAGAGACATCAGGGGGAAATGAGGGCCCTCCATCTTTTATATACTCTTTTAGACGAAGAGGACTCTTCAGTGAGAGATATTTTAAATAAATCATTAAAGATTGATGTTGATAATTTATTAAAAGAAACGATAGGAGAAATTATCAAACTGCCCCGTATTTTTGTTTCAGGTGAAGGTATGGGTCAAATGTATCTTTCACCAGAGACGATTCAAATAATTGAGCTATCTTCGAGGAAATCATTAGAGGATAAAAATAATTTTGTTTCTTCAGAATATCTTTTCTACGGAATTTTATCAGGAAAGAATTCAGCTAAAGAAATTTTGACGAAGTACAATATTAAAAAAGAAGATTATCTTAAATCTTTAGGAGAATATAGCCAAGGTGAAAAAATTATTGATGAATTTCAAGAGCCCAGAGGTAAACTTTTAGAAAAGTATAGCCAAAACTTAATTACCTTAGCTAAGGAAAATAAACTTGATCCAGTGATTGGTCGAGAGGAGGAATTGCGTCGAGTAATGCAAATTTTATCTCGAAGAACCAAAAATAATCCAATTTTGATTGGTGAAGCTGGAGTTGGGAAAACCGCTATTGTCGAGGGATTAGCTCAGGAGATTGCTAAAGATGAAGTACCGGAAACTTTGAGAAATAAAAAGATTATTTCCTTAGATATGGGGTCATTAATTGCTGGCACCAGATTTCGAGGAGAATTTGAAGAAAGATTAAAGAAGATTCTAAAAGAGATTCAGAAGGAGGCTAATATTATTACTTTTATTGATGAAATTCATACTTTAGTGGGAGCGGGAGCAGCAGAAGGAGCGATTGATGCTTCTAATTTATTAAAACCTGCTTTATCTCGGGGAGAATTGCGAGTTATTGGGGCTACCACTTATAAGAATTATCGAGAATATATTGAAAAAGATCCGGCTTTTGAAAGGAGATTCCAACCCATTATTGTGGAAGAGCCTTCTCAAGAACAAACAATCAATATTTTAAGAGGCCTAAAAGAGAAATATGAGGCTCATCATGGTTTAAAAATTTCTGATGAGGCCATTATCACAGCGGTTCAATTATCCAGTCGTTATATCACTTCCCGTTTTTTGCCAGACAAAGCCATTGATTTAATTGATGAAGCAGCTTCTTCTTTAAGTTTAGAAATAGGTAGTACGCCTTTTTCTATTGTTGAAATTGAAAAGAAAATTAGAAATTTAGAATTAGAAAAAGAGGGTATTAGGAAAGAATACAGAGACAATAAAACATTATTGAAACAACGTCTAAAAGCATTAGAATCTGAATTGAAGAAATTAAAAACAAAATATAAAGATATAAATTCGCTTTGGAAAAAAGAGAAAGAAATTTTTAGCTCCATCGGCAAAATAAAAAAAGAAATAGAAGATTCAAAAAGAGAGGCGCAAGAAGAAGAAAGAAATGGTAACTTGGAAAAAGTAGCGGAAATTATTTATGGTAAAACTCCTCAATTAGAAAAAGATTTGAAAAATAAAGACAGGGTTTTAAATAGAATTCCTTCAAAGAGTAGATTTTTAAGAGAAAAAGTAACTAGTGAAGATATTGCTCGAGTTGTTTCTCGTTGGACAGGCATTCCAGTGACTGAAATGCTAGAAGACGAAAGCAAAAAATTAGCCAGAATGGAAGAAACTTTAGCTAAACGAGTGGTTGGTCAAGAAGAAGCTATTCAAGCTATTAGCCGAGCTATTCGACGAGCCAGAGCTGGTATTTCCGAGGAAGATAGACCAATCGGCTCTTTTATGTTCTTAGGTCCAACTGGTGTTGGTAAAACTGAATTAGCTAGGGCTCTATCAGAATTTATGTTTTCTGATGAGAAAGCTATGATTCGCATTGATATGTCAGAATATATGGAAAAACACAGTGTAGCTCGTTTAATTGGTTCCCCGCCAGGCTATGTCGGTTATGAAGAAGGCGGTCAATTAACTGAAGTGGTTAAACACCGACCTTACAGTTTGATTTTATTTGACGAAATAGAGAAAGCTCATCCAGAGGTTTTTAATATTCTTTTACAAATATTAGATAATGGCAGATTAACTGACGGTAAAGGAAGAACAGTTAATTTCAAGAATACCATTATCATTATGACCTCAAACTTAGGCGGTGAGTATATCAGAGAAATGGCTTCATTAGGTTTTAATTATGCAAAAGCAAACGAAATGAAAACCCAAAAAGAAAATTTAAAAGTTAAAATTTCCGATGCTTTGAGAGATTATTTCAGGCCAGAATTCTTGAATAGGATTGACGAAATTATTATTTTTAATCCTTTAATGCCAAAAGACATAGAAAAAATAGTGAATTTACAGATAGAAAGAGTTGCTAACAGGTTATTGGGTAAAAATATTAAATTGGAATTGACCAAAGAAGCAAAGAGCTATCTTGCCAAGAAAGGTTATGATCCGAATTATGGTGCCCGTCCTTTAAAAAGATTAATTGAAAAAGAAATCCTCGATCTTCTGGCTGAAAAAATTATTAATAACGAAATTAAGGGCAAACAGAAAGTAATAGTTCAAATTAAAAATATCGGTGATAATAAAAGCAGTCTTGTCCTCAAGACCTCTCATTTCGAGCAAAGCGAGAAACAAGGTTCTTGAGCAATAGCGAAAGGTTCTTATGCTTAAAAATTCCATTAAGAAATTCTTTTCTTCTTTGGATTCTCTTCAATGGAAAGGGTTATTTTTCTATTCACTTTATTTTGTATTAATTTTTCTTTTGATTTTTCCACCAACCTCTTTCCTCAAGGGAATCTTGATTATTCTGTTTTTTACTCTGATTTGGAAAACTATTGCTGGAATGTCTTGGCTTAGTTTTTCTTATCTTTTGTTGGGCTATATCGAGTTACGCATTTTAGCTAATTGGTTTAAGCCATTTTGGTTGATAGTTATAGCGCTTAGTCTTCTTTGTCTTTTCTTTAGAAAAATTATCCTTTACAAAAAATCCAGTCAATTTTTATCTTATTTTATTATCACTGGCTGGATTTTAATGTCTTATGGCTTATATTTTTATCTTAATTGGCCGTTTTTTATTAGCTTCTTAATTTATTTATTAGGATTAATTCTCGTGTCTTATTTGAACTTTCTCAGTTTAGAAAAAGAGATCTCACTGAATTATTTAGTTTATCTTTTACTCAATTTAGAGGTCTATTGGCTTTTTAGTTATCTTTCTCTAACTGGATTGCAGTTTGGAGGTTTAATTTTATTCTTGCAGTATTTAATTTTGTATTTTGTTTGAGTTCTCAAAAAGTCGTTCATCCTTTTTCTTTTGCTCATCTTTTAGGTTCGGATATATTGTCACAAAAACACGCTATCGATTTTCCCTGCGAGAAAATCGTGCTCGAGCTCGGCCTCGCTCTCTCACTCGCTTTGCCCCGTTAAACGGGGCTTTGCTCATTCGAGCCATGCCAGCTCGGCCTGCGCTACGGTTTTTGTTAACAACATATCCTCGCCTTATCAAGGAGCGAGCCTTTAATTTGCGAAGAACTCAGGGGAGGGTCTAAATAAAGGGTTCATTTATGAACCCAATAAAAAAGGGAGAGGTGTAAAAGGCTCCTCCCCTGGTGATTGAGCAAATTAAAGGCGAGCGATTGTTGACTTTGGCGGAATATTCTGGGTGAAAGAGAAAAGGGTGAGCGAAGAGTTAATCCGCAAGCTTTTTTTCTATTGCTTTTTTCATTAGAACAAAATTTTCAGTGATTATTTTTCTCTCCTCTGGGGAGAATTTTTTTAAAACCAAATTTTCTGCCTTCTTTCTTTTTTCTTTGTTCGGTTGAATACCAATTCTTAGGCGATAGAACTTTTTCGAGTGCAAATTTTTAATAATCGATTCAATGCCTTTATGACCAGCTGAACTGCGATCAAAGCTAAACTTAAAATTTCCAACATAAATATCATTATCATCATGAACGACAATGATATTTTTTAGAGGAACCTGATAATATGTTCCCAACTGTCTTATGGCTTTGCCAGTTTCATTCATAAAAATTAAGGGAAGGGCAAAAAAAATTTTCTCATTTTGATCTTCTAAGATGCTGATTTGAACGAAATTCTTTTTCTCAATTTGCCAAGGAGAAGTTTGATATTGATCTTTGAGCCAAGAAACAAAATCCTGACCAATATTATGGCGAGTGTTTTGATAGATTTTGCCAGGGTTACCTAATCCTAGAATCAAAAATTTTTTAGTCATTGATGGCATTTTTAATATATTCCTGAATCTTTTGATAATTCTCAAAACCTTCCTTAGGAAGGAGAATATAAGCACTGGTTGTTGCGTTATTGTAGATACTCTCAATAGCGGAGCTTATGAGTAAATTGTCAGGTGGTCGATTAGTAAGACTCAAATATTGAATTTGGTTTGATTTAATATCTTTGAATAAATTAAACAGTTCCCATAAGGTATTAAAGTCTAAATTAGCGATGTAATGATTGGACATTGATTGCCAAATTTTAAACCAGGTTATTAAATTCCAAACATTGGAAAGCTGATTTATCTTTTCTCGAAGAGCAGCAATAATTATATGTTGATTACCAATGCGATAGAAATCGCCGTTAGGGGCATAACGAGTTCTGATAAATTTTATAGCTGTTGCACCATCTAAATAATGCCAACCAGGACTTAAGTCAAAAATCTCTGATGGATTATAGGGATTAGTAAGATTAGGATCAACTATTTCTTTATCTAACCAAATATTAATTCCGCCTAGAGCATCGATTAATTTACTAATTCCAGTGAGATCAAAAATAATAACATAATTAATTTTTAATCCCGTAATAGTTTCTATTTTTTCCTGAATTAAATTATAGGATGTAGCCTTAATAAAACTTGTTTTATTTTTATTGTTTAAAAAATAGAGAGTATTGATTTTTTCATTTTGGCCACTATTAGGTACTTGAACCCACAAATCTCGAGGAAAAGAAATAATTGATATTTTTTTTTGATTAAAATTCAGATGAGCTAAAAAAATACTGTCAGTTAGTAAAGCTCCTCTTGAGCCATCGCCGGGTACTCCTAAAAGAAGGATATTGGTCGGTTCTTTAGGAGAAAAGGTGTTTGAAGATTCTGTTGAGTTTTTGTTGTTTATAGCTAATTCAGATGGATGATTCGCTCCCCAAACCAAAAAAGAGGCTAGACCTAAGCCAAAAATAATTAAAATCCAAGGAAATATTGAATGCAGCGGGTTTCTCATGCAGGTTCTTATACTCTTTAATTTAACAAAAAATTTGATTTTCATCAATTTTTATGGTATCATCTTTTTGGCTTTTAAACTTTGTAGTCTATGTGGAGAAGAGTTCTTTTGGAAAATTTAGAGATGATTATTATTGCCTTCCTCATTGTTTTACCAGTAAGGTATTTTTTAATTCAGCCTTTTATTGTGCATGGTAGTAGCATGGAGCCCACTTTCTTTACGCAAGATTACCTTATCATTGATGAGCTTTCCTATCATTTTCGTGTGCCGGAGCGTTATGAAGTCATTGTTTTAAAGGCGCCAAATCATCCTAATCAATATTATATCAAGAGGATTATCGGTTTGCCTAATGAGACAGTAGAAATTAAAAATGGAGAAGTATTTATCATTGAGTCATCTGGAAAGAAAATTGATTTACAAGAAAACTTTTTACCTGAAGGCACTGTTACTTCGGGCAATTTAACAATATCTCTTAATTCCGGGCAATATTTTGTTTTGGGCGATAATAGGATAGCTTCTTATGATTCTCGTAATTGGGGACCATTTAATAAAAATTTAATTGTAGGCAGAGTTTGGTTAAGGCTCTGGCCTTTTAAGCGTTTAACAGCTTTCCCTGTTTTTAATAATAACCTCAGTTTTTAATTAATAATTATGCCCAGTAAAGTAAAGCAACCACCCCTTAAAAGAATTAATAAGCGCCGCTTATTGCAAACTCCTCGCGGCATGAAAGACATTTTACCTGAGGATTATCTTTATTATGATTATCTAATAGAGGTAACCAAGAAAACTTTAGAGTTTTATAACTTTAGAAGATGTGAACCACCAGTTTTAGAAAAAGCAGAATTATACAATAAAAGTATAGGTAGTAACACCGATATCGTGGAAAAAGAAATGTATACTTTAAAAACTAAAGAAGAGGGAGAATTTTTAGCCTTACGGCCAGAATATACGGCAGGCATAGTGAGGGCTTATATAGAAAATGGAATGTTTAATTGGCCTCAACCAATAAAATTATATTCTTTTGGTCCGGTGTTCCGACACGAAAAACCTCAAGCCGGCCGCTATCGCCAATTCTATCAATTAAATATTGAATCTATTGGCGATGCGTCATCAGCCTTAGATGCAGAGGTTATTTTGGCTTCTAGAGCATTTCTGGAAAATTTAGGATTTAACCAAAGTGATCTTGAAATTCGCATTAACAGTATTGGTTGTAATAGATGCCGGCCTCTTTATATCAGGGCTTTAGTTAGATATTGTAAACAACACTTAAAAGATATTTGTAAAGATTGCCAAAAACGTTTAAAAACCAACCCTCTAAGAGTCTTAGATTGTAAAAACCCTAAGTGTGTTGTTATTAAAGAAAAAGCTCCTAGTTTTTTGGATTATTTATGTGGTGATTGTAAAGATCATTTTAAAAATGTTCTAGATATTTTGGATAATGTTGGTGTTTCTTATGTTTTAGATAAGACTTTAGTAAGAGGATTGGATTATTATAGCCGCACCGTGTTTGAAATTAGAAAAAAAGAGAAAGAGACAAGTTTGTCTTTAGCTGGTGGTGGCAGATATGATTATTTAGTTAAATTATTAGGAGGTTTGGATAGACCAGCGGTAGGAGTAGCTTTTGGGGTGGAGAGGTTAGTGGAAGAATTGAAAGTTATAAAAAAGAAATTCGAATTTCCAAAGCCAAAAGTTTTCTTGATTCAGATTGGAGATGCGGCTAAAAAACAAGCCTTTATCCTTTTGGAGAAACTAAGAAAAGCTAATATTTTAACAGAAGCTAATTTAGAGAAAGACAATATTAACTCTCAAATTAAAAACGCAGATAGAGTGAATGCTCCCTATGCTCTAATTCTTGGACAACAAGAGGTTCTTGATGGTATGATAATTCTAAAGGATATGACTTCAGGTCTTCAAGAAACGATTCCTTTAGAGAGGATAATTGAAGAGCTTAAAAAGCGTCTCGTTCGTAAATTTTAACAATATTGGTATGGCTATTACCATTAAAAGAAGAAAAGGAGAAAATATCACAACTTTTTTGAATCGAGCTTCAAAGATAATCAATCGGAGCGGTGTTTTAATTGAAACTCGAAAAAAGAAATATCGTCTTTCTCCTCGCAATGAAAGAAGTGAAAAATTATCTGCTCTCCATCGGATTAAAGTGAAAAAAGAAATAGAAGATAAACGAAAAAAGGGGCTTTTATAGCATGATGAGGAGAAACTCAGAAATTTTGATTTACAATTTCGAGCAAAGCCCTGCTTGCGCAGGCAAGGAGAAAAAAGGTTCTTATCTTACCAAGGATAAAATTTCTCATAAGTTTTTGAAAGAGAGCGTTAAAAAGATTTTGAGATATTTGAAAAAACAAAAAAAATCCTTTTCTTTGATTTTAGTATCACCATCAGAAATAAAGCAAAAGAATAATTACTGGCGGAAACAGAATAAGGCAACGACGGTTTTGACTTTTTCCGAAGGTGACATTTTCCTTTGCCCAAAAGAAATCAAAAAGCAGGCTTCGAAAAGAAAAATATCCCAAAAGAAATTTTACCAATTACTTTTGGTTCATAGTATTTTGCATTTGTTTGGTTATACTCATGATGACAAAAAGGATACCAAAATAATGGAAGGTCTTGAAGCTAAAATTCTCAACTCTCTTAAAAATTAAAAATTAAAAATTAAAAATTAGTTAGTGTATGTCCTCCTATATTCTTGCTCTTGATTTAGGTTCTTCTAAAATCAAGGCATTAGTTGCTCAAATTAATAGTCCGGATAGTTGGCAGGTCGTTTTTCCTGTTATTCGTAAATCCCAAGGAATTAAACAGGGGATGATTGATAATTTAGAAATGACAGTTACTGAATTGGATAATATGCTCAATGAAATGGAAGGAGTAAACAGAAATTTTGTTTTTAAACAAGCTACCGTAGGTATAGGAGGCCCTCATTTAGAAATCAGAACTTCTAAAGGCGTATCTGTGGTTAGTCAACCTGATGGAAAAATAATGGAGGATGATAAAGAAAGGGCGCTTAAGGCTGCTCAAGCTTGTGTTTTACCAGCTAATCGAGTTTTAACTCAGACTATTGTTAAAAATTATATCATTGATGGCATAACTAAAGTTAAAGATCCTACTGGGATGAAAGGTTTACGATTAGAAATAGAATGTCTTTTGATTGATGCTTTTAATCCCATTATTAGAAACGTTGATAGATTGGGAGAAATGTCAGGCTTTAATTTTTATCATCTTATTTTGCCTTATGCCGGCGCAGAAATTGCTTTGACTCATCAAGATAAAGAATTAGGAGCAGCAGCTCTTGACCTTGGTGCCGGGACAACCAGCCTTTGTGTTTACGAAGATGATGACATTTTAGATTTAAAGGTTTTTCCGGTTGGTGGCAATAATATTACTAATGATATCGCTGTGGGACTCAAAACTTATGTTGATGTTGCTGAAAAAATAAAAATTAGTGAAGGCTTAGCTTTAGCTAAAAAAGCTCCCAAAGGAGCAATAGTTGATTTAAGTCAATATCTCGAAGCAGCAGATGAAGAGAATAAGATTAATAAGCGCTTTTTAGCAGAAATTATTGAAGCTCGCTTAAGTGAAATTTTTGAAATGGTGGGTAATCGCTTAAAAGAATTGGATAGATTCGGTAAATTACCAGGAGGAATTGTTCTTTTTGGCGGCGGAGCTCAAATGCCTCTTATTACTGAATTAGCAAAAGAAAAATTCAAATTACCAGTTAGAATTGCCAAACCAGATATTGAATGGTATAAAGAAACTTCTGACCCTTCCTTTATTCCGGCTTTGGGTTTAGTGGATTTAACTCTTAGAGGGCTAAGTGATGGAAGAGAAGGTGAAGGTTTAATTAAAAAAATAATCAATGCCCTAAAGCGTCATTTTTCTCTTTAGTCTTCAAATTTATTTAAAATCAAATTTATTATGATTCGTAAGAAAAAACATCAAAAACGCAAGATTCATTTAATACCAAAAGAAAGTGAAAGTAGTCCTCCAAATGTTTCTCAAAAAGTCCGCTTAAAAATAATTGGCATAGGAGGAGCTGGAGGGAATGTAGTTACTCGTCTTTATGATAAAAGAATAGAGGGCATAGATCTTATCGCTATTAATACTGATTTACAAGGTTTGAAACATACTAAAGCTGATGTCAAAATTCAGATTGGAAAAAATGCTTGTCGGGGTTTGGGAGCAGGAATGGACCCTCTAAAAGGCAGAGAAGCGGCTGAAGAAGACATTGAAGAAATTAATAAAGCAGTTCAAGGTGGGGATTTAGTTTTTATTGCCGCTGGTTTAGGTGGTGGTACTGGTTCTGGGGCTTCGCCTATCGTGGCTAATTTAGCTCGGCAATCCGGAGCTTTAACTATTGCCGTGGTTACCAAACCTTTTTCTTTTGAGGGTGAAAAAAGATTAGAAATAGCCGAAGAATTTTGGCAAAAACTTTTTAATGAAGTCGACTCCATTGTTACTATTCCGAATGATAGAGTTTTTAATATTATTGATGAAAAAACACCTATTCTCGAGGCTTTTTATAAAATTGATGAAGTGTTAAGAGAAGGAGTTAAAGGTATTTCTGATTTAATTACTTTTCCTGGTTTAATTAATCTTGATTTTGCCAATATTAAAACCATTATGACTAATGCTGGGAGCAGTCTTCTGGGTTTAGGAAAATCAAAAGGAGCAGAGAGAGCTAAGATGGCAGCAAAAAAAGCTGTTTCTTCGCCGCTTTTAGATATTTCTATTGATGGGGCAACGAAAGTTCTTTTTAATGTTAGTGGCGGTCGAGATATGTCATTAGTAGAAATTAATAATGCCGCTCGAGTTATTACTGAGTCAATTGCCAAAGACGCTCAAGTTATTTTTGGCACTAGTTTTGATAAAGAGTTAAACAAAGGTGAAATAAAAGTGACAGTGATTGCTGGAGGCTTTGAAAAAGAAATAAGAGAACTTGGTTCTCCCTTACCTTTAGGCATCAAAGTACCCATAGTGGAGGAAGAAGAAAAACCCAAAGATGAAAATATCAAAAAAATGATAGAAGAAAATAAAGAATTAGAAATCCCAGCCTTTTTAAGAAAAAAGAAATAAGAATAAAGGGCTTTCTTAATTAAATTATGGCTAAAAAATTTATCAATCGTCTCAAAGAAGTTATAAAGAGAGACGGAAAAGTCGTGCCTTTTGAAAAAGGTAGAATCGAAGAAGCTATCTATAAAGCCTTAACAGCTACTGATGAAGGCGGAAAAAAAGTATCTCGGGACTTAACAAATAAAGTCGTTGCTTTATTAAATAGACGGTTTAAAAAAGGTGAGTTATTCAATGTTGAGCAAATCCAGGATGTAGTGGAAGAAGTTTTAATTTTGGAAAATTTTGTAGAAACTAGCAGGGCCTATATTCTTTATCGAGAACAGCGGCGTCAAATGCGGGAAGCTCAAATAGCTACTGAGGAAGCTGTAAGTTTAGTGGATGATTATTTAAACGGCAAGGATTGGCAGATTAAAGAAAATAGTAATATGGCTTTTTCCCTTCAAGGATTAAACCATTATGTTTCTTCTTACGTGGCTAAGAAATATTGGTTAAATCGTGTTTATCCGCCTGAAATTAGACGAGCTAATGAGGAAGGGGATTTTCATCTTCATAATTTAGATACTATTGGAGCTTACTGCATGGGTTGGGATTTGGAAGATTTATTAATGAGGGGTTTTGGCGGAATATCTGGTAAAATCCAATCTAAACCAGCCAAACATTTTCGGTCTGCTTTAGGTCAAATTGTGAATTTTTTCTATACCTTAACAGGTGAATCAGCTGGCGCCCAGGCTTTTTCCAACTTTGATACTCTTTTAGCTCCTTTTATTCATTATGATAATTTAACCTATCAAGAAGTGAAACAAGCTCTTCAGGAATTTTTATTTAATATGAATGTTCCAACGAGAGTTGGATTTCAGACTCCTTTTACTAATATTACTTTAGATTTAAAAGTTCCGGATTATTTTAAAAACAATCCAGTGATTATTGGTGGCCAGGCTCAAAAAGAAACCTATGCGGATTTTCAGAAGGAAATGGATATTTTAAATCAAGCTTTAACTGAAGTTTACACTGGAGGTGATGCTACTGGTCGTGTTTTTACTTTTCCCATTCCTACTTATAACATTACCAAAGATTTTGATTGGGATAATCAAGCTTATGAAGGTATTTGGAGAATGACCGCCAAATATGGCATCCCTTATTTTTCCAATTTTATTAATTCTGATATGAACCCAGAAGATGCTAGGAGTATGTGTTGTCGGCTTCGACTTGATAATCGAGAATTATACAAACGCGGCGGCGGATTATTTGGAGCCAATCCTTTAACTGGTTCAATTGGCGTAGTGACTATTAATCTGTCTCGAATAGGTTATCTTTCTAAAACGAAAAAAGAGTTTTTTGAAAAATTATTTCATTTAATGGATTTAGCCAAAGAAAGTTTAGAAATTAAACGCAAAGTTTTGGAAGACTGGACAGAAAAAAATCTTTATCCTTATTCTAAATATTATCTTGAAGGTGCAAAAAAGATGAGAGGTGTTTATTGGGGTAATCATTTCTCTACCATTGGCTTAATTGGCATGAATGAAGCCTTACTGAACTTTTTAGGGGTGAATATTGGCGATAAAAAAGGAATCCAATTTGCGGAGGAAGTAATGAATTTTATGAGAGATAAACTGGTCAGGTATCAAGAGGAAACCGGTAATCTTTATAATTTAGAAGCTACGCCAGCTGAAGGCACTTCTTACCGCTTGGCCTTAAAAGACAAAAAGAAATATCCAGACATTATTACTGCTGGAGAAAAAGAGCCTTTTTATACTAACTCCACTCAACTGCCTGTGAACTATACTGATGATTTATTTGAAGCTTTAAAATTGCAAGATTCTCTGCAAACCAAATATACCGGAGGTACAGTTTTTCATGCTTTTTTGGGTGAATCAATTTCTGACACCAAATCAGTAAGGTCTTTGATTAAAATAATTTTTGAAAGATTTCGCTTGCCGTACTTTACTTTAACCCCAACGTTTTCTATTTGTCCTGTTCATGGTTATCTTCTTGGCGAACACTCTACTTGCCCCAAGTGCACTGTTGAGCAGCCTTGTGAGGTTTATTCAAGGGTTGTAGGCTATCTTCGGCCAGTGCAGCAATGGCATCACGGTAAGCAAGAAGAATTTCGTTTAAGAAAAATATTTAAAGTTTAAAATGCTTTTCGGAGGCTTACAAAAAACTACTTTGGTAGATTATCCTGGAAAAATAGCAGCCACAGTTTTTACTATTGGCTGCAATTTTCGCTGTCCTTATTGCCATAACCCAGAATTAGTTTTACCGTCATTAATCCAGACTCAACCCAAACTTACCGAAGAAGAAATTCTTGATTTCTTAGCTGAAAAAAACAAATTTCTCGAAGCTTTATGCATTACTGGTGGAGAACCAACTTTAAATCCCGATTTAAAGGATTTTATAAAAAAAGTCAAAGCCCTTGGCTATCTAGTAAAACTTGATACTAACGGTTCTTTACCAGAAGTGTTAAAAGATTTAATTGATAGTCATTTAATTGATTATGTAGCTATGGATATTAAGGTTCCTCCAGAAAAATATAATCTTCTCACTTTAGGAGATATTTCCATTGAGAAGATACAAGAATCAATCGATATTTTGAAAAAAGGCAAGGTAGATTATGAATTTAGAACCACAGTTGTCCCAATTCTTTTAGATGAAGAAGACATCTTGCAAATTGCCAATTGGCTTAAGCCAGCCAAAGCCTATCTTTTACAAAAATTCGAATCAATAAAAGTTTTAAGTAAAGATTACGAGGGTTTAAAGGATTTACCAGAAGATAGACTTCAAAATCTTATAGAGCAAATAAAGCCCTTTTTCTCAAAATGTGAACTGCGCTAAATCATCTCGTCTAAAACTCATTCGTTTTGGTGGGGTGATTTTTTTATTAATTTTAATTGCCATTCGTTTTTATCTAGGGCAAAATACAGAAGCTACTCAATTTTTACCTGATTTTCTTCTCAGATTTTTTCTTAGCTTCAGACAAAGAATTAATTTTGGTTTAAGCAGAATCCTACCAGAACCGCAATTAAGTTTGATGAAAGGCTTATTTTTTGGTGGTAAAACCAATCTTCCTTTTGAGCTCAAAAAACAAATTCGGCAAGTTGGACTTTCTCATTTAATAGCAGTTTCTGGACAAAATTTAACCATTGTTACTCAAATTGTTTCTAGTTTTCTTAACGTCTTTCTTCTAACTGGATTGTTAAATTTTCTTTTGAGTCTGTTTTTTATTTTAGGATTTACGGTAATGGCTGATTTTTCTGCTTCAGTGGTTCGAGCAGCTATTATGGCTATTTTGCTTTTGATAGCAAGATTAACTCATCGTTTATATAATTCTTCTTTTGCCTTGATTTTCGCTGCGCTTTTAATGGTTTTCCTTAATCCCAGAATTTTTATTGATGATCTCGGTTTTCAATTATCAGTTTTAGCCACTTTAGGAATTGTTTATTTATATCCTTTATTTGAAAAACGATCTTTCTGGCAAAAAGATATTTTTAAGAATCAATTAGCTTTTTTAAAAGAAACCATGCTTTTGAGTTTATCAGCTTTGATTTTTGTTACGCCCTGGATTATTTATCAAACCCAGGTTTTTTCTTTAGTTACTCCTCTAACTAACCTTTTAATCGTTCCTTTAGTGCCAATAATAATGGTTCTCGGTTTTTTGGTGGCTTTTCTGAGTTTTATCTTTTTCCCTTTGGCTTTCCTTGTCGGTTTTTGTCTCAATTTTTTACTTTCTTATATGCTCAAAATCATTGCTCTTTTTTCTCACTGGCCAATGGCAGAAATCCTTTTTCCTCATTTCAGAGCTATTTGGTTAATAATCTATTATTTTCTTTTGATTCGTTATCTTTATCATGAGCGTCGCAAAAGAATCATCTTTAAAGAAATAAATTAAAATGCCAAAAAGATATTTATTTCTTCTTCTTTTTCTTCTTCTAGCCAATGTTTTTACTTGGTGGATTATTGTTGACTTTAGAATGGTAAAAGAAACAGTTACTTTTTTAAATGTCGGTCAAGGTGACGCAGAATTAATTAAAAATGCAGCTGGCAATATTTTAATTGATGCTGGTCCTAATAATAAAATTCTTTTCGAATTAGGAAAGATTTTGCCCTTTTACGATAGGACTATTGATTTATTTATTCTTTCTCATCCCAATAAAGATCATTTCAACGGTTTCTTTGAAATTTTAGATAAATACAAAATTAGAGCAGTAATGCTCAATAATTTTACTTATCCTAGTTCTTCTTTTCAGAAATTATTAGAGGAATTAAAGAAACGCCATATTCTCATTATCAAAGGGTTTGAAGGAGTAAGAATTAGCTGGCCTGCCTGCGCAGACATGTCTGCCTGCGCAGACAGGCAGAAACAAGACAAGCTTCTTGTTATTTATCCTCCAGAAAATTTGATTTTTTCTAATGATCTCAATAATTCTTGTTTGGTTCTCGATTTAGCTTTAGGAACAAATCACTTTCTTTTTACCGGTGATATTAGTAGTACTCAAGAAAAAAAGTTTTCTTCTTTTCTTGCTTCCTTAAAGGACCAATTTAAAGTTTTAAAAGTGGCTCATCATGGTTCTAATTATTCCTCTTCTGATTTATTTCTCAAAACCTTCAATCCCCAGGTAGCCATTATTGAGGTAGGGGAAAACAGTTATAATCAGCCCCACCCTGATGTGTTAAAAAGATTGAACGACATTGGCACTCAAATTTTCCGCACTGATATTAACAATGCCATTCAATTCTTAATTGACAAAACTGGGGTTTTAATAGTAAAATAACTAAAATAGTTTAGTACTAAAAATTTTATGACTCGTTTATGGACTAAAGATACGCCTCAATATTTAAACCAGGAAGTTTCTCTCTATGGCTGGGTAGATTCCCGTCGAGACCATGGGAAAATTATTTTTATTGATTTACGCGATAAAACCGGTATCGTCCAATTAGTTTTTTCTCCTGACAAAAAAGAAATTTATGAAATAGCTGATAAATTACGTTCTGAGTGGGTAGTGGAAGTAAAGGGCAAAGTTAATGCTCGGCCCAAGGGTATGGAAAATCCAAAATTGACTACTGGTACGATAGAAATCGAAGTTATTTTCCTTCAAGTTTTAGCTGAAGCCAAAACTCCTCCTTTTGATGTTTCTTCTGATGGCAAAGAGATTGGCGAAGATTTGAGACTCAAATATCGCTATTTGGATTTGCGCCGCGAACGGATGAGAAAAAATTTAAATCATCGTTATCAATTTATTAAATTTATTCGCGATTATTTAACTGAGAAAGATTTCATTGAAGTGGAAACTCCTCATTTGACTAAATCTACTCCTGAAGGAGCTAGAGATTATGTTGTCCCTTCAAGGCTAGATTCTGGTAAATTTTATGCCTTGCCTCAAAGCCCTCAGCAATATAAACAATTATTGATGGTAGCTGGTTTAGAGAGATATTTTCAGATTGCCAGATGTTTCCGTGATGAAGATACTCGTGGTGATAGGCAACCGGAATTTACTCAATTAGATTTAGAAATGGATTTTCCTCAACAAGAGGATATTCTTTCTTTAATTGAAAATCTTTATAAAGATTTAATAGCAAAACTTTATCCAGAAAAGCAAATTCAACAATTTCCCTTTCCTCGCTTAACTTATCAAGAAGTCATAGCTAAATATCACACTGATAAACCTGATTTAAGAAAAGACCAAAATAATCCCAATGAATTAGCCTTTACCTTTGTAGTTGATTTTCCCTTATTTGAATGGAAAGAAGGAGAAAAACGCTTTGATGCAGTGCATCATCCCTTTACTAGGCCTAAGTTTGAAGAAGGAGAAAACGTTAAAGACGTTATTGGAAGAATTAAAAAAGATCCCTCGCAGCCTTTAGCCCAGCAATACGATTTTGTTTTAAATGGTTTTGAAATTGGCGGTGGTTCCATAAGAATTCATGAGTCGGAATTATTAGAAGTTATTTTTGAAATTATGGGCCATAAAAAAGAAGCCATTTATCAAAAATTCGGTCATTTACTTGAGGCTTTTAAATATGGTGTGCCGCCTCACGGGGGTATTGCTTTAGGTTTGGATAGAATCATTATGATTTTGGAAAATGAATCTAGTATTAGAGAAGTGATTGCTTTTCCTAAGACCGGTGACGCTAAAGATTTAATGATGAATGCTCCTAGTGAGATAGACGAAAAGCAATTAAAAGAACTCCATCTCAAGATTGAAAAATGAAGTCCTAGTTTAGTATTTATATTTAAATTTTGTTTTTTATGCTATAACAAACATCGGTTTGATATATCAAAATTTTTTTGATATAATCTATTCGGGGTTTGCTGGATAAGAAATCGATTCAGAACAAGTAGTATCACAAGGGAGTCTAAGTCTTTTATCCCTTGGGATAAAAGCGAGGACACCCACCTGGTTCTAACTGAATTCGATCTTATTTGGCAGCCCCATTCTTCTAAAGAGTTTTGTCTGCGAAGGCGAGCTACAAGCGAAGCCTGAGCAGAGACAAAACCTTTACCCCGTTAGAAGTTTGGCGCTAATCTTTCGTTTAAAGATAGCCAAAGCCGCAAAGGCGGCTTCGCCTTAAGATTTTCTTATATCAATAGTTTATCGCTGAACTTCTAACGGGGTGCTCAATGTTGTGATAAAATTTATATCGCTCAACATTGAGTTTCACTCATAAATTTTAACAACATTGGCATATGTCCAGAATTTGTGTCATTTGTGGCAAACAATATAATATAGCAACTACTCGCGTTAAAACGCGCTCTGCTTATAATCCTACTTCTCGCCACCGCCAAAAGGCTAATCTTCAATGGTATAAACCACCTAATGGCAAAAGGATAAAGGTTTGTACTTCTTGCCTCAAAAGACTTACCAAATCAACTTAAGATGAAAGTTAAAGTTGATAAAAACAAATGTCTTGGTTGTGGTTTATGCGTCAGTATATGTCCGCTAATTTTTGAATTGAAAAACGGCAAATCCCAAATTATAGAAAAGGCTAATCTTGAAAAAAGTAAAGAAGGCGTTAAAGAAGCAACAGAAAATTGCCCTGTTCAAGCTATAGAGATTGAGAAATAACTAGATACTGAATACAGAATACGATATACAGATTTTCGGGCTGTGGCGCAGTTGGCAGCGCGCACCCTTGGGGTGGGTGAGGTCGTGGGTTCAAGTCCCACCAGCCCGACTGAACGAAGTGAAGGAGGAGCTGAGTAAGCCAACTGCTTGGCTTACATGTGGGATTTGAAGACCGCAGCGATGTGCGACGAGCAATTGGCGAGGAGCACAGCGAGGGGCGGCCTGCGAGAAATTTTTCGGAAGAAAAATTTATTTGTAGGCAAGTTCCACCAGCCCGACTGAGTGAAGTGATATAAAATATGGAGATAAAATATATCAATCTTTTTAAAGGGGTGGATTTGACAGAAAGAAAGCTGCCAATCCTTATTGAAAGGTGTAAAGAAGGAGGTGGACCGGTTATTTGGCTTTGCGCCGGCATCCACGGCGATGAAGTAACGGGTATTGAGGTTATTCACCGAATCTTTAACTATCTTAAACGAAACCCATTAAAAAAAGGTTCTCTCTATGCTATCCCCATTATTAATTCTGCGGGGTTTGAAATGGTCAACAGAGAAAACCCCTATGATAACGAAGATATTAACAGAAATTTTCCGGGTGACCCTGATGGCAATACCACTGAAAGATTGACTAATGCTATATTTAACAGCATTATAGAAACCAAACCAGATTTAGTAATTGATTTGCATGCCGATACTCAAAATTCTCTTGCTTATGCAATAATTGATCGGTCAGTAAGCGCCAAAACCGGGATCAAAGAAGCGCTTGAGAAAAGCTGGAAATTGGTTGAAAAATTTGGCATTACAGTAACGTATGAAGTCGAGGTTGGCATCTACAAAAAATACGGGTTAGACAAAAGCTTAACCGGTGCTTTAATTAATCAGAACCAAATTCCTTCTTTTGTTGCGGAGCTTGGTGGTCCAAGAGTTATTGATGAACACTTTGTCAGAATAGGAATGAGAGGGATTAGAAACATTCTAAATCACTTCCAGATGATCGAGGAAAAAGAAAAATCCTGGGTTTCGGAAACAAAAATTAAAACAACTGAAAAATTAGAATTGATAGAAAACATCACTTCCAGCGAAAGCGGAATTGTGGAATATTTAATAACACCCGGCCAATTTGTCAAAGCAAATACTCCGCTTGTAAAAATTACCAATGTCTTGGGAAAAATCGAGGAGCTTATTAATTCCAACCGAGATTTCTATATTATTTCTCTAAACGATTATTCGATTTCTTTTCCCGGTAGTAATTTACTGACTGCCGCTGCTCCTCTGTCACAGTCCCAGAAGTCAGATCTTCCGTCTAATTATTCCGCTCCCTAAACAAATGTCTTTTTGGTAAAAAACACAAAATTGGCCTGGGGTAACTGCTTTTAGGAGTTTATCAAAAACAATTTTTATCCTTCCTTGTTTTGGTGGAAAAAGATTAGCGGAAACTAATTTTTGGCGATACCGAATTCTTGCTTTAACTTTAATTTTCTTTTTCGGTATTTGGTCAGAGATAAAATGGTAATTAGTAATACAGACTTCTTTTTGAAGAAGTTCTTTTTTATTTTTAGTCACAATTAAAGCGTTTTTTGAAATATCAAAACCCTTAACATAATAAGGTCCTTTTGGTAGATTTAGCCCTTTTCTTTGGCCAATAGTATAAAACCATAATCCATTATGCTCTCCAATAATTTTTTTTACCCCGTAGTGAACTTGCTCTACTATGGGGCCTGATTTTTTGCCGATATTTTTGGCGATAAACATCGGTAGAGCTTTATTACTGACAAAGCAGAAATTTTGACTTTCTTTTTTCTTTTCAAAATAGAGGAAACCTTCTTTTTTAGCGATTTGATAAACCTCTTTTTTTTGATAATTTCCTAGAGGCAAGATAATATGGGCTAATTGTTTTTGGTTCAAAGAGCTTAAAGAATAGCTCTGATCTTTATTTTTATCTTTACCTATTAATAATTCGTATAAACCGGCTCTTTTATTTAAACGCACTCTGGCGTAGTGGCCAGTGGCTACGTATTTGGCTTGATTTTTTTTTGCTATCTCAAGAAGTAATTTAAATTTTAATTGGCGATTGCAAACAATACAAGGATTGGGTGTATGATATTTTTTTAATTCTTTGATAAAATAATCAATAACTTTTTTTTGAAATTCTTTTTGAGCATCAATAACAAAATAGGGAACTTGAAGTTTTTTACAAATAGCTTCGGCGATTTTTATCGATTCAGGCGTGTAGCAAACATTATCGCGGCGAGCATTTAATTTCTCCCCCCAAACAGGTAATTTTAAAGTTATTCCCATTGGTTCAAACCCCTGCTTTTTCAATAAAATTAAAGCCACTGACGAATCGACTCCGCCAGACATCCCCACCATTACTTTTTTATTAATCTTTTTTACTCGTCTCTTCATAGGAATCTTCTAATATGCTATAATAATTCAGAAAAGAAAACAATGGATTTAATTATTTACGAAGATTTTAAAAAATTAGATTTAAGAGTCGCTAAAATTTTAGAAGCCGAAAGAGTAGAGAATTCAGAAAAATTGATTAAGCTGCAAATTGATTTAGGTGAAGAAAAACGCCAAATTGTCGCTGGCATTGGTAAATTTTATAATCCCGAAGATTTAATTAATAAACAAATTGTGGTGGTTTGTAATCTCCAGCCCAAAGCTTTAATGGGTCTTGAAAGTAATGGTATGCTTCTGGCTGCATCAAATGAAGACCAAATTTCCCTTTTAATTCCTGATCAAGAAATCCCACCTGGTTCAACAATAAAATAAACTAAATCTATATGAAACATAAACACGGGGGAAAAGTTGTTTTCACTGATTTTTTTTGTTATTTTATTAATATTGATAATTGTAATAAATCTTTGTGCCAAATTATATTTTTATAACCGGCGGAGTTTTCTCCGGATTAGGAAAGGGTATAGCCACTGCTTCAATAGGCAAAATTCTTCAATCTCGGGGATTTAAAGTCACTTGTATCAAAATTGACCCATACATCAATGTTGATGCTGGTACCTTAAGACCTACTGAGCATGGTGAGGTTTTTGTTACTGAAGATGGCGGAGAGACAGACGAAGATCTGGGACATTATGAAAGATTCTTGGATATAAATTTATCAAAAGAAAACAGTATTACCACTGGAAAAATTTATAGCGAGGTTATTAAAAACGAAAGAGAAGGAAAATATTTGGGAAAAACCGTTGAGGCAATTCCTCATTTAACTAATGAGATAAATAAAAGAATAAGAGAGATAGGGCAACAAACAGGCGTTGATTTTGTTTTAATTGAAATTGGGGGAACAGTAGGGGAATATCAAAACGAGTTATATTATAGAGCGGCAAGAATAATGAAAAACGAAGGGGATCAAGTTTTGTTTTGTCATTTAGTTTATTTACCCATCCCAGAACATCTTGGAGAAATGAAAACAAAACCGGCCCAACAATCAGTGGAAATATTGGGAAGATTAGGAATTCAACCAGATTTTATTATTTGTCGGGCAAAATATTCTATTGACGAAAAAAGGAAAGAAAAAATCGCCACTTTTTGCAATGTCAATAAAGAAGATATTATCTCTAATCCAGATTTGAATTACTCTTATAAATTGCCAATAATTTTTGAAGAACAAAATCTTGGAGAGAAAATTTTGAAAAGATTTAATTTAAGAGCAAAAGAAAAAGATTTAACTTCTTGGAAAGAATTTGCAACTAAATTGGAAAGTTCCACCAAGAAAATAAAAATTGGAATAATTGGAAAATATTTTGATACCGGAAATTTTAAGTTAGCCGATTCTTATGTTTCCGTAATAGAAGCCGTCAAGCATACTTGCGCAAAGAATGAAGCAAAAGCAGAAATACTTTGGATAGATTCAAAAGATTTTGAAAAAGACGGAAAAAGCCTCGCAACCTTAAAAGATCTTCAGGGAATAATAATTCCTGGCGGTTTTGGCAAATCAGGCGTTGAAGGAAAAATTTCGGCGATAAAATATGCCAGAGAAAACAATATTCCATTTTTAGGTTTATGCTATGGTCTTCAGCTGGCAGTGATAGAATTTGCCAGAAATGTTTGTAAATTAGAAAACGCAAACAGCACAGAAATTAATCCCCAAACGCCTTATCCAATAATAGATTTCCTGCCTTGGCAAAAAGAGCTAATCAAAGAGAATAAATACGGCGCCACTATGAGATTGGGCGGCCAAATTGTAAAAATAAAAGAAAATACTTCAGCTTTTCAATTATATGGAAAAAACCAAGTTGTTGAAAGATTCCGTCACCGCTATGAAATTTCTCCAGATTATGTTGAAATTTTAGAAAAAAATGGATTTTTATTTTCCGGTTCCACGCCTGATGGGAAAATAAAACAAATAGGGGAGATACCACGCCATAAATTTTTTATCGGCACTCAGTTTCATCCAGAATTCACTTCCCATCCCTTAACGCCCAATCCCTTATTTGATGGGTTTATCAAAGCCTGTTTGTTCTAAAAAAGCCCATCAAAATTTAAAAAACGAAACCTATGTTTAAAAAATTCTTTTTCTTTCTGTCGATTTTTCTTTTTTCCCTCAGTTTTTTATCACCAACTAGTTTTGCCAGAACCAATATTACTGATTGGTATGTCAAAAACTATGAGACAGAAATTATTGTTAATAAAGATTCTTCCTTATTAATTACTGAAAAAATTATTGCAGATTGTGGTTCTTTGCCTTATAAGCATGGAATTTTCAGAATTCTCCCTTATGAAATTAAAACCGATCAGGGGATTATCAAAATGCCAGTGAAACTGATAAGCATCACTGATTTTGAAGGCAATCCTTATAAATATCAAACTATTAATGATCATCAAGACAAAACAATTACTTGGAAAATAGGGGATCCGAATAAAACAGTTACCAATGAAAATAATTATCAGATTGTTTATCAAATAAATAATGCCATTCGTTTTTCTGATCAAAATTTTGATGAATTGTATTATAATCTTTTTGGCACTTTTTGGCAGTTAGATATTGATAATTTTTCTGCCAAGATAATATTTCCAGAAGAAATTAGAAAAGATAATACCCAAATCTATCTTTATAGCGGTTATCAAGGAGAAAAAACAAACTTTTTAGCAGATTATTCTTGGCAAAATGATAATTCTTTATATATCTCTTCAAAGACACCATTATCAAAGGGTCAGGGGATTACTTTGTCCTTAACAGTTCCCAAAGGTATTTTCCAGAAACCTTCAATTTTTATAACTTTTGATATAACTTACCTTTTGTATTTTATTCCTTTAATCGTTTTTATCATGAGTTTTAAAACTTGGAGAAAATACGGCAAAGATCCTCATTATGACAGAAAAACCATTATTCCTGAATTTGAAGTTCCTGAAAATTTGACTCCTTTAGAAAGCTCCATACTTCTCAATAATCTTTTTTTACAGAATAGAGCAATTACAGCAACTTTGATTTATTTTGCGACTAAAGGATTAATGACAATAGAAGAAGAGAAAAAAGAAAAATTAAGCTTTCTGCGTCGGAAATTCATTTTTCATAAAATAAAAGATCCAGTTGAGGAATTAAAAGATTTAGAGGCTGAGACACTTCTTTTTAATACTATTTTTCCCAATGATAGTAAAGAAAATGATACTGTTTCTTTTGGGCCACTTTTTATGAAAAATAAGAGCAAAATTCAGGACGCGATCTATAAAAATTTTGCCAATAGAAATTTAATTTCTGAAAAAAGTCTTTTATTACAAAAAAGATTTTTCATTGTTGGCTCAGTTATATTGCTCCTAGGATGTTTTCTTATTCGTATTAGTTTTTCTTTTGTTCTAACTGCTATCATTCTTGGTATTTTTGGTTTTCTTTTTCCTCAAATTACTTTAAAAGGTCGAGAAATAATATGGCGCTTGAAGGGATTTAAATTGTATTTAGAAACAGCAGAAAAATACCGGGCGCAATTTTATGAAAAAGAAAACATTTTTGAGAAATTTTTACCTTATGTTATTGCTTTTAACATGACTAAGCTTTGGATTACAAAAATGAAACAGATTTATGGAGAACAATATATGAATAATTATATTCCAGCATGGTATGTTTCATCTTCTGGTTTAAAAACCCAGATGGATTTTAATGGTTTTGCCGCTTCTCTTTCTCATATTTCTTCTTCCATGGCTTCTTCTATAGGCAATTCTTCTGGTGCTGGCGGTGGTGGTTCTTCTGGTGGCGGAGGTGGCGGTGGCGGTGGCGGTGGCTGGTAAAATATGGTAAAATATAGGATATTAAAAAGGTCGAGCATAACTTTAATAATTTTAAATTTATGATCAATAAAACAACCAAAACAATAATTACTGCCTTAATCGCCATTGTTGTTATTGGGGCGATTTATCTTCTTTTGTTTAAGAAACCAGAGTTAGATATTGAACAAGGAGAAACCACTACCACCACTACTACCACTACCATTACCACTTCCACTTCCACTTCTACTACCATTTCCACTTCCACTACCGCCTCCATTGACTGTAAAGCTGATTCAAACTGTTTATCCACGAATTTTTTGTCTTGCAATCCCCTTGACTTTAAAATGGAATTTGTTGAACCAGGTTCTCAATTTATTATTACTGTTATAGGAAAAGAAGGTGACAAATGTCATTACCTGAAACAAGTCATTAACCCCGATGGTTCAATACTAATGAATTATGAGTGCAAAGTTCCTTTAACCGAGATTTCCTTAGATACAGTTAAACATTTCTTTGGTCAAGATACTGGTGCGGTCAAAGTCAAACAAACCCAATCAGAAAAAGCTTATTGCGTTTCTCTTCAGTAGAATTACTGGTCAAGATGAACATTCTTTTAAAAGCGGCTTATTAGCCGCTTTTTTGTTGTCAGTCTCCTTTTTAAAATGTTATAATATACTTAGGAAAGAAAATTTACAGTTTGGATGTTAAATTAAAAATTATGATCACAGTTAAAAATGAGGGAATAATTTTAGAGAAAACAAATCTGGAATTCGAAAATAAGGGTGTTTTAAACCCTGCCTGCATCCAGGTGGATGACATTACTCACATGTTCTATCGGGCAATTAATCATAATGATATTTCTTCCATAGGTTACTGCCAGCTGAAAGATAATAAAGTTATAAAAAGACTTAAAGAGCCGGTTCTCTTTCCCGAATATGATTACGAGAAAAAGGGCATAGAAGATCCAAGAATTGTTTTTCTTGATGGTATCTACTATTTATTCTACACCGCTTTTGATGGACAAAATGCCCTCGCCGCATATGCCACTACGAGCGATCTTGTTAACTTTAAAAAACACGGTGTCATCTCTCCGCAAATCTCTTATTCTGATGCGATGGATCTGATTCGCAATAAACATTTTCCCCAAAGATACTTTCACTATGAACGACGAATGAAGCGATACCGTGGATCAGATGTATTGCTTTGGGACAAAGACGTCTTCATTTTTCCAAAAAAAATTAATAATTTGTTTTGGCTTGTGCACCGGATTATGCCGAGCATCCAGATTGCAACCTTTAAAGATTTCTCGGAGCTAACTCCCACTTACTGGTATGAATATTTAAAAACGTTCGAGTGCCATATTCTACTGAACCCCCGTTATCGTTTTGAGAATCATAAAATCGGTGGGGGGTGCCCGCCTATTGAAACAGAGGCTGGCTGGCTCTTTGTCTATCACAGTGTTGGACGAACGTTTCTGCACAAGCGGTATGGCGCCGCTGTCGCTCTCCTCGACCACGCAAATCCACAGAAGGTCATTGCTCGGCTTCCGTATCCTCTATTTTCTCCATCATTCAGTTGGGAGCGGAAGGGAAGCGTTAAAAATGTAGTTTTCCCAACGAGCGCATTGATAAAAAATGACCGTTTATATATTTATTATGGGGCTGCCGACAAGTTAATCGCCGCGAGATCTGTTGACCTCGCAGAGCTGTTGACTGAACTCAAGAAAAACTCTTTAAAACTATGAACCCTGACCAACAAAACAAATCCCTGCCTCGCCGGCAGGCAGGTTGGATCGTCTGTCTGGCTACCTTTCCGCCACGACAGTGTGGTATAGCTACCTTTACCGCTGATCTCACCAATGCTATTGATCAAATGTTTGGACCGTCAGTTAAGTCAAAGATTGTCGCAATGAATCTTACTGAACTAAGTCATTTTCCCTATCCTGACAAAGTAATTCTCCAGATAAGCCAGCCTCGTGAAGAGGAATATATTAATGCTGCCAGCAAACTCAATCAGCTCAAAGAGGTAAAATTTGTCAGCATTCAACATGAATTCGGTATCTTCGGAGGGGAATATGGTTCACATCTGCTTCTCTTTTTGAAAAAACTTCAGAAACCGATTGTTATTACTTTCCACTCAATTCTTCCTGCTCCTGATGAAAAAATGCGCAACACAGTTCGAGCTATAATGAAATATTCGAAAGGAATAATCGTTATGACTCACTCCTCAAAGGAAATTTTCAAGAAGGATTATGGGTTGGATTCTGATCGAATTCAAGTTATTCCTCATGGAATCCATCATGTTACCTATAGAACAAGTGAACACGCCAAGTCTGTTCTTGGTTTTTCTGGCAAATTAATCCTCTCAACCTTTGGGTTTCTTAGTCCTGGCAAAGGGATTGAGTATGTAATTGAGGCTTTGCCAAAGGTAGTAGAAAAATTTCCTAATGTTCGATTTCTTATCGCTGGTGTCACTCATCCTGTTGTTCTGGAAAAGGAAGGCGAAACTTACCGTAATTTTCTTACTAAAAAAGTGCATCAACTCGGTTTAAGCAACTATGTTTCTTTTTATAATACCTATTTTGATATAAATAAACTCCTCCAATTTTTAGAAGCTACTGATGTCTATCTTTCCACTTCCTTAGATTCAAACCAGGCTGTCTCTGGTACTTTATCTTATGCTCTTGGCAGCGGTCGTCCGGTCATATCCACAGCCTTTGCTCAAGCCAAACAAGACATTACGAAAGAGGTCGGCATATTGGTTGATTTCAAAAACCCGCAGGCTTTTACTGATGCCATTATTAAATTAATAAGTGATAATGAATTATGTTTGCAGATGGGTAAAAATGCTTATTTCCGCACCAGACATATGACTTGGGAAAATGTTGCCCATTCTTACATGAAATATTTCTCGCAATTTGAGCCGGAGTTAACCCTGGGACAAAGAAAACTCCCGCCTATAAAACTTGAACATTTGGCAAAATTAACTGATAATTTTGGCATTATTCAGTTTGCCAAACTGATTGAACCGGATCTTTCTTCTGGATATACCTTAGATGATAATGCCCGAGCCTTAATCGCGGCCGTTCTTTATTATAAAAAGTTTAAAACTCTTTCTGCGCTAAAACTTGCCTCCATATATCTCAACTTTCTTTATCGAGTAGCTAAACCTGATGGTTATTTTGATAATTATGTTAATTCAAACCGCGTTATTAATAAGCAAAGAAATGTTCAGGAAAGTTCAGAAGATTCCAGTGCCAGGGCTTTATATGCTCTTGCTTTAGTTTCCATTACCAAACAAATCCCCAAACGCTTTAGAAAAAAAGCCCATTTTCTCTTTGAGCAAAGTTTTCAGAAAAACATTGCTTTCTCTTCGCCTCGCGCTATTGCTTTTTACATTAAGGCTTTGCATTGTTTGCTTTCAAAATGGAAAGAACCCAAGACTCTTGCTGTATTACGGTCATGCTGCGAACAACTTATAATTTTATATGAGAAGAGTCACTCGTTGGACTGGGAGTGGTTTGAGCATTATTTAACATATTCCAATGCCATTTTGCCAGAAGCACTCATCCTCGGGTACAAAATAACCGGAGAGAGAAGATATCTCGAAGTGTCTGAAAAAACCCTCAACTTCTTAATTGAACATACCTTTAAGGATAATATATACATTCCTATCGGCCAAAGTGGCTGGTTTTCTAAGGGAGGAGTAAGACAGTATTTTGACCAGCAGCCTGAGGACACCACTGCCACCGTAGAAGCTCTCAATGTAATGTTTCAAATAACAAATAAGAAGCATTACAAGGAATTAGCGAACATTGCATTTAACTGGTTTCTAGGGGATAATGTTCTTGGTCAGGTTGTATATGATCGGACCACTGGAGGATGTTATGATGGGATTGGGGAAAAATTTATTAATCTGAATCAGGGTGCTGAATCTACCATTTCTTATCTTTTTGCCCGTCTCTCTTTTGAGGAATAAATCTAACACTTATGAAAAATAAAAACAAAACAATTTTAAAACCTTGGGGCAAATACGTTATTCTGGAAAAAAAGCAAGACTATTGGATCAAAAAATTATTTGTGCGCCAAGGTGAAAAATTAAGTCTTCAAAGCCATAAAAACCGATTTGAGATTTGGATAGTGCTTTCTGGAAGAATCAAGGTTATTAAAGGAAATTCGACTCTTTTGCTTAAAGAGGGAGAATTTTTGCAGATAAATAAAAAAGAAAAACATAGAATAATTGGGCTCAAAGATTCATGGATTCTTGAAACGGCCTTTGGCCAGATGCGAGAAAATGATATAATCCGCTTTAAAGATGATTATGGACGAATTAAATAAACCCCTAGAAAAATTAGATCTGGATTTTATCAGAAAAAATGTAAAAGCCGTCACGTTTGATTTGGACGGCGTTATTGTGCCGACTGGCACCTTTTTACGGGAGAGTGTTGACGGAACGGAATTAACTATGAAAACGCACAAGTTGAGCAAAGAGATGATGGAAATGATTAAAGAGCTTAAAAAATATGTCTGGATTAATTTCTCCAGTGGCCGAGCGCTTCTTTATCTTGAGCATATGCTCGAAGATATTTTATGGGACAAAGTTTCACTCATTGCCGAAAATGGAAATTTTATTTTGCTAGACGGCAAAATAGAGCAGCTTTCTTTATATGATCAAAGTTATTTTCAAAAAATTACAGACATTCGAAATGATCTAAAAAAATTAAAAGAGGAAAAACCAGACAGTGTTTACGGATTTGAACCAAAGCATGTTATTATCACAGTTCACACAGCCAAGAAAATGCCAGAAATAGAAGAAATTGTAAAAAAGTATGATAAAGAGGGTGAACTTTATTGTTTATGGACAAGCGAAGGATATGATATTGGGCATAAAAAAACAAATAAACTGACTGCTCTTTTATACCTGGCTAAAAAGTTAAAAATCAAACCAGAAGAGATGGTTACAACTGGTAATAATCTAAATGATAAAGAAATGCTTGATTTTGGAATTGGCGTCAGTGTTGATCCAAAACAAGTGAGTGGCAAGTACGCCATTCCTAAGACAAAAGGCGTATTAGGTGGAGAAATTCTTGCCAAATATCTTCTTAAGGCAATGACGAGGTAATTTATGAAAAAATAATATGAAACATCAAGATTACTGTTATTTAAATGGAAAATATTTACTTTCTAACAAAGCAGGTATTAATCCTTTAGATTTGGGTTTTATTCGCGGCTATGCCTTGCTCGAAGTCTTAAGAGCCTACAATGGCAAAATTTTTGCTTTTGATGATCATTACCAAAGATTAAAAAATGGTGCTAATTTTTTAACATTAAAAATTCCAGTTTCAAAATCAGAATTTAGAAAGATTATAGAAGCCCTAATTAAAAAGAATCAATTAAAAGAGGCAAAAATTAAAATTATTTTAAGTGGCGGTGTGCCTCCTGATGAATTCACGATTCCTAAAAAGCAAACTTTATTTATTTATGCTGAGCCTTTTAAAATCTATCCCCAGAAATTATGTGAAAAGGGAGTAAAAATAATAAGTTTAAATTACAAAAGAGCTAATCCCCAAATCAAAGTGGCAAATTATGTGGAAGCCATTCGTTCTCATCATTTCTTAAAAACAAAAAAAGCCTCTGAATTATTATATGTTTATGACAATCATATTTACGAGTGTTCTTCCAGTAATATATTTATCTTTAAAAAGAATATTTTAATTACTCCTGATCATGCGGTTTTACCCGGAGTGACCAGAAAATACGCTTTATCTTTAGCCAGTAAATATTTTAAAACGATTATTCGCCCTATAACCTACAAAGAGTTAATTAAAGCTGATGAAGCATTTATTACTTCAACAACTCGAGAAATTCACCCTGTTGTTCAAATTGATAATTATAAAATAGGCAACGGTAAAGTGGGAGAGAAGACGAAATTTTTAATGGGGAAATGGAGAGAATTTATCCAGATAAAATATATAAATGGTAATTGATTTATAAAAAATCCTCATAGAAAGAATTTTCTTCCCATAAGAAAACCTCCACGCCTTAGTAATGAGCAGCATAAATTTGGCATTAGAAATATTAAAAAGCCAAAGAAATCTAAATAATATGCTTAAGCGAAAATATTCTTTTATTGCTATTATCTTAATTATTGCTATTGGTGGAGGAATTTTAGTTTGGCAATATCAGCAGAAACCAAAAGAAAAACCAGAAGAAATCAGTGTAAAAAAAATTTGCGAAGAAGCAGATGGCAATTTGTGTACGGAAAATATGGTTTTAATTCCAGCGGGCGTTTTTCTAATGGGGCGTGAGAACAGGGAAGGTTGGTCGCCGATGGCCGCGCCAGAAATGTTTAACGATGAATTACCAGCGCATGAAGTTTACGTTGACGCATTTTATATCGATAAATATGAAGTAACCAATCGTCAGTTCAAGGAATTTGTTGATGGTACAGGCTATGTAACTGATGCGGAAAGAGAAGGCGTAAGTGCAGTTATGGTTCCGGGAGACCAAGCAGACACACCTATTCAAGGAACAGATATAGGATGGAAAGGGATGGAAGGTGCTGCCTGGGACATGCCCGATGGTCCGGACTCAAATATTTCAGAAATAATGGATTACCCAGTGGTTCATGTCAGTTGGAATGATGCTAATGCTTATGCAAAATGGGCTGGAAAACGGCTTCCGACAGAAGCGGAATGGGAAAAAGCGGCAAAGGGTGGAACAAAAACTAATTGGTTTTGGGGAGATTTATTAGATAGTGCCGGAAAATATGCAAACCTTTATGGCGAGCATCGCAAGGATTATATTTATCCCGCAGAAGTTTTAGATGGTTTTTATGGAATAGCAGCCGTGGGTTCTTTCCAGCCAAATCAATTTGGTCTTTATGACACGGCCGGCAACGTATTTGAATGGGTTGCCGACTGGTATCAGTATGATTACTTCAAAAACAGTCCGCGAGATAATCCCAAAGGACCAACCAGTGGCACCGAGAAAGTTATCAAGGGCGGTAGCTGGTATTTTTGTGAATGTTATCTTAGGCCAGCTAATCGACAACCAACAGAGATAGGCGGTCACGACCACGGTCTTGGCTTTCGTTTAGCACTCGACGCAGAATAATTTTGATTCATAAAAGAAAAAGACGGCTTGAAAAAGCCGCTTTTTTGTTATCCTTTTCGTCATTGCGAGGAGCGATTTAAGAAAAACTCGCGATTTTAGACGTTTGACGAATAGATGCCAATATGTTATTATTAGTTAGATGATAATTGTACTTTGAAAACCTATAAGTCCTGATTTAATAATGACAGGCCAGGAAATAAGGAGGAAAGAAAAAAATGGCATACAAACCAAAATTAAGAGCTCTTTATCGAAAGAAGGAAGCTCTAGAAAGAGAAATTCATGAATCGTTACATCCTATTGTTGCTGCATATTCAGCTAGTGTATATAAAATGCCAAAAACAAAGGAAGAACTATCAAAATTGATGGAGAGAATCTCTGATAAGGATAAATATAAATGGTTAGATTTAAGGATTATTGATATTGAGAAAAATGATGTTTTTATCTTTGGAAGGGTGAGCTCCATTCTTGCTAATCTGGAAAAAATTGCAAAAATACTAGCTAGTGGAAAGGGTTATAGTAGAATAGGCGATGTTGGTATTAGTTTTTCTACATTGATTAAATTTGATCTTGGAGATTTTATTTAGTTTGTTTCTCAAATACTTAAAGTTATAAAAAAAGAAATGAAAGGAGGTATTGATAATGAATACTTATATGTTGATGGTAATAGGTTTAGTGATGATGATAACGGGGTCTTTATTCTGGATGGGTTGGTCTATTAGTAGAGGAAGAACAGAAGATCTTCTAGTATTTTTTGGAGGAGCTATACTTTCTATAGTAACTCTTTTGTTTTTGTTCATGACAGATGACAATATTTTTACCTATAACATTCCACTAATTATTGGAATCAGGATAATTGTATTTGTTTTAGGTTTAATGATGACATTTAGTGTATTATTCCGATATTTTTCTGTTATGGATAAGATTCAAGTAATACTAGATAAATTTGGACTTTACAGGACTACCAGAATGAACAAGACAGTTTCTTTAATTTTTTTGGTAATAGTAGGTATTGTTACCATTATAGTTATTAAGCTTATGTAACGTTTTCTATAAATCAAGAGGTGTTGTTAAATCAACACCTCTTAAATTTTATAGATCGGTTGAAGATAAAGCCTAATTATGGGCTTTTTTTTGTTGTTATTTGCTATTAATTTAAAGGATTAACATATCTCCAATAAAGGAGTAAAATATATATTGAAATATGAATGCTATCGTTTATGTTTTTATAGATGCTTCCAATTTATGGGAAGCTCAAAAAGCCAAGGAGAGATTTTTTGATTATGACAAATTAAGAAAATTTATCAAAGAAAAGTTTAAGGCATCATCTATAGAAGTTTTCTATTACACCGCTTATCCTGCCGAGGGAACAAGAGATTATAGTTTGGACGGTAAGCATAAATTTTATACGTTTTTGAAAAAAGGTCTTGGTTTTAATGTTTGCAAAAAAGAGTTAAAGCGCATACCCATTATCAATGAAGAGGGAATGCTTATTAAAGAAAAAGGAAATATGGATGTAGAGATAACGATTGATGCGATGCATCATATTAAAAAATATAACACAGCAGTTTTATTTACTGGTGATTCTGATTTTTTGGCTCTGGTAACTTATCTTAGAAGAAATGGTAAAAAGGTTTATATTTTTTCCTCTAAAAATAATATTTCAGAAGAATTAAAAACTGGAGGGGATGGATATTTTGATGTTTTAAAAATAAAAGAAGATATTTGGGGGAGAGAATTAAAGCATAAAATTGAAAAAGGTTAATAAAAAAGCAACCCTCCGCGAGGAAGGTTGCCCTTGGATGTAATACCCTTTCAGTCTACGAAAAAACTGAAAGACATTATTAGTATAGCAAACCCAAAATAAATGTCAAGTGTTTTGTAGGCGTAGATATTTAAACGGCTTTCAGCCGCTTTTTTGTTATCCTTTTCGTCATTGCGAGGAGTAAAACGACGAAGCAATCTCTTTATTGAAAATACTCTTCAATAAGGGTAAAATATATATTGAAAACGGTGGGCCCCTCACTTGGAAAGCACAAGATTTCATCTTTTTGGGCGAAGCCAGTGCTTTCCAAGTGAGGGGTGGGAAAAACGGTGGGGATAATTTTAATTTACTCAAATTTATGAGAATAAAAGATATCCCCAAAATCGAGAGACCGAGAGAAAAGTTATTAAAATACGGCGCAGATAAATTGAGCAATGCCGAACTTTTGGCGATTTTGTTGCGTATAGGGACAAAAGGAAAATCAGCAATTGACATAGCAGAAGAAATTATTAAAAGCGCTGATGGGTCATTCAAAGGACTGGCTGGCAAGGATACAGAGGAAATTATAAAAATTCCAGGAATAAAAAAGGATAAAGTGGCAACTATTGCAGCCGCCTTAGAAATAGCCCGTCGAATTTCAAAACAAATATTAAAAGAAAAAGGAATAATTTAAAAAATATGGCAAAGCTACCAGACCCATTTTCTACAAAACCAACAAAAGAACAGATAGAAACAACGCGTGAAATTTTAGACGCTATTTTTAAAGATCCCCAAGTCAAATACGGCTTGCGGGAATTTTCAAAATTAAAAATTGATGAGAATCTAACAATTTTTGAAAAGGAAAAAGGTAAATTTTATGTTCGCTGTCTCAAACGCGACAAAGATATTTTGGTTTATGACAAAAATAAAAATCTTAGCAAACCAGAAGAGATAATTCGTCAATTATGGCTTTATAAACTGATCTCGCCAAAAGAATATGGTTATCCAATTGCTCGAGTTGAAGTTGAAAAATCTATAACCTTTGGTCGGGAGGTTCATATCAAGAAAGCTGATATTGTTCTATATAAAGAAGATAAAATAACACCTTATATTGTTTTTGAATTAAAAGAACCAAATGCTAAAAAAGCAGAAGAACAATTGAAATCTTATTTGTCTGCCGAAGGAGCAGAGGGCGGTGTCTGGTCGAATGGTATTGATCAATTTATACTCTATCGTCCTTATCCAAAAGAATATATCACCACTCTTTCCAATATCCCAAAAGTAAACCAAACCTGGGATGATCTTTTTGAAGAGAAGAAAACCTACCAAGGCTTAAAAAGCGAATTTGATCTCTCCTATATTATTGAAAGATTAGAAGAGATGGTTTTGGCCCAATCTGGAGTCAATGTTTTTAATGAGATTTTTAAACTTATTTATGCCAAGCTTTACGACGAAGATCAAGCAAAGAATGTAAGAAAAGATCAAGAGGTGCTTTTTCGTCAGTATAAAGACCCTAAAAAAACTTACTCAATAATTAACCATGAACTTTTTAAAAACGCCATTGGCAAATGGCGAGATGTGTTTGGTGATTTAGACAAAATTGAGATTACTCCCGAACAACTTCAAATTTGTGTTCCTTTTTTAGAAGATATTAAATTTTTTGACTCTGGAAGAGAAGAATTAGAGATCGTTGACCGCGCTTTTGAACATCTAATTGCCGAAGTTTCAAAAGGACAAAAGGGACAATATTTCACTCCCCGTAATGTTATTAAAATGGCAGTAAAAATGTTGAATCCAAAGACCGACGAATATGTTATCGACCCTGCCTGTGGTTCTAGTGGATTTTTACTCCACTCAATGTATTGGGTTTGGGATAATTACTTAAGTGAAGCATCAAAAAAGGCTAAAACAGATTATGCTAATCAATATCTTTTTGGTTTTGATTTTGATGATAATATGCGTCGCATTTCTCAAGCCCTAATGCTTGTCGCCGGTGATGGTAAGCACCATATTTTCAAAAGAAATGCTTTAGATGCTCGAGATTGGGGCACAGAACAAGCTGAAGATGCTAGGGTGGCACTAAAACAAAATAATCTTTTAGCTGAATTTGAGAATCCAGCCACGAATGAAGAAAATAAAAAAACTTTCAGATATTTAAATTTCGATCTTTTATTAACTAATCCTCCTTTTGCTGGTGAAATTACTGATTCAGGGCTTTTGCGTCAATACGAGTTTGCTAAAAAGAAGGGGAAATTAAAATCCAGAATGGAAAGGCATCTTTTATTTATTGAGCGTTCATTAGATGCTCTAAAACCTGGTGGCAGAATGGCGATTGTTTTACCTCAAGGTGTATTTAATAATACTAACATGGAATGGGTAAGAGAATGGTTCTTTGATAGAGCTCGTATTTTAGCAGTAGTAGGATTACATCAAAATACATTTAAACTCCCGGCTCCGGCTAAAGGATCTGGGACAAAAACGAGTGTATTATTTCTTCAGAAATGGGTCAAGAATAAAAAACTATCCGGAGATTACCCAATCTTTATGGCAGTTTCTAAAAAGCCAGGTAAAGATAATTCCGGTGAATATATTTATATTGATGGAAAAGGTAATAGGGTACATTCTAAAAAAGGATTTTTTTCTAAAAATGCAAAGCTTGACCACGATCTCGACGACATCGCCGAGGCGTTCGTCAAATTCGCCAAAGAACAAAAATTTAGTTTTTGGAAATAACTTTTAAGTATTATGAAAAAAGAAAAATATTTTCCACCAGAACACGCAAAAGGGCAATTTCATTGCCCTCATTGCGGAGTGTATGCAAAGCAGTTTTGGGCACACATAGAAGCGAAACATATTTGGGGCAATACTTTTATTGGCGGCCGTGTATCTGATTTTCAGGAAAATTTAGATAGAGAATGGACTATTTCAAAATGTGAACATTGCGGTAAAAAAATGATTTGGCTTGATAGTGAAATTGTATATCCAAAAGAGATGATTGTGGATTTACCCAACGATGATTTGTCAGAAGATATTAAAAAAGATTACTTAGAAGCGGCTACCATTTTTAATGACTCTCCGAGATCATCTGCTGCCCTTTTAAGATTAGCGCTTCAAAAATTATGTAAACAACTCGGAGAAAAAGGAGACAATATAAACGAGGATATAAAGAACCTTGTTAAAAAAGGTTTAAACCCTCAAATTCAAAAGTCGCTGGATATTTTACGGATTACTGGAAACAATGCCGTTCATCCTGGCGAAATTAACGTTGAAGAAAAATCGGAATTAGTTTTGAAGCTTTTTGAATTGATAAATTTTATTGCGGAAAAGATGATTACTGAACCGAAAGAAATCGAGGGATTTTACGAAGAACTTCCCGATAATGCGAAAGAACAGGTCAAAAAGAGGGATAATCAAGAATAACTATGCAGTACTCAATAATCCAAAAATCACAACTTGAAGGCGCGTATCGGCTGGATGCGGAATATTATCAGCCGGAGTATTTGAATTTAATCTCAAAAATCAAATCTCAAAAATCAAAATTATTAAAGGATTTTTTAAAGCTACTTTATCGGTACCCGACTTTTTATAATTTAGAGTACCACAAAGAAGGAGTTCTAATTTTAAAGGGAGAAGATATAACTAGTGAAGGGTTTATCCAAAATCAAGGCCAAGATTTTATTTCGATCAAAGATTCTAAAGGATTTTCTAAAACAATTTTGAAAGAAGGTGATTTAATTTTTAGTGTTCGTGGCTATGTAGGCAAGGTTGGAATAGTTGATAAAAAATATGAAGGCTCAATTATTAGCGCCAATTTAATTAGGGTCGTTGTGAAAGATATTTCACCATATTTTCTTTGGGTATTTCTTAATAGCGAATACGGTATTAAACAGATTGACCGTGTGAAAATGATTACCGCTCAGGAAACTATTATAGCAGATGATATTAAAATTCTTTTAATTCCAGCTATAAGTCGAAATCAGCAGCTAGAAATTGAAAATTTAGCCAAACAAGTAATAAAAGAAGTTAGAAACAGCGAATCTCTTTACTCCCAAACTGAGGATTTGCTGTTAGAGGAGTTAGGATTAAAGGATTTTGAGCTTAACGATGATTTGTCTTATATCGTCAAGCTTTCCGAAGTAAAATCCAGCCATCGCGGCGATGCCGAATACTTCCAACCGAAATATGACAAGTTCATCTCAAAAATCAAAAAACAAGATGCAAAATTATTAGGTGAATTGGTAAGTAGAATTAAAACGAAAATTAAACCAAAACCAGAAGAAATTTATAAATACATAGAAATTAGTGACATTAATGTAGGGAGTGGTGATGTAAATTTTAATGACATAGTGGGCAAAGAGTTGCCAGCTAATGCTCGTATACCAATAAAAGGAGGTGAGCTTTTGGTGTCAAAAGTGAGACCTACAAGAGGCGCTATTTCTATTATGCCGTTTGAGTTTAGCGATAATTTTATATGCAGTAGTGCTTTTTCGGTTTTAAAAGTCCCAGAAATTTTAAAACAATATTTATTTGTTGTCTTGCGATCAATTATTGGCAAATTACAATTTGAAAAACCGACAACCGGGACTTCTTACCCAACAATTACTGATGAAGATGTAGAAAGTGTTTTAATTCCAATTCTTTCCAAACCCACCCAACAAAAAATCGCTGATTTGGTCCAAAAATCCTACGAAGCTCGCAAAAAAGCAAAAGAATTATTGGAGGAAGCAAAAAGAAAAGTTGAAGAATTAATAAAATAAATTCAATGGATCAAGAAATAAACAAAATATATCAACAAATTAGAAAGAGTAAATTTAGTTCCAAAATTGTGAAACAAGGGAAAAACAGACATATCTTGGTAAGCGGTGACTGCTTAGATATTGTGAGATATATTCCAGACCGTAGTATAGATTTAATTATTACAGATCCGCCTTACAACCAGAGTTTAGACTATGGTAAAAATTTTAATGATAATAAACCTTGGCCCGAGTATTACAGTTGGTTAAAAAGAAGGCTGGAGGATATTCCGAGAATATTAAAACAAACTGGAAGCTTTTACTTAATAAGTTATCCAGAAGTTAATGCTCGCATTTTGCCTTTCCTTGAGGACGAGCTTAAATTGAAATTCAGAAGATGGATAACTTGGCACTATCCGACGAACATTGGGCATTCTAATAAAAATTTTACACGCAGCCAAAGAAGTATACTTTTTTTTACAAAGACTAATAATTACATTTTTAATAGAGAAAATTTGATTCAACATTATAAAAATCCGACTGCTCCTGTAATTCGTAAGAGGATTGCTTTGGGTTATAAAGGTAGAACCTCTTATGATCTTTTAAGGTTTCTTGATCTCTTGGAGCTACAAAAGGGTCTAATTGATGTATTAGACATAGATTTACTAAAGAATAACTCAAAAGATCGAATAAGAAATTTGGGAGGTAAATTTCACCCTTTATCTATAGCAGAATTGAAAAAAAAGGATCATCCTTGCCAATTACCCTCTAGCCTTTTAGAGATACTGGTTAAAGTGAGTAGTAATAAAGGTTCAATTCTTCTCGATCCTTTTGCAGGCACATTTACTACTTCCTTAGCAGCCGTTAGATTAGATAGAAATTCTATAGGAATAGAAAAAAATCCTAAATATATAGAACTCGGTTTTAAGAGGTTTAAACAATAAATAAATTATGCCAATGGCTCGATCTAGTAGTTATATAGGAAATACGAGACTTGAAGACTTAGCAAACGAAATAGGCCTCCTTTTATTTTTATTTGACGACGAACCATTGAATGTTAATCTTAAAGACAAAATAAGCGGAGGAGAAGTGGATGCTATTTTACAATACAAAAATATTATTTCTATTATTGAAGTTTATAGTGGTACTAAAAGCAATGATGCAGAAATTAAACTCACTACATTTAAAAGAAATTTCAGGGCTTTTACTGGATCACAGCATATTAAAAATCTTTCCATTACAAAAACAACGCTTTCTAGAGAAGATAAAAATGACGCAGAGCAAAAATTAAAAGAGGTAAAAGATAATATAGATCATTTTGCAAAGAGGCAATTTCGAATTTATATTCTAAAAATATTTTTTGCTCCTGAAGTTGATATAACTGAAGAAGTAGAAGACCGTTATAGAGCAGAAAACATAATAATTATAGACAAGGAAGTTTTTACCTATTTTAGGGAGATTTACAAAATACTTGGTAAAGATTATCTATTTCGAGATTTTTTAAATTTTTTAGCTATTAGAAAAATTAATCTAGAAAGAATTAGTACTACTACTACTATAGGAGACGAGCCCGAACAACAACGACCGCGTGAAGTTATTCGTTTATCGATTAAAGACGGAGAAATGATAATGTATTCAACTCTAGTCCCAGTAAGTTCTATATTAGAATATATTACAGTTTTTCGAATAGGACAAAAAAGATACAGTGTTAAGGGTTTTCAAAGAATGCTTAAAGATAAAAGGCTTAAAAAGATAGCCGATGAATATTTAAACGAAAATGAAACATTTCCCAATAACATAATTATAGCTTTAGACCCAGAAATTTATGAAACTGAATCTAATTTCTATAATAGTAATACAAAAAAGATTAGGCTTTATAAAGAGTTCAATTCTCTATTGATTATAGATGGCCAACATCGTTTTTTTTCTTTTATCAAAGCAGGAAAGATAGAAAATGAAATACTGGTTAATTTAATACATTTTCCTGGCGGAATAAACGCCATTAAAAAATTATATGGAATGTTCTATGAAATCAATGATAAACAAGAGGGAATAGACCCCAGCCTTAGTTTTGTTCTGAATGCCATGATTAGACCAGACTCAGAGTATGCATTTTGGTTTAAAGTTTTTCAAAGATTAAATCGAAAAGGGTTTTTTAAAAATAAGGTTTCATTTAAAGAGCGAGAGCTAAGATATCGCGATGAAGAGGGAATTGTCAGCGTTATAAGGTATGGTGGTTTGCTTACGCTCAACGATAATAAATCGTTTCGAGGATTAAAAGTAGAGGGTCTTAAAAAATTATATAGTTCAAGAAATAAAAATAATCAAATAATTTTTGCTACAAAACTTTTTAATAATTATTTTAGCTTGATAGAAGAAGTTTTAAGAGAGCAAGGCAAATCTAGAGATGATTACCTGACGCCAAGAGAAATAGGCGCGTTAATTAGAATTATTAGACATTTTCTTATTAGAAAGCAAAGCGTATTAAAGATTTTAGGTGAGTTAAATGATGTTGTGAGAATGAATGCGATTCAGAAGAAATATGTTATATATTTAAAAAATATCTTTAAATGCATAGACTTCGATGCAATTAGGATATCTAATTTATCTGCGAGTAATTGGGCTGGAGTTGAAGGTCTAATTTTACGCCAAATTGTTAAAGATAAAAAACGCTCTTTTGGAAATAAGAGGATTTTGTCGAAGAAAGGTCGTTCAATTTTTGATTCTCCCTAATCTTTTGCGATATCTGGTTGGCAAAGGGAAAATAATCAAAATTTAGGTCAAAATTAAAATATATGTCAAAAAGAAAAAAGGTTAAAAGCATAAAAGGGGCATTAATTAAAGGAATGTCCAATAATTTACCGAGTGATATTCTAGAAGACCCGGTTTTTAAGAAAAAACTACAAGAAATAATGAGAGGATACGCAGGTATTTATGCTTTGTATAAAGGGGATAGATTGTATTATATTGGTTTAACTCATAATTTACATGGAAGAATTCGATGGCACCTTAAAGATCGCCATAAAGGGAAATGGGATTATTTTAAAATTTTTCGCATTCAGAAGGTAAAATTTTTGAAAGATATTGAAACACTTGTCCAGCACATAGTTAAGCCTAAAGGGAATCGAGTTAAAGGAAAGGTTCCAAGAGATAATAATTTAACTTATGTTTTAAGAGAAGTTCTACGTGAATATGAAAAAAGAATCAGGCCGTTTAAGAAGGCTCTTCATTAAAGTTTCAATATTATATTTAAATAGAGCATAGAGAATCTTTAGAGAACAAGATATAACTTTTCAAAATGATGACGAGAAAAGATATTTAAAAGTTAATAATCTAAACCAAAAAGTCGAAAAATTAATCCTTCGACTTCACTCAGGATAAGTTAAAAAATAAAAAAGGTCGCTAAAATTTAAATTATATTTTTAAAATTATGCCTAGAAGGTATAAAGAAGAAAGTTTTTTGGATATTGTATTAGATATCGCAGGGCCTATAACAGCTCTATTGTTTATTTATATGTTGATTCTATATTTTACAAATAAACCTAAGTTTTGGCATTGGCTTAGTTATTTAATAATTTTTGCTCTTGCGATTATAGGATTAATATTTTTAAAGAAATATTTGAATAAGGTAAAAGAAGAAAGGAAAGAAAAACAATTTTTAGAACGGAAGTTTCAAATATTAAAAGATCTTGAAAAAAGTAATCAAATAGAATATCTAAATAATTTTATTTTGCGTTTTGGTTCAGAAACAAAAAAGGGCCTAAAATATAGAAATTATGTTTTTGATTACGATCGCTTATATGATTTACAGACGATTCTATCTAATAAAAGCATTCATCTAGAATTTAATGATCTAATTTTTATATTAAAATATTTAATTGATCAAAAAGAACAAAAAGTTACTGCAGAAAGCATTAGCTGTAAACCACAGTTATTTGCAAATTTAAGTGATACCGAATTTGAAAAACTCAATTATAGACTATTTGAAGCAATTGGTTATAAAGTAGAGCATACTGGTCATCCTAAAGACCAGGGAGGTGATCTTATCATTAACAAGGGTCCGGAAAGGATAGTAATTCAAGCAAAAAGATATCTTAATCAAATGGTAGGCAATAAAGCAGTTCAAGAGGTAGTCGCTGCTAGAAATTATTATAATTGTAACGGCGCAATAGTAGTTGCTTCATCTGATTTTACCCAAGAAGCAATTGCTTTAGCTCGATCAAATAATACGAAATTAATCAACAAACAAGAGCTTCAAAGATTACTTTCCACTTATCTCAAAGAAAATTGGGCATAAAATTTAGATCTAATTTGTTTCTTTGAAGATCGAACCTGTAATAAGTAAAAAATCGAAAAATCACTCGAAAAATAAAAAAGGTCGAAGATTCAAAATTCTAAAAAAGAAAAAGTAACAAATACGGCAAAGATATATAATAGAACTGGTTCTTTCTCGCAACTAATAGATAAGTTAGGAGAGATGTATCAACCAGCAACCCTGGAGGATATTATTGCGTTTAAAAACAATTTTCCAAACGCGCCGTCGCAAATAAAAGAAGATAATAAAGCAGAAATTTTACGTGAAATCGAGTATCTCAACAATAAACTAACAGAATTATCTACTGATTATAATAAAAAGCTGAAAGATATAAGGGAATTATTAATAAAAGAGAAAAATGATGTTGAGTCTAAAATCAATACTTATTCCGTTAAACCAAATAATATTTTTACCAGAATCAATTATTGGCTTAAATTGAAGGTATTATTAAGCAGGAAAGATTTTTTGAATAACCATTTTTATGAAGAGAAGAAAAGATCACTTGAAAGATTAGAAAAGGACATAGTGTTAACTAAACAAAGTCTCGATTATAAAGAACAAAATATAGACAAATTAATTCAAGAGAGGTTAGAGCCAAAAATAGAAAGATTGAACACTATAAAATCTCTTCTTTTAAAAAACAATATACTATACGAAGGTGCCATAGGAGAGCAAAAAGTCCTTGATGAACTAAAAAAACTTCCAGATTCATTTTCTGTAATAAATGATTTTCAAAAAAATTTCCGAGGAGGAATATATCAGAAAAAAACAAATGATTGGATATATTCCATTCAAATTGACCACATCATAATTGGTCCAACTGGAGTTTTTGTTATTGAAACAAAAAACTGGAGTCAAAGTTCAATTGATAATGAAAGCCTTTTTTCTCCAGTGAAGCAGGTTAGTAGAGCTAGTCATGCATTATATTGTTATTTGAACGATGCTATTAAAAATAGTTATTTGTCTTCCTTTGAACATCATTGGGGTTTGCGACAAATTTCTCCAAGTAGTATTGTTGTGACCATATATCACACGCCACAGCAAGAATTCCAGTATGTAAAAATATTATCTTTAAAAGACCTTCTTTGGTATATTACTTCTCATAAGGAAAAGGAGGCCTTTTCGGAAAGTCAGGTTAATGAATTAACTAAATTTTTATTAAAAGAATAGTAAGTAGCAAGGTGTTTATTGAATTATGACTATACCATCACAATTAAAAGTTAACGGAAATATAAAAGTTTTTTTGTCATCAAACGCTCAAACGATTTTGCCATTATATCATATCGTTTTTAAGAAATGGGTGGAAATATCGCCAATCTTCAATTTTGGAGGAAAACCCATTGTTAATTATCAAGACAAACCAGTTTTTGCAGAGCTTGCGATTCTGAAATTATTTATCGACTCAGGTTGGGACGGAGTTTGGGTTGAGCCTTATGGTGGGATCCATTTTCTAAAAGATATGCCCAAAAGTTGGAAATTAGCCCAAAGTCATATTTCTATACCTAAAGATAAAGAAACTTTTCTAAGAAATATTCAAGAAGTGGGTAAAACTACAGCGTGTTTTGATGTTTTTGTCTGGAAAGATAATGATATTCTATTTTGCGAGAGTAAACATAAAGGTAAAGACAGATTAACTAATGCACAAATTAAATTTATTGAGGGAGCTCTGTCTTGCGGAGTTCCAGAAAAATCTCTTTTGATTGCTGAATGGGAATATTACGAAAAAAACCAACCAAAAAATCGAGAAATAAAAAATGGGAGAAAAATTAAAACACTCAATTTTAGACAAAGCATTTAAAGGAGAACTAATAAAATAATTTTTACAAGTATGAACAAAATTGAAACAGAAAATCAAATTGATCAAAAAAGAAATAAAAAGAAAAAAGGGTTAGCTATCACGAGTTTAGTTTGTGGCATAATTGGTGGTTATTCCTGGGCTTCCACGGCGAGCATAATTGCTATTATATGTGGACATCTAGCCCTACACAATATTAAAAAAGATCCTAATACATACACCGGTAAAGGTCTCGCCATCGCTGGATTAATTCTAGGTTATTTGGGATTAGTACTGGCGGTAGCATTAGGTATTATGCGAGGTGTTCTGAGGATTAAACTATGAACAAACAGATTGATTTCAAAACTAAAACAGAAATAGAAACTGATATTGATAGAATTACACAGATATTAAAGTGCGATATTTTTTCGCAACAAAATTGTAGACATCCATTATTACAAGCTGCTTTCATTGAGTTAATAATAAGATTGAGGGATTTACTTTATAAATGCGATAAATTTGATGGGCGTGTAAATTTTAGCGATGATGTTGTTTATTTGAAATACAAAGATTATTATGGTAAGGAAAAGGAAGTAAAGGATATTACCGATGCGGTCGCATATATAAGGAACGCGGCTTGTCATATTGAATCAGAATTAAATTTTCTTGACCCGAATATTATTTTCATTTTCAACGTTGCTTATGGAAAACATAATATAATTTCTACACCGAAAAAGAATTTAACATCTGATTATGGAGATGATGTGCGTTTCTTTTATGGGGAACAAAAATTATATTTGAAAAGGCATATTATTAGAGCGTTTGAAGAATCAAAGAAATTTTTGAGTCAGTATTTAACAAATTGACGACGGCACGTCAGCTTCGCTGGCACGAAATTCGGCGGAGGAAAACTCAACACAAAAATCATGAATATAAAATTATTAAAATTACTCAAACAGCAAATAGAAAAAATTGAATCTCTAAAAAGCCAAGAAAGATGGGGTCCAAACTATGATATTTGGGAAAATACGACAAAAAATATTGTCAGTCAACTTTTTGGCGATGATTATGTAAAATTATATGAAAGACAAAAACCTCGCACTTTTTCGATGATTGATCAATCTTTTAATGATCAACAATATTTAAAAGAACTTGATGATAAAAAGAATTTTTTGGAATCAGCTATCCAAGAATTTGAACGACTAGAAACCGACTCTGTTTTAAGTGTTGGTCGTTCTGTGGGTCTTGCTGATTACGATTTGCATCAACTAATTAAAGAAGTCGTCGGTAAAAAATATGAAGATGGATATTACGCCGAAGCGGTTGAATCAGCTTTTAAAGAAGTAATCAAGAGAGTTAAAGATTATGTCAATGCGAAGACAAAAGGAAGCTTTGACGGCGATAAAGCAATGAATCGCGCTTTTGGATTTGAAAATCAGGAACCACTTATAAAATTTAATACTTTACGGAGTGATGAAGAGAAAGACGAGCAGAGGGGGATTATGTATTTATTCAAAGGAATTGTAGGAATAAGAAATAGAAAAGCCCACGAAAATGTAATTTTAGATGACCCATATAGGGCGATTGAATATTTAGCATTAGCTAGTTTATTAATGAGTTTACTTGATAAATATGCAAAATAGCTAGTCAACAAAAAATTTAACCAAAAAGTCGAACCCTCCTTCGTCCTCCTACGCTTAGGCTTTGGAAGGACTACGGAAGGGCACGAAATTAATTGAGAAATAAAATTAATTAAAAATATAAAAAATAAAATTATGGAAAATAATCAACCAGAAAAATTAGATAAGAAGTCTTTTATCAAAAAAGCCTTAATAGGTATTTTAGGATCGATTGCATTCGGTTTGTTTCTTGCTTTTATTGTGTATGGTGGACGAATACCTATCAAACCTGCTCTTATTGCTGTAGGAATTATGACAGTAATCATGTCAGCAGCATATATTTTTGCTTATAAATATCCTCCACACAGAACACACATGACAACTTCTAAATTTCGAAAGATATTTCTGATTCTCGGAATCCTAATGGTGATAGTTAATTTAGCGCTAATTATAATAGAAGGGAATAAAACTAATTATTATCTTGGTGCTATAGGAGGCTTATTTTTTATTTATTATTCCCGAGTTTATAAAATAAAAAATCATTCATAAATCCAACCAAAAAGTCAAACCCTCCTTCGTCCTGAGCGTGTCGAAGGACTACGGAAGGGCAAGAAATTAATTGAGAAATAGAATTATCAAGGTCGGATTTGATAGATTGACTTAACTTTCTTGTTTTGTTATTATTAAGGTATATTAGAAAATTTATGTTGGAATTTAAACTTCCAGTTTCTTTCCTTCGGGAAGGTAAAAAATACGTTGCTTATACTCCAGCTCTTGATTTATCTACTTCTGGTAGAACGTATAAAGAGGCAAAAAGGCGATTTAGCGAAATCGTTAATATTTTCTTTGAGGAACTTGTTAAAAAAGGCACATTAGAAGAAGTTTTACGAGATTTAGGGTGGAAACGCGTTCAATCAAAGTGGAGTCCTCCAGTAATAATTTCTCAAGAATTGCAATCTGTTCGAGTGCCAGCAAAATAATATAGTAATATATATGGTTCGTTTGATCTCTGTTCATTGGAGAGAATTTGAAAAGTTTCTCTTGTTTATTGGCTGTCATTTAGAAAGAGAAAAAGGCGATCATCGAATTTATTGGCGTGAAGATTTAAAACGGCCGGTAGTTATCCCTCGTGATAAGGAACTACCGGTTTTTATTATCCGAAATAATTTACGAATTTTAGGTATTTCAGTTGAAGATTATCTTGAAATTCTTAAGAAATTATGAATGTTTAGAATTTCGATCTACAGTCAAAAGATCGCTAAAATTTAAATTATATTTTAAAAATTATGGCAACAGACAAAAATGTGACTTGGTCGTATAATAACTATGCGGAAAAATGGGCGAAGAGAATGCGCGAAGGAGGAGGTAGCGCTCATAAATATTTGGAAAAACCAGCCATGTACGGTAAACTCCCTAATTTAAAAAACAAGTCGATTCTTTGTGTAGGATGCGGTACAGGGGAAGAATGTAATTATATTAAATCTTTAGGAGTTAAAAAAATAGTAGGAATTGATATTTCAAAGAGATTAATTGATTATGCCAAAAAAAATTATCCTGATATAGAATTTTATGTTATGGATATGGAAAAGCTTGATTTTCCAAGATCAAGCTTTGATTTTGTCTATTCTAGTCTAGTATTTCATTATCTTAAAGATTGGACAAAAGCATTAAAGAGTATATACAAAGTTCTAAAAAATAATGGAATTCTTTTATTTTCAACTCATCATCCAATGAAGTGGGGAGCAGAGAAAAAGAGAACCGAGATAGCAAAAAAGAGATCCAAAGATAAAAGATGGGTTTTAATGGGATATGTTAAATACAATGATGAGAAAAAATATAAAGTTTATGGAGATTATCTCAATGTAAGAAAAGTTAAAGACATATGGTTTGATGAATTTGAGATTAGTTATTATCATAAACCATTATCATTAATCATAAAGGAAATTCTTAACTCTGGCTTTAAAATTGTTGATTTTATTGAACCAAAGCCTATTAATTCTGCAAAAAATAAGGATAGAAGATTTTGGGAGATTCATCGGAAAATTCCCTTGTTTATAATTTTTGAATTGAAAAAAGATAAAAAATAAAAATCCAAAAAGTCTAACCCTCCTTTGTCCTGAGCGTGTCGAAGGACTACGGAAGGGCAAGAAATTAATCCCTCGACAAGCTCGGGATAAGTTAAAAAATAAAATTAAAAACATGGTGAAGAAAAAAAGTGGGAAAAAAGATTTAAACAAGATTAAAAAACTAACCTCGTTCTTTTTTGAAATAGGAACTCTGCGGAAAATTGTCAGGTCACATAGACAAACTCTTTTAACTGATGATTTATCTGATAATATTGCTTCTCACTCTTTTAGGGTTGCAATTATTGGTTACTTTTTAGCTAAAGAAGTGGGAGCTGATCCTGATAAAGTGATAAAAATGTGCTTGCTTCATGATATTGAAGAATCACGAGCCGGTGATCAAAATTGGGTACACAAGAAATATATCAAAGTTTTTGAAGATGAGATTAGGAGAGAACAGTTAGGAAAAATTCCTTACTCTCAAGAGTTATTGAATTTGAGCAAGGAATATGATGGAAAAAAGAGTTTTGAAGCAAAAGTAGCTAAAGATGCTGATCTTTTAGACCAGATTTTACTTTTAAGAGAATATGAGTGGATGGGGAATAAAGAGGCAAAAAGATGGTTAGACGGAGGAGCTCAGAGAAAAAGGATGTATAATCAAATAACTCGGCAAATTGTTAAAGAAATTAGTAAACAAAGACCAAGTTTGTGGTGGCATAATCTTTGGACAGGTGATAGAAGATAAATTCAACCAAAACGTTAAAAATTAATTAAAAAATAAAAATTATGAAATTAGTTTTTACGGCTATCTCGAAAAAATTATTTTATTTTCGGATGCATATTTCTAAATTTGTTTTAGAGAAGAACGGTATTCCTTTAAATCCTTTTATGCTTTTTGAATATTTTATGTTGGATACTATTGATAGAGATAAAATTAGAGAGACAAACAATAATTTAGTGAAAAAATCAGATGAATTATGGGTTTTTGGCCCAATTAGTGATGGTGTACTAACAGAGATTAAATTAGCCAAAGAGGCGAATAAACCCATAAACTATTTTAAGGTGATAAACTCAAAAGATATTAAAGAAATTTCTGAGAATGAAGCTGAATTTGAAGAAGGCGTAGAAAATATTTTTAAAACTAAATTATAAAAAGATTTATCGAAAAAGTCAGGAAATTAATTGAGAATGATAAAATTTATTTGGCATAAAAGTTCAGATTATTCTTCTTTAAAACCAATTACTCAGGTATATGGTGTATGTTTTGATAATAAGGGAAATATCTTAATTATTCGTACTCCGAACGAAAATTGGAATATTCCCGGTGGAACACCAGAAAACGATGAAGCACCAGAGCAAACATTGAAGCGTGAGCTTACAGAAGAAGCCGATGTGACTATTAGTAAAAATGCAATGATTGGCTATTATGAAGTTATTTCAGATAAACCTACCATTTATCAACTTAGATTTGCTGCTTTACTTAATGAAATAAAACCATCAACAATTGATCCGGCTTTAGGAGTAGTGAATGAAAGAAAGTTTGTTTCACCCGATGAATTTTTTAAATATGTTAAGATAAAAAATTATCGTATGATGATAGATGAAGCTATCAGTTGGTTTAAAAAAAATGATAAGGATATGTAATATGGTTAAGCAATGGGATAGAATATTTAAAAAATATGGCAAAGTTTTTACAGAAATTCAAGAAGACATGCCAAAAGTTGTAAAGATATTTAAAAAACATAATATTAAAAGGGTTCTTGATTTGGGTTCAGGGACTGGACGACATGTAATTTATTTAGCTAAAAATGGATTCAAAGTTTATGGAATTGATATTTCTGATGAGGGGATAAAAATTACAAAAAATTGGCTAAAAGAGAATAATTTAAAAGCAGACCTTAAAGTCGGCTCTATTTATAAAAAACTGCCATATAAAGATAGCTTTTTTGATGCTATTATATCTACAAATACGCTTCATCATGGATGTATTGAAACTATCAGGAAGGCAATTCGTGAAATAGAAAGAGTGCTAAGACCAGGCGGTTTGATTTTCATAACTGTTCGCAGAAGAAAATTTAGAAAGTTTTATCCAAAACTTAAGATAATTGAGAAATATGGAAAACAAAAAACAAACTATAAAGTAATTGGACCAAGAACCTATGTACCAATAGAGGGAGGGGAGAAAGGATTAATTCATTATCTTTTCAATAAAGAATTGGTAAGAAAAGAATTTGAGAATTTCAAAATTCACAATATTTGGGTTGATTCTAATGGAAGACATTATTGTTTTTTAGGTAAATTAAAAAATAAAATTTAAAAATTTATCATGTCCCTTTATAAAAATCCTGAATATTATGATATAGCTTTTAGTTGGAGGAATATATCGAAAGAAGTTAATTTTTTTGAGGCAGCAATAAGAAAATTTTCTAAAATTAAAGTCAAAAAGGTTTTAGAACTTGCTTCCGGTAATAGTCCTTATTTAGAAGAATGGGATAAACGCGGGTATCAGTATTTTGGATTAGATTTAAGCCCTGAAATGCTTAATTTTACAAGGAAGAGAGCTGAAGAAAAGGGGACAGACACGAAACTCTTTCTTGGTAATATGAATAATTTTTCCCTGGACAAGTTAAAAGTTGATCTAGTTTATGTTCTGCTTGGTTCCTTATATGCGACTTCTAATGATGAATTCTTTCAACATCTAGATTGTGTATCTAAGGTTTTAAAAAAAGGTGGTTTGTATATTCTTAACGATGTCATTCGGTTTGATCTTCTTAATAACGATGGGCAAAGTTGGACTATTTCTAAAAGAGGTATAAAAATTAAGGTTAGCTATCGCGCTAAAGCGGTGAATCCAACAGCTCAAATTTATCAAGAAGATTTAATTTTGAAGATTGATGATCATGGGGTCAAAAAACAAATTTACAGCAATAAACTATGTAAATTCTTCTTTCCTCAAGAATTTCTATCCCTAATAAAATGTCATAGAAAATTTGAGTTTTTGGGTTGGTTTAATAATTTTGATATACATAAACCAGTGACTTTCAATCCTCGAGATAGAAAGGTAGTAGTGCTACGGAAAAATTAATTAAAAAATAAAAAGGTCGCTAAAATTTAAATTATATTTTTTGACAATAATGGAATAATCTTATGAGAACAACATTTTGTAGAACAGTAACAAAAGATAAATTGAGATTAGATGGATTACTTTTTGAACCAAATAAAAAGTCCAAAATAGCTATTTTGCATATTCATGGAATGGCTGGGAATTTTTACGAGAATGCTTTTCTTGATTCTATGGCTAAAGAATATACAAAAGCAGGCTATGCATTTCTTACTGCTAACAATCGCGGTCACGATTATGTTGCTGATATTAAAAAAGAAGGTTCCAAAGAGCAATATAAAAGAATCGGTGATACTTTTGAAAAAATTGAAGATTGTATTTTAGATATAGACGCTTGGCTTAAATTTTTAAAAACTAAGGGCTATAAAAAATTTATTTTACAAGGACATAGTTTAGGAACGGTAAAAGCAGTATTTTACCTTAGCAAGCGACCAAACCATCCTTTTTCAGCATTGGTTCTTGCTTCACCGCCAGATATGTTGGGTTTGGTGAGAACGAAAGCAGAAAAAAAGAATTTTAAAAGAGATCTAGCAGAGACAAAAAGATTGATTTCAAAAAATCAGGCTGACGCTCTTATTTCTAATACAATTTGGGATAGCTATTATAAATCAGCGAGTAGTTATTTGAATTTTTTTGCTGATGGAGCGAAAACAGATGTTTTCCCGATTCTTAGAGACGGAGGATTTAAAGCATTAGAGAGTATTAAAATTCCAATTTTGGTTTTCTATGGTGGCAATGATGACGCCGTTGTATTTTCACCACGCAAAGATTTGGAGGTTATCAAAAAACATATCAAAAATCCACAATCAAAAACTTTGATAATAGGTGATGCGCCGCATAGTTATTTTAAACACGAAAAGCAAGTGGCATTAACAGTTGTTGGTTGGTTGAGGCAACTTTTATAAAAAATAAATAAATTTCTTTAGAGGTCAGCCTCGCATTAACCAAAAAGTCGAACCCTCCTTCGTCCTGAGCGTGTCGAAGGACTACGGAAGGACACAAAATTAATTGAAAAATAAAATTATGGAAAATATTTATAAAATAAATAGAATATGAAGTTAATTTTAACAGCCGGAGGCAAGGGAACGCGAGTTAAAGAAATAACTGGTGGTGTAATTCCAAAAAGTTTAGTCCGTCTTATAGATAAACCCTTAGTCAATTATCAGTTGCAGTTGATAAAAAAAGCAGGTATTAAAGAAGTATATGTAGCAATGAACGAAGATTGGCAGGTCCAACTATTTAAAGAATCCATTAGAATAAATGAATTTCCAAAACTCGATTATTATTTTGGTACAAATCATTGGGGGCATCCACTTAATACTTTTACTAAAGATGCATTAAAATTTGTAAATGGCCAAGATTTTTTCTGGACATATGGGGATCTTATATATGATGAGCATCTTTTAGAGAAACTTTATGAAGTTGCTAATCGAAATAAGACTTCTGTCGGTTGCAAAGCATTTACTAAGGCTAGAAAACCTTTAGATGGGAAGTATATCAACTTTAATCAAGATTTATCAGGAGAAATTATAGAATACAAACATGAGGATAGATACGATTTTACTATACATGCACCATTTTATTTTAAAAACTCTGTTTTAGAAGATATACAAAAAGAACTAATGATGTATGAACCGCGTAGTGCTCGCTTATTAATGAGGATTATAGACAATGAAGGTTTGTCTATAGTTAAACCAAAATTATTTATTAACATGAATTTACCAGAGGATATGAAGATGATTAAAAAATTTTTACGAAGTCAAACCTGATAGATCCAATCAAAAGGTCAAAAATTAATCCTTCGACAAACTCCGGACAAGTTGAAAAATAAAATTATGGAAAATAATCAACTACCAAAAATTAGATAAGAAGTCTTTTATCAAAAAAACATTTAAAAAGATTATTGGATTAATAGCGTTAGTTTTGGTCATTGTGTTTATTCAATACAGATATATCCCCATTAATCCTATCCTTATTGCATTTGGAATTGTAATCCCATTAATGTTAATAGGATCTTTCTTGTCTTTTAAGTATCCTAACATTTTTAAAAGCCTTGATTCTAAGCAAGTAATTGATGATTTAGAAAAAAACAAACCAAAGGAAATGAACAAAAAACAGCTTATAAAAACAATTTTAATCATCATTGGAGTATCTCTTGCATTTGTCTGGTTTATTTATCTTGCCTTATATATTTTTTTTAGAGAACCGATTCCTGTTAAGATAATTCTTATTGTTTCAGGGATTTTTATTGTAGTTTTGACACTATCAATGCTTTTAATGTATAAATATCGAAACTATATAACGCTCGCTAAAATCCGGAAGACCTTTTTAGTTATCGGGATTTTGCTTATTATATTTAATGTGGGCTTAATTTTATTAGAAGGAGGCAAAAGTCTTTATTATATGGATATAGGTTTAGGTATATATTTCATTAGTCTTTATAAAAAAGATTAAAGGTTTTTCAAAAATAAATTCGAAAAATTAATTAAAAAATAAAATTATCAAGGTCGAATTTGATAGATTGACTTAACTTTTTTGTTTTGTTATTATTAAGGTATATTAGAAAATTTATGTTGGAATTTAAACTTCCAGTTTCTTTCCTTCGGGAAGGTAAAAAATACGTTGCTTATACCCCAGCTCTTGATTTATCTACTTCTGGTAGAACGTATGAAGAGGCAAAAAGGCGATTTAGCGAAATCGTTAATATTTTCTTTGAGGAACTTGTTAAAAAAGGCACATTAGAAGAGGTTTTACGAGATTTAGGGTGGAAACGCGTTCAAGCAAAGTGGAGTCCCCCAGTAGTAATTTCTCAAGAATTGCAAGCTGTCCGAGTGTCAGCAAAATAATATAGTAATATATATGGTTCGTTTGATCTCTGTTCATTGGAGAAAATTTGAAAAATTTCTCTTATTTATTGGTTGTCATTTAGAAAGAGAAAAAGGCGACCATCGAATTTATTGGCGTGAAGATTTAAAACGGCCGGTAGTTATCCCTCGCGATAAGGAACTACCGGTTTTTATTATCCGAAATAATTTACGAATTTTAGGTATTTCAGTTGAAGACTATCTTGAAATTCTTAAGAAATTATGAATGTTTAGAATTTCGATCTACAGTCAAAAGATCGCTTTTAATATAGAAATTTGACAGCGTTAGTGTAGAGTATTACACTAAATAGTGTAAAAGGAAACACTATAATTGTTAAGATTATGATTAATTTTCGCTCAAAAATTGCTCAAAAGGTTCTAAGTTATTTTTTATTAAATCCGGAAGAAGAGATGTATATGAATGAGATAGTCAGGAAATTTGCAGTTGACCGGGGCAATTTGGTAAAAAAATTATCAGAATGGGAGGAAGAAGGAATTTTAACCAAAACTAAACGTGGCAACTTGAGTTTATATAAGATTAACGAAAGATATTCTTTATTAGAAGAAATGAAAAAAATAGCACAAAAAAAGTTTGGTTTAGAAGAACGACTAAGGGAAAGCCTTAAAAAAGTGAAAGATCTCAAAATGGCTTTTATTTTTGGTTCCTATGCAAAAGACAAATTAGAGTCGGAAAGTGACATTGATTTACTATTGGTTGGTTCCCATAGCGCTTTAAAGGTTCAGAAGGAAATCATAAAATTACAAAAAGAATTTGATCGAGAAATTAACACTATAGACATGACAGAGATAGAATTTAAAGAAAAAAGGCAAAAAGATGAATTTGTGAAAGATATTTTTAATGATAAATATATTCAAATTATATAATGGAATTTGAGGATAAATATTTTAAAAAGTTTAATTTTAGCAGAAAACAAGTTGAGAACTATTTGAAGTCTGCGTTGAAAGATTTAAACATTGCTAAAGAATCTAAGATTACTGAAGTTAAATTCCAATTCGCTTATAATTCTTTTATAAAACTAGGCATTGCTTTAATTGCTTGTCGTGGTTATAAAGTTAGTAGTAGAACAGGACATCATAGAAAAATCTTAGAGAAAATAGCTGAGATATTAAATGATAAAGATATTTTAATTTATGGGAACGAAATGAGAAAAATCCGTAATACAGAATTATACGACGGAGGTATTTTTATTAGTGATAAGCAAACAGAAGAATATCTAAATTTTATTTTACAAATATTCGAATCATCACAAAGATTTTTTAAACAATATTTTAATACCTTATTATGAAATCATAGAGGTTAACTTTAAAAAAGTCGAACCCTCCTTCGTTTTCTCCTTCACTAAAGTTTCGGAAGGACAAGAAAACTACGGAAGGGCAGGAAATTAATTAAAAAATAAAATTATGGATTTTAATGAATATCAAAAAGAATCAAGGAAAACTGCTATTTATCCAAGGAAAGGGAAAAATTTTGTTTATCCAGTTTTAGGATTAGTTGGTGAAAGTGGAGAAGTGGCAGAAAAAATTAAAAAAGTTTTAAGAGACAATAATGGGATTGTTGGTGAAAAGCAAAAACAGGAAATAAAAAAGGAGTTAGGTGATGTTTTGTGGTATATTGCTCAAATTGCTACTGAATTAGGTTTATCTTTTGATGAAATAGCTTCGTTTAATATTAAGAAATTGAAATCACGAGAGAAAAGAAACAAAGTTCACGGAAGTGGAGATAATAGATAGGAAATTCAAAAAATTAATGGAGGAATAAATTTATGCAGAATAATATTCCTTTAAAGCTACAACATCTTTATAAAGAGTTTGATAAAAAGTATAAAAATAATAAGAATGGATTAAAACCTATCTTAGGAGGTGGAAAATTTCATAAGCCTAAGTTTTTGTTTCTTTTTATCAATCCTACTCATCTCAATATATCAAGTAGTAAACATTACAAAGGGAAAAGAAGGTATCCTTTTATTGGAGTACGTTATTTTTGGCGCCTACTTTCTCAGGCCGGATTTATTGATCAAGCAATAGTAGATAATATTTACAAATATGGGTGGCAAATTGAAGATGAAATAAGGATAGAAAAGAGTTTATTAAAACACGGAGTCTATATTACTAATTTAGTTAAGGGTACTCAGAAAGGACCAGAGAATCCATCAAAAAATCTTATTCAAAGCGACTTTTCATTATTGGAAAAAGAGATTGATATCGTGGCCCCAAAATATATAGTGGCTTTTGGATTATTGGTTTTTAAAACATTAACCGGTAAAGAAATTAAATTGCAAAGATGTTTGAATGATATTAAAATAAGAAAATACAAACCATACAAATCCAAACAGATTTTAGGCAAAGAATATAATGTTTTACCTTGCTATTTTCCTATAGGAAGAGGAAACCCTAAAAAAGCATTAAGAATTCTCTCTTATATAAATCAAAAAATTAATTGAAAAATAAGAATGAGTTTATTTATAAGAAAAAATTTAGTCAAGATATTAATCTTTTTGTTTTTTCTGATTTTGGCAGGAATTATCTTTTTTATTTTTCAATTGTCATCTAAAAATATCCAGCTGGAAGAAAAATTGTATACAGGAACAACTCTTGGAGAAGATATTGTTCAAGAACCTTCTTTCACGGTTTTATTGTCAGCTACTGAACTGGAGCAGGGTGATACATTAGTTATTACGGCAGAAAATGTTTCTGAAGGCGAGAAAATTACAGGAGAATTTGATCACAAATCATTTGATTTTCTTCCCACCGAAACTGAAGGGAAATTAATTGGCATTATTGGGATTGATGTCAGAAAAACGCCAGGTGATTATCTTTTAAAAGTTTTGATTGACGGCGAAGAAAAATTAAATAAAAAAATAACCATAACTAAAGGTGATTTTTATGTCACCAAATTTGTATTAACTCCAGAATTGGAAAAACAAGGATATACCCAAAGTAATATTGTTCAAAATATTCAAACTAATGATGGGGTTTTAATTTATCAAGTTTTAGATAAATATACGCCTGAACCATATTTTAATAAATCTTTTATTTACCCCTTAGATTCGATAATTAAAGTAGGGGATTTTGGCACAACAAGAAAAGAAGGAGATATTACTTTAAGACATCTAGGAGTTGATTTAGATGCTCCAGTTGGAACTTTAATTTACGCCATTAATGATGGGGTAGTAAAATTTACTAAGGATTTAATCACTTATGGCAAAACTATAATTATTGATCACGGTTTTGGTATTTATTCGTTATATCTGCATTTAAGCGAATTTAAAGTTGTTGTTGGTGATAAAGTATCAAGAGGAGAGGTGATTGGTTTAATTGGTAATACTGGTTATTCTTTAGGACCCCATCTTCACCTTTCTATAAAAGTAAATGGCGCCAGCGTTGATCCGTTGAGATTTATAGATACTTTTAACAGTGCTTTTAAATAAAGTTGACAATAGAAGAAACATTAAGGAAATATTTTATGAGATTTCGTGTAAAAGTTCATGAAGTTGTTAAAAAACTCCCGGATTGGAAAAAAGCGGCTCTTTTGTTAAAAGAGGGAGCGATCGGAGTAATTCCGACTGATACAATTTATGGTGTTTGTGGTTCTGTATTTAAAAAGCAAACCGTTGAAAAAATTTATAAATTAAGAAGAAGAAATTTAAAGAAACCAATGATTATTTTAATATCATCTTTTGATGATTTACACCAATTGGGGATTCAATTAGGCGCTTGGCAAAAGAAAATTTTAAAACAACTCTGGCCGGGAAAGATTAGCGTTGTTTTAAAGTGCCCCTCCAAAAAATTTAAGTATCTCCATCTGGGGACAAAAACTTTAGCTTTAAGACTGCCTAAGAACAAAGAGTTAATTAAAATATTAAAAGTTTCTGGACCATTAGTGGCACCAAGTGCTAACTTGGAAGGGAAAAAGCCAGCAGAAACAATTAATGAAGCTAGAAGATATTTTAAAGACAAAATCTTTTATTATAACAAAGGGAAATTAAAAGGAAAGGTTTCTACTCTCATTGATCTAACCCAAAAGAATATTAAAGTTTTAAGAAAATAAGATGATTATTCAAAATCTATTTTTAGATAAATTACAAGAATTAGGTCTTCAAATTGATATTAAAGAATTTGATGTTTCTACTAAAACGGCCGAAGAAGCAGCTAGGGCTATTGGTTGTAAGATTAATCAAATTGCAAAATCCATTATTTTCGATGCTCAAGGAGAAATAGTGTTAGTGATTGTAAGCGGTGGTAATAAAGTTAATGAAGCAAAAATGAGTTTTTATCTTTCAAAATTAGTCAAAAAAGCCGATGCTAATTTTGTGAAAGAAAAAACTGGTTATTCAATTGGTGGCGTGCCGCCCTTTGGTCATAAAACAGAAATAAAAACCTTTATTGATAAAGATCTTTTAAAATATAAAGAAATCTGGGCAGCGGCAGGCAGTGATAATACGGTTTTTAAAATTTCTCCAGTAGAGTTAATAAAATATAGCAAAGGACAGATACTGGATATTTACTAAAAAATGAAAATTAAAGAAATTCAGGCAAAAAATATTCTTTCAAAATCGAAAGTCTATGACTGGACAATTAACCCTTATGTTGGTTGTCAGCACAGTTGCATTTATTGTTATGCTCAGTTTATGAAAAGATTTAGCGGTCACAAAGAGAATTGGGGTGAGTTTGTTGATGCAAAAATGAATGCGCCAGAGCTGCTTAGCCAGGAAATAAAGAAAAAGAAAAAAGGAAGAGTTTGGATAAGTGGAGTATGCGATCCCTATCAACCAGTTGAGGGAAAATATGAATTAACAAAGAAATGTCTGGAAATTCTCCAAGAAAATAATTGGCCAGTGACAATTCAAACAAAATCGCCATTAGTTCTGCGAGATTTAGAGTTATTAAAGAAATTTCAGGAAATAGAGGTTGGATTTACTATTACGACTGGCGATGAAGAAATTAGAAAGATTTTTGAACCAAGGACTGCTCCCATAAACGAAAGAATTGAAACTTTGGACAAATTGCATCAAGAAGGCATTAAAACCTATGCCATGATAGCCCCTCTTTTGCCAAAGGCAGAAAGCTTAGTGACTAAGTTGAAAGGTAAAGTAGATTATGTTATAATTGATAAAATGAATTACCATTATGCTGATTGGGTTTATAAAAAATATCAATGGGAAAAAATACAAAATGGAAGTGAGTTAGCTAATCTTTTTAAAAAAGAGAATATTCCTTGTCAGGTTGTATTTTAAAAATTAATTAAAAAATAACTTATGAAAATAAAATTCATCATCATAATAAGCATTTGTGCAGTTATTGTGGGTTTGGTAGCATTCAGTTATTATTCTGGTTTAAAGAATACAGAAAAGCCTGTAGCTTGTACTCTAGAAGCAAAATTGTGTTCCGATGGTTCATATGTTGGTCGTACTGGTCCAAATTGCGAGTTTACTCTTTGTCCTCACGAAGATTTAATTCGCGTTTTCTCTCCTCAAGCAAACGAAAAAGTTTCCAGTCCGCTTTTAATTAAAGGTGAGGCAAGAGGTTCTTGGTTTTTTGAGGCCACTTTTCCAGTAAAATTATTAGATGATAAAGGTAATATTATTGCTCAGCATTATGCTCAAGCCAAAGGAGATTGGATGACAGAAGATTTTGTACCCTTTGAAGCAGAGCTGGTTTTTGAAACGCCAACAACTCAAAAAGGATGGCTTGTTTTAGAAAAAGATAATCCCTCTGATCTACCAGAAAATGCTGATGAATTAAGAGTTCCGGTTATCTTTTATTCTTCAAAAACTGTCAAGTTGTATTATTACAATTCAGAGAAAGATAAAGATGGATCAGGTAATATTCAATGTTCTCGCGATGGTTTAGTCGCAGTAGAAAGAGAAATTCCTACCACTGAAACTCCTATTCAAGATACCATTGAACTTTTAATTTCCGGCCAGCTTACTAAGGAAGAAAAATCTCAAGGTATTACTACCGAATATCCTTTAAAAGGTTTTTCTCTGAAGGGTGCATCTTTAAAAGATGGAATTTTAACTTTAGAATTTGAAGATCCTAATTATAAAACTGGTGGCGGTTCTTGTCGGGTAGGTATATTATGGTTTCAAATTGAGGCCACTGCTAAACAATTTCCAGAAGTTCAAGAGGTGAGATTTTTGCCAGAGGAGCTTTTCCAACCTTAAAGAAAGAGGAAAATAGAATATGCTTTATAATTAATATTAATGGCAAAAATAAGACAAACAAACTGGTCAAAATATGTCACTGAGCATAGTTTCGCTCTTCAATTGGAAGAAGAAGTTTTTACTTGGGATAATCCTAGAAAGATAGCTAAATCATTGAAGAAATCAGCTGAAGAAAGTTTAAATCGTAAAGCTACTCCGTTTCAATCAGCAATGTCCATGTTAAATTTTTATATTAACCGCGCTGGGAAAAACCTAACATCAGAAAGAAAAAAGATTTTAGAACAAGCCAAAAAAGAATTGCGAATAATTTTTGAGTAAAAATAAAAAATCCTCTTATTTCTTTTTCGTAGAAATAAGAGGATTTTAAATTTGGTCAATTTGTCTGAGAAGTTCTTCGACCATTATCGTTCTTTTCTGGCTCTTGGTTAATTCCTTATTTCCAACCGCTTTTTCTAAATCCCGATAAAAGATGGGGTCACCAATTTTCAATTCAACCTTAACTCGGCCAGTCAGATTGTAATACCATTTTCCTTGAGGCTTTCCGTAAGGGAACCCACTTGTTTTGATATTTAAAGGAAATATAGGAATTTCTTTATTTGTTGATTCCTTAACTTTCTTTATGATTTCTATAATTCCTCCATAAGTTTTTTTATTTTGGGGTATAGTTGTGCCTTCGGGGAAGATAGCAAGATTATTTCCTTCTTTAACACTTAAAATAACTTTCTTTATGGCACTTACTCCAGGGTTATCTCGATCGATGTAAATCATAAATCTGCTTGAAAAGGGGATAAATTGGAAAATTATCTTTAACTCGTCTTTGGCAAAATATTTTAATCTACTTTCCGGTGAAGAACCAAATGCAACTGGCAGAAACCCTGCATCCAACCAGCTTCGATGGGGGGCGGCAACTAAGAAGGGGAGTTTATGTTGCCTTCGCCACAAAATAGGCTTTTCCTGGCCAGAAATTCGGACTTGAAAAAGAAGACGGGAAATAAGAAAAAGCAAACAAGTAATAATTCTGTAAAACTGAGCATAAAGGGCAGCGCTAATGGTTTTTTCAACCTTTTGAAATATAATTTTCAAAGAGCTCGAACTCATCTCCATCACCTCCTAAAATTTAATATTTCGTTAATAAGATTGTACAATTAAACAGGATAAATGTCAACCTCGTTAGAAGTTTAAACAAGTCTTTCTCTACTCACTAGTCATAGCCGAGAGGCGGCTTCGCCTTATTACCTATCTATTATTGAAAAGCTAGGGTGAACTTCTAACGGGGTCAATTGGGGGCTGACAAGTATTTATAATGATCTATGGACAATATTTAAAATTAGTGTTAGAATAAGACCAGTAAATTGACATTTATTTAAATTTGAAAAGAGGTGATAAAATTGGCGCGTCTCAAAAGGCGAACTCAGCATGAAAGATTCGGAGAAAGAATGCCAAGCAAAAAAACTCACTGGGAAAAACTTTTTCCTGAAGAGGGGAAAATGTTTAGTCGCTGGAAAAAAGTGGAACCAAAAATAAAGGCAAGAATTGAGAACCAAAAACAAGAAGAAGCCCAAAAGATTGGCAAAAGAAGAGAAGAAAAAGTGATGGAGGCGCTGAAGGAGCTAAAACAGAAAGGAAAAATTCACGATTTTCCGCCAAAGCCAGCGGGGCTTAGTTACTTGGACTTGATGGAAGGGATAGATTTTGAATTCATTTATATTGATAGTTATTGTTATAGGATTTGCCGATTTTCGGTAACAGGAAAAGACTGGGTTCAAGAACACCTTAAAAGGCATCCTGAAGTTCCAGTATTAGCTATTGGTTTGCAAGAAACCCAGAAATCTATTGAAGAAAAAATTTTGGCTTTAAAAGCTGAGTTCCAATTAAAGAGAAAAAGGTGATTTAAAATAATTTAAACCACCTTTTTTATTTATTTAAAAGTGATAAAATATAAGATATTGAAAATATCTTGAATTTTACCTTGTTTCACGCGGTAAAATATGATAATTAAGTTAAGGTAACGAATTTAATGCAACAAATAGAGATTAAAGCTTACGCAAAAATTAATCTTACTTTAGAAATTTTGGATAAACTACCAAATGGTTATCATAAAATTCATTCTATCTTCCAGGCAATTGATCTTTATGATAGGCTTTTAATTTCTAAAACCGATAAAGATTTTTCTTTAAATACCACGGTGAACTGTTCTGTTAAAGAGAATTTAGTTACAAAGGCGCGAGAAAGAATAGAAGTTCTTCTAAAGAGAAATCTGCCATGTAGAATCCATTTATCTAAAAATATTCCAGAAAGCGCCGGATTAGGTGGTGGTTCAAGTGATGCAGCAGCAACTTTAATTGGCTTAAATAATCTGTTTAAATTAAATTTAAATCTTAAACAACTTAGTGAAATAGGTAGCCAGGTTGGAAAAGATGTGCCTTTTTTTATACATAATATAGGGACAGCTTTGGTTGAGGCTACAGGTGAAAAAATAAAGGTATTAAATAGAAAACCTTCTAATTTTTATGTTTTAGCAAAACCAGATCAAGGAATTAATACATCTGAAATTTATTCATTATTTGATCAACACAATAGAAGCAAAAGTTTTTTTGAATTAGTACAGAAAATCTGCCCAAGCGTGAAGAAACTTTATTCTTATTTTTCTTCAATATCAAAAGAATGCGGAATGACAGGCACCGGCCCAACAATATTTACAGGATTTGATTCGTATAAAGAAGCATTGAAGGCAAAAAATAATTTTAAAGATAAAATATTTAAAGGGGATTTTTATATTTGTAGACCGTCTGAAAAAACCTATGAGATTGTTTCCTATGGGGGTTGACAGAATGAAAAGGAGGGGTTATAATTGAGGCACTAGAACATTGTAACTTGAAAATTTAAAAAAATAAAAAGAAAGGAGTTGAGAAAGAATGTATAAGACATTAAGCGCACCACTTGTTGTTCAGATTGAGATAGAGAGTGCATGCCCCAATACTTGTATACACTGTTATAATTTTTGGAGAAAAAATAACGGAAGTAAATTTTATAGCAAACATCTGTCGTTGAAAGATATAGAAGTTATTATGCATAAACTTGCAGAAGTAAAAGTATTTGAAGTTGTTTTTACCGGTGGCGAACCATTACTAAATAAACCCGCTCTTTTTTATGGAATTAAATTAGCAAAAAAACTCGGCATAGGGGTTTCTCTAAATTCTAATCTCATCCCCTTAACCGAAAAAGACACTGCTTTTTTAAAGACACTGGGAGTTCATTCTATACTTACATCCATAATGGGACCGAATGCTGGTATACATGATGCTATTACTTTAAGAGATGGATCATTTGAAGATACAATTCGAGGTATAAGGTATTTACAAAAAGTAGGTTTTTCTCCTACAGTGAATATTGTGCTTTCTCAGAAAAATAAAGATTATCTTAATGAAACTATTAAATTTCTTGCGTCAATAGAGATTAATCACATTAGTTCTACACGGGCAGGTTGTCCTGGGAATTGCTCTGATTTTTCCGTCTTATCGCTTTCACTTGACGATTTTCGGACATATCTTAAAGAATTACATAGTGTCGGTCAAGAAGTAAATATTTCAGTTGGGGTACTCGAGAGTTATCCATATTGTGGGATGAAAGAGTTAATGCGATATCAGCAATTTCTTGGTAGGAGATGCTCAGCAGGGGTTACTACTGTAACTATTGGTTCTAATGGTTCAGTGCGTCCATGCTCTCATTTAGATATTCAATATGGTAATCTTTTAATAGAAGACATGGAGAGTATTTGGTTAAAGATGGATGAATGGCGTAATGGAAGTATGATTCCATTAGAGTGTAGAAGATGCCCATTATTAGAAGTTTGTGGTGGAGGATGTAGAATGGAAGCGAAGATGCGTTGCGGATCACTTAATGCAATGGATCCTTATAGTTCGTCTGAAGATATTAATTTTGCTCTCCAGCAATTTCGTAACTTGCCAAAAAGAGAAATAAAAATTGTATCAACTTTTTCGCTTGCAGAGAAAGTACGTATTAGGTTAGAGAAATTCGGTTCAGTTGTATTCGTTACACATCGCTTTAAAGCTTATCTTAACAAAAAATCAACAGATTTTTTGATGAAGATTAAATCCAAAAGGGTTTATAACATAGAAGAGGTTATAAAATGGGGCGATTATGGTAATGAGGAATTAAAAAGATTTTTATCTAAGCTTGCTGATAAAAAGATAATTTTGCAAAGACCAAGAAAGATAATGGGAGGTGAAAGAAATGGAAGAACAAATCCTTGATTTTGAGACAATTCTTAATAAGACAAATGCAATTGGGCAATTTATTTCAGGAGAGAGTTGTAGTGAAGAAAATTATTGTCCAGATTGTTACGATTGCGATATTAATTGTGAAGAGTGTGATACTGGTAGAGATTAAAAATCAAAATACTTCTTTTTTGGTCTACAAGGGGTAGGAATTTAATTCCACCCCTTTTATATTTTTATAGGTTCACTATATAGTTTTATAAGTTTTGGTTCTCTTAATACTTTTTTCCCGTATTCATTCCAAAGAACTCGTTTTTTAGCAAATTCTGGCGCTATTGGCAACAGAATATTTATAATTCCTTCCAAAAATACACAAAAAGATTTTTGTTTTTTTGTTTTAACAATATAATAATATTCATTAAGAAAATCAGTAAATGTTTTTATACTGTTGTCTTGTTTTTCAATTTTAAGACTCTGAATTTCTGGATTTCCCTTATAATTTTTTAACTCTAAAATACTACAAAGTGGTTCCTGATTTAGTATTACAACAGCCAAGACTTCTTTAAGATAATTCTTTACATCATCTGGTAATATAATGCCTTTTTTATTTTCTATCATTTTTAACAGGTTTAATAAAATAAAATGGGATATTTCATGAATTCCAATAGTGAGTATATTTTTATCGGTTTTACCCTTTATTTCTCCTAAGATTGAAAAATAAAATATATTATCTCCAAACGGAGAAAAAGGAAGAATAGTAGGAGCAGCTTTGTAAACAACCGATTTATCATATTGATACCCCATAATTTCTAAAAGGGCTATTAACGAGGGCTCAGATTTTTCTATTAATAGATTTTTATTTTTTTGTATGATTTTATGAATTTCGCTTTTATTATCGCTATAAAACTTGGAAATAAAGGACTTTATTATTTGTTTTTCCTTTTCTTGTTTTTCTAATAATTTCTCTAATTCAGGAAAGACTTGAAAAATAAAATTTCTATTTTGTACATAGTAACGATGGTGTAAAAAATTCAAAAATAAATCTGTTTCTCGGTCTAAATCAATGCTTTCTTCTAATATAATTTTTGGTATGTTTTTCATGTTTTATTTATACCCCCCCATTATACCTTAAAATTATATTAATTAAAATGTTCTATTTTTAACCCCCACATCAAGATTTGGTTAGGGGGTTGCCCCCCGTTAGCTCAGTTTAAAATTTATTTCTAACAGAGTTGACAAAATGAAAAAGAGGGTGTATAATAAAAACACTAGAATATTGTAACTTGAAAATTTAATCTTTTTTAGGAGGTGAAGTAGAATGAAAAAGATAATTTTCTTGATATTGATGATTTTGTTAATGATTTGTACTAAGATAGAAGATAGTGAAGGTATAAATACGGGGGGTGGAACAGCGGGAATGATGGGGGATAATCCAGCTGAAGATATAGCGGCAATGCCAACTGGTAGTCAGGTAGGAGATACGTGGACAGGTCCTTCAGGACAAACTTATATAGCAACCTTTTCTGATCCAGAGCTTGCAGCTGAGTTCGCAGCACAAGGTATTGTACTCACACCTTATTGGAAACCGAAATAGGGAGTATAATAAAAACACTAAATTGTTGTAACTTGAAAATTTTTTAAAATCTTCAAAAAGGAGGAATGAAGAATGAAAAAGATATTGATAATTGTTACGATTGTTTTAGTGATTTTTTCTTTTTCAGTAAATGTTTTTGCTGATTATAGCTTTTTGTCACTGCAATCTAATGCTGCTATAGAACAATTCAAAGAAAAATACAGAGTAAAGGAAATTGTTTCTGAAGAAGAACGAGGGTTTATTTGGGCAGTGATTTTACCAAAGAATGACGGAATAGAAGAAGAGGAAATAAAAGAAACAATATATAATGATGAAACAGGAGAATTTGAAGCTATTTATAACTTCACTCATATCACGATATTTAATGCGCAAGGACCTACTCGGGTAATATATGGTTCTGCTGCAAAATTTCATCCTTATGATCAGCCCAAATTGACTTTTCTGTTCGATAGCTAAGAAGATTAAGGGATAGAAAGATTTAACAGATTTTAAATCTTATCTATCCCTTTTTTATTTTCATTGACATCTATATTTATTATCGTATAATTAATATATAATGTTAATATATAATAATTAACCCAAACATATGAATATCAATAGGAAATACATTATCATTTTTGGAACTTTAATCCTTTTATTAGTGATTATTACTGGGGCAATCACTTATTACAAAGAAAAGGCACCAGGATTAGTTGAATCGCCAGAACAAAATGAATATTTTTCTCTCCCTATCCCTAAAGATAAAGAATATACGATTTGGTGTTACGAGAATGATAGAGCGTATGATTGTTCAAACAGAGAATTTTTCCAGCCAGGGGAATCTGTTGCCATTACCGTGAATTTTACACAGTTTAATAATATCCCATATGATCCATATTTTCTTTGTTATTCTACTGATTTAAAAGGGGGATTAGAAAAACGATGTATGTCCCGTTCAGCTTTTTCATTAGGAGGTCTTTCTTTAACAGAAGGATCAATTCCTCAAAACAAAGAAGTCTTTACTCTTCTTAAAGTTTATGTTTATCCTGATGATAGTTTTGAAGAATTAGATGAAATAGTAATAATGGATTTAGAAGGGAAATTAATCAAATAATATATATATATAAATATAAAAAAATATAAACTTTATGAATAAAAAAACAAATTATATTATACCAACTGTGATTTTATGTTTATCTTTTACATTTTTTCATACTCTGAATGTTTTAGCTACGACTCCCGACGAGGAAAAATATCTTTGTAATAAATGCTCATTAGGTAAATGCACTGAATATTGGCATACTGGACCGTGTACTGATACCTGTGCCGGTTGTAAAACATATAATTGTAAAATTTGCTCTGGCGGTAGCTGTATATTAAAAACATTTGATACACCATGTTCTGATGCTTGTGCTAGTGGAGATTGTGGTGGAAAGAAATGTAATGTATGCGAAAATAAACAATGTAGAATAAAAGAATTAGGTATCGGATGCATTGACCAATGTACCGGTGCAGAAAATTGTAGTGGAGACGGAGGAGAAAAGGAGAAAGGATGGAAATGTACTTGTAATGGTGGACCATGCTTTGAACAATTTAGCACCAGTCCGCAATATTCTACTTTAGCACGATGTGAGCTATTTTGTCCTTGCGGGACATATAAATATTGTGGTACCAAGTGGCCAAATTTAGGTAAATGTGCGGAGACTTTATGGTATAACGTAAATCCTGGAAATGAATGTGAAACTGCTTCTGATTGTCAAGCATCTGAAAAATACACTTGCAATGCTAATTATCAATGTGTAGTAGATTCTAATGGATTGTATACTTCTTTAACAACCTGCCAAAATAACTGCATTGCGCCGTCAACCAGATATTCCTGTAATACCTCTACCTGGACATGCTCTCAGGATTCTCATGGATCATATTCTTCTTTAAATACTTGCAACAATAATTGTAATAATGGAACAACTTGTACCAATGGCGCTACTCAAGCTTGTACTACTTCTGACAATTGTCCTGGTAGTAGAACCTGTACGAATAATGCTTGGGGTGCATGTGTAGATACTCCCAATGATAATTGCCCTGGTTGTACCAATGGCGCTACTCAAGCTTGTACTACTTCTGACAATTGTCCTGGTACTAAAACCTGTACGAATAATGCTTGGGGTGCATGTGTAGATACTCCCAATGATAATTGCCCTCCTCTTCCTTGTCAAATTAATTCCTTTACTATTAATGAAAAAAATAATTCCGAACAAGATCCTTTAATTGTTTGGGTGAATGCTTCTCTTAGAGGTTATTTCTCAGTTCTTAATACTTGTACTAAATGTACTGTTTCAAGTAATGATACGTGGGGTAATCCAGATGAGACTTATATAATGACTAATTATGCCCCTGAGTATAAAGTATCTGAACAATTTAAGATTTCTCAAGCTGGCACCTATTCTTATAAATTAATATGCATAGGCGATCCTGATAATCCTGATGATTTTGACGAGGATATTCTTTCTTTAGAAACCGTTCAAGCTGTTAATCTTCCTTGGTGGAGAGAAATTATTCCTAATTTAGGAGGATTTCTAAGAGGATTATAGGGATAAAATAATAAATAGAAATACAGTAGAAATTCATAGAAATACATTGTTTACCCGCCCAAGTCTGGGCGGGTTTTTGTTTTGAGATTGCTTCCCGCCACGCTTCGCTCGCGGCTAAAGGCTTTGACTCGCTCGCAATGACAGAAAAGAATTTTTGTGCTAAAATATGAATAGATAATTTATAATACTGCGTATAAAATTTAAGATATTAATTTGACAGAACAAGATAATTTAATAAAAGAGTTAATTGATACTGGCTGGTTGAAAACACCTCAAATTATTGAGGCTTTTTTACAAATCAAAAGGGAGGATTTTGTTTTAGCGGAAGAAAAAGAAAGGGCTTATATTAATGATGCTCTCTCTATAGGGTATAATCAGACAATTTCTCAACCCTTAGTAGTGGCTTTAATGTTGGAGCTTTTAAGTCCTCAGCCAGGAGAAAAAATTTTAGATGTGGGGTCTGGTTCTGGTTGGACCACAGCTCTTTTAGCTTATCTGGTAAAACCAAAAGGCAAAGTTATGGCTATCGATATCATTCCTGAATTAGTGGAATTTGGCAAAAAGAACGTGGAAAAATATAGTTTCGTGAAAAAAGGAATAGTTCAGTTTTTTTGCGCTGATGGTAAACTAGGTTATGAAAAAGAAGCTTTGTATGATAAAATATTAGTATCGGCTAGCGCTTTTGAAGTACCTGAGGAGTTATTCAAACAATTAAAAATAGAAGGGAAAATGGCATTGCCTATAAAAGAATCAATAGTTTTAATAGAAAAGACTTCTCAAAATGATTATCTAAAGCAAGAATTTCCCGGATTTGTTTTTGTTCCCCTTGTTTAATGAAATCGCAAAACTTTAAAAATATAAAAAAATAAAAATATGAGTCAATACTCTAGTCTTAATGCGCTTTTTGCTTCTAATTTTTTGATGATCTGGTTTCTCTTAGGCTGGTCTTTATTTTGGAAAGGTTTGGCTTTGTGGAAATCAGCCAGAAGAGGAAAAAATTGGTGGTTTATTATACTTTTAATAGTTAATACTCTTGGTTTATTAGAAATTCTTTATTTATTTGTTTTTAGTAGAGATGAGAGAAAAACTATCCCGAAAGATAAACAAATAATGGAAGTTAAAGCCGAAGAAAAAGGCTAGAAAGTATATTTAAAGGTTCATTTATATGAATTTCCCTTTGCTTAGAAAAACAGATCCTCAGCTTTTTCGCTTAATTCAAAAGGAAATTATTAGGCAAAAACAAACCATCGATTTAATTGCTTCGGAAAATTTTGTGCCGGAAGTGTTTTTTGAAGTTTTAGGTTCTGCTTTAACTAATAAATACTCAGAAGGTTATCCCCATAAGCGCTATTATCCAGGTAATGTTTATTATGATCAAATTGAAGAATTAGCTCAAAAAAGAGCTTTAGAAGCTTTTGGTTTAAATTCGAAAAAATGGAGCGTTAATGTGCAACCTTATTCTGGTTCACCAGCCAATTTGGCGGTTTATAATGCTATCCTGCAACCGGGTGATATTTTAATGGGAATGAGTTTAACCAGTGGTGGACACCTCACCCATGGCCATAAAGCTAATTTATCAGGAAAATTATATCAGGCTATTCAATATGGCTTAAATCCTAAGACCGAAATGATTGATTATCGAGAGGTTGAAAAATTGGTGAAAAAATATCATCCTAAAATTATTGTTTCTGGTTTAACTTCTTATCCCAAAAAAATTGATTTTCAAAAATTTAGTCAAATAGCTCATAAAATTAATGCCTATTCCATGGCTGATATTTCTCATATTGCCGGTTTGGTTTTAGCCGGTCTACACCCTAATCCATTTTTATCTTGCGATCTTGTTACTACTACCATCCATAAAACTTTAAGAGGTCCCAGAGCAGCAATAATTTTTATTAATAAAGAATCAAAAATTGCCAAGAAAAACAAAATTGATCTGGAAAGCGTAATTAATAAATCTGTTTTTCCTCAAATGCAAGGCGGTCCTCATAATAATGTTACTGCTGCTATTGCTTTAACTTTTAAATTAGCTCAAAGTCAGAGTTTTAAAAATTATCAAACGCAAATTCTGAAAAATAGTCGCGCTTTAGCTGAAGCTTTAAAAAAATTCGGTTTTCGATTAACAACTAATGGCACTGATAATCACTTAATGTTAGTAGATTTGAAAAATATTGGAGTATCTGGAATTGAGGCAGAAAAATTCTTAGAAAAAGCTGGGATTATTGCTAATCGTAATGTGGTAATAGGTGATGTTAGTCCTTTTCATCCCTCAGGCATAAGAATTGGGGTGCCAGCAGTAACGACTCGAGGTATGAAAGAAAAAGAAATGAAGAAAATCGCTGAATTAATTTATCGAGTTTTGATAAAAAAGGAAAAACCAGTTATAATCAAGAAAGAAATTAAGAAATTGTGCCGCAAATTTCTTATTTATTAATATGAAATCTTTAGTTATTGGCGATGATTTAGCCGAAAAATTAGCTCGGTTTCTCAATTTAGAAGCTATTTTAATTGAGGAGAGAATTTTTTCTGATGGTGAATTGCAACCGCGACTCCAAAAAGAGGAAAAAGCTGATCAAATGATTTTAATTTTACAAAAAAGAACAAACGAAAATATCAACGATTATCTTTTGAAATATTTTCTTTTAGCGAGAAAAGCCAAAGATTTAGCTCCAAAAATAATTGGCATTATGCCTTATTTACCTTATGCGAGGCAAGATGCAGTTTTTCAAGAAGGAGAGTCGCTTTCTGCTTTATATGTTAATGAGCTAATTGAAAAGAATTTAGATGTTTTTATTACTTGTAATATGCATGAGCATCGCAAAAGAATCAAAGATTTATTTAAAATCCCTGCTTATAATCTTTTTTTATTTAAAGATTTAGCGGAAAAGTTTCAAGATTTCAAAACTAATAATTCTGTTGTCATTGGACCAGATAGAGAAGCCAAAACTTTTGTGGATGATTTTTGCATAAATTTCTCAGCTCAAAAATTAGTTTTTCTTAAACAACGAGATGCCAAAACTGGTAAAATCACTTTTTCTCATCCAGAAAAAGATTTGCAAGGCAAAGAAGTGATCATTATTGATGATATTGTTGCTACTGGTGGCACTATTTTAGAAGCAGCTAAAATTGCTCACCAGCTCAAAGCCAAAACTATTAGTTTTGCTTTTGTTCATCCTATTTTTGGCGATCAGTCCATTGAATCCTTAAGAAAAATAAACCCCAAAAGAATAATTACTACCAATACCTTAGAAAACTCAAAATATGAATTGGATATTACTGAGCCTTTAGCAAGGTTTTTAAAAAAAGAAATAAATTTGACCTCGCAATAAATTGCGAAGAACATAATAAAACTATGATTCAAGGGAAAAAAGAAAAAATTCAAGAAGATGGAGCGTTTTTCCTGAAAGCGAAATATTTAGATATTCAAACTGGTCATCCCTGGGTAGTTTTAATTTGTGAAGAGGATGGTAAGGTTTATGGAGTGAGAGCTGGTGATGAATTAAGCATTAAGTGGAATCATAAAAAAACTGAAGTGGGAGTTGATATTACCAGAAATTTAGTCAAGTCAGGAGAAATAGGCCTTTTTAGAGATATTGTTGAGAGATACAAAATTAAAGAAGGTGATGTTTTGGAATTAACTTTAGCTCCAGCAGCACCATCATTAGAATGTATTCAGAAAAAATTAGTTGGCAAGAAATTATCTTATTCAGAAGCCAAATCTATTATTTATGATATTGTTCATTATCATTTGGATGATATTCAAATTGCTTTTTTTGTAGCCTCGGCTTTTGGAAAAAAAGTATTTTCGAAAGAAGAAATTTATTATTTGACTAAAGCCATGGCAGAGACAGGGGAGATGATGCATTGGGATGGCATAGTGGCTGATAAACATTCTATTGGTGGTTTGCCAGGCAATCGCACTACCCCCATTGTTGTTTCTATTGTTTCTAGTTTAGGAATCTTAATGCCCAAGACTTCTTCCCGCGCTGTCACTTCTGAAGCTGGGACAGCTGATGTGATGGAAGTTTTAACTCCAGTAGAATTTAATTCAGACAAAATTAGAGAAATAGTTAATAAAACTAAGGCTTGTATAGTTTGGGGTGGAGCTCTAAAATTAGCACCAGCTGATGATAGAATTTTAAAAGTGAGTTATGAATTAGGCATTGAACCCTATTCAAAAATGATTATGAGCATTATGGCGAAAAAAGTAGCTATCGGCGCCACTCATTTGGTCATTGATATGCCCATTGGCGAAGGAGCAAAGATTGAAAATTACGCAGAGGCAATAAAAGTAAAAAAGATTTTTGAATTTTTAGGCAAGAAGTTTAATATCAAGATCAAAGTGATTATAGAAAATGTTGGCAAACCTGTAGGTAGGGGAATAGGTCCCATGTTAGAAATGCGCGATGTCCTGCGGGTTTTACAACAAAAAGAAAATCGTCCTCTTGATTTAGAAAAAAGAGCCATAAAATTAACCAGTAATCTTTTAGAAATTTTAGGCAAAGCCAGATTTGGTCAAGGAGAAAAATTAGCTTATAAACAATTAATTTCTGGTGAGGCTTTTAGACAATTTCAAAAAATTATCAATGCTCAAGGTGGACCAGAAGACATAGATTCGGAATCAATGATTTTAGGAGCCGATACTTATCAAATAACATCTCACAAAAAAGGCATAATTGAGAAGATTGACTTAAAACAATTAATTAGAATTGTACGTTTATTAGGTTCACCAATTACTAAAGAAGCCGGAGTTTATCTTAATAAAACCGTTGGAGAAAAAGTCGAAGCTGGTGAGACTTTAATAACTCTTTATACTAACAATGATCAGCGTTTGCATTTAGCTCTGGCTGAGCTGCAAAAGACAGAGTTATACCATCTTCAATAGATATTTTTATGTATTTTTTAAAAGATTTAAACGCGATTTTTCAAGTTTCTTTTTTAGGTTTGGTTCAGGGGTTAACAGAATTCTTGCCAGTTTCTAGTTCTGGTCATTTAGTGATTTTCCAGCATTTTTTACCCTTAGTTAATCAACAGCCAGTAGTTTTAGATATGATGTTGCACTTGGGTTCTTTACTGGCTCTGTTAGTTTATTTTTGGCCAAAAATAAAAAATATTTTTGCTGATAGGAAATTAATCGGTTGTATTATTTTAGCTACCATCATTACTGTGGTCATAGTTTTCCCTTTTAGAAAAACAGTAGAAACATCTTTTTCTAATCCTCGTTTTGCCGGAATCATGTTGGTTATCACAGGTGTTATTTTATTTTTAGCCAGCCGCAAGAAAGATAATAATAAAAACAAAGTTGATATAAAGGATTCAATCATGGTGGGTTTAGGCCAAGCTTTAACAGTTTTGCCAGGAATTTCTCGTTCAGGTCTTACCATTAGCACTGGAATTTTTTCTGGCTTAAAAAGTGAAAGAGCAGCAGAATTTTCTTTTCTTTTAGCTATTCCTATCATTGCCGGCGCTACTGTTTTAGAAGTGCCAAAACTTATTCAGATATCTTCCAACTTAATTTTAATTTATCTTATTGGTGTTCTTGTTTCCTTTGTAGTGAGTTTATTTTCTCTTAAACTTTTGATGCAAATTTTGAAATTAAATCAAAAAAAATTAGTTTATTTTGCTTATTATTGCCTCTTCATCGGCTTGACAGTTATTTTAATGGTATAATATAAAAATGATTCAGCCTAACCAATTTTTTTCGATAATAGTTTTACTTTTCTCAGTAGTTATTCATGAAGTATCCCATGGCTGGGCAGCTTTAAAATTGGGAGATGATACCGCAGAAAAAATGGGCAGATTAACTTTAAACCCAATACCCCATTTAGATATTTTTGGTTCAATTTTATTACCATTAATACTTATTATTACTCATGCTGGTGTCATTTTTGGCTGGGCAAAACCAGTGCCTTATAACCCCTTGAAATTAAGAAAGCCTGGTCGCGATTCAGCTCTTTTGGCTTTGGCTGGACCAGCAGCTAATTTCAGTTTAGCTTTAGTTTTTGGCCTTTTAATGAGGATAGGAACTCGTTCTGCTTTTGGGCTGCCATTTCTTTCTTTTTTAGGAATAATTGTTCAAATTAATTTGATTTTAGCCATTTTTAATTTATTACCCATTCCTCCTTTAGATGGTTCAAAAATCTTATTTTATTTTTTCCCCTCTCCTAAATTAGAAATATTTCTCTATCAATATAGTTTTATCATTTTGTTGGTTTTTATAATGTTTGGTTGGAGCTTAATCTATCCATTAGTTGCTTTGCTTTTTTATCTTTTTACTGGTTTTCATTAACTTCTCGCTCGTCTTAAACTATCGTTCATTTTAAAGACTCGGAAAGTAGTTTTCGAAAACGTCCAAAAATTCCCAGCGAGGATTTTTGGACTCGCCAAGCCTCCTCGTTCTCTCGCTTTGCTCGCACCCTGCCCGCTCGTCGGCTTGAGCGTTTCTCAAATTACATTTCCTCGCCTTTTTAAGAGCGAGTCTTTTCTTCTGCGAATGATTCAGGGGAGGGGTCATTTATTTTAAGGGTTTATTTATAAACCCCATTTAGATAGGGAGAGGTGAACGAGGCTCCTCCCAAGTGATAATGAGCAGGAGAAAAGACGAGCGATTGTTATTTTTGACAAAAAACTCTATATTTGCTAAACTATTGTTTAGCATGCCTACTTTTTCTCAGTTAATTCGAAAAGGTCGCAAGCGAATTATTAAGAAGAGCAAATCAGTGGCTCTGTCTTTTTCTTTTAATACAATTAAAAATAGACCGACTCATCACGGTTCACCTTTAAAAAAAGGAGTTTGTTTGAAAGTTTTTACCACTACTCCGAAAAAACCTAACTCCGCTTTAAGAAAAGTGGCGAGAGTAAGATTATCCAATGGTATGGAAATTACTGCTTATATTCCCGGCGAAGGGCATAATTTGCAAGAGCATTCTATTGTTTTAGTAAGGGGAGGAAGGGTAAAAGATTTACCAGGTGTAAGGTATCATATTGTGAGAGGCAAACTTGATACTAGTGGCGTAGAGAATAGAAAACAACAGCGAAGTAAATACGGCGCCAAAAAACCCAAAGAATCATAAAAAATTATGCGAAGAAAACATCGAGAAGAAAAAAAATATGAACCAGATATAATTTATCAAAGTCCTTTAGTGACTCGTTTTGTTAATTATTTGATGAAAGATGGGAAAAAATCAGTCGCTCAAAAAGTGTTTTATCAAACTATGGAGCGAATTAAAAAACAAACTAATCAGGATCCATTAAATATTTTCAATTTAGCAGTGGAAAATGTTTCCCCAGATTTAGAAGTCAAAACTAAAAGAATCGGAGGAGCTAATTATCAAATACCTCATCCAGTTCCTGATTATCGCAAAACTACCTTAGCTTTTCGTTGGTTAATTGTGATTAGTCGATCCAAAAAAGGTAAATCAATGGCTGACAAATTGTCCGGAGAATTAATTTTAGCTTCTAAGAACGAAGGAGCAGCCATTAAGAAAAAATTAGATACCTATCGTATGGCTGAAGCGAATCGCGCCTTTGCCCATTTCAGAAGATAAACACATGGAAGAAAGTTCTCCTATAGAAATAGAAAAACTTAGGGATATTGGTTTTATTGCTCATATTGACGCTGGTAAAACTACTACTACCGAGCGAGTTTTATTTTACACCGGAATTTCCCATAAAATTGGAGGGGTTGACGAAGGAACAACAATTATGGATTGGATGGATCAAGAACGGGAAAGAGGAATTACTATTACTGCTGCTGCTACCAGTTGTTTTTGGATTCCAACTTATCGGAATAAAGATGAGAATTATAAATGTCGGATTAATATTATTGATACTCCTGGACATATTGATTTTACAGCTGAAGTTCAGAGATCTTTGAGAGTGCTTGATGGGGCAGTAGTTATTTTTGATGGCGTGGCTGGAGTGGAACCTCAATCAGAAACAGTTTGGCACCAGGCTGATAAATTTAATGTTCCTCGAATGTGCTTCATTAATAAATTAGATAGAACAGGGGCCAATTTTGAAAAAGATTTAGAATCCATAAGAGAAAGATTAACCCTTCATGCTCAACCAATAAATATTCCTATTGGCATCGAGGACAAATTTGAAGGAGTGATTGATCTTATTCAAATGAAAGCAGTATATTTTGAAGGTGAGCATGGCCAGTACGTTACTTTTAAAGATATTCCAGAAAATTTGAAGATTCAAGCTGAACAATGGAAAAAATTATTGATAGAAAAAGTAGTAGAGAATGATGAAGAATTATTGAGTAAATATTTAGAAGGTCAAAATCCAACCGAAGAAGAGATAAGAAGAGTTTTAAGAAAAGCTACTATTAGCGGTACGATTGTGCCAGTTTTATGCGGTTCATCTTTTAAAAATAAAGGTGTTCAGCCTTTGATTGATGCCATAGTTGAGTATTTGCCTTCGCCCAAGGATTTGCCACCGGTTGAAGGTATTGATCCCAAAACAGGTGAAACCATTATTCGTCAGCCTGATAATAAAGAACCTTTTGCTGCTTTGGCTTTTAAAGTGGCTACTGATTCATATGTTGGTACTTTAACTTATTTTCGAGTTTATTCCGGAGAGTTAAATAAAGGCAGTTATGTTTTAAATGCTACTGAATCTTCCCAAGAAAGAATTGGACGTTTGTTAAGAATGCATGCTAATCAGCGAGAAGAGCTGGAAATTATTAGGGCAGGGGATATCGCCGCTACTGTTAGTCTGAAAAATAGCGGAACAGGGGATACTCTTTGTGATCCGAATAATCCCATCATTTTGGAACAAATTAGTTTTCCTGATCCGGTTATTTCTATGAAAGTTGAGCCAGAAACTAAAATTGACCAAGAAAAGATGAGCTTAGTTTTAAAAAAATTAGCTGAAGAAGACCCAACCTTTAAAGTTTCAAGTGATGAAGAAACAGGAGAAACTATTATTGCTGGCATGGGCGAACTTCATTTAGAAGTTTTAGCCGATAGAATGAAAAGAGAATTTAATCTTCATATTAAAACTGGTCGACCTCAAGTGGCCTATAGAGAAACCATTAGAAAACTTATCGAAAGCGAAGGAAAATATATCCGCCAATCAGGAGGTCGGGGTCAATATGGACATGTTTGGTTAAAACTTGAGCCTTTGGAAAGAGGGCAGAAATTTGAATTTGTTAATAGTATTAAAGGTGGAGTTATTCCTCAGGAATATATTTCAGCTGTAGCAAAAGGCGTTAAAGAAGCGATGGATAAAGGTGTCCTCGCTGGTTATCCCATGACTGATGTGCGGGTGACACTTTATGATGGTTCCTATCACGAAGTTGATTCTTCTGATTTTGCTTTCAAAATTGCCGGCTCGATGGCTTTTCAAGAAGGAGCAAAAAAAGCAGACCCTGTTTTATTAGAACCAATAATGAAAATTGAAGTAATTATTCCAGAAAGATTCTTAGGCGATGTTATTGGCGATTTGAATTCTAAAAGAGGAAGAATAGAGAAAATGGGAGAACGGGCCATGATGAAAGTTATTGATAGCCAAGTGCCTTTAGCAGAAATGTTTGGTTATGCCACCAATATACGTTCTATGACCGAGGGACGAGGAACGTTTAATATGGAATTTAGTCATTATGCTGAGGTTCCAAGGCATATTACGGAACAAATTATTGACAAAAAAGGTACTTGACTTTAATTGAATTATAGATTAATATTTAATTACTGCGTTTCGTTAAACGGGACTGCGTCGAAATAATAAAAAAATCCGTCAGCTGACGGAATAAAAATAAAAAAATAATAAAATAAAAAAATATGGCAGAAAAAGAAAAATATGTCAGAACAAAACCACACATGAATATTGGCACCATTGGTCATATTGATCATGGAAAGACTACTTTAACGGCAGCCATTCTTCATGTGCTTCACCTGAAGGGTTTAACCAAGAAAGAATTAGGTGTAAACGAAATTGATAAAGCGCCAGAGGAAAAAACTCGCGGTATTACCATTAATGTTCACCACTCTGAGTACGAAACAGAAAAAAGACACTATGCTCACATCGACTGCCCAGGACACATCGATTATATTAAAAATATGATTACTGGTTCTGCTCAGATGGATGGAGCTATTCTTGTTGTTTCTGCTCCAGATGGCCCCATGCCTCAAACTGCTGAGCATATTCTTTTAGCTCGTCAGGTAGGCGTGCCGGCTATAGTTGTTTTCCTTAATAAAATTGATATGGTTGATGATCCAGAATTGATTGATTTGGTAGAAACTGAGATAAGGGAATTATTAACCAAACATGGTTTTCCTGGCAAAGATATTCCAGTTATTCGAGGTTCAGCTTTAAAAGCGTTAGAAACTAAATCAGTTGATGATGCTGAGGCTAAACCAATTTTGGATTTAATGGGAGCAGTTGATACTTATTTCCCAGATCCAGTTCGAGATATTGATAAACCCTTTTTGATGCCTATTGAAGACATTTTTTCTATTGAAGGAAGAGGAACTGTAGTAACCGGTAGAATTGAGAGAGGAATAGTCCATACTAATGATGAAATTGAAATTATTGGTTATCATCCAACTGTTAAAACCATTGTTACTGGTGTGGAAATGTTTAATAAAACTCTTGACGAAGGTCAGGCCGGTGATAATGTTGGAATTCTTCTTCGCGGAACTAAAAAAGAAGAAGTGAGAAGAGGACAAGTCTTGGCCAAATCAAGTTCCATTACTCCTCATACTGAATTTGAAGCAGAAGTTTATATTTTAGCTAAAGAAGAAGGTGGTCGTCATACTCCATTTTTTGCTGGTTATAAACCTCAATTTTTTATTCGGACAGCTGATGTTACAGGAGAAGTTACTCTTCCAGAAGGAGTTGAGATGGTGATGCCTGGTGATAATGTAAAGTTTACAGTAAAATTAATTGCTCCTGTTGCTCTTGATGCAAGCTCTCGCTTTGCTATTCGAGAAGGAGGACGAACTGTTGGAGCAGGAGCCGTAACAAAAATTCTTAAGTAAATTTGTCCTCGCAATAAATTGCGAGGAATCAGGGCAAATTTTTTATAAGAACCTGACCTCGTTTTGCTCGGCAGAACCTTTTTTCTCGCTTCGCCCCGTCCTACGGGGCTTCGCTCAAAATGAGATGTATCGGCTCCGCCGATGTGTCCAAGAAACATAATAAACACATTCGTGGTTGGTATTAAGACTGAATCTTTCCAAAAAGTAAGAATAAAAATAAAGGGATACGATTATCGCATTCTTGACAATTCTTGTCGACAGATTATAGAAGCAGCAATTAGATACGGGAGCGAAGTTATTGGCCCCATCCCTTTACCTACTGAGATTCATCGCTATACAGTGAATCGCTCTACTTTTATTAAGAAAGATTCTCGAGAACAGTTTGAAATGAGAATTCATAAAAGACTGATAGAAATCATTAATCCTAATTCTAAGACAGTCGAAGCCCTTACTAATATTAATCTGCCAGCTGGAGTCGATATAGAAATCAAGATGTGAAGTGTCCCTGAAGATAAATTTGCAGAAATGATTTGCTAGTCTTTAACTTTAAAAAAACTGGGCTAGTGCCCAGTTTTTCAATGAACCACCACACCTAATTTGCTACTTAATCTATGAAGTTTATTCTCGCTAAAAAATTAAATATGAGTCAGATATTCGATGAAAAGGGGAAAGTTATACCAGTGACTATTTTAGAAGCTGGTCCGGTTAGGATTATTCAAATAAAAACTAAAGAGAAAGATGGCTATGCCGCTATTCAAGTAGGCTTTGGCAAGAAGAAAAATATTTCCAAACCCCTTAAAGGTCACTTTAAAAATGCTGGAGGGATATCAGGAGATTTTAGATGGATTAGAGAATGTCGATTTGATAAAAAGCCAATCGAATCAAGTATTATTGAAGGATATAAAGTTGGTGAGGCAATAAAGGTTGATATTTTTGAAACTGGAGATAAAGTAAAAATCATTGGAAAAAGCAGAGGGAAAGGATTTCAGGGGGTAGTAAAAAGACACGGTTTTCATGGCACTCATGCTTCTCATGGCAATAAACATCAGTCTCGAACCTCTGGGTCCATTGGCGCTACCACACCTCAGCGTGTCATAAAAGGTAAAAAAATGGCTGGGAGGACTGGAGGAGAAAATGTTACTATAAAAACAGTCAAAGTGGTAAAAGTAGAACCTCAAAAAAACCTCCTTTATCTTAAAGGGGCGATTCCTGGTAAGCGAGGAACCTTAATTGAAATTTCGAGTTAATCCATGAAGATAGAAGTTTACAATCAAAAAGGAGAAGTATTGGAAGAAATAGAAGTACCTCAAAATATTTTTGATGTGGCTTTTAATAATGATTTAGTGTATCAAGTTTATAAATCATCATTAAGTAATCAAAGAAAACCACTAGCTTTTGCCAAAGACAGATCAGAAGTTAGAGGTGGGGGTAAAAAACCTTGGGCTCAAAAAGGGACAGGAAGAGCAAGGCATGGTTCTATTCGATCTCCAATTTGGAAAGGCGGAGGTGTTACTTTCGGGCCTCGGCAGAAAGAAGAAAATTTGAAGAAAAAAGTTAATAAGAAGATGAAGAAAGCAAGTGTTAAAATAATCCTTTCCCAGAAATTAAAAGATAAGGAAATTAAAATTATCGATAAATTTGAGCTAAAAGAGATAAAAACCAAAGAGTTTTTTAAGGTTTTAAAGCAAATTTTTAAAAAAGATATCACCAAAAGTATCTTAGTGTTATTAGACAATAAAGAGCAGAATCTTAGAAGAGCTTTAAAGAATATTCCTAGAGTAGAGATCACTAATGTTTCCGATGTTAATATTCTAAATCTTCTAAATAATAAATTTGTGATGTTTTCTAAAGAAGCCCTTTCTATTTTAGAAAAACAATTAGCTTAATTTAAATTATGAATAATCCCGAGCCTTTAATTCTGAAAAAACCTCATTTAAGTGAAAAAAGCACTGATTTAAGATCTCAAAATCAATATGTTTTTGATGTCGAAATTAATGCCAATAAAAATACCGTTAAAAAAGCAATTGAAAATTACTATCATGTTAAGATTGTAAAAGTAAGAATTATCAGAACTCCTTCGAAACCCAAAAACTGGATGAGAAAAACTAGTTATGGTCAAGACAAGAAAAAAGCCATTGTTACTATTAAAGAGGGACAAAAAATAGAATTAGGAGCCTAATTTAAGATATGAAAAGATATAAACCAACAAGTCCAGGTAAACGCCATTTCTCAGTTTCCGATTATTCGGTTTTGACAGCAGATGAACCTTTGAAAAAATTGACTTCTTTTAAAAAACGCCAAAAAGGTAGATCCAAAGGTCTAATCACTAGTCGACATAGAGGAGGAGGCAATAAAAAACTATATCGAGAGATTATTTTGGGAGAAGAAAAAAAAGGAATTCCTGGGATAGTTAAAACTATTGAATACGATCCTTTTAGGACCACTTTTATTGCTTTAATTTCTTATCGAGATGGAGATTGGCGATATATTTTAGCTCCTAATAATTTGAAAGTAGGTGATAGTATTGTTTGCAGCGAAAAAGTTCCAGCAAAAGCAGGAAACAGGATGATTCTTAAAAACATTTCGGTGGGAACTCAAGTTCATAATATAGAAACTAAGACTTTGCAGGGTGGGAAATTATCGCGATCAGCTGGCTCAGCAGCTATAATTTTAGCGCAAGAAGGTCAATATACTTTTATTAAAATGCCGTCTGGAGAAATCAGAAAAATTTTAAGCACTTGCTATACTTCCATTGGTCAATTGTCCAATATTGAACATGGTTTAATTGAAATAGGCAAAGCTGGTAGATCGAGGTTAATGGGGAGAAGGCCAAAGGTGAGAGGTTCAGCCATGAACGCTGTTGATCATCCTTATGGTGGTGGTGAAGGAAAAACCCAAAGAGGTACCAAGAGACCAAAAAATATTTTTGGTAAAGTTACTGGTGGTAAAAAAACTAGAAAGAAAAATAAATATTCTGATAAATTTATTGTTGAGCATCGAAAGAAGAAGCGTTAAAAATTAAACCCGCCTGCCGGCAGGCAGGAATTAAAAATTAATCTTTGTATGTCTCGTTCTATTAAAAAAGGTCCGTTCGTTGATGCCAAGTTATTAAAAAAAATGTCTCGAGTTAAAGTAGGGGATAAAACACCGATTCAAACCTATTCTCGAGATTCGGTTATTATACCTTCGATGGTCGGTTTTGTTTTTGCTGTTCATAATGGGAAAATTTTTATCAATATTGACGTAAGAGAAGAAATGGTGGGTCATCGTTTGGGCGAATTTTCTCCTACTAGAAAATTTGTTAGACATGGTGGTAGAATGCAAAGAGAGTTAGAAGCCAAAGCAAAGGCTCCTGGGGTTTCTGCTCCAGAAACTAAACCTTAATTTAATTCCTTATGGAAGTAAAAGCATCATTAAAATATTTAAAAATTAGTCCTAGAAAAACTCGTTTGGTAATAGGTCTACTTAAAGGATTATCGGTTCAAGAAGCCGAAGCTCAATTAATGTATAATAAAAAACGGAGTAGTGAACCAATAATGAAATTATTGAAATCAGTAGTTAATAATGCAGAAAATAATTTTCATTTGAATAAAGATAATCTTTTTATAAAATTAATTCGAGTAGATGAAGGCCCGGCCTTAAAACGCTTTAGACCAAGAGCGAGAGGAGCTGTTTACACTATTAAAAAAAGGACTTCTCATATTAATATTACTTTAAGTGAAATTGTCCCTTCAAAACAAGAAGAGAATAAGTCGAAAGCAAAGATAAAATTAGAAGATACAAAGATTTTGTCTAAAGAAGAGAAGACAAAACAGACTTTTAAACCAGCAGAAGAGAAACAGATTGAAAAAACTAAAAAAGTTTTACCCAGACAAAAAATCTTTAGACGCAAAGTTATCTAATTAAAAGATATGGCTCAAAAAATTAATCCAAGATCATATCGTTTAGGCATTAGCGAGAACTGGGATTCTCGCTGGTTCGATTTGAAAAATACCAAAAAATTATTAGAAGAAGATTATAAAATTCGTCGATTTGTTTTAAAACAAGCGAAAGCAGCCAAAATCGAAAAGGTAGAAATAGAACGAAAGGCAAAAGATATAAAAGTTATCATTAAAACAGCGAGGCCTGGATTATTAATCGGCCGTCAGGGCATTGGTATTGAGAGTCTTAGCGCCGGTCTTAAAAAACTTTTAAAAACAGATAGCAAAATTAATATTGTTGTTGAGGAAGTAAAACGCCCTGAGATTTCTGCTTCAATAGTAGCTCAAAATATTACTGAAGATATAGAAAAAAGAATTTCTTATCGTCGTGTTTTAAAACAGCATCTTTCAAAAATTATACAACATAAAGAAGTTTTAGGAGCAAAAGTTATGGCTTCAGGCAGATTAGATGGAATAGAAATTGCTCGTGATGAATGGCTTAAAGAAGGAAGATTACCTTTATCAACTCTTCGGGCTAATATCGAATATGGTTTTAGCGAAGCTCACTGTACTTATGGCGTTGTTGGTATTAAAGTTTGGATATATAAGGGAGAATATCAAAAAGAAGCTAATTTTGAGCGAAGCGAGAAACAAATTTCTACCGATAGGAGGGAGACAGGTTCTTATATTTAATTTTTATATTTAATTTTTTAGAGATTTTAGAATTATGCTTTTACCAAAGAAAGTAAAACACAGAAAAATGCAAAAGGGGAGAAACAGATTCCGCCAAATAGATACTCGAGGAACGGAATTAAATTTTGGTGCTTTTGGCTTAAAAGTTGTTGAAGAAGTATGGTTATCATCACAACAACTAGAGTCTGCTAGGAAAGCCATTGCCTATACTTTAAGACAAGAAGGAAAGGTTTGGATGAGGGTCTTCCCGGATAAACCCATTACTAGAAAACCACCAGAAGTGACGATGGGACAAGGTAAAGGAGCTGTAGAATATTATGTTGCTCCAGTAAAACCAGGAAGAATCATTTTCGAAATAGATGGTGTTTCAGAAGCAAAAGCTCGAGAAGCCTTTAGATTAGCTGCTTCTAAACTACCTATCAAAACTATTTTTATCAAAGACTAAAGACTTTAAACAATGAAAAACTCAGAATTAAAAACTAAGTCCAAAGAAGAATTATATAAGTTATTAATGGATTCCTCCAAAAAACTCCAGGAGTTAAAATTTAATTTAGCTGCTGGAAAAGTAAAGAATGTACGTTTAGTGAGAGCTCTGAAAAAAGATATTGCTAGAATTTTAACTTTGTTAAACGAAATGAAAGAGATGCCGCGGTAAACAACATAAAAAATTAATGTTTTAATATTTAATATGAGAGAGACAAAAACAAAACAAAAAAGACAATTAAAAGGGGTAGTAGTATCAGATAAAATGCAAAAAACAATAGTCGTAGAAGTAAAAAGATTGAAACTCCATCCTAAATATAGAAAATCCTATTGGGTTTTAAAGAGATTTAAAGCTCATAGCGGTAAAAACGAATATCATGTTGGGGATAAAGTGATTATCGAAGCTACCAGGCCATTATCTAAAGATAAAAGATGGAGAGTTTGCGATTAAGTCAAATTTATGTTAAAGTAAAGGGCTTTGTCGGCGAAAGCGAGCCACGTTTAATGGGGCGAAGCCTGAGCAGTAACAAAACCTTTACCCCGTTAGAAGTTTGCGATGGTTACAAGAGATAATTCATTATATTCTATATTAAATCTATTTAACTCTCGCAAAAAAGTGTTTTAACACTTTTTTGCCCAAGATAACGATGGCAAACTTCTAACGGGGTGCTCAATGTGATAGTAAAATTTACTTCGCATTGAGCTCGTAAATTTTAATTACATTAGCATGATTCAGCCGAGATCAATTATAAAAGTAGTTGACAATAGCGGTGCCAAAATTATCCGCTGTTTTCGAGTTTTAGGAGGTTCGTACAAAAAATATGCTGAGATTGGTGATTTAATTGTAGCTTCAGTTCAAGTGGCAGAACCGAGAAGAGAAATTAAAAAAAAAGCTGTGGTTAGAGCTATTATTGTGAGACAAAGAAAACCATATCGTCGTTCAGATGGTTCTTATATTAAATTTGATGAAAATGCTGCTGTTTTAGTTAATGATAAATTAGAACCGCTTGGCGGAAGATTGTTTGGTCCTTTTCCCCAAGAAATTAAAGAAAGAGGCTATGATAAAGTGGCGGCTCTAATCCCGGAGTTTGTTTAACAATCGCTCGGAATATATTTTCTTCGACCCGCTCACTCGCCCAGCGTGCTCGTTCTCTTAGGTCCTCGCCTCGCTCGTCGCCTTCGGCGACACCATGCCCGCTCGGCTCCGGATGGTCTCAGAAAAATATACTCCTCACTCTAAAGATTTAAAAATTAAAAAATTAAAAATTCTATTTGACATGAATATTCGTAAAGGGGATTTAGTGATTATTAAAAAAGGTAAAGATAAAGGGAAGACCGGTAAAATAATTAAAGTTTTTCCCAAAGATAATAGGCTAACGATTGAAGCTTTGAATTTAGTGAAAAAAATTAAAAAAGCTAAGAAGCAAGGGGAAAAGGGCGAAATTATTTTAGTACCAAGGCCGATTAATAGGGCCAATGCGATGTTAATTTGTCCTCATTGCAAAAAACCCACTAAAATTGCTTCGAAAAAAGAAGGAAAAAAGAAAGTAAGAGTTTGTAAAAAATGCGGTTCAGTAGTTTCTTAATTTATGATGAAGAATCAAACTAAAAATTTAAGTGAGGCAGGTTCTTATAAAAATCCTTTAGCTGCACCTAAAATTATCAAGGTTATAGTTAATGTTGGTATTGGAAGATTGGTAGCGGATTCTAAAAACAGTGAAGAAATAATTAAAAAAGTATCTCACGATATATCAATGATTACCGGTCAGAAACCAGCCATTCGACAAGCAAAAAAATCTATTGCTAGTTTCAAAATTAGGGAAGGTATGCCAATAGGATTAATGGTTACTCTTCGAGGGAAAAGAATGAGAGATTTTATTAATAAATTTGTGAATGTTCATTTACCTCAATGGAGAGATTTTTGGGGCATTCCCTTAAAAAGTATTGATGAAAAAGGGAATTTAAATTATGGTATAAGAGATCACTCTATTTTTCCAGAGATTAGCCGTGAACAGAATCCTTTAACTTTTGGTTTAGAAGTGACTTTTGTTACTAATGCCAAAAGCAGAGATCAGGCTATAAAATTGTATGAATTTTTAAGCTTCCCCCTCCAAAAAATTAATTAAGTTTTTATGGCAAAAAAATCAGTTATTGCAAGAGCAAAAAAGAAGCCCAAGTATTCTACAAGAATAGTGAAACGTTGTTGGCGTTGTGGAAGAAAAAGAGGATATATGGATGATTTTGGTTTATGTCGAATTTGTTTTAGAGAATTAGCCTCTCAGGGTAAAATCCCTGGTATTAAAAAAGCAAGTTGGTAAAGGGCTTTGTCTGCGAAGGCGAACTGAAAGTGAAGCCTGAGCAGGAACAAAACCTTTACCCCGTTAGAAATTTATGATGACCGATCCAATCAGTGATATGTTAACTAGGATTAGAAATGCTCAGGCGGTGGAAAAAACGACCGTCAATATTCCTTTTTCGAAATTAAAATGGGTAATTTTAGAAGTGCTCAAAAAGTATGGTTTTATTAAGGATATTGAAAAAGTTGGTCGAGGTAACAAAAAAATAATCGAAGTGGATTTAAAATATAGAAAAGATGGTTCTCCCAAGATTTCTCTTCTAAAACGAATTTCTAAACCCTCCAGAAGAAATTATGTTAATACCAAAGAAATATGGTCTTTTAAACGTGGACTTGGAATCAGGGTCATGTCCACTTCTAAGGGAGTGATGGCTGATAAAGAAGCGAGAAAAGAAAAACTTGGCGGAGAAGTTCTTTTAGAAATATGGTAAAATGGTTTCAGAAAAATATATTCCTCGCCTTAAAATTAAAAATTTAAAATTAAAAATTAATTTATTCGCATGTCTCGTATAGGCAAAAAATCAATTAATATTCCTGAAGGAGTTGAAGTAAAAATAGAAGATAACGTCTTAAAAGCTAAAGGTCCAAGAGGTGAGGCATTTTTAGTTATTCCGGATAGCCTGAAAGTGGAAATCTCCAACAGTAGTTTGAATGTTAGTCCTATTAGAGATGAAAAAGATACTAAAGCCCTTTGGGGGACAACAAGAGCTCATCTTAATAATTTAATTAAGGGATTAACTCAAGGATTCCAAAAAGATTTAGAGATAGAGGGAGTAGGTTACCGAGTTAATGTCGAAGGAAAGAATTTAGTCTTAAAAGTTGGCTATATTAACCCAGTTAGTTTAGAAATTCCAGATGGTATAGAAGTGAAAATTGAGAAAAACTCCATTTTTGTTAACGGAAATTCTAAAGAAAAAGTGGGACAATTTGCCGCAGAAATAAAAGCTGTTAAACCAGTTGAACCTTATAAAGGAAAAGGCATTCATTATAAGGGAGAACGAATAAGAAGAAAAGCTGGTAAAAAAATAGCAACCACAAGGACGTAAAATTTCCTATGATACAAATATTAAAATATGATAAAAAACAATAAACCACAGCGAGAAAGAAGAAAAAGAAGAGTAAGAGCTAAAATTTATGGCACTTTAGAAAAGCCCCGACTTTCTGTCTTTCGTTCCTTGAATCATATTTATGCTCAGCTTATTAACGATGACGAAGGAAAAACTTTAATTTCTGCCTCAGATTTAGAATTGAAAAAAGATAAGAAAATGATTAAAAAGTCATTAGCTCGAGAAGTCGGTAAATTAATTGCCTCAAAAGCTAAAGAAAAAAAAATCATCCAAGTAGTTTTTGATAGAAGTAGTTTTAAATACCACGGCCGGATAAAAGAATTGGCTGAAGGGGCTCGGGAGACTGGTTTGAAATTTTAGAATATTAAATTGATAGTAATTATGATGAATATTAGAACAAACAAAAAACTAGAAAGTGAATTTGAACAATATATTTTAGATATTGCTCGAGTGACAAGGGTAGTGGCTGGTGGCAAAAGATTAAGTTTTAGAGCGACAGTAGCTCTTGGCAGTAAAAACGGGCATCGAATAGGTGTTGGTATTGGCAAGGGTAAAGATGTTAGTCTGGCTATTGAGAAAGCTGTTTATGATGCTAAAAGAAATATGATTGATGTGCCAGTACAAAATGGCACTATTCCTTTTGAAGTAAAAGCAAAATACAAAGCAGCAGAAATCATTCTTAAACCTAGCAAGAAAGGTAAAGGTATTATAGCTGGCGGAGCAGTCAGAAATTTATTAAAACTCGCCAATATTAGTGATGTTACCGCTAAAGTATTAGGTAAAACGAGCAATGCTATTAATAATGCTCGAGCAACAATGGAGGCTATTACACAATTAAATATTAAAGAAGATTAAGCTATGCAAGTTCACGAACTTCAACCCTTAAATAAACCTAAAAAAAGAAAAAGAATTGGTCGAGGCGGAAAGAGAGGTAATTATTCTGGCAGAGGGTCTAAAGGACAAAAATCTAGAGCAGGAGCAAAAATGAAACACCAACTGCGAGAGACAATAAACAAATTTCCTAAGAAAAGAGGAGAAGGTTTTAAAACTTTTAAAAAAAATATTACATTAATCCATTTGCAAGATATTCAAAGGGTTTTCCCTCAAGGAGGAAAAATCACACCTCAAATTTTAGAAAAAGCTGGCTTGATTAAACGATTAACTAATCAAAAATTGAGAGTGAAAATTTTAATGAAGGGGGATTTAAAAACTAGCTATGATATTCAAAATTGCCTCTTGTCTAAAAAAGCAGAAGAGGCGATAATAAAGGCAGAAGGAAAAGTTAACCTGCCTGCCGGCAAGGCAGGAATTAAAAAAAATAAATAATTTATGTTTAGAAATTTTCTTGCTTTATTTCGTAGCCCTGATTTAAGAAAAAAGATACTGATTGTTTTAGCTCTTTTAGCTGTTTTTAGAATAATGGCTGCTATTCCTTTGCCGGATGTAAATATAGACAAATTAAAAACTTTTTTCCAGGCCAACCAATTTTTTGGCTTATTTAATGTTTTTACAGGAGGAGCTTTTAATAATATTTCCATTGTTATGCTTGGTGTTGGTCCTTATATTACCGCCTCCATTATTATGCAGCTTTTAACTATGGTTTTTCCTAATTTGAAAGAATTCTTTTATGAAGGAACAGACAAAGAAAGGACTTTATTCGAGCAATATACTAGGATCGTGGCTATTCCTTTAGCCCTTCTTCAAGCCTTTGCTTTCCTAAATTTATTAAGAAGTCAGGGAATAATTTCTTTTTCCTCGCCTTTTAATTTAATCAGAGATGCTATTCTGGTTACTACTGCCTCCTTTTTCTTAATGTGGCTGGGAGAATTAATGACCGAACAAAAAATAGGCAATGGCATTTCTTTTATTATTTTTACTGGTATAGTTATTAGTTTACCTAAAGAAATTGCTCAAACCATTATTTCTACTGATCCGACAAGAATACCAAATATGATAGCTTTCTTTGTTGTGTCTTTGTTAATTATTATTGGAGTAGTGTTTATTTCTCAGGGTCAAAGAAAAATTCCTATCAGTTATGCTAAACAAGTCAGAGGTACAAAAATTTATGGAGGAGCAGACACTTATCTTCCTTTGAGAGTCAATCAGGCAGGAATGATTCCTATTATTTTTGCTATTTCTATTTTGATGTTTCCTCAAATGATAGGTAATTTTCTTTCTGCTTCTCAAAATTCTACTCTTTTAAGAATTGCTTTAATTCTGAAGAATTTTGACTCCACTTCCTGGTCGTACTTAATAATTTATTTCTTTTTAGTGTGTTTATTTACCTTTTTCTATACTTCCATTACTTTTGAACCGGGCAGTATTGCCGATAATCTTCAAAAAAGAGGGGGTTTTATTCCGGGTTATCGACCTGGTCAGACAACAACCAACTTCTTATCTAATATCTCAAGAAGAATCACTCTTTTTGGTGCTATTTTCTTGGGTTTGATTGCTATTTTACCAATCATTTTGGCAAAAGCTACTGGTATTACGACTATGGCTATTAGCGGTGCCTCAATTTTGATTATGGTTTCAGTGGCTATAGAGACCATAGAAGCTTTAGAAGCTCAATTAATAATGAGAGAATATGAAATTTCTTAATATTGTCTTTTTAGGTCGTTCTGGATCTGGAAAGGGTACTCAGCTGGCTTTATTAAAGAAGAAACTTTCCTTAGTTGAAATTGACACTGGTGGTTTACTAAGGCGGTTCATAAAGGAAAAAAGTTATCTCTCTCAAAAAACAGCAGAAGTTATCGCTAAAGGAGATTTAGTACCTTTTTGGTTAGTAGTGAATCTTTGGTTAAAGAAAATTTTAAATATTTCTCTGAGTAAAGGAGTTATCTTTGAGGGTAGTCCCAGAGGATTAGAAGAAGCTAAAATTTTAAATGAAGCTTTAAATTGGTTGGGAAGAAAAAATATTAGAGTAATTTATTTAAACGTTTCAGAGAAAGAAGTAATAAGAAGATTGTCTTTGAGACGAATTTGTTCTCAATGTGGCAGAGAATATTCTTTAGAATTTAGTCCAGATTTAAAAAAATGTCCTCTTTGTGGAGATAAGTTAATCCGTCGTGCTGATGATTATTCCAAAGCTATCAAAAACCGGATGCTTTATTTTCAGAAGGATATTATTCCCGTGATTAATTATTTTCGAAAGAGAAAAATGATTTTAGAAGTGAATGGTTTGGGTACGGTAAAAGAAATTCACCAGCGGATTATGAAATGTTTGAAGACTAAACCCCGTTAGAAATTTGCGATGATTTTAAGAAATAATTCATTATATTTTTCACTACACCTCTTTAACTCTCGCAAAAAAGTGTTTTAGCACTTTTTTGCCCAAAATAATAATGGCAAATTTCTAACGGGGTAAAGCAGTATACAAAAAAGTGTGATTCACTTAAAAAACAAAAAGGATATCATTATTCTTCAAGAAGGTGGTAAACGATTGGCAAAAGTGATGAAAGTTTTGCGTAGAGAAGCAAAACTAGGTGTTTCTGCTGCCTTTTTAGATGAAATAGCTTATAAAATGATAAAAAAATACGGAGGTTACCCCTCTTTTTTAAATTATCAAGCTGATTTTGCTAATCGACTCTTTCCTAATAGTTTATGCGTTTCTCTTAATGATACTATTGTTCACGGCATTCCTCGCAAAGAAGTAATCTTAAAATCAGGAGATCTTGTTTCCTTAGATATAGGTATGAAATATGAAGGATTATTTACAGATATGGCTATAACTTTTGGTTTAGACAAAATAAAACTCGATGAAAAAAGGTTAATTAAAACAACCCAGAAGGCTTTAGCAGCAGCTATTAAAGTTGCTCGGCCTGGTAATACTCTGGGAGATATAGGTTATGCCATAGAAAACTGTGCGACAAAGAATGGTTTTGTCGTTATCAGGGATTTAGTTGGCCATGGTGTAGGTTATGCTGTTCATGAAGATCCTCCAGTATTTAACTACGGAGAAAAAGGAAAGGGAATAAAAATAGAAGCTGGTTTAGTTATTGCTATTGAACCAATGTTGACTTATGATAATGGTGCTGTTAAAGAGAATAGTGATGGTAGTTTTGCTACTTTAAACGGGAAAAAAGCTTGCCATTTTGAACATACAGTTGTCATTACCCAAAAAGGACCGCTAGTACTTACGAAATAACAAGAGGTGCAGGAATATTGTTTCAAAAACACGCTATCAAATTCCCCTGCGAGGAATTTGCGCTCGCGCTCGGCCTCCCGCCTTCGCTAAAGCTACGGCGGGCAGGCGCTCTATTTTGCCCGCCCTGTCCGTCCGAAGCCTGAAAGGCGTAGGCGGATCGGCCTGCGCGACGGTTTTCTCAACAACATCTCCTGCACCTTTTTTTCTACATTCTCTCACTTTATTTGAGTATTATTATGGTATTGACTTTCCGTCTTTAATATGGTAGTATATAAATGTTTCATTAGAAACATTTTTAGATAGATTGTTATTTGAAAAAAGAATAAATAAATTATAGAAGAGGAGTTTAAGAAATGAAAAAAAGAAAGAAAAAAGAGAGAGAAGCGCCAAAGAAGATGGCGTTGTCTGAGGAGACTGGAAAGATACTGGATCCGACTGAGTTTATAGAAGGAACCTATGTAGATTGGGGGAATCCACTGGGCACAAAGCCTATCAAATCAAAGTCAAAACAAAAGTCAAAGGAGATAAAAAATATATAAAAGGAGGTGAAAAGATAAAATGGAAAGAATAGTTAAGACAATAGAAATAATAATAGAGGTAGATGATGAAGCACCCTATACCTTAAGTAATCTAACCAGAGAAGAAATCGAAATTATGAAACAGTTCATTCACGAACGAGTAGACAGAGAAGTATTGTTCTCAGCGGTAGGAAAGGCAACAGTATGTTGGAAAGTGAAAAAAATAACAATTAGGAGGTGAAATTTAGTGACTAATAAGAGTAGGTTTGAGAAGGCATCTGCGATAGTAGTGATACTCTATTTTTCTTATTTTCTTTTTTTTATAAAGATAGAAAAAGAAATAATGTCTCTTTATGAAAGGTTCTGGCTCATAGTTAAAGGAAATTCAGCATCCATAATTATTTTCTTCCTTTTAGTTTGTTTTATAGTGGCTGGTTTTATTAACTGGATATTGGAAGAAGATAATGTAAAAAAAGTAAAGAAGAAAATAGAAAAAAAAGAAGAGAAGCAAGAAAAAGCAGAAGAATAAAAGATTAACCCTCATACTTATAATAAATAGATAGGTATGAGGGTTTTTTATTTGCGAAAAAGTTGTTATAATTAATAAAATGAATGAGCTTTGGACTATTCTTATTGCCGCTTCTCCAATAGTTGAATTGCGAGGAGCAATTCCTGTGGCTATGGAAATTTTTTATTTTTCTTGGTTTAAAGCCTTTATTTTAAGTTTTCTAGGTAATATTTTAATCATCATTCCTTTTATTTGGTTTTTAGAGAAATTTTCTATATTTTTGATGGAAAAATCGAAATTTTGGAACAGAGTTTTGAATTGGATTTTTGAGCGGACAAGAGTAAAAATAGGGCCAACTTACAAAAAATATAGCCGTTGGGCTTTAGTCATTTTTGTTGCCATCCCTTTACCTATGACTGGAGCTTGGACTGGATCAGTCGCCGCTTATTTGTTAGGCATCAATAAAAAAGAAGCCTTTCCTTTAATTAGTTTAGGGGTTTTTATTGCCGGTTGTATTGTAACTGCTTTGACTCTGATGGGAAAACAACTAATTTAAGAGTATACTGATAATATGAAAAAATATCTTTTGTTTAATTTTAAAACTAATCCCACCAATTTAAGTCAATTGGAAGAACTGCTCAAGATTTTTAAGCGTTACGCGTCTACAATAACAAAGAAATATAAAGTGGTTTTGTTTTCTCCTGATATTTATTTAACTGAGGTAAAAAAAGGTTTAAAGCAAAATATTACCCTTGGCGCTCAAAATGTTTTTTGGTTCAATAAAATTCTAGCCACTGGAGAAATTACTCCTTTGATGTTAAACTCCTTAGGAGTTCAATATATAATTATTGGTCATTCAGAAAGAAGGCGTTATTTAGGAGAAACTGATGAGATGATAAACTGGAAAATAAAGGCTTGTTTTAATAATAAATTAATTCCAGTTTTATGTGTAGGAGAACAGGAAAAGGGTAAAAGTGAATCAATACCAGATTTTCGCACCAAACAAGAGATTTTTGAACAGTTAAATTATGCTTTCCGGGGAATAAAAATTAATAAATTGACAGATTTAATGATTGCCTATGAACCTGTTTGGGCGATAGGTAAGGGAGTCTCTCAAGATTTAAAAGCCAGTCAAGCCATAATTTTTTTGATTCGTTTCTGGCTTTCCCGGCGTTTTGGAGAGGAAATAGCCAAACATATTCCAATTTTATATGGAGGGTCAGTGAACCATCAAAATATTAAAGAATTTCTATCTCCGAAAGATATCAATGGTGTGTTAATTGGTAGCGCTTCTACTAATAAAATTGAACTGATGAAAATTTTTAATAAAATAATAAAATAATAAAATAATAAAAAAATAAAAAAAATAAAATTATGGATAAAAATATTCAAAATTTGTTCTTTAAATTTTTGCTTGTTTTTATTGTTGTTTTATCTTTTGGAGTTTTAAGTTGGGGCTATTATAATTACCGCCAAGCCCAAAATATTGTAAATCCGGAAAGAATAATTACTTTTACTGAAGAAGGCAAAGTTATTGCCAAACCAGATATTGCTAAGACCAGTTTCTCGGTTATCACCCAAGGCATTGAGGCAACAGCAGTGCAAGCGGAGAATAATCAAAAAATGCAAAAAGTAATTGATTTTGTCAAAAAACAAGGCATAGAAGAGAAAGATATAAGGACCATCGATTATTCCCTAAATCCTCAATATGATTATAATTGGTGTAAAACATCCAGTGTAAAACCTTATACTTCTTGTCCGCCAAAAATTATTGGTTATGAATTAACCCAGAGCGTTGAAGTGAAAATTAGAGACTTTAATAAAATTAATATCATCATTGGCGGTTTATCTGATGCTGGAGCGAATCAAATTTCTAATATTAGTTTTTCTATTGATGAACCTGAAGATTATAAAAATCAAGCCAGAATTGAGGCGCTAAAGAAAATAGAAAAAAGAGCTCAGCTTTTAAGCAAGGAAACATCTTTAAAATTAGGGAAGATTGTGAGTGTTTCAGAATCCGGTATTTTTCCTTCACCTATTTATCGAGATCTAAAGGCAACCGTTGGCTCAGCAGAGGAGGTTCCTTCCGCAGCGCCAATTGAAACTGGGACTCAAGAGATTACTGTTACTCTGACTGTAAGTTACGAAATAAAGTAACAAGGACTCGGGTAGTTGCCTTCAAAACACGCTATCTCCGACCCCAGCGTGGTCGGAGCGCTCGCGCTCGGCCTCGCTCCCAAGCACTCAACGCTTTGAGTGCTTGGACCATGCTCGCTCGGCCTGCGCGACGGTTTTTTCGGCAACTATCCTCGTCCTTTAATTTGATGTTTACACCCTTTTCTTGCAGAACTATCTTAAAAAGCCTTTATTTCAAAGGCTTTTTTAATTAGGGTTAAATAATGTTCAAAGTTGTGGTATAATTATATTAAGGTTAGAGAAATCTATGAAAGAAAAAATTGAGAAAATTTTATACTTGTCCTGTGCTTTTTAATAAATGTCTAATAGCAAATTATGAGTAAAAATCATAATAAGGAAAAAACTAAGCTAGAGGTTAGTGCAGTAGAAGATTTTTTAAAATGGTATAACACTGCAAATAACACACAATTAAAGATAAAAGAATGTAAAGATAAACCAGACATAATACTAAGTAACAATGTAGGAATAGAAGTGGCTCATATTTTTCCAAATGATAAGTACGCTCAGGTGCTATTGCGTCCCCAGCCATTAAGCGCTTCCTATAATGAGTCAGAAGTTATTAAGGAATTTAATAGAATAATTGAAGAAAAATGTACCGAGATACCAAATTATGAATATAATGGTGATATCATTCTTTTATTGAGGGTAAGTATTAAAAATTTTGACCAAAATGATTTTCAGAGAATCCAGCGAAAGATAAAGATACCACCTTGTTCTTTTAAAATATATGTATCTTTTTATAATAGCACCACTAATGATTGGCGTGATGTTGTTGAATTTTTATAGAGTAATAACCCAAACGAAAACCCGAAAAATTAATTAAGAGATAAAAAATATGCTTGATCTAAATAAAGCAATTGATGAAGGTATAAAATTTCAAAATAAAATAAAGGGAATATTTAAAAAATCGTATTGTTTTATACTCTAAAAAAATTTGGGAAATAACATCCGTGTCTAGAATTAAAAATCAACAATAGAACAAACAACTATTAAAATAATTTAGGATGAAACGAATCGCTTACATATTATTAATATATTGTGTTTTACTTTTGTCTAGTTTTAGCTTGCATGCTAGAGGAATAACTCAAGAGGAGATAATTAATAATTTACAGGAGGCGACGCGAAATTTAGAGAATGCTATTCAAAGTATTTGTCCTTCTGATTCGCAACTTAAAAATGGGCAATGTGTTTGTAAAGAGGGATATATTTTTAACGGAGAAGCTTGTATTACCTATACTCAAGCTTGTCAGAGTAAATACGGCCTCCATACTTATGGTGATAAAAATTATTGTTATTGTACAGAAGGATATGTTTGGAATAAAGAAAGAACAAAGTGTATAACTTATACCGAAGATTGCCGTCTTATATACGGAGAGCACGTTGTAGGGCGTAAAGGGGATGCAAAGAATAATAGTTATTGTGATTGTGAAAAAGGATACGTATGGAATAATCAGAAGACTGCCTGTATAAATATAGATCAATATTGCCAAGATAAATTAGGGCCTAATGCTTATGGAGATACAAACTTGCAATGTCACTGCAAGGATGGCTATGTTGCAAATTCAGAAAATACAAAATGCATTACATATACAGAAAGTTGTTATTTTACATACGGAGAGCATGTGATAGGTCACAAAGGAGATAAAGAGAATATCGCTTTTTGTGATTGCGAACAGGGTTATATCTGGAACTTTAATAAGACTACTTGCATAACAAAATGGGAAAGTATCAAACAATATTTCGTCGGAGGGGGTATGGGTATCATTCTTCTGATAAGTATTCTCCTAGGATTGATTCCCATTTTAATTTGGTCTTTTGTGTTTTTAATTACCATAAAAAAGATATTTAGAAAACACATATCTTTAAAATGGGTCTTTATTTTTTTGGGAATAGGAATACTGATTAGTCCTTTAGTTTGGTATGGAGAGAGCTTGTATTTAAAATTATTAAGAATTGATATGAATGCTTCTCTCTCTTTTTTAAATATTATTTTAGTTTACGGAGGGATTGCTATTATAGAAGAACTAGCCAAATTTTTCAGCGCCTATTTTATTTTAAAGAGAAATAAACATTTTGATGAAGCTATTGATGCGATGATTTATTTAATTGTTTTAGCTCTGGGCTTTGGTTTGGTGGAGAATATCTTGACAGTCAGTCAAAAAATAGTTGGAGGAAATTTGTTGTCGTTAGTTATACAAAACATAGCCCTAAGATTTGTCGGGGCTAATTTACTCCATGCTCTGGCTAGCGGTGTTATTGGTTTTTTCTGGGCTTTATCTCTTTTAAAAAACAAAAAACCCTATCTCTATTGGGGTTTGACTTTGGGTATAGTTTTACATTTCTTTTTTAATCTTGTAACTATTAAATTTGGCGGGACAGCAGTATTTTTAGTCAGTCTTGCTTTAATCGCTTTATTAATTCTTTTCCTTAATGATTTAAAAAAATTATCGAATTTATTACAAAAATCTTCTAGTTAAGATGTAGTGAGTAGCAGGGTAGAGTAAGTTTTACGTGTCCAATTCAAACCTTAACCTCTATCTCAAATCTCATTGAAGTGGAGCGTTTTTTGTGATAGATTAATAAGAGTTGAGATTGCGGGAATGACAAAATAAACAGTTATGAAACACTTAACCCCTCAAATAGTTAAAGAAAAATGTGTTTTGATGCGGGTGGATTTCAATGTTGATATTGATCAATCTGGCCAGATTATTGATGATTTTCGGATTCAAAGAACTTTGCCAACAATCAAGTTTTTAAAAGAAAAAAGTGCTGAAAAAATTATTTTAATTTCTCATTTAGGCCAGCCGAAAAAAAACGATTTTTGGACAGAAAAATTTACTCTTAAGCCAATCACTGATTATTTAGAAAAAATATTGAAAGAAAAAATATATTTTTGTTCTTTAAAAGGTTTTAAAGAGATTAAAGCAGCGATAGATAAATCAGAAAAAGGCGCAATTTGGCTGCTGGAAAATATCCGCTATCACGAAGGAGAGAACACCAATGATGAAAATTTTGCCAAACAACTATCTCAATTAGGAGATATCTATATCAATGAGGCTTTTTCCGTTTCTCATCGGCAAGCAGCTTCTTTATGTGCGATTACAGAATTTCTGCCGTCTTATCCTGGTTTATTATTTCAGGAGGAGATAGAACATTTGAATAAAATAATAAAAAATTCAGAACCGCCAACAGTGATGATTTTAGGAGGAGCAAAAATGACGGATAAAATACCGGTGATAGAGAAATTTTTTAATTTGGTTAATTTTATCTTAATTGGAGGCGCCATAGCTAATACTATTTTAAAATCCTGGAATTTCGAGATAGGTAATTCATTATTCGAAGAGGAGATGATAGAAAAAGCTAAAAATTTAGGATCTGATAAGGCAGAATTAATTTTACCTGGAGATTTCTTAGTGTTAACCAAAAAACAGCAAAAAAACAAAAGAGAGCTTGGTAAGATAGAAAAGGAGGATACAATTTTAGATATTGGTCCCGTAGCTGCTTCTACTTTTCAAAGAATTATTTCTCAAGCTCGTACTATTTTTTGGAATGGTCCGATGGGTAGAATTGAAGACGAGAGATTTAGTGAAGGCACGAAAATAATTATTGAAGCTATTTTGAGTAATGCAAAAGCCCGGACTCTTATTGGAGGAGGGGACACTCTTATGAGTATAAAACTCTTAAAACCAGAATACAGAATACCCGCCTGCGCAGGCAGGCAGAATACAGAAAATAGATTCTTTTCTACTGGTGGCGGTGCCATGTTGAAATATTTAGCTGGAGAAAATTTACCAGCTTTAAGAGCTTTAGAAAATTCAAAGTTATGAAATCAATCCTTGTTTTTTATCATGTTAAAGATAACGATGGTCTTGGTTCTGCTTGGGCGGCTTGGAGAAAGTTAAAAGAAAAAGCAGATTATTTTGGAATTGATTATTATTCTGGTCATCATTTTGACTATAAAGGCAAGACCATTTATTTTTTGGATTTTCGTCCTCATGATGACGTCGTGTCTTTATTGAAAAAAAATCAGAATCATCTGGTGCTAATTGATCATCATTTATCTAGTAGAAATAAATTAAAACTTTTTGATGAATATAAATTTGATTCCAGGCATTCAGCAGCAGTTTTGACTTGGCAATATTTTTTTCCTCGCCAGAAAATCCCCAAAATATTATTTTATATAGAAGATATAGACATCTGGAAATTAAAGCGCGCTTTTAGCCGAGAAATAAATAATGTTATAGAATTTTATGATAGCAATTTTAAACACTGGAATAAATTAGTCAGAGATTTGGAAGATACCTCTAAAAGGAAACAGTATATTCAAATGGGGAAAGTTATTTCTCAATATCAGGATAAATTGATTCAAAAAATCGCTGCTAAAGCTAAATTAGTTAAATTTGAAGGTAAAAAAGTTTTGGCTGTCAATTCTTCTATTTTAATTTCTGAAATAGGAAACGCTTTAGTCAAAAAACGTCCTCCTTTGGCCATTATTTGGAGTGAAATTAATAAAAATGTTTGGTTTTCTTTACGTGCCAACGGTTCTTGCGATGTTTCCAAAATTGCTGAAAAATATGGAGGCGGAGGGCAAAAAGGAGCAGCAGCTTTTATGCTTGATATTAACGCTCCTTTACCCTGGCAAGAAATCCACTAAAATATGACTAATCAATTAATAATTTTTACTGATGGCGGTTCTCGAAATAATCCTGGTCCAGCAGCGATCGGGGTAGTGATAGGTGATAAAGAATACGCTGAGTATCTTGGGGAGACAACCAATAATGTGGCTGAATATCAAGCAGTGATTTTTGCCTTGAAAAAAGCCAAGCATCTTTTAGGAAAAGAAAAATTAAAAAATACTGAGGTTATCATTAATTTAGATTCGGAATTGGTAGCCAATCAATTAAATGGCAAATACAAAATTTTAGAATCAGATCTTCAATCTCTGTTTATTAAAGTTTGGAATTTAAAATTTGATTTTCCAAATTTGATATTTCAGTATATTTCGCGGGAGAAAAATAAGAGAGCTGATAAATTAGTAAATGAAATTTTGGATAAGCAAAATCAAAAACCACTCCTTTAGGGAGTGGTTTTTGATTTATTAATCGAATTTGTAAGCCGAATTCTGTTCTCGTCGATAAGACGAGTGGTAATCATTTATCTAGCCCCTCGATTACTCTCGGGGTCAAGCGGCTACCTCTCGTTTGCCCATCTATTGATAGGCAAGACGGACACGAGCCTTGCACCCAACAAGGATTTAGCCGTTTCACCTCCGATGTTACCATCGGAGCTCGCCGAGCATTTAATTCTTTGAGTGCTCGGCGCTTCGTTCCTTTTGGAACTCAGCGTCTCTGTTCGCACCTCTATACCAGCCACTAGCTTTAATGTTACCATTAAAAGCCTCAAGCTAGCATGGTGGCTTTTAACCACTGCTTTTACCTTTTTTAAAGGTTAAGTGTTCGGACTTTCCTCCCCTCCACGCTAAAGCTATGGAAGGGCGATTACCCAATTCGATTCCTATTATTATACACTAAAATGTGTTATATTACAATATATAAAGTAATTCAATGAAAAAAATCTTTTTTAATATTGTTATTTTAATAGTGAGTCTTTTGGTGGTAGGATTGATTATTTATTTAGGTCAATATTTTACGAAATTAAAATTAAGCAATCAAACTTTACTTAATTCTCTTGAAGCTTCTAATCAGAATTCTTTTAGTGATTGGAGTAATACTTTTGAACAGATGAGTGCTACAATAAGTTCTTTCAAACAAACCTGGGGTAATTTTTTTTCTTTGCTACCAAAACTGAGTACTGATGCAAAATTAAGAGAAACTCTTAATGTTGCAGCGAATGATTTTAAGATAATACAAAATGGAGAATTCTTAGCAAATATTGTTAAAAACAATGATAATCCCTTAGCCGTTCTTCTAGATTTAAACCAAAACCTAAATTTTTTAGAAAAATATAATTTAACTTTCATTCGAAATTTACAATATCAAATTAAAAACTGGCTGATATTTTTAGGTAATGATGGACCGAAACATTATTTAATTGTTTTTCAAGAACCGAATGTTCCTCGACCAAGCGGCGGTTTTCTCGGTGCTTATGGTATCATTTCATTTAATCAGGGCAAAATGACTCTAAAAGGGGATAGTATTTTTGATTTAGATGATTTATTTTTAAATAAAATAATTCCGCCCTTACCCTTACAAACTATTAGTAATAAATGGTTTTTTCATGATGTTAATTGGTTTTTTGATTTTTCCTCAACTAGTAGAAAAATTATAGAGTTTTATCAAAAGACAGGTTTAACTCCATCAGTTAACGGGGTAATAGCTGTCAATGATTCAGTTTTTGAGCCAATATTAGATATTACTGGCCAGATTGAGTTAAAAGATTATGGTCTAGTGATTGATAAAAACAATTTTATTTCCTTTTTTGAGAAACAAATAGAGGATAATGCTCAAGCTATCTCCCAAGGCGAAGGGCGAGAGATATTTTCAGTATTTATTCAATCTTTATTCAACAGATTACAAGAAATGCCTTCTGAACAATTCGCTCAAATTTTTAATATTTTAGAGGAATTACTAAAAAACAAAGATATTCAAATATACAGCTCTGATGATGAGGTAGAATACTATTTTGATTCTTTAGATTGGGCAGGTAAAATGGTAGAAAGCAAAAACGATTATTTAGCCGTGGTCTTTAATAATATTGAAAAAGGATTTATCAAAGACGAACGACAAAAAGATATTAATTTAGAAACTAAGATATCCTCTAGCACAATTACAGACATTTTAAAGATTAGTAGCCAGTCTTTATCATTAGAAGAGAAGAATTTAGAAACCTTCTTAAAGATATATCTACCAAAGGGTGTTACTATTATTGATTCCTCCGGAGGTTATTTTAAAAAAATAAATAACAGTTGGCTTTACGAGAAATTAAACTATCAAAGTGATCCTGATCTTGAGACAATGGAAAACACAAAAATTATCGATGAAGCAAATGGTATAGAAATTTTTGAAGAAGGATCAAAAACAGTTATTGGTACGTGGGTGAAATTATCTTTAAAACCATTTTCTTTAACTTATCAACTGCCATTTTCAGGAGAAGATTTAAATAATTGGGAAATAAAAATCCAAAGACAAAGTGGTCAGGATATTAATTTATCTTATAACTTAATTCTTCCTTCGGATAGAAAAATCAGTCCTACTCTTTTTGAATTTAAAAAAACCTTTCCTTTAACTCAGGATATTATTCTTAATTTTCAAATATGATGATATTTTCAAAATATAATGATTATGCAATTAAATTCAACCATTAGAAAGCTACTTAATCATAAGTCAGAAACTATTTTTGGAGCAGCAATATTAATGAGTAGTCTTATTCTTTTAGGAAGCTTTCTTGGTATTGTAAGAGATGCTCTTTTGGCTAGTCGTTTTGGCGCTTCTCAATATTTAGATATTTATTACGCTTCTTTTCGTCTGCCTGATTTTATTTATAACATTTTTATTATGGGTGCGATTTCTGCAGCCTTTATTCCCATTTTTAATGAGTATTTATCTAAAAGTAAAGAAAAAGCTTGGCAATTTTCCAATACTCTCATTATAGGTATTAGTTTCTTTTTAGGAATTTTTGCTTTGGTAGTAGTTTTATTTACTCGTCCTCTTCTGTCATTATTCTTAGTGGGATTCAGTCGAGAGAAGTTAGAAATAGCAGTGGTTTTAACCAGAATTATGATGATTCAGCCTATTATTTTAGGAATTTCTTCAGTCATCTCTGGTATTTTAAAAAGTTTCCGTCTATTTTTTACTAGCGCCTTGGCACCTTTAATGTATAATGCCGGAATTATCATAGGTATTTTATTCTTTGTTCCAAGGTTTGGATTAAAAGGGCTTGCTTTTGGTGTTGTTCTTGGAGCGTTTCTGCATCTTTTGATTCAATTTCCCGCTTTGATAGAAACTGGTTATCGGATTCATTTCAATTTTTCTTTTTTCACTGAATTACATTCCGGACTCAATAAATTGGTTACTATAATGGTTCCTCGTGCTTTAGGTATTATTATTTATCAGATTTTTTTGGTAGGAATTACTTCAGTAACAACGTTATTAAAAGAAGGCAGTTTAACTATTTTTAATTTTGCCAATAACATTCAAAATTTGCCGCAGATCGTTTTTGCTCTATCTTTTGCTGAATCAGCTTTTCCTCGTCTCTCGAGGTTAGAAACGGAAAATAATCAAAAAGATTTTGTAAAAGTTTTCCAGGAGACTCTTAATCAAATTTTATTTTTTCTCATTCCTTTAGCTATCTGGTTTATTGTTTTTAAAGAGCCAATTGTAAGATTGCTTTTGGGTTACGGAAAATTTAATTGGCAAACCACTCTCAAAACAATGGAAGTTTTGACTATCTTGGCTATCGGGATGATTTTTCAAGGAACTAATTTCTATCTTTTAAAAACCTTTTTTGCTAAAAAAGATACTAAGAGGCCGTTTTTTGCCAGTCTTCTTGCTTATTCTATAGGTTTTTTCTTCTGCTATAAATTAGGAATGAAATTTGGAATAGTGGGTTTAGCCGGAGGAATAATTTTTACTTATATCTTATATTTTTTGCTGCTTCTGTATTTTCTTCGGATTCATGTAAATTATTCCCTTGCTTCTTCAAAAGAATTCTATATGAAATTGATTAAAATAATCATTGTCTCCGTTATCAGTGGTTTAGTTGGTTATGTAATTCTCTCTCTTATGACAAATATTTTATCCTTGGAAAGAGTGATTTATTTAATCATTGACGCTGGCATAGCTTTTCTTTTTACCCTGACTACATTCATTATCCTTTCAAATCGTTTTCAAATCAAAGAAATTCAAGAGCTAAAATCCCTTATTCTTAAAAGATTCTATAGAAATGGAGAACATTCGTAATTTTGTTATTATTGCTCATATTGATCATGGAAAATCTACTTTAGCAGATAGGTTGTTAGAATTAACTAACACTATCACCAAAGAAAAATTAGTACCTCAATTTTTGGATAGGATGAGTTTAGAAAAAAGACATGGCATTACTATTAAAATGCACCCAGTGAGAATGCTCTGGAACGATTATATTCTTAATCTCATTGATACTCCTGGCCATGTAGATTTTAGTTACGAAGTTTCTCGGGCTTTGGTAGCAGTAGAGGGAGCAATTTTATTAGTTGATGGCACTCAAGGTATTCAGGCTCAAACTCTTTCTACCTTATCGGCTGCTAAACAGCACGGTTTAAAAATTATTGGCGCGATAAATAAAATAGATTTAGATATCCCAGATTTGAAAAATAAAGTTAAAGAATTAGCTGAACTCATTCAAGTCAAAGAAAATGAAGTTTCTTTAGTTTCAGCTAAAACAGGGAAGGGAGTAGAGAATCTTTTAAAAAGATTAATTCAAGAAGTGCCTTCGCCGGCCATTAATTTAGAAGCATCTCCTCGAGCCTTAATTTTTGATTCTCAGTACGATTATTATCGAGGGATCATCGCTTACGTTAGAATAGTAGACGGTCAGATTAAAAAAGGGGATAGATTTTATTTGAAAGCCAGTAAAATCAAAGGAGAAGTGGTGGATTTAGGGTGTTTTATTCCAGAATTAAAGTCAGAAGGTAAATTATCTTCTGGGACAATAGGCTGGCTGGCTACGGGATTAAAAAATCCTGATTGGGTGAGAGTGGGGGACACTATTTTTATTCAAGATTCAAGATTTAAGCTTGAAGAAATAAAACCACTTTTGGGCTATAAGGAACCACGTCCCATGGTTTATGCTGGCTTTTATTTGGCTAATAGCGAGCAGGGTTTTGACAATTTTCATCAAGCTTTATTAAAATTAAAACTTAATGACTATGCTTTAAGTTTTACTCCGGAAAATTCTGAAATTTTAGGCAGAGGATATCGTTTAGGTTTTCTGGGGGTTCTTCATTTAAAAATAGTGCAGGAGAGATTAAAAGAAGAATATAATTTGGATTTGATTGTGACTAATCCCACAGTTTCTTATAAGGTTTGGCTGAGGGATCCCCGCCTGCGCCAAGGCTTCGGCGGGCAGGAAAAAGAGCCGATTGTTATCAATAATCCCATTGAATGGCCGAAAACGGAGGAAATTTTAAAAGTCGAAGAACCATGGGCTAAAATAGAAATTATTACCCCGCCTCAATATTTATCCAATATTTTAAAATTAATTAATCGATCTCGGGGAACTAATATTCAAACTAAGATGATGATTGATAGATTATTAATTACTTGCGAATTACCCTTAGAGGAAACGATTAAGAATTTTTATGATAATTTAAAATCAGTTTCTAGTGGTTATGCTTCAATGGATTATGAAATGTTAGACTATAGAGAAGCTCAATTAGAAAGATTGGAAGTGATTTTAGCTGGAAAGAAATTTGAAAGTTTATCAAAGATAGTGATTAGAGAACAGGTGGATGCTGAAGCCAGAGATTTAGCTTTAAAGTTAAAAGAGTTATTACCCAGAGAAAATTATCCTATTCCCATTCAAGTGATAACTTTCTCAAGAATTATTGCCCGAGAAACCTTACCAGCTTTGAAAAAAGATGTTACCGGTTATCTTTATGGAGGAGATAGAACGCGAAAAATGAAATTATGGAAAAAACAAAAAAAAGGGAAGAAAAAACTTTTAGAAAAAGCCAATCTCCAGATTCCCTCAGATGTTTTTTTAAAACTATTTTCTAGAGAGTAATTATGAAAAGATTTTTTTTAATATTATTAATTTTTAGTTTAATTATAATTCTTGGTTTAAGAATCAAAGATGATTGGTCTCGATATAGGATATTAAAAAATGAAGTTAACGAATTAATAACTAAAAAAATCCGTTTGTTAGAAGAAGAAAAAAGGCTCGAAAGGTTAAAAGAAGAAGGTTCTAAGCTAGAGGTTTTAGAAAGAGAAGCTCGGGAAATGTTAGGTTTAAAGAAAGAAGGAGAAAATGTGGTTTTGATTCTTCCGTTAAATAATCAGGTTCAAAATAAGGAACTGCCTCGCTCTGCTTGGCAGAACCTTGTTTCTCGCTTCGCTCAAAATAATGAAACGACTACTCAAGGAATCGTTTTACCAGAACATTTAAAATTCTTAATTGCCCAAATTGCTCATATTTGGTATAATTTTAAAGATTTTTTTGCAAAATAAGAACCTGCTTCGCTAACGCTCAGCAGAACCTTGTTTCTCGCTTCGCTCGAAATAAGAACCTGCTTCGCTAACGCTCAGCAGAACCTTGTTTCTCGCTTCGCTCGAAATAAGAACCTGCTTCGCTAACGCTCAGCAGAACCTTGTTTCTCGCTTCGCTCGAAATAACTCTTGGCGAGTGTAGTATAATGGTAGTATGTAACCTTCCCAAGGTTAAGACGGGGGTTCGATTCCCCTCACTCGCTCAAATTTGGTGCGGGGTAAAGGATAAGTCACGGGTTTAACTTCCTTACCCGCTCCATTGATGCCGAGGTAGCTCAATGGTAGAGCAACTGTTTCGTAAACAGTAGGTTGTGGGTTCGAGTCCCGCTCTCGGCTCTAAATTATTTAAACATTAAAATTATGTCTTTCAATCGTGTTGCGAAAAAATTAACTACACCATTTCAAAAATTCAAACCTACAGCAGCGATTTTAATGATTAACATAACTGATCCTCAGATATCCACCATGAAAGTGTTTTTAGAGGCAATTAAAGCAGCTAAACTGCCCTTTTTTGCTGTAGCTAATAAAATGGACATGATTCCTAAAAAAGCGAAAAAAACAAAGCTGAGGAAAGTAGAAAAAGAATTAGGGTTTAAACTTGTGCCTGCAGCAATCATTTCTTCCATCGGTCTGAAAGACATTATTGATCAGATTAATAAACAATTTAAAAAAGGGAAGAGAATTGCGATTTTGGGAGTTTTTAATTCCGGTAAAACCAGTTTAATTTCTCGTTTAACTAATCTGGATTTAAAAATTAGCGATTTACCAGGAACAACCTTAGAATTTACTGAATATCGTTGGAGAGGGTTTACTTTAATTGATACCGTTGGTCAGGTTATTGATATTAATAAACCCTTAATGGTCAGTATTGATTTTTCTGGTTGTAAAACTTTATCTGAGAAAATTAAAAGAGCTTTAAAACAAGATGCTGAAGGAATTTTAGCAACTTTAGAAATCGCTGTGCCTCAAATAGAAAGGGCAGTAAAGATTATAAAAAAGCAGATCAAATCCGGCCACAAAATTATTACTACTGGAGCTGGTGCGTCTGCTTTAGTTGCTCTGGAAATAGCTGGACAAGGGCTAGAGACTGGTTTACCTATTGTAGTTGTAACTAATAATCTTAGCCAAGCCCAACCAATTAGTTTTGCGAAAGGAGTTTGTGAAGAAGAAGCAGGTTTATCCCGTTACATTAATTTTATTGTTAATAAAGGTGATATAGTTATAGGTATTTCCGCTAGTGGAGGCACAGGTTTTGTTTATGAAGCTTTAAGACAAGCACAAAATAAAAAAGCTATTACCATAGCTATTACTGAGAATCCTGATACACCTTTAGGTAAAAATGCCGATTTTATCATAAAAAGTAATGCTAAACCAGAAGGTCCATCATCTTCCAAAATTCAAGTAGCCCATCTAGCTATTGGTCATGCCTTAATTTTATCTTTAGCTGATGAGCGAAGAATTAATGCCGATAATTCCATTTCCTATATGTTACCGGAAAAAGTTGCCACAAAAAAGATGGGAATAAAATAAGAACCCTCGCTTCGCTCAGAACCTTGTTTCTCGCTTCGCTCGAAATAAGGACTTGACTTAGTTTTACTTTATCCTATAATTACCTATTAGGGTAATGGCAGGAAAAATTAAAAAAGGGGGTGTTTATTATGAGAGGGATTTTGGGGTCAAGAAAAAATACCTCTTCTACATATAGACAAGAGATGGATAGAAGCAAGAAAACATTAGAGAAAGTTTTAAAAGAAAATGATGAACAACAGATGATGTATGTCTTATCTGTTGCAGCATTAAAGGCTAAAGGCGAAGATCTATCTATCACCACGTTAAAAAAGCTTTTTAATAAGGCAAGGTTGAAGAAAGAAGTGGTATTGAAGAAAATGAGACCGGTAACTTTCTATCTGAATAGTTTAATGCCAGAGGAAGCGCAGAGATTTATAGAGAAATTTGGAAGATCCTGAAAGGAGATAAAATGCAACTTTACAATAATAAAAATCCATCCTGTCATTGCCCCCTCCCATTTAAGGCGTGGGGGTTGACATTTTTTATACGTTTGCTATACTATAAATAAAGTTTCCCGAGACATTAGGCGTTTGTAAAATCAAGGTAAGACCTAACGAGGAAAAAGAATTTTTTGCTTTTTTCTGTGGGAAACCGCAGATTTTTTAATTAATTAAATATGATATCAAGAATTAAAAAAGAAAAAGCAGTAGAAGAATTATTAGACGTAATCCAGAAATCTAAATCTATTTATTTTACTGGATTTTCTGGTTTAAATGTTTCTCAAATTAATGAATTTAGAAATAATTTGCGCCAGATAGATGCTAAAGCAAAAGTAGCTAAAAAAACTTTAGCTGATTTATCTTTTAAGAAATCAGGAATGGAATTGGATATTAAAAATAAATTTGAGGATTCAGTGATGTTTGAATTTGCTTTAGGCGATCCCATTGCTTTAGCTAAAACTATCTGGCAATTTTCAAAGAAAAATAAGAAGCTTAAAATTTTAGGCGGTTGGATGGATGGTAAACTATTATTAGCAGAAGAGGTGGTGCAGTTAGCTCAAATTCCATCTCGGGAAGTACTTTTAGGTCGAGCAGTTGCTTCCCTGGCCTCACCAATAAGAAATTTTAATTATCTTTTGAAGGGCAATACTCTAAAATTAATATATACTTTAAAGGCGATAGCAATTAAACAATAAATATAAAAACACGAATTTAAAAATTTAAAAATATGGCAGAAGAAAAAAAAGAAATTACTATTCCTGAAAAATTTAAGGACATAGTAGAAAAAATAGAAAAATTAACAGTTTTAGAATTATCAGATTTAGTCAAAATACTGGAAGAGAAATTTGGTGTTTCCGCCGCCCCTCAAGTTGTAGCCGTTTCAGCAGACAATAATACTGGTGTCGGTGAAGAAGGAGCCGCAAAATCAGACAGTGTTTCTGTTATTTTGAAAGATGGTGGTCAAGCTAAAGTGCAGGTTATAAAAGTGGTAAAAGAATTAATTGGTTTGGGATTAAAAGAGGCCAAAGATTTAGTTGATGGCGTTCCAAAACCGATTAAAGAAAATATTCCTGTGGCTCAAGCAGAAGAGATTAAAAAGAAATTAGAAGAAGCAGGAGCAGTAGTGGAAATAAAGTAACAGTCGTTCGTCTTCATTTGATATAATTAAGAAAAGTTGCGCGTATAGCTCAGGCTTGCCCTCTCACCTTTGGGTGATTAGCTCAGGGGGAGAGCGCGTCGTTCACATCGACGAGGTCGCTGGTTCGATTCCAGTATCACCCACCCAAAGGTGGGAGGGTGAAGTTAGAGCGCTACGTTCACATCAAGAGGTCTCCCGTTCAAATCAAGATACACCAACAAAGTGGATAAGTTGGGGATAGAAAATAAAGTAAAGTAAAAGGCTAAAATTTTCTTTTAAATACAGGTCAAAAACAATCTCGCTTTTAGCGGGATTGTTTTTATTTGCTTGACAGAAGGGAGAGTAGGAGTATAAAATGGAAGAAAGTGGAGCAATGTGGATAAGTGTGGGGATAAGTTAATTTTTTGGGGATATGTTTATTGGAGAATACCATTTCACAATAGATAACAAAGGTAGAATTGCCATTCCTGTTAAATTAAGAAAAGAATTGATAAAAGGCGGAGTTCTAACTCGTGGTTTGGATAGTTGCCTTTTTCTTTTTACTTCTCAAGATTGGGAGCAAATGGCAGAAAAAATTAAAGATCTTCCTTTGAGTCAGGCTAATTCTCGAGCTTTTGCCAGATTAATGTTGGCAGGAGCCATGAATGTAGAATTAGATAGCCAGGGTAGAATTTTGATTCCTGAATATTTAAGAAAATATAGTGATTTAACAAAAAAAATTGTTTTAACTGGAATTTATAATCGTTTAGAAATTTGGGATGAGAAAAATTGGGAAGTTTATAAACAAAAAACAGAAAAGGAATCAGGTGACATTGCTGAGAAATTAGGTAATTTAGGAATTTAATATGCACACCCCAGTTCTTTTAAAAGAAGTAATTGAGTATTTGAATCCACAACCAAATGAAAATTTTATTGATGCGACTATTGGTGAAGGTGGTCACACAAGTGCCATCCTCGAAAAAAATGAACCAGCTGGAAAGATTCTAGGTATTGAAGTGGATCCTATTCTTTATCAAAAAACGAAAAACATAATGCAGAATACAGAAAGATTGATTCTGGTGAATGATTCTTATGTCAATATAGAAAAAATCGTAAAAGAAAAACAATTTCAGCCAGTAAACGGAATTCTCTTTGACTTAGGTATGTGTTCTTGGCAGATCGATGAATCCAAAAGGGGGTTTTCATATCTCAAAGACGGACCATTAGATATGAGATTTAGCCCAAAAAACACTCTTACCGCAGCTGAAATAGTAAATTTTTGGAGGATAGAAGATTTAGAGAGAATTTTAAAGGAATACGGAGAAGAAAAATATGCTAAACGTATTGCTTCAGTTATTAAAGAAGCTAGAAGAAAAAAGAGAATTGTTGGTACTCAAGAATTAGTAGAAATTTTGAAAAAATCTCTACCTAAAAATTATGATAATTATCGACTCCATCCAGCTGCGAGAACTTTTCAGGCTTTGAGAATTGCAGTGAATAACGAATTAGAAAATTTGAAAATGAGTTTGATTCTGGCTTTGAAAATATTATCACCCCAAGGAAGAATAATAGTAATTTCCTTTCACTCTTTAGAGGATAGAATAGTAAAAAATTTTTTTCGCGATAATGCCAAACAAAATACTCTAAAAATATTAACTAAAAAACCGATTATTTCTTCTCAAGAAGAAATCAAAAATAACATTCGTTCTCGTTCAGCTAAACTTCGGGCAGCCATTAAGCTTTAATAGTTTAGCAATAAAAAAATGACAATAATTCACGATTATTCTAAAAAAACTCGAACTATTACTCTCCAATCATCCCGAATTTATCCTCGGCATCATCGTTTAAAGATTAGGTATTACATTAATGAGATAACTAATCAATTTGGGCACGCTAAAACTATTGTTTTAGGCGGGGTTTTAATAGTTTTTGTCATCTTTGCTTGGTTAGCTATTTTCAGCACTAATATCTCTTTGGATTATCAAATATCATCTTTTAAAAAAGAAATTCAAAAGAAAGAAGATTCCATTAGTCTTCTTCATGAGAAAGTTTTTTCAGTTATTTCTGATAATAAGATAGAAGAGTGGGCGAAAGAAAATGGATTTACGAATGTAAAAGCAATGAATTATTTAAATCTGAGCGAAGGTAATTTAGCTCAAGTTAATAGCATCAATTTTAAATAGAAAATTGATTTATGGTTAGAAGGAGATTCTTTCTCCATCAAAGAAAAGAGGTCAATCATCAAAAAAGAGTCTCTTTCGTTAGGTTTATCTTTATTATTTTTTTTCTTGTTTTGGTTTCCAGACTTTTTTCTTTACAGATAAAACACTATTCTGATTTTACCAAACAAGCAGAAGCTATCCATGATACGACTACTGTACTAGCCCCAGACAGGGGCTTAATTTATTGTCAGGATAAAAATAATAATCAGATTCCTTTAGCAATTAATAAAAAATATTACACTCTTTACGCTATTCCTAAAGAAATTCATGATCCTCAAAAGATTAGTCAAAAACTTTCCCAATTTATTTCTTTATCATACGATGAAATTTATAGCCATCTGAATAAATCAGATGATCCTTACGAGTTACTTTTAAAAAAGATTAATGATGATGCTCTAATCAATAAAATCAAAGACGCCCAGTTAGAGGGTATTTATATTACTTCAGAAAATTATCGTTATTATCCCTTAGGTAGTCTGGCCAGTCAAACAGTCGGCTTTGTGGCAGAAAATGATGAAGACGGCAAAATGAAAGGGCGATATGGTTTGGAATTATACTATGATGAAATTTTATCCGGTGAATCAGGAGTTTTCCAAGGAGTAAGAGATGCTTTTGGTCGTTTGGTTCGTTCTATTTTTTCGCAGGAAAAACAAGTTAAAGAAGGCACTGATATTGTCACCACTATTGATAAAAATATTCAATTTGCTACTGAAAAGGCTTTAGAGAACTTGATCCAAAAAAGACAAGCTATTCAAGGATCGATCATTGTGATGGAGGTTAAAACAGGGAAGATTTTGGCTCTAGCCAATTATCCAACATTTGATTTAAACGAGTTCTCAAAAGTTAAAGACTATTCTATTTTTCGTAATTTTGCTATAGAAGAACGGTATGAGCCTGGCTCTATTATTAAACCATTTACTATGGCTGCCGGTTTGGATACCAGTGTGGTCACTCCAGAAACCACTTATGTTGATAAAGGTTATTATGAAGTTGGGGGATATAAAATAGTTAATTACAATAACGAAGTGTATGGCAAAGCAAACATGACAAAAGTTTTGGAACGTTCTATTAATACTGGTGCTATTTTTGTTGCTCAAAAATTAGGCGTTGAGAATTTAAGGAAATATTTCAAAACTTTTGGCTTTATAGATCGAACAGGCATTGATCTTCCTAATGAAATAATTGGAGATTTATCCAATTTGGAATATCCTAAAGTTAATTCCACTTATTTAGCTACAGCTTCTTATGGATTAGGTATTTCGATAAGCCCAATTGCTTTGCTTAAAGCTTATGCCACGATTGCGAATAAGGGGGAAACAGTTACACCATATTTAGTAGAAAGCATCAGCGATGATGAAGGTAGCCATTCGAATGTGATACCCTCAGAATCAAAAAGAGTAATCTCCGAAAAAACAGCAGAGACTTTAACTAATATGCTGGTGAGTGTTATTGAAAATGGTTTTGGTGGCAATGCGAAGATCAAAGGTTATAGTATAGCAGGGAAAACAGGAACAGCCCAAATTTCTCTCACTGGGAGTAAAGGTTATTCTGATGATGCCATCCATAGTTTTGCTGGTTTTTTCCCAGCTTCCAATCCAAGGTTTTTGATTTTAGTGAAGATGGATAGGCCTCAATGGGGAGCAGAAGCAGCTAGTAATACTGTAACCATTGCTTTTAGGGAAGTGGAACAATTTTTGATAAACTATTATAATGTTCCTCCTGATGAGGAACAATAAATTAATTTATCAAAATTTGATAAACTATTATAATGTTCCTACAGATGAAAACTTATGAAGCGCAAACTTCTTCAATATTTTCTTAAAATTCTTGCTAAACTTGTTTTATGGCGTTATAAACCGATGGTGATTGCTGTGGTTGGCTCTACTGGCAAATCTTCAACCAAAGAAGCTATTTATTATGCTTTAAAAAATGATTTTCAGGTAGCAAGGTCTACTTCTAATTTAAATACAGAAATTGGATTGCCTTTAACCATTATTCAAGGCGATGATGCCAAAAAGAATATTTTTTTATGGTTGAAGAATATTTTTCATACCTTGGGTTTACTTGCAATCAAAAGAAAAGATTATCCTAAGATTTTGGTTTTGGAAATGTCAGAAGATCGACCTCATCTAATTTCTTATTTAACAAAATTATGCCGACCAAAAATTGGAGTGATTTCTTGGATTGGAGAAATTCCTGTTCATGTAGAGTTCCATCAAAGTGCGAAGGCTTTGCAGGAAGAAATTAAAAATTTAGTAAGTTTTTTGCCTCTAGATGGCACAGCGATTTTAAATTATGACAACGCCTTAAGTTTAGAAGCTAAAGAAAAAACCAAAGCAAAAGTAATTACCTATGGTTTTAATAATGACGCTGATGTAAAGATTTCTGATTATTCTTTAATAATGAATAAAGATTTATGCAAAATCGGTATGACTTTGCGTTTAGAATATCAAGGTAGTTATGTCCCCTTAAAATTAACAGGCATTTTTGGCCAACCTCAAGTCTATGCTTTAGCTGCTGGTACAGCTGTTGGTTTGGCTTTGGGTCTACATCTCGTGGCTATCGCTCAAAGCTTAGAAAATTATAAACTGCTTAAAGCCCGCACCACTTTTCTTCAAGGTATTAAAAATACTTGGATTTTTGAAGATACCTATAATTCTAACCCCGATGCTTTACAAGTGGCTTTAGATATTTATCATGATTTAGTTTTAGCTATCAAAAAAGAAAATCTATATTCTCTCAAACGCCGGGTTTTAGCTTTAGGCGATATGAGAGAATTAGGCAAATATAGCGACGAAGCTCATCAACAAGCAACTTCTCAAATTATAGAAAATGCGGATATTTTCATTGCTGTTGGCAAGAAAATGAAAATTACTGTTGAAGAATGTTTAAAATTAGGTTTTCCTCAAGAAAATATTTATTGGTTTGAAAATTCCCTTGATGCTAGCAAAAAAGCCAAAGCATTAATTCAAGAAGGGGATTTGTTCTTAGTGAAGGGTTCCCGGGGTATTCATATGGAGCAGGTAACTCTAGCTATTATGCAAGAACCAGAAAAAGCTCATGAATATTTGAGTTTTGAAGAGCCGACGTAACAATCGCTCGGAATATATTTTCTTCGACCCGCTATTTCATCGAAAGGATCGCTCATCTTTTCTCCTGCTCATTTAACAGGGGAGGAGCCTCGTTCACCTCTCCCTATCTAATGGGGTTTATAAATAAACCCTTAAAATAGATGACCCCTCCCCTGAATCATTCGCAGAAGAAAAGACTCGCTCTCCAGGTTTAATTTAAAAATTAAAAATTAATTATAATATATTCCTCGCTCTTAAAAAGATTAAGAGGAAGAGTTCGCTCTAAAAATTACAATTATTTAAATAATGGAAAATCTTTCTTTGTCTCCAAAGAATAATATTAATAAATCTTCTTCAAAAGAAGAGGATTTAATTTCTGAAAATGAGATTGAGTTTCAATTCTCTCGTTCTTCGGGTAAAGGCGGTCAAAATGTTAATAAAGTAGAAACAAAAGTAGAAATTCATTGGAACATTAATAACTCGAAAGCTTTTTCTGAAGAGGAAAAAGAAAAAATTAAAGAAGCATTAGCTTCTAGAATTAACCAAGGAGGGGATTTAATTATTGTTTCTCAAGAAGAAAGAAGCCAACTTCAAAACAAAATGATTGCTTTAGAAAGACTTAATAGTCTAGTGAAAGAAGTTTTAAAAGAAGAAAAAGAAAGAGTTTTGTCAAAACCTCCAAAATCAGCAAAAGAAAAAAGATTAAAAGAGAAAAAATTCATCAGCGAAAAGAAAAAAACAAGACAAAAGAATCTTAGAATTGATCCCTCACTTGAAAAAGATAAATTTATTTCATAAATCAGGAATGAAATCCTTAGAGAGTTTTAGAAATATTCTTTTGGATAATTCACTGGAGGGGCTTTTGGCGAAAGCCAATCTCTTTCAAGTGAGGGATTGAACAAAGATAAATTTTTTAGTATAATTAATTTTGCCGCTTTCGTCTAGTTTGGTCTAGGACACAGCGTTCTCAACGCTGGAACATCGGTTCAAATCCGATAAGCGGCACTTTAATTTTAGATTGACAAAAAAGAATAAAAAGATTAAAATTAATAAATCTCGTTAAATATTAGTTCTTAATTAAGCAAAAGGTCGAAGTAAAAGATAAATAAAATATTAAATATGGAAAAGATTAATAATTCGCCAGATGAATTAAAAGGTGAATTAAAAAAATTAAAAGAAGAGAGAGAAGAGGTTGTTGAAGAAAAGGTAGAGTTCGAACCAGGCACGATACATATCTTAAATGTATGCCTTACTAACATCGAAGAAAATATAGAAAAAATAAAAGAAAAGCTTGCTGGATCAACGGAGTCATCAATGGCATAGAACAAAATCAGTAGTTTTAGAAGTAAGATTTTTTAATGAAGAAGCTGACTTTAAAAAATAAATTGTACGTCTGTTTTTTATTAAGTTGCTTTTTAATTTCATTCTTATTGGATTATTTTGTTTTTAAAAAATCAGCGCCGAATTTTCCAGTTATTTTAAGGACTAATGATTTCGGTACTAATTTTTTGGCGAATAGATACGCTATTTGGCAAATTCCAATCTTAGGAGTTATTTTAATTCTGATTAATAGTTTTTTAAGTCGTTTGTTAAAGAAAACAAGAGAAAGCTTGAGTTTTTTTCTGCTTTTTGTTAACATAGGGATAGCTATCCTGGTACTCTTAATTGGTTTACAAATATATTTTTTGAATATTTAAAATTATTGAATATATGCTAGCTGTTATAGAAACCGGAGGAAAACAGTATTTAATTTCCCCTCAACAAAGAATAAAAATAGAAAAAATTAAAATCGCCAAAGAAGGCGAGGAAATTATTTTTGATAAAGTACTTTTATTAGTGGATGATAACGGTAAAATTCAATTAGGCAAACCTTATCTTGAAGGAGTAAAAGTTAGTGCTCAAATCGAAAAATCTGGGAGAGGTAGAAAAATTATTGTTTTTCGCTACCACTCAAAGACTCGCTATAAAAAGAAAAAAGGCCATAGACAGCCTTATATGAAAGCAGTAATAAAAGAAATACATTGAAATACAGTAGAAATTTATAGAAATTAAAATATCGCCTTAAGGCGATATTTTTTATATTCGTATATTTGTAGAGGATTCGTAATTCGTTGATTTCTATTTTCTTCCCTCCAAGGCATTAATCAAGGTTTCGCTGTCGGCAAATTCCACTTCACCGCCATGGGGCAAACCACGAGCTAATTTCGTGATTTTAATATTCAGTTTTGAATCTTTGATAGTTTTCTCCAAATAATAAGTAGTTAAATTGCCTTCTGAAGTGGGACTTAAGGCAAGAATTATTTCTTTAATTGGTTTTCTTGTTTTGAAACTTGTTTTAATCCTTTTAATTAAAGGGATAATATTTATCTCTCGTTTTTTATTTTCATCAATGTCTGAGAGCAATCCTCCTAAAATATGATAGACTCCTTTATATTTGTTAGTTTTTTCAATAGAAATTAGATCAGTTTCTTTTTCGACAACACAAATAATTGAGAGGTCTCTTTGAGGATTACGGCAAATTTCGCAAAGAGTTTCATTATCTTTATCTTTTTGCTCAAATGGTAAAAAACAGTTAACACAAAGTTTAATTTTAGTTGATAAATTAGTAAAGGCGTTGGAAAATTCAGTTTGTTTAGTTTGGGGTTGATGTAATAACCAGAAAGCCAATCTCATGGCTTGCCGAGGTCCAATACCAGGAATTTGAGAGAAAATCTTAATAAAATTTTGAATAGGTTTTGGTAATTCCATAATCACTCTTCTTGTAATTCTTCTAATTCTCCGTACTTTTCTTCTTTTTCTAAGTTTCTAAAACTGACTAATTGTTCATTAAAGTAAAGAGAAACTTTTCCTAAGGGGCCATTACGATGTTTAGCAATAATAATATCAGCAATGTTTTTTCTTTCAGTCTCTGGATGATATTTATCTTCGCGGTAAATAAGGAGAACGACGTCAGCATCTTGTTCTAAACTTCCTGTTTCTCTTAAGTCAGAAAGCCTGGGAATAGCTGGTGTTCTTTGCTCTACTGCTCGAGAAAGCTGGGAGAGAGCCAAAATTGGTACATTTAATTCTCGAGCTAAACTTTTTAAAGAACGGGATACTTCAGAATATTGCTGAACTATATTTTCTCGAATTGAAGCAGGAGTAATTAATTGAAGATAATCAACTATAATTAAACCTAAATTGGTTTCTGCCAGTAATCTTCTGGCCATGGTTCTCATTTGCATCATTGTTGGCGAGGGAGCATCATCAATAAAAATTGGGGCTTCAGATAGTCTACTAAAGGCATCTTGAATTAAGGAAAAATCGTTAATTTCTCCCTCAGTAGAAAGATGACCTGTTCTTATCTTCCATAGGTCAACTGTTGATTCAGCAGCAATCAGTCTATCGACCACTTGGTCTCGAGACATTTCTAAACTAAAAATACCTACTGGAGTTTTTTCTTTTAAAGCAATATTTCTCGCAATATCCATGGCTAAGGAGGTTTTACCAATTGAGGGACGGGCGCCAAGAATAATTAAATCTGATTTCTGAAGGCCAGAAAGATAATTATCCAAAGTTTCAAAACCAGTGCCTACTCCGCGTAATTTTCCGCCACCTTTCTGAAGTTGATCAATTCTTTCAAAAGCTTTAGTTAATTCATTTTTTAAAGCGACGAAATCTTGAGAAACTGATTTTTGAGAAATGGCAAAAATAACTTGCTCAGCTTTATCTACAACATCATTAATATCTTCTGATTCATTCCAACCCAATTCGGAAATCTTATAAGAGGCGGCAATCAAATCTCTCAGAATTTTCTTTTGATGAATAATATTAGCGTAGTGTATGATATGAGCGCTGGTAGGCGTTTTATTTACTAAGGAGGTTAAAAAACTGACCCCACTTATTTCGTCAAGTAATTTTTTTTCTTCAAGGCGGTTGGATAAAGATAAAATATCAATGGGAGCATTTTTGATATACAGATCAAAGATAGCTTCATAAATGTAGCGATGTTTTGGTAAATAAAAATCATCTGGAGAAATAATATCCGCTACTTTTACTAAAGCATTATTATCAATAATAATAGAGCCTAAGACTGATTCTTCAGCTTCTGAATTTTGCGGCGGCATTTTATCTTGTGGGATAGGAGTCATATTTTCTTTATTACTTTAGGACCTAAAACTGTATCTTCTACTTTGAATCCAGTTTCTTCTATTTTTTGGCGTATTTGATCAGCTTGAGACCATTGTTTATTTTGGCGCGCTTTCTCTCTTTGAGAAATTAATTTTTTAATATTTAAAGGCAGAGAAATAAGTTTAATCCTATCTAATTGCAGCCCAAAGATTTTATCAAATTCCAAAGCTAATTTATAGACAGTCTGAGGATTTATGCTTGTTGAATCATAATACATTTTAATCAATTTCCAAATTACTGCTAAAGCTCGGGGAGTATTTAGATCTTCGTTAATAGCTTCTTGAAATTCTTTTTGATACTTAGTAATTTCGAAAGTTTGATCTTTTTTTGTTTTCTGTTTTTTTGAAAACCATAAACAATCATAAACAAAACTATATAAGTTGTTTAAACTCTCTTGGCTAGTTTTTAAAGCTTCTAAAGAAAATTCCAAAGGGGTGTGGTAATGAGAATTTAAAACAAGATAACGAAAAGCTAAAGGAGAATAACCATTTTTTTCTAAATTACTAAGGAGGATAGCATTGCCTTCTGATTTTCCCATTCTCGCCTTGGGTAATTTTAAAAATTCACCATGAAGCCAGAAATTAACAAATTTTTTATTTGTGGCTGCTTCTACTTGAGCAATTTCATTAGTATGATGAATAGGAATATGGTCTATGCCACCGCAATGAATATCTATAGTGGTTGCTTTTTTAGGGAGAAAATTTTTTCCCTTGAAAGCCTTACCCAAGAATTTTAAGTTAATAACTGCGCATTCAATGTGCCAGCCAGGAAAGCCTATACCCCAAGGAGATGGCCACTCCATTTGTCTTTTAATGTTTTTTGGAGAGAATTTCCAAAGGGAAAAATCAGTAATATTTTTTTTCTCCGGGGAAATCTCTACTCTCGAACCTGCTTTTAGCGTCTGACTCAATTTTTGAAAATTCATCCCAGTTAATTTGCCATAATCTTTGAGTTTTGAAGTATCAAAATAAATTCCATCAGCAGTGCGGTAAGTAAATCCTTTTTTTTCTAATTCTTTGATTAAACTTATATCTTCATCAATATAATCAGTGGCTTTAATAATGATATCTGGCTTGAGAATATTTAATTTTTGGCTGTCTTTGAAAAAAGCTTTGGTATAGAAATCTGCAATTTTCCAAGCAGATTTTTTTTCTTTTTTCGCTTCTTTTTCTATTTTATCTTCGCCAGTATCAGCATCAGAAGTCAAATGTCCGACATCAGTAATATTCATTACATGCTTCATTCGGTAGCCATTTAAAAGAAGAGTTCTTTTTAAGACATCTTCAAAAATATAAGTTTTTAAGTTACCAAGATGAGCATAAGAATAAACAGTTGGTCCGCAAGTATAAAGACCAACTTTTTTATCATGTAAAGGTTTAAAAATTTCTTTTTTGCGAGTAAGAGTATTGTATAATTTTAACATCTTGAAGAAATACATTAGAGGAGTTTCTTCTTTTTTAAGTATAAATAAACAAGGAGAGAAGGGATAAAGGCAATCAGTAAAACAATTAAAGTATCGTAACGAGAACCAATGAAAGGTAAATAATGAGTATTAGTTTGGTAAAGACTAATTACTAAAATAGTTGGTAAAGTGACGAAAGAAATAGTAGTGTAGATTTTGGTTAAGACGTTGATTTTATGTTCCATAAGGGAGTTATTGGTATTTTCCAATGATTCCAAGGTATCTTTGAAGTTTTCAATAACATTTTCCACTCGTAAACTATCGCCTACCATATCATCAAAATAGATTTTTGAATTTTCACCAAAAAGTCTGGGGCCGCGTCTGTTTAAAGAAGCTAAATCTTCCTTGAGATATCGGAAGATTCTTCGAAAATTTATAATATCTCTTTTGACAAAAGATAAAACAGGAATAACTTCTTGTTGCTTATGCTGAAAAATTTGTTCTTCAATAAGATTAATTTTTTCTTGAATATGAACAAGCTGTCTCGTAGCAAAGTCAAGATAATGTTCAAAAATAAAATGGAGTAATTTAACGGTGTCAGTAAGATATTCTTTTTCGAAATCTTTTTGGTAAATTTTTTCGGTTAATTCTAAATGAGTCTCACATACTTCGCTATAACTCACCGTTACCAAAACCTTAGAAGAAATAATAATATCTAATTCCCAGGGCAGGGAAGTTTGCTTTTTGGAATCCCAATTAGGAAAATGAGTTACTAAGAAAAGATAGTTTTCGTAAACTTCAGCTTTATTTCTTTGAGTCAAGGCTCCTAACTCCTTTAAAATTAATGGATGGAAATGGTAATTTTTTTGCAAATACTCAATATCTTCTTTAATAGGCGAAGTGATATCCACCCACGTAATTTTTCCTTTATATATTTGACGCATAGATTTTATGTTTTTTAAGAATTTATCTTATTTTACCACAAACTTTCAAAACAACCAAAAAGATTTGGGGACAAATTGGGGAAATACAAGGAGTGAGCCTTTAGATTTGCGAAGAACTTAGGATTCCTTTATTGCCACATTTAATATTCAAGGGTGAGGGTAGTTTGCCGAAAAAACCGTCGCGCAGGCCGAGCGAGCATGGTCCGAGCACTCAATTGAATTTTTTTGAGTGCTCGGGAGCGAGACCGAGCGCGAGCGCTCCGACCACGCTGGGGTCGGAGATAGCGTGTTTTGGAGGCAATCTACCCGAGTCCTAGTTAGCACTCTTGACATTCGACTGCTAACGAGTATAATAAAAATAAGAATGAGAAATTTTAATTCCAAATTAAAAAATCGCCAGAGAGGAATTTTACAAAAATTAGTAAAATCCTATATTCGGAAAGGAGAACCAATAGCTTCCGAATTTTTAGTTGTTCATTATAATTTTGATGTCAGTCCAGCGACAATTAGAAATGATTTTCAGGAATTGACCGAAGAAGGGTATTTATATAAATTCCATATTTCTGGCGGTAGAATACCAACCGATAAAGCTTGGAGATTTTTTGTTCAAATGATATCAGAAGATGATGATACTGTCATTCAGTGGAGAACAAGATGGGAAAAAATATTAAAACAAAAAGTGAAACTAATAAATGATTGGGAAAAAGTTATTAATTTTTTATCTGAAGAAAGTCAGTCTTTAGGTTTTTGTTATTTGAAAGATGACAATGAAGTCAAAAAGTGCGGCCTCAAGTATGTTTTCTCTGGTTTGCTTAAAGATTCCCCTTCTTCTTTAGATTTAATTCCCGAAATTGCTGAATCCCTGGAAAATTTGGACGCTCAAATTAAAAAAATAATAGTTGAAGATGAACCATTAATTTTTATCGGCTGGGATAATCCTTTTATCAATTCCAATGAATTTAGCGTTGTTTTGACTAAAACTCACCATTCAAACAATATTTTAGGGATTTTAGGCAACAAGAGAATGCCCTATGAGAGAAATATTGGGTTACTAAGCGCTTTGGCAGAAAGAAGATAAGAATCTGTCTCGCTCTGCTCAAAATAATTAAGAGAACTAAAAAATCATAAATTCTAAAAACTATGGAAGAAAAACAAATACCAAAAGAGGAAAAAAACGAATTAACTAAGTTAAAAGAGGAAAAGAATAAATATTTAACCGATTGGCAAAAAGCAAGAGCAGAATTAATTAATTATAAAAAAGAGGAAGAAAGTAGATTAAGAGGGGTAATTAAATTTGCTAATGAAAGACTGATTAAAGAATTAATCGCTGTTTTAGATAGTTTTGATTTAGCTATTCAGAGTTTAGAAGATTTCGATGATAAAACAGCAAAAGCAAAGTATTCAAAGGGTATTTATTTAATCAGAAATCAGTTAGAAGACTTGATGAAAAAAGAGGGCTTAGAGGAAATAAAAGTAGAAAAAGGTAAAGTACCAGATTTAACCTGCGAAGAAATAATTTCTGAAATAGAAACTTCAGAATTTCCTCCAGGCAGTGTGGTAGAAATTTTTCAAAAAGGTTATCTCTTTAACGATAAAATAATTAGGCCGGTGAGAATCGCAGTGGCCAAACAAATTAAACCTGCCTGCCGGTAGGCAGGAATTAAAAATTTAAAATTATATTATTACTATGTCCAAAGTATTAGGTATTGATTTAGGGACTTCAATTTCAAAAATGGCTTCCATTATTCAAGGAGAGCCAAAATGTATTGATAGCCAGGAAGGGTCTATTTTGATTCCTTCTGTGGTGGCTATGGCGAAAAATGGTGAAAGATTGGTTGGCGATTTAGCTAAAAGGCAAGCAGTGACTAATCCATTAAATACTATTTTTGAAGTAAAAAGATTTATTGGTAGAAAATTTGATGATCCAGAAATTCAAAAAGAAATAAAAAGATTGCCTTTTGAGACAAGAAAAGGCAGTGATGGTGGAGTAGAAGTCAAGATGGGAGATAAATGGTATAACCCCATTGAGATTTCTTCAATGATTTTACAAAAATTAAAGCTAGATGCCGAAGAAAAATTAGGAGAAAAAATTGAATCAGCAGTTATTACTTGTCCGGCTAATTTTGATGATGCTCAAAGAAAAACTACTAAAACAGCAGGAGAAATTGCTGGTTTTAAGATTTTAAGAGTGATCAACGAGCCGACAGCTGCGGCTTTAGCTTATGGTTTAGGGAAAAAGCAAGCTCAGAAAGTTTTAGTTTATGATTTTGGCGGAGGCACTTTTGATGTTACTATTCTTGAAGTAGCACCAGATACAGTGGAAGTTTTAGCTACTGGAGGAGAAGCTCACTTAGGAGGGAAAGATTTTGACCAAAGGATTATTGATTGGGTGATGGAAAATTTCAAGAAAGATCAAGGAATGGATGTTTCTAAGGATCCTTTAGCTTTGCAAAGAGTAAAAGAGGCAGTAGAAAAGGCAAAGATTGAATTATCCTCCACTTTAGAAACTGAAATCAATCTGCCTTATGTTTCTGCCGACGCTTCTGGCCCAAAACATTTATATACTAAAATTACCAGAGCCAAGTTTAATGATTTAACCAAAGATTTAGTAGAAAAATCAATTGAAAAAGTAAAAAATACTTTGAAAGACGCAAAATTGGATAAAAAAGATATAGAAGAAATGGTTTTAGTTGGAGGTACTACTCTTATCCCTGCAGTTCGAGAATCAGTCAAAACTTTTTTTGGTAAAGAGCCAAATAAATCTATTAACCCTGAAGAGATTGTAGCCATTGGTGCAGCGATTGAAGCGGAGATTATTACTGCTAGTCAAGAAAAGAGAACCCCTGAAGGCGAGATAAAAAATGTTTTACTTCTTGATGTTTTGCCTTTATCTTTAGGAATTGAAACTTTGGGAAGCATTAATACGGTTATGATTCAAAAAAATACCACTATTCCTGTTTCTAAAAACCAAATTTATTCTACTGCTTCAGATAGTCAAACTTCAGTAGAAATTAATATTTTACAAGGAGAAAGGCCAATGGCCAGTGATTGCCGCAGTTTGGGAAGATTTATTTTAGATGGTATTCCACCAGCACCAAGGGGTTTGCCTCAAATTGAAGTCATTTTTGATATTGATGCTAATGGGATTTTAAGTGTGACAGCTAAAGATAAAGCTACTGGGAAAAGTCAATCTGTTCGAATTGAAGGATCCACTGGTTTGTCAAAAGAAGAAGTCGAAAAATTAAAGAAAGAAGCAGAAACATATGCCACAGAAGATAAACAAAAAAGGGAATTAGCAGAATTAAAGAATAATGCAGAAACTTTGATTTATACTGCTGAGAAAACATTAAAAGATAGTGGTGATAAAGTTCCTCAAGAACTAAAAGCCGGAGTAGAAGATAAAATAAAAGAATTAAAAGAAGTAAAGGATGGTTCTGATGCAACAAAAATTAAAGAAAAGATAGATGCTCTATCCAAAGATCTATCTGAATTAGGGACTGCTTTATATAAACAAACAGAAAAGACAGAAAATTCTTCAGACATGAAGACTAAAAAAGAGGAAAAACCAGAAGAGGATAAAAAAGAACCGCCAGAAGCTCAAGACGCTGATTTTGAAGAAAAATAAGGTTATGGTATAATAAATAAAATCATAACCTTGGTTTTATGCCTCAGGATTCTAATTTTTACCGAGTTTATAAATTAGCTTATAGGGATAAAAGTGAATTTCTCAAATCACTTATTTTAGTGGCTTTAATTATTAGTGGTTTAAGTTTAGCCTCCTTATTTTCTCTTGGAGTGCTAAAAAATTTCAATTTAAATCTTTTAATTTTGGCTGGAGTCCTGTGGTTAATTTCTTTCTCTCTCTTACCATTTTTTTTCTTAACAGCTCCTAAGAATCAATTCTATTTTTTTAGTTTGCTTTTTTGTTTCATTCCCTTTATCCCGATTTTTTTAGATAAAGCTTGGGATACTAATATCTTTTTCGTTATCGGAGCAATATTACTAACTAATCTTTTCGCTGGCTGGCGGATGAAAGCTGAAGCGAATAGTTTAATCAAATTAAATTTTTCCAGGATCATTTCTAAGGGAATTATTTTTATCAGTTTAGCTTTCTTTATTATTCTGGGATCATTGATATATTTCGAAAGAAATAATTTAGATTTATCAAAATATAATTTAAATGGATTGATAGGTTCTTTTTTTGGCCTTTTTGGCAATATTAATTTTGGAGGAACAATTGACGATATCTTAAAAACTTATATTTCTACGCAAACAAGTAAATTAGGAATTATCGGAGAACCGGCAAAAGAATTATTATTAGAACAAACTAGAAGTAGTCTTTCGCAAACGATTGGCATAACGATTTCTGGCGAAGAAACAATCTCTAATCTAATTGTTAATTATTTCAAAAACCATTGGCAGGGAATGTCATTGCAAATTAAATTAATTATCTATCTTTTGCTGCTTTCCACTGCCTGGAGTTTATTAGCCTTGTTTAATTATGTTTTTTCTGTCATGGTGATTATTTTGAGTTGGTCGTTATTAAAATTGTTCCTCGCTATTAAATATTTCCAAATTAAAAAAACAGGGGTAGAAAAAGAGGAGATAGCTTTTTCCTAATCTTAAATTTTTTATCGTTTAAAGAGTTATGAAAGATTATTACGAAATTTTAGGCATACGTCGAGATGCATCTCAGGCGGATATTAAAAATGCCTTTTATAAATTAGCCCATAAATATCATCCAGATAAAGGCGGTGATGCGGAAAAATTTAAGGAAATCAACGAAGCTTATCAAGTGTTATCCAACCCCGAAAAAAGAGCTCAATATGATAAATTTGGTCGAGTATTTGAAGGCGCTGGAGTTGGAGCTGAAGGAGGTTTTCCTGGTTTTGATTGGCAAAACGTTAATTTTGAAGAACCCTTTGGTTTTTCTTTTGATAATTTTGGAGGAAATTTTGATTTTAGTGATATTTTTTCTGAATTTTTTGGAGGCAGAACAAAACAAAAACGTAAAACTGTTAATCAGAATCGCGGTCGTGATTTAGAAATGACCACAGAGATTACTTTAGAAGAAACGGCTTTTGGATTCAAAAAAGACATTTCTTTTAAAACTTATGTTGCTTGCGGGCACTGTCATGGCAAGGGCTATGAGCCGGATTCCAAAGTAAAAACTTGCCCTCAATGCAAAGGAGAAGGCGTGATTCGAGAAGCGAAAAGAACAATTTTAGGAACTTTTACTCAAATCATTGAATGCCCTAAGTGTCATGGCCGAGGTAAGATTCCAGAAAAACCATGTCATGTTTGTGGCGGAGATGGTCGTTATTATGACAGCAAAACCATTACTATTGATATTCCTCAAGGGATTAGAAATGGAGAAACTATCAAGATTAGAGGCGAAGGAGAGGCTGGAATTTTGGATAATTCTTCCGGCGATCTTTATATTAAGATATTTCTTAAGCCCCATTCAGTTTTTGAAAGAAAAGGTGATGATTTATTTATTACTCTTTATCTTTCCTTTCCAGAAACAACTTTGGGAAAAGATGTAGAAATAAAAACCTTGGATAAGAAAAAGATTATTTTAAAAATTCCTGCAGGAACTGATGCTGGGGAAATATTTAGAATCAAAGGAAAGGGGATTAAACATTTTAGTAGTGCTGGTTTTGGCGATTTATATATCACTGTCAAGATCAAAACACCAAAAAATATTTCCAAAAAAGCCAAGGAATTATTAGAAGAGCTTCAAAAAGAAATCGAAGGGTAGGAAGTATTAATTTTCTCATTAAAATAACTCTTATATTGATGAATAACATTATTTACATTTTTTCAGGGCTTTTATTAGGAATTGCGTTGGGAATTTTGTATTTTTTCATAATCAAAAAAGGGAGAAAAGAAGAAAAACAGGATCAATCATTATTAATGATTCAAAACCAGATTCAGGAGGTTGTGAGGACATTAGATAATAAATTAGGTGAGTCAACCAAAATTCTCCAGAATCAGTTCGGTCAAAGCGCTCAAATTATTCGTGAGGTGACTGAGAAATTAACCAGATTGGACGAAACCAATAAACAAGTGGTTAATTTTGCTGATCAGTTACGAAAATTAGAAGATACTTTAACTAATCCTAAGCAAAGAGGAGTGTTAGGCGAATATTATTTGGAAACAGTATTAAAAAATGTCTTGCCGCCAGGCAGTTATCAAATGCAATATCCTTTTAAAGATGGTACAGCTGTGGATGCGGTTATTTTTATTAAAGACAAAGTGATTCCCATTGATTCTAAGTTTAGTTTGGAAAATTATAATCGCATTTTAGAAGCTCATGAAGAATCTGAGAAAAAGAAACTGGAAGAATTATTTAGAAACGATTTAAAAACAAGAATCGATGAAACTTCAAAATATATAAAACCAGAAGAGGGGACAATGGAATTTGCCTTTATGTTTATTCCTTCGGAAGCTATTTATTATGATTTATTAATTAATCGCATTGGCGCTATTAAAGCTAATACCCGAGATTTAATAGAATATGCCACGGGAGAAAAAAAAGTAATCATTGTTTCGCCAACTTCTTTTCTGGCCTACCTTCAAACTGTCCTTCAAGGATTAAAGGCTATGGAAATAGAAGAATCAGCTAAAGAAATCAAAAAAAGAGTAGAAGAACTAGGCAGACATTTGATAAGTTATGAAACTTATATGAAAAAATTAGGCAATCATTTGGGAACTACTGTGGGTATGTATAATTCTGCTTATAAGGAATTAAATAAAATCGATAAAGATGTTTATCACATTTCTGGCAAGAAAATAGAAACCGAACCTATAGAATTAGAAAAACCAAAAGAAGAAATAGAAGAAGAAAATGAGTAAGAACGAAAAACTTATTGTTTTTGTTATCACCGGAACGCTGGTTATAGCTAGCGTTCTTTTTGTTTATTGGTACGCTTATCAGTTCTCTTTTCTATCTAGAGACATCATTGTTAAATCAGAATTATCAACCATAGTTAATCCTCCAATTACTCCGGCTTTAATTTCGAAGAAAATGCTTTTTGTGGGTGATATTATGATGGCTCGAGGCGTCGCTCAATTAACTGAAAAATATAGTTTAGAATATCCTTTTTTAAATATTACACCTCTTTTTTATATATTTAATTGGGATATTATTTATGGTAATTTAGAAGGTCCAGTGAGAACTGAAGCTAAACCCGTTTCTTTATTTTCAGTGCGCTTTGATTATTCGCCAGCCATTCCGCAATTATTAGCTAAATTAGGTTTTAATCTTTTAAATATCGCCAATAATCATATGGTTGATCAAGGACATTCAGCTATTGATAGTACAAGGAAATACCTTGAAGAAAATCATATCTTTCCTTTAGGTGATTATTCTGATTGTAGTTTGAAACATAGTTATCAAAAGGATAATTTTGTTTTCCTGGGAGCCAATTTAGTTTATAAAAGTAAATATTGTGTTCAAGATTTAATTCAGGATATAAAAGAATTAAAAACTAAAGATGCCAATCTGTATGTTATTGTTACTCCTCATTGGGGTACAGAATATACTCCCTCTCCCAATGATTTTCAGAAACAAACAGCTCATCAATTAATTGAGGCTGGCGCAGATTTAATTGTTGGTCATCATCCCCATGTGGTGCAGGGGATTGAAGAATATCAGGGGAAGTTGATTTTTTATTCTTTAGGAAATTTTGTTTTTGATATGTATTTTTCTCAGCCAGTCCAGCAAGAATTAGCTTTGGGTTTTGAATGGCAACCAACTCAAAAAACCTTTTATCTTTTTCCTCTTCAAAGCAACAAAAGCCAGCTTTCTTTTATGACAGCTGAGGAGCAGACAAAATTTTTCGATTTTCTAGCTCAAATTAGTACTCCTTCATTAACTGAACAAATTAAAAGAGGAGTGATAGAAGTAAGATAATTTGACAAATTTTTTCTTTTGAGTAAAATACTTTTATAAATACTTTATTTAGAGTGCAGATTAACCATAATTTATGGTGCGGGGTTTGGCCCGTTAGATCTGCCGACAACCTGTCACTCTGACAAGGTGCCAACTCCAACCCTAATAGGGGAAGATAAAGGTCGATGAATTTATTAAATATCTTTCCTTTAAGGAAAGATATTTTAATTTAAATAAAATACATGATTAAAACTTGTGAATTTGTTTCTCCAAAACATCCAGATAAAATGTGTGATTTAATTGCCGATAGTATTTTAGATGTCTATCTTAAAAAAGATAAGAAGAGCCGAGTGGCCATTGAAGTTTTAGGTGGTCACAACCTAATCACGATTACTGGCGAGGTTAAAAGCCGAGTCAAGGTCAATATTAAAGATATTGTGAGAAAAATTATAGGCAAACAATACGAAATCAGGATTAATTTGGAACAACAAAGTCCTTTTATTAGCCAAGGCGTTAATCAAGGAGGCGCTGGAGATCAGGGGATTATGGTTGGTTATGCTTGTCGAGAAACCAAAACATTTATGCCTTATGAATATGAATTAGCGCGTAATTTATGCAGAGATATTTATAAAAAATATTCTTTTGATGGTAAGGTTCAAGTAACTACTGATGGGAAAAAAGTTATAACCGTTATAGCAAGTTTTCAAAATACTAAAAGTCATCATTTAGAGAAATTAGTAAAATCATTAATTAAAGCAGAAAATTATTTAATTAATCCTGCTGGCGAATGGTCATTAGGAGGATTTGATGCTGATTCTGGTTTAAGCGGACGAAAAATTGTGATTGATGCTTATGGTCCTCAAATTCCAGTAGGAGGAGGTTCTTTTTCTGGTAAGGACCCGACCAAAGTTGATAGAAGCGGTGCTTATATGGCCAGAAGAATTGCCGTTGATCTGATTCGGAAACATAAAACAGATGAGGTTTTGGTTAAACTGGCTTATGCTATTGGTAAAAAGGAACCGGTCATGGCTTTGGCTTTTATAGATGAAAAAGAAATTCCAATACCTAAGAAATATGATTTAAGCTCGCAGGGGATTATAAAATTCTTGAAATTAAAGCGACCTATTTATGCTAAAACTGCTGTTTGGGGACATTTTGGCAGGGGATTTATCTGGGGTTAAGGCAAATGATTAACGGGGTTGACAAATTTTTTCTTTCGAGTAAAATAAAATCATATTTAGCAATTAAGGTTGATGATTGCTAAATCTAAAATAATTACCCAATTACTATAAATTACTAATTACTAAATATTATGAACATAAAGCCTTTATCTGATCATATTTTTGTTGAACCATTAAACGAAGAAAAAACAACTAAGGGTGGTATTTTTATTCCTGCTTCAGCCGAAGAAAAACCAATAATGGGAAAAATAATCGCCGTGGGTCCAGGAAAGACTACTGAAGAAGGGAAAATTATTCCTTTAAATGTTAAAGTAGGAGATAAAATTCTTTTTACTAAATATGCACCTAATGAAATCAGAATAGATGAAAAAGAATATCTAGTGATAAGGGAAGACGATGTTTTAGCGATAATAGAATAAAATTTAAAATTTAAAATTAAAAATTAATTAAACTATGGCTAAACAAATAATCTTTGACGAAAAAGCTCGTCAAGCTCTCAAAAAAGGTACTGATAAATTAGCTCAAGCAGTGGTAGTGACTTTAGGCCCCAAAGGTTCTAATGTTATTTTGGACAGAGGTTTTGGTTCGCCTTTAATCACTAATGATGGCGTAACCATTGCTAAAGAAATAGAGCTAGAAGACAGGGTTGAGAATTTAGGAGCTGAGGTTCTTAAAGAAGCAGCTGAAAAAACTAATGATGTTGTTGGTGATGGCACTACGACAGCTATTCTTTTAGCTTGGTCAATGATAGGAAAAGGCTTAAAAAATGTAACTGCCGGCGCAGATCCCTTAAGTGTAAAAAGAGGAATTGAAAAAGCAGTAACTAAAATAGTGGAAGAATTAAAAAAGATTTCCCAAAAAGTTGAAGGACATGATGCTATTTCTGATGTCGCTACTATTTCTTCTAAGGATAAAGAAATTGGGGATTTAATTGCTGATATTATTGATGAGGTTGGCAAAGACGGAGTGATAACAGTAGAAGAGGCAAAAACTTTAGGCTTATCAAAAGAGGTAGTAAAAGGTTTGCAATTTGACAGAGGATATATTTCTTCGTATATGATTACTGATTCAGAAAAAATGGAAGCAAAATTGGAAGATCCGTATATTTTAATCACTGACCAAAAGATTTCTAATATTCACAATGTTTTACCTTTGTTGGATAAAATCCTTCAAAGCGGCAAGAAAGAGCTACTAATAATTGCCGATGATGTTACTGGAGAAGCTTTGGCCACTATTGTTCTTAATAAATTACGCGGAGTTTTTAATGTGATTACTGTTAAAGCTCCAGGTTTTGGCGATAGAAGAAAGGAATCAATAGAAGACATTGCTATTGTGACTGGCGGCAAAGTCATTTCTGAAGAATTAGGATTAAAATTAGATAAAGCTGAGCTTAGTGATTTAGGTCAAGCCAGAAAAATTATCGTGACTAAAGATAATACAACTATTATTGAAGGCGGTGGTTTGAAAGATGATATAGAAAAAAGAATCAAACAAATTAAAAAGGAATTAGAAATAACTGAATCTGATTTTGACAAGGAAAAATTACAAGAAAGATTAGCTAAACTTTCAGAGGGAGTAGCTGTTATTAAAGTTGGCGCACCAACGGAAGTGGAACAAAAAGAAAGACAGCATCGAGTTGAAGATGCGGTCAGAGCTGCCAAAGCTGCCTTAGAAGAGGGAATTGTTCCTGGTGGTGGTATTGCTTTTCTAAAAGTGGAGCAATCTTTGGAAAGCGTTGAAACAGATAGTGATGACGAAAAGATTGGCGTAGAAATTGTAAAAAAATCATTAGAAGAACCAATTCGTAAAATTGCAGAAAATGCTGGTAAAGATGGCGCCGTTATCTTAGAGGAAGCAAGAAAAAGAGGTAACAATGAAGGTTTTAATGCTTTAACTGGTGAATTTGTAGATATGATAAAAGCTGGTATTGTTGACCCAACAAAAGTAACCAGAAGCGCTTTAGAAAATGCCGCTTCAGTGGCTGGTATGCTTTTGACTACTAAAGCGGTAGTTTATGAAATACCTGAGAAAAAAGAGCATAACTTGCCAGCAATGCCAAGCGAAGAATATTAACAAGAACAGAAATCTGGTATAATAAATATAGGGTCGAAAGGAGAAAAAAATAAAATCCGCCAGTCAGCGGAAAAAAAATAATAAAAATATGAATATACTTTGGGTAGTTTTAATTTTAATTGTTTTTTTCGTAGTTGGAGTTTATAACTCTTTGATTCGTAAAAGAATGAGAGTCAAAGAAGCTTGGGCAGATATTGATGTTCAGCTGAAGAGGCGTTACGACTTGATTCCCAATATAATGGAATCAGTGAAAGGTTATGCTGCTCATGAAAAAGGAGTTTTTGAAGCAGTCACTAAAGCTAGAAGTCAGGCGATGCAAGCTACTAGTGGTGAAATGAAAATGGTAGCAGAAAATCAATTAAGCCAAACTCTTAAATCTTTATTTGCAATAGCAGAAAATTATCCAGATTTGAAGGCTAATCAAAACTTTTTGCAATTACAAACAGAATTAGTTGATACCGAGGATAAAATTCAAGCAGCCAGAAGATTCTATAATGGCAATGTGAGAGATTATAATATTGCTATTCAAACTTTTCCTTCTAAGATTATTGCTGGAGTTTTTGTCTTTAAAGCAGAATCTCTCTTCGAAACCACCGAACCAGAGGAAAGAGAAGCAGTCAAAGTCAAATTTTAATGACTCTTTATACTCAAGCTGGTGTTAATATCCGCAAGTCCTGGTTTTTGATGACCGGCTTTTTGATTTTTATTATCCTTTTAGGGTGGTTTTTTAGTTATCTTTTTAATGAGCAATGGATTTTGATTTTAGCGGTTGTTTTTGCTGTTTTTCAGAGCTTTTTGAGTTATTGGAATGCTGATAAAATTATTCTTTCTTTATCTCAAGCTCGAGGCCCGATCAAAAAAGAAGATAATCCGGAGTTATATCGAATTGTTGAGAATTTATCAATTACTGCTGGTTTGCCTCTGCCTAAAATTTATATTATTGATGATGTTTCGCCTAATGCTTTTGCTACTGGTCGTGACCCTCAGCATGCGGTTGTTTGTGTCACTAGAGGCCTTTTAGATAAATTAGAAAAAGTAGAATTGGAAGGAGTCATTAGCCATGAACTTTCCCATATTGGCAATCGAGACATTTTGCTTTGTTCAGTAATCGTAGTTTTGATAGGGATAATTAGTCTTCTCTCTAGTTGGCTTTTAAGAGGAATGAGTTTTGGAAGAGGAAGAAGGAGAGATAATGATAATGGTAATTTGGGATTGATTTTAATGCTTGTAGGTTTAGTAGTTGCAATTTTGGCGCCCATAGCTGCTACTTTGATGCAATTAGCTATTTCTAGGAAACGAGAATTTTTAGCTGATGCCACAGGCGCTCTTTTGACTCGTTATCCAGAAGGTCTAGCTCAAGCTTTGGAAAAAATAGCCAGTGATCCAGTGCCTTTAAGAACTGCCAGTCAAGCTACAGCTCATTTATTTATTTCTGATCCCTTAAAGTTGAAAAGGACTAATTGGTTGACTAATCTTTGGCTAACTCATCCCCCAGTAGAAGAAAGAATTAAGGTTCTAAGAGAGATGAGTGTTTAAAATTTTGCCCCCACACCACAACAGGCAAACCTGTTTGGTGTGGGGGTGGATTTTTGATTTAAGATTTGTTATAATAGAAAAAGGTCGAAAAATAATTTTAATACAAAAATTTAATAATTTAATATTATGCCAGAAGAAATGCAGTCCCAGGTTACTAGCGAGGCTCCTAAAGAGACAAAAAGCACCAATCCTCTAGCTTTTTTAAGCTATATTGGTCTTCTTTTCCTTATCCCTATGTTAGTAGCTAAAGATGATGAATTTGTAAAGTTTCATGTTAAGCAGGGTATCACTCTCTTTATTGCTGAGGTTATCACTTGGTTTATTTGGTTAATTCCTGTTATTGGTTTGATAATTGGTTGGCTTGCCTCAATTTGCTGGTTAATTTTAAGTATTTTAGGCATCGTCAATGTTTTGAAAGCTGAAAAGAAACCATTACCTTTGATTGGTAAATTTGCTAATAATTGGAAAATATAAATTCATACCGTATACAGAATACTGTATACGGTAGTGGAGGGGTCGCATAGAGGCCTAGTGCGTTTGCTTGGAAAGCAAATATACCAGCAATGGTATCGTGGGTTCGAATCCCACCCTCTCCGCAGCGCAGCGGAGGAGAGAAATTGGTCGTCCGGAGCTTTATGCGAAGGAGACCCTCTCCGCCATCCTTCGCTAAAGCTACGGAATAGCCAAATCTTAGAAAGGCGAAAAACTAACGATTATGAAGGCAGGTATTCCGAAGCCGTAAGGCGAAGGAGACCCTCTCCGCCTTCGCCTCGCTGAAGCTCGGCTTCGGCGGACGTAGTCCGCCAATAGATAAACAAAATGTCTCCAAGTTATTAATATTTAAAAATCAGTAAAAAACGGTGTTTTAAAGCGCCGTTTTTCTTTAGACAAAATAATATATTTCTGATAAAATGAAAGGGTATAAATACTAAATTGTATGGCAAAAATTGCCAAAGCATTGAGCGTTGGCGTTGATGATTTAATCAAATAATTATGCCTAAAATAAACGACTTAAATTTAAAAAATTGGAAAGAATATCAAGACCTTCTAACTGATAGTTTATGGATTATTGGCGAACGAGACAAGTCCGGCTCACATAAAGGCGATTATCATGGAAATTTTATTCCTCAAATACCAAACCAATTGATGAGGAGATTTACAAAAAAGGGTGATGTTGTTTTGGATACTTTTTTGGGAAGTGGAACAACTTTAATTGAATGTAAAAGATTAGGACGAAACGGGGTAGGAATTGAGTTATTGCCAAAAATCGCAGAAATGGCAAAACAAAGAATTAGTCAAGAAACATTATTAGATTCTAAAGATAAACTTTTCTCAACAATTTTAATTGCTGATAGCACCAAAGAAGTCACAAGAAAGAAAGTTGAGGAAGTATTAAGAAATCATAATAAGCAAGATGTTCAATTTATAATAATGCACCCGCCATATCACGATATTATTAAATTTAGCGACAGACCAGATGATTTGAGTAATGCCAAATCAGTGCAAGATTTTCTAAAACTTTTTGGCGATGTAGTTTCTAATTTTCTGGATTTACTTGAAAGTAAACATAATTTAGCAGTTGTTATAGGCGATAAATACACAAATTCTGAATGGGTGCCGTTAGGATTTATGACGATGCAAGAAGTATTAAACAGAGGCGGGTTAATACTAAAAAGTATTTTAATTAAAAATATGGTTAATAATCGCGCCAAAAGAAACCAAGAGCATTTATGGCGATATAGAGCTTTGGTCGGGGGTTTCTATATTTTTAGACACGAATATATTTTACTTTTTCAGAAATTATGAAAATAAGTAAGAAAAAACTTCCTTTTAAAGAAAAAACAAAACTGTATAAGACATTCAGTATCTTATCTGATTTAAAATGGCATTGTTCTAAACACGAATTACCGGGGACTCAACCAGCTAAAGCAGTACAAATTATTAGACAACATGGTTTTAAAACCGAAAAGAAAACAGCTTACTGTGAAAAATGTAAAGAAAAAACAGTTTATCGAAGATTGGTGTCTTTAGAGATAG